>Ga0209006_10000010_pt1 | contig 197395 bp, 311 predicted proteins | sample JacPin_JW_Ref_O2_FD_188567 | JGI IMG/M metagenome (GOLD analysis project Ga0209006, IMG submission 188567) | Forest soil microbial communities from Algoma, Ontario, Canada - Jack Pine, Ontario site 1_JW_Ref_O2 (SPAdes) (version 2) | ecosystem: Environmental > Terrestrial > Soil > Boreal... | reverse complement strand
AGCGGGCTGTGAGTTCGACTCTCACCCCTTCCGCCATTTGCCGCAGCGCACCGACCAAATGCTGGCGACGTAAGTCGCAGAGATGGACGGTAAGCGGGCGGCCGCGATTTCGGCATTCACAACGATGTGGATGCGAAGCGTCAAGCCCTTGGCGCGACCACGTGTCGAAACAGAGCGAGTCATCGCTCGGGTAAGGGCGGTCTTTCCCGTGAGCACCCTTCCTATCCGTCGAGCGACCAACAGCCCAACGGCGATGTTCGGTGTGTCCGTAGCGGTGCTCACGAAGTTACTTTCACGCCCGTGAATGCAAAGAGTCGAGCACCGCGCCCTTCAAGCGTGTCATAGCCGGTTTAAGCCCGGCCACGGGTGCCATTTATTTGGAGCATTGGCCGAGTCTGGCTTATGGCGCAGGTTTGCTAAACCTGTGTGGCTCTTTGAGCCACCGCTGGTTCAAATCCAGCATGCTCCGCCATTTCCGACCGTATCGTCTAGCTGGCCAAGGACGACAGATTCTCAATCTGTAAATCGCGGGTTCAAATCCCGCTACGGTCGCCATCTTGTAGTAGCAACTCAACCTTGCGGTTGCAAGTCAACTTGAAGCTTCAACTTCGACATGCGTGTAACCGGTAGCTTGGCCATCCGACGTGTCTTGGGCACACGAGGGAGAACATCCCTACGCAGGTTCAAATCCTGTCACGCATACCATTTCGCCCTAGTAGAGTCGAGTCTCACTGTCCGTAGCCGGTCATGCACCGCGACAAACACCCGAGGCAAAGCTTACTTCTGGTGGGCGGCAAGCATGTGATAAACGGGGTCATCCTTCGCGAGGGACGGGCATGACTGTCAGGCACAGGGCGAATTCATTTCCACATAAATAGTCAGGCCGCGCCTTGGTTCCGTTACCCATTACCAAGACGCGGCCCGCTACCGGCTGCTGTCTGGCTACTCACCCAAGGAGGTGGGGGTGGGGTACCGCCACCGATAATGAGCAACCGACCGCTCTACCGTGACTGGAGCATCGCACAGAAACTATTTTAGTGCAAGTCAGATTTTCGCTTGACAGAGCATAGGGAAAAGTCCGAGTTTTCATGGTCGGTTACCCAAGATGGTTAAGGGGTCAGCCTGCAAAGCTGATAATGCGCGGTCTACCAAGCCGCACCGACCTCCATTTTTCAGTTGACATAACTCGATTCAAGGCTATGGTTTGCGGAAGTAACGTAACCACTAATCCATACAGGAGAGTAACATGCAAACCATGAGAGAAGTCGCCAGTAAATTCCGCAATGCCGCCGAGGCGCTCGAAGCCTTGGATGAAGCCATGGAATCGTTGGTAGGCACCGGCCACATCATGCACCGCGGTAGGCACTCGACCAACGGCCACGCGAAGCCCATGAAGCGCCGCCACAAGATGGGCAAGCTGTCCCGCTTGAAGATTACCGCCGCGCAGTTACAGCGGCACGGCAGCAATCCGAGCCGGTTGAAGTCCGTGAAGCAGCAGATTGCCGAGTTGAGCGGGAAGTAACACGATTTCGTTGTGTGTAGTGGGATTAGTGGCGTCCAGCTTTAATGAGTGACCCGTCTGCGCAGAAGCCGATGTTGCATCGTAGGCTTGCGTGAGTAAAGATTGCCGATTAAGAAGCGGCTGACCGACATTCGGTTGTGGTCAGGTCTTTGGCGTAACAGCACGCGCGCAACGAATTCAATTTTGCCGAGATAGCTCAGTTGGTGGAGCGCCTGTCTGAAGAACAGGAGGTCGTCCGTTCAATCCGGACTCTCGGCACCATGGGGATGTAGCTCAGTCCGGCCAGAGCGCTCTGATGACATCTGAGAGGTCACAGGTTCGAGCCCTGTCGTCCCCACCATTTCCGGTCATCGACAAACGGCAGTCCAGTGCTTCAACGTCACCAATGGGTGCGCCGGGCAACCGGGCGACTGGTGAGAGATAGCCAGCCTACGGAAGGCGAAGCTGGCCGGTGGCCGAAAAATAAATGAAAATAGTTGTTGACTCGATTCGAGACATTGGCTATGCTGTGCGTAGATTTGATTGTTCTTTGAATGCAACGGAAGGCTCGCTGGCAACGCGAGTCGAAACGGGTTGGAGAGTTCACGCGGCTCTCGCGGGTTAAGGCGGTCGCCGAAAGATGATGTCGGTTCATGGTCGAAATGAATGCGGGGATGGTTGACGGCGGAAGGCATTCCGCGCGGTCGAAGTTCCCTAAGCGCCCAGAACGTTCTGGGGCCGAGATACGAACGGCACGTCACTGTATGCGATGTAGCACCCTATGCGAGACTCTATCACCGGCGCAGGTTGTAATTCTGGCAGCGATGTCAGACCTATTAAGCCTGCAAGCGAGGAACACACGTGGCCCACTGGATGGAAACAGTGACCGCCTTCCGTTGCAGTCAGTTTGGCTCATTAGCTGAGAAGCGTCGGAGTAACTGCAGTGAAACGACGTGGAACTAAAGCGACGGATTGTTCCGGGGGCTGTGGTAAAAACCCACAATGAGCCGCCAATTTCGGAGGCAGCGGAACGCGCGGTCCAGTCGTGGCCAAGTGGACTGCGGCAAGAGGGTCTCAGCGGCCCAGCCTCCGGTGATTGCACTCGAAGTGGAGCAACGGCTAAGTCAAGTACCCCCGTGACTGGTTGCAACCAGTGAGCGGCAAGCGAAAGGAATTGTCCGCCACTTCGAGACATTTTTCCAGCTTCGTGCAACCGGCTCCTAGGAGCGAACGCGATAACCATCGGCCCTAACCGGTGGTCGGTCGGCACGACGATGGGGCGGCGATACTCTACCTGCAGGGGAGTGCCGCTCAATTTAGTATTTCCATCAGCGCGCACGGAAAGCCGACGTGCAACGAGACTCGACGGCGTTTCATCCGTTGAGAGCGCAGTAAGCATCACGCTGACCCGCAAGAACTGGATTGGAGCCGCTGCCCGGGGTTTCCCCGATAGACGGCAGAGCCGGGATGGCGTCCGGCCTGATGGATTAAACTTAGACGGTCTGTGGCAGAAGGAAACTGGCGAGGACTGGCCTGTTAGTGTGTTGCTTCGCGCAGGTACGACGCCGGAAAGTATGTCTGCGGCTGGCGAAAGCAAACTTATGCGTCGGCTCGCGCGTCATGGCGCGGCTCTCCTCCAATTTAACGCTCGGTTAATTCAGCAGCTAGAATGTCCGCCCTACACGCGGAACGTCGGGAGTGCAAGTCTCTCACCGAGTACCATTTCTTCCTCTTGTGCATGCTGGATGACCACCAACTGGTCGGACTCGTCAACCGATTGGGGCATGCCAAAACTTTTCCACGCGTTGGTGGGTGAGAGGCTAAAACCGACAGTCTGTAGAACTGTTCTCCTCGCGGAGTTCGTTCGTTCAAATCGAACCCAACGCACCAATTTCCACAGGGAACACAAAGACAGCCGGGAGCATAATCGCGGAATCCTCAGACACGACCTGCGTTCCATGCGCAGTTGGTTTCTCGCCCCATCGGAGGTCCGACGGGCAGGTTGCCAGCGGGATGAAAGGCGTGCCGCTCCCTTAAACGCGGCGAGGCTGTGTCGCGCATCACCTTGGTGGTGCGTGCCAATTTCCGATACGCCCAAAGCACAACCGGCTGTGCAGCGGTCTCCAAAACCGACGGCTGTGGGTTCAACTCCCTCTGGGCGTGCCATCTTCCCGCTCGCGCCGACCAGCCGCATTGCCGGTGCCATACTTCTGACGGGCTAGGCGTCGAGCGATATTTCATGCGACCGACCGTCCGCGCCGGTAACCCGGTGAGGCAAGCTCGGGGCTGTTCAGCAGCTACGGCAGGCGCAAGCCACTACGACCGCAGTAACAGCAAGTTCAAATAGGCGACGATGGCGTAGTGCTGCGCCGATTGAGTCGCGGGTACAGAACGCTAACGGCCACCGGCGGCCAGACAAATGGACGGAAATCAACCAGAACTCCGGCTATGAGTTGCATGAATGTTTTCGGGGATGTAGCTCAGATGGCAGAGCGGCACGATGGCATCGTGTAGGCCGAGGATTCGAGTTCCTCCATCTCCACCAATTTAAGAAAGGAGGGTGACGCATGAACGACGCTGAATATGATTACGAGATTTTTACCGACGCCTCGCTCTCCAACTTGGTCCATCAGGCCAGTTGCGTGGCCATTGTCTGTCACAAAAATGGCGACAAGGTTGTATTCGCCAAGTTGATTGAGAGCGGCGATTCGGCGGTCGCCGAAACCGAGGCCATCGCGCTAGGTCTGGAGCACACACCGGAAGCTTCCGCGATTGTTGTTCACCACGATTTTCTGCCACTGGCGCTTCAGACATGGGTTGAGAATCCGCACCGAAAACTCAGCCTGAAATCCGCCGCGCAAAAGGTGCTGGACCTGATTCGGACGCGTTCGGTGAAGTTGTCGTACCTCGACCCCCGGAAAAAGAAGCGCACCCTTCATCAGGTCGCGCATCGTTTCACGCGGGCACTGCGACATGCCAAAGGTGATGAGTTGGTTCCGATTCAGGGACTGACGCTGGACAATAAGCACGTCCTCCTCAAGGAAATGGAAAACAACCAGCGGTCGGGAATATGCCAACAATCCATCGGACACGGCTGGCCTGAAAGCAACCGAACCAAACCAAGCAAACCGAAGCGCGTGCGCGGCGTCATGCTCGGCGCGATGGTTGCCGCTGGCGATATTTGGAAACCAAACGAAGAAGAATTTTAAGTGTGGGCCGAACGTATGAATCAGAAGTACGGCGACTATGTTAAGCTTCACAAATAATTCATGGGACGGAAGCTCAAGTGGACAGAGCGCTGCCCTGTCACGGCAGAGGTTGCGGGTTCGAGCCCCGTGCGTCCCGCCATTTAAGGAGGTGATGAACCATGAGATGACCTAATCCAGCATAAGGAGAAATCATCATGGCCCATGTTCGAGTCGATACGTTGGTAGCACCCGGTGAATGGTGGCGGCATCTGCGTCCTTACAACAAACGGAAACTGGCCAAGGCCGAACGGCGCGCGGCTGATTCCGACATCGGCGAACAAATCGCTGATATCGAGGACGAAGAATTCGAGTTCTTCCACCGGTTCATCTGCGGTTGCGGTGAGTGTGGAGAGTGAAGGAATTCGCGACACCTGCGAGCCTGTGAAGTCCGCAATGAGACGGTCGAAGGACCGAGACTGTGCGGATGGAGGTATGTGGTGTGACTATCGCAAGAGAGATTGCGAGCTATTTCATTGCTCGGTAGCGGCTGTTGGTAGACCGCGAGTGACTGTTAATCACTAGGCCGCTGGTTCGATTCCAGCCCGAGCAGCCAATTTAACGGACCCGTATCACAATCCTAGTGAGTCTGCCTCATAAGCGGGAGTATCTCCTTAGTCAACCGGGGCGGGTCCACCAATTTGGCCGCGTGGTATAGTGGTTTGTGCCTTCGCCTTTGAAGCGAAAGACCTCTGTCCGATTCAGAGCGCGGCTGCCACTTTGATGTTGGATGTTGAGGGTGCTGGTTATCCCTCCTTCGCCTGTGAAGCGAATTGCCGCGGGTTCGATTCCCGTCTTCCAACCCAATTACAGTTCGCCCGATAGTGTAAGCGCACACCGGTGAAGAATCCGGTCGAACCGAGTAGCGACGGTTAAAGGCGGCCAATTTGCTACTTAAATCGCGCATTAGCCGCACAACAAATAGCATTGCCGGGCTCGTAGCTAAAACCGTAGAGCGCTTCCCTCGCACGGAAGAGGTTGCCGGTTCAAATCCGGTCGGGTCCACCAAATTATGAAAGAAAGTTGTTGACGTGAATCGCGATAGATGGTTTACTGCCGCACACCAAAGAGGAGTGAGAAAAACATTATGGCAAGAACTACTACCCGCAGAGCCGCCGCACCAGTCGATGAGAACGCGCACGGCCTTGTATTTGTAACTGTCGAGGGACATGACTACCAATATCCCATGACGACCTACGGGCTGACCATGGATTCAACCGAGGAAGAGGCGATTGAAGCCATCCAAGGCGCGGTGAACGAGAGCCGTCAGTCGCAGAACCTGCCCGAAGTGAATCTGTCCGACCCGGACGGTGACGTGTCCTACCAGATGCGGAAGATGGTGGACAACGGGAACTTAATGATTGGTCCGAAGACGACTGCTGGTTCGCTCCCGTGTCCGACCAATGCCGAACTGTTGCAGCGCATCGAGGATTTGGAACAGCGCGTGCGCCAACTTGAATTCGACCAGCAGGGTTTGCCGTGATGTCCGCCCAGCCAGACAAAATCGCCCTATTCGATTTGGATGGCACACTCGCCAATTACTCCGGCGCGATGGCCAAGGCGTTGGATTCATTGCGCGCTCCCGTCGGACCGGTAGTGGACATCGAAACCGAGTGGGCGCAATCGAAGGAGTTGCCAGATTACATCGAGGCACGGATGGATGTCATCAAGGGCTCACCGGGTTTCTGGTCGAAGTTAGCCGTGCTCGATGATGGCATGGCATTGCTACATAATGCGCGGCGGATTGGCTTCAAGATTCATATCCTCACTAAGGGGCCGCGCCGCACATTTAGCGCGTGGGGCGAAAAGCTGCAATGGTGCCATGAGCATCTGGAAGAGCCGTTTGATGTGACCGTGACAATGCGTAAAGGTCTCGTGTACGGCACCGTGCTGGTGGATGATTATCCACCGTACTGCAAGCAATGGCTCAAATGGAGGCCGCGCGGATGGGTTATCATGCCTACCCGTCCGTACAACATGGATGCGTTCAAAGACCATCCGCAGGTATTTCACTTCAACGTCAGTCACGCCGGTCAAATGGCGGCGGCTACGGAACGATTACAGGAGGCATTCGACCGTGGCTGACCGGCACTATCTTCCCTCGGCTTACCCGGCCAGTCCGGGTCGACCGGTGATACTCGAAGATTTGGGGAACACCCTCAAAATCGCGGGCGTCGTCTTTCAGGGGATGGGCGCGACCGTGGTGATGCTCAGCCCGAGCGGCGAGAAGTTTGAAGGTCACTTCCGTCAGGTCCAGCCGACCGTATCAGAATGGGGCGATATTATCCGCGCGTCCGACGACCCGCAACTGTTTGTCGGCGAAGCTGGCGGCATCAACAAGATTCTCCATCGCAAGTTGCGCCATGAGATTTCCGGGTTCACGCAACAGCGCGTATGGCACCGGGAAGGCTTCAAGTGCATTTGCTGCGGAAAGGGACTCCCCGACGTGCAGCTTAGCGTCGACCACTGGCTCCCGCTCGCGGAGGGCGGCAAGAACGATGTCAGTAATTACGTGACCATGTGCAAGCGCGACAACAAGAACAAAGGCGACATGCCGCCGCAGGAGTTCTGCCAGCGATTCGGCCACGACTACGACCGCATCGCCAAGTACGTGGAGGCGCTACAGTGAGCGACAAGGTCTACGACATCATGGGCAGGCGATTCCAGAAGCGAAAACAAGATGATTTTCGCCGCAGCTTTGTGCTGGAGATTTACGCTGTAGGCAGGACAGTCGAAGCTGCCTTGAAAGAACTGGGCAAAACGCTCGGGTGGGGGAAGGTTGCCAAAATATCTTTCCAAGAAATGGGCGTGCCTTGCGAATGGATGGTTCGTTTCACCGCTGGAGGTACGTCCATGAAGGCTTCCGGGCAGTATGTAACCGGTGGTGTAATCGTGACATGGTGGAAATAATATGAATAAAGAACAGCTTGCCGCAAAACTTACTGGCCGCGAGTATCCATTCGAGATGACCAAGGCCGAAATTGCCGAGGCCAAGGCTGCCGGACTGGTGGTCGTGTACGGCGCATCGGATGACCTCATGGAGTTCGAGGGCGCTATCAACGATGAATGCTATCCCCCGAACGATGGTGGAGACGTGTTTGTCACGGCGGAAGGTCCGCTGGAAGGGCACGAGGATTGCGAATGCAAGTGGTGCGGGTTCGCCGAGGCCAAGAAGAAGGCCAAGAAGATTGAAGCGCTGTGGTGCAAGGAAGGCGATTACTCGTGGACGTATAAGACGGCCATACCACACGACAACTTCGAGATTGTCGAGGACGGAAAACCGTATTGTCGTGGAATAGTGTTTGACATCGCATCATTGAAGTGAGAGATTCGCGGCACCAAGGAGCCAAGGATATGACAACTCGAATCGCGACACGCCGAACCACGCAACCAACCATTTTGCCGGAGTACAGTGACGACAAGCGTCTGGCCATATTCAAACTGTTGACCGCTGCTTGTGGGCATTTGTATTCCAAGGGCAAGTTGCAGATGGACAAGTGGCTCGAAGCCTGCGCGCTGTTCACCGACTTGGCCAAGCACGACCCGATTTTCATGGCACATCTCTGTGCGTGGTCGTTCAAGGGTGACTCGAAAGATTTGAAGGTGTTGGCGGTCTATTTCAACTCGCTCAACGACGGCGATGGACAGGTGTTTTTCAAGGGGTCGAAGTTGACGAAGCCGAACCTCCGGCAAGTCAGCGCCATACTCCTGCAGGAACTCGACCCACATCTGGCGCTCCGCGTCGGAAGTTTTGCCCGAATGAAGTTCGGCGTGCCCGGTCTGCTCGACGAAGCCCGTCATTTCTCGCCCGGTCTGAGGCGCGCGATGGTGAAGTATCTCCGTTACCGCGAGGCGCATCCGGACATGCTCATGGGAATCCGGCTGAACGGGTTGTCCGAGAAGATGAAGAAGATTTATCTGCTCTGCCACGTCAATCCTTCGGACGATGCCGCAGCCATACTGAACTGGCGCGCGCTCAGCACCAAGCTGGCCGATGGCACGAAGGTGAAGCGCGATATCAAGTATTTCAAGCTGCCGGACTTCGAGAAAATGAGTCCATCCGAAATCATCGAGGAACTCGGCAAAGGTAAGATGTCGGCACCGATGGCCATGTCCATCATCCCGCGCAAGAAGATGACGCCGAAAGTCGCCAAGGCGCTACTCGATATTTCTACCGGCAACCAAGCCATCATTGTTTACCGCTGGTTCGCGCGTAACGGTTATCTGGACGTGCCGGAGATACTGGAATTGTTTAAGGACAAGGTGCAAGACGCCACGACCGCGGTGGACCGGCTCGATACGTTGACCGCCGACGCCACGGCGAGCGACAAGACTGCCATGGCGGACGTTCGGAGCACCAAGCGCAAGCGGCAGGCCAACCTGTCCAAGATTGGCAAGATTTATATGCACATCGATGTCTCTGGTTCGATGCAAGGCGCGCTGGAAGTCGCCAAAGACCGGGGCGCTATCTTCGCCGAGTGCGTGGATGACCCGGCGGTAAACTTCCGCTGGGGGACGTTCTCGGACCGCGCGCGCAAGCTGGAGGTGCCGACCAAGTTCACCAAGGACGGATTCCACCAGAAGCTGTTCGGGGTCGTGGCTGGTGGCGGCACGGACTGCTTCGCGCTCTACGAGGACGCGCGGAAGTTCGGCGCAGACATCGATGTCTACGTGACCGACGGCCAGAACACGGCTGGCAACGAGCACACGATTGTGGGTCGGGTCGGTCATTTGCCGAAGCCGCGCGCCGCCATCATTGTCCACATGGGCTGCAAGTCGGACGTACTGGCGAACATGCTCCGGGCGCTGAGCATTCCAGTCGCCGTGATGACGCCGGAATCTCTGTCCGAATCCGCGCTTGTCGCTCAGAGCGTCCGCAACGCGGTCGTCGGCGAGTTGGCTATCATCGAGGATATTCTCGATACGCCATTGCCGCCGTTGCCCCGGTGGTGGGGTGAGGTGGAGGCGAAATGAAGGCGTTGCTTTTGGCTGTAACGGCTGACTATGGGTTTGAAGTTTCGTTCATGGCCCATCCGGTCTGCTTCACCATCATAGCGGTAGCTACTATCGGTGCCGCCGTGGTATTCATATTCTTGGTGCTGGCGAGCCTGTAGCATGGGCGACATCTTCCAGCGCGAGGTCGCAGCTTTCTGGACGCCCGAGACTGGCCGCATCTGGCTCGGCTCGGACGATAGCACCGGCTCGGTGAATTTCGATTGGGACGCCATCTGGCCGGTCGTGCGGGATTCCAAGCCTCGGCCCACAATGGCGTTCATGTTTCATACGCATCCGCATGGCGTGGAACGAATGTCCTCGACCGACCGCAATATGCTGTTCGGCTGGTCACTGGCGCTCGGCATGCCGGTCTGGTTCACGGTGTACTGCAACGGCGAATACTGCGATTACTTGTGCGTCTCGCGGATGATTTTGGAAGTAGGATTCGGCGACTGGTGCGGCATAGGGGATTCGGATTTCATGTCAGACATGAAAGAGGTGATTCGGTACAGTTACAACGATGAGGTCATTCCGTGATTTTCGGCATCGTCAAAGACGGCGTATTCTACGGCGAGCGGGCTGAATGCAAGGCGCTGGATGTCGCGGGCAATGGCGTGTACTCAATGGACCCGAGCGCTACCAATCCGCTGGCTACATTTGAACCGGCCAATCTGACCGACGCCATCGCCGCGTTCCGGAAGTATTCCACCATGCAGGTGATTCGCGGCGTCAGCTTCCACAGCGGCATAGTGCCGGACCAGCCGGTGAAGTACCCGAATCTCCCGCTGGAAGTCGTGGACGGCCAATTCGGTGAGTTCGAGTATATCGAGGTGGTCGCCGTGCGCGGGAAGTTTCTGTACTACCTGCAAACGATTCACGATGCTACGGATTACGTGCTGACCGATGTTGCCGCTGCCATGGCGAATGTCAGACCGGGCACGCGCGTCATCGAATGGAAGGGTGCCACGCCAGCGATTCGTGTGGCCATAGGCTTCCACCTTATCGAACGCCGCAAGAAACTGGCCGAAGAACCGGTCGCGGTCATCAAGTCCAGCATGGCCGCCTCGGGAGCCATGGTGACGCGCATCACGCCGCGCCACGACGGGTACGAAGTGGTCTGGAAGTTATCGGGGCACACCATCAACACGGTGCTCTCCAAGGATTTTAGGGTGATGGAAGCCGGGTTCTGCACCTCGGGCGGGGACCGGAGCCAATCGGCGCGCAGCTTACCGAACCTGCTCAAGACCTACGTCGAGGAAGGCAGTTACATTCACCGGACACGGCAATGAAAATATTTCTGAAATAGTTGTTGACTCCGGCGCGCACAGGCCGTATAGGTAGCGCGTTACACGATTTGGCAGTTTGTTCTTTGGACATTTTTAGAGATTGCAGGACAGTAGAGAGGTCGTTCTACACTGGGCTCATAACCCGGAGACCGCGTGGTTCAAATCCGCGCTCCTGCGACCAATCTAGTGGGGGGAAGTGCAATAGGCAGATACACATTCGACTGCGTGAGCGGTCGCCGCGGTTTTTGCATACATGCCCCGCGCAAGCGGACAGTCCTCATAAGACTCCCCTCCACCAATTTCGGCCCGTAAGCTAAAAGTCAACACAATGGGTTCGCCTTCGACTGAGCAATCGGTCGCCTCATGAACATCATTTACAAGCACGAGTAATCGGAACTCGCAGTTGGTACTTGACACGTACCACGGGCCGCCAATTTAGCGGTCGCCACCCGAATCGAGGTACACGCAACATAGCTCAATGGTAGAGCATTGGAATACTAATCCAAAGGTTGCGGGAGTCAAATCCCGCTGCTGCAACGGTAAAACTCGTTTCATATTCGACTGCTAATTCATTTCGAGAGAGCCGGGAACAATCGCCCGGCTCTTTCTTTTTCCGTTGACAACACTGCGCGAATCGCGATACCGTGCGCGGCATGCAACACGCTGACTTGGAATTCAAAGCGCCGCTCACCAAAAACATCGTCGTTACCGACAATATGCCAGCGGATGTTGTTTGCACCTTGATTGAGCGCGCGTTCCGAGAAGGCCACGAAGAGGCCAGTATCGCCACGATGTGGGGACTGCAATCCGCCGACATCAACGAGGAATGGAGAATGTCCATCGCGCGGATGGTGGTCACCGGCGAATATCCAAAGAGCTTGCGATGACCATCGACCACGTCATCATCTTTGGAGTCGGAGCCGCCGGGAGCAACGTGTTCCTGAATCTGGTCGCCACGTACCCGGACCTGAGTTACACCTGCGTCGACAGCGACGTGGTCGAGCCGCGCAACTATCAGGCCGGTACGCAGCCGTACACCAAGGCTGATGTGGGCCGACCGAAAGTGCAGGCCATCCAGCGCATTATCCAGCAGCAGTTCGGGAAACGGATTGAGGCGGTCAACAAGCGCATTCTTGTATCAGGCAACTTGTACGACATCATCCACGGACCCGGTTATGACGAAACCGCGGTCTTGATAGATGCGTTCGACAATGCGCGGAGCCGGAATTTATTCATCGACCTGTGCAAGGGATGCTCTGTCCTCCACGTCGGGTTCTCCGGCCAGTTGACCGGCGAGGCGGTCTGGGATGCCGTGTTCACGCCGATGAAGGAGCACGCCAGCGACGCCGCCATCGATGTCTGTCAGTTGCCGCGCGCCCGCAGCTTCATCATGGGACTCACGGCCAACGCGGCGCTGGTGGCCTCCGAGTTCATCGAGACCGGGAAGAAACGGAACGTGTACTACGATACGCGGCCGGTGTTGAGGACATACTGAATGGCTTCGCCGACGCATTGCAGGTTCCCCAACAAGGCTTCGGCTCTTCGCGCGGCGGCTGCCTACCGCAAGCAATTCGGCTTTGGGCTAGATGGTAAGCCTCGGCGGTATGGTCGCAAGAAAAAGACCAAGAGAGGATGACATGACAGATATTTCCAAGACCGTAATGGATGCGATTCGCGAAAAGCACCGGTATGCCTGCGTCTGGGTGGCTGAGGGCGACCGAGAAATTGCGCGGGTAGAAAAGAAGCTCGCAGTAATTAAGGAGCGACGGGACGCCGCGATGGTCACGCGGACGCAATTTGGTGGATTCCTGCTCGCCAATGGCGTGCCGCTGGAAGAACTCGACAAAGACCGGGACGACGTGGATAACTGCCTCGGCGAATACCGGGTCGGCAAGCCGGATAAAGTGTAACAATTTCGGGGGTGTAGCTCCAAGGTAGAGCGGCGCTTTTGCAAAGCGTAGGCTGCGCGGTTCAAGTCCGGCCACCTCCACCAATTTCGTGGATGGGAAAAGTCGGGACTGCCGGGTAGCGCCAACTGTAACCGGTTCCCCGCGGTTGGACCCATCCACGAATTCAAATTTTACGGATGCGCCCGTAGCTCAACTGAATAGAGCGTGAGTCTACGGAACTCAAGGTTGTGGGTTTAACTCCCTCCGGGCGTACCATTTTATGGAACAAGAAAGCACACGAGTGGAGTCAAAGGAAGCCGACGACATCGTTCCCGAGCTTGGAACGTATGTAAGGACAATTGCCCGCATCGGCGGAGGTACGGATTATCAAATATTCGTAGACATCGAACAGCTTTGCGTCGCCCTGTCAGTGTGGGGAATGCAGAAGCCGGAAAACAGACCGGCACTGGACGAGGTGGCGAGGACATTGTTATCGCTGGCCGACTCCATCAAGAGCGAGGACCTGAAAGCCATCGCCGCCGCCCGTGCTCGCAGCGCCGCCAAGACGTTTGCCACACCGACCGCCCCGAACGCGCCAGCGCGGCTGACGTGGTGGCAGGACATCAAGCGGCTGTGGAGTTGGAGCCGATGATTACCCAGTCACAACTAAATGCAGTTTCCGACGATGAGATTCGCTTGGTCATTCGTACCGTTTCCAAGGAGCAGGACCATCGCAGTGATGTCAGATATGCAGAATCAGTAACCGGCCCGTCGCCGATACTTTATGGTCTGACAGACATTCTCAGTTGCCCACAACATCAGGACGCCAAGAAGACAGCCAATAAGCTTTATCGCCGGTCATGGGCGCTATTGCAGAAACTCACTGAATGCGTGCTGGCCGAAGATTTCAATGCCAAGAAGTTCCAGAGCGTTTCGGAGAATCTGGATTCGGTGGACACAGAACTTGAGAACGCGCGCCGCGGGCTTCGACGGTGTTGCACGGCTTGGTAGATAATTTTTGCGAGTGTAGCACAGTCTGGCTAGTGCGCCCGGTTGCCAATCGGGATACCCGGATTCAAATTCCGGCGCTCGCACCATTTCGGGAGTGTAGCACAATGGCGGTGCAACCGTTTCATACGCGGTCGGCTGCCGGTTCGAGTCCGGCCTCTCCCACCAATTTTGGGCTGTAAGCTTTGATGGCGAAGCAGGCGACTCTTAATCGTCAGACCGGGGTCCGATTCCCCGACAGCCCACCAATTTCCGGTCGTGGTTAAGCCCGAACTGGCAGAGGGTACAGGTCGAGAGCCTGTGAGCCTTGGGAGTTCAATTCTCCCCGACCGGACCAGTTTGACGCGCAGGTGACGGGAATTGGCATACCTCATGGCCTCAGAAGCCATGGCCTGTGGATTCGACTTCCACCCTGCGTACCAATTTGATGCGTCGGTAGCCCAACGGCAGAGGCACCGCGTTTAGGGCGCGGAAAGTGATGAGTTCAAATCTCTCCCGACGTACTTTTTTCATTGTAAAATCACAGTCAGGGCTATTACTATTGGCGGCGTGGATAGATTTTGGAGCAAAGTAGACAAGTCTAGCGATTGTTGGATTTGGCAAGGAGGAGGAGCGCCCTACGGTGCGTTCCGATTTAATGGGAAGAAGATTGATGCCCACCGGATGGCATGGTGCCTGACCAATGGTGAAATACCGGACGGGATGTGCGTCTGCCACAAATGCGATATTCCTCTATGTGTAAATCCATCCCATCTTTTTCTTGGTACTCGTTTAGAGAACAATCGGGACATGTTCGCCAAGGGCAGAGGGTGTACTGGGGACCGTAATGGCACTAAAACCAAGCCATGGACTAGAGTCATCGGAACTCGAAATGGGAGCGCTAAGTTTTCTGCAGAAGATGTAATCGAGGTTCGTAGACGAGCCGCGACAGGTGAGTCTCCGAAATCCATAGGCGCAGATTATGGGATAAGCCGTTTCGGTGTTTACCGATTGTGTCGCAGAACATGGAAATGGCTCAAGACAGATTTCAGTAAAGACATCCCCGTAGCTCAGACGCATAGAGTAACGGCCTCCGAAGCCGTGGACGCTGGTTGAACTCCAGCCGGGGATACCATTTTTCGGGCGCGTGAAGGGAACTGGCATACCTCGCTCACTCAAAATGAGCGGCCTAGTGGTTCAAATCCACTCGCGCCTACCATTTCCGGCGGCTTGGGTTAATGTCGAACGGCACAGCGCGGGGACTTAAAATCCCTGACCTTTCCCGGTTCAAGTCCGGGAGCCGCCACCAATTTCGGGGTCATCGTCCAGATGGATAGGATAGCTCTCCCCTAAAGAGCGGCCCTCGGTTCGATTCCGAGTGACCCCACCATTTCTGCTCGCGTAGCTTAATGAACAAAGTCGCGGTCCTCTAAACCGTGTGATACAGGTTTGAGTCCTGTCGCGAGTACCATTTCAAGTCAACGAAGTCTGTATCGACTCAACCAATCCGCGCGCATAAGCCCGTCGACTGTGAATCGTGTCGAGATGCGCGGGAATTCCCATGAACTGGTCGTCCCACAATTCCTTGGCCAGCGGGCATCGTTTTTCCCAATCCCTTTGGGCGAACATCTCCTTTTGCAGCACGGCCAAGAAGTGGTCACGAGCGCGGAATAGAGCGCCAAGGTCAGCTTCCCAAATCAGCGACCCGCCATCGCCCATGATGGGATTCTCGGTGGTGCCGTAGCGCTGGATGTAGGCGGCCTCGGTCCAGCCAAGGGAGGCCATGTGACGGCGTTCGGTCTGGTATAACTCGGCGGCTTGTTGCAGAGCGGACTTTTTCATCGAGCGTATCCTTTCGTGGCGTCGGGTGCTCGATGGCTCTCTGCGCTGGCACCAATAAAGCACGGTTCGCGATTCGAGTCAAATACTATTTTCTGGAAGGTTGGCAGAGCGGCCTATTGCACTCCGCTGGAAACGGAGAGGCCCGTGATAAACGGGTCACGCGCATTCAAATCGCGCACCTTCCGCCATGGAGCGGTTCGCACATTGTCAAGTCAAACCGGCCTGAACCCGGTGGTCCGCGCAAGCGGCCTGCGAGTTAAACTCTCGCCCGCTCCGCCAATCTTTGCTCTTGACCGGAATCGCGGCTGGCCGTATGTATGACCCGGATGAAAGCCAAGGCCAAGGAGTTCACGTGGGGCACGCGGGACGGTCGGCGATTGAAGCCGTCCGAAATCACCGATGACCACCTCAAGAATATCATCAAGGACGGCTACCGACATCCGGCATTGGTGGCCGAGGCCAAGCGACGAAAGTTTGCAGTGCCGGTCCGTCCGGTGGACAACCTCACTTTTTCTCAGTTGATGATTTACATTGAATCGTTCGCCTCCTGCGCCATCGAAGGCAATCAGCTTGGCGCGAAGATGCTGAAGCTGTACGAGAGCAAGGAGCCGCGAGACAAGGATTTGTTTTACCTGAATCTGAATCAGTTCATGGAGAAAGAACAGGCAGAGGCGGCGAAACGAAACTAATTTTGAAGCGAGCGTGGCAGAGTGACTATGCATCCGCCTTCCAAGCGGAATCAGGTGGGTCAAAATCCCACCGCTCGCACCATTTCGGGATGTGCGGTAATGGTAGCCCTCTCCGTTCGGAACGGAGCAGTCCGGATTCGACTTCCGGCATCCCGACCACTTTCGAGACGTAGTTCAGCTTGCCTAGAACGCTGCAATGGGGTTGCAGAAGTCGTGGGTTGAAATCCCACCGTCTCGACCAACTTTCCTGTTGACAGGATATCGTGAATCGCGTACAAGCACCAACAACTTAACCAAGAGAGGAATTGCCGCCATGGGAGCATCGCAAGACGACCAAGCCACAACCGCCGGTATCGCCGCGCCGCCAATCACCATTGACGTGTGTGACACGCCGCCGACCGGTGTGGCCGAAGCCATCAACAAGGGACTCGAATCCGCCAAGCCGATTGTCGAGAACCTGAACGCCGCGCTGGCCGATAAGCCGGTCGCGCCGCCCGAGTACGTCCTGCGGGTGGACATCAAGCTGGACCCGGCCAAGGCCATCGATGACGCCGCGGCGCAATCCGTCGCCAAGTCGTTTCTGGATACGCTGTCCAATGTACCGGCCATCGGCGTGTTCGGCCACACGGTCAAGCTGCAACAAATCTATTCCGACAAGCCGCCGCGCAAGGTGGACCTGTAGTCGGTCGCCGCAAACAACCAAGTCAGTCAGCCTCACGAAAGGAGGTGTTCCGTGTCGCACGTCAACGATTCAGTGTTAGTGCTCAACAAAAATTGGGTCGCTGTCAACGTGGCACCCGCCCGGGACATCTTCGGACGGTTGTTCAATGACCACTGCCGGATTCTGCACGATATGAATCCGCACAAGTTCAACGAGTGGCGTGAACTCAGCTACGGCTATACGGGAGAGGACGTGGTAAGGACGCCCAAGTATCAGTTGCGCGTACCGAGCGTAGCCATCCTCGTGCTCTACGACCGCCTTCCAAAAAAAGAGGTGAGGTTCGTCAGGGAGAGTGTCTACGAGCGAGACAGATTCACGTGCCTCTACTGCGGGCAAAGGTTCGAGAAGCATCTGCTCAATCTCGACCATATTGTTCCTCGCGAACATGGCGGCGAGACTACGTGGGAAAATATTGCAACCAGTTGCGTTGCCTGCAATAGTTTCAAATCGAACCGCACGCCGGAACAGGCCGGGATGAAACTCATATCGGTGCCACGCAAGCCAAGCTGGAGAACGCTCTGCAACATGCGTTTTTCAAGCGTCATGAAGCCTGATTGGGGTCCTTTCCTAAACATCGCCTCATGGCCCGCCGTCGAAGTCAGCGGCCACAAGGCCGCGGTCTAACTCGGAAACGAGTCACGGGGTCGCCGGTCACAAGCTGGCGACTCCTTCAATTTTTCAATGCCCGATAAGCGGAGACAGCGACGCACCGCACTCGTAATGCGGAGAGGACGATGCAAGTTCGTCATTGGGCTCCATTTCATGCGCTCGTAGCTCAGGTGGACAGAGCAGCGGGTTTTTACCCCGTAGGTCGTCGGTTAGATTCCGACCGGGCGCACCAATTTTAAGGTTCAATATCAATTAGGCTCCATTTTGTTCTTGTTTGGGCGTATCGTTGGGTAGTATAGTGTTTACGTGCCATACAAAGACAAGCAACAGCAATCAGATTTTCAAAATAAATGGGTGCGCAAAAGACGCAGAAAATGGATAAAGGAAAATGGCCCCTGCATAAAATGCGGCAGTCGTCACCGTCTTGAGGTTGACCACATAGACCCAACAACCAAATCGGTTGGAGTCGCCCAAATATGGGGAAGAAAAAAGGAGGTTCGGGATGCTGAATTGCTAAAATGTCAAGTATTGTGCCACCGTTGCCACAAGGAAAAGACAGCCAGTGAGGCTCATCTTTATGAGCGGCCAAATAGAATGGTGCCTCCGTCTGGAAAATCATGGTGTAGCGGCCACAGGGATTTCCTGCCATTGGATGATTTTTCCGTTCATCGTGGCCATACTAACGGACGCCACGGCGTCCAGAAATATTGCAGGCAATGCAAAACGCTTATTGCCAACAAGCAGAATGGCCTTTCATGCCGTGACCTTTATGAATTTTATCAACGCCGGAATAGCTCAAATGGGTAGAGCGCCGTGTTTGTAGCACGGATGTTACGGGCACCCAATCCGTTTCCGGCTCCAGCTTAAAATGCCGTCATAGCTCAAGTGGTAGAGCACAAGTTTGGTAAACTTGAGATGAGGATTCGACCGCCTCTGATGGCTGGCTTTGCCCTTGACAACTCCGCGCGGATGCCGTACAACGCGCGCAACCAAGGAGACCGATTATGGCCGAGACCGAAAAGAGCGTGCTGGAACGCTTGAAAGACATTATCACCGAACAGATGCCCGTGGACGCGGACAGCGTAGTGCCCGAAGCGGATTTCGTGGACGACCTCGGGGCCGACAGCCTCGATTACGTCGAGTTGCTCGAACGGACGGAGGAAGAATTTGGCATCGAAATACCGGACGAAGAATCCGACAAGTTCAAGACGGTCGGCGACGCCGTCAAGTACGTCCAGCAAGAAACCGGCCTTGCATAAATTTTTAGCGGTAGCTTAGCTCAGAGGCAGAGCAGCCGGTCGATAACCGGCAGGGCGAGATTTCAAAATTCTCAGCTACCACCATTTCCATTGTCCTCTAGCAAATCGGTTATGCACCGGACTCTGAATCCGGCAAGGCTGGTTCGATTCCAGCGGGGACAGCCATTTCTCGTATCTCTCGGCGCTCCTCTTGCGCCAAACCCCTGATTTTACAGGGGAAAACACCCCAAAAATAGTTGTTGACGCCATGACTAGATTCGAGTACATTGGAGGCATGGAAACCAACACTCAACCGACAGTCGAAGTCCAGAAGTACAGAATTCCAGAGCGCAATCTTTCCAAGCTGCGCGACGGATTTTTCAAGCTTGCCAAACGCGCGGCCAAGTTGAATGTGGCGGCTCCGGTTCTCGTGGAAGGCGAGCACGAAATCGAGACGCTTTGGAGTCACGTCAACGTCACGTTGCCGACATGGTCTGTTGTGAAGCCCGTCCTGAATGGCAGCGCCGATGAATACCTCGACACCGGCAGCCGCCGGTTGTTTGTGTACGTCACTGTGACTGGCGAAACGCCGAAGTTGGCGGGCTGGTCACTGTTGGCCGTTATCGAGCACCTGCCCGGCGAGGGCAATATTATCCGCAAGGTTCCGACCATCACCGAGGAGCTTCCGCCACAATATCGCGAGGCCAGCAATGTCTGCGAGCATTGCGGTTTCGTTCGGAACCGGAAAGAAACCTTCATCGTGCGGCATGATGACGGCACCACGAAACAAATTGGGCGTCAATGCTTGGTGGATTTTCTTGGGGGCGTCAATCCTGATGCGCTGGCCAATGGCGCGGAAATCATTTTCTCGGCGGCTGGATTGTGCAGCGAATTCGAGGAGGGCGGCATCAGCGTGGGCCGGGATGGCTACGGGCTCATTCGTTTCTTGGCCATGACCAACGCCTGCATCCGTGAGTTTGGCTGGACATCACGCAAGACCGAAAATGAAGGCGGACGTTCCTCCACCGCAAGCGACGTTGCCTATCAACTCGACCCGCCCAAGGATTGCGACCGCTCCAAGCTGATTCATTTCACCATCGAGGATGAGGCATTCGCGCAAGACGCGGCGGAGTGGGCCAAATCTCAGCATGAAGGCAATGCGGAATTGAATGATTATCAGCACAACATCAATATTCTGGCTCGGAGCGGCTTGGTCACTTGGCGTCATACCGGATTGGCGGCCTCCATTGTCAATTCGTATCGTCGAGAACTAGGAATCGTTGCCGAACGCAAGCATCTCTCCGACCTCACCGCCAATAGCCAGTACGTCGGCGCAATCGGCCAACGTCAGGATTTTCTTGCTACGGTTATCAAGGCCATCGCTCTCGAATCCGACTACGGCCCCAAGACCTTGTATGTGTTCGTTGATGACAAGGGTAATGCCATCAAGTGGTTTGCCAGCGGCAATGGCGCGGGCAGCTTGGACATCGGCACCACCTACTCGCTCAACGCCCGGGTCGAACGCCACGAGGAGTACAAGGGAACCAAGACCACCCAGATTTCGAGAGCCAAGGTCAATCCGACGGCGGAAGAATTGGCCGAACGTGCGGCAGCCAAGAAGCGCGATGCGGCTATCAAGAAGGAGGTCAAGGCCGAGCGCAAGGCCGTGGTGGACGCCGAGGCCGCGCTGGAAGTCGCGCAGCAAGCGTTGAATGCAGCGCCGAATGCCTACAGTAACGTTCCCGACTGGCAGGCGAAGTACGAAGTGGCGCGGGCGGCGCACCAAGCGGCCTATGGCAAGTTGCAGGACGCCAAGGTCGTATACGAAACCGCCGTCCGCACCAAGGCCGCTGAACTGTTTCCGAAATAATCCATTGACACCACAACTCGAATCTAGTAGATTCACGCCATGTCCAACAACAACCATCAACCGACAGGAAAATCATGAGCGCAATCAGCGGCAAAAATTGCAGACGCGGTCATTCACGACGGAGCCGAGCCATGCAGGAGCGGGAGTTCGTCAAGCGGCACGAAGCTCTCCATCCCCCGTCGAAATCCGTCAACCTTTTCGGCTGGAATCCCAAGGGCCTTGAGGAAACCAGTCGGCTCTTGAAGCTGTTCATCCGCGGCAATGACTTTCAGTTCGAGGCGCGGACGGCGTCCAATACCATCCTGCTCCGGGCACCATTCAAATATCAGTATCGCATTCTCTCGCTCTGCGACAACGGCGGGGAAGTGAACGTCGAGTGGGTCAATCATCCCGACAGCTTGCACAGCGTGGCTTCCTGCTCGGATAGTCGCCATCTGAATGCCGAGACGATGCACTACCGCATCATGACCGTTCTGGATGGCGAGGAGATTGATTACAATCACGAGGAAGAAGCGTTCGAGGACATCAACCTGTTGGGGCGCGCTTCATGAGTATCCTCTTCACTCAGTACCTCCGCCCGTTCGGCATCCCGCGTCCGATGAAGATTGACCGGCCGCCGGACATCGAGAAGATGGCGCAGGCGATTATCGCCAAGGGGATGGTGTTCGAGGTTGAGGAGTTGACAACTGGTGATGTTTCCCTCACCATCGGCGACAAGGTGAAGGAGGAGGACATCGCCATCCAGCTTTGCGAGAACGGACCGGCGGTGCCAGAAGCAGTGGACAAGCTGGTCAAGGAAGGATTCGCGTATATCAATCGGGAAACGCTTTGGGAAACGTTGCCCAAGGAATTTCGTACATCAGAATATTGCAATGCGGATGCCCGCAGGTACAAGGATGTTAAAGTGGTTTCAAAGCACGAGTCCCACAAATCGCCATGGCCCGGTCCACATAAGAACGTTCACTACTGGTGGACGCTGGAGAACGGCAAGCGGGTGGGATGGAACGAGAACCCGGCGCGGGGATGGAGTTTTCCAGTGATATGAGGATACTGATATGACCCAAGACGAATTCGCTCACCGCTACCACGAGTTCTCCGGCACCAAGGAACAGGCCGAAGCCGAAGCCAAGTCCGCCAACGCGGAGGGCATTGACGGCGATACGGCCGTGGCTGTGGACTTCGGACCGGCCGGATGCGCCGTGATGCTGAAGAGCGCCTGCGAGTTCCTGAAATCCATCGATGCGTTCCCCGGTGCAGCGCTATGAACACCCAAGACCTGCCGCAACCGGCCATTCTCAAGAATACCCCGGACGAAATGAAACGGGACGGCTGGGTGTTCCTGTGCGCGACCATGCTCGTCGACCAGTGGGACGAACTTAATCATGACTTACCGGACGGCGCGGAGGTGGTGGCCAGCCAGACGTTCGGTCAGGAAGGCGTCAACTTCTGGTACCGTGTCGCGGCGGGGGTGGAGGCGTGAGTGATGGAACATTAACCCAGAAGGAGAAGCAGCCATGCAATTATTGCGGTCACCCGAGACATTTCCACCGAAGCGGTCGGGGACTGTGCTTTGGTGGCAGCCCGCATGAATGTAACTGTAATCAGTTCCGAACGACCGGACTTTCAGCCACTGAAGAAATGCTCAAAAGACATCGAGCGATATGTGAGCGCGAAGGCCATGAATGGGATGACGACCAATGTGCCAGATGCACCGTGAAGAAATCCGAAATTCTCACTTGACAACCATGCGCGATTCACGCAACATGCCACACCAACAAGGAGCCATCCGATTATGCTGACTAACATTATCCGCCGATTCATTCTGTTGCCGTCCTCGTTTGTACTGGTGCTGATATGGGGCCTGTTCAAGCAGGGAGGTGTCGACGTGTCTTCCAAGACCGGGTGGGGCGTCATCTTCATGATGCTCGCATTCGCCGCCATGATGTTCGAGTTTATCAAGTCCGGCAACATCACCGCCCCGATGTTTTTCACCGATACATTTTGCTCGGTGCTGGCTGCGGTCACGTGGTCGGCGTTCTTGTTCGGCACCATCGCCGATGGGAAGTACGTTTTCAGCCTGACCGACCTGTTCATTGCAGCCGTGGTTATCGGCGATGCCATGTTTTGTCCCTTCAATTCTTTCCGCATCGCCTTGCGCAGTTTCACCACCAATTCCCCAACATCTTTCGCATCGGCACATGCCGTGCCGGTCGTAAGTCAACCCCAACCCCACTAAGGAGAGAGTCATGAAGCGAAGTGTTATGCAAACCGTACTGTTACTGGCCGTGTTGTGCCTGATGGCACCATGGACGGCGCGTGCCGCGCAGGATGTCAAGGCAGATATTCCACCGCTCAATCCCACCATCAAAGGCAACATGGACATCGTGTTCGCCAGCCGCACCGCGACCGATGACAAGGGCCAGCCCGCGGCAGATGTCTGGGACACGTACACTATGAACATGACCATCGACAAGACGTTGATGTTCGGGGGTCAAATCAAATACAAGCCGACCCTGTTTTCCAGCATGATTGGACGCGAGAAGCAGTCTGCCGAACTCGATTACGGCATTGACTTGACGATTGCCAACCCGTCCAATTTAACCCAGAAGGCGCGCATTGGTCGATTGGTCGGCAAGGTGCCGATTGACAAGAAGGGCGTATATCACTACGACAAGGGCACATTGCGGTTGGCGGTGGATGCGACTGGGAAAGTACCCGAGCATGAAGCAAAGTTCCTCGGCACATCGGCTGGCAGGCCACCTGATAACGATAGCGCGCTGGCCAAAGCCAAAAAGCAGGCCATCACGCTGACGAAGTCGGTCAATGGCAAGACGGCCACGATTGCCGTCACCAAGTACGACCAGATAAGCCTAGACATGGTCATGGCTGGCGGCCCGGTGTCTGCCTATCCGGACACGCACGTCAGCGGTCAGATGCTCTATGATTATGAGCGTTTTGCATGGTACTTCCGCGGTGTGACCATGAGTTACACCAAAGACGGCCAAACCTTCACGGACAAGCTCACGGGCAACATCAAGTGGGTGCAGGCAGAGGATTACGCTACATCTGGTGATGGTCATTATGAGTTCGACGTGCGGGTCAATGAGCCAGAGGCAACCGTGACCGAATCGGCGGCGTTCGCTCCGGCTGATAACGAAGCAACCTTCTTCGAGTCGGATGCTAACCTTCAAGCGTTAAACGGCACATGGACGTACAAAGACACGCTGGTGAACAATCCGAACTCAAAGAACGACGATGACAAGCAAATCACCACGGCCTCGAATGTCAAGATTGACATGGTAGGCAATAAGTTGACCAAGGTGCAGACGGTCAATCTTGCCAAGCTGATTGGGTTCGTCGGCGTAGTGCAGATGAACTCCGACTAGGGATTGACCCGGTTCGGCGAATGTAGTACAAACCTGCGGGGGAGGGTCACAACGGCCTTCCCCCGTTTAACCCAAGGAGAATCATGAGAGTATTGAAATGGTTAGTGTTGTCCGTCGCCCTGTTGGCGGCACGTAGTTCGTTCGCGGATACCAATGTGGCCGTTCAAGCAGCGGCACCGGAGAAAGACTGGAGCGTCACGGCATCGGCGGATTACTTCAGCACCTACCTGTTCCGTGGCGTGGACATCACCCACAGCCCGGTCGCTGTACCGTCACTGGTCGGCACGTACAAGGGGCTCACGGCCTATTACTACGGGTATTATGCGGAACAGAACCACGGTTCTGGCACGTATGCCGAGAACGATTACGGCGCGGACTGGACGCAATCGGTATTCAACGACAAGCTGTCGCTCACGGGCGGCGCGGTCGGGTATACCTACTTGAATGGCCGGTCGGGCACGGCGACGTGGGAAGTGTACGCCTCGGCGACGTGGAAGGATTACCTGAACCCGAAGCTGGCGATTAACTGGGACGTGGACCGGATTCGTGGCGGGTACGCGCAGGCTTCCATCAGCCATCAGTACGACCTCTCGAAGCTGGCGGGTCTGCCGGACGGGAAGTTGACGTTGACACCATCGGCGGCGCTCGGGTACGACCTCGGGTACAACGACCGCAGCACGACGAAAAATGCGGAGTTCAACGATGTACTGCTCGGCGTGCTGGTGTCCTACAACGTGAACGACCATCTGTCGGTACATGGCGGATACCAAGGGTCGATTGCCTTGGATGCCATCACGGACAACGGCCAGTCCAACGTGAGTGTGTTTAACGGCGGCGTGACGTACTTGTTCTAGCCATGCCGTGCGGGAGAGTACATTCCGCCTGTAGTATGCTACTGACTGCGCCAGTGCTGGCGGCCGGGTGGTTTCTCGGCGGTCCACGCGCTGGCGCAGCGGCGGGAGCGGGTTGTCTGGCAGGTATATTCCTTACGCCCGATTTAGACCAACCCGGAATCAACAGTTCCAAGTGGCTCATCATCAAATACACTTTCGGCCTCGGTTATCTCTGGTCGATGCTCTGGTATCCCTACGCCAAATGCTGTCATCATCGGTGCTGGTGGTCGCACTTCCCGATAATCAGCACCATCTTCCGCCTGATGTATATGGGCGGGGCACTGTTGGCGGCGCACTTCTGGGGATTCAAATTTCCGGTAATAGGTTGGGGGATTTTCTTCTTTTGGTCGATGGGGCTCGGTATCTCTGATGCCGCCCATTGGTTCTTGGATTTCCACAGTAAGATGATTCCCGGACTCTTCCGTCTCACTCATCCCGAGCAATACATCCACAAGGTAGATGCGCCAGATTCGGCTGGCTGATATAAAATTCTTCTTGCAATACAAGCTTACACGGCGTATAGTGTGCGTGTGAAGATTCGTTATAGGTTTCGTTGCTATCCAACGCCTCCGCAGCGACGCGAGTTGGCTCGGGTATTCGGCTGCGTTCGCCACGCCTACAATTGGGCGCTGCGGCTCCGGACGGATTCGTACCGGGAAAATAAAACCAGAATTAGTTACCATCAATCCAGCGCCGAATGGACGAAGCATAGGCATTCCTGCGGGTTTGAGTGGCTATGGAAATCATCCAGCATCCCACAGCAGCAAGCTTTGCGACATTTGCAGTCCGCGTTCAACAATTTTTTTACAAAACGAAACATGTACCCTCGCTTCAAATCTAAACGAGGCAAACAGTCCGCTGAATTTAGTGGTCACGGATTCAAATGGGACACTGTAAATCTGAATTTGCATCTAGCAGGAATAGGAAGAATGGACATCCACTGGTCGCGCGCGTTCACGAGTCAGCCCAGCACAGTCACGATAACCAAGGACTGTGCCGGGCGATATTTCGTGACGCTGTGCCTCGACGAGAAAGTCAACTCCTTGCCCAAGACCGGCAAGGCGGTCGGCGTTGACTTGGGGATAAATCGGTTGGCGACGCTCTCGAATGGAGAGCGAATTGCCAACCCGAGGCATACGGCGAAGTATGCCAAGAAGCTGGCGCGAGCGCAGCGGGTTCTCTCGCGAAGAAAGAAAGGCAGCGGTAGGTGGAATTGCCAACGCATAAAGGTGGCCAGACTTCACGCCCGCATCGCCGACAGCCGCAAAGACCACCTCGACAAGTTCACTACGGACTTGGTACAAAGATTCGATGTCATCGCCGTCGAAGATTTGAATGTGCGTGGAATGTTGGCCAATAGAACGCTGTCGCGCTCCATTGGCGACCTCGGCCTGTACCAGTTCCGCTCCATGGTCGATTACAAGACGCAGCGATATGGCAAGGAACTCAAGGTTGTTGACCGGTTCTTCCCTTCCAGCAAGCGGTGCCACTCGTGCGGCTTTATCTTGGACAAGCTGCCCCTGAGTATCCGCGAGTGGGATTGCCACGAGTGTGGCGCACACCATGACCGCGATGAAAATTCTTCTCACAACATTTTGGCCGCGGGACACGCGGTGACTGGACGTGGAGGGAATGTCAGACGCTCGGCGGCTTCGGCCACCAAGCGCAGTTCCCGTCGAAGCGTCAACCAACCGGCTCTGTGATGTGCTCTTCATGTCATAACCCGGAAGCTCGCCTCACGGCGTGTGGATGTCAACTTGGGTTCGGACCGATATACTGGTAATGGATTTGCCGAAAGGTGACCCGTGTTCTACGCTGAATTCCAATCAACCAATAAACGCTACACGACCGAGAACGGCTACGTGGCTGTATATGACGACATCCCCATGCTGGTGGTATCGGATAGCGGGTTTCATTGGCGCGGGAAGGTTTATCGTCACAAGGGTCGAAAGTGGATTATTACAGATATGAATTGCGCCGGTAAACTCAGTCTGACGCGCATCACGATGTTCGGTCGGGTCAAGTACGACACGGTAATCCCGGCTTGACAGCGCTGCCGTGATTCGCATAGTGTGACCGCAACAAGGAGACCAACGTGCAAGATTTGGTGAAGTCTATTTACGAGACCGAGGACGTGCTCAAAATCGTCCTAGCCCACCACAAAGAAACCAAGGGCAGTCCACCCGCCGGGTATGAGTGGGTGCCCAAGGATACTCGGTCCGGCGTGGTCGTTGAGCCGGTCAAAATCGAAACGTGACCCATGTTGACGCCCACTCAAATCGAGCACCTGAAACGCCAAGCCCTCGGGGTCGATGGCGCGTGCGGTGTGTTCGACCGGGAAGCGTTCGCCAAGCTCTGCGCGCATTACCGGGAAGAACACGAAGATGAATACCTCGGCAAGGCGATTGAACTCTGGACGGCGGGCTGGACATCCGAGACGCCGCACCGTGGTCAGGCGGCGCAGATGATGAGTTGGTACTGGCGCAGACCCGGCCCGCGCGGCGGTCGGCGGTTCCTCTCCACCGACCAAGCCTTGAATGCGTTGCGGAAGGGTAAGCCATGAGCACTGAACGCGCTTGGATAATCAGTACGGATAGAGACGGGAAGGTGACTCGCACGGAGTTTACTTTGGACTTCGAGGTGCGCGTGGCCAACTGCGCAGTGTACGGCGCTCCGAACGAACAGGGCAACCGAGGCGAGGAAGTCTACACCAAGGAACTACGGCGGTGCTGTGAGGCGCTACCGAAGGCGCGTCCAATATGATTCGCATCGGCAACATCAAGAACGGAGACAAGGGCGAATACTGCGGCAGGCCGCACCGGTCGCTGCCGGGCTCACCGCTGGCTAATCCCTTTGTAATGCATGGTGGCGACCGAGATGCCGTGTGCGACGATTATCAGGCATGGTTCGATGAGCGCGTAAAGTTCATGAGAGAACTGGAGCGGCTCGAAGCGCTGGCAAGAAAAAGGAGATGTCACTCTTTTGTGCTTTTGTATGCCCGCTAGGTGCCACTGCGATACCATCAAACGCTATCTGGAGGAACGATTGAAATCATGAGCACTTTATTTTTGGTGTCGACATTGCTGGCGACGGCTCTTTGCCTTTGGGAAATATGGCTACTCTGGAGCAACGACGGCAGTCCTTGGATTATGACGCCGCTGGTGCGCTCACTGTTCTGGCTGTTCAGTATTCCTTGTGTATGGCTGTTCTACGTTTTGGTGTTGAAACATGTCGAATAGACTTGAGTTGTCGGGTAGAAGATTTGGCAGGCTTACTGTTTTAGGATTTTCTCACGTACATGTGTCTGGGTGTGCTGTATGGATGTGCATTTGCGACTGCGGAAATACGAAGGAAATAAGGGGCACACATTTAGTGCGAGGTGCGGTCCGTTCCTGCGGCTGTCTATCTACTGAAATAAAAAGGAGCCGTCGCACGGATAACCCTATAAGTGGTAAATTCGTTGCTACGGAAAGAAGGATTCAAAACTTTTGGAATTATGTGGATAAAGCCGGTCCAGAGGAATGTTGGATGTGGAAAGCTGGACTCGGTCGTGGAGGGTATGGAAAATTCGGTTGGCATGGTGCTCACAGATTTTCTTGGTTGATACATTATGGAGAAATCCCTGAAGGATTATGCGTTTGCCATACGTGCGACACACCAGCCTGCGTAAATCCAAAACATTTATTTCTTGGAACATCCGCGGAGAACACGTTTGACCGGCATAGGAAGGGCAGAGATTGCTCTGGAGACAAACACTGGACAAGGCTCCATCCTGAAAACTTAAAACGCGGGGAATCGCATCCAGCCGTAATAGACTCGTCATATCTGCCAAGGGGCGAGGCCCACAAATTATCCAAATTGACAGAAGCCAATGTTCTAGAGATTAGAAGGCTTCGCGTCAGTGGAATTAAGAGGAAAATTGTGGCCAATAAATTCAATGTAAGCCCGGATACGATTTATCGGATTGACAAGGGAACTCTGTGGGGATGGCTAAAATGAGCGATATAATTTGTACGACTCCAAAATCCGAAATGGCTACGGCCGCGCGCGAGGCCGCCGAGTGCCGGGCGGAAGGCGGTGGATACTACTTCCGCGTGCTTCCACACCGCCCCAAGGTAGAGCCGGGCGACCGCGTCTACTACGTCGAGGATGGCTACATCCGCGGATTCGCGCTGGTGCATATCGTCGAGCCAGCCGGTGCCGTATGTAAGACCACCGGGCGAATGTGGACCGGCAAGTGGAGCGTCGTCATGCTGGCGTCGTCGTGGTGCTGGATTGAGCCGGTGAAGATGAAGGGGTTTCAGAGGTTCCATTATGCCAAGTTCGTCCGGGATTCGGTGAAGGTGGTCGGCGGCTGGTTGGATGAGAAACCAGATTTAACTTGCAAAGCCGAGCCGCTGGCCGTATAGAATGCGCAGGATTTTTTGTTCTTTGATGGGGGCGAAACGGAATCGACATAGTGTTGACTGTGAAACCTGCATGCCGTGGTGGTGGCGAGTCCACGTAAAAAACGTCACACAACATCAACTGCTAACAGCACTGATGACATGGCGATGAGTGTTGCCGAAGCCGATGCGGTCCTCGCGACCCACGGTTACGTCGATGCCGACGCCGTCTTGGTCTAAGCACCAAGCCGTTCTCTCCCGGACGCCTGCTACGGGATGCGAACGACGATAGCAGGATGAGCGAGTGGGGTCCATCCCGGGTTCCACAGGGCCGATAAACCAGTCAGGGATGCAGCCGTGGTAACGCCGCACGTCGAGCGCGGACACGGTCAAGCAAAAGCTCGGATAAGCATGTAAATGGTCAGCGGAATACGCAATGGACGTGGGTTCAACTCCCACCGTCTCCACCATTTTGAATTCCGAAGCGGGTAATACCGCGCGGATAGTCCTGTTTGGGGTTGGGTAAGTTGGACCGCCAGCCCCAAGCAGTTGTTTTTATCGATTGCCATCCCAACGCATCGGTGGATGCCGGTTGCAAGTGTTGTGCGGAGTGCTTGCAGGTGGTTGTCACCGCGCTGCTAGGTCGGGATAGTGGACTGCCGTTGGTGTCCATGACCAAGAGCCACGGATGACCGCACTTCAGACCGTGGACAATTTCATGACACCGCTTCAATTCGTCGGCGAACTCAATCTCAAGCCGTATCCTGACGGCGTTCACTGGCAACTCATCACCGATTTCACGTTCTGTGACGGGGACGGCACACTCTACACGGCACCGGCCGGGCTGGTGACGGATTTCGCCAGCATACCGGCCCTGAACCGCATCGGCATGACCATCATGGTTCTTGCGCATATCGCATCTCGATTCCATTGGAGTGGTCATCTGCTGGCCGCGTTCGGGGTCTGGGTTATCTGGATTGCCAGCGATTTAAGGCCATGGGGCCGTTACGGACCGGCTGCAATCATACACGACGCATTGTTCGCTTCGCAGACCACGTCGTTCTGGACGGCCAACATGGTGCTCTGGCGCGCGATGAAGATTACCAACACCGCAAGGTGGGAGCGCATCGTCATATTCGGCGGCGTGATGCTCGGCGGATACTTCGCATGGCTGCAGGACGGCCGTCGTCTAAAAAAGGGCATGCGCCGCGGATTTCCAGTCAAGATTTCTCGTCCGCAATAAATCGACTCCGTTGTTTACACAAGGAGATGGGAATAATCTACCCGCCGATACTGACAGGTTTTAGCCGTGAACCTACATCAGCACCGGACAGTCTTGAATTGATATGTCCAGAACCAATCTCAGACGGTTCCGAGCTTTCAGGGAGATTATGATTCCCCGTCGTAGAAGCGCGTTGCGCCGCCACGACTGACCGCAGCCGGATATTTTCCGATGCTACACGGTCCGCATCGCCCCGGTAGCCGCACTTCACACAGGCGAAGCGCAAGCCTCTCCGGTTCGACGCCGAGACATGACCACATCTAGGACAGCCACAGCTTGTATTGCGCGGGCTGACCTTCTCGCTGTCAATGCCTACGGCCTGTGCCTTGTAGGCAATCTTGAATTGCCCGTCCCAGAACGGCCAACGGCCTATTTTAGAACGGTGGTCTTTCCCTCTTTTGAGCGAACGGTCTCGTATGTTCGTCAGGTCTTCAAGGACGATACGCTGCGCTCCGTTTTCGACCGCGTACCGAACCAAGGCTTTGGATGCGACATGCAACAGATGTCCCGTTACGGCAGCCTCGTGGCCAGAGAGTCGCTTGAGCAAACGACGGCTGGACCGGGAGCCAACGGCTTGGACGGCACTGCGGGTTTGGCGGATACAACAGCGACGATGATTGAGCATCCCGCCCTTGAAATAGAAAGTGTTGGAGTTCGCCGAGTTGGTCGCGACCATGAGCCGATTGATTCCGAAGTCCACTCCAATGATGCTGCCGGTGGTTTTGTGGTCGGGAATATCGACTTCATAGGCGAGCAGGAGGTACCAGATTTTGCCTACTCGTTTTAGGATTGAACCCTTCCATCCGGCTTCCGGAATATGTGGATGTTGCATAGGAATGAATTGCTTCCAGATTCGGATGCCGTTTCCTTTTCTTGAAAAATCCTTCCCTTTTCCTCCATACCTAATCGGAAACGTTGGTTTTTGGAATTTTGCCTTCTTCCACCTTCCGAGTGCCTTGCCGCTTTTATATATGGATGCCACTTGACTGATGACGGAGCAGGTAAGCTGGGCCATTAAACCAAAATTTCTGCGAATTGTTGCGTAATGCGCTCGTTGCAGTCTGTTGGGATTCATCTCTTTGGATTCAAACACGATGGCTGAAAGCCAGTTTGCGGCTGCCAAATATGATATTACGACTTCATCAAATCTGCCGTTTCCGCCGAGCTTTATTTTCATGCGCCGAACAGATTTCATGTGTACATATTGGCGCTACGGACCTAACCGGTCAAGATGTTTCGGCGTCTGCAAATAAATCGCTCGCGACGTGCGTTTTTTGTTGCATCGATTTATTGCGCTCGCTACCTTGCAATCACAAGGAGGGTTGGGTGGGGAAAAGTAAGAACCGTGGGTGCCGTAGTACAGCACCGAACGGTGTAGTAAAGACAAACGAAGTTCGGGATGAACCGGTCGAGACCCCGGTTCATCCCGCTGTCTTTGTCGCGGACACCCTCGAAGCCTACCTGAATCACATCGGTAAATTCCCGCGCCTCACGGATGCCGAAGAACTGGCGCTGGCGGAAAAGATGTGTCACGGCAGTCGAGCGGCCAAACGCGAGATGATTGAGCGGAACCTCCGGCTGGTCGTGACGATTGCCCGAGACTTCGAGAACTGCGGCGTATCCGTGTTGGACCTGATACAGGAAGGAAACCTCGGGCTCATGGAGGCCGTCGACCGGTTCGAGTTGGGGCGTGTCGCTAAGTTTTCCACGTATGCCGGTTGGTGGATACGCAAGAACATCAAGATTTACATGAGCGGCAACGCCCGGTGCGTGCGCCTGACGGTCAAGGTGGCCGGTCGGCTCGGTCGGGTCAATAGGGTCCGCACCAAGCTGGCTGACTCGTTGGGCCGTCAACCGACCGTCGATGAACTCTCCGTAGAAACCGGCATGTCTGTGGAGCGGCTGGAACGTTTACTGGCCTTGAACAAGCCGCCATTACCTTTGGACAAACGCCTTCCGGGCGATGGCAAGCTGGAGACAATGGGGGACTACTTCGCCGATGAAGATGCCGCGCCCGTTAGCGAGGTCGTCGACGCCAAGTTGAAAGTCGAGTGGATGGAAGAATGCATCGCCAAGTTGCCGGAGCAATACCGCATAGTGCTCCGGCTGCGGTTCGGGTTGAATGGCATCGAGCCGCACGAATTATCGGAGATAGCCACCATTCTCGGTCTGACCCGTGAACGGATTCGACAGGTCGAGGTACTGGCCGTCAAACGGATGCGGAAACTCATGCGGGACGAGTGGCCGTTCTACCCGCTCAATGTCAAACAGGATGTGTTGAAAGCCCTGTTCGGCGAGAATCTAGGGCTGGTGCCGATGTTGCGACCCCCGAGGAGCGCGAGCGCCAAGTAAAAGGCGGCTTAATCGGCCTGCGCGCGTTCGATGGCGGCCTCTATCTTCTTGGCGTACTCAGTATTGAAATCCGACCCGTGCCCGTAGTGGTGCGCGTTGGCGGCGAAGCGTATCCGTTCGGTGGAATGATGACGACGGGCGGCAGCCGCGTAGCGCTGCAGGGCGACATACATCACTTCCATCTGCCGCATCTCGGTGGCTCGCCCCCATTCTTCGGGCAGTCCCCCACACTCCAGCCAGCGACTCAGGTGGAAGCCGAATAACCCAAATGCCTTTGTGTTTCCGTCCGGATAGGGACCGCAATTGATGCCGGAGCTTTCGACAAGGGCGAATCCGGCCAGCACCGATGGCGGGATGGATTCGGGATTGCCGTTGGTGGCGATGACACCAGCGGCCATGATGCGGAGTTCGGTCGTGGAATACTGGCGACGCGCCGCCAGTACGTTGGTGGCGATGAACGTTGCGGCGATTGTCATAATTGATATTCCTTTCATGCTATTCATTCAAGCGCCTTTCGTGCCCGCCAGAAACGTTCCTGAAATCGTTCGGCAGATTCGGTTGCCAGTCTCACGGATGAGTGTTCGCGTTCCAAAAGGTGCGAAGGAATCCTCAAGGCGTGCAGAATTGACAGGTCCCAGCGTTCCACTTCGTTCTGGATATCGATGCTCATGCCTTAGTGTCTTCCTTCTGATTCAGGAGCGGCTCGGTCTCGCGTTTGCGCACCTCGCGGAGTATCTGGGCTGCTTCGCCCGCGTTCAGGTAATGACCGGGCTTGCCTTCGACTACGTGCTTGCCGTTGGCGCAGGTGACGTAGAAGGTGGCTCCGTTGATTCGGCCAGTGTAACCGGTGGCGGTTCGGGTGATGGTGATGAGGCACTCTCCTTCCAGAAATCGTCGGCATCGAGCCAGTTGTCGTTGAATCCGCGTGGCGCATGAAGCCTCTTCTGTGAGTCCCAGCGGGCGTGATAGCTTTCCTCGGTGGGGATGCCAAACCCGAATGTATTTGGACTGGTCAAGTCGGTGAGCGAGACTGGCGTATGAACCCGAGACAGGAGCATCAGCGTGTAGGCCCACATGACGACGGTGCCGGGCCGGTCGCAGAGGCTGGACACCCAGAGCTTGGCGCGCACTTCGACTTTGACGCCATAGTATTCCAGCCGTTTGTTGAGTATCTGATAGCCGATGTCCTCGGCAAGCTCGGCCTCAATCGGCGCGGCATCTTCCTCGGTCATCATCGTGAGGGAAATCAGTACCTTGCTCTCGTCAAGGGTCATTGGTCGAACGCCATCGGGCGATAGGCCGAGTAATCCTCGGTAGTTGGTCGGTGGAATGTCGAGGTTTTCGGTGGTCATTTGGTCTCCTTGGGTTCGGATGGCAATTTCTGCCATGAGAATTTTCCCTTAATCATCATGGTGAAGAACTTTCCCGGATTGACGGCCCTGCGAAACTCTTTGAACAAGTCCTCCGGCACGTTGTAGTACCGATAGACGGGATGACGACCAGCACCAAGTCATATGCCTCGTTGTACGGCTGGCGGAGCACGACCTTGGAGACCCACGGGCCGTCCAGTTCCATCTCGAACTCGTTGGCCTCGTCAAAGGTGATTTCCTTCGGCAATTGGACCACGCCGTAACGGTCGGTCACGGCAGCGCGCAGGGCATGGGTGCCGTAACGCAACGGCAGGGTGCGGCCTTGGAGCGCGGCGAACTTGCCCTTGGGCCAGAACACTTCCTTGTGATAGGGCTTGCTGAATGAGTTGTTTTCCATGACACCGCTACATTACTAGATTCTGGTAAACATGTCAACAGGAAAAAATAGCCTGAATTGGCAATGAATCAAGGCGGTTTTAGGCGGGCGTGTTGGTCGTAGTCGCAATAGGTTTCAAATTCGGCGCGCGCTCGTAAAACATGGCCAGCAGATTGTCGGCGGCCAGTATGGCATCGGCTGCGTTCTTTCGGGTTCGTTCTTTCCACGGATTGTCGGCCATCTCGGGGCGGTCGCAATCGGCCACGGCTCGTGCTGCGAGGGCTTTCAGGAAGTCCGCCACGGCCCGTACATCTTCCTCTTTGAAGGTCTCGCCATTGGTTATCCGAAGATAGGATTTGATGGCAGCGCCATCCGGACCGGCCATCATAGTCTTGTAGCTGTCGAGGTTCTGGATGAACGGATAGAGCACGCTGCTGGACTCCTTGATGGCATCCAGCGGCGGGTCTGTCGGTTCAAATTGGTAGACGATAACGGTTTTCAATGACACACCAGTTCCTTTCCATTCACGAATATACCTTGCTGCGTTAGAATACCTTGGTCGATGGCCTTAATGATGGCCGGTTTGCAAAACTGTCCCGTTGAACAATAATCATACACCCCGCCGGAATCGTAGGTCGGCAAACTGCTTGGCCCGAAGGTTTCCTTGGAGCGGCCTGCAGCATTGCGGAACATGGGCTCTGGCCGCAGAGACATCCAGTACCAGCTACCGGGGATGGTGTGATACACTTTCACGCCTTTTCGATTCACGGCCACCCACTCGTAGTAAGTTGGCAGGTCTGGAAGTTTGTAGAGTTCCTTGATTTCATTCCAGTCATTGGCGTTGGCGTAACTCAAATGGTGCCCATCGGCGTCCTCGTCAACCGAATCGCACTCCAAATCGCGCAGCATGTCCGGATTGGCAAGGATGACTGACCGCGTGTAATCGCGCATGAATTCCCAGCCAGCCTTGCTGAATCGTAGCGCGCTCATCTTGGGATGCTTGTACCGGCGGTATTCACCGCTCGCGTGAAATCCACCGTAGGCGGCCCGGTAAGTTCGCGCGAATGGCTTGGAGCATGCCTTGCAGATATGGCCGCTGATGTCATACTGGTCGTCACGCTTTGGGAGCTTGTCAATAAAGAGCACGTCACTGGCGTGAAGCGAACCGGTGCCAACAAGGGGGATGGAAAGGAACGGACGGTCAATCACCAGATAGATGCCCGGCGGCCGTCTTGCCGTGGTGCTGAGTTCGGCCTTGCAGAGAATGTAATCACTGACATCGCTCGGCATGACATCTTCATCACCGCAGATGGTGCAATCGGAAACGATGTCTCGGTAGCATTCGCTGCATACATCTTTCTTGCGACCTTCGGCCCAGTAGCCTTCATCCTCACGAAGCTGGGTGCCGCAATCGTTGCATTTCCTATTGCTCATGTTACCAAGTCCAAGGTGCGCTGACTCTGATTGGTGCTAGACCACTTGTCAAGCGGCAAGAAGATTTGGTGACCGTGTCCCCGGTCCATGTGAATGCCTTCGGCTTCAATCTTGGCGATGCTCGCATAGTAACGCCGATTGTTATTATCGAGGTCGATGATTTCCACGGTGTTGGCTCCGAGTCCCTTGACCTGTGTCAAGCTGGCGACACCGCAGGCGATGGCCGGTGGTTTTTTTAGGAAGTGCTCGCTCGAATGCACGCGTTTGGTGAACACGGCTCCAACGACGGCACCGACCACCTTTTTGCCTTCGAGAATGGCGTGTGATTTGACCAGCGCATCCTTGTACCCGCGGTCGCGCATATCGGCGCGGAATGAACCTGTCGGCTCGCCCGGCACGACGAACTCAAACTCAAACACCGCCACGCGACCGGATGCCATGTGGGATTCCAGCAGGTCGCCTTCGACCGGCAATGGATTGGCGAAACCGATGACCGTATGTTCCTTGTAATCCAGCCAGCGGATGTCGTTGGAGATGTAGAAGGTCTTGGGCGTGTTCAAGATTTTTTCTTTCGCAGTTGAGCCGCCTGACGCTTCATGCGCCTTCGGAGAGCCGCCAGTTTTTTCTTCTTGGCCTTGGAAATCGGTTTCGGAGGCGACCAGTTCGATGGGTTATCACGGACACTTTTCAAGGTGATTGATTTGGGTATGCCGTCGTGTGCGTTTGGCTTGGATTCATTTTCCCAGCATCCGGAGAGCGTCCGATTGCCATGGCTCCGGCATGTTTTCGCCATGACTTCCAGCGCCTTCATCATCGCGCGTAGATGGTTCGGATAGAGAAAAAACCGAATAGGCTTCTCACCGGTGCATTGCGGGATATAAAGCACCGTCACGCCCCATAGTTCGTACCGGCTTTCGTGTGGGATGAGATAGACATCCGAACCCGCATGACAATCATCGTCAACGCCGACACGTAGGACAGCCGGGTTGCGCTTTGAGAAACACTGCATCCATTCCATGAACTCATAGCCGGTACGGTCAGATTCCTTGAGCCGCCCTACTTCCCGGCAATACTTGTGATAGAGCTTGTGCATGTCTCCGGATTCACTCATCAATTGGCGGAAAGTCTGGCGCTGGTCCGGCCGGAGCTTGACCACGCGTTTTGTCTGGCGACATTTGCAGGAATACATCGCCTCAGTGCCACAGGTGGAATTCAGGCTAAGATAGCGGCAATGACAGACGGTGGTGCTCATGGATGTCCCGACAGCATCGCTTCTTCCTTGCGCCATTCTTGCCAGTCAACGACCCTTCGTCGGACAACTTGCTCGGCGACGCGCTCCAATACGATGTTGTTCATCAGTTCGCAATTTGGGGACATGCATGGATAAATATTTAGGGCATCCGTCTCATCAGGATAGCCCGGGTCACCATTGCGGAGGGTTCGCATACCCGGCGTCACAACGATTCGGTCCAGCGCGAAGCCCGGTTGACTGGCCTCATCGCGCGAGGGATACACCGCCAGCCAGCCGTCGATGGTGAACGAGCCGGGTTCGAGCGTCTCGTCGCCGATGTAGGGCTCGGCGTCGTACTCGATGGTGACCAGTACGCCGAGGGTGCGGAACATGTCGGTGACTAGCGTTTGGAGTTCTTTGAGTGTCATATAAGCTTGACCACGTCGTGCTGCCATTGGTTGCGTTTCTCTTCGGTGAGGCGGCCTTCGACCTCGGCAATCTTAATGGCATCCATCAGAGTTGTGCCGCGCAATCCCTTGCCCTTTTCCGTGCAGATGAGAACGTGCTGCGTGGGAACATATCTCGCCTTCATGCCCATTCCGGCCCAACACGTACCGCTGCTTTTGGAAATGATGGCATAGGCCCCATCCTCGCGCGCCCACGTCTGTTGCCATTTGCCAGACCAGTCCACTCCAGCACAAAGCGCTTTGATGATATATGCCACTTCGGGATGAACGACCGGCGCTGGCTTCTCCGTGGCCTTGAGTTCGGCCAGCAGGCCATCGCGCTTGGCATTCAGTTCAGCGACCTTCGGCTGGATGCTCCTGCGATGTGCCACCGTCGCCTCGTTGAGTTGGACGCGCAAGCGACTCATCTCATCCGACGAACTATTGAGGGTCCGTTTAATCTCCCCGGCGGTCGCCTTGATGTCGGCCATGATGGATTTCTTGGTGCGCGTTGTCATGATGGAAATATACTCGAATCGCGTTACGCTGTCAATATCATTTTTCGGCCTAAAACAGTTCGGCCTGTTTCGGTTCGGCAATGGGAGGCGCTGGTTTATCATCCAATGGAACATCCTGAGTGGGCTGTCTCTGGATGAATCGTGGTGGCACGGCTTGTCTCGGCTTGCGCTCGGGCAACGGGCGCTTGAACTTCTTGTGCGGGTCAAGGTAGTAGATTTGGACGGTCATCGCCGTTTCCGATTCTCCAGCCGCTTCGACTGTTCGAGTATGGATATCAACTTACGGCTCAAAAGCCGATGCTTGTGAATGCTGAACGCGGTAGCCGGGATGCGCTCCAAATCATCGATGGCCGAATTGATTCTCTTGGATAGTTTAGCGCTCATGATGTTAATATTACCGGGAATCCAGCCCGCGTATCAATCATTCTTTCGGCAACCCATAGCGCGTATATGCCCGGCACTCCGCCTGTTTTTACCTCCGCCACACCACTGATGTCACCGTTTCGGTGGCGCTGAAATTCATCAGCAACCCTCGCCGTGGGTCTTTCCGCCACCAGTGCCGACAAGTGCTCCCGAAGCTCCGTTAGACTCATTCGATTCATTGCAGAAATCCCCGCTGATACCGCACCAGCACGTAAGCCTCAAACCACCAGCCCCCGGCCGCGTGATGCGCGGCCAAATGGATGGCAGTTTTCCAGTAGTGGAAGCCGGTGATTAACATGCGGGCATCGTGACCTGTAACAACACCGTGGCGACCTCGGTGCTGGATTCGCTGAAGCTGCCAGCCGGTAACTTCTGGAAGGTACCGCCGAGTGATTCGATTTTCTCCCGGAACCCTGTAGTGGCTTTGTCGGTGCGGAACAGGACACCAGCGTCGAGGATGCCGACCAGCCGACCGCTGGGCTTGAGGAATTTCAGAGCGTGCAGCGTGTGCTTGATTGCCGCGCCGCGTGTGAATGGAGGATTCATGCAAATGGCGTCATAAAGACCAACCTGCTTCGGGTCCACATTCAAAAAATCCTGCTTGGTTGCGCGCATGACATACATGCCTTGCTCCGCCATTTCTTTCAACACCTTGATTGCATGGTCATCGATTTCGTAGCAGTCAATCTGTGCGTCGTAGACCGCAATCGCTTCAACCAACGCGCCTTCCCCGGCCGATGGCTCCAACACGCGCATGTTCCTGTTCAGGCAAAGCAAATTTGCCATACGGGCTGCCAATGCCGCTGGGGTATAAAACGCCTGCAAAGTTTGCTGGATATTCACGGCCTTGCCGGTCTCGACCGCCATACCTAGCGCCTCGCGCGGGTCGCGAGTGAACACGTGGCATTTGGCGCTGCGGTTCCACTTCCCGCCAGCGCCGCCAATGACTTTCATCGCGGCGTCGTACTGCGGACGGGAAAGCTGGCCCGGCAGCGTGAGCGTGGTGTCGGTGATGGTGGAGCGTTTCAGGATGTCGCGGACTTCTTCGGATACGGTGATGGTTGCGGACATGTTATTTCTCCTTCTGCGTTGCGGCGTAAGCTTCCTGTGCCCACTTCTTGGCTGCGCCCATCGTGGACGAACCTTCGGCGGCTGCAAACTGGAATGCCGCTTCACGGTATGCTTCGGCGCGGTGTCCGCGAAGCTTTGCGACCAGTTCAATCCTCGGATGGTCGCTCACCCAATTACGGTCTTCGGTCCCTCCCACGAAATCCCCATGCGTCAACCGCCAGACCGTGACGCCCGGCGTGCCACGGTCATACTCGCCGCCGTAGAATGCTCCATTCCATTTTACCAGTATTGTCCGGTGACAGGGCGCGTACAGGAGAGTATTGCCTCCATTCAGGCAGATGGTGTTCGTTGTGAACATATTCTCGGTAGGCGCAGTCTCCCACCACTCAGGCTGGAATGCGTCCGGCAGATGTTTGCCGATGCCGGATTTCACCCAGCCATACACAATCAGTACGGCCACAGAGATGCAGAGCATAAGAAACAAGGTACTCATGACGCGCCAACTTCCTGCAACGAGAGCGATTCAGTTCCGATGAGTTCGACGCGGATAGGCGTGATACCACGCGCCACGAGCTTCGCCAGCTTCTCCTCGGTGTCCGTGTCCTTGACCACGTACTCGATGCGCTCGGGTCGGAACACGCGGAACACGCCCGGCTTCTTGATGCGGCCGGTGTTGTTGCACTTCTTGCACGTGCCACGGCGCGGGTCGCCTTCTTCGCGGTCCGAACACTCCGGGCAATCCGCCCCGATAACTGCCGGGTGCGCCAGCCAGACCCACGACTCGCCCAGCTTGAACCCTTTCGGCACGGCGGCGATGCGGCGAGACAATCCCATCCGCGCGGCTTCGTTCGAGAATTCCTCGGGCGTCTTGTAGTAGGCCGCTCCAATCCAGAGCAGGCCGACCCGCTCCTGACTGGCGAGATTGACATCATTCAGCGGGCAAACCGCGTGGCACTTGCCTCGCTTGGAGCATTCGCGGTCGCCGACAATCAGTTTCCCATTTATCCACGTCCACCCCCGGCCCTGTTTCACCCCGGCATGACAGCAGGGACAGACATCGAGCGGGATGGGCATCTTGCCGCAATCCATGCCCGCGCCGTCGCTGCGGAGATAGATGCCCCCAGCCTTCCGGTACCCGCAACCGCGTTTGCCTTCGTGAACAGTTTGAATCGAAATACTCATGGTTGATTTCTCCTATCGGTTTGTTGTTGTGTTATTCGAGTGCTTGCGGTTCTTGGCCGTAGAGCCACTTAACATTTTGGCCTTTGTTGGATGCCATGAGTAGCCGAATGTAGCCGGTTTCTCCACGGCGATGAACGCCTCCAATGGGTATGCCATCGCATTCCAGACTGAGAACTGTCTGCTCGCCTTCTGGCCGGTAGGCGCAGACCTTGAAATGAGCGCCCGTGAATACATCGGCCAGCGGAATCGCCACCACGCCGTACTCGCCATCGGTCGATTCCTTGGCCTTGCGCTGGCGGGCGTCCACTTCGGACTGGTCGCCAATGGACGGCGCGATGTAGTTCTCGCCGTCGGTGAGGATGGTAAGGAATTGGTCTTTCATGTTCTGTCCTGTCGGTTGAGTGTTTGGTTTCATCTGTGGTGAATGTACTCGAATCTGGTATGGTTGTCAAATACTATTTTCAGTTCAATGACCGCTTGTAGGCCAGATAGGAATCAGCCACCTGTTTTAGGTAGTCCCGCACTGCCTGTTCGGCCTCTTTTCCGTCCTCGAAGTTGATGGTAGTGCCATCCACGACCAGCGGCTTATCCGTTGCTCTAGCGAAACGCATGAATTTGCTGATGGTCATTTTTTCAAACAGCCGGAATTTGTCCGATTTGACCAGCACGTTGAATTGCCGATGATTCGGCAGGTAGTGAGCTTGGAATTTTATCTGTATCATGGGTTAGGATTCCTTCCCGGCTGCGACCGCTTCGCCTTTGAGCACCGCCCTCGCCCATTGCCGCGAATATCCTTCGGCCTTGGAATACTCCACCCCGGCATATTCCGCGCCGGTCGGGAAAGCTGTCTCGCTCAAAAGTCTCCCGACATGGGTGCTGAGGTATTCCGTGTCGTGTTCCCCGAGCAGGTTCCGCTGGTGAAACTGGTTGGTGTACTCGACATGCTGCAACGCGCACAGGTCGCGCGCCACGCGTTCGCGCAAGTCGTCCGGTATCTCGCGATGGGTGAACACGAAATCCGTCCCAAAATGGACGTGGACCGCCTTCGGGTCGGGTGCGTCCGTATTGATTTCCGGCATCACACCGGCGGAGCCCTGTGTGCCTTCGCTGTGGGCGATTTTGGCGGAGCCGTCCGGCGACAACCAAGCCGTATAGCTGTAGCGCATATCAATCATCCCGTCGAACCCCTGCCCCGCGAACGAACCCACCTCGCGCTTGACCGCTTCATCGGTCGGGCCGAGCGTCCAATACACGTTGATGGTCGAACTGTCCTCGGTGTGGACCTTGAATTTCACATCAGGGAACACCTTGGCGAGACGATAGCGAATCAAGGCCGCCGTTTCGGCTCCACTGAACCGCTGGCCGTCTTTGGCACCGTCGATGAGCGCGGCCGGGTCGGATAGACGTTTGCGGGACTCGGCAAGCTGCGCGTTACGCTCGGCCTTGTACGCGGTCCGGCGCGTGGCGGCGGCCTTCTGTTCGGCGATGTATTCCTCGCGGCGTTCCGGGCTCTTGAATTGGATGTACGAGGATGGTCGGGTGGACCGGCCAATCCAAATCTTGAGGCACGGCCGTTCGTTCTCGGTGAGTCGGACGATTTTCAGGTCGGCAAAGACCTCGGCATCGGCTGGCGCTGGCTCGGTGAATCGGAATCGCATATCGTTCTCCTATCGGTTCGTGGTTTCTGATTACGTCTATACATTACTCGAATCGAGTTATGGTGTCAACACCTATTTTTTCAGTTTCCGCAACCGGCCCAAGGCCAACAAATAAGTCTCGGTCCGCCGCGCCAGTTCGGCCGGTTGTCCCCGCAGTTGTTTGCGCGCCCGCGTGTAGCCGTCATTCGGGAAGCTGTGGGCACTCAGGCTTGGCGTGCTGGATTGGCGGCCCATGTGGCGGCAGCGCTGGCTGTAGTTCCGGTACGGAGCGGCGCGGCCCGCGTAGAACTGCACCTCGGGACTCCGGAGCGCCAGTGCTGACTTCCATGAATCGACCCAATCGTTGCCCAGCGCGACCAGAAACCCCTCGGCCTTACGCACGTGCTGTTTCTTTTCGGACGCGGCGCGCCGGTCGTGCAGGTCGGTGAGCCGGGCCACGGCGTCGGTCGGTAGCCCGTCCAAAATCGGCAGGTTTACCTTGCGCGACCAGTAGGCTTCAATGGACTGGTTCAGGGAGCGGACCTGATTGCGGATGGTGCGCTCCGTTCGCGCATCGGCGATGGCTTGAGCCAGCGGCTTCTCGGCGATGGTCTGGCGATTGGCCCGTGCCCGGTTGGTCAACTGTCGCAATTCCCCAAACGCTTCGCGCTCATTGGCCTTGGCGTTCCCGAGTTCCTTCGAGTGCTTGGCCGATTTGCGAACCGCCGCCAGTTTCTGTTTGATGGCCGCCAGTTCGGTCTCATCGGCGGTAGCGCCGACCAGCTTGAATTCAGAACCGGTACCGGCATCGACCACGAGCGCCTCTGATTGCGGCGTGGTGCTGCGCCAGAACTTGACTTCCGAACCGCCCTTGGAGAACCGCACGGCGTGCTCATCAACTACAACGTTGATAGCGCCCGCAGGCAATAGCGCGGCCCACGCGGCAACACGCTTGAACGGAAGTACCACCAGTTCGCTGGACCCGTTGCGGAACTCCACGGCGGCGGTATTGGCTTCCTCGGACTTGGTGAGCGGGAATCCATACTCCTTGAGTTCGGCAATTTGGATGCGGGCGACCTGCAAGTCCCGGAGCCGGGCGATGGATTGCAGGGTTTGCTTGTCAATTGTATAGGTCATGTTCTTCCTGTCGGTTGATGGTTCTGGTTTCGCGTTACGACAGCACGGTAGCGCATTACTCGAATCGAGTCAACTACTATTCTGCGAATTCTTCCGCGACCGGTTCGGGCTGGCTGCGGATAAATTGTGGTTCAGGTAGCCCGCGTTCGGGGTCGGCTTCGTAATCCTCGCCCTTCTGGAATGCCTTGAGAATCATCCGCAACGCTTTGGGCTCATCCTTTTGGAGTGTTCGAGCCTCTTTGGTGCGCAACTTCCACCAGCGAACCAGCCGACGGCAGCGGGCGACTTCGTTCTGCCGGGCCGGGTCATCGTGGGCGATACCGGCCTGTGCCAGCACCAGTTTGATGAACGGTTCTTCATGCTGGAATTCCGCCTTGGCCTTGTTCCACCAGCGATAGAGCATGGGCAGGGCGCTCATGTAGTGGGCGCGTTGCGACCGGTCCAGCAAGAGATGTTTCAGGTATCGCAAGCTAATGGCGTCGAATGAAATCACTTCATCGGAATAGGCCCGGAAGGAGACACGGCGGGTGCGCTCGTGCGGTTCCTCGTTCGACCAGCGGTCTTTTGGATAGATGGTGTCGCCGGGGTTGTACTTGAATTTCCAGTTGCCACGCCCCCATTTGGTTTCGATGGCTTCGTCGATAGTGAATATTTCCGAGGGGTCGGGCCAAGAGCAAACCGACTTGATGCCCGTAGCCTCGTAGAGCGGGTTCTCGCCCTTGCTGCCGTAATAGGGCTGTTTAATCCAAAGCACGCGCGCGCCTACCCGTACCTGTTCTTGCAGCCATTTCTCGTAGCCGTACCAGTCCATCAACGAGGTATCCGCCACGAGCGCGGGTTCGTCGTCCCGAATCAGGCGCATGGTGCGTTCCACGCAGGCCGTGTCGAATACCACGATGCGTTCCGGCAACGGATGAAATACCGGCGTGTGGTCAAGCAACCCCTGAATGACAATCAACCCGCGCAGATACCCTTCCTTGGCTTCGGCCCATTCTTCCTTGTCCAGCGAGCTAATCCAATCGCGGTCGCGCTCTTTCTTCCACGCTTCCACATCAAATTCCGTCCGACGCGGAAACATCCGCGGCCAGAGGGAGGTATCCGCCCAGAGTCGGTACAGGTTCTCACCGTTCCGAATCAGGATGTAGGTCTGCTTGTCGCAGGCTTCTTCTTCTATCTGCGCGAAGGCTTCGGCGAGACTCTGACATTCGCCCCGGTCTTTCTTTTCGCGCCGGACCCGCAACGCCGCAATGCCTTTCTTGGCCGGGATAATCTGGTCAAGGTGGGATTCGGATTCCAAGAGCCAGCGGTCGAAATCACCGAGGTTTTTGTAATCGAAGGCTTCCTTATTGTTGGTCAGCATTTCCGGCCGATTGAACCACGCCCACACCACCAGTTCCTCGTCCATGCAGAGCACTCGCTGCATGACGGTGATAGGCTCCTTGACATCCGCCGGTTGGCCCTCCCGTAACACCTTCAATTCCTGTTTGCTACCGAGATAGAGTTCGACCATCCAGATGGACTTCATCCCGAGCGCCACTTGCGCCCGAAGTTTCTCCAGCTTCTCTTCCATAATGGCTTTCTGGAGTTCGAGCCGGGCCTTTTGCCGGTCCAGTTCCCGCATCCCGGCATCGACCAGTTGGCGATTGCCGACCAGATTCTTGCCGGATAAATCAATCTGCATGGCCTGCGAGACTTCCGTGGAGATTTCCCCTGTCAATAGCGGCACGGTTGCCGGTTCTTCCACGGGGATGCTGGCGACCTGTTTGCGGCCACGGTCGCCCGAAATGAAAACCGGGATGCGCGCCTTGGGCTTGGCACCAATCACGACATCTTCGTGGAACTGGCCCTCGGTGATGCGTTCGGTCACCTGCTGGTTCTCGGGCACATACTTGTATGGCTGCGCGCAACCGACCCGGAACTTGCGGATGGCGGACTCCAGCGTGGTGGCCTGCGTTTCCCATGCGTCATGGATGCTGTCGCCGAAATAGAACGTCTGAATATGACCATCTTCGTTGACCTTGGTGAACTTCATGTCCTCACTCAACCATATAACTCGAATCGAGTCAAGTGGTATTTTTCGCTGCCGTTTTGACCCTCCAAGGCGAATGGTAGATGGAACACACTGCCGATACCGCCGCACAGGATTTTGTCGTTACCGCCGAACTGCTCAAGTCCGACAAGGTTGAGAAGCGGTTCAGTCTTTGCCCGATTTTGCTCCCTGACCGTGTCGACCATCAACTCGATAAAATTTCCGCCGACGAAATCGAGAAAGCGCTCTGGGGGATGAAGCTTTCCGACGGCTTGCTCGATGATGAACACAGCCTAGTTAAGAACCTCAAGATGGGAGATACGGTCGAGAAGTATTGCCTACCTGCCGACACCCTTTTTGCCAAAACGGATACTTACTCCGCCGAGAATCAGGAACGTATCCAGAAGATTTCGGAACTTCAAAAAGCGATAGTTAAATCCGGAGAAGCACGCCTCCTTCCGAAGGGAACCGGCATGCTGGGTGTCGTGTGGACGCCAACCTACTGGGACAAAATCAAGAAGGGTTTGAAAACCGGTTTTTCAATTTACGGCCGCGGAATTAGAAAACGCATCGAGCCGACCGAGGAGAACTAATTTATGGATAAAACACAAGCCGGTTACAACGAATTGAGTGATGTGCGAATCACGCGGGTTGGTCTCTGCAAGTCACCTGCCGTGCCCGAGGCCACCCACGTTTTAATGAAATCCAAGGACGCCGATGCCGAGGTCGACGCGGAATCTTCGCAAACGCGTTTACCCTCTGGCGCGAATAGTGACGAACAAAGTGTCGATGCACAAACTATCACAAAGATTGCGGAGGACCTCGTGAGCGGAATTACCGGAATGATAGCGAAGGCATTTGGCAAGAAGCCCGAAGCGGCTGTCGAGAAAACTGCAACAACGGAGAGCGTGAACGACATGGACATTTCAAAGGCGACAGCAGCCGACATCGAGAAGGCCAACCCGGAGCTATACAAGGCCATCGTGGCCAAGGCGCTGGAAGGCGTCAAGGATTCCCGGGGTGAGCGCGTGGGCGATGCGGCTCCGACGGACGGCAAGCTCAAGGACAGCGACGGCGGCGATGCCGACAACGCGGTGACACTGCCCGACCTCGGCGAGCGCGTAGCGGACGCGAAGAACGTCGGGTCCCATGTCGAAGGCGCGGTTGAGTCCCGCCAGCCGACGCAGCAGATGAAGCCGAAGGACGATTCGCAGTCCGGTGGCGTGGATTTCAGTCATATGAGCAAGGCTGACGCGGAAGAACTCAAGAAGTCGTTTCTTGACGTGAAGGCGTCTCTGGACCGGCTCACGAAGTTTGATACGAGCCGACCGGGTGAAGCAGCCCGCAAGAAGGAAGAACTCGCGGCGGTCAAGGAAACGCAGGACGCGTGCGACCACACCGACGAATCCAATGGCGGCACGGTGGAAGCGGCGGGCAAGTCGACCAGTTCGGCGGCGCAAATCACCAAGATTGACACGTCGCGGCCCGGCGAGAAGGCCATCGATGCTTCCAAGGAAGCGGCGGTAACGGCCACGGCCAACGCCATCGACAAGGAACGCAAGGCCAATGATTCCGGTATCGGTGCCATCAAGACCAACGATGGCGAAGCGGCCAAGGATGATGCGCTACAGGCTGAACTGGCCACGCTCAAGACGCAAGTCGGCACGCTGGAAAAGGCGCTGGCGGATGCCGGGGTGGAGAAGGCGCGTGTCGAGAATCTGGAGAAGGCGATGGCCAAGATGATTCGCGAAGGCGCGACTGTGGCCAAGACCGACGAGGTCGCCAAGGCCCAGACGGAGCCGGTAGTGAAGGCCCGCAGTCAGCAAGCCGGGCAGTTGGACGACAAGAGCGCGCGCGCCGAGACGGTGCGGAAGAATGTTTTCGGGGGAGCCATTTCAACGATTGCAATGGCGCAACGTAACCGCTGAGTAACTCAGCACAAGGAGATACCCATATGGGCAAGCAAGCATACACAAATGATGAGTTGCTGATAAAGGCGGCGGTAGCGGTAGCCGACATCACCACGACCAACGGGGTCGGTGGTGGCGTACTGCAGCCGGAACAACTCGAACAATTCCTGCGCATCACGCAGGTGTCACAGGCAATTTTGCGCGAGGCCCGCGTCGAGATTGTCAGCCGCGGCCAGAAGCTGCTCGACCGTACTGGTATGACCAGCCGGTTCCTGCGTCCGGGCGTGGAAGATGACACCCGTCTCTATACGTCGGCAGCGGCGTATCTAGCGCTGGAGTCCAAGCCAACGCTCCAGTCCATCAAGCTGCAGACGCAGAAGATGGACGGCACGAGTTCCATCTCGTGGGAAACCCTGCAACGGAACATCGAGAAGGAAGGGTTCGCCGATACCCTCGTCGAAATCATGGCCGAGCGCGCGGCGTTCGACCTCGAAGACTTCGGTGTCAACGGCTTGGTCGGTTCCGCCGACCCGCTGTACAACATGCGGAACGGGTTCCTCGCGAACGTACCGGCCGCCAACATTGTCGACTGGGGCCACACGCCGTTCACCACGAACGCGTTCGTCATGGCCATCAACAGCGTGCAAGCCCGGTTCCGTCGGAACATCAGCGAGTTTCGCTTCTATGTTTCGCACGGTCTGGAAATGGCCTACCGCTACGCGCTGTCGCAGCGCGGCACGGTCGGTGGTGACGTGTGGCAGACGGAAGACGGCAGCCTCAAGGCTTACGGCGTACCGGTTATCGGCGTGGACTCCATGCCGAACAACCTCGGCACGAACCAGAACGAGGGTGTCATCTTCTTCGCTCACCCGAAGAACCTGATTTGGGCCGTTGAGGACGAGATTCGTATCCTCGACGAGTTCAACAAGCACCGCGATTCGCTTGAAATCTTCTTCCACGCGTCCGTTGACGTGGCGGTCGAGGAAGTCAACGCCATCGCGAAGGTTGTGAACATCCAGTGGACGGTTGGCGGTAGCTAATCAGGCCATCTGGAAAGTAGTTGTGGTGGGGAACGGGCCGAACTTCTTGCGATGGGAGTTCGGCCCGTTGCGGTTTTAGGACATCATGGCGACCGAACGAATACTATTCAACTTTAGTGGATTCCTGTCGGTAGGCCGGGTGTCCAGCATCCAATCGGCACCGTACCAGCGGACCGTGACCCAAGTCGAACTGTCCACGAAAGGGCAGAACCCGGCAGCCAATCCTGTTGGCGTTCAGATTCGACTGAATACCACTCCGCAGGCATTGCAGTACGTTCTACCGGCCGGGTTGCGGTATGCCGATAACGGGTCTGGTCTGATTGTACCGGCTGGCGCGCAGGTCGATGTCATCATCAGCACAGCGACGGACGCGGACGCGGCGGACTTGGATGTATGGGTATCGCTCGACCCCGGCCCGGTCACCGCGGGCGTGGACACGACCGATTGCGGATTGGGTACGCTCGGTCAACTCAAGCGGTTCCTCATCAACTCCTCAATTGTCGCACAGACCACGTGGGACGAACAAATCAAGATTATCGGGCGCGGCGTCGCCAAGAGTTTCAACAACGCCACCGGCCGCATCCTGAAGCGCGAGACTGGCGCACGTGAAACGTTCGGGGTTACCCATCGCAATCTGGTGTTCCAGCATATCCCGATAGAGCAAATCAGTAAGCTGGAAGTGATGTACAACACCGCAGACGGCTGGATAGACATCAGCGCCGGGCTGGCCGTATGTCTGCTGGACAACTTCGAGGGGATACTTCGCATCAAGGACATGTGGCCTGCTGTCGACGTGTTCCGTCACGACCAAGCCGGGTTGTACCGCGCGACAGTGGACGGCGGATACTGGTACGACCCGACCGATAACGGCACCGGCACGGTCCCGATGCAGTTCGATGGCGTCACGCCCGCGAACATTCTCACCGACGACCTGCAAGAAGCGTGGTTCCTCCAATGCCAACATCTTTGGGTGAATCGCGATAACTTGGGCATCACGTGGAGCCCGGCAGGTGACACGGCACACGACACACGCAAGTCGCTGGCTGGCGTTAAACTGCTGCCAACCGTGGCGCAGGTACTGACGGCGTACACGGCTCCTATCGGGCTGCGGTAACATGCAAATCCCAGTCAAAATCAATTCCAACGCCAGCAAGGTACTAGCCCGGTTCCGTCAGTTCCCGGACAGTTTGTTGGAAGGGCTCGCCGTGGAGATGAACAAGCAGAACCGGCTCACGGCCAATTACGTTGCCCGCACCCGGCTTAGTTTCCCCAAGAAATCACATCCGGGCATGGCCGGGCTCAGGGTCCAGACCGGCACGTTGCGGCGCGGATTGCTACAGGGAGTGATACCGGCATACCGCTCGGGCACCGGAATTACGGCGGCCATCACCAACAACGTGAGGTACGCCAATATCCACGAATTCGGGTTCGACGGCGTGGAGAGCGTGCCGAGTTTCACCCGGCACCAGCATTCGCGGGATGTGATGAAAGGCAAGAAGCTCAAAGCAACCGGCGTAGCGTTCGTCCACGGGTTCATGCGGCACATGCACATGCCAGCGCGCGGCCCCGTCACCCACGGCCTCATCGAACGAATCCCCGACTACAAACGCGGGTTCGCCGCGGTCGTCAACAAAACTTTTCGAGGTGAACGATGAGTTTTTTCCCACTGAACAATATCGCCTCGGAACTGGTGTTGCTCCAGAACGACATCGGTAACAAACTGCTTTCGGAATCCTATTTCTCCAACATACCCGTGTTCGTAGTCCGCAGCCGGACTATCGATGCTGCCGTTACGGCGGCCATCATGGGCACTTCTTTCAAGCAGAACCAGACCGGGCTGGCCGTGCAAGTCCTCATGCCGACCGCCTCGTGCGTGGAAGAATACGAGAAAGTCCCCGGACCGTTCTTCTTGATAAGCTACTGCGTTCGGATTCAAGAATATCCTCTCATCAATATGGGCGCTACGGGCACACAAAAGACTTCCGAGGAAGTGGCGCTCAATGTCCTGAATCTGCTGCACCTGTTCAAGTTCGGGCGGTCACTGGATAGGTTCCGGGCATCGCCGAACGCCTTGACGCCATCGCTGGACTTCGAGCCGCGGCTGACCTACGATTGCGAGTTTCATGCCGTCTATCAGTTACCGGACGCCAACGCCAGCCGAGTACCAACACCCGTCGCCGAGATTAGCGGGACGACTTTGACGCTGACCTGCGCCGACCCGGCAGCGAGCATCTATTATTCGTTGCAGGACACGGACTACCCGGCGGCCGGATTGGGCGGGACGTTGTACGGCGGTCCGCTGACAGTGACAGTCGGCCAGAGTTACCGCGTGGCGGCGTACAACGTGGCCGGTGGATTTCAGGGAAGCGAAATCATTTTCTTTGATGTGACGGCGTAGGGAGGCCCGTTTCGAGCGCATCCAAGCGCGCCAATTCCGCCAATAGCAGAATGATTGCATTCCGATAGATGCTATTGTCCCCAAGACCGCTAACCTTCAAGAATTCCAAGACCTTCTCCCGCTCCTGCAAAATGTCGGGCTTCATTTCGGCAGCGCCATTTCGGGAATCACCAGCTTGCGGTTCGGAAAATTCCGGTCCCACGGTTTGACGGCCATCATCGTGGACTTGTAGTAGCGCCGCACGTACTGGCCTTCGCCGACCATGATGACGTGCCACATGGTTGGAGATTCGCCGACAAGCTTCCCGATGATGGGCTCCTGATAGCATCCCTGCGTTGGAACTAGCATGACTGGCTTGGGCGGTAATGGGAGTGGTTTCATGCTGTGACCATCTGGCTGCCTCTTCGCGCCGCCTTCAGTTTCCGATTGATGTTGACTGGTTTATTCGTCTCATGCCTTCGCCATTTCCATGCCAATACCTTTTGCCCGCAGTCCATACATTCGCCAACATAGCCACGCTCGGCAATCAAGTCGATTTGAAAATCCGTCTGACCGGGGGCGAACCCGAACCCAATCGGCAGCTTGCGCTTGTAGGTGCCGCTGTAGGCCAGCATCCCGCCGCAGTTCCGTTTCGGGCACTTGGCCTTCTTGGAATATTTGATGACCTTGTCTTTCATGTCGTTCCTGTCGGTTGAGTGTTTCGGTTACGGAGTTCAATCAGCTTGGCGACCGCGCGGTCGTACCGCTTCCGGCACCGCGCATTGCGATACTCTGTCAGGCCGGTTGTTTCACCTTCCACACCATCGGCAGCGGCATCATTCCAAATGAGCCAATCGCAGAGTGTGTTCAATTCATCCAGCGTGAAAAACGAGCCGCGTCGAGAATCAAGGATGGCGATGGCCTTCACCGCGTTCTCTGCGCCTTCCGCCTGTTTCCAGATACTGCGCTTGAGCGACGACTTCGTGACTCCCAGCACGCCTTCGATGTGGTAGGTCGCCGCGCTATCGGTTAATGGTTTCTCGTTCATCTGCCACCAACCTAGCACCGTACTCGATTCGAGTCAACACCTATTTTGCGATTCTTTTTGGGAAGCGTCGTGACCCCTTTTGGCGAATTACGGAAACCCATGCGTACCAAGCCAAACCATCGCAATACCGCCATTTCCGAACCCAAATCTCCCCTGACCGATGCCGAACTGCGGGACGTAAACCTGTTCATCGGCGTGCCGACCTACCAAGGCTCAGTCCATTCCGGCTGCATGCTCTCCCTGTTCAAGCTCACTCATATATTGAGAGGACTGGGCGTCCAGCAAGCGTTACGGATGCTCGATGGCGAGATGGTCGCCCGCGCCCGCAATAGGCTTGTGGCCGACTTCCTCGAATCCAAGTGTACGCACCTTCTATTTCTGGACTCCGACATCACCTTTGACCCGGCAGCCCTTGTCCAGATGATACTGGCCAACTTCCCGATTGTCGGCGGCGTGTATCCGAAGAAACAACTCCGGTGGCAGGCGGCGTTCACCCACGCACGAACCTCGAATGGCGACGGCACGGCAGAGACCACCGCCGAGTCAGCGCTCTCCTACGTCGTCAACGCACTCCCGAACCGGGAAGGCAAGATGGTCCGGGACTGCATCGAAGTGGCTTATGTCGGCACCGGGTTCTTACTCATCCAGCGCGCGGCGATAGAGGCCATGGTGAAGCATTACAAGAAACTGTCGTACACCGACGATTTCGCGGACGGCCCGAAACGACGGATACCGGCCCTGTTCGATTACGGGATAGTGAACGACCGGTACCTGTCGGAAGACTTTCTTTTTTGCCAGCGATGGATAGCCATGGGCGGCAAGATTCGTGCGTCGGCCCATTGCAGGCTGGCCCATGCCGGTACCTACACGTTTGAAGGCGATTTCGGGAAACGCCTGAAACTCATCACGCCACGGGCCGAACCGGTCAACCGGTTGTCGCGAGCGCGTTGACCCTTCTCGGCGAATGGTAGAGCACAAGCACACACTTTAAGGAGCGGACACCAACATGGCAAATATCTCAAGGCAGGCACGCGGCGTAAACGTCACATGGGGCACGAGCATGACCAACGTCGTCGGCCTTTGCACGTCCGCCACCCTCACGACCAACGCGGAACGGATTCCGGTTCTGGACGACAACGGTGTGCCGGTCGGCACCATCTATGTGCCGAACTACGCCGAGGCATCTTACGAAATCCTCGTGGAAAACACCACGAACGTACCGAACGTCGGCGACAACATGACCGTGGGCGGCCAGTCCGTTTACATCGAGTCCGTCGAGCAGGCGTGGGAGCAAAAGGGAATCAAAAAGTTGCGGGTCCGTGGCGCGGCGTTGCCTCAGTAATCCCTGAATCGCGGTAACATCTTATGGCAGAAACCTCCACTCCGACAGTGGTCACCGACAGCCTTTTGGCGACGCATCTCGTTATCGGCGACCTGAAGCTCGAACCGCTCACGCTCGGCGTTTACCTGTTCCTCGACAAGATTGGCTCGCCACTGCTCAAGGGCGGCAAGAAGGAAGTCACGAGCATGGATATGTTCCGTGCCGTGTACGTTCTCACCACGCCTCTGTCCGATTGTCTGGCGTTCTGGGCGCAAGGGCCAGAAACTTTCGATGCGGCCGTGTTCGGGCTCTGCAACAAGATTCAGTTGACCGACCTAAACACGCTCGGCGACAAATTGCTCGCCCATATCCAAGCCGCGTTCGCTACCGCAGCCAAGACCAAGATGCCGGAATCGGGGGACCAGCTAAGCCCTTTGGCATCGAGGCCCGGCCCTCTTCCGGCATAGGCTGGGCCTGCAGTTTGGTCGGGCGCATCACGTCGCTCAAGTCGTGGACGGTCGATTACGCGCTCCACAAGGTGCCGCTCTCCCAACTTTTCCTGTTGTGGGTCGAGAACGAAGTCGCGAATGGCGCAATCTTTGCCGACCCGAGCTACGAAGAAAAGGATGACCTCGACTTCGTGATTGAGGATGTAAAAGACCTCAAGCACCACTGGCGTCCTGACTAATAAAAACCGCGATTTCTATCGCGCTGGCTGTGACCCTTTTCGGCGAATGGTAGGAAGAACGCCGCCCCAATGGAACCGCTAAATTTTCAGATAAAAGTCGATAACACCGGCGCTATCGTCGCGTTCAGTGGTCTGGAACGCGCCCTCCAATCCATCGGCGACAGAACTTCCCAAGTCAATCAATCACTGGAAGGTTTCCGTGGAAAAATCGTGACCATGGCGTCTTCGCTGGTCGGCATGCAGATTGGGCTGACTTCCGTGGGCAGCGCCATGCGGTATATGACCGAGAGTTTCTCCAAGGGCGCGCAACTCCTGAATCTTTCGCGGGCCACCGGCCAGTCGGTGGGCGATTTGGTGACCATGCAGCGCGCGTTGCAGTCAGTTGGTATCTCTGCTGAATCCCTCCGCATGTACCTGTTCATGCTCCAGCGCAGCATCGCGCAGGTATCTGGCGGAGCCCACGGACTCGGACAATCGATGGTGGCGGATGCCGGTGGCGGCATGGATGCGGTGGCCATGCACACGCGCGGCGCGGCGGGCGCGTTTCAGCAATTGGGACTGCGGGCGGATGAGTTGCGGAAACTACCGGCACGAATGCAGTTGGCGGCCATCGCGGAAGGGCTCAAGCGACTCAAGGACCAGAGCCAACAGACGGATGTGATGCGCAGTTTGTTCGGTCGGTCTGGGCCGCAATTACTGTCGGGGTTGAAGGATGAGGATTTCGTTGCCAAGCTGAAAGCGCCAATGTCGCTGTACGCGCAGTTGATGGAACGCAACGCGAAAATGTTCGAGTCCATCGAGACGGGCATGAAGGCATTGCAGTTGCGGTTCACGGAGTTTGCATCGGTCATTGCCGAACGGGTGGGGCCTACCTTGAACATGTTGCTGACCCGGTTCAAGGACATGGATGGCGCGGAAGTCGCCAAGAAATTCGAGGTGATTGGTGATGGCTTGAATCTCCTCATCACCTACATCGGCGAAGGCGTGACCGTTATCGGAAGAATCGTCGGGTTCTTCGGGTACATGGCCAACGCTATCGGTATCGGCACTAAAGCCATCATTGCCATGGGGGTTGCGTACTCCGCGATGATGGCGGTCAAGATACTGGAGAATCTGGCGGCCAAAATCGTCGCTTTTACCAAGTCCGCCATTGGCATCAAGACCGAGACACAGGCATTGAATGAGAATACGGCGGCCCAAGCCAAGAACGCGGCAGCGCGTGGCGCTGGCGGAATCGCCGGTCTGACTCCATTGCAGCGCCAGACGGCCATCGCCGGATTGACCGCAGGCAAGATGGTGCCGGAATCCTTCTTTACGGCTCTTAACGCCGGTAAGGTGGACAGTTTTGGCTCAGCCATGAAGGCGCTGGTCGGAGACTTCCAAGCTACGAGCATTGCCGGTCTGGCGGCGGCGGCCAGTATTGGCACGTTCATTGGGGTATTGGCGACCAACATCATCATGCAGAAGATTGCCGAACTGCAAGCGCTGGAAGCGGAGTTCGATAAGCTCTCCCATTTGGAGGATGAAGCCCGGAAGCGCCATCGCGACCAGACCGAACCAACCACCAAGTCGGAAAAAGAGGCGGATGTAAAACAACAGCAACAAGTGGTGGACGAGCTTCAAGAAGATTACAACGATGCAGTGAAGAAGGCGCAGCCGTTCCTCGATAAGAAAAATGCGGCGGATGCGGAAGTCGAGGCTGCCCGATTGAGCACCGGCGGAACATCCTCCATGCGTTATCGCGCTGCTGTCAAGGCGGCGGCGGAAGCCAATGACAACTATCAATCCGCGAACAGCGCAGCGGAATCCATTAAGAGCGGGCCGGGAATGCTGGATGACGCGCGGAAGCGTCTGAAACACCTGCAAGGCATACCGGATGCCGGGCTACCCGGAGGCGGCGGACCGGCCGACATCATGGCCATCAACAAGATGATGACCGGCGATGCACAATCCATACCGGAAATGCTCAAACCAGAGCACTGGGTTCAGACTGAGCAGCACCTGCATCAGGTGGCCACCGAGTTGAGTAAATTGACCGCCAGACGGTATGAACTCCAAATCGATGTCGCCACGGACGCCACGGCAAAAATCAGCGCCATCGATGACCACGCCAGAGAAGTCGTTGAGCAGTTCAACCGCCTATCAGGTCAAAGCGAAGTTTCCGGCATTTCCCCTACTCGCGAACGAGCAGGAGAACTGATGGATGAAGCCGAGGCGCACAAGGCTAATGCCGCAGAGATTGCTAAGTCGGTTGGCGCAGAGAAGTCTATCGCAGAATGGAAAGGTGAGACGACTACGGCATGGGGCAAGGAACTCATGCTCGCCAAGATGTATGAGGACTTGTCCAAGGAAATCCTGACCGATGCCGATAAGATGTTGAAAGCGCAACAGGAACAGGCCGACCTAGCTGCCGAAGTCGTAAAGCATCAATCTGACGTGGCCAAGCTGCATGCACAAGCCGCTGGAAACACCGGCGCTGTAGCCGAAATTGACCGAGCGGAAAAATTGGCAGAACTGACCGAGAAGGCCGCGAAGCTTCAACGGGAAAATCCGGCGCAATACGCGCGCATGTACGGCAATGCCACTCCAGACCAAGTTGGTTTTTCCCAGCGCGCCGACGACGAGGCCGCGGCGGAATACGAGAAGAAATTGGCGCTGGAGAAAATGCAGATTGAAAACGAGATTCTGCAACTCAAGGCGCAAGGCAATTTTGCCGGTGCAGCCGAACTGGAGAACCAGCAACGCCTCGTTGACCTCACCAAGGAATACAAAAAACTCATTATCGAGAGCGGCAAATACAAGGATGACGCTGACCAAGACGCCAAAGCCAATGCCGATGCTCTGGCCGAGGCGCAGGCGCACTTGTTCAACGAGAAAGCGCCCGACCGCCAAAAGACGCTCGACGAAGCCCGCGTCACGTCCCTGAAAGTGGCCGGTAATTATCAGGAAGCCAACCAGCTTGAACGCCAAATCAAGCTCCGTGAGAAGGTCAAGGAACTGGCTGCGGAAGGGTTCACCAAGGAAAACGGGTTCGACCCGGAAGCCATGGCCTCCAGCATGCTGCGGAACGAGGAAGCGCTCAAGAACCAGCAAACCAAGCTGGAACGGCTGACGGATTCCGACCGGTCGAAAGGTTTATTTGCCGGTGTCCGCGGCGTGCCGAACATGGGCATGATGATGCTCAACGGCGGATTGCCAGCCGTCGCCCATGACAGCCTTGGCACAATGGGATTGAACAGCCAGCCAGAAATGATGGCACGCGCGGCCATTGGCCCGGTACGGCAGGACCCGGAATCGGTCCGCTATGCCCGGGCCACTGCGGCCAACACGGCCAAGATAGCCGAGCACGTCACGCCGAAGAAGCCGGATGGCCGCAGCGAAAACGGAGGAGTCGTTAGCTAAGGGAATATCATGTCCGCACATCCAACACTGGTCAGTTTTAGTAGTCCGGTCATCCAGCCTGAGAACAACCGGCTGGAGCGGTCCTACCAGATGGACAAGATTACCAAGGTCACCGAGTACCCGACCTATGCGGCGGCGCAGGCGGCGCTACCGGCGATTGGGGCGAACATCGGCGTTGGCATCAGTGGCGGCGCGTATCTGGTGATGTCGTGTAAACTGGAACCATTGGCCAAAGGCGGCGCGTGTCGGTTGATTGTCGAGGCGGAAAACCGGAATGCGCTGGCGACGTTTGAAGTGGACTGGACGCCGTTGCAGAAGCCGCTTTTGTCGCATCCTCGGTATTTGACCGGCGGCGCACGGGCATTAACCAGCACGGACCAGTTGAACATCCAGAAGTGGCAGGCTGAACCCAATGCGGCACTGCAGCGGGCGTTTCAGTTCGATGGCGGCACACTCGGGACTATTACGCTCGGTACCAATGCGCAAGACTATGCGTTGAAATATTTGAACGGAGAAGATTCCTACACGGTTTACACGCCGATAGCGCGAATCCACGAAATTGGTTACACGATGTTGACGGTCGGCGCGGCTTTGGGCACCTATAGCATCGTGGCACCATTCTTCGGATGTCCTGTTGGTTATCAGTGGATTCTCACAGCCGACCGGGCGCACTCGGAGTTTCCATACTGGACTCGCGATAGGGAATTCGCGGGCTACGACTTCATCGATAAAGATTTGTATTCGTGATAGTTATGTAGATTTTTATGGCCTTCCGACTTCCAAGAATCTATCCGGGTATGGCGAGGATACCACACCAGTGGTTTAACGCCGTCGAGGCGTGGTTGCGTGCCATCACTCCACAACCCGGCAAGGGCATGCGGATTCTCATGTCGTCAAACGGCACCACGTTCGCCGTCAATCCGGGCGCAGCGTCATCAGGGTCGTCCAGCACCACGATAAACGAACCGGTTGACCCACAGCAGTTCCTTATCAGCATCTCTACCTCCGGCGGCACCGATACGTGTCACATTACTCCCGGTGTGGTCAATCAGATGACACCGGACCCGAGCACGGTCATCGGAGCGGGGGTGACATTGAGCGGCTCGCTGAGTTACGTGTACCTGAGCGTGACATCGGCGGATGGTATTAGCGTGAATGGCGTTAGCTGGACGGCGGCATCTTCGCTCCCAACCGCGCCGCTCATTGGTTCGGCAGTAGGAGCCGCGCCGACGGCGTTTACGATTCTGCTCGGCTACATCACCGGCGGCTCAGCCGGGTCGCGCGTGATTAACCAGATTGATTACGGTCCGTTCACCTGTCAGCCTCGGCAGGTTCTTTTGACACCGGCAAGTAGTGTTGCTGCCGGAGGCGAGGCGTACCTTCGCGTGTGGAACTGGGTCGTCAAAGGCTACAACTAACATGGTCGGCTACACCTATCACGGCCCGGCCATCTGGCCGTATGATGAACTGGAGCGGTGGAACTCTACCGGCCAAACATCCACATCCGGCGGTGTGACCGTTGTATCGTATACCAATAATGATGGTGTCGGCCAATCCGGCGTATCGGGAACCACTTCTACTGATGGATTTTTCTTCTCTAAGAATGCCACTGGGCTTACCTTCGTAGGCGGCCTTAGCGTAGCCGAAAGCGGCGCATTCAATAATTACTCAAATGAGGGAGAAGGCACTGGCACTGGCTCAAGCAATCGAACGCAAATCCTAGGCAATGGATTTCAAGAAGTCAGCGAGGTTGGCACTCGCGCATTCACGACGACAGCGGTTTCTGGCGGTAGCACGGTCACGATTACCAATGGTCAGGTGGTAATATCGTGGACGCATATTGAAATGGCTTATGATGAAGTAGGAATTACTTTTTTTGGCTCAGATGGAGAGACAGTTGCTTCGGGCGGCGGTGCTTTTACCAATGACACGCCGGGAACCACATCCAGCAGTACACGCCAAGCGTTGTTATGGGCCATCAATGACGAAACCACCACATGGTCGTCGGTGATGGGTGGCACCACTTTCATTCCTTTGAGTAATTTTGATTTTGACACGTCCAGCATCGGTATCGCGCCGAATGTCACGTTGACTTATGCTGCGTATACCACGACTGCGGTAACCGCCACGGAGATGGTGCCGACTACCACTGGCGGAGGTGACGCGGCAACAACAAACCGAACCTACACTTCTACCGCCATCACGCACACCGGCACGGGCACGTATAGTCGCAAGATTGTTTCCAACTTCGACGTGTTCCCTGACGCCGTGCCGCCCTATCTGACAACCATCGTGTGGGTCATGGAAGGCGGCGATACTGTGGCCAACATGCTGCCGGGCTCGCGCCTGATTCCGTTCGAGTGCGGTTTGTCGTGGTCGGCTTCGCCCGAGTATGCGGTGCCGTTCGGCAAGACCGGAGATATTACGCAGACCATGACTGCGTCCACCACGAGAATCGACCAGAGCGGGTTCGACCTTGACGGCAGTTTGAGTCTGTCAGCCGGACAGACACACGTATTCACCCAACCTTGGACTTCTGCTACAGGGAGCGGCTGGTCGGCCACTACGACACAGACCGTAAGCTGGACGGACACGTTTCAATCCGCGCCGGGCGCTTCAACCACTTTCTCCACGAATACTCGGTCGGCAGGTAATTCGCAAATTTGGACCACGCTGATGTGCGTGCCGCAAGACAACTGGCTGGCCACCGGCGATAGCTCCTCGGGCATGTCGTCTTACGTGACCTCATTCAATGGGCCGCCGTTTTATGCGTTCACCCACACCAATATATCCGACCAACTCACGCATACAACTGCTACCACTCTGGTTGGGACTGTAACAGAAATTACCACCGCAACGACATCTCCCACATTCACGTGGTGGAATAATATGACCAGCACATCGACTGTCACCGTAGGGGTCATCGACGGAGTACCCGGTGTGATTACCACCGGCTGGATTTATCCAGTGGTTCGCGGTGCGTCAGTCACCTATGAAAATAGCGCTGGCACCGTCATGACTTCCGATTATGATGGCAGCCCGCTGGAATTACAGCCGACAGCTTTGACGATTACGGCACGGATTCCCCAGCCTATTACAATGACCGTGCTCACCATGTATGCTCTTGCGGCGGGCCAGCAAGGGGCCAGTTTCACGAATACGAGCGTGCAAGCTACCACGGGCGACGCTACGGAGGGCTGGACAACATCTACATTCGGGGCGCAAAACGGAGTGACCAATACATACTGGAATTATTACTCGTATGCATTGGGCACTTTTCTGGACAGCCAGCAGTCCGGTGCGCCCGATGCGCTGAATTGGCAGCGGGCGTTCGGCGGCGAGGATTTCCTTTGCGTCAGTCTAGCAGGGCGAGGTTACCGGCCGCTTGTGACCAGTTCCGATACGCGACGGTTCGGCTGGATAAGCATTGCCTATGAGACCAGCGTGTTATGCTGGAGCACAAATTCGGCTGGAACCACCACCAGCACCGCCTGCAACTTTGGCATAGTAGCCAGCTTTAATACCGACCAGCCCCAATATAGCTGGTTCGGCGGCAACGGCGTCACCACAAGCTGGAACCTGAACGAGGGAGCATCGGATGACACAGGAACCGGTACATGGGAAACCGGTACGTTCGATACCATCAATCTGGTGGACTTTTCTTCGCAGATGGATGCGCCGCGTATGCTCTGGATGTTGGAAGCGCCCGGCGGTTTCTGGCTGCCGTTCACCCTTCTCAGCGCGACGACCACGGACTTGGAGGTATTGGTCAACCCGACCCTGACAACTTCGTCGGTTGTCACCATCACGGTAAATGGGAGTTATACCGCGGACGGTACCACGGCTTTCCTTTTCAATATTACGGACACCTCGGCGCAAATCGCCATCTATGTCGGCACTGGTTCGGTGCTTTCTGCGGTAGCGAATTATCATGGCAGCATCTACCTGAGCGACCTGCAGTCCGTTACCGGCGCGGGCAGTTACTGGACGTTCTTGCATGAGGATGCCGATAACACTCTTTTCGACTGGTTCGATGATGCCGGGTTATCGACAAATCCTCCATGGCAAATGGGCTGGCCGCAAACCGTCATGACCGATGACACGGTCATGGTCACGCCGGGCAATACGACCGGCACGGGCGGATTATATGCCGATAAGACCTACGAATGGACTGTCGCGCCGCTTACGACCATTATCGGCAACGGTCGCACCATGCAGATAGGCGCAGGTCATCGCGGTTTCGTGACGGTGAACGATACCGGCGGCACAGGCACAGCCACATCCTCGCCGGGGGACAGCGCGGACGGTACGGCGCGGACCATATTCAATCCCGCCAGCGTGTTCTACAACAACGTCCGGTATCCGAACGGAGACAATGGCCAACTCAGCACCACGGCGCGCGTATGGAACGATGACCCGGACGACGAACAACCAGAATTCATAAATCCAATCACCTAAAGGGAAGTTCTATGGCCAACGAAAAGCGGTTGCTGATTACCGGCTGCATGAGTAGCGGGACCACGTTCATGTCTGAATTGTTGAAAGCGATTGACATCCGCTGTAGTCATGAAGGCATATTCAATCAAGGCGGCAGGGAAGCTGTGGCAATCTGGCAGAAATTGCCGCCGTATTGTCGCGCGGAATCCTCATGGTTTGCCGCCCCATTCGTTGGCACGATGCCAGCCAACATATCCGTCCTTCATCAGGTGCGTCATCCGCTGGTTTTTGTGCGCTCCCTCATGGGGCGTAATTTCATGGGCAAGATTTTTGAAAAAACCATGAAGGTGGGCCTGTTCATCAAGCTGCATTGTCCCGAGAGCCTTGAACTCCACACATCCCTCGAACGTTCGTTGGCGTTTTGGCTGTACTGGAACCAGATGATTGAAAAGACGCCGAAGTCTCAGTATGCACTTTGGCGGGTGCGTCATATCCGACCGATTGAAGTTGTTGAAATGTTGCGCTGGTCATTGGGGATTGAACGCACCGAGGAGCAGTGCCGGGAGGCCATGCTTAAGGTTGGCACGGAAGTCCATCACCGGGAGCGAGCCGAATTCATTCGCTGGTCAGATATCCCCAAGGGCGCTCTCAAGGATGAGGCGGAACAGGCTGCGCGGAGGTATGGGTATTTTGAACTGGAGAATCCGGTGGCCCCGGCGTGGGGCGCATAAAACTGGCGCTACTTTCCGGGGCTCACGGGGCGTATAGTGATGGCGCTTCATGAAGTTTGCCATCACGATTTTCGCCACCGATACCTATACTTACGCTCTTTTTTCTCAGGCCAACCGCGTGCAATCGGCACTCAAGTATGCGGGAATCTCGGGCGACATGCAAACCCACCACATCATTCTGGCTGGAGATAAGTGCGCTCGATTGAAAGAGACGGCGGCCCAATACCGCAGATTGCTGCCGGGGTTCACTACGCATTTGCTCGTCCTAGACGGCATCTACGGCTCTGGCAAAAACTATAAAGGCCATGCGCAATTGACCATCGCAACCGGCCGGTCTGCCATGTGCGCCAAAGCGCGGGAACTGGACGTGGACTATTGTTTCTCGCTCGACTCGGACGTGCTCCCGGCCATCAACTCCATCCGTTGCTGTCTCGATGCTTTGAATTTCGATAATGGCTACTATTCCGTGGCCATGTCACCGTATCCATCGCAAGGAATCGGCGGACTACTCGGCGGTCGCGGCACGCCGCAAAATCCGATTCTGCCGAATTATTCCGAGGACGAAAAGGAGGTAGACCCGAAACTTCTGGAAGAGAAAAAGGCATTGATGGAATTCGGCAGGTTGAAACGGGAGCCGAAAGATATCACCGATGCGTTACGGAAAGAACTCGATGAGAAATGGAAGCGGGTGCAGGAAATTAACAAGCTCATCGAAGCTGCACCCCCAAAGGGTGATGTTTTCGAGTTGAATAGCAAGGGCCGATGGAAGAGGAGGGGCTGGTACGACCATGCTTATCCGGCCATTGGGCTCGGTGCGATGATGCCGACGGACTGGACTGGATTTGGCTGCACCATGATGAATCGCACTGCACTGGCGCTCTGTGATTGGAGCGGGTACGGCTCCGGTAATCCTGACAGTTGGGGTACGGAAGACATCTATATAAATTACCGGCGGTGGCATCAGAAGGGGTTGCGGTCGGTTGTGATTCCGCACGCGTTATCCAGTCACGTCTGTCGCGACCGCAATATGCCGAACAAGTACATCGTAGTCGAGCCCTATCATGAAACCGAGGGAGAATGTGTTGGCCACGTGCGCTACCGGCTCGCGCCGTTCTATGAATTTCAGCCCGGCGAGAAGTTCGACCCGGCCAATGATGGTAGACCTTCGCCACCGCCCAAGCCGGTCGAGCCTCCAAAACCTGCCACGATTGAGGTTGGCACCCAAGAGAGTCACACCTGATTCATGCCCGCGTTGACCCCTTTCGGCGAAGTATAGAGACATCATGCTCATGCGCCGACTCTTTTTCTCCATCGCCTTACTGTTCTTGGCCTTAGCGGGCATATCGCGCGCCGCCATCACGCCGTATTTCATCACGGTCATTAAGGGTACGAACACGTATTACGTGTCCGACCTGATACTGGACACGAATGGCGTTTCCGGACTCACTGTTACGAACGCGGGCGGCGGCCATATCAGCGCTTACATCAAGTTCATGTCCTTGTCGAATTCGGATACCGTCACGTGGTTTCAGGTCGCACCGGGCGTGTATCAAGCGACCTCGACCGGCGCTTCTGGTTCGCTCACCAATGGTTTGCCGGACTTTACGGCGCTGAACGGCACAAACAACGCCATCCGCGCCGATATGGCCACCGGCATTCTGAACGCCAGCAACGCCGTGGTGATAGTGCTCGGCGGACAATTAAATGGAACGAACAATCTTCTCCGAATCGGCCCTCAAGCTGTCACGAACGGACTGCCGGACGCGACCTATGTCAACGGTCAAGGGTTCGTCACGAAAACTGTCACGAACGGGCTGCCTGATACTGCCGCGGTCGCCAACGAGGGTAATGCCGTGTTTGCCTCGGCCATCGCTGCACTCAATGGCACCAATGCTTCCATCCGTAGCGACGTGCAAAGCTGGCTGAATCTGACCAATACAAGCATTCGCTCGGATATCGGCGGGTGGATAAATGCCACCAACGCATTGATAATTGCTGCACTGAATGCGACAAATAATGCCATTCACGCGGATGTGATTTCTTGGCTCAATGGGACAAATGCGTCTTTGAGAATTGGAGCGATGGCCGTCACAAACGGACTCCCAGACCAAACACAATTAACCAGCACTAGTAATACGCTGGCGACGGCTACCGCAACCGCTCAGAGCACGGCCAATGCGGCGTTACCATATCCATTTTTAACGAACGATGTAAACGGCATTATTGCGAGCAACAACGCTGCCAACCAAGTATTAAGCAATGGACAATCTTCTGCGGTGATATTTTCCAATAACGTAACTTCTACCGGAACAATTAATGCCAACAATGGCTCTTTCACTTCAATTCTAGGAACCACAAATATCGCGATAGGCAATTTTGGTTCGTTGTCGTTCCTAAAGGCCAATGGGAATCCGGCGTTTGGCATCGAGTATAATGCCAACAATAATACAATGTGGATTACGGAAACACTTCCGCTTATTGCGGATTGGGATTGGCAGAATTTAATTCAAAGTAATGTGCCGATTGCTGTTGCGACAAATTCTCCGGTTCCATTGGCACAGGTTCAACCAATCATAATCGCAGTCAATTCATCGTCTAATACTTGGAACTCTGCTCTGCAGCCCGGTCAGGCGAATATTGCATCGCAGGTGGTGGCCGGTGCCGGGCTGACCAACGTGGTTCTTGTAAACGCGACCGCTACGGGAAATTTCGCACCAACGAACAACCTTGCGACGACGAACTCCACGAACCCGAATATGACGGTTGGCAATGCTACTACAGCGACATTCGCTACCACCGCTGGCTCACTCAATGGCTCTGGAGCGGCAGCGACATACGGCGGAATGTCGGTGGGCACAGCCAACTTCGCGGCCAACGCTGGAAGCTTGAATGGTTTACCCGGTTCGCTCTACGCCCTGAATACGAATGCGTACAAAGTATTCAATATTCGCGATTACGGCGCGGATGGAACGACGAATCCCGATGCGGCGGTGGCGTTGCGAGCGATGACCATAGACATCGCCAACGCGTCCAAATCCAACCTGCTCTCCGTGGCCTACTTCCCGAACGGTTACTATTCCTTGCGGTCGGCAACCAATACCGGATGTAACTCCGTCATTGACGACATCCGGGCGTGCTCCAACGGCGTTCGTTGGGTTTTTGAGAACGGGGCTTACTTGCAAGCGCCGCAAACCAATCTGGCAGGTCAGGTGAACACCGGATTTGAAATTAACCCTCCTTGCATCTTTTGGGCCAGCGGCAACTTGGATTTTGGTGGGGGCGTCATCACCGGAACCGGCCAAGAAACCAATGATGCCACGTTGAACCAATACGCCTTCGTGTTGGATGGCCCCATCGGCAACAACCGTATTCATGACACGACGATTCAGGCCATGTCCGGCGGCGCAGAATGGGCCGATTTGGATTATGGAAACTCATGCACCGACACACACTACACCGGCAGTGGCCTTACCTTTGAGAAGGTGAAAATACTAGGCATGGGCAATGTAAAAGCTGGCGGTTATGTGGGGGGAAATAACCAAGCTGCGATTCTGGTTGTCGAGCCTTACGTCAACGTAAAGGATTGTGTTATTTCCAACGTTTTCGGATATGGCATAGAGTTGTATTTATACTACGGAAACGATTACTCGCTCAATCACGAGTGGGTGACGGGCACAACATTCGATGATAACATATTCGATGTTGGTCCGCTTGGATTCTCTCTGGCAAACGTGACCAACGAATACATTGGCGATTGGGTTTTTATCAATGATAAATTCCACAACACAACACGCACGAATGCCTCCCATGAGGCGCACCTGACAATTCTGGGCGGCGACCCTACGGGAAGTCCAGTCGGGCTGCCCCTTAAAGGTTTCATCGTGGCCAACTGCGAGTTTTCAAAAAAGACACCTCCCGGACTTGGGCTCGATGGTGGCCTTGACGACGAAGGCCGCACGGTCGGTGGAGTGATTGAAGGCAACACTTTTGACGGGTTTGTGTACGGACTCTACTTGAATTACACGCATTCACAAGTGTGTTCGGTTGGTCTATCTGTGCTTGGGAATTCAGCGCGTAATTGCACCAATTCAGGTTCAGGAGGATTCTTAATACACGGTAATTACAGTACCAACGTAGTATTTGGTGCCAATAGCGCAGTCAATTGCGCCATTGGATTGGACATCGAAGGAAGCACCAACATCACCGTTCAGGGGGGGGACTACACCCAAAATCCAACCGGGACACTCGTCGCCACTTCCGTAAATGTTCTTTACGACGGCTACACAAACTCCCTTGGGAACCTTGTCGGGACGATATCGACGCTCCAGACTTCGATGCTGCACCCGCCGCAACGAATCAGCATCTCTCGTAATGCGAACAGCGGCACGCTGACTGCTTACAGCCCGCCAAACGTTATTACCTACAATCTTGTGGACACCAATTCAAGCACCGTTTACTTCAAGCCCGATATTGTAGCGGGAAAGATTACGAATCTGGTCAGCGGGGCGTACTCAGTCACCGGCAGTGCCTGCGTTTCCAATTGCTGTGGCCAGAACCTGAACGGATTTTTAGCCTTCTCCACAAATAACGGCACTAGCTGGATTGGTCTAGGAGGTAACGCCATCCTTGCCAATGGAACAGCGATTGGCATCATATCGCCTCCGCCAAAAGTGTTTTACCTGCCCGCTAACACCGTGTCCGAGTTGGGCATACTACTTGATACTTCTGGAACATACCATTTAGCGAGTGGAGGTGATTCCCAATACACGCTTATAACCAACGACACTTGGTTCGCGATGGACTACTTTGCTCAATGAAAAAACTGCTAACCATATTTTGTCTGGTTGGAACATTGCTGGCTTCATTTTGTATAGCGCAGACCGTTGCGCCCGGCTGCGAAGCGCCTACCGGCACAGACTCGTCGGAATTTCATCGGCTGTTCGGACCGAATGCTGTCAATCCAACATGGTGGCGGTTGCAGGTCTGTTGGGCCAGCATCGAAACGAATCGCGGCATGTATGATTTCCGCGCTCTGGATAAACAGATGTGGGCTTGCACGGTGTCCAACTGGGCCAGTATCAACTTCCCGAATCCGCAGCCAGTGCAGCCAGCCAACATGCTCTGCATCTGCGTTGCGCCGTTGCAAGCGCCTGAGTCCTACACCAACTCGCAAGCGGCCTTCATCGGTGGCGAGACGAACTTTATCAAGGCAATACTGGCTCGGTATCCCGGTGTATTCAGGTGGGTAGAGCCTGTCAATGAGCCGGATGGTGGGTGCAACTGGATTCCATCCTGTACCAACGCCACGCAGAACGCGCAGTTCTCGGCCAAGCTGATAATCGCCAGCCGTGTGGCCGCGCGCGGCGTTCAGCCGAATATCCTGATTGCCGGTCCGTCCAACACCAGCGCGGAGGATGCGGCGTGGAACGCTGCCTTTCAACAGGCCGGTGGTTTCAAGGCGCTTGACGCCATCACTTGGCACGATTACCGAATGAATCCCATGTTCATGTCGCCGTTTGATACCACGGCAGCAGGATTACGGACGCTGGCCACCGATTGTCAGGGCATGAAGAAGTTTGCAGGCAACAAGCCGATGATGATTAACGAGGTTGGTATCGGCTCGGTCAGTAACGCCATCGCCTTTGTCGTTGTCGCGCAGAAAAACGGCGTTTGGGGTCTCGCGCCGGTCGGCATCATGGCTCCCGGACCTATGACCTACTGGGACTGGGTAAACGACCAATTCGCGCCGAACGGCCTCGCGCTTTTTGCAACAATCAACGCCCTCAATCGGTCGCGGTAAACAGGAGAGAATCACACATGAAAAAATATGGAATCATCTTAACCATAGCGCTGGCCGCCACTGGCTTCGCGCTCATTGCATTCGGGCGCGGCGAAAGCACCATCGAACCGCACGCGCAGTACAGCACCCTCGTTTCATCCAATAGCAGCACGTTGGTCATGAGCAATCGGTGCGGGATGCTGCGGTTGACCGGGTTCATTGTAAACAACGGGCCGAGCGATGGCTGGGTCTCGCGAATCTCGTCAACCACGAGTAATGGCGAACTGCTCATCAAAGGCGCGAAATATGCCATTCAACCTCCGACCATAGCCAATGGCGTGTGGTACGGCACGGATTGCAATGAGGTCTATTTCTGGAGCACCGGCAACGTCACGGTTGCCGCGGAAGAAGGGATTTCGCAATGAAGGAGAATTCTATCATGAAAAATATTTGGCTTCTAATCGGTGCGCTACTACTGGTGGTTCACTCCGGTCTGGCGCAGACACCTCAATCACTGACGATTACCAGCAATGCTTCTTATTCAGTGCCAGTGGTCTATACGGCTCAACCGTTCACCTTGCTTGGTGTTCCTTGGCCGGGAGCCTCGGTAACCGGCATGGCATCCATCGTGGTGGATGTACCATCAGCAAACTGCCCGACCTGTCCTACTTGCCCGACGTGCCCGCCGACCAATGTTTGTCCGCAATGTTCCTCGAACGGGTGCCCGCCCGGTCCGATAAATCTTACAGCGATAAGCGTGACTTCACCGAACGTCGTCCTCGGATTTACATGGGCCAGCACCAACTACGCCTTCGCCGAACTCTATCGACAGGACAAATGGCCCGGCCTTCCGATTGCGTTTGCGCTATATCCCAATACGATATTTACAGATAGCACGGTTCAAGCGAGCACGGCCTATAGTTATTTCTCCGACGCGCAGACGCCTTTTTCATGGACGCCTGCGGCTACCTCCAACTCGCCGCCGATACTGTTCACAAACATCTTCATCGCCTCCGGCAGCGCGGTCAGCTTCGCGCCTTACGTAGCCGACATGGACTTCAACGGAGGCAATGCGGACAAGGAGACTGCCAATTCCGCCGGTACAGCGGTGGTGGTGAACACCTCGCTCATGACCAACCCGCCGCCAACCGGTGTCTGGCAGACGCAGCGGGTATTTAATACCGGCCCTGCCGGGTACACATTCACGAATTTGCCGCCCGGCTCAACGCTCACGCTCCGCGTGATTGCAGCGGAGATTTACTGGACAATCAAAGGCCAACGGGTTTTCAGTATCGCCGTTAATGGAGTCACCGTTGATAGCGGGATTGACCTTGTGCTGCGCGCAGGAGGGCCGCTGAAGGGTATCGAGCTTGATTATTCGGTGGTAGTACCCTCTAACGGTGTAATTCAGGTGACATTCACGTCACAGACCAATTATGCTGCGGTCAACACCATAGGATTGACACAATGATGAAATCTCGTTTTTGGATATTGGCGCTTTCTACACTCCTAGCGCTCTCGGGTTACAAGGCGCAGGCGGTTACGTCGCCGCCATCAAATATGACAGGTGTCACAACGCTGGCCGCGCCCGCGCCTCCGACACCACCGATGAATACGGCATTCAATGAATGGTACGGTCCATTCAATAGCTGGTCGAACGTAAAAACGACCTATGGGGCCGTTGGGGACGGAGTGACGGATGATACGGCGGCCATTAACAAGGCGCTCGCCAGCGTGGGGCTAGGCTCGGCTTCACCGGTATTGTACTTCCCGCCCGGCACCTACCGCGTTACCGCCAAACTCTACCTGCATAATCGGCAGATGGTTGAGATATTAGGCCATAGTTCCAGCGATACGACGCTCAAGTACGATGGTGCTACCGGTACAGCTTATTCCGATGGTTCGACGGTTCTGCACTTGGATTCAGTCCAACAGATTGTGCTGGCCCGACTAACGCTGGACGGTAACGGTAAGTCAAAAACATTATTGAGTTGCAGTGAAAACAGCGGCTATACCTACTTCGACAACGCGAACACGTTTGAGGATTTGGTCTTTAAAAACGGAGCGTCCGGCGGGCACGGGGTCGACGGCGGCTTCTATGGCGCAGGATTTTCCAATGAAGGGTTTACTCGTTGCCAGTTCATAGGATTGAGCGTTGGCTTGCAGACTTGGAACTACAACGCGCTGGATGCGTGGTTGCGCGACTGTCTTTTTACCAATTGCCAGACGGGCGTGTACGTTCAAACGGGTAACGCTCATTTATATCACAGCGTACTGGTGGACGACCAGACGGACTTCTATATGTCACCTGCCGCCTCCTACGTGTCACTGGTGAGCAACATCAGCGTGCGTGCGGGTACTTTCTACCAGACGGCCAATCAAGGGGCGAACATTACGCCGACCTTGATTAAGGGCAATACCATCATTGACGCTAAAACGCCGGTCGTCATGGGACAACCGGGTCCATTGGTAATGCTCGATAATATCATTGCGTGCGCAAGTGGCGCTTCTGTAATCGCGGGCAACTCGCTTCAGATTGACCTGACCGCCATCGGCAACACGAATTGCACGACCGGCTGGATTTCGGCGGGAAGCGGCTTGAAAACAAATTTGGTGGACAACTACGTGGTCGCGCGCAGTTCTTTAGTGTTCGCTTCACCGGCGATTCCGCCCGAGGCCACCAATCTCAATCGCACTGTGCTGGACATGCCGGTTTCCAATTTGAACGCGCAGTCTTTACAATCCACAATCAATAGCGCCGCGAATGGTGCAATTGTGCATATCCCGTGGTCATCGAGCGGCGGCCAATGGAACATTGGTTCCACCATAAGCATGCCAGCGAATTTGGATGTGCGGATTGTCGGTGACGGTTTCATGTCCAAGTTTTCTTGGAACGGTTCTTCAGGGGGAACGATGTTCTCCTGCCCGGCCCCGTCGCATGTGACCTTCTCTCAGGTTCAACTTGCGGGAGGTAATTCCGCCGGGGCCATGATAGCAGTAACGGGGGTGGGCGCGTCCGCCGCTCGGGTTTACGTGCAAGACAACTACATCAATTTGTCCACTGCTTCCAATATTCGTTTGGGAGAATGCCCAAATACGACCGTGGATGTGGCTGGCAATCTTATCTATGACACCACTGGCGTCAACGTATTGCTGGAAGGCCATGGCAAGGTGCGGATGATTGACACGGACAACGGCGTGAATGTCCTGAGCTTGATGTGTACGAATGGCGGCCAGTTTTACGGCGAGGCCATCTACAACGAAGCGGGGAACACCACGGGCAACCGGATTCTCCAGTTGTCCGGCAACGGCACCGTGACATATCTGGCGTCCGTACTTCATGAGAACATTGGCGCGTCCGGCGCAAATTTTTCACGGGCCACATCGAACGCGTTTTCGGTGGTCAACTTCAATGGCGCGTTCTTATTGGGACTGGCTAATTACATCATCGACTGGTACAGGGTGGGCGGGTCTACCTCCGGCTCCATGCTGGTTGACGGTTGCTGCACGTTCCTATCGCCGGGCAACAACTGGCCTGTGTTGAACTCCACGAGTGACGCCGTCATTCAAACCCACAACTGGAACTGGAACAACGGCAACACGCGCTTCTCAGATTCTGGCAGTCCGTCCGCCGCGTTCACCCGGCAAATGTACGCGCAAGCCCGGGCGGAGTATAGCGACCGGAATCCCATGGCCCGGCGGTCCGGACTCACGGATGTATTGCTGGAGAAAGTGTACCTGCAACAGATGCAAAACGGTCTATGGGTGAAGCCATGAGAATTATCAGCGCCTTAGCGGTTTCCGCCGCCCTACTCCTCTCGGGCTGCGCGGTGAACAACAAGACCATTGTCAACGATGTGGCAACAGTTGTCGGGCTGGACATCGGCTATCAGAACTACAGTTTCCGACTGGGGCTTGTCCGCCACGAATACACGACCGTGCCGCTCAGTAATGGCGTTCCGAACATGGTCAGTCAAACATCCACTCGTCTATCCCCGCTGGGTACCTCGGTGGTTTATCGGAAATTCGCCACAGGCGATGCCGCCAGCATCGTGACCGAGATGCCGGTACCGCTGACCGGTGACGTGATTCAAGGCCCTTGGGCGGTGACACTCAAACCCCTGCCGGTCCCGCCCGCCAAATAGAACTTGACAGATACCGCGATTCGCGTTAGGCTGATTGGCATGAGTACAGTCAATCATCAGCAGCCGCCGTCCGTCGTGCGGGCCAACCAACGCCGGGCAGAGGTTCTCGTCAACGAACTCGTGAGCATCCAGAAGCGGCTCGGGTTAAGCGACCGTCTGTTCGCCAAGGCCATCAACGATTTGCCAATACGCCAGCAATTCGATTTGCCGACCTTCTCGGTTAGGGTATGGACCAGTTGGCGCTCGAAGAACAGCGGAAACCTGCCGAAGGCCGCGGCGTGTTGGGGTGCGGTCGAGATGGCGCAGGCGTTACGGCAGCATTACGCGAAGCAACTCAACGGGAACGGGGCGCACTAGCGATGACGTGGTGGGGCATCCTCGCGGTTCTGGCCGCCGTTCATATTGCCTGCGACTTCACGCCGTTATTGACGCCGTGGATGATTGACGCCAAGAAAAATGGTTGGCCGATTCACCCGATTTTCGCCCATGCCGCCATACATGGATTTTGTAGTCTGATGACATTGGGTATATGCTGGCCGCTCATCGTTCCTCCGGATAATGACCGGGCATTGAACTTATTCCTATTGCAATTTGAAGCCAGCCTTTTCATCCTGCTGACCCACTGGGCCATCGACATCATCAAGGGCGCAATCGCCCGTTATTTTCCGTCTACGGGCGACTTCAATACGCGCCAGTGCTGGCTAGTAATTGGCCTAGACCAACTGGCGCACTTCTACATCCTCATACTGGTCGCCTACCGCCTCACAACTCCCGCTTGATTCTCGCGCTCGCAGGGCGTATAGCGGGCGCGGCATGTCATCCGTTCCGTTCACCTCCCTTGGCTCCAAGGTGCCGAGGATAGCTTTCTGCACCACCGTCAAGGGGAGGACTCCGCATCTCCAGCTTACGCTGCCCAAGAATCTGGCCGATAACGCCGATTATCCAAACGCGGTGTTCGTCGTGCTGGATTACAATTCTCCAGACAACCTTGCCGAATTCATGAAGGAAAATTTCTTTCAAGAATCGGCGGAAGGCAGGGTCGCGTTCTACCAGTACCGCGAGCCCGGTCCGTTTCGCATGGCGCACGCCAAGAACATGGCTCATCGTTGCGGCATCCTTGAAGGCGCGGACATCCTCGTGAACCTCGATGCGGACAACTTTACCGGACCGGGGTTCGCGCGTTACATCGCCGAACAGTTCATGCAGGCGAAGGAGGAAATCTTTCTCTGGGCCGAGATGATTAAGGACGGCGAAGGCCGTTTGCCGCGCGGCATCAGCGGACGCATTGTGGTGTCGGCGGATACGTTCCTTAAGTCCGGTGGGTACGACGAGAAGTACGAAACTCATTCACCGGACGACAAGGATTTCAACGCCCGGTTACGCCGCATGGGCGTCGACGGCCGCAAGATTCCCGCTTCCTATCTGCGCGCCGTCATGCACAACGATAAGATGCGGTTCCGCGAGTACAAGCATGCCGCGCTGGTATCTTACGAGGAAGTGTTCGGGCTGGACCCGAACGCGACCGTGGTCAATCAGGGCCGTATCGGGTGCGGCACAGTGTGGAAGAATTTCTCTCCCGAGTCCACCTCGCTCAAGCCGGTGCCCACGCGCATCTTTGGCATCGGCATGCACAAGACCGCCACGACTTCTCTTCACGAAGCATTCAAGCTCTTGGGATTCTCCAGCGGTCACTGGGAAACGGCGCACTGGGCCAAGGCCATCTGGAGGGAGATGACCGAACGCGGCAAATCGCCGACACTGGAAAAGTTTTATGCACTGTGCGACCTGCCTATCCCGGTGCTGTTCCGCGAACTGAACATCGCCTATCCGGGCTCGAAGTTCATCCTGACGGTCCGCAACGAAGTCGATTGGCTCCGCAGCGTACAGCGGCATTGGAGCGCGCCGACCAACCCGTTTAAGTCGGCATGGAACTCGGACCCGTTTACGCACCAGATTCACAGAATCATTTACGGCCGTCGCGACTTTGACGCGCTCACATTCCTTGAGCGTTATCGCCGACACAATGCCGAGGTGCTGGATTACTTCAAGGACCGGCCTGACGATTTGCTGGTGGTAAACACCGACGAGGACATTGAATATCGTTGGAACGACCTATGCAAGTTCCTCGATGTACCGGTGCCCGATGCAGAATTTCCTAACGAGAACGTGACCAAGGATGTTCCAGAAATTAAACCAACGAGAGGAATGACGATATGACACCCAGAAAAATAGCGCGATATGGCTGGAGGCCGAGTCTGCCGCACAAGCCGCAATTCACGGAAACCAATGACGCCGATTCTGCAACCATCCCAGTGGTGGATAATCGCAACAATGCTGCGGTGCCTATTTTTGACCAAGGTCAACTCGGTTCCTGTACGGCTAATGCGCTCGCGCGCGCCTTGATGTATGCGCTCCTGAAGGCCGGTGCTCCAATGTTCACGCCATCTCGATTGATGCTATATCTTTGTGAGCGCATGCGCGAGGGCACAATTGATTCCGACGCCGGAGCAATGAGCATTGACGGCGTACATGCGCTGCAACACAATGGTGTTTGCACAGAGGAACTCTGGCCATACGACATCACGAAGTTCACGCTCAGCCCTCCGCAGTCTGCGTGGGATGACGCAGCCAAGCACCGCCTGCTTCAGTATTGGGGCATGGAACAGCGAGCGGGCAAGGTGTTCTACTGCTTGCAGCAAGGGCTCGGAATTGCCTACGGATTTTCCGTGGGTGAGAGTTTTGAGTCGCAAACCGTGGCTGATACCGGCATTGTTCCCATTCCCGGCACAGATGAATCCATTGTCGGAGGACACGAAGTGTATCTGAACGGATACACCAACGACCTGAAAAAGGTACACAGCCAAGGCGCGGCGCTGGCGCTGCCAGAGTGGGCGAAGTCGATTCCTTGGTGGGGTATCGTGGAAAATAGCTGGGGAACTTCGTGGGGCGACAAAGGCTCCTTCTACGTGCCGCTGTCGGACATCTTGGACCCAAATCGTTCGAGCGACCTCACGTCGCTGCGATTGGTCACGCCGAACCCGGCGCTGGCGAAACCATAAGGAGATTGATTTATGATTCCAATTCAGCCAGTGTTCACCGTACCCGGCGACACACCAGACGGGAGCATGGCCGCGGGCGCTTGGATTTTTGCGTTCGACCATCACCGCGTCATCTGGCAGGCCGGTCACCTCAAGGGCTCGAAATGGTGCCGGGCGATGGCCAAGCTCAAGAATGTACCGGATGTAGGAGTGGACCAGCCGACGTTTGCGCTTGCCACATTCGATGGAAAAGTGCGCGATGTCTTCACTGGGTCCGAGGCTGACTTGCCGGAGCAGTTCCAAGAAGTGATGCGGGCGCACCTGATATTGTAGAAGGCGGCATGGGCGACGAGTACAAATCCCGTCGGGCTCAGGGTGACGAGGTTGCCGACTTCTGGAAGATGCCGCGCGAGAAACAGGCGGTACTGGCCGTGGTCGGCATCATGTACGAGAACTGCTGGGTGGACAAGGATGTGATTATCGGCAAGGTCATGGCCATGGGCTTAATGCGGATGAGCGATGAACAGTTCCGTGAGTGGGTCAACAATCTGATAGCAGAACGTAAGCGGCTGGAAGGAGCGTCGAATATCTGATGAAGCGGACAGAATTGAAACGCGGCGGTCCACTCAAGCGAACTGGGTCGCTCAAAAGGAGTGGCAAACTCCGCCATCGCTCGAAGGGCTCAATCGCCAAGCTGGAATCGGAGTGCGACCAGCTTTGGAAGGCTGCCATCCATCTGCGTGACAAGAACCGGTGCCGGGAATCCGGTGCGTTCGATTTGAAACTGGACGCAGCGCATATATTCACTCGCTCGCGCCACGCCACGCGTTGGTCCGTCCACAACGGGGTAAGTCTTTTGCCCGACACGCACATGTATTTTCATGCCAACCCGAATGAGTTCATGGAGTGGGTGCGAAAGTGGTGGCCGCATACCGACATCAACCTCGATGAATTGGAAGCAATGTCCAACCGGATTCAGCCCGTCACAGAGATGTTCCTGCTGGGCGTCAAGAAAGACCTCACCGACTACATCACCTCCTTGGCCGTCGAGTCGAGCATGAAAGCCACGGAGCCCGCATGTCCCTGACCAAACAAACGGTTTGCCCGCGCTGTTCCCGCAAGATTCTTGTGGGCACAGATGAGAACGGCCAAGGGTTTGTGTTGGACCGGGAATTGCCGACATATTTGGTGTCCGAGAATCCCGGCGAAGGCGTCAAAAAGTATCAATCCACCGGCATGGCCGACCACGAAGCGCTGTGCTATATCGTCGTTCCGCTGTTGTCCGCCAAGAAGCGTCCCGCCCGCCGTAAATCTGCTTGACCGTAGCCGCTCGAATCGCGTACTATCCATCTCATGGATGACGCGCTCGATAGTCCAATCCCGTTAGAGACCACCGACCCCGAGCTTGCCGACCTGCTGGTGTGGTGGGTGAACGGCGGCGCGGAAGATGTCGCGTGGATGCTCAAGGGGCAGGTGCGGCGCGGGTGGGACTTCCTTGACCGCTCGTTCTTGGAGGTCTGCAAGGATGTCGGGCGTAATGACCTGTGCCCGTGCGGAAGTCTGCTCAAGTCCAAGCGCTGTTGCCTGCGCTAAAAATAATCGCAGAAAGTTGTTGACGCGATTCGAGTAGTGCGCTAGGCTGTGGGTGTAGTAGGAAATCAACGATTAACCGATAGGAAATAGAATGAAAACTCAAACGCCACTCAGGGATGCTTCGGTAGAGGTGAAGCCGTATTCCGGCAAATGGGACTTGGGCCAGAGCCATACTGCCGCCTTGGGTGAGGCGGTCGTCATCCTCGACAAGGCGCGCCCGCTACTGACCGATTACGCCGCCATGACCGGGTTCGGCACGGTTCACGCACAAATCAGGGAGGTCTTGGAAGCAATTGAATCGTTCGCAGTCGAACTCCGCCGGACGGCCAGCACGGGCGCTCACTGGCGCAACGGAAACTAAACCATCAACCGATAGGAGCGAGAAATGAGCTACAACATATCAGATAGCCAGCATCAGGAGAATCGGCGAGCGCTGGAAAAACTCAAGACGGCGGGTTTTGAGTTTGAATGCGATGCCGACCATTACCGTGTTGCCTTCAAAGGCGAATTCATTCGCGGCGCTGGCGTGAGACTTCCTCGCAGCAAGCCGCTCCACTGGAGACATGCGGAGGGCAATCGACGGGACAATCTGGCGAACTGTGTTAATGAGGCACGTAGATTCGCAGCAACGCACTAAACAAACTCATCAACCGACAGGAACAAAACACAATGACAACTCCCCAAGAATTCAAAGACAAGGTCGCGGCGCTCGTCGCCTTGATTCAGCGTGACCACGACGCCTACATGACCGCGTCCGGTTATGCCGGTCAGATTCCGAGCTATCAGGTCCACAGTCACGACGGCAACAAATACACCCGCGTAGACGTAGGCGACTCGGGCAAGTACATGGTCGTGAACGCCACAGGCGAGATATTCGCTATCAAGGCTTATGGGGTGATTCACCGCGGGCATGCGTTCGGGACGCTGGACACCATCAATGAGTGGCACTGGGGCGGATACCGCGCCGTGCGCCGTCCGAAACTTCAAGTCACCAAGGCCGATGCCGGTCCGGGTTGCGTGGCTATCACCATCGGCTGGGAGAAAGGCGGTGCGTCATGACCGTGCAACATCCCTGCGCGCCGGAAGGATTCGGGCTCTTGGAGTTCCCAAGCACCATACAGGTGATTCGCCTGAGCGACCAGAAGTCGGTGGGAGAGTTTCCCAAACCCTACCTGCCGTTTGTCAATCGTGAAGAACTTGAGGCCGTCATCCGCGAGAACATGGGAGGTGTCAAATGAGTAAGGGACTCACCATCGAGAACGCCAAGGCCGCCAGCCGCGAACTGGTCAGCGCGGTCAACGCCGTGCTGATGGCCAAGGCTTACGCATTGTGCGAACGCGAACGGATGGACAAGCTCGACACGGAACTCTTGCAGAAGTTTCCGATTTACTCGGCTGGCAAGCATGGCCGACCGGTCGAGCGCATCACCAATGGCAAGGACATGTTTCTGGCCGACCTCGACAGCGCAGATGTAGTGTTCCACTACGCTGAACGTCAACACCGCATCAACGAGATGGGGTACAAGCTGCCGGATGGCCATTGCCCGGCCTGCGTGGCTGAGGAATTGCAGCGTGCAGCCGAACGGTTGCTCATTGACAGCGCGGTGGAATATTTCCCGGACGTGACGTTCGACAAGATTATGCAAGCGCCGAATTGCATCGAGAACCTCCGCAAGTACATCAAGCTGCTCTGCGGGCTGGTGGTCAATGCGCCGGGGTATAAAAATCCGCTGACGCAGAAAGTGGTGAAGGCATGAGCGACGGCTACACCGAGAAGTATTTCCTTGAAGAAGTCCACCGGTTGCGCGAGCAGTTCGGCCGGTTGGATTTCTGGGCCAAGGCCAAGGATGTACGTGACCGGTTCGTATCAGGACTGGCCTACGTTTATCTGGACATCCGTAACGACGACGGCAGCTTGCCGGACTATGAACAGATTAAGAAATGGGCGGTGGTATTCGATTCGACCATGATTGAGTATAACCGGCGTGAACACTTAATGCACATGGCGGGAAAGGCGGACGTATGATTGGCACATTGAAATCCATCGTGTACATGGTCAATGGCCGGGAGGAAAAATTCGTGAAGTTCAAGGACGCTCCGGCAGTGGTGCCGCGCGATGGTCAGTTCGTTAAGGTGACAAATGCCACCGGCGAAGTCATCAAGGGCTTCGTAGGGGCAGCGGACTGGTTCTATGATGATATTGAGCACGACACTCGCCCTAGCGTGGTCGTTCATTTACAGGAGCCGCTATAATGTTCATCGCCAAGAACCAAGATAACGGCAAGACGCTTCTACTACTCGGCCTGACCGCCGAGAACGTCAAGCGGTTCGTGGCGGGTAAGCCCATGAGCATCAGCGAGCTTACCCATGGGACAGTGGTTCCACCGGGCCTCCAAATCGTCATCACTTATGGCGAAACAGAGCAATCGATTGTGGATGAACTGAAACGACTCGGCGCGATTACGAGCGATACCAAAACGATTATGCACGGGAGAGGATGATGACCAACGAACGCCAAATCTATCTCACTCGCCTGCTCCTGACGCTCGCCACGCGCCATTACCAGCAGACCGCCTACAACTACGGCGAAGCCGTGGGGCATGATGCCCGCTGCAAGGCTGATGTCGCCACAGCCAAGCGCCTTGAAGAAGAGGACATCGGCTTGTGCCCACGTACTTCCGCTGCAGAGACGAACGCGCGGTATGCGGATGAAAAACTCAAGCTGCAATTACGCGAACTTGGCACAGCCAATGAACTGCTGGAATTTGTGCATGACGTGTTCGCGCCATATTTGGTTCTACCACCGAAAGCCGAATCCAATGAACCTCACGCTCCAACAACTGTACCCTGACGCCATCGGTCGGCTGTTGGAAGCCTGCCTGCGGGTCGAAGCGGAAGGCCACGTCATCGTGGGCGGCTACAAACCGGATTACGGCATCGGCCGGGAAGTCCGACGGGACGAGGACTGGAAATTCTGGCGGTACGGGAGTTACGACGGACAACTCGAACCCTTGGGGGCGGCGGTCTGCGGGACGCTTATCCACGAGGGCATGCCGCATCGACGTGGTGACATCCAGCCTACGCTTGACTACGATATCCTGCTGGAACTGAAAATCAAGGATTTGAACTGGCTCCGGGGATTTCGGATGGGCTGGATTTATCATCCCGGCACCAAGAACCAGTTGGAGTTGCGCTTGAAAAAGTACCGGCGGTACGACAGCAAAATGGGCAGGGTGGTGGAGGATGAATCGGTGGAACCCTTTCGGATTCGCGTGCCGACGCCTGCCAGCGAGCAGTTTTACGGGTTCGAGGCCGGTCAGGTGTTCGGTCCGCTCTGGACGGAATACCGGCAACATCAGGGCATCGTGAATTGGGAGTCTGGCCTGCAAGCCTTATGGGATGAGCGGTGTGAGGCTATGAAAATAGGTGTTGACTCGAATCGAGTATTGTGCGATACTCCTGTGTAGATGGAAACAACAACCTTAACCGATAGGACAAAAATGAATCTGACGCAAATTCGCGATGCGCTCTTGGCGCTGCCGTATGAAGTCCTCTGCGAGATTTGTATTCGCAACAGGATTAGCGTGCATCCCTGCGCGACCCAAGCTCGAATCGTATCGGCCATCTTGGAGCAAAAATAACATGAGCCGAAGAACTTATAATACCGGAACCTGCTGGCTGTGCGGGCATCAGCTTAGCAATGCCGGGCTCGCGGTCGCCTCGCACAATCGGATGCACGTCCGACAGGGGCTGATGTCCGAGAAGATTGAGTGGATTGATGGACATCGACGCATAGACTTTCACTTGACCGATGCCGGGAAACAATACGCCGCGCGCGTCAAGGTCGAGCGCCCATGCTCTTGCACCGCTAAGGACGGAAAGCCATGTCGGTTCATCGCGACGGTCGAAGGAGCCAAGGCTGATGGACAGAAACAAATGGTCTGCATCTATCATCAGTGGGGACAGGATTACGTCAACCGCAAGCCGCTGAAGATGCTCGAACTGGAACCGGCCAGCGGAACCGAGGTGGCCAATGCGTAGAGATTATCACTGCCTGCATTGCTCTGACACGTTCAACTTGCATGACAATCAAGTGCTCTCGGAATTCTGTGAGCACTATCGGCAGAAGCACCCGGCGGAATATGCCAAATTCAAGGAGAAGCAGTCCGAACGAAAGGCGCTGACGTTGTCCATCCAAAAGGAGTTCGGGAACCTGAGTCGGGCTCTCGGATTTAGCTGACACCATGAAAACAAAACTCCCCAAGCTCCAGATACGGAACACCAGCCAGTACAGCGATGAAGCGGTCGAACTATGCTTACGCTGGGCGCTGCGCAGCGTCTGCGATGTGCCGGGCCGGTTGACATCCGGAGTGGAATCGGCATTTGTCGTAAAGGTTCAGAATGCGAAATGGACGTTTTCCGGCAGAGCGAGTTTTCGCAGGGTGCTTTTACGAATCGGAAGCCCGTCGCGATTTCCCAACACGCATCGCTATGCGCGATATGCCAACAATGAAGATTTTCCATTGTTGACTGTCAACGATTGGGCGGAATGCCTTACGGGATTGGCCGCGCATGAATTCTTACATCGTCACGCCGATGGTGGAGGCAAGCCGCGGGAGTTTGAATTCCGCTGTGAACTGGCATGGGAAGATGCCGTCGATTACCTGCGCAAACATCGCGCCGAGTTCGATGCCGAACTCGACGCCATCCGGCACAAGGAAGCCGTGCGGGAATCGGCCAAAAGAAATTCCGCCGCCGAACGCGCCGCGCTCCTGAACAGCCCCGAGCACAAGCTGCATATCGGCTTGGAGCGAGAGAAGGTGTTCGCTCGCAAGGTAAAATTCTATACGACCAAACTCAAGAAGCAGCAGGCGAGCAACCGCCGAATTCAAAAACGCATCCAGAAAGTCGAGGCAAACTAAATGGCACGAGGAAATGGCCGCAAGATTGAAGTCTGGTCGCATCCTAAGTACACCAGTGTGAGCGCCGAGATTCGCCTGCATCTGTCGGGCGAGTTCTTTGCCGAGTACAACGGTGCCCGGTTCACGGATGTCTCTTTGGAGAATCTCCGCAAGAAGCTTCTCAAGGCTTCCGAGGAAGGCGTCAAGCTGGACTGGATTCCGGTTATCACCTTGAGAGTTAGCGGCAACTCGGATTACTTTGGCCAGCCATATCCGGGCGGTCAGCGCAAGGATGATGGCGCGCTTGAAGATGATGCCCGCAGCGAGACTACCAAAGCCGAATTGAGAATGGATTGCGACCGGTCTTGGATGGCTAAGAAACCGGATGGTGAATGGTTGGAATGCACCACATGGTATTCCGAGGATTTTGCGGGCAGCGACCATTACGATTTCAAGCGCGATAGCGGCCGTGGTGACAAGCCGCTTCTACGTCGATTGAATTCCCGTAAATTCTATTGGCACGGCAAGACGCCTTTCTCGATTCCCTGTCTGGAGGAATCGACCGACCACAGCAACTTTGGTGTCAAGACCCACTACATCGCCTATACCGAAGAACTCTGGGCGGCGCTCAACGATATCGCCCGGCGGGTGGAACTGCTCAAGAACAATCTCGATGCGTTACTAGGCGATGAGCAGAAGCGCGAGTTGCTCGTCAAGAACGTGGCGCGGTTGTTGCCTGCGTGATGCATGGAATACGGCCTGACATCCCCGTGCGATAACTGCCCATTCCGTTCGGATATTCAATCCTATCTTCGACCCGAACGCGTCCGTGAGATTCAGCAATCGCTCGTCCGCTCGGAGTTCCCCTGCCACAAGACCATGGCTTATGATGGCGAAGATGGCGCACCGCAGGAGACCGCGCACACCCAGCACTGTGCAGGGGCGCTCATATTGCTAGAACGATTGGAACTCCCATCTCAGATGATGCGGATATGCGAGAGGTTGAGTCTTTATGACCGGAGGAAGCTGAACATGAAGGCCCCAGTGTTTGACTCATTTGATGAAATGGTCGCCGCGCAGAAGAAAAAAGTTCATCGTCGCAAAGTTTCCTGTTGACAAACCTGCTCGGTTCGCGCTACACACGCATCTGCAAAACACAACCCAAGGAGAGTGTCAGTCATGAGAAAGAATATCGTTCGCAGTCTTGCAGCAATCACCCTGTTCGCCGCCGCCGTCGCATCGTCTGGCTGCGCTTCAACGAGCGGCGGGTGCCCTACCGTAACCACAACCAGCGCTGAACTCGTAGCATACGGTGGCACGCTGGCAGCGCTCAAGAGTGGCGCACCGGTTTCCGTCATCACAGGTATCGATTCCAATATTGATAACTCGGTGTCCACCGGCCAGTTCGACAGCACGGCCATCGTGACCGCGATTATCAAGGCGGGCGGTCAACAGTATGCCCCGTACTTTGGCGCGGTGGAGATTCTGTTCGGCACGGCATGGCAGTCGTCGGTTGATTCCAACCTAACGGCGGCTACATGTACGTTGCCAGTGTTGGAGAACATCAGCGCGGGGATTAAGTTGGCGGTATCTGTGGAAGGTCAACCAGCCAACACCAAGCTGGCTCCGTTCCAGAAGTAATTCGTTCGCAGGTGGGTGGGGGCCGGGCGGTACAGATTGTTCCGCATTGCCCGGCTCCAATCCCATAGTTAAACCAAGGAGGTCGCGTGGATTCTGTAAACGACGGACTAATCGAACTGGCCAAGACCATGGACGGCGTGGCGCTTATCAATTTGCGGATGGAGAAGGACCCGAACCGTCACTGGCGCGTGGAGGCATTCAGGGATGACGGGCGCGAAGGCGAGGCTGTTAAATGCCATGCCGCAACTCCTACCGAAGTGGTAGCAAAGGCCGTCCGCGGAGAATGGGATAAGTAACCGCGTGTGTCCGGATTCCTGATAGCCAATGCGGACGGAGAGAAAGGCGCGTGCAATAGTAGATGTTGGACCGCTAAAAATGATGTGTCGCTCTGTCAGTGCCAGTGTAACGGAACCTTTCATGGCCGCGGAGCAGCGTTTGCCGTGGCCGAACTGGTGAAGCTGGCCAAGGCACCGAAATCGAATCGGAAGATTGTAGGACAGTTGCCATTGATATGATTTCCCGTGGTAAGTTATTGGAATGCCTCCGCGAAATATGGCGCATCAACCAGCGCTGGAACCGCACCAAGCGCATTGGCAACAAGACTCTGGAGCGCCTAGACACGGCCGGGGCGTCGGTATGCAAGGGCCGTAAGTCGGTGGCCTTCTTCAAATTTGACGGGAAGGTTGCCGTGGTGTCCGAGTCTGGTTACAAGATAAGCCGGTCTAATCCGGTGATTGAGTTGACACCATGAACGAGTCACAACTTACCGTCGCCTTGGAGAAACGTTACGGCGGCGAGGCGTGGGCGTTCCTCCCGCAAGTCCGCAACGGCACCGGCTTCCAGCGCAAGGTGGACCGGACTGCCGACGCCATCGCCATGAGCCTCTGGCCGTCCAGAGGTTTGGAAATTCACGGCTTCGAGATAAAGTGTTACCGGGGCGATTGGGTCAAGGAACTTAAACAGCCCGAGAAGGCCGAGGAGATTTGCCGGTTCTGTGACCGCTGGTGGATAGTTGCCGGGGATGACAACATTGTGAGGGATGGCGAACTACCGCCGACATGGGGTTTATTGGTGGCTGATGGCGACAAGTTGAAGGTGAAGGTCGAAGCGCCGACGCTGACGCCGCAACCGCTAGACAAATTGTTCTTGGCCGCCATCCTGCGCAAGGCTAAGGAGCGCGTCGTACCACAGGCCGAGACCAAGGAGAAGCTGGCGGATGAATATGCCAAGGGCCAAAAGCGCGGCGAGGAATCGGCGAAGATTGACATCCAGCGATTGGAAATGGAACTCAAGCACTACAAGGATTCTGTAACGGAATTCGAGGCCAAGGCCGGTGTCCGCATCATCGGGTGGAATGCGGGTAATATCGGCGATGCCGTGAACTTTGTGCGCGGCGGCGGTGTGGAGAAAATCCAGCGCGGCATTCCCGACCTACTGGCGACGGCCAAGGGCATTGTCGCCTATCTGGAAAAGGTCGCCACGATGCCGGTGATGGAAGCCCCGAAAAATACCGCTTGACGCCATACGCGATTCGCGATAGTGTAGCCGCAACATGCAAAGGAACTCATGACTGATACCGCGACTGCCGACCGACCGCAGCACCTGATTGGGCTATCGGTTTCAAATTTCTTGAAGATAAAACTCGTGGAACTCCGGTTCGACGAGCAAGACCCTTCTGGGTTCGTGATAGTCTCGGGAGCCAACGGCAGCGGGAAATCCAGCCTCCTCCAATCCGTCATGACGCCGTTCACCGGCGAGAAGCCCGAGAAGATGTTGCGAGCCGGTGAGAAGGAAGGCCACGTCATCGCCGAGACAGAAGATTTTGTGGTGAAGGTCAGCCTGACGGAAGCTAGCCAGTACCTGACCGTCCGAGGGAAAGTGGGCGACAAGACCACGGCGGCGCTGAGTAAGCCGCGCGAGTTGCTCAATGCGATGTTCAAGGGGTTCATGGACCCGCAAGAATTCGCCGACCGAATGACCGAGGAAGAACGGCAGAAGTACCTCCTCAAGATTTGCCCGGTACCGCTCGATTTAGTCCGGAATGCACAGGCCGTCAAGACCACGTTCGATGAGCGCACATTGAAGAACCGCGAAGTCGCCAAGCTGGAAGGTCAACGCGCCGGGTTCACGCAGATACCCACGGAGCGACCGGTGCCGGTAGATACAACGGCGGTCATTGCCGAGCGGAAGCGGCGAGAGTCATCTAATGCCGAGCGTCTACAAATTAAGAACGCGATGGATGCAGCTTTTGAAGCCAATACCTTCGCGGAAAATGAAGTGCGTCGGCTCAAGTCGGAATTGGAAGCTGCCGAGAAGAATCTGGAGAAATCCAAGTCCCTCTATGATTATCATCAGAAACAAATGACAGCAGCGCCTGCCTTCCAAACGTTCGACGACCTAGACGAGAAGATTTCCAGCGCGGCACAAGTCGCCACCGACATCGCCACATTCGACCAGTACGAACGTGTAACAAAAGACCTCCAAGCTGCCAAGGCCGAGAGCGAAGGGTTGACCTTGAAGATTGACGAACTCCGTGCGATACGCGAGAAGGCGCTCAAGGATGCCGAGTTTCCCGTGGAAGGTTTGTCGCTCGACCATGAAGGCAAGCTGGTGTTCAATGGGATACCTTTTGCGCAGGAGAGTCAGGCCAAGCGATTGCGCATCGCCGTGGCGCTGTTGGCGGCGGCAAATCCCAAGTTGCGGTTCTGTTTTATCAAAGAAGCATCGCTTCTCGATACGGCCAGTAAAAAGGCATTATTCGACATGGCCAAGGCGCTTGACCTACAGGTTTTTTTAGAGGTCGTCGAGAGTAACGACCCGGCTGCAATCCAAATGTCCGAAGGGGAAGTGGTCGCCAAATGAATCTGTTGCTGCTCATCGTTAATTGGTTTTTGATTCTTACGATAGTGGTTCCCATCGTCGTATTGGCGCTCACATTTTGGTACTGGTTTCTCTGTAAAATTATCATTCCCGACATGGTGCGAGTGTTCCGCCGGAAGTTTTCGAGGAAGAAATGACATCCGAACTCCAGTCCACCTACAATTTCCTGTCGCACGCCAAACGGCCCGAAGATGTCTTTGGTGGATTCGCCGACAACGTGACCCCTGAGTTCCGCAGGCTGGCGAAGATTGTCCATGAGGATAAATGCAAGAAGGCTGCCGACAAGAAAATCGCGCATGAAGCGTTCATCCTGCTCCAGCAATGGAAGGATGTTGCGGACCGTCGGATTGCGAAAGATTTGTACGGCAAACTGCCGATGATGCAGGTCGCCATCACGAACGGCAAGAACATCTATGAGATTGACCAGCATCTGACTACCGACAACCTCTGCAACGTCTATCTCGGCACACACTCTATCGCGCGTATCTTGGTCAAGGTAAGCCGTCACCCGAGCGTCAACGACCTCGTAGCGAATGAAGCGGCGGTGCTAAGGGCCATCCTTAAACACAACGGCGGACCGGCCAAATGCCCGCATATTCCGGTTCTGCTGGACGCGTTCTCGATGCTCGACGAAAGCACGCGGCGGCAGGCCAACGTGTTCGAGTACGCTGATGGATTCGTGTCATTGACCGACGTGATGAAAGCGTATCCCGAAGGCATAGACCCTCGCGATGCAGCGTGGATGGCGCGGCGGTTACTGGCGGCGCTCGGCGTAGCACACCAAGCTGGATACGTCCACGGCGCGGTGTTACCGGAGAATTTCCTGATTAACCCGAAGGACCACAACGGCGTGCTGATTGATTGGAGCTACGCGGTCAAGGTCGGCGAGAAGTTGCGCGCGATTCCGTCCGGTAGCGCAGTGAGCTATCCTCCAGAACTTCGGAACAAGGTCGCGGTAACACCGGGGCTGGACATTTACATGGCAGCGATTACCATTTCGCAGTTGTTGAACGACGACGGACCGGGCGTGAACCGCATGAAGGCTTTCTTTCGGTCATGCCTGATGAAGTCGGCAGCGAGTCGCCCATCCGATGCATGGCAGTTGTTCGATGAATTTACCGAACTTATCGAGGCCCTGTACGGCCCCAGAAAATTCCGGGTCTTTAACTGGCCCAGAAAACAACCCACAACATAAGGAGCAATTATCATGGGCGGAGGAAGTTGGACAGATGCAGCATACGGTGACCGAGCGACCAGCCGGGCAAAAACAGGAATAAGCGCGTTCGCCTTCAGTGATTCATCGAAGGCCAGCGGTGTGTTGAAGGTTCACAAGAACCTTGACCCCAAGAAGAAGAACAAAGCCGGTCAGATTATCCGCGAGAGCCGGGATAGCAAGGAACATCCGGAATCGCTCGGCATCGCCGTGTTGATTGACGTGACCGGCTCCATGAGCGGGACGCCGAAGATATTTCAGGCGGCACTGCCGAAGCTTATGGGGCTCTTGCTCCGCAAGGGGTACGTTGACCATCCGCACGTCTTGTTCGGCGCGGTCGGTGATGGTTACTCAGACTGCGTGCCGGTCCAGATTGGACAGTTCGAGTCGGACATCACCATGGAAGATTGCCTGAGCCAGATGATTCTGGAAGGCAACGGCGGCGGGTCGATGCACGAGAGCTATCAACTCGCGATGCACTTCTTGGCCGAACACGCGGCAATGGATTGCGTGGAGAAGCGGGGTCATAAGGGCTTTTTATTCATCCTCGGCGATGAAGCGCCCTACGATTCCGTCACGCGCGAGCACGCCAAACAATGGCTCGGCGAGGACATCGAAGCGGACATCCCGATTGAAGCCGTGGTTGCGAAGCTCAAGGAGAAGTTCAATGTGTTCTTCATTCAACCGGCTGGTGCTTCTTATCAGGGCGAAGCTGCCGTGCTCGGGCCGTGGAAGAAACTGCTTCAGCAGAACGTGCTACACCTGAGCGATGCGAACGCGGTCTGCGAATTCATTGCGGGCATCATTGGCGTGAACGAAGGCCGGTTGGATGCGGACCAGTTCGAGGCGGACCTGCTGGATGTCGGCACGGATTCCGGGTCGGCCAAGGTGGCGTCAAAAGCGTTGACGACGTATGCGCGGTCAGCCGGTATCACCAAGACCGCGAAGGTCACCGGGGACTTGGCTACGGCGGACACGGGCGCGCCTGCGGTCGAAAGGGTGTGAGGTTATTATGGCTGTGATTACGGCGGGACTTGGCTGGGGCGACGAGGGCAAAGGCTCATGCGTTGATTTACTGTGCCGCGTCCTGCCGAGCACAGCCGTAATTCGGTACAACGGCGGAGGGCAGGCCGCCCACAATGTGGTACTTCCCGATGGTAGGCATCACACGTTCAGCCAGTTCGGCTCCGGGACATTCATACCCGGAGTCATCACTTTTTTATCTCGTCACGTCATGGTTAATCCGCTCACTCTGGAGTTGGAAGAAGTTCATCTTTTCAAGAAAGGGGTGAAGGATGCGTACCAGCGGCTCTACATTGACCGGCGTGCCCTGCTCACCACTCCGTTCCATCGTGCGGCTAATCGGCTCAAGGAAATCTCGCGGCGGGGCGCAAAACATGGAAGTTGCGGAATGGGAATTTGGGAAACGGTCGAATACTGGCTCAATGACCCGGCTCAGTCTCCCATCATGGCCGACCTAAATGATTGGAAGAAACTGCGGGAAAAACTTGTGCGGCTACGCGATACCAAGCTCAAGGAAGTTGAGGCACTCAGTCTGCCATCCAATCAACAAGTGGACGAGGAACGCTCGACGTTGTATGACGAGCAGGTATTCGGTTACGTGCTGAACAAGCTGGTGGAAATCAGTCGGCGGTTGAACATTGTGGACGGTGAGAAACTGCTAAAGGCCATTTTCGTCGGCCCGTATCCGCCAGTGTTCGAGGGCGCACAGGGCGTGCTTTTGGACCAGTGGGCCGGTTTTCATCCCCATACAACAGGAGCCACGACGACATTTGCCAACGCCGAGGAGATATTACGCGAAGGCGGCTACAACCGGCCGGTCACCAAGCTCGGATTGTTGCGCGGTTACATGACGCGCCACGGAGCCGGGCCGTTCCCGACCGAGACGCATCTGGATTTTCCGTTGGACAAATACAACCCGCACAATGACTGGCAGGGCACGATGCGGCGCGGCTGGCTGGACTTGGCGCTGCTCCGGTACGCAGTCGATTGCGTCGGCGGCGTGGACGCATTGGCGGTGAGTTGCATGGACCATTTACCGGAAGACTGCATGGTCGGGGTCGGCCATCAGGTCGGCGCTACGCCCCTGCATCTCACGCCACCCGAGTTGCCGGACGTGGAAGCACAGGAACGGATGGGCACCTTGCTGGCAGGTAGCACGCCCATCTACGAGCCGGTCAAGAAGGCCGGGCTGGTGGACATGGTTTCTGGTTACCTGCGCGCGCCGGTCACCATCACCTCGAATGGGCCGACGTACCAGAGCAAGACGATACTCGGTAGCGTTGTGGATTTTCCCAGAGGAGGAGTATGAAACATTACCTGAACTGTCTGTCTTACTGGTTTCCGAAGCTCCAAGCCACCGGTGTGCCGGTGCCAAAAACTTTCATCGCGACGACCCCATGTCATATCGCCATGATGTTTGAAGGTGAACGACCCAAGGGATTTGATGAATTGCTGGTGCTCCTGAAATATGCCGTGAACAAAATGGGGTTACCATGCTTCTTGCGCTCTGGACAAACTTCGGCGAAGCATAGCTGGAAGGATTCCTGTTACATCACCAGCGCGGACGACATCGAGAAACATGTCTTGGAGATTGTAGAGTACGGTGAGATGGCCAGCTTGCTAGGTCTGCCGTACAACGTCTGGGCGGTACGCGAGTTGCTGCCGACCAAGCGCGCGTTCACGGCGTTCCATGATATGCCAGTGACCAAGGAGCGGCGCTACTTCATCAAGGGCGGCAAGGTGCTGTGCCATCACCCTTACTGGCCGCTGGAAGCGTTCGAGAACCATGTCGAGCCCGGAACCGGATGGGAGAAAGTGTTGGATTTAATCAACACCGAATCGCCCGAGGAAATCGCCGAACTGACGGCTCTCAGTGAAAAGGTATCATTGGCATTCGATGGTGCATGGTCGCTCGACTGGCTGCATACCGACCGGGGCTGGTACGCGATTGACATGGCATCAATGGACCAAAGCTACCACTGGCCCGGCTGTCCGAATGCGCCGACCGATGAAGATAAATTCGAGCGAGCCAAGCGTGAGGCAAAATCCGACATGGAATTCATCAACGCCCATTTGGTGCCAAAAAATAGTTGTTGACTCGAATCGCGATACATGATATACTCTCCTCGAAATGGAATACAAACCATCAACCGACAGGAGAGAATAAATGAATGAAGCTCATGCCGAGGCCAAAGTGCCGAAACGCAAAAGCCAGTCCTTGATTAACCGGACGCATCTGCGCCGGTTCCTGCTTGACCATGCGGCCCGCACGCGGAGCCACAAGTTTCACCGGGTCAGTGAGGAAACATTTCAGGTGCTCGAAGCCAAGCTCCGCAATCTGGCCATCGATACGGTTAGTCGCCATCCAAGTGTCGGCAAGACCATCTTCCCGATTGAACGGCCGCCCAAGTTGCGCGAGGATGTCGTGGTGGTGAACGAGGACTGACATGGCCCAGACCGGCATACGCGTTGGGCTGGACGGGTTCGGGGAAATCCTCACCGACCTGATGAGCGGCGTCCGTCGCTGCGTCAACGGCGAGTATTGCCCGCACTGCCTGAACCGGACACCGCAGAAGGCGTGCGGCGGCGCAGTCCAATGGGGCCATGTCCATGTTGACAGCCAGATACCGGCGGCGTGCGCGAAGTGCGGGCAAACATATTACGTCAGAACGAGTGGATGATGAAAGCACGCAAACGAATCTATACGGCGGACTCGCTCGGCGGCAGCAAATGCCATGCGGTGCTGGCCGAGTTGCTGAACAAACGACCGGCATCGGTCGCGCGGCGGGTGGCTCGACGGCTCCAAGACTATCATGCTGCACTGATTAGCATCGCAACCATCACCCGCAAGTCCACCCGGCTGGAACTGGCCAAGGTTTGGCGGGATAAGTTCGCGCCCACTGCGGAAAACACCAGCGAACTATTCGTGATAGACAATGATTTCGACCGATTATTGATTAGTTACTTCCGCGCCTGCGTGGTGCTCGGCTATCGCAAGCTTATCCGGGATGAGCCGCTGAATCACGAACAGCGCGCCGCCATTAAGAAAGCCGGAGCGATGTTGAACTGCCAATGCCGCGTCGAAAGTCTTGACAACCCACCCCAAACACCATAGAGAGAACGCCATCATGAGCCAACAACCTACCGAACACACTGGAACCGATGAAATCGAAGTAGCAGAGCCGGAGCCAGACCATACAGGCACCGCAGCGCTTACCACCAAAATCGATGCCAACCAAATCGATGCCACGATAGCGCTGGCGGCGCGTGTCGATGAACTCGGCAAGGCGATGGACAAGATTCGGCGATTTATTCTCGGTCGCGCGCTCCCCGGTGATTGGGTGCGATTCAAGGGACCGGGCAACGAAGCCGTGCTGTCCATGAGTGGGGCGTGTGCCGAGCGTATCGCCAGCGCGTTGGGCGTAAACTTCTTCAACTGGAGTTCTGAAAAGGAGAAGGGCAGCGACGAGCACGGGGAATGGTATACTTGGTACTATCGGTGCGACGCGGTTATCGGAGGGCTTACGCGCAGCGTTGAGGGCCGTGCATCTACTCGCGACAAGTTTTTCGGATACGCCAACGACCAGTGGAAACCATTGCAGGACGTGAGCGAGCCGAACATTCGCATCGCCGCGCGTCGGTCGGCGCAGAAGGAAGGCGTTCGCCAGTTGTTCGGGCTCCGCGCCATCTCGGAATCCGCCGCCGCAGGACTCGGTTTGGACGTGAGCGTGGTTCGCGGCTGGGAATTCGGCGGCAAGGGTCAGGCCGGTCGCCCCGCTGGCGGTCAATCGTCCGGCAGCGATGGCAAGAAGTTCTCGACTATATCCGAACCGCAGGCCAAACGCCTGTTCATGATGGGCACGAAAGACGGCGGGCTGGCCGAGGCCGAGTTGAAACGCTGCATGAGCGAGCGGTATCCGTACATCGTCGGAGACGACAAACACCCGCACTTCACCAAGTTGAAGCCGGAAGATTACGACGCGGCCTGCGCATGGGCGGCGCGCGGTTGTCAGGATGCACCGGCGGAAGGCGCGGCCAAGTGAGCGAGACTACCGAATTGAAACTGGAGTCCGAGGCTCCGGCGGTCGCCGCCAAACCGGTACCGCGCACCATCCAGCAGCTTGTCCACCAGATTGAACTAGCCCGCGAGGAGCGGCTTCTCTCAAAAAACAATAAGCCTACGCCACGCGCTAACAATTATGCTTCAAGCATTCCGGTTTGCGCGCGGCAGGGCGTGTATGAGTTCGTAGCGTATGACCAGAAAAAGCCATTTGATGCACACCTTCTTGCGCGGTTTGAAGAAGGCGACCGACAAGAGGAGTGGGTGATTATCGAACTGAAGAAACTGGGACAGCAACTCGGTTTCAGGATTGTCGAAGAACAGGTATACCTGCATCCGGACATGATTCGCCACTACAAACTTAGCGGTAAGATTGACGGGAAGATTGAATTCTACACCGACCCGAATGACCGGCGGACTGCACGGCGCGTCCCGCTGGAAATAAAATCGATGCATCCTATGTTCTATGATAACTGCAAGAACGTGGATGATTTGAAGCACGACGCATTCCTGTCTCGTTACTACCGGCAATGCCTTGCATATATGTACGGCCACGCAGAAACAGAGTGCGTGTTGGTCGTAACGGATTGCCTCGGCCATTTCCGCTTCATCGTCATCCCGCAAGACCTGCAGGCCACGCAGGAGTTCCTCGACACGCTGGAAAAGGTGAATATGTTCGTGGAAGAAAACCATGGCATCACCGACGAATCCAAGTGGAAATTGCCCGAGCGGATACCCTACGACGTGGACATCTGCGGCAAGTGCAACTTCAACCACATCTGTCTTCCGGACGTGATTTCAAAATCGAGGGTTCGCTTCGCCAATGACCAGCAGTTGGCCACGAACATCGCACGCCATGAAGAAATCAAGCCTGTCGCCAAGGAGTATGAACGTGTCCATGAAGAATTAAAGGAACACTTCAACGCGCTGAAAACTCCTCTCATTGTGGTTGGGGATGCGCCCTCCTACGTCATCAGCGGAAAAATGACTAAAGGCCGACCTTCGCTTGCCGATGAATCGGAATGGGCACCGGACGAACTGGAGGCGTTCAAGAAGCTCAAGGCCAAGTACACGAATCAGGAGCCGGGCTGGTCATGGAGCGTGGAAGTGCAGGAAGGCCGTCCGGCGGGCAACGTAGCGCAATCCGGGGCTATTCCTGCGTCCGATGTCAAGGATGCCGTCACCACGTTGTTCGGGGAATCAGCCAAGCCGCGTGAGAAGCTGGATGTCGCCACGTCGCCACAGCCAAAGGCCGGTGCCGCCGAAGCAGCCGCAAACGCTGGTGAAGCCGCTCGGACAGCCAAGCCGAAAATAAAAATCGTCTGATTCATGGGCAAGCTCCTCGACATCATCGACAAGCACGACTGCTACGGCTGCGAGAACTTCTCTTTGAAGGAGGCTGATGGCACGCCGCTACAGGACAATCGCCTGTCCGACGACCAAATCGTTGCCGACGTGAAGGCGCTCATGCTGGAATTGATTGGCCCGGACGAGCCCATCAGCGCGGCCTCCAATCCCGCTGTTCGGAATCAGTTGCGGCACGCATTGCGCGCAAAAATCGCAGTGCTGTAAATAAATCGTCTGACGCCTCACTTTCCTGTTGACTCATTCAGCGCGGGGCCGTAAATAAGGAGTCGCGCCGCGCAGTGTGCGTGGCGAACAAGGAAAGCAATGCGGTGGGGAATGCTGGTAGCTTCATCTTCAAAATCTTGCCTAAATGACTCGCCCGAACCGGCGACGGCCAAGTGGTTGTTCGTCGGAACGACTGCCAAGCCTTCAGCAGCTTGCCCAAGTCGTCGTCGGTTCCGACGGTTCATAATAGGGAGAGCAGAATGAGCCGTTGGAAATCAGGGTCATTTCAAGACCTTCATTTGCATAACCTTCCTGAATTCCCTGTGGTACCGGGCGTTTATGTTCTCTATCTGGACGGAGTTCTTTCATACATCGGTTCCACTGAAAATCTATCTGGAAGAATTTGGACGCACATCCGATTCGCTACATATTCAAACGCGATTATTACGCTTTGGGGACATTTCACATCGTGCGAAGTGAAATACCTCCCCACCAAGAAATTGGGCGACTGGCTTTCAATCGAATACCGTCTTATTCGTCGGTTGAAACCAAGGTTCAATATTCGGCATGCCGACGTGCCTAATCGCCCAAGGAAGAAAAAAATTGCGATGAGCCGACCTCGCATAGCCAAGGCAAAAGCCTAATGCCGCAACGATTTCTGAAACCCGGTCTCACATCCAGCCGCAAGTGGGAAAAATGCACTTGGCAGGCCCAGAGTTTTTATGTGAGGCTGCTAACCCTTGTCGATGACTATGGACGTTACGACGCCGACCCGGTCCTCCTACGGTCGCATGCCTTCCCATTGCGCGAAGACATCCGTGTAGAGACGATTGATAAGTTGAGCGAAGAAACCTCCCTCGCCCAGTTGGTGATATACTACCAGTTCAGCGGGAAGCGTTATCTACAACTAACCAACTGGTCTGAACGCGCTCGTTCCTCACACAGCTATTATCCTTCCCCTGAATCACTTGGGGTGGAAATACTGTTCGGAGGAAACTGCGAAAGCCTGCGCGTTTCCCAAAACGGCGGCGATTCGCACAGTTCCGCTGCCGTCCGCTGCGGAGCGCAGCTTCCAGAGTCTCCGCCTAAGTCCTCGTCTTCGCCATCGCCATTTGAGCATTTCTGGCGGGCTTATCCGAAGCGGCTCGGAAAGGGAGCGGCAGAGAAGGCGTTCGATAAAGCCTGCGGGAAGGGCACGGCGGCGCTGGAAGTATTGCCAAAGCTTCTCAAGGCAATCGACGCGCAGCGCAAGACGCCCCAGTGGTTGAAGGATGGAGGCCAGTACATCCCATACCCGGCAACGTGGCTGAATCAGCGACGGTGGGAGGATGATGTCCAAACTGGACTGGCGTTGGCCGGTAGCGGACGCAAGCTGAATCAGGATTGGAAAGCGCAACTTGGCTAAACCGCTCACGCTCGACCGGGTACTCCCGAACTCGTTGGATGCCGAGAAGAACGTGCTCGGCTGCATGTTGCTCGACGCGGCCAAGTGCGGCAGCGAAGCCATGTCGCGGCTGGAGAAAGACCACTTTTACTTCTCAGGACATCAGGTCTTATTTGAAGAATTCTGCGAGATGACTGATGCCAACCAGCCGGTGGATTCGGCGACAATGAGCCAGTGGTTGTCGGACAAAGGCAGGCTGGAAGAAATCGGCGGACCAGTGTACTTGTTCGACCTCGTGGCGGCGGTTGTGACTACGTCCACGCTGGATTACCACATCGACACCGTACTGGAAAAGCATACGCTCCGGCAGTTAATCGGCGCGGCGCATGACGTGATTAGCCGGAGTTTCGAGCAACAGGACGATGTCAAGACATGGCTGGCGGAAGTACAGCAGGTTTTTTTCGACATCGGCGTTCACTCAAGTTCGATGGGGTCGCGCACGATTCAGGAACTGGTCAAGGGCACAATGCTGCGGATTGACGAGTGGCACGTGAATCCCGGTCAGGTCGTGGGTGTGGCTACAGGATTCAGTGACATCGACCGGATACTGGGTGGGTTGCGGCCGGGGCAGATGATTGTTTTGGCTGGAAGACCGGGCCACGGCAAAAGCTCCCTGTCAGCAAACATCATCGAAAACACGGCGATTGCCGGTAACGGTGTCGGCTGGTTCAGTTTGGAAATGACGGCGGAAGAATTGTCGGACCGGGCCGTGACGAGTGCGGCGCACGTGAGTCTCCGAGTCATTCAAGCCGGTCGCGGCAAGGCGGATGATTTTGAAAGACTATTGCAATCATCCGAGAAATTATTAAAAACCAATATCCATATCGACGATACGGCGGCATTGACCATCCAGCAGATTCGGTCGCGGGCGCGCCGAATGAAACGCAAGTACGACATCAAGCTGGCGGTCATCGATTACATGCAACTGGCGCACGGAACGAAGCGAAATGGAAAACGCGAGGAAGAAGTGGCCGAAGTTAGTCAGGGCACCAAGGCCATGGCTAAAGAGTTGGGGATACCCGTGATTGCGGTCTGTCAGTTGAACCGGCAAGCCGAGGGTGCCGACCTCACGCCACGGCTGTCTTGGCTGCGCGAGTCGGGAGCGATTGAACAGGACGCTGATGTTGTGGGATTCTTGGTGCGCCCGGAATTGTTCGCGGCAGAGAACATGCGGGAAGAATTGAAGGGGCAAGCGGTGCTGACGATTGCGAAACAGCGTAATGGGCCTACTGGCGACATCGACCTAACGTTCTTGCCCGAGTTCACAAGATTCAGAGACCGAGCCAAAATCGATGACGGCGATGTACCGGTGGAAGCGCAATACGCCCGGACGGAGTCTTGACAAGTTTCGCCAGAATGTTTATGAACCAAACCAACCAAGGAGAGTTATGGATTTCAACAAGGTACAAATTGCAGGCCACCTCGGCAGAGATGTCGAACTGAAGTACACACCCAAGGGCACCGCCGTCGCCGAGCTATCGGTGGCTGTGAACCGGAAGTGGTCGGACGAATCCGGCGAGAAGAAAGAAGAAACGACGTGGGTAAACGTCACCGCATGGGGCCGAACGGCTGAGACCTGCGGGCAATATCTCGCCAAGGGCAGCAACGTGTTTATCGAAGGCCGGTTGTCGGTTCAATCGTGGGACGACAAGGAGACCGGCAAGAAGCGCAGCAAGATGCTGGTAACCGCCGAACGAGTGCATTTCCTGACTTCGGCTGACCGGGGCGACCGCGATGAACGACAAAGTTCCCCGCCGACCGAGAAGGAAGCAGCGCAGGTCGGGGCTGGTGCGTCGGCAGAAGACGACAATATCCCCTTCTAGCCATGGCCCTCGAAAAAATAACGGAAGCCGAAAAGGACAAGCTGATAAAGAGTTTGCTCGGCGTCCTCGAACAATTCCCCACGGCGCTCGGTAACCTCCTTGACGACGAGAACATGCGGCTGGTCGCCAAGTTCCAAGGGGATGAGGATTTGTTCGACGCCTACAACCCAAAAGAGGAAACATGATAATCGAAATCCTGAAATCCTTCGCCTGCGGCATCGCGTTTGTGGCTGGCATGACTTTATCGGCGCTGGTGCTGTGGCGCGCCCAGCGTAAAGACGTGAAGGCGGCGCGGGCGGCCAACGAACGCTGCGAAGCGCGGCTCACGGAATCGCTCGAACAGCACAAGCGGATTGCCGATGTGCTGGAGTGGTGGCAGAAGCGGCAGACCGATTCCGAGTTCCATGGGGAGAAGCGCTGATGCCCTGCATGGGACCAGCGCCGATAACCGAGGGCCAGAAGCAGCGGGCGTTCGAGTTCGTCATGGACGCCTTGACGCGCGAATACCATCTATGCCTCGATTATAGGGGACCGACGAAGAACAGGTTGTTTGGTGAATCCCGCAATGAAGTATTGGCGGCCTTGAAAAAGGCTATCGGGGAAGTGCTGTATCAAGACGCCTGCGAGGGGTTCTGAGTTGATTGACCCGATTCTACCACATGCCGATGTCGTGGCTCGTACCAGCACCGGCGCACTCATCTGCGCCAGCGCGCATAAAATCCCGCTGGCGGACAAGAGCGTGAACGCGGTTGTAACGTCCGGACCCTATTTCGGCCTCCGGAAATATCACGGCGAGCAAGACCTCGTTTGGATTGGCGGTTCGTACCTGCCGATGACAGGCGCGACATCTCCGATTGTGGTGCCCGGTCCAACGACTTGGGAAGAGTTAGAAAATTGCGAACACGACTTTAGCCGAGAGTTTCATCCGCCGGGCCATCGCGGTAGTGATACTAAGCCCGGTAAAGTCCAGCATGAGGGCAACAAGAACCGCGAGAAGTTGGGCGGTTATCAGTGCGGGAAGTGTGGAGCATTGAGATGTGGACTCGGAAGCGAAGAAGTAGTCGAACATTTCATTTGGCATCTGCTATTGGTTTTACAAGAAATCAAACGCGTGCTCCGTGATGACGGGGTGGCGTGGCTCAACTGGGGCGACAGTTTTTCGGGGTCATGGGGCGAACACAAAGAGCACCATGAACGCAGTGCTCCGACTTTGTCCAAGGAAGCCGACCGGCCGGTGTTCGGACAGGATGAAGGCTGGACGCCACTCGCTGGCAAGACCGGGATACCGCCGGGCAATCTTATCGGGGTTCCGCACCGGTTGATGCTGGCCGCGCAGGCTGCCGGGTGGACTGTTCGCAATGACGCAATTTGGGGAAAGCGGTCATGTATGCCCGAATCGATTTCTGGTCCACGCTGGCAGCGGCACACCATTCCCATTGAGAAATCCAAGCGAGCCAATAATCCACACCAAGAGAACACCGGCAAACAGGGATTGGGCGTCTCATCTCGCGCGGAACGAGAGGCTTACTTTGAGGAAGGTATCGGCGCTTCCAAGTTCAGGGATTGTCCGGGCTGCGACAAATGCAAATCGACCGGCGGATATATCTTGCGGAACGGGTCTTGGCGAATGACTCGAAGCCACGAGTTCGTTCTTATGTTGACAAAGGGCATGAATTACTACGCGGACAGTGAGGCGGCCAAAGAACCTGCGGTGGACGTGGATTGGGAAGGCCGCTACGACCGGGTACAGGAAGGAAACAAGAGCCTGCCCGAGGCGGAACGAAGCGGCATCCGTAAGCGCAACGACCGGTTCGGCGGAAACAAACACAACGACACGAAACATAGCGACCAAAGCATATTTACCGGCAGCGCCACGCGCAATCCGCGGAACGTATTGTACGTCGAACCTACCGAGGGCGGACAACTCGTTCGTCTCTTGAACTGGCTGCAGGATACCCACCCGGAGGTTCTGGAGGAATTGGATGAATCCAACCGGACGCCCAACACAATCCTGAGACCCGCGCCGTCTAACTACACCGGGAACCATTATGCCGCATTTCCCAGTGGACTCATTGAAGGCTTGATTCGGGCCACCACACCGAGGAAGTGCTGTCCGGTTTGCGGTGCAGGATATGCCCCGGTCATTGAGCGAACCGGCCAGCCGGTGGCCTCGCATCACAACAGTGCTTTCGATAAAGGCAAAACTGGCGTAAATGGTGGAGACAGAGTGCAGGAAGGCGAACGAAGTGAAACAAGGCTACAAGGTTATCGCCAGACTTGTAACTGTCCGGTACAAGAACCAGTAGCCGGAATCGTATTGGACCCGTTCGTGGGTTCAGGCACGACATTGAAAGTCGCTAGGGAACTTGGTGTCTACGGAATCGGCTGCGACATTTCACGCGAGTATCTTGAAGGCCAAGCGATGGACCGCGCGCTGCGGGTGACACCGGCCAAGAAGATTGAGGAGTTAAGTTTGTTCTCTGGAAAGGTGGAGTAAAACATGCCCATCCGTGACCGCATCGTAGGCTTCAAGAAGATTTCCAAAAACCTGCTCATCGCACATCCGGGCCATGTATGGGAACACCCGGAAACCGAACGGCAGGAATTGCGCGACCGAACCGAGGACGTGGGCGTCACCAGTGTACTGCTCGTCCGTCCGCACCCAGCCCCGGAGCACAAGGGAAAGTTTGAAGTAATCGACGGGAAAATGCGGATGGAGGAAATAAATCTTCCAGAATTATCCTGCATTATCACCGACCTTGATGACGCCGAGGCAAAAGATGAGACGCGCAATCACAATTATCTACCACAACTGGCATTCACGCATGACGTGGAAATCCTCGCCAGACTAGAAGCGGTCAAGTCCGAAGTGCCCGACGTAGACGCCATGCTCAAGGACGCGCCGGTGCCAGAAGTCGGCGGTGATGGAGAACCGGCCGAGGCGGACAAGTCGGTCATCGAGAAGCAGCGGAAAGAAATAAAGGCCGAGACACCGGCCAACACCGTTAAGTTGTTTCTGATTATTCCCATGTCGGAGTACGGCCGGGCGCGGGAACATGTGGCGGCATTGGAGGCGATGAGCTTGGTAGTCGTGAACAAGGCGGGAGTGGAGAACGCGTGATGACCGGTCGCCAGATTACCAAGGTCTGCGTTATGCTCACCATCGTTCAGATTATGATGTGGATTTTTCATTTGAACATTGATGACCACGTCAAGAGGCTTCAAATGATGGATATGGATTTAGCGGGATTGGCCTCTATCTGGGAGGTCAAGTTCTGGCTATGGGCTACGGATAAGTGGTGGTTCAAGCAATGAGTGATGTCACGCATACCGAGATTCCGGAGCGGCCATGCCTGAGCGTCAATGAAGGAGGCATACCATTACTCTGGGCGGACGCCGCCGACCCGACGGCGAATTATCGGACAATACCGACCATCGAACCGGAAGCTTTCAAAATCATCTGCGCCAATAAGGAGTTCTCCAAGGGTGGCTGCACGTCGTGTTGGTGTTGCGCGAAGTGCGGAGCACGCGGCTGTGATAACTTCTACTGGCTGAAAGCGCCATACAAAATCAACCAACTGCGCTGCGATGGCGCGGGGACGTTCACGCCGGTAGTGGAGAAGGCGGCATGAGTGCGACCGCCGATACTCCTCCTGTCGCAGCATTCCCGTGGGAGATAAATTTCAAGGTCGGTGATTTGGTAGCCCTAGAAGTCGGAACGACATTCTGCGACAGCGTTTTTACAGGAAAGCAAATTACCGATTCACACATTTTCTTGGGCAGATACACAACAGACTACACTCTTCGAGTTGGCGGAAGGACTGACTACCTCGAAGATTGGCTGGTCTTTAAGAGTCTCATTGAAGATAAAATGAAAATCCCATTCAAAGCCGGAAGGTTTTTTGTGCGTTCATATTTCGATGAGGACACCAGCAGTCTGAAGGTAAGCCTTTGTTTCAATGCGACCGTTTTCGGAAGGAGCTTGGAGGAAATTAAACAATCAATCGGCTGGCAGAATCAAATGAAATTTGAAGGGCAAATATGAGCAAAGACGCCACGTTCGGTCTGCGGTTGGACCTCCGGCGATGGGCGCTGCAACGCTGGATGCGCGACACCGACCTCTACATCTTAGACATCGGAGCCGGGGAAGGAAATCTGTGGCGGACGCTGCAGGACGAGTATCGCACATCGCAGTACGTGCCCGTAGACAAGAAGCCTGTGATGCCCGGCACGCTGCCGATTGAGGTCACGGCGGCATGGTTGTATGCGAATCCAATGACGCGTTACAACGTGGTGGACTGCGACACGTTCGGGGAACCGTGGGAAATCTTCCTGACTCTGGCCATGGTCGTGAAGCAGCCCACACTGCTGTTCGTGACGGCGGGCGGCGGGGCCAACAAGAAAGCGCAGGGGCTCTCTAATCAGTTGCGGCAGGTGATAGGCATGCCGATGGACGACAAGTGGAAAGGTTGCCCCAATTCGCCACAAGTTACGGAGTACGCGGCGGAGTTGTGTGTCCAGAAGGCCGCACACACGGCCAAGTCGCCCGGTCCGATTCTGAGCTTCACGCCGCTCCGAGGGATTCGGGGGTATGCGATGATGACCGGCGCAAAATAGTTGTTGACGCGAAACAAGTAATCCGCTACAAACAGCCTCACCAAGGAATGGAATGAGCGACCACAACGAACGGGCCTGTTTCAAATGCGGCAGTTTTCTTCACCATGAGGATGATTGCAAGGAGACTGACCCCGTTGAATGCCGCAAGAAAAATATCGAAGAGAACTTTCAAAAGTGTGCGCAGATTGACCCCCGGGTGGCGGTCGCGTTGTCGGAATATCGGTTTGGCGCATGCAATCCACTCGAACTGGCCTTAAAAAAAGCTATCGTGGAACTCGTCATGGTCAATCTAAAAATGCGTGATGAACTGGTGGCTTTGCACGGGCGGTACGGCCCAGTTCCAGACCCAATAATTATCGAAGCAGGAGAATCAACATGAGCGAACGACAGACGCGGATTACCAAGCTGAAACTCGAAGACGGCAAGATTTCCATTTCCTACCAGAAACCGTCGACGCGCGACCCGGACGAATGGTTAGACTACAAACTCACCAGCGAAGTAGCGCCACACATCGCTCTGCTGGATGCGCTCAAGTCGTTGAAAATTCCGATGTTGGATTTGCTCGAAATGGGACATGCGTATGGCGAGCGTTTTGAAGTCTGTGGCCTGAACATCAAGTACCGGGCCAAAGACGGGGCGATGATAACCAGCATCGTGGCGAAGAAGGTTCTGCGTCACACTGCGGCCTTGCTGGAATTGAAATCGCCATCACTGGCGGAGACGGCACCGGATTCCAATCCGGATGACCACCGAGCCTTGACGACCTCGACGGCGCTGGCAGTGAACGAAGTCGTGGAACAATGCTTGGCCTATCTTCGGGAGCGTGGCTCACTGACTTCCGTCAATGTCTTGGAGGACATGGAGCGGTCGGTAGTGGAATCTGAGGCTGTTGCGGCCAACGACGAATCGCCGGGGTAAAATTGGGTAAGGATACGACAATCGGCTGGTGTTCATGGCCCGGTTACAAACCGGCCACATGGAATCCCATTGCCGCGTTTCATAAGGTAACCGGGAAGCGCGGGTGGCATTGCGAGAAAGTGGCCGGGAAACCTGAATGCGCCATGTGTTATGCCTCGGACATGAACGAGCGACTTGGTACGGGATTTGATTTTTCCATCAAGCATCGTAATGAGGTACGCATAGAATTGGTCAATATGGATTTGCCAAAGCGCGCGACCGCGCCGACCTGTTGGTTTGTCAATTCGATGAGCGACTTCTTTGGTGAATTCGTGGCAGCCGACCAGATTCGGCAGATGATTGAAGTGATGCTAAACACGCCTCGCCATATTTACATAATCCTGACCAAGCGCGAGGAGCGAATGGCGAATTACCTAAGCATGCACTATCCATCAATGGCTGACGTGCCGAACATTGTTTGGGGTACGAGCGCCGGTACGCAGAAGGTTTATGATGCCGCCATGCTCCACTTGCTGCGCACACCGGCGGCTATAAGGATGATGAGTCTTGAACCCTTACTGGAAGATGTAGGGCTGGAGCTTAGCAAGTACGAAGGTCAACTCCATTGGCTTATAGTTGGCGGTGAGTCAGGCAAGAAACGGCGCGATTGCGGAGTCAAGGCGATTGAATCGGCCGCGGCGCAATGCGGTATTTACAATGTACCTGTATTTGTAAAGCAGGACTCGGCTTCGCTACCGGGCCAACAGGGTCGAATCCCAGACCGAACATGGGACATGAAACAGTTTCCGAAATTGAAGGAGCACGCACTCGGCCTATGAAGTTCACCATCGAAAAGTCCGCCATCCTCGAAGCGCTCGGCCAAGTCCAAGGCGTCATCGCCAGCCGCACCAGTTTGCCGGTGCTCGGCAACGTCCATATCGCCGCTGGCAAGGATTCCTTGACACTGACCTGTACCGACCTCGACATCTTTTGCCGAACGGTAGTCAAGGCCGATGTAAAAGAGGAAGGCACATCGACACTGCCGGTGCGCCGTCTGTTTGCGGTACTCAAGAACGCCACGGCTCCCGAGGTTAATTTTTCTATCACGGCCAAGCACGTTGCCTCGATTACATGCGGCAGTTCGAGTGTGAAGATGTATGGTTTACCCGGTGAGGAATTCCCGTCGATGCTCAAGACCGATAAGCTGGCGAGCGTTACGATTACGCAGAACGCGCTGGCCGACCTCCTCAAGAAAACCAAATACGCCATTAGCCACGACGAAACCCGTTACGTCTTGAATGGCGTACTGCTGGAATTGGATGGAGACGAAATCACTGCCGTCGCGACAGACGGTCGGCGGCTCGCGTTATTCCCGCATACCGTGCCAGCCGCCAAGTGGGCGAAACAGGAAGTCATTATTCCATCGAAGGCAGTTGACCAATTGAGCAAGCTGGTCGGCTCTGACGGCTACGCCACCATCATATTCCACAAGGACGCTGTGACATTCGAGGCTGGTGGCGTGGAATTCAAGACGAAAATTATCGAAGGCACGTTTCCGAATTACAAGCAGGTCATGCCTGCTGAATGCAAGGAGCGCGTGGCCTTGAACCGGGACGCGTTCATCGGCGGCCTGCGTCGGGCCTCATTGCTGGCCTCGGACAAGTCCATGTCGGTCCGGCTGCATTTCGGGAAAGACCTGCTGGCCATCACTTCCACCACGCCCGAGGTCGGCGAAGCGCGCGAAGAATTGCCGATTAAGTTCAAGGGCAAAGAAGTCTCCATCGCGTTCAACCCGCATTACATGCTGGAGCCGCTCAACGCCTTGACTGATGACGAAGTGTTTTTTGAACTGGTAGATGAAATGAGCCCCGGCGTAATCAAGACGGCAGGCAGGTTCGTTTATGTGATAATGCCGATGCGACTGAATTAAGGAGACACCGTGACGCTATCGAACATCCTCATCCTCGCCAGCATCGTGCTGAACGTTCACACGCAGACTGTGGCAACCACGGACGAAGTGATTGCAGCACCGCAGCAGAGTCCTTGGGGTGTTGTCCTATGCGATAATTCTGCCTCACAGGTGCCGGTCGCCAATAGCGGTACAGTGGTCGTCGCGGATGCGATTTACCGGCTGCCAAACGTTCAGTTTCCTCCATTGCCGCACCCGCTGACGCAGAGCAACGAAACTACTGTCATCATCGAGGAAAAGCTGCTTGTGTTCGAGTGGGAAGGCCAGAAGTGGACCGGGAAAACGGAGCGCGAGCTATCCAAGACAGTGCGGACATGGAAGCTCAAGGTGACCAACGATTGGATTGAACAGGTGGATACGAACAAGCCATGAAAAAGAAACAGACAGTCAAGCAGCGCGCGCTGGCGCTCGAATCGAAGATATTCACCGGGCCGATTACCTCGACCCGCCTGATGTTCGGTTCCATGGGCGTTACCGACGCGCTCCGCCGGTTGGTCGATAGCTATGAGAAGCTGTCTTGCGATATTGTGGCAGTGGACCGGCATGGCCTAAAGTCGCAGCCGCAATGGAGTCAGAAGCCGCCGACTGAATCCGGCGATTACTGGTGGTGGAACGGCGATAAAGATTCCGCCCCATTCTTTTTGAATGTCATGCGCTCTGGTCACAAGGGCTCAAAAACGCATTTGTTCGTTTGCATTCGTTATGATGAACTAACACGCAATGTTAAAGACCCTCTTTGGCGCGGCTGGTGGCTGCCTGTTCAAGCGCCGGAATTGCCGGTAAAGAAATGAATGAGCACGGCGACATCGGAATCCATCACGAGTACGGCAAAGCACGCAGCGCTTACCACAAGCTGCTTCACGTGTTTACATTTGCCATGTACTTGATTGGGCTGGTGTGGGTCGTCTGTAAGATTTGGAAATGGGTACTGGGCGCGTGAGCAAGAAAGTTACATCGGAAAAAACTCACATCGTTCGCCTCGCGAGCGGCCACTATTTTTTTAGGAAACTACGCGGAGGCAGCAAAAATTGGACACTGACCGCGCATCGCGACAAGGCAAAGAAGATGTCGAGAGCCGCCGCGCTCTTGCACGCCGCGAAGTACAAACGGTTACATCCGGCGCGGGTTCCGCAGGTGGAGAAGTATGACTGAATTCAAACATGCGGAAATCATCGGGCCGTTCACGGCACCGGAATACTGCTACGCAAGCGTCGGCGGTTACAAGGTTCCATACATTAAACTGGTTAAGCTGACCGGAGAGAAGGATGGTAAAATCGAAATCCATCTCGATAGCAATGTTTGGGTAGTCGATGATACGGAGATTGACTTGATATTGCACATGCTGGCGACCTGCATGGCCCGGGCGGCCGGGTATACGTCGCATGGGGAAAACTCCGAACCGTTCAACCCTTTCAAGTTGAAAATGATTGGTCTATGAGTCTTACCGAAACCATCAACGACATACTCGACGGTTCCAATAGCACGACCGGTGAGCCGCATGATGATTTCACACTGGAAGAATTCAAGGCCGCACTTGCCACGGTGCCGAAATTCGAGAACGTCTGGCAGGCGTTGGCCAAGCAGTACGGGTTTGATTTGGATGCCGGAGATTTCTTGGCCATCGGCACGCCCTTGATGCGCGAGCTTGAGCGGCAGTTCCCGGAGTTGTTGCCATTGCCGGTCCATCCGCAGGTAAAGCTCAGCCAGTATTGCAAAGGAATTTATCTGTACCGATTGCCGAACTACGTTAGAGATGCGATGTGCTATCAACCGATGGTGCCGACATGAAAGACCGGACGTGGTTTATCGAGTTCGGCCGGTGCATCGACTGCCCATGGTGGAAGCCCGGCGTGTTCCGCAGTACAATCAATGGCGAGAAGTTTCGTCGGGCATGGTGGCTGGGTGTCTGCATCGCCTTCGTGAACCTGAACCTGAATGAATTTTGTGAATACGTTGGAACTGGAATGACGGAATGGAGAAAAGCATGAGCGGCATGGACACAACGACGCCCAAACCGGGCAACAAAGAGGCCATCGAACAACTCATGGCGGCGGTTCAAGCGCCCGAGATTGCGGGCGATGGATTAAAGGTCAAGTATCATCTGGTCAAAGCCGACGGCAAACCGGTGGACCCGAAGGGAATCTACTTCGTCCTGAAACTCAATGCGGAAGACCCACAACACGCCAAGGCATGCCGATTGGCGGCCACGACTTATGCGCTGACGGTCATGCAGCCGTTGGAGAAGAAAGAGGACGGCAACAAACTTTACAAGCTCGGTCTGGAACTGCTGCGATTGGCCACCAAGCTTGATGCGGAGTTCGAGGCCAAGGCTGCGGAGGCGGTCGCGACCGAGATAGCTGACACTGCCAAACCAGAAGATGAAAACGGAAACTAATTCCTTAGCCGTGGATTTGAAGCCGCTTGTCCGTCCCCTGACTGAATGCGAACGCGTTTCTATGGCCGTCATCGACGCGGAGAACTACAACACGGTGACGGTGCGTCAGAACACGGAGGTCGGCGACCATTGGTTGATGGAATTAAACCTTGAGCGCTGGCGAAGCGCCGAGGAATTGGCAAGGTATCTGAGAACGGCGGCGAACATCATCATAGCGGCCGAAGCGAAGGCATTGCTGGAGAGAAAAGTGTGAGCACCAACCTCAAGGCCCTGCTCATCTCCACCGGCATCATCCTGCTCTGGTTCGCCGCGATGATTGGCACAATCAAGGTGATTGGTTACATCCAGCGCATACCGAAGGCCATGAGTCAGACGCCATGAATTCTTTCAAGAATGACCTAGAAGTGTTTTTATGGAATTTCGGATGGGTCTATTTAATCTTCGGCATCGCGGTCCTAGTGATTGAGGGATGGACGGATACAGAGCCGTGGGCATTAGTATGGATTGTCGGCAGTCAGATAATGATTGTTTCCACGCGTCGCGCGCGCCGTTGGTTGTCATGGCAGTTCCTGAAAATGGGGCAGGCGCTGTGGCCGGGATGGGAATGATGGACGACGACATCCAAGAATATTACGAACCGGCCAAGGCTGTGCTGACAGAAATAGGTCGGGTGAGTCCGAGCGCCCTACAGCGGCGACTTAGGATTGGGTTCATACGAGCTACCCGAATCATCGAACAGATGGAAGCGGATGGATTCGTGACTGCGGAGAAACCGGACCACACGCGCGATTTAGTGAACCAACAAAATCAAGGAGAAAAATGCAAGACCTAAGAACCGGAGAACTAAGAGCGTTGCCACCAGACTTTGCCAAGTTGGTCGCAGAAATGCCCAAGAGCGCCGATGCGATTCAACAGATGAAAGACGCCGTCATTCCTAACCGAGCCGACCAAGGACCGGTGTTTTCAGTCGGGGAGGAAGTGAGTGTCAAAGGCGGTCGATTCAAGGTTCACGCCATACAAGGGCGACGGCTTTACCTTGATTCGCTCGCTCGGCAATGAGCGACCGGCCAAGGCGGATATCCGGCGTGGTCGTCAAGCTGACCGGAGAAAGCCGGTATTGCAAGCAGTGCAAGTTTGAGGTAGAGACATTGCGCGCGATTATCGCGCTGGGCGGTGCGGAGTGGGCAAACATTTTTTGCAGCGTTTGCGACACGCATTTGACATGCTACAAGATTAAGAGAGAGCAGAAGAAAAAGGAGACGACAAATGCTTAATATAGAACTATGGAGCGAGATTCGCCGCATCGGCTGGGATAGCGACCATTCGGATTACGCGTGCTTGCGAAAGGAGCTACACGAGCGCGTAACCTACCATCATATTCAGGAAATAGCAGAGTTCGCCAAGGCAAGAGCCACCGAAATGAAGGAGCACTTGAATGAATTTGCCGAATCCCAGCCAGAAGGACTAGCGAAATATTGGGGCGTGAGTGATGATAGCTTTTGGGATTTGTGTTGTCACATCGTCGGACTCGGTCGCGATGTTTACAGGCTTGTCATGGAAGAACCGACCAATGCCAAGCGGCTTGCCCCTCGGGAAAACTTCCTCTACATTTTCAATAACGCGTGACCACGAAAGTCCAAACTTCGGAGGCTGGCCTGACATGGCAGAAGTGCGAAATCTGCGGTCAAGATGTTCATTGGGATAACACGCCCAAACCTGTCCATGACGACTGTGTGACCAATGCGCTGAAATATTTCGGCATCAGCAAAGAACAGGCGATTCGGATTGTGCAGGAAAATTTGTCATTCGGTAAAATTATTGCCGATAGCTTAGCAGGAGCACCCATTGTCAGTGGCGGCGACCGAACGCACGAGTTGTGCGAAGAAATTCCGCAAGATGGCGCAGGCCCGAGGCTGGTCGCAGAACCGCTTGCGCGGGATGGCAGAAAAATTCGGGTGGACTGATGAACTATCAAGAGGCCCAACAGCAATCAGCGAGAATCGCTCTTTACAGAAAACTGGAGGCAAGGCGCGAGCAGATTGTCGCGGCCATCGCCGCAATCCAAGAGAAATGGGATACGCCTGAGAAGAAAGGTCCGTGCGGTCAGGGGCCTTTCACCGGGGACACGCGCGAATCCAGACGGGTGCGCGACATCACTATCTACTTCACGCAGACGCGCGGCGGGGCAGAGGGCGTAACCGCTACGCTTCGAGAATTACACATCGAGGCATTCGAGTTCGGTCACTACATCATTTCGGCGCTGGAGAAGCAGCGGGCGGAGATTGACAAGCAGATGAAGGCGTTATGAAGCGCCACCAGAAACGAAGGCAATGCGATGGCAAGATAAGGTTCAAGACACTCGTGGGCGCGCAGATTCACAAGCGCAAGCATCACCTGCCATTTCTCCGCAGCTACAAATGCTGTTTCTGCGGTGGCTGGCATAACGGCAATACGCCGGTGAGCCGCCACGATAACATTCAACGAGTCATTGACGAGGTGTGTGCATGAAACGCCGAGGCAATACCTTTACGTTCACAGACAAGGAGCGAGACTCCCTCAAAGTCGCTCTGCTCATTGCCCGAACAGTTGTGAGCGGTGGAACAATCACTTTTTACTCCAAGCAAGCACCACTGCGCAAGAGCATTGACAAGCTGTTTCGCGGCGTGACAGGATTGAGGATATGAAGAACATCAAGCTCTACCGCATCAGCCGCGGCCACAGGAAGCTGACGGTCTGGGAAGGCTCGCCCATGACGCATTCCTTGATTGGAACGCTCACGGTAGTACCGGACAAGGGGCTCACGCGTCGGCAGCGGCACGCGGTGTTTGCGGAAACACTCTTCAAGAATTTCGGCATCCCCGGCCCGTCCTACCGCGCCACCAAGGGAGAGATACAGGCGGCCTTGAACCGGGGTTCAGACAAAGACCCGTTAAAATTGAAGAATCGCAAACCAATGGAAGGCGACGGCGTTGCCGATGTGTTATGAGTGACACGGAAACCAGTGTGGCGGCGGAGAATTTTGGTGATATCTATTCTGACAGCGCTATGCGCTTGAATGCCACGCCTGCCATGCGCTGTATTCACTGTAAGATTCTTTTGGAGCAAGATGGAGACTGTCTGATGCATCCAACCAGAATAGGATTCTGGAAACGCCGCAGTAAATGCTTGTGCGCTGGGCACGTATCCCGTTATCCTGTGGGTCTTATGAAGGTCATTCTATTGGAACCCTTGGGGCATTTGCTATGAGCGCGCTCGACAAACTGAAAGTCATCAAGGCCAGTCACGAAAACTTTGCGGAGAACTTCCGTTCCACACTGCCGAAGGGAGCGACTTACGGCGTGGTGAAGTTCTGCCGGGACCAAGCGGAGCGGCTGGGAGAAGCGATGCTGGAACTGGAAACCGAAGAGAAGCGCGTAGACGACCGGTTCAGGCATGAGCCGCTGGATTGCGGGCTAAGACTCAGAGGTGCCAGATTCCCGGCAGCCAATTGTCCTCAATGCGGAGGAAAACTTCAAGAGGTATTGCAATCGGCGAGTTCGTTGCTCAACGAAGAACAGTTTGATGCCAACAAGGCCGGAGATTATTTCTGCACGAAGTGTCCCAGCAACGGCCGCAGTCACACACCGTATGCGTATTTCTGGAGACGCGAAACAGAGAACGCTACACGTGTTGAAGCGCCCGCACCAAGACCGGCCCCGCAGCCGCTTCCGCAAAAGGAGACTCCATGAACCCTACTGAACATCTCTTAACCTGCCTCGGAGAAGAAGGCGCGGAGATAGCGCAACAGGTCTCCAAGATAAACCGGTTCGGCATCGACGACCGCAACGTACTGGACCCGACCGGCCCCACGAATCGCGACCGCCTATTGGAAGAAATCAATGATTTGATAGCGGTTGTGTTCATGTTGGCTGACGCCGGTGTATTGCCGAAAGATTGGATAGACCCGGACGCTCAGCAGAAAAAGACGGCCAAAGTCAAAAAGTTCATGAATTACGCCGCACGTGTTGGCGCGCTGCAATGGCCGGTCGGGACCCGCATACGTTTCCTCAAAAATATCGTTGATGTCAGTGTATTAAAGAGAGACATTGTTCGAGCTACTCCGGGAGAAACTGGAGAAATCGCTGCTTCGCTGTCCTCGAATTTTTACTGGGCAACTTGTCACTCCAAATCCGGCAGTGAAACGTTCACGGTGAATCTGGACGAGTTCGAGATGATTTGACATGAGCACTATCGCATGGCGGACCAAACCCGGCGCGACCGGCTGGTATTTCTTCAAGCGTTGCCCGACCGACGGGAATGTGGTGGTGGTATTCGTTGGTCGGGATTCTGACCATCATCACACGTTCATAGCACTGGCCGACCCGCTCCGAATCTATCAGGACATCATGCTCAACCACGGTCGCCCATACGAAAGGACGCCTTCGGAATATCCAGAGGCGCTCTGGTGCAATATTGAGGTGCCGCCGGTGCCCGAGTACAAGGAACTGCTGCAGGAAGTCATAGCGCAGCACTTGGATTGACCATGCACGACATACCCGACGACCTAAAAACCAAATACTTCGACATCATCTATGAATTTGGACTCAAAGTGGAGAGCGGTCCACACGCCACCAAGAAGCTCATGATACCGGTCGCGGTGAAGGACAAAGCTGGGAATGAGTTTCGCGGCACGTTCCACGGCGATACGGTCGAGGAGGTTTGTGCGGCAGCCTTGGTGAAGCTGGAGGAATACGGCTGGGTCGGCCACATGGAGCAGGAGTTCCGTGGACTAAAGTGTTTCGCGCAGGCCATCGTCAACACGATTTGCGGGCCGCATCGAAGGGCGGAGATATACTTCGCGCCGGGGAGCACCTGACATGCACGGCCTATCCGTAAAAGCTAGAGCCGATGCCGTGAGGCTTGAGTGCGCTCCATTCCACGCCTTTCAATCTTCCACCAAGACATTTTGCGGAAGGAAAATCCGCAAAAAGCTAAACATCGAGCGCAACAAATATGGTTGGGAAGAATGGCCGGGAAAACGATGTGCGACCTGCGCCATCGTACAGATTCTGCGAGAGAAGAAAGACCGCGAATGAACACTACCGCCACTTCCTTCACTATGAAGGAATTCGCCGAGGTCTTGGCCAAGACTCAGTCGCCGGTCCGCTGCCTCATTGGCATTGTAGCCCGACCGGAATACGCAACGGCGGTCCGCGAGAAGGTGCGAGAGGTCGAACGCTATCGCGCTGGCGGCACGCCCATTTGGATAACCGGGGTGCCGGTGTTCATCGACGCCGCCCAGCCCGAGCCGTTCCTGCCGTTCTACGACCATGCGGTGTTGCGGTTGTATCTGGGGAGAAATGAAACTGTCGCTTGATTTTCCCCACCGCTGGGGATATAGTATGGGGTGACATGATATGCGAAAAAACCGAAAAAACCCAGCAGCAGTTGCCCTTGGCCGTCTCGGCGGAGCAGCCGCCACCGAAAAACAACGCGCCGCCGCCAGAGAAAACGGCAAGCTTGGTGGCAGACCAAAGAAGCAAGAGCCCACCAAAGAAGTACGGCCAACTCCTTCCACTCCTGCCGATACCATCGACGAGGGGAAAAGAATCCCATTGGCTTTGCAAATGTGATTGTGGTGATTTTGCCATTGTTACTTTGGCAGAACTTAAAACGGGCGTCGAGTTCGGTTGTAGGTGCGATAAAGATTCTGAGATAGAGGCGACACCAATCCAATCGGTAAATATTGAGCCATCAAAATCCCGATGGGATGAAGGTATTTTTGCTTATGTGGGTAAGAAATTCGGAAAACTTACTGTTCTTGGTCCGGATAAATGGCGCACAAAACACGGAGCATTCAAGTGTTTTTGCGAATGTGAATGCGGTAACGTAAAGTCTCTGCAATGGAACTATGTTTTCGCTGGTAAGGTAATTTCCTGTGGGTGCTTGCATCGAAAAAGGGGACCGGAGAACAAAAGCTGGAGGGGCGGTAAATGGGTCAGGCGGGGATATGTCATCCTGACGATTAGAGATGATTCCATCCCAGAGGGGGCAAGGCATATCGCAGAGCACAGATTTGTGATGGAGAATCTTCTCGGTAGGAAACTTAGCAATCTAGAAACGGTGCACCACAAAAATGGAATCAGAAGTGATAATCGAATTGAAAATCTTGAGCTTTGGTCTAGTTCTCATCCCCCCGGTCAGCGCATTATGGACATGATAGAGTTTTGCAAGAATTATCTATCCAAACATGCCCCTGAATTGCTCCGCTCTTCCGAGTCTTCCATTCAAGCTTGACAACTGGCACTTGTTTCTGACGCTCGCTGGGCGTATATCTATTGCCGTGCGGAATCAGCGCCCAAAAAATCCACCCGAGTTTTAAGCCTTGAACCCTGTCCTGCAAATAGTTACCTATATTTCATATATTTCTGTAATGACAGAAATTACTGAATTTACTGTCTGAACACTATGGAACTGAACAGTCACAGCCATTACCGGGCAGCGCAGAAGGCTGAAATCGCCGAGCGCCGCGCCCGCGTCTCGGACATGTACCTCAAGAAGGGCTGGACGGTACGCCGTATCGCCAAGGAAATGGGTTGCAGCATCGGCACGGTATCCGAGGACATGCAGGCGCTCATTGCGGGTTGGCAGAACGAAGCCAGCGCCAACATGCGAGCCCACATCGCCACGATGCTCAAGGCGATTGACGAGGACACGGAGCGCGCGCTGGATGCCTACGAGCGCAGTCGGAAGGTAAAGCGAGTCGCCAGCGTGACCAAGAGCGACGGCGTCATGGGACCGTCCTCGACGGCCACAGCCACCCAAATCGAGCGCGACGAAGGCGATATGCGTGCCTTGGCTATAGTCGCCAAGTGCCGTGAGATGAGGATGAAGGTCTTGGGAATGGGTGTCGCTCAGGAACAAGACAAGAAGGAAACCGGCAAGACGGCCACGACCATCGAAGATTTCATCGCGCAACATCACGAGCAGAAACAGTTGAATGCTGAATCCAACGCCCTGAAGCAGCTTCCACCGCATGAGTGAAGTCAATTTCAGTCTGGACACCTACACCGGCAACCCGCCGAAGTTCGTTCGCGAAGTGCTTGGCAACGCGCCCAAGTTCGATGCTAAAGGCATGCAGATAGCCGGTAACTTCCCCAAGCAGGATGAAATCCTGATGTCCGTCGTCAAGAATAAGCGGACAGTGGTGCGTGCGCCCAACGGTGTCGGCAAGTCGATTTCTGCCGCCGAGTTGATTTTGTGGGGCACTTCGATGTTCAAGGATTGCACGGTCATCACGACCGCGGGCTCGGGTCGTCAGGTATACTCGCTCTGGCTCGAAGTCAACCGCATGTATTCCCGGTCGCTCGTTCCGCTCGGTGGCGATATCCTGCAAACCGCGATACGATTCAACAAGCTGGGTAGTTACGGGTACGGATTCTCGACCAACAAGCCTGAGAAATTTGAAGGCTGGCATGCGAAACGAATTCTCGTCATCATCGACGAGGCCAAGATTGTCCCGCAAAACATCTTCGACGCCAGCGAACGGTTGCTGACTTCCGGCGATTGGGTGCGGCAGTTGGTCATTAGTTCACCGGGTTCGCCATTGGGTCCATTTTACGAATGCTTCTCTAAATTCTCCGACCTCTATCACCCCATCCATATCAAGATGGGTGAATCTCCCTATGTTGACCCCGCCCAGATAGAACTGCTCAAGCGCAAATACGGTGAGACTTCCCCATTCTATTTATCCACGGTCATGGGCGAGTTCTCATCCGCCGACGACCCGCTGGTGGTCATTCCGCTGACGTTTGTGCAGAAGATGGTCGAGGACCCACCCGAATGGGACAAGAGCCGTGGCGCATGCGCGGGCATCGACTTGGCGGCCGGTGGCGGTGACGAGTGCGCCTACAGTCTGACCGTCGGCAATCGCCAGATGGCATTGCGCCGGTGGAAAGAGCCCAACACCATGGAATCCGCCGGTCGAATCATCCGTTACTTCCAGCATGACGCCAAGAAATACGGGCTAGTGCCCGAAGGCGTGAACATCGATGACGGCAGCATGGGCTGGGCGATATGCGACAGACTGGATGAACTCGGGTATCACTTCAATCGCTTCAATTTCGGCGGCTCACCGATTGACGGCATTGCCTACCACGACGCCGGTGCCGAAGTGTGGTACGAAGCGCGCCTCAAGCTGCAGGCGGGTGAGGTCGGGTTGATTCAGATGCCCGACCCCAACGACCCCGACCCCGAAGAGGGCTACCTGAGCGTGGCGGATTTGCAGAACCAGTTGACGGGAAGAAAGCGCATCCCGCGCAGTGACGGCCGGATTCAACTCGAACCCAAGAAGGTCATGAAGAAGCGCGGGCTTCCCAGTCCAGACTTGGCCGACGCATTCCTGTTGAGTTGTGCCGGACGCAGGAACGTTGAGTTAAATATGTATAACACCCCAAGCGGCGGTGACGATGAAAAACCTGTATTCAACAGAGAAGATTTCCTCAAAGACCACTACAAGAAGGCCCAAGAGATTGCGGACCAGATTACCGCAGAAAGAGAAGCGAATGGCTGAACCAAAACGCGGCACCAAATCCAACCCCATCAAGCTTCGCTCCGTAGACGGCGGCGAGAAGATTGGCGATGAGGAATACGTGCTGGTGCCGATGAAGGTCATCCGGCTATTGCAAGGCCGGGAAGCTATCGACACCCGGCCATCCAACACTCACGAACTGCATGCCGACGACCCGGAGATACCGGCGACCGAGTTCAACTGGAAAGAACTCGACAGACGCGTATTCGGGACCGACACCGACCACCGCGAAGTAGAACGGCTGATGAACGGCAAGGACACGGTCGACAACAAGAGCTTCCAGCGCGTCAAAGAATATCTCGGGAGCCAAATCGTACTGAGTGACCGCGAGAAGCTGGTGTGCTTGGCGACGATGTGCCTCACCAAGCCTATGCCCGTCCGCGCGATAGGCCGGGCCATGAAAATCAAACCCAATCACGTGCGTCGTCTCCGCTGGCATGCGATGAAGGTGATGAAGGCGGCACCACCGGCCCATTGTATCGAAGCCCGGATTGGCAAGGCACAGGCCGCACGGAAACAACTGCAAGACGAGGAAGCGTAACATGAACAGCGACACCCACTCCAAATTCAAAGAGCACATCCGCAGCATCGCGCCGGACTTCGAGCACATGAACGTAGAATCCGTTCAGGTGTTCGCGCGTCATCTCCAACAATCCTTCGATGGACTGAGGGCGTGGAAAATAACCGTCGTAAGTGAGCCCCAGCCGGTAAAGCTGGATGGTTTTACTACCATCAGCGATGAAACCATCGAACGAAACATAGACAAGTCTGGATTCGTGGACACACTGCTGCAAATTGCCGCGGAACGGTCGGCATTTGACCTGATGGATTTGTTTATCAATGGCAAGAAAGCTGGTCCACAAGGATTGCTGGGGATGGAGGACGGCATCATCGCGCAGGTGCCGAAAGAAAGGCGATATGATGCCAGATGGTGGGGCGACCCGGCTGCTGCACTGGCGGCCATCAAAGCTTTGGTGAAAACGAGCGACGGCCCCATCTTCTACGGCTCGCATGCCATGGATTTGTGGAGAGACGAGCATAACCATAAAGACTTGTTCGGCCTGAAAGCCATCGCACTGGATGCCATGCCCAATAGTGACCCCGAAAACAAGAGCGTGATGGGCGGACCGATACTCATCGGCCCATCGCCGTTGATGCAGGTCAAACTGTGCAACCAGATGGAGTTGCACGTCGAACCAAGGTCGGGTTCGGAAAGACTAAACTTCACGATGAGCGTGGGCATGGAACCCGAGGCGCTGGAACAGACCGCGCTGGCCGAACACGTGCGGTTTAACTGAGCGCGACATGGCGACCGTCCTGACCCCTTTCGGCGAATGGTAGAACGCGACAATCATGCCTAAGAACCCCAAGGCGAAAGCCAAAGTCAAAGCCAAACTTCCCGGCGTATCCAGCCCTTCCGAGTTGTCGGTACAATCCAGCGGCATGAGCGCCACAGACTTTCCATTCGCTGGCGGACAAGTCATGGGTCGCAATCAGGGCGAAGGCGGCGCTGGTGTATCGCGACAAGTTCGACCCTTGGAGCACGGCTGGCAGTACGTTTCTCCACCATTCAACTTCCGTGAACTGCGCGGGCTCTACGACCAGAACGTCTGGAACAAAGCCGCAGTTGACGCCATCGTAGATTCTGTCATCGGCTACGAGGTCGGCGTCAAGCTGGCCCAACATCTTGAAGAAGCCGAGGACGCCGACGGTCAGGATGGTGACGAAGCGCAAAAGGAACTGGCCGTCTCGTTCGTCCGCACCTGCGGCGAGCGATTCCCGATTGAGGATGTGCTCAAGTCCGTCCAGCAAGATTACGAAAACACCGGCAATGGTTTCATCGAAGTCGCGCGTGAAGAGGGCGTTCCAAAGTACATCTATTACATCCCGTCTGACACGATGCGAATCCATTTCGACCGCTCCAAGTACGAGCAGATTCGCGGCGGCAAACGGGCGTTCTTTTTCCCATTCAGTCCCGACAACAAAGATTTCAGCCTGAACGAAATCATCCACATCCACCGGCCCAATCCGGTTTCCTACTACTACGGAATTCCGGACCACTTAGCGGCCATCGGCTCTATACTGGCCGACCTTCGCGCGCGCGATTACAACCTCGACATGTTTGAGTCCAACATGATTGCGAAATGGGCGATACTATTCGGCGGTCAGGTATCTGCCCCGACCAAGCGACGCATCGAAGAATTCTTTGAGCAGAAGCTCCGCAAAGGCGACTGGCACAAGCCGCTCATCATCGGCATGGACGGGTCCAACCTCAAAGTGGACGAGGCCATCCGGTTTGAGAAAATGTCCGAGGACGTTAAGGACATGAGCTTCAAGCTGTACAAGAACATGAACCGGGACGAGATATTAGCCTGCCGTCGCGTGCCGCCGTCCCGCGTCGCATCGCTGGATACCTCGAAGTTCCAGACATCACCCGAACAGGCCGAACAGTTCCGGGATGAAGTCGTGTTGCCGCGTCAACGCCGTGTCGAGCATCCGATGAACATGTTGCTCCAATGCCTCGGCGTAACCGACTACGAGTTTGAGTTGCCAGTGATGGACCTGACCGAGGAAACGGCCAACGCGACGATTGCCACCGAGATGGCGCAGACCCAGTGTTTCAAGCGCAACGAGATTCGTAAGGTCATGCGCCTCGACCCGCTGCCATCCGAAGAAGGCGGCGACGAGATTATCAAACCGGCCGCCGGAGCCGGTAAGCCGGGTGAGACGAACGCGCCGAACGCGCCGGTGCCGGGCGCTGGGCTGTCGAACACCATGCAGAGCCTCAGACCGCCCGGAGCCACGCCACGGCCCACGGCAGTGATGAAGTCCGCTGACGAGGAAACAAACCGCGTGGCGGCGGCGCTGGAGCGCATGGAGCGCCGTATAGCGAAGATGTCGGAGTAGTCATGCTGGAAGTTTTCACCGGATTCCTGAAATGCCTTTGGCGCGGTCACGATTACCGAAACCGCAGCGAAGATTGGTTTGTAGCGCGGATTCACTACCGACAATGCCGCAGATGCCTGAAAACCGAATTGCTTCCGATACAACACCACAACCACGGAGACGTATGACCATCGCCACATTCCCCGAGCAGACCGCCGTATATGCCGAGAATCAACCGCAGTACCGGCCGCTGCCAGCCCATCGGTTTGAGAACGACCCGCAAGGCCGCATCGCCTGTTGCTGGAAGCTGTCGTGGCGCGAGCGAATCGCCGTGTTGTTTGGCGGAAAGATTTGGCAGCAGATTTTGACATTCGGCAAGCCGCTGCAACCGCAGTTGCTCGGCACCGAGAAACCCAACATGAGCGGAGTCGAAGGAGAGTGTTCATAATGCATTACAGAAACGGCAGAGAAGCAAAGAACGGTGACAAAATCGTGAAGCTCGGCGATGTATATGGCGCAGATGGAAAGCTGACCACCGGCTTGGTGGTGTCATTTGGTGTGCTTCACAGCGCACAGCCCGGCAACGACTACTGCAACGGGTCTATCGCACCCATCACCACCGACCAAGGCGCTTGCATTTGCGATTGCCTGCATATTGAAGACCTCGCAGCAATCTTGGCGGAAAAGGGACTGGACAAACGACCGGCTGGAAAATAGCCGTCAACGCGCCATCCCCGGAAATCTAGTCGCCATGCGCACCACAGCCATCGACACCATCGGCGTAATCGTACTGGTGATACTGATACTGCTGTGGCTGTGTACGGAGGCCGTGCTGCGCTCGAAAGACTGGATTTGGACGCAATTCCTGCGGTTCTGGATATTCTTCGGCCTGCCGAATATCTAGCCTGAATCCTGTGCCAAAAATACTTGTTGACACCTTACGCGATTCGCGCTAGTGTGTCGGCATGAGCGGAACATCAAAAGCCTACAGCGTTCGCAATCTGGTCAAAAACACCGTGGCCGACCGTGCGGCAGTGGCCGTGATTCTGAAGCAAGAACTCGACAAGGGCCGTCAGTTCACTATTAGAGACGCACGCGACCTGTTGGCCCGTCGCCGGTTTAATGCTGGCATACGCGAAGCCATGCGAACCACGCGAGATTCTTCGCTCGGTCTTATCAAGGTCGCTGAGTCAAAGGTAAAAGGTAGCGGCCATTCCCAATCGGGTTACATCGTCTCCGAGGCCATGAAGGCCACGCCCGCTCTCATAAGAAACCTCCGAGACTTGGTCGAAATAATCTGCGTGTCAGACCGGGACGCAACCGTCGAAGATTGTGATGCCGCCAAGAAAACGTTATCGTCCATCAGCATGGACGGGAATTGGCAGAACGTAACGTCATGACAACCACACTCACAGCACCCACGAGCCTGACCGGTTCTGAGTGGAATGTTCTGAACTGGATTTGCCGCGAGAAAGACGGCAAGCAATATGGTGGCGCACTCAATCTGAAGCGATACCTATTCTCGCCTCCTGTGCGCTCTGACAGGCTTTGGTGCCGTATCGAGGGCGACATATCGGATTTCTACGGATTAGTTCGCAAGGGATTCGTAAAGAAATCGAAGGAGCTTGGACCGTTTGAAGTGACATTCGACGGAATGCGATTATGGCAGTCGGCGGGCGAACCAGCGGCTGTCGAGAACGCCCAGCCGGTTCATCCAGCCGAGCGACACGCATTCATCCTTGATTACCTGAAAAGGGAAATATCGGCCAGCGTGGTCGACCAGCCATTTCAAGATGCTTATCATCTGAAATTCCCGTTCTACAAGCGAGAATTCAAGGTGTGGGGCGCAATGCCGGTCAAGCAGGCGCAGAAAGACCTCGCCGAACTTGAGCGCAGTGGTATCCTTGAGCGGTTTCGTTGCAGTCTCGGAGCCAACTGGCAGCCCGGCTTCCCGAAATGGGTCTGGTCGTACAGCTTGGCGGAAAAGAAGGCGACATCATGAGCACCTTCCGCATCCAATACGCCGACGACCGGGGCGGGAAGGCCGGTCGCGGCTGCAACAAGACCAGCAGTTTTGTTGTGGTCAATGACCAAGGCGACTGGCAGCGGCAGTACCGGTTCTCTGTGTTGGATGATGAGGCCGAGTCGCTGAAGCGAGCGCAGGCCCGAGCCGCGCTGTTCATCAAGGATTTGAAGTCTGGCAAGGTGAAAGAAAAGAGATGGAGACCATAATGAGAATAACACCAGCAGCATTGGGCGCATTGGCCAAGGGAGACGCAGCAAACTTCCTCGTAGCCTCGACACCCGGCGGTATCGAAGCACAAGAGAAGGCGGGTCAACTTGAGCAGGCTGCCCTGCAAACGTTGCCGCTCGAAGGCACCAGCACCGAGGAGCAGCGCAAACAATTCGAGTCGCTCGGGTTCATGTTCGAGATGGACAGGGTCAAGGCGCAGAATCAAGGGCGCGAACATTTATTCGTCAACGTGAAATTCCCGGCGGGCTGGAAGAAAGTGCCCACCGACCACAGCATGTGGAGCAAGATTGTGGACGACAAAGGACGTGAACGCGGTGCCATCTTCTATAAGGCGGCGTTCTACGACCGGTCGGCGCATGTGTCTTTGAACAACCGATTCAGCGTGGGCCGTGAGTACGCCAAGGAGAAAGGCGGTACGGACACCATCCTTGTTCGAGACGAGCTTGGTATCGTCAATCGGAGAGTGCGAGTGCAGGGACCGGACTGGAGCGGTGACCGAGCGAAGGCCATGAGGCTTAGTGAAGAATTGGAAGCCATGATGGATTCGCACAAGAAGTGGCTTGACGAGAAGTATCCGCAATGGCATTCTCCGCTGGCTTACTGGGATGAACCATGTCCGAAGGAGTCCAATGGCCACTGAGACAAAAGGCATGATTTCACCGGTCGTCTGCACCCATTGCGGCGAGATATACGACCTGACTGAGGCCAAGGTGATTCATCGCTACTCGGATTGCACCTTGTTCACGACCCCGTGTTGCGGTCGGCAGGCGGATGACCGGCAATGGAAAGGCATGCCAGACTTCACGCGCTGGACGCCAGAAATGAGATTCACGAACTGCGGTATTGACGGGAGCATGCTCCGTGGCCAGACTTAAATACTGGACCGAGGCGCTAGGCTGCGCATTGGATGAAGCGGGCATCACTCTGCCCCCGCACAAGGTGGAAGAAATCGCCAAGAGCCTGATGCATTCGGCTGAAATGGAATCCGAAGCGAGCGGCGACCTGTGCATTCCGCACCCGGCGCTGGCCGAGGCCGAGCTATTGAAGAAAAAGAGTGAGCGAGATGTGAGTGAAGCTGACCGTCGGGCTGAAATTTTTCGCAAGGCTTTGGCCGAAAGGTGTGGCGTTGAAGTGCATCGCCTACTAATCCATAACGGAGAAATTGAGGTTTCGAGGACATGACTGTTACCGCAACACATCCAGAACTTCCATCGCTCGCCGCATTCCTGCTGTTTGCCGGTGTCCCGGTCGGCGCGTACCTGCTCATTCAAGCATGGGTCTGGCTGGAGAGACGATGAAAACAGAATCCAAAATCGTCGTGCCAAAGGCCGAGTACCACATCGGTGACCGCGTGTGGGTCAAGTGCCAAGAATCCGGTATGCCGCCAGCATTCGAGGCTACCATCTGCGCTATCGACGCCCACCCCAAACGTTGTCCCGACCCTGAGTACGCTGTGGTAGAAGATGACGGCATGGTGTCGGATGGATACACCAAGGCATGGCTCATGCGAATCCCGCCCGAGGGCGTTGTGCCGGGCACGCAAGGCCGAGTGCTCGACCAACTCCGGGCATGCGGCTGGCACTACGACCAAGGCGCAATTCTCTTGCAAAAGGATTTCAGTCATATCATCATCCGCCACGACGGAACGTTCAGCATGGTGAACCAATGAAAAAAATACTCAGCTTCTTTCCTGTCCTGCTAACCGCCTCGTTAGCTATCGGCGTTTTATTTTTGTTTGCCTACCCGATTTGGTTTTGCGCCACGCAGCCGAGATATCGCCTCATTATGCGCGATGCGGGCAATGGCGAAGTTACCTACCGCGTGGAGGGTAAGCAGGGTTACCCGACATTTGTTTACGAGGTACTGCGCGAGAGCACCAACAAGGCGGAAGCCGTCAAGGACTACCAAGAATTGAAGTATTACGATGAGCGTGATGAGCGGATACGCCGCGCCAAGTGGAAGGTCGTGCAGCCATGACACTAGAAGAAATGGAAGCGCTTTGGCGGAAGCATGATGACGAGTTCGGAAAATTCTCCATCATCCAGAACAAGCTGGCATCGCGTAAAGACCTGCATGCCTTAATTGTGCTTGATAAGATTTTGCCGCATAAGGAAGGCGGCGATGACATCATCAGCGCAGCCGAACACGACCAGTTTTGGCTCGCAATTGATGTCAACGAACTGGCAGAAGTCATCACCGAGGAACAAATAATCGAACTGATTCGATGCGGGGTTTTTTACGATTCAGAAGTCGATGTATTGTCATTTTTCACATGAACATCCAAATCATCGGCAACGGCGCGTTCGGAAGCTTCCTGCGGGAGTGGCTGTCCAGCACCGTGTATTTCGAGGTCGTCAATGAAGCGCACGACGTAATATTGGCCGTACCGATTTCCGCCTACCGAGAAGTCGGACTCGCGAACACTTCCAAGCACCTGATTAACGTTTGCTCAGTCCAAAGGCCGAGCACGGACATTCTCTTGAACATCACCGGCAACGTCACCAGCATTCACCCTCTCTTTGGTGCCCGAACGCCGCCGGACAAGCGTCGGTCCATTCTCACGCGCCGATGTTACACTGCGTCAGAGGATAATTTCCTTCAGCGGTTCTCCCAATGCTGCCCAATGGAAACTATTGGACCAGACGGCAAAGTGTTCACGGTGTATTCCCACGACGAACTGATGTTCAAAACCCACTACCAAGCGCTGATGGGCGCGACCATGCTCAAGCAGTTCGTGGACCGAGCCACGGACGTGCCAGACGAATTCATACCGCAATCCTTCCGGCTGATGCGCGAGTTCGTCAAAACGATGGAGGACATGCCCGCGGGCACGGTGGAGAGCATACTGGCCAATCCGTTTGCGAAGCAGCCGCCGCATTTCCAAAGCCAGATTATGGCCGAACCTTGGGCCGTCGAGAAAGAACCGGATGCCCCGTGTCCATCCTAAACCGCAGTTCGCCATCCTCCGCGGGCTCGCGTTGGCCATCGAAGGATTAAATGCTCTTGACAAGTTGTGCCCGGTCGGCTATCAACCGTTGCAAGCTGAGGCCCGCATGATACGCGACGCCTTCGCCACAAGGAAAGGAGCGATAGAAGCCATGAGCAAGCATTGCGAGACTGTAGCCAGAATTCCATCGCCAGAGGAAGTTGATGCGGCGATTGACAAAGGTTGTGAGCGGTCACGGATACAGGCCGGTCTTGGCGAGCCGAATAAACCAGTCTGGTGCGAGCACATCACTTGGCAGTTCATCGGCAGCCGCAGTCACGGCGGCGGCATGGGCTGGATGATTCAGAACGCGCCAGAGTTCGCGCTTATCTTTGTGGACGTTCACTGGACCTGCTGCCCCATCTGCAAGAAGGACAAGCCAGCAGCGGAAATTGTTGGCGTGCCAGCGATTGACACCAGTGTACCTCCCATCACCAAAGAATCGGCCGAGGACAGATACAGGCGAACGCTGCCGCCAGAGGTCCACGAAGCGCTCGCGGCAGTGATGATGGCCATTAACGCTATGCATCAGTCCATGGTTTCGCTCGGTCGTTGGTCCGAAGTTCCGACGATGACAATAGGAAGCAGTCTTGATGCCGACGAGGCTTACATCAAGGACGCCATCCTCAAGGTCGGCAAGCTCAAGGCGCTCACAATCGAGCCGGTCAAACCCGGGCCGCGTATGGTTGACCCGGATTGCTCGAACTACCTGCGTCAGGTCGGCCAGCCTTATCCGCGCACCTGCAAAGTGTGCCAACTCGGGCCATGCCACTTCACATCGGAGGACATCGCGATTGTTTTATGAGCCGTAACCACGAAGACCTATGCAAGGAAGCCAAGGACGCCGTGAACAAGGTTTTCAGCGACCAGAGCGTATCACGTTCCGAAACCAAATCCAGCCTCCAAGACATCCGTGACGAAATCGACGTGTTGCTGGACACGCTGCGAAAGGATTGAATCATGGACGCAAAAGAATCAGCATACCGAAGTGGATATAAGACCGGATACGACGACGGATTCCGTGCCGCGCTCAACGCCGCAAAACTGGCAACCAATTCCATCCGGTCGTATGATTTTCACAGGGATGCCGCCGCGGATAAGGCGTGGCTGGTTTCCGGGGAACATCTAAAAGAATGCCAAGTACCGAGCATAGCTCAGACAACGTGAGCGCCACGGTGTCACCCGCAGACCAATTCCACAACCACCTCGACGTGTGTGCTTGGTGTGCCCAGCACTGCTTCGGACTATGCGCGGTCGGCGACCGGCTGCTGCGCGAGGCTGTCGAGTACGTGAATGAAAACGAGCTAACCGTCGGCAGGCCGATATTGCAGACAGGGGGACCGCGTGGCTCGTAACAAGAATCGCCTCACGGAAGACCAGTTCCACGAATCGGTCACACACGACTACTTTGCTGCCATAGCGCTAAATGGCATGCTCGCCTCCAATCCGCTCTGCGACCGCACTCGCGTCAACAAGCGCAAGTGGGCCAAGGTCGCCTTCGAGTTCGCCGACGCGATGATGGCCGAGCGGAAGAAACGGCGCAGATAGAATGGGTTTGCTTCAACTCGACCCGCCCATCCCGCTGGAGACGAACAAGGGTACCGGGTACGCGATACTGGTGATTGATTACAGCCAAGAGCACAGCTTGCTTTGGGTCGTGATGATGGACGAGAGCCGGGAAATTTGGTGCGTGCCGAACGAGGAAGTTAAGGGGCAGGTGAACTGGTCGATGAATCGCAGGAAGGCGGCGAAGAAGGCCACCAAGCCGCGTCCGAAACGACGAAAGAAGGCTTGACTCGAATCGCGCAGCATGCTAGGTTGACACCATGAAAACCGACCCGACCGGAATCCCGATAAAGGTCAACACGCGTTGTGTCGCCATATTGGCGCTGTCGATGTTGCTGGTGGGCATCTTGATTGGAGTGAACTGCGGATGAACCCACAAGCCAAAGCCTTGGTGCCGAGTGGGCGGGAGAAAGCCGCTGCTAAAGAGATTGAACATTTCTGCTGGGGTTGGCCGAGAGCACTTGTCGAACGAGTTGAGTTGATGGAACAAATCATCGCCAAGCACACCCGCGTCGATGGCCGTCCTGCTGAATACTGGTACATGGCCTTTGAGCAGGTAGCCGACAGAAACGGCGAGTACATTCAGTTCATTGGTGAATTACTGGCCTCCCTTGCGGAGTGCCAGCGGTCACTGGAGGCTGCTGAAAAGGTACTTGTCTCGCTGAAGCAAGAGAAAGAACTGCACGGCCAAAATCCCACTTTGATAGGTCAAGTGGTTCATTATTTCGCCAGCCGTAGCCCACCCGAAAAGGAGGAGAAGCCAAGTGACACCTGAAAAACAACGCGTTGCCATAGCCGAGGTTTGTGGGTACGAACCCTGCGTTGGCGGCTTACAACCAAAAGGCGATATCCTTCCTAAGCACTTCCGAAAGAAAGGACGTGAATATAGCCAATGTCCTGACTATCCCCACGACCTTAACGCGATGCAATCTGCCGTCCTAGCGCAGAATGACAAGTGTCAAATTAAGTTCGCTACCGAAATGGGACGAGAGTCCGTTCGGCAACACAAACTTATGCACCAACTGACAGTCGAAGATTGGGCAAGAATTTTCTTGAGGACACTGGGGTTGTGGGAGGACGATAAATGAGCAAAGACAAATCAGAGCCAGCGTTTCCGCTGCTTGAAACTGGTCAGACCGGCGAACGAGTTGGCATGACCAAGCGGGAGTTGTACGCGCTCCATGCAATGCAGGGGCTATTATCGAATCCAGAAGTAATCTCAAAACAGTGGATGGTTGGGAAGGTTGCTGAAATGGCCTTTATTCATGCCGACGCAATGCTTCTTGAAGGGGCCAAATGACAACCGAGAATTGTCCAATACAGGAGTGGCAATGGGACACAGCCAATCAAATAACAGGAAACGTGAAAGGTTGCAGATGTGATTTTTGCCGCGTAAATGCCCAACTCATCGCCAACGCCTCGCAACGAGCTGAAGCCTTATTTAGGACACTGGGGTTGCGGGTTGAGGAGAAAGAAGGAGCCAAATGACAACCAAGAATCACCCAATACAGGGGTTTTACTATGCCGGATGACAATGGAGAAATGGAAAAAGTCGTGATGCGCCAAATTAACCCCTCCTCCGAGAGCCTGAAGGAGTTGCCGCAGGATATAATCGAAGCGGCAGAAAAAGCAGACTGGCAACAAGTCGTGCTGAATCAAGGCCCACCATGTTTCCATCTTGAAGGCGGCCACAATCCGCAATTCTGCCTACGCGCCAAACGCTGGGCCGGACACGATAGTGACCATAAATACGTCCCACTCGACGGACTGCTCATCCACGCCCTCCGCGAAATGCAGGCCAGCCGGAAGGCCGTGCTGCCGGAGGAAATCAAGGAGGTCATACGATGGCTAAAAGTTGTGAGACCATCCATCGCCAATAGCGAAAGGACGCCTTACGAACAACGGGTTCAAACCCTCCTCACCTTCATCGAGCAGCAGGCCGAGGCATTGGAGCGTACAAAGTGGGTTGCCAAAGTTGCTGAAAATGAAAAGCAAGAACGCCTTCGCCTCCAATCCGCTAACCAAGACTTGCAGCGCCAGCTAGAGATAGCCGACGATCTGGCCTCAGAGTGTTCCAATGGCCCTCCATCGCTGGGAACTCTGGAGAAATATCTTGAGTTGCGAAAGGCCGTTAAGTAGTATCGGCACGCTTACAGAATCGGTATGAAGCCACGAACTCAATCAATCCTTGCCGTCGAGAGTTTTGGAAACTCACTCGCCATCACTGGTTCTGTAAGCAGCGGCGGTGAGGATTGTTCAGGAGCCGCGATGCGCGTTGAAATAATCTTCGGGAATAAGTACGGAAGGCTTACGCCTGTCAAGGCTGTCCCGAATAAATCTGGCAGGTCAGCATGGGAATGTGTTTGTGAATGCGGCAATCGCAAGGTCGTTTTGAGCCAAGACTTAAAATCGGGCCATATTTTATCCTGTGGATGTTTTCTCAAAGAGCGTAGGATGGTGAATACAAGAAGGCATGGAGCCACTGCGGGCGGAAAGGCTACGACCGAATATCATGCTTGGCTGTCGATGGTTAAGCGGTGTACGTGCCCCAAAAACAAATCCTACCGGAATTATGGTGGCAGGGGCATCAAGGTCTGCGAAAGATGGTCTGACTTTGTAAACTTCCTTGCCGACATGGGCAAAAAGCCCGATGGATTAACTCTGGAGCGCATCGACAACAACAAGGGGTATTCACCAGAGAATTGCAAATGGGCCACGCTGAAGGAACAGGCACGCAACCGGCGCATCACCACATTTATGACCCATGATGGTGTAACTCGCAGCCGACCAGAATGGGCAGAAATCATGGGAATTACTAATTCCACCATTCGCTCTCGCATGGAAAAGGGATGGTCTGTCCACCGCGCTCTTACCGAGCCAGTACAGAGACAGATTGGTCATGGATTGCACAAGGAGAAATACGAATGAGCTATTGCCAACAATGCGCCGACAAAGACCGAATTATATCAGAGCAGGGGGCGTGGATTGAAGGACTGAAGCAAATAGTGGCCGACCCTTCCGTAATCTCTTACAAAGAGTCCTGCGAGAAGATAGAGGCATACATAAACCAAACCAACCCCGCCGCCTCTCTCGACTCCCTTATAGAGAAAGTCCATCGGGAGATGATTGAGCAACTAACAGAAGAAGCTGCTGACGTATTCTACAAGCCTTCGGTTTCAGATTGGCTCCGCCGCCGCTCCCAGTCAGCCAGCCCGCAGCCCCAAGGAGTAAAACCATGTTGACCGCATTATTCTGGATAGTCGTATCGGCTCTAATCATACTGGCCGCAAACAAATGGGGCGGTAATCGCGCGTGAAGCCAAAGCCCATGACCGAGCAGGAGCAGTACGACCACATCAAAGAACAGATTGAAGAACGACGAACCAAGGCGCGGAACCTGATGCATGAAGCGTACAAGAAACGCGCGTGGGCCACGGTCGAGGAGTGCCGCGTCATCATCGCCAGCTACGACCGGGATGAGGCCAACTTGAGGAAGCCGAATACATGAGCCATGGATTGTCAGTAAAAGCTCGGGCGGATTGGGTGCGCGGAGAGCGAGAGCGCCGAAATAAACGTCGACGTAAACTCTACGCCAAACACCGCGCCTTTCGTCCGAATGCCGTCACCAATCCTCTTATTCCTTCCGTCAGCAAAGCGGAGTTTGAGCCATGACCATTCACATCACCAAATCGGTGCCGCTGACCGCTGATATGGTCGCCGCGATGGATGCAGAAGAATTAAATTACCTGATTGCCACGCATTTCAGCGAGGTCTGCCGCTACTGGGACAGCCGGGATGACGGCAAGCGGCACTCGAAGCAGCACATAGGACAGTTCTCGCCGGGCACGCATATCGCCGACGCATGGCCGCTGGTCGTGTCGCTCGGGATGTCGGTAGTTAAGGCAGATGATGGCTGGTACGCCTTTCGCGCCACGCTCGTCACTGTTGATTCGGTAGGCGGAACTGATGTACCGCTGGTAAGCTGCGAACTCCGAGAGCACGAGGAATACCCTTCAGCATCCGCGACCGCCCCGCTGGCCATCTGCCGCTGCGCGCTGCTCACCAAACTACAGGAGAAGCCTACATGATAATTGGCACCGAACTCTATCTGCTCGTCGGACTGCTGTTCACCCTATGCTGCATGGTCGTGTCCGGTAAACGCGGTCGGCACATTGCCCAACGCGACAAGGTGCTTGGCGTCGTCGGATGGATTGCGTTCTTGGTATTGCTGGTGTTCGACCGGCTGGCCCGGAAATACTGGTCGGCGTACTGACCGAAAGATTTTCCCGGAAAACCTGTTGACAAGTTTTCACGGATGCCGTACAACGCCACTCAACCAAGGAGAGTGGGCAATAGAAATTTTAAGATTGCGGCTCGACCGCAGACGCGCAACGACGCCTGATATATCCCTGATACCTAACGGTGCACCGGTGGCAAAGCAGGGTGAAGCGGCAACCACATCAGGCCACAAACGCTGTGACAATAGCGCGACTTTGGGGGTGGAGAGTAACCCCCGTAATTTCGCAGTCAACCAAGGAGGACACAGTGAAAGTAGATGAAATCATGCAGGAGGCAGCGGACGAACTCAAGGACGAAAAGAAGTCGCTCGCCAAAGAATTCGTGAAGGAACGGCTTCGTGAAATCGATGCCGCGGAGCGCACACTAGCCGAGATGAAAGCGCAACTGACAGCGCTACGGGACAAAGACATTGCCGAAGTCGCCGCCGATGTTGTGGACGCCTGATAGCTCGGTACTGTTCGGCGACGGCGAGTTGGTGTTCGGGCAGGAGGCGCAGGGATTCTCATTGTCCAATGCCGTCCTGACGAACACCGAGGTATCGGTACAGCACCGAGGACGCCGAGTAGGCTCCGACCACGGGCCTGAGTACTATGAAATCTACGGCGATTCATACTATGATGTCACCATGAAGTTTATGGGAGTGCCATCATCGGGTAAGAAGGAGCCGCGCAAAGAACTGCTGCGCCGCCGGTGCGCTGACATGACGGTGAACGAACTGCTCGGGGTCGTGAACTGGAAGTTGCGGCAACGGAGAGAGGCAGTGTGATATGCTGGTACGAATCGGCGAACAAGCTTTCAATCTCAAGGAAATCATTCACATGGGGCGGAATGGCACCGTGAGATTTCGCAGTGGAGAGACCGCATACATAACCGAGCCGGACGAGCGCCGTGAATTGCTCGACATGCTCACGGTAAAAAAGAAAGCGTCGAGGCGCAAGAAACGACCGGCGACATAGAACCAAGGAGGCGGTGCGGTGGGGAAATTATCGATAGTCTATCTGGGGAATCATCAGCCGGATTTACCGGCCGAGAAGCGGTTCACGACTGAGTCGCACATTGCCGAGACGCTCGAATCGCTTGGGCACAGAGTCAACCGCGTTCACGAACAAACCGCCGAACTACCGCAAATCCTCGAAGCCTGCCGTGACGCCGACCTGTTCCTATGGACCCGCACCATGGGATTCCTGCGCTGTGACGGCTACCAGATGCTGGCGCGGATTCGGATTCCGACGGTGACTGTGCATCTTGACGCTTACATAGGTCTGGAGCGAGAAAAGACATTGGGGTTCGACCCCTTTTGGCATGCTAGGTACTGCTGGACGGCGGATGGCGGCCATGATGAGATATTCAAGGCCAAGGGCATCAATCATTTTTGGTTCAGGCCGGGCGTTCTCAAGCGCGAATGCTACATGGCAGAACCGAGGGTAGACCTCATAACCGATGTGGCTTTCTGCGGCAGTCGGGGATATCACCGCGAGCATCCAAGAGGAGAACTCATAGCGTGGCTCGAAAAAACCTACGGGACGAGGTTCAGATTGTTCGGGGCCAATGGAGACTCATGGCGCGGACACAATCTGAATCAACTCTACGCTTCTTGCCGCGTCATGGTCGGAGACAGTTGCAATGTGGGATTCAAGCAGGTCCGGTATTGGAGCGACCGTGTGCCAGAAACGACCGGGCGAGGAGGATTCCTGATTCATCCTTTCGTCGAGGGCATGGAGGACATCTGGACCGATGGCGAGCACATTCGCTACTACCGGTTCGGAGAATACGCCCGATTGAAAGAATTGATTGACCACTACCTCGACCCGGCCCACGAATCTGACCGCCGCCGAATCCAGATTGCCGGTCATGAGCGCACCAAGGCGGTATCGACGTATGATAACCGCATGACCGAGCTTCTGCGGACCGTCGCCAGCTACGAACCCGCCATTGCCGAGAGACTGAAAGAATAACCTGAATCAAGGAGAACCATGAACGTTGAAGATATAGCCAAGATAACTCATCAAGCGAACAAAGCGTATTGTGAAACCGTGGGCGACAACAGCCAGAAGGACTGGGGCAATGCCGAACAGTGGCAGCGTGAGAGCGCCATTCAAGGCGTGCAATTCCGCCTCAACAATCCCCAAGTCGGCCCGCACGCGCAACACGTCGCGTGGATGCTGGCGAAGGTGAACGACGGCTGGACACATGGCCCGGTCAAAGACGCGGCCTTGAAGCAGCACCCATGTCTTGTTCCGTATGACGAACTACCCGAGGCGCAGAAGGTCAAGGATAAACTGTTTCAGGCGGTCGTGGATGCGTTGAAGTGATATGGCGGTATCGATAGGCAAATGGCCCGCTGTCCCGTCGCCGATATGGTCGGACGTTCCCAGCCTGCCGGTGGTCGTGCCGGACGGGGTGTTGCGCTGGCGGATTCGGTCGAGGCCAAATTCCTTGGCCAACATTTTCCTGAAATACCCGGACCGCATCGAACAATGGACGCTGCAAAAGGTCAGGGGACACTTGGAGATATGTCATCCTCTGGCGATGAATAGGCATTCGGCATGAGATGGATTGAGAGAACGCAGGCCGACCCGCATCGATGGGAGAAATGGTTCGCTTGGAAGCCTGTGCCGATTGGAGCAGAGGTGCGCCCCGGTCGGCAGGTGGTTTGGCTCGAATGGGTAGAGCGGTCATGGATTGAATTCCGTGAGTCGAATTCTTACCACTATCGGTTAATTGAGCCGCAACAGGCATGAAGCAAACAGACAAAGAACATTCGCCGGGCATTCTTAGGCTGAAACATCGCCGCGAGCGCCGCGCCCTGTTGACGATGGACACGCCCGACATCGCGTATCACTGTTACGCCCTGCGCGCGAACAAGGCGGATTATGCCAGTCGATGGGGTTACACGTTCATCTACGAGCCGCGCGCCTACTGGCCCGAAATTTCTCCGGTCTACTCCAAGGTTTGGTACATCCGCGAACTGTTGCGCCGCGGATTCGACACGGTGGTCTGGGCGGACGCTGATATTGCGTTCACGGATTTCACGCGGGACATCGGCGACCTCGTAGACGATAAACACTGGTTGGCCGGTATGCGTGAGCTAGGCAAGACTCACAAGAAATACATCTGCGCCGGGTTGCTGGTGTTCCGTCACGACTGGCGCTCCATGGAAACGTTGGAGCGCATTTTGCAACTCATCGAAGGCGGCGACCATCCCGAGCGGGAAGGCATCGAGGAGAAACGCGAGCAACGGCAACTCAACAATATTTTGCACAACTTGAACTACAAGGGGGTGCATGCGTGTACGGAGAATGAAATCGGGTCGGTCTGGGAAGAGGTCAAGGGACCGCCCCTCAAGCGTAGCTGGCAGCCGGGCGACTTGACGATTCACATGAGCCTGATGCCGTGGGAATATCGGTGCGGCATCTGGCTCGGAAAGTATCAACGACATGTCAAACGCTAACGAGATATTCGGCGACGTAGTTTGCATCAGCCTCAAGAAACGGGCTGACCGGCGGCGGGCATTGCGCAAGAATCTGAAAGCCTGTAACTGGGCGTTCAAGCAGCCGAGGTTCTTCACCGCCGTGACGCCAGATGATGTGAAGATGCCGAAATATTTCCGTGGCAAACCGACCGAGTATGCGGCGCTGGTGTCTCACGGTCGCGTGGCGCTGCAAGCACGGCTGGCTCACGAAAGGGGCGAGCTTACCCTGATTCTGGAAGATGACGTGAAGTTCGAGCCGGACTACTTCGAGCGGTTCAAACGGTTCATGAATGAGGTGCCCGATAATTGGGACGCGTTGTGGCTCGGCTATTATCCGTCCGGTCTTGCCCCAACACCGCTGACACCTCACGTCGCTGTCGCCCGGCATTTCTGGGGGCTTCACTGTTACGTTGTCCGCGAAAAAATGCTGTCCGAGTGGCTCAAGCGGCTCGGGAGCATGTGCATCAGCGTCGACCACGCGTTCTCATCGATGTGCGGCGAGTACAAAGTTTATTGCCCCACGGAACCGCTGGCGAAACAGGCATCCGGTTACAGTGACGTGACCGGTAGCGTGAGGAAACTGGATTAAGGAGACGATATGGAATTGGAATTCGGGCCATACGCAGCGAGCATACGCAGCCAGCTTACCTCTTTGGGTGTAAAACTGGATATGTCGCTCATCGACGAAGCGCAGGCCGACGCCGACGCCGTCACGCGGCTGTATCGCAGGCAGATAATCAGCGAGCATGATGCCGGTCGGGCGCGGTCGAAATTAACGAAGCGACTCGAAGCGGAAATCGGGTGGCTCAGCAAGAAAGTGGGGACGACATGAGTTTGATTGATGACATAGCGGATAAATGGGCTGGACGAATTGTGGACAAAGTCAATCTATCGACGCCGGTGGAATGTTGTGTTGCGCGGGAGGCCATACGAAAGGCAATTACAGAGGCGATGGAGCTTCGGCAAAAATACAAAGGACTGACTGCCTATCAATGGTGGGCCGAATGGCAGGCGCTCGGCGGGACAAATCCGAAGATTTACAAGCAGCCAGAGCCGGTGCCGGACGTTGACCAGCGCTATGAGGGAAGGACTGCGGAGGAATGGTTCAAGCTGCACGAGGTCATGCGCAAAGACTTCGAGCGAGCGGTGAAAGACCGGCGGGACATCGCCGACCTGCTCAATCGCAGCATGCTCAAGGTGGACTGCATCGAAATCCTCAAGGCTGTCTGCCAGCGGCCAGTGCGCTGGGTCGGTCGCTGTTCGTGGTGCGAATTCAAGGTAGATTGCTCCGACCAAGATGAAACCGGCCAGCAGGAGTTAATCGCGCACGCCAAGCAATGTCCCGAGAGACCGGTCGTTGAATTACGCGTCGAACTGGAGCGGTGTCAGCGCGAGCTTATACGGTACAAGAAGCTGGTGGAAGGCGAGGCATGAAACGCGTTGATTTATTCGCTGTGCTATTCGTAACACTGCTCTGCGTGTTCGCGCTCGGAGCCGCATGGGGCACGCACTATCCCTGCAAACAATTCACCGACCACGTCGCCGAGTTGGAATCTGCCCATAAGCGGGACATGGCCATCATCGATGACTGGCGCACGGACGCATTGTTCTGGAAGGAGTGTTCCGGATGGTGGAGAACCAACAGCGACTTCTGGATTGCCGAAACCACCGAATGTGAAACCAACTACAACGACGCCGTCGCCTCGTTTTACCGGCAGCGAGACGAGATGGACAAGGCGGTCGCGGCGGCCGAGTTCCTGAAAGAAGCTGCTGATGGATTCCTGAATGCCGCTCTCAAGGACAATGGCATCGAAAGACTGGGCGCGCTCCAGAAGGTCATCGAGAAGTTGAAGGCCGAGCATCCCGGATGGGAAACCAACGACCTGTCAAGTGGCGCTACCTTTCCGAGCAGTCAGGGCGTATATCTAGCGCGTGGGCAAACCCGCACAGAGACTGAGTCATGCCGTGCGCGAATATCTAGCGCACCTCGGCCCGCGTTGCCATGTCTGGACGAACTCGTCTGGCGCGGGAGAGATGACGATTGCGCCGGGCAAGACGCGATGGGTACGGTATGGACAGAAAGGCGTGCCCGATATTTCCGGTGTGATTAACGGGAAAAGTTTCTGTATTGAGGTCAAGGCTGGGCACGATAGTATGCGCGATGAGCAGAAAGTCTGGCGGGAGAAGTATGAAAAGGCTGGCGGCATCTACATCATCGCGCGCGACGTAGGCGATGTGATTGCCGTGTTTAATAAACTACTGGAGGGACAATGAAGAAGTACATGGCGGCAATTGAGGCTCTCTGTGAAAACGGCAGCGTGTCAAAAGGGAATTCCGTATTTGAGACGGAGGGACTGCTAGATGAGGCCACTTTGGCGACCGTAAAGAAGTCCTTCTGCGCTGACATAAATACCAATCATCCGGACCGAAAATGTGTACCAGAAAGAGCCATGATTCTGTCCGTCATCCCGCTGGAGGCGTAATGAGCGAAATACTAGATAGCAAAATAGCGCCCAAGCCGCCGCTTGGCATCATCTCGGTGAGCATGGAGACAATCATTCGGGATGGAGGCAGGAACCTCATGGCCGCGCTCTGCGAGCGAGTGAAAGTGGTCAATCTCATATTCGACAAGACCCGAGATTGCCTGATTGTCATTGCGCGTTCAGATGAGTTCTATGAATGTCCTCCCGTCAAGCATTACAAGGCGTTTGGATTCGGCCCCGCTTTGAAGTTTGAGCGTATCACCGATGCCCATTTCGAGGCGCTGCTCAATGCTCAAGTCCTCGGAATTTTATTGGAAGCCTGATGAACGCCTTCGACCCAGACGAATGGGATTACTGTCCCGACCCGATTTTCTGGCCGAGCGGAAGGGAACTGAGCAAACCGGATGAGTTGGGTAAAATCACGCATGAATAGACGCGACTTCCTAAAATCATCGGCAATTGGTGCTTTATCCTTCTTTGGTGTTGGCGGATTTCCACTCGCAAAGGAGCAGCACAATTCCGGACTCCAAAGAAGCCAGTATATCCTTGATTGGAATCACCGACCATTTCATTACAACTGCTTCCTTGAAGCAATAGTGATGGTCCCGCAAATGAAACGCCGCCAGCCAGCCGAATTCGTTTTGTATGCATCGGCTGATGTGGAAAAGGCTTACAGAACAGAGCTGGCACAGCGCTGCACTATGGGGAGCGATGTATGGCTGCCAGAACCGACCACACTTAAATCCTATGGATTCCCCGTCGTGGTGATGGATAGGATGATAGAAAACCATCTTGCACCCTATGTGCCATTCGGGCATCGGCAAGGGGGAATAGTCTTGTTCACCAAGAGCGCTCACTCATGGCATGGGATTGAACGTGAGCATTCCTCGATTGTATTGAATATCAACTGCTCATGAGTTGGGTCAAAACCAAGGAAACGCCGCCGTTGCCGCCGGACTTCTTCCAGCCGGTGCGACACCCTATGTTTCTACTTGGTACGGTCAGGCGAGCCGGGTACATCCTGCAGGCGCGACAGTGGAGACGGAGCGGCAACGTGCAGTTGTGGAACGAGGATTACAAACGATTTGAGGACGCCGAACCAGCCGTGAGAAAGACTTTCAAATTCCAGCATGAGTGACACAATTCCAGTGGTGTGGTGTTTCGGCAACCGCGGCGACCGCTGCCACGGGATGTTGCAGCACGCGTTCTCGGGCCAGCTTTGGCCGACAACACTAACTTTCAGGCATATCCTTGACCACAACGACCCCGAGATGGATGGGCACGGGGCCGTCGTGATTGTCTCGGGTGGGGTCCAGCGCGCTTACGCTGACGAGATAGCGCGCGCGCTGGATAAACTATCATGGGCCTTGGTCGTCGTGGCGGCGGACGAGGAAGGCCGGTTCCCGTGGCGCAAGCTCCTCGGGCCGAACCGCAAAATCTGGCTGCAGATGCCCCACGGCGATAAGCATGCCGGGGTTGACCGAAAATTCTGCATCGGCTGGCCCGGCGGCACGCGTGAGATACTCGCCAAGCTCGCACCAGCCTGTCCGGACGCCTCGCGCCGGTTCCCATGGGCGTTCATCGGTCAAATGCAACACCCGCAGCGCCGGGCATGCGTGGAGATGCTCGGACGGCGCACTGACGGCGGACTGTTGAGCCGGACAGCCGGTTACAGCCGGGGTTACAAGGTTGAGGAATATTTGCAGATGATGACGTGCGCGTATCTGGCACCGAATCCGTCCGGCACGCATACTGCCGACTGCTTCCGAATATGGGAATCGCTGGAAGCCGGATGTTTGCCTATAGTCGAGCGCCGCTGTCCGTCCGAGGAAGCGAACTACGATTACTGGGCTGATTTACTCGGCGGTCCGCCGCCGTTTCCAGTTGTTACCAGTTGGGAAGAATTCAATACGCTCGGCAACATCTTTCGCGGCATGCCCGAGAAACGGCAGCAGGAGACGAACAGGGCCATGGCGTGGTGGATTGGACAGAAGCGAGCGCTGGTTCACGCGCTGGAAGATGACATTTCGAGTCTGGCAGATGGTGACCGAGGAAAACTCGGTACGGGTTTGAGTCCTTCCCCATTGAAACACTCGCCAGACAAATTTATCCATCAACAAGAAGGAGACTCTCCCGAGATGATGCGACGAATGATATGGCGGTGTAACTGGGACGCGGACTGGTTCGGAACTTTACCGGTGCTGACATGAGCGAATCCGGCATCATCCTCGGAAGCAACGCGCCAACCGTCCAAACCGCGGACAAGGTCTTAATCGCGGCCTCCTGTCTGGATGTAGCGGCCAAGTTGAACCGGAAAGGCAAGAACGATTTCACGGCAACGTTCTTTGTGAAAGCTGGGATGGCCGTCAACGCCACGATTTACATTTCCGGTCAGCCGTTCATTGTGAAGGGGTGCCGGGCTGGTACGCTCACGGACCGGTTCGGTCACAAGGAAGATGGGTTCTGGATTGAGGCTGTTGGCAAGTCTTGACACCTCGAAGAATCTCCGGTAAACAAGCCGCTGCGGTGGGGAACCGAACGATTAACTGGAAGATTCATAATGCCGATGTTGTCGAAGCACCTGTTGTGATTTCCGCAAGGAATCGCCCGATGGTGCTTGGCGACACGGTGGGATTTTTTAATCCCAAAATCAAAGAGGTTGTCGCTACAAGGCCGCCCGCCAAAATCTCTCTGGACAGCTTGCGAGCGGACGAGTCGCATCCACTGTTCAGGTACATGGGTAGAGTTGTAGAGCTTCCCGATAGTTGTTGGAGTTGGACTGGTTCAGAGAACGGCAAGGGCTATGGAGAAATCAGGAAGGGCGGCAAAAAGTTGTATGCCCATCGTGTGTTTTATGAAGCGCTGATTGGCAAGATTCCCGATGAGCTTGTGCTCGACCATCTTTGCAGGTTTCCTCCATGTGTCAACCCTTGGCACCACGAGCCGGTAACTCACACCATAAATGTAGAACGCGGATTGATGTTTGGGCCTCATCCCGAACTTCGGCACACGCATTGTTCGCAAGGCCACGCACTGACGCCGGGGAATTCGTACATTCGTCCAGACGGCAAAGGCAGAAATTGTGTCCAGTGTGTCCGCATCAGGGCACGAGAATATCAACGAAGAAAGCGAGCCAAGTCTTGACTCCACCGGCCCAATCCGCTACTGAATCCACTCACAAGGAGGTGGGGGAATTTCTACTGCTGTGAGCGACATTGAATATGGTCTGGTTGTACCGTTTGGAACTGACGACCCTGAATTTGCCAGTGGCGTGGAATGGGAATTGTTCCGTCAACGGCTGATTGCGGGCGAGAAATATTTCACCACTTACTGCATGCCGCGAAACACTCACCGGCTGGTCACGCTCTGCGAGCACTACAACCGATTCTGTGAAAGCCGCAAGGACACGTATCCGGGCTGGGATGAAATTTGGGTGGGAGACGAAATCAAGGTTTGAAAAGTATGGACAACAAAATCATCACTGACTCTCTCGGGTTTCGTCTAGAAGTCACAGTCGTTATCGAGGAAATGGCCGTGCGTGGTCAGCATAAAACCCACGAACAGGACGGCGAAGTGAAACCGGACGCAGTCCATAAAATATTCATCGACTCGCACTTGCGCGGTTCCGAGCTTGCCGAAGTCATCGCACACGAGGCGTATCACCTGTTCTATTCGGTACGCCATCTGATAACGGTGGATGAAGAAACCGAAGCAACCGTATTCGGGCAACTGGTGAAGCGAATCCATAATGCCTGCGCAAAGCAGCCGTTATAAACACACTAAACGATGAGAGGACTTAGATGAGAGAACTGACTGACCACAAATTGAACGGGCTGAACGAGGCGTTAGAAATCCGCGTGCTCGACGAGCCGGGCGACGGCGGCGCGCATCACCTGTACGAAGTCGAGTGGCCGGATTGTGTGGTTGACCCACCCGGCGCGGGCCATCAAGGGGGCCACGAGTGCTACATAAAATTCCAGAAAGGGCCAATCAAGGAAGCGGGCACCAACGGTCTGTCCAACGAATCCTTGATAGCCATCGTCATGGACCGTCTCCGCTGTTTTCAGGCCGGTGCTTTCGCCTGTAGCGAGAACGCGCTCGCACTGACCAAGTTGGAGGAATCGCTGATGTGGTTGCAGAAGCGGACGCGCGACCGAATGGCGAGAGGTGTTGAGGGAACGTCGGTGAAATGATGAATTCCAATACCGTCAACGTCTGCTGGCTCAAAAACGACCAAGGCAAACCCATCCGAGGGATATGGGACGAGGGACTGCTCGAACACCTGCTCAGCGGACGGCTTATATCGCCGTCGTTGCAGTATCTACAGTTCAAAGTCTGCGAGGAAGTGCCGAAGGGCGAGCCGTGTGTCATCGTAATCTGCGGTAGCTACTTCGCGCCACGCGTCGACGACCTCCGCAAGCAGCTTGAGGGGCGCGGACCAGCCATCATCTGTCACATGGCCGACGAGGGGCACTTGCTGGATTCCAGCGCGTTGCTCCGGCCCGGCGACGTGTGGTGGCGGCAGATTGAGAATCCGGACGCCCTCGGCGCAACCAATTTCCCTGCCCGGCCGCACCGTGCCATGGTCAGCGGCTGGCGCAACGAGACCATCGAGCTATTGCGAGCCATCCACGCCACGAAGATAGAGCATCAAGGACCGGGTCCGAAAGACCTACTGTGGGCCTACTCTGGTCAAATCAATCATTCCTACCGGGCGGCCTGCTACGAGGAACTGAATCGCCGTCGGGATGGCAAGATGGTGTGCAGTCACGGGTTCGGGCAAGGTCTGCCGTATCCGGAATATTTGGCACTGCTGGCGCGCGCGAAGATAGCGATATGCCCGTCCGGTCCAGTGACTGCCGACACGATGCGGATGTACGAGGCGCTGGAGGCCGGGTGTCTGCCGATTTGCAACCGCCGCGCGCCGGGTCAGAAGGGTAATTACTGGCTCCACGTATTCGGCCAAGAACCGTTCCCGTGCGTGGACGATTGGCACAAGGAATTGCCGAAGTTGCTCGATTACTTCGCCGGTGACCCTTACGCCTTGAAACTCAAGACGGCGCAGGCCCTGCAATGGTGGGCAGATTACAAGCTGAGTCTGGTCAAGGGCATCGAAGAAGATTGGGCCAAAGTCTGTGCCGTAAAATAAGTCTTGCAATCAATCTCGAATTTGTGCCAGTAGTACCGTCAGTCTAACCAAGGAGAGACAAAATGAAGTTCGCGTTGAAGTTGTGTCTGTTTGTAGCCGCCATATTTCTCAGTGTATTTTTCGCCGGAAAAGCCGTCGACATGGTCAGCGCCCCGAGCGATGTGCAGGTCGGCATCGGCTTGACAATTATCACTGTCGCGCTGATTGCGTGGCTCGTATTTTTGGGACACGTAATCAAGAAAGGCTGTCGCGCACTATTCCCGCCAAGCTCAATTGGCCCGGTGGTCGTACTGCTTGTCGGCTTGACCTTGCTAGGCACCGGCTGCACGCGAGTCCGCCCCGGTTATGCCGGTATCCGCATCGACCTGTACGGCAAGAATCGCGGTGTGGAAGATTACCCGTTAGTCACCGGCATGGTCTGGTACAACCCGTTCACGGAAAACATTGATGAATGGCCTTGCTTCGTTCAAACCGCATCGTGGTGCGCCAGTAAGGACGAGGGCAGCCCCAAGAATGAGGAGATAACCTTCAACTCGAAAGAAGGTCTGGTAATCGCCGGTGACATTTCGCTGAGCTACCAACTCTACCAAGACAAAGTACCGGCGTTCTACGTCAAGTTCCGCAGCGACAGTATCGATGCCTTCACGCACGGTTTTCTGCGTAACGTGGCGCGCGACGCGTTCAACGAAGTCGCGCAAACGATGGGTGTGGAAGAAATTTACGGCGCTGGAAAAGAAGCCTTGCTCAAGGAAGTCACCAAGCGCGTGAATGCGCAGGTGGAAGAATTCGGAATCCATATCGAGCAATTGGGTTTCATCGGAGCGATGCGCCTGCCGCAGAACGTCGTGGACGCCATCAACGCGAAGATTAAGGCGACACAGGACGCCATCCGCGTTGAGAACGAATTGCGCCAAGCTTCGGCAGAGGCCAAGAAGAAAGTCGCTACCGCAGAAGGCGAGGCCCAGTCACAGGTCGCCCGCGCCGAGGGTGAAGCCAAGGCCAACGACCTCCTAGCGAAGTCCATCACGGCAGAAATCATCACGTGGCGGAAATTGCAGATTGCGCAGGAAACGATTGCCAAGTGGGACGGCAAGCGCCCGAATGTCGAGGGTACAGGAGCCAACCTGCTGTTCACGTTGCCGTCAGAGAAGTAGCGGACAGCATGACGGACATCACCAAGGAAATCCAGCACTGGGACGCGGCCGCCAAGTCGGACACCACGGCGCTGCACAACGCCATATTTGGAGGACCAAAGTTGGACGAGGAATTTGACCGCAAGACCATGCAATACGTCCTGCGCTGGATGCCACATCAAGGCACCATCCTCGATTTGGGATGCGGTATCGGTCGCATGGCGTTTCCCATGGCAACGCTTCGGCCGGAGGCGAAGGTAATCGGGCTGGACATTTCCGAGGCCATGCTGGAGTTGGCGCGAAAGCCGTTCTTGCCGGAGAATCTCACACTGGTCAAGGGCGACGGCGTGCATCTGCCAGAGGACTGCCCGCTGGATGCCGCGTATTCAGTGGCCGTCATGCAGCATCTACCGGCAGAGGTCGTGAAAGGCTATCTACAACAGATGGCCCGGAAGCTGGTCAGTGGCGGTGTATTCGTATTCCAGTTCGTTCGCGGGGATTATCAGTTCTTTCTCTCGCAGGCCATTCCGATTGACACAATGCGACAATGGGTTACTGAGGCCGGATTGAACATCGCTGAAACCAACATAGATTATCCCTACGAGAACTGGGTGTGGATGGTCGTGAGAAAACCATGAGCCGAATCACCTGCAACTTCCAAGGGCGACTCGGTAACCTGATGTTCGAGACAGCGTGCGTGCTGGCGACGGCATGGCGGCAGAAACTTGAGCCGTGCTGGCCACAAGAGGAATGCCAATACTACAAGGACATCACCGCGTTCGGGCATTTCATCAAGCCGGTCCTCAAAGCCTACGGCACGTTTACCGACCCGGCACCGTTCAAGCGGCATGAGGAGAACTACAAAAAGTTCGAGGCGCTGCCTGCGTTCACGACCGACACGATGCTCTACGGGTTCTACACTTCCAGCCGGTACTTCAACGATTACCGGCGGGAAATCATCGACGTGTTCACCAAGACGTATCGGGCCGATGTGGCCGTGCGCGTGGAAGAATTGCGACGGCGGCATATCGGCAAACAACTGGTCGCCGTCCACGTGCGCCGGGCGGATTACGTGACCGATTACTTTTGGGACCTGCCACTGAGCTACTACGAAGCTGCCGCAGCGAAGTTCCCAGATGCCGAGTTCGTGGTGTTCAGTGACGACCTCGACTGGTGCAACAAGAACCTCGGGTTCATGCGCCGACCGGACATCGTGAACGACCGAGATTACATGGCGATACAAGTGATGTCCCGGATGGACGCGATAATCATAGCCAATTCGACGTTCTCAGCGTGGGGTGCGATGCTCGGCGACCCCGATTGCAATAAGACGGTCGTGGCCCCTGCCTGCTGGGTGCCACCGGGTCGAGGGAATCATAACGCAGACATTTACGAGCCGCACTGGATACGATTATGAGAGCGACGACCATCAATAAGAAGTGGACAATTATATTGCCCGACCACCGGGCCGACACGTTCGATGAGCGCCAGATGTGGGAGGTCCAGCGGTTCGAGTCGATGGAACGACATCTCAAGCCCGGCATGGTGCTTCTTGATGTGGGTTGCGAACAGGCGGATATATCCATCATATTCGCCAAGCTGGTCGGCGCGGAGAACATGTGCCTATTTGAAGGTCTGCCGTTGGTTTGGCCGAACATCCGCCAGACATGGGAAGCGAACGGGCTCGCCAAGCCGAAAGCCTGTTTCGCCGGGTTGGTGAGCGACAAGACCGACCTGAACCCGCCGAACCTGAACTTCGATAACGAGATGAAGGCCGATGGCTGGCCGGGATGCTCTGTCGGTGAAATCTTCACGCCATACGATTGCCGCTACATCCACGCGCACGCCGACCAGACACCGCAGACGACACTGGATGATTGGTGCGCTCGTACCGGCATATTCCCCGACGCCGTTACCATGGACATCGAAGGCGCGGAACTGTTGGCCATGCAGGGAGCTAAAAATTTGCTGAATCTTGGCAAGCCAATGCTCCTTTGGATTTCCGTGCATCCCGAACTACTCATCCGCGATTACCACGCCACTTCCACCAACTTCAATCACTTCATGGAACACTGCGGATACCGCGGCGAACTGCTCGGTATCGACCACGAAAACCACGTGCTGTATCGAAAGGTGTGACATGCCCGGCATTCAAATCCCTGAATTCTACTTCTTCCGTCGCCTCTGCGGATTCGAGCAGCCGTTCCAGACCTTCATCGAGACGGGCTTGTTTCAGGGCGGCACCTGCAGGCGCGCGGCGGCCTCGTACGAGTTCCAGCGGGTTCACAGTATCGAAATCAGTCAGGCTTACATTGATAGATTCCGAGAAACATCGCCTGACCCGTGCATTGAGCTGCATCAGGGCAACTCGGCTGACTTGCTCCCAAAGATTGCGCCAGCATTACCGACTTTCTTCTATCTGGACGCTCACTGGTGGCATGACCCCATTGACCCCATCGATTGCCCGAAAGATGGCCTGCCGCTGTTCAAGGAACTTGATTTCATCCTGTCGAGGCCGTATAGCGAGCTTGTCGTAGTGGACGACATCCAAGCGTTCGGAGGCGCGCCCAACGTGACCGAGGAATGGAAAGAAGTTACTGTCGATAAACTCAACGAACGATTCGGCGCGAGACGGCGGTTCAGCTTCATGCACGACCTGCGATACGTCATCGCGACCAAGGAAATTTGATGCCCGACCTGTCACACCTAAGCCGCACAGAATTGCAGGAGTTGGAAAGGCACGACATCCGATGCCGTTCCGAGCGACAAAATGACGATGAATACATGAGCAGCATGAGAGCAGCCATGGAATCGTTCGGAATCATTGTAATGGGGGTTGTGCAGATTTGATTTTATGAACACCATAACCTTCAAACATCCGGGCTCGGGATTCACCTTTCACATTCGCGAGAACACGTCCGACCGCTGGGTGATTGACGACGTGTTCGACCAACAGGTTTACAAGTTTTCGCCCGACATGGTATCGGACGGCGGCGTTATCCTTGACGTGGGTGGAAATATCGGAGCCTTTAGCATGTACGCGGCCAAGCTGTGCCCGAGCGCGCGGGTGATTGCCTACGAACCGGAGCCGGAGAACATGGTGTTGTTCTTGCGCAACATCCGTGACAACGGCTTTGAAGTGGACGGCAACATCACGGTCTGGAACAAGGCCGTCAGCAACGAGCGCGGCATGGGCAAGATACTGGGGAATTTCGGCAGCAGCCGATTGTTGGCCACCGGTCATGAAGGATTGCAGGGTGATTACGCTGATTGCCAGACCGTGACGCTCGCTGACGTGTTTGAGGATAACCAGATTTTCGTGTGCGACTTTTTCAAGTGCGACTGTGAATGGAGTGAGTACCTAATCTTCGACACGACACCCGAGATATTGTGCCGCATCAAACGTATCGCCATGGAATATCATCCGGTGACCAAGGATGAGTTCACCGCGTTTGCCGAACGGCTGGCGCGGACCCATAACGTGGACGCGTCGCCATGGCGCGAGAAGTGCACCGGGTATCTTTCCGCCACACTGCGAGACTAATAATGCGACGGTTGCTGATTACCGGCTGTCAGCGGTCGGGCACTCGGTTCATATCTGAGATGCTCAACGGTCTGGCTATCCATTGTGGTCATGAGCAGGTGTTCCATCCTTTCTTAAACAAGCCGGTTGGCATGGCCTTCTGGGAGACGCTACCGAGCATGCGCGCTGAATCTTCGTGGTGCGCTGCACCGTTCTTGAAGACCATCTCGCGCAATGTCGCCATCCTGCATCAGGTCCGACATCCGCTTCACAACATCCGGTCGGCAACCGGCATCGAGTTCTTCAAGACGCCTTTTCGACCCTATGAACCGTTCGCGCCGTTCGCCATGAAACATTGTCCGGAAGCATTCAAGCAGCCGACGGAGGTGGAGAGGGCGCTGGCCTACTGGTGGCTCTGGAATCGGATGATTGAAATAGCGGTTGGCGACAGCCCGAACTACGCTCGCTGGCGTGTACGGTATATTCGTCCAATCGAAGTGGTGGAAATGTTGCGGTGGGCATTAGGCGAAGAACGGACCGAGATGCAGGTACGCCCGCTGTTCGCGCGGCTCGGCACGCAAGCCAATCACCGCGCACGCAAAGAGGACATCAAGTGGAGCGACATACCGGCCAGCCACATCAAGGAGCAGGCTGCGATAATGGCGCGGCGGTATGGCTACTTTGAGTTGGAGAATCCTGTGCTGCCGGAGTGGGGCGCGTGAGAATCGCTATTAGCTCGAACCTCCGCGGCGGCAAAGGTCTGCTCGCTGACTTTTTAATTCTCAAGGCCCTGCTTGAGCCAATGGGGCACGAGGTGTTTGGATGGGAATTTGACAATTGCAGTGCGTGCCATGAAGTGGACATGCTTATTTTTTTGGAAGTATTGAATCCGGCCATGATTCGCTGGGCCAAAAGAAGGCTATACCTACCAAATGTAGAATGGCATTCCGCGTCGAATAACTACCTGTTATCCAAAATTGATATGGTACTGGCCAAGACGCGCGATGCGGAACGCATTTTTAAGCCCATAGCCCATCAGGTCTATTACACCGGCTTCACCGCGCAGGATTTCTATGACCCCGCCGTCAAAAAGAAACGCGCCTTCCTACATAATGCAGGACAGTCTCAGGCTAAGAATTCCCTCGCAGTCATCGAAGCATGGAGAAGGTTCTCGCTGCCGTATCCACTGACCATCCTCGCTGAGCACTACACCGGCAACGAGCCAAACATAACTTACATAAAATCTGTCGACAAGCCGACGCTGGCGCGGATGAAGAACGAGTTTCAGTTCCACATCATGGCGTCGGCATACGAGGGCTACGGCCAATCCATCTGGGAATCCATAGGCTGCGGGGCGGTGGTCGTAAGCGGCAAGTATCCGCCATTCGACGAAATCGCCGCCTGTCCCAACGGTCTGCGCATTCCATCCGAACATCAGTCCAAGCAAGGGCTTGCGACGACACACAGCATATCCCCGGTATCCGTCATGGGCGCGGCGGACAACTGCTGGCGGCTGTCCGAGGACGATTGCGGCAAGCTTGGCAGAATCGCGAGAGAATCGTTCTTGACAGAACGAGCGAATTTTGAGAGAAGGTTTACCGCGCTGATACAGCATACCAAGGAAATCGGCGAACGCGAACCATTACGAGCGGAAGATTTGATGCCATGAAAACCATAAGAGTAACACAGCGAGACATTCGCACTGGCATTATCGGAAACCCATGGCATTGTGCAGTTGCCAAGGCCGTTTCCCGTCATACCAATAAAAAAGTAGTGGTCCTTAATGATAGTATCCGTTTGGACGGTAAAGACACTAGCCGCACTTTACTTAAATTACCAGCACGTGTGCGTGGTTTAATAAAACGTCTCGATGCTTATAAAACCGTGCGTCCATTTGCGTTTCTCCTTGAAATATAACATGAGCGACACACAACCATCCGCCGAAGTCCTGAAGGTCGCCCGCCAGATTGTGCAGAAGCAGGGCGAAGGCATCACGCTGAGCGTTGACCTAGTGGCCAACATGATTCAGAGCGGTTTATTCCTTGAACCGCTTGCTCAACATCAGGCGGCACTGGTCAGATTGATTGAAAACGACCGGTTTCTCACTGGAAAAGTTTCCGAAATGGAAAGCCGAGTAAACGACGATTTGGCAAGATACAAGGCCCTCTACGAACACCTGACCGAGATGTGCCAGCGCAACGGCCTCGGCGACACATTGGTCACCGCTCTGCCGAAGGTAATCAGCCAACGTGACTTTGCCTTGGCCGCGATAGACCGAGCCGTGAAGCTCTCAGGCTCAAAGAAGTACACCAAGGTGGAAGATGTCGTGCAAGAACTGGTCTGGAAACTCGACCATCTCTTGGCGCACTGCAAGGATTCGGAATGCAGCGAGTGCGCCGTGATAATTTGTCCCGACCAAGAGGATTTCCACTTCCATCATGACGGCTGCCCGATATGCGATGCGCAGGAGGAACATAAGAGGCTGGAGAAAGAGCCGGTGATGTTCGACTTGGAAACCGGACTTGGTCAACCGCCTGCAACGCCGAGTCTCGCACCGGCCAAGACGCCTTACCTCGATGTAACGGCCGGGCCGGGCGGCAAGGTCACTACCTCGGTGATGCAGCCATGATGATGCAACACATCGCTGGCATCTTGTTGCTTGGAATTCCGTTCTTGGGAATTTTTATTTATACCGCGGGCTGGTTTGGGTTCATTCGGGCCGCCAAGGTTTTTGCATTCGCGATTTTTGTCACGGCAATCGTTGCGGCGTGTGTCGGATTTGGAACCTTTTTACTGTTACACTAATGGTCTATCTCTACACATGCATGCGATGCGAGCTTGGCGACCATGACCGCTGCGAAAAAGGACATCCAGCGCCGACGGGTGTATACGGTGGAACGCGCTGCCGGTGTTTCTGCAATAAGGGCGGCGGTATAAAGGTAGCTCCGCCGGACATCATACCAGACGAAGTGAAGGCGGCGGTCAATACCGAGCGCAGGCGAATCGGAGTGTGGCTGGACAACATCGCCAACCAACTCCGGTCCATCGGCCACTGCCAGCCGAACCGGGGCGAGGTGATTGTGGACATTCAAGAGAAGGCCAAGAAGCTGATTGACGGAGAGGCATAACATGACACACAGGATTTTAATGACGTTCGTTTGGATTTTGTTGGCATTGCAAATTACACTTGTAACGACCAGAAACCACAATTCGCACTACGTGATTATTGAGTGTGACGACGGCAAGTACACGCTGGAGCTTCGCAAGGGATGGTTGATTGTGGATAAAATCAGGCACAAAGGAAAAATGTATGGCGATATTCAGGAAGCCGAGTGGCACAGGGACTACATGAATGCTTGGCTGAAAGCTGGGCGACCCAAAGACCCAAACATTTTTGATGACCATTCCCCGGACGAAGGTGCCGACTGTAAGTGGCGAGAGGTGGAAGAATGAGCTTTGAAGTGACCAAGGAACAGGTGCGCGAAGGCTTGCGCCGTCACGGCATACTCGGCAACAGCGAGGACTGGATGCTGCTCGGTGCCGCCGCTGTCGATAAGCTGGACGAATACCAGCGCGCTATCGAGCGTGCAAAGAGAGACGCCGGAAAATTGCAGGCCGCTGTGATTGACATGCCTCCATGGCAGGAACCAGCCAGTAAAGAACTGCTTACCAATGGGAACGCCAACTTCGGCAATATTAACCCCTGCTGGTTTCAGCAGATGCGCGAGGCTGTGGCCGTGGCTAAAGAAATCGCCTTTCGCAAGATGGCAGATTATCGGCCGGTGCCGAAGCCGGTGGAACCATGAGCGCGCTCGCCGGTGAATCCGCCAAGGCCGTACACGACGATGCCAACAAGCGCCGACTCGGTGACTGCAAGTTCCCGCACAACTTCGAGGCAGCGGACGGCGGGGCCAACATTGCTTGTACCAAGTGCGGGGGTGAGATAGATGGCCTAGCGGCTGGCCATTACATGGATTCACTGCAACGAGTCGTGGATGACCCGCCATGGGGCAAGATGCGGGGGAAGGCGTGACAGTCAGTGTAATCATACCAAGTTTTAACGACGCCGAACACTGGCGAGATGGCAAGCTACTTGAGGCCCTCGCCTGCCAGACCATCCCTCCGCTTGAAGTCCTAGTAGTCGACGATGCATCAACGGACGACACAGTCGAGGTTTTGAAGAAAGAATTGCTCGGGCATGACTGGCCGTTCTCAGCGAGCGTGTTCCGTCGATTGACACCAAGGACACTCGAAGGCGGAGGTCCGGGCTGGGCCGAGAACGTGCTTTTCAAGGAAGCGATTGGCAGCATCCTGATTCATCTGGACGCAGACGGAGTTCCTGACACCGGCATGGTCGAGTTGGTGATTGAGCAGCGCATTACCGAAACACCGCAGAGAGTGTTGTGGGGCCAAATCGATTTCTACGACGAACAGACCGGCGTGAAGCTCCATCGTGACCCTCGCTTGGACTATTTTCCTGCAGAGCCCGGAGTGTATCGGATGCCCAAGACACCGTTGCTGGCTTACGGGGCGATATGGGCGGCCCCGAGAAAAATGTTACGCGAGTTAGGTGGCCACAACCATGAACTCAGTGATTACCGGGCTCAGGACGCCCGCCTCGGGATGCGGCTCATGGGATGCATATCGAATTTTTTCGTCACCGACCCACGCTTCCGATTCGACCATTACGGAGTGCCGACGCAGTATGCGCTCATGCACAGGAAAGAAGGCGGATTGACGCGAGAGGGGCGCAGGCAGGCGGCGGAAGATATGAAGCGATTCCGAGAAACCCATATTTCACCGATTTTGGGTAACTGGAAGCCCGAACTCATTGCCAACGGCGGACGGATGTTCTGGGACAGCAAGGTTCTGGTTGGCGCTTACGAAGAAATCACGGCATGAGTGTTCCCGCTAAAACCTTCTGGCCATTGCGAGGCGTTACTGTTAAAGCACCGAACTACGCCGAGGCCGAGAAGGTCAAGGCGGTATTTCATTTGCTCGGATTCAAGTTCATCGTCCACGAGGAAATGCCGCCCGATGAAATCCACTTCACGCAACACGGTCGGTGCATCGGCAAGATTGTCGGTATCAAGTCATGAGGCGATTCTTTTTTCATTACAACAAACGCACCAAGCTGATGACCCTGCATTTCATGGCGAAATGCATGCCATGTAAGAATCTTGTCTGCCGCGTCCCGTGTGAGACGCACCGGAACAAGCGCCAGCCGTTACTTGTAATGCGCGGGTTCGCCCATAAGGTCATACAAATAGGCGACACAATAGAAATCACTTGACGGCCTAACTTGAATCGCGTATGGTCGGAATATGAACTACTGGCAAAATCATGGTTGGCTTTTCCTGTTTGGTATGGCGTGCTTTCCGAGAGTCACGCTCCTATTTTTCACAACGCTCTCGTTCGGCCTGTGGAGTTGGCTGGGCTGGATTTTCTGCCCACACTTACTTGTGGCCATCATCGCCACTACGATTTACTGGCACACCAATCCCGTGCTGGTCGTTTTTGCGTGGTTTATGGCGTTCGGCGGGACGGGTTCCGAAGTGGAGATAGGTAAGAGGGCCAGTCGGTGACCGGCGACTTTTCAAGATTGCCCCCGGATGTCACCGTCATTGTTGTTGACGGGCATACCGACCGCAACGCACTGGCCCGGATACTGCTTGAATCGGAAACGATGCGAGCTTTGGTTATCCTTGAGGCAGAACCCAAGCCCAAGCCACTGCTCTTTTCGGATTTACTGCCAAACCCGGTCACGTTCAACTATCTCAAGAAGAAAGAGCCGCCATCCGAGCAGATTCATCCTTGGAAGATTCGAGGAAAACGGAAATGGTGAAGAACGACCAGACGGCGGCGTGGGTCGGCAAGGGCATCGCCTGTCAGCTTTGCGGCACTGGCTATACATTGGAGGCGGGGGATGTGGTGAGGATTAAACGGTCTGCCACTGGTCACAGAAACGTGAGCATTCACTTACCATGTGGTCATCATTTTTGGTTGAGTGAATATTACGAGCCGAAAGTTACCCTCCAATTGATTGGACCAGAAATGGAATGAGCTACAACATCTGCCACACATGCGGGGGATTGCATGCACCGGAATACACCAAGAGCGACTTGGCGTTGTGTAAGTGTCCGGCCCCAATCATCGAAGCTTGGCCTGCGGGCGCAAGGAAGGAAACGACGGGGATGGATAGGCGCGTGGTCTGTGCGGCATTGCGCCGAACGGATGGACTACGAGTATGCGGCGCTCGCCACTTCGATGACGTAATGCGCGACCAAGTCAAGCTCAACGGCGGCACGGTGGACTGGATTGGAGCTACGCAGGGATTCATCGACCAGCGCGGGGTATTCATGACGCGCGAAGAAGCGTTGGAAGTCGCGAAGGCCGCCGGTCAAATCCGACGCAGATGCGGCGGTGACGAAAAGAGGCTTTACAGTGAGAACCTTTACTAAAGAGATTGACAAGGCATTGTCGCTGCGGCTTCGGGAACTGTCCGACCAAATTGAGCGCGAAATGAATCGTGGTAACCGAATGATTCAGCGCATAGAGTCGTATTTACGGAAACGTCACGCGACCTGTAGAACATGCGGGAGGCCCTATTGAATCTCACACCATCCCAACTCCACATCCTCCAGCATGGTCTGGGAGTAGACGAGTACGGTCAGGGTAATCAGTACCGCAACCATTTCGTTACTGGACCTGAATCCAAAGACTTCGCCGATTGTCAGGCGCTGGTCGCCCTCGGGTTGATGAACGATTACGGAGCCAAACCTTGCTACGGCGGCATGCATGCTTTCAACGTGACAACCCACGGTATGGATGAAGTGCGGATGCAGAGTCCGCCACCACCGAAGCTGAGCCGGGGCGCGCAGCGATACCGGGATTATCTGGATGCCGACAGTGGCTTGACATTCATCGAGTGGCTCAAGGCAAGGACGAGGCAACCGGCATGAAATACCTACGTCAATTCCTTGCATGGCAACAAGACTGGCGATGGGCGCTTCGGGTGTCTCGATGTCATCGCCGCAGCCGTGGTGTTTACGGCCAGTTCTTGAGCAACGTCGGTCACGACATAGCGCGTGGAATACTTCCGCCCGATGTACTCGACCGATTTGGGTTGAGATGAGCGGGTTCTTCAAGCCCGGAACCAGTAAAGCCGACCAGATTGCCTACTTCAAGCGCCGTCTGGCCTGCGCCAAGAGGCGGTTGCGATATTGGTCGGGTAATCCCAGCTTCAGCGCCTACCGTCCTACCGGCAAGAGCCTGCAGCGCGCAGAGATGTCCGGGAAATACGAGCTTGCTGTCAATGACTGTCATTCGCTTGCCGGTCACCTCGATGACCTCGGCGTAAAAGTCCGGGTAGTGGACGTGCGCCGCACCTTTCAATGCCGTTGGACCAACCCGAAACATCCGGAAGTCCTCATCTGGCCAGAGTCCAAGTAACGCCGTCCACGCCGCGTTGACCCTTCTCGGCGAATGGTAGAGCACACAACGACGAGCGCACTACCTATGGCAACCATCTTTCAAAAACTCTCTGTATTGCAGCAGGTCCACCAATCTACCGTAGCGAAGGCGAAGGATGCCAAGGGACACGGGAGTGAAAAACGAGGCATGACAGCATCGTCCGAGTCCGGCGGCTCCGACCACTGGCACTATGACAGCCGACAGGATGACGCAGCCAAGGAAGCGCGCGGCGAGAAAGGCCCATGGAGTCCATCAAAGCTCACCGACGACCCTGACGACGAACGTCATACGGTAAAGCACGAGGATGGTTCTACCGGTCAGGTATTCGCCAGCAAGGAAGCGGCGCAGGCCAACGCCGATGTTCGCAATGCCGGTGGAAAGATTGGAAAAACATTCTCACCGAACCTCCGCATGCTAGGCACCATCGGTGAGCGCATCGGCAAGGCTGGCAAAGGCTGGTTCCACGGCAACCAGAAAGTGCCGGGCAGCAAGTCGGCGCGGTCCGATGCCTACGTATCCAAAATGCAGGAAGCCAAGGCCCACGCCAAGGCAGGCCGCATGGTGGATTCCAAGATGGCCCAAGCTGACGCCCAAGAGCAATGGTCCAAGATGGCACCGGGCGAGCGCCAGTATGCCATGAGCACAATTTCCGATAATGCCTCCGACGACATCGGCAAGGCGCTGAACCGCGGGTTCGAGTTCGGTCACGGTCGAAAAAAGCGGTAAACGAAAGGTATCGAGCATTATGTGGCATAACATATTCCAGAACAGAATCGTACAAATCATCCTCGCGGTAATCGTCGTCGTGGCGCTCTGCTGGATTTGCGGTATCGGTCTGCATTTCAATGCGGGTCAGGGCGGGGTTAATCTAGGGATTTCGCACGGACAGAGCGGCGAAGGCAAGTAAAATGGTACACCATCGGCATCCTGTAAAAACCAAACTACATCCGGCAGCGGTGGTGGCACCATTGCTCACGGCGTATAGCGCCAGATTGCAATGGTGGAACTCCCGGGATGGTATTTGGGAATTGGCGGAGGTGTCCGGATGTGTGAGTGAGGCATCAGCAAGGGCCGAGCTTATCGAGAAGGCCAAGGCCAAAGGTTGGACCCGTCCGAAATGGTGGCAGTTTTTACGCCGAACGTTTGAGGACAAGCCCGAACTGGTGCCAGTCACGGCCAGTCATCATTAACAATTCACAAACGATAACGGGGACATCGACATGGGTGAGCTGACACAGGACCAACGGAACGAACTGGACGCGCGGCTGCCGGAGATAACGCAAACGCCGCGCTTCGATTGTCGTGTGCCCAAACACTTGCTGGCATCGGCCACAGAATCCGAGCGGTACATGATTCAGGCCGTGGACATTGCCGGACAGAAACAGGACTGGTTCATTCAGGTGGTGATACGTCTGAACCACGAGGCGCGCCGCTCATTGGCCGAGCAGTTTGCGATGAGCAATGACGTGGAAGAGTTCAAACGGCAACGGACTTTCTTTACAGGAGGATGGGCCGTTGCGGCATGGGCCGGAGGTGTTATCATGGCGGCAATACTGGCGATATTGGCGGGAGGATTTCTCCATCGGTGACGCCTCTATGAACCGAGTGCTTGAATTCGTGGATGAAGCCGTTATTGCGATGAATAAGACACCGCGAGTGCTAGTGGTCGAGAGCGAAACAGAAACGCTGGTCCTGATAGCCAATGTCTTGAATCAATATGGCTGTAACGTCCTATCGGCCACAACGGGGGAGATGTTCAGGACAATAATTGACACTGAAACATCGGCTGGTCGGGATAGGCTAATAAGCCTGTTGTTTCTGGACTTGAACGTGACCGATATAGATATTGTCGAGACGCTTCGATTCCTAAAGGTGAAACTGGCTGGCGTGCCGGTGATACTAATCGCCGACAGCCCGGATAGCGAATGCCTGAACAAGGCCGCCAAGGTTGGATATTTCGGGCTACTCATGAAGCCGCTGGATGTAGCGCACCTCAACGAAATTTTTGCTGCGCACAAGATTCGCAAAGCAGATGGTCCAGTTCTTTTGCCCGGTCCTTCCGAGGTTAAGGCTTAGAAATGAGCGAGAAAGAAAATTCGGAAATGTCCACAGGGGTTTTGATTGCCAGAATCGATGGCTTTGAAAGACTTATGGACGAACGCGACCGCCGATACGAAGAGCGCTCCGTTCAATCCACCAAATCCGTGGAATTGGCGTTGACCGCACAGAAATCACTAAGCGAACAGGCTTTCGCCAACGCCGAAAAGGCCATCGCCAAGGCCGATACCGCTACTGAAAAAAGGTTCGATGCAGTGAATGAGTTTCGGGCGCAGTTGTCGGACCAGACATCCACATTTTTGCCTCGCAATGAATATACCGTCCAGCATAAGTCGATGGAAGAAAAAATCGATGCCGTCGAGGCCAATCTTACGGCGCGCATCGAGCAGAACAACAAGGCTTCACTGGACTCAATTGCCGACCTGAAAGATTCTCGCACGCTTACCAAGGGGCGAGGAGAAGGTATATCCGCAACAGTCGCTTACATGATTGCTGGAGTGGGCGTTGTCTGCACTATTATCGGATTGATATTAGGTATAGTTTTCAGGCCGGTCGCCGCACAATCGCCGGTGCCGGTAGCGGTTCACGAATCGGTCAACAAGTAAACGAAACGGAATACAATGTTTGCACCTCTATTAGCGAGTGCGTTTTATGTCGGCGGTGGGGCCGGTCTATTGCTGGTCATCGTCGTGGTAATTCTGTTGTTGCGGTAATTGGAATTGGTCATGTTCAAGAACCTCATATTGTCGGATGAGCAGAAGATTGCGAAGGTGTCGCTGGAAGGCGCGCGCGCGAAGTTCCTGAACCCGGACGGTACGTTCAAGTCCGGGTTCGACGGCTGCAAGAATTACCTCGTCAGTTTCGGGTACACGCCCGATGAGGCAGGCACCATCGCCTCGAAGGTGTTTGGACTACAGGACGCGGCCAACGTCACCAAGGCTGGTGCCTTGATTGAGCCGACGGTGGAGATGCTGGAAAAGTCGCTGCTCCGCAAAGACATTTGGGACGAGGACAGCGACGGTGCCGAGCCCACTGACTTCGAGAACCGCGAGCAATGTATGACCACGATGATTCAGGACAACGGCCACGATTACGGTGAAGCGTCCGACATTTGCGACAAGCTCGGTCAGGATGCCTTGTGGGATGATGACGATATTTTCAAGAACTTGGATGAACACGCACGTGCTGTTCTTCTTCAAGACGCGGTGAACAAAGCTAGGGCTACTGAAGGCATTGTCCTGAGAGTCCCGATAGCCATCATCGCGAAGATTTGCCCAAGCTGCGCCGACCGGATGGAAAAGCACAACATGAAGCTGCTGAAAATCCGGGTCACGGATGAGGACACGGCGCTGGCCAAGGCCATCGTGCAGGTTTCTAAAGAGAAGGATGCCAAGGGCCATGGCAGCAATAAGCGTGGCGACCGGCTCGGCGAGAAGTCCGAAGCGCTATCAGCTTTGGCGGTTACGCGTGGTAACATTGCCACCGAAGATACCTCGCGAGCGCTCAGCCCACGATTCGACGACCGCGGCGCGCATGCGGCAGCGGCCCGGTCGAACGAGGATGCAGGCAAGGCTTATGGTCAGGCGGCGCTCGCAGCGCGCGCCAACAACGACCCGCATCATGCCAACTTCAACTCAGCCGAAGCAGCCATGCATTACAGTATGGGCCGTATCCACCGTGACGCCGAGGCAGGCAAACTGGATTGGAACGGGTACTTGGACAGGGTTCAAAGCGTCAACAACGACCACTACAAGGCTATGGAGGCTCAGCGGGCGTGGGCGGCACCGGCAATCAAAGAGGCGGCGATTCAGCATCACATGGCGAGTAACGAACTGGAGAGCGACGAATTCCAGACCGCGCACCAGAAGGGCGAGGCCATGTATAACGCCGAGCGCGGCATCAAGAAGGCCGACGGCGAGCACAAGACGGCCCAAGAGCGCGAGGATGATGGAGGATTTTTCAACTATTGCGTCAAAGAAATAGCGCCGATGAGTGGCGTATCTGACCCGAACGCTTTATGTGCTGCCCTTCACAAAAAGTACCTTGGTCGCTGGCCGGGCGCGGACAAGAGCGTGGAGAAGGCAATGCGAACCGAGGTGGCGAATGCCGATGGTATCGTGGTGGCAGTCGTGATTCACAAGTCCGATGGCAGCCGCGTTACCATGGGTGACGTGCAAATTGGTAAATCCATATCGAACTGCCCGGCGTGCGGCCAGATGCCGGACAAAGTGCAATTCCAAGGCGACGCGCTGAAGTGCGGCTCCTGCGGCAAGACCTCCGACATGGAAGAATGGGATGACGACACGGGCGATACGTCCGGCGGCGGAGGTGGGAAGGCCACGCAACCGGCGGCTCCGACTGCCCCGGTCCAGAAGGCATGGAAGTGCAAGAACTGCGGCGCATCGATGTCCGACGCGAAGGTCAGCGGCGGCGCGGCAGTCTGTCCGGCCTGCGGAGAGAGCAACGACGAAGCCTACGATATGGACAGCGTGGATGACGATGACGTGAGCAAGGCTAAGGATGCTCTTGGGCACGGGTCGAATAAGCGCGGGGAAGAATCCGAGGAAGAAAAGCAAAGCCGTATGACAGTCGGCACCGCCATTACTTGGGCGGCAAATAGAGCACCCGGAACCGATGCACAAATAAAGGCGCTTGAGGGTCTACGGGATAGCGGCATGAGCGTGCCCAAAGACATCGCCACGATAAACCGGGCAATCAAAAAACTTCAATCCGAAAGAATTGTCATCAAGGTAGACCAGCGCCCGACCGAAGCGGAGAGGAATCAAGAAATTATGGAACGCACCAAGCAGGAAATGGAAGCCGTCACGCCCACGCACGAGACGGCGGGGCAACGGGTCATCGGCAAGACACTGAAATTCATGGGCGCATTAGTCGGCCTGACCAAGGCGTCAAAGCCGGTCGTGGTTCGCAAGGACGCCGACGCCAGCGAATTCTCCAGCATGGACGACTGCATGAGCAGCCTCGTTACCGACCAGTCCATGGACCCCTACGAAGCCAAGGACATCTGCGCGCAATTGGGCCAGAGCGCGGACTGGGATGACACGGATGATTTCGATTTCGACCTGTACAAGAGCCGGAGCGGCAAGCCAGTCGCCATCGGCAAGGCACTGGAATTAACGAGCGCGGCGCACGTGGCGAAGGCGAAGGATGCAGTGGTTGTTAAGTCCGACGACGCCGAATCGAAGTACACGGAAGGCGGCCACTTCAAAGGTGAAGCCGGGACCGGCGAACGGTTCGACAACGCGGTGAAGTACATGCAGGCCAAGGGATACTCCGAAGATTCCGCCAAACGCATTGCCGGTAGCATAGCGCAGCACGTCGGTAAGACAGTTTCAGATTCCGATGCCATTTCAGCATTCGTTGAAAAGGCCGACGACTCGCACGAAGTGGAGAAGGCGCTCGAACTGGCCAAGACCTTCTCCGGCAACACCGGTGCGGTCAACGTATCGACCGGCCAAGCCGACAAGGTCGTATGCCCGAACTGCGGCGGCACGATGGACCACACGGACAACGGCGTAGGCGGAGTGTTTGTATGCTCGGCCTGCGGATGGGAAGCCGGGGATAATCTGGACAACGAGACGACCGGACCGGTCGATGATTCGGACCCGATGGCTGTCATTGCGGCGTTTGCGAAGGCCAAGGATGCGGGTGGACATGGCTCGGAAAGGCGTGCGCGAGCCGCTAGTGCTCTGGACGCATTACGGAATAAATATCCTGTCGGCACCAAAGTGAGTGTAAACGACCATGATAGCTACTCCGGACCAGCAACCGTAATCGGCCACGAAAATAACAGGCTTGGCATGGCAATGGTTTCTACCGACAAAGGGGTTTATTATGCCCACGAGACCGGCCCGGATAATTCGGTATCCAAGTCAGGCCAAAAACCGGCTGGCCTACTCGGTCGCATGCAGAACATCGTCAAATCCGGCGGCCAAGTCTAACATGATAACACTCACAGCGGCATCCACGCAACCCGGTCAGGTAGCGCTGAACTGGAAGGCCGACTTCACGCCATCGGGCTGGCATATCGATGAGAAGGTCGGCAACGTTTGGCGCAACGTGGCCACGACTGCCGGGAACGCCAACAGCTTCGTGTTGTCCTCGGTCAAGAGCAGTTTCGTGGACTCCACGGTATCCGAAGGCACGCATACATATCGCGTCTGGGGAGGCGACCAAACATCCAACGAAGAGAATGTAACGGTCGGGCATTCCGAACCGCAAGCCGAGCAGCCCGCGTGGAAGAAACGCAAATGAGGGTGTTGGTTTCCATATTGCTGCTGGCCATGACCGGCTGCGGCACGTTCTTGGCTCACACCGACCTGACGGACGATTCCGGCAAAGCTCCATACCAGACCGGCGTTTATGCGGGCGTGAGGCTGGACGCGGAATTCGTTCACGACACATGGTCGCCGCACAATGGCGAGGATACCGCTGACAGGATTTTTCTAACGCCGATAATCCTGCTGGACATGCCGTTCAGCGCTATAGCCGACACGGTACTATTGCCGTTTGATTTGACAAGGAAATAACTATGAGCGGGAAATTCAGCGGCATATTCAAATCTTTTGACAACCTCAAGACGACGTTCGAGCCGGTCGCCAAGGTGTCGGGTGCGCCCGCGCCTAGGCTGCCGACGCCCGTCCACCGTCACTTTGAATCCCAGAACCTCGCCAAGCGCCTACGTGCCGAAGCCGGTGGAGGGTTCTTCAAGGCCGTCAGGGACGCGCGTTACGATGATTTGGTAGTGTCAAGTCTCATTAAGAGTGGCATTACCGAATCCAAGGCCGTCGAGTTCCTGAAATCCGACGCGGGTTTCCAGTTGGGTTCAACGCTCCACAGCACCGCAACCAAGTGTCTCGGCATATCAGGCCGGGTCCGTAAGTCGTTCGATGACTGGCAATCGAAGTGGGCCGAGGTCATTGACAAACCGTCGCCGGTGCGCAAGACGGCCAGCGAGTTTTTGGGTAAGGCCAAAGATGCAGGCGGTCATGGCAGCGAGCGGCGCGGCGGCGTGGCCCCCATCGATAGTAACGACGCAAGGACATCGTTCTTGGCGCGGCAGGGGCACACTGAGGACTCTTATTCGACTTTGCCGCAAAAGATGAAGGACGACCTTGACGCTCGATTCCAAGCGTCCCTGAACGGCGTTTCCAAATCCGACCAAGAACAGATTGATTCCTACCACAAAGAGCCGTAAAGTGCAGGCCACAAGTGCCAGTTCGACTCTCCAAAGCCGAAGCCCAAGAACTATTCGACGCCGTCCATGAATGTCGCATCTCGCTGACGGCGTGTGGATGCCGGACGTGCATCTCCAAGGCCAAGGACGCCCCGCATTTTGAAGATGAGCCCGGACTAAAGGCTGGCAAGGCCGCCATCGCCGCAGTGTTCGCGAAGTGGCGCGGTCGCGTACTGGCAGCGCTCGCCAAGCATCCGCCGGTGCCGGTCAAGAAGTCGTTACTCGGCCGGATTGCCAAGGCGTGGGATGAATCCAAGCATCCACGGAATCCGAAAGGCGCGACCGGCGGCGGTGAGTTCGCTTCGCAGACTACAACACCAGAGTTCAAAGCTTGGTTCGGCGACTGGCAAGACCCGCACGCATGGTCGTCCAAGCGCGACCCGAGTCTGCCGCCGGTATCCGTGGTCATGAAAGACGGCAAGCCACTGGAACTGTTCCATGCAACCAAGGGGGATTTCAGCACATTTGAAGTCGGCAGGAAGAGCATCAATAACTACGGATTTTTTGGTAACTTCGAGACTCAGCGCAGTGCCATATTCGCGACCGAGAATCCGAAGTTCGCTCAGGAATATATTAACCCTGAAGAACCCGGCACCAACGTCATGCCGGTTTACATGAACATCAAGTCCCCGCTGGATTTACGCAATGGATTTGATGAGGACACGCTTGATGAGTTGAAGGGCGCTGGCCTGAATCCATCCTATTACAGGAACGCCTCCAACTACTGGGAGTTTTTCGATGACAAGGATGGCGCTGAATTTGTTGGTGTGCTGAAGAAATTGGGATACGACGGCGCAATATTCTATGAGGATAGCAAGAGTGGATTCGCTACCACCTACGCGGCGTTCGACCCCGAGCAGGTCAAATCCGCCATCGGCAACCGCGGCACGTTCGACCCCAAAGAGAAAGATATCACCAAGTCCCTACTGGCCCGCGTCTGGAAAACCTTCACGCGCATAGCCAAAGACGACCCCGACGACGATGACCTACCCGACCCGGAAGAATTCGAGTTCGACATCGAAGCCATCCTGCAGGACGCTTTCCCGGATGCCGGTGAAGATGCGATTGCCGAACTGGCCGACGCGCTGATGATTACGCAATCGGCCGGGGTGGACGACGGCATCGCCATCGCCGCCGATGAATTGGAGATAGACGAGGACACGCTGGCCTCCGCCGTCAAAGAGCCGCTGGAAGATGCGCTGCAAGAGTATGCGATGAAGTTTTCGGAGAGCACGCTTTCGAGAATTGATAGCTCGATAAAGGACTTGCTCGTGGATGGATTGAGCGACGGTATTCCCACCAAGGAAATGGGCGGAATTATCAATGACCGATTTCAGGATTTGACCGGGTATGAGTCTGACAGAATTGCCCGCACCGAATTTGCGCGAGGACAAGTGCGGGCTGCATTGGCATCATACCAAAATGACGGAATTTCCTTGGCTCGCTGGCTTGGTACTCCTGACGAATGCCCGATTTGCGATGGCTTCGACGGAAGAGTTTGGGCAATCTCAGACATCCAAGACGCGTTTCCGGCCCATCCGAATTGCATCCTCCCAAGCAATAAGGCGATTATTCCAGACCTCGTCGCAGCATCCAAGGTATTCTATGTCGGGCCTGCGGTTGAAATACATCTTGCTAATGGGCGTAGGCTTTCCTGTACCGCGAATCACATGGTACTCACGCCTACCGGCTACAGACAGGCGAAGTCGCTCAATGAGGGCGAATATGTATTGGTCACAACCGACAGTGAGGGGATGGCGGGCGGCTATGGTATAGACCATTACAACGGCCCAACCGCTGTCGAGGATATATTTGAGGCGCTTGCTGTAAAAGGTGCGGTAACGATTCCAAATGGCACCTTGGCCGCCACAGATTTCTATGGCGATGCGCGGTTCTTCAATAGCGATGTCAATATTGTACTTGTCAATCGCCTTTTGTTGCGTAACCGCAAGGCCAGCATCCCGCAATCTGGCAGCAAGCGGAGCCTCAATATAGGAGATATGGGTTTGGTTGCGCTCTCGGCCTTGGGCAATATGGACAAGTTCAATGTGTCTTCGCTTTCTGCCGGTATTGGCGGCGTGAGCAGCAGCGGTAATCCTTTGGCGCTTCCGCGGACCCCATTGGACATTCTTCAAAAGCTGCGCTTCACTGGGGGTGCGGATTCGCACTCCAATGCTTCGGAGACGGATGTTCATTGTTCTCTTGGTGACACCCGCCGCGCGAGCGAGTTTTGTGGTAGGTTCGCCAGCTTCATAGCGCCTGCCAAAATCAGCAAGATTAGGAATTTTTCGGTGAGCACCCATGTGTATGATTTCCAAGCTTCACAGTACCATTTATACCAGTGTGAGAGCTTCCTAGTCAAGAACTGTCGTTGTGCCGTGGAGGCCGTATACGAGCTTGGCCCGGATGAAGAGGTTGAGACGGAGCCGCCAACAAATGTCTTTACAGACCCAGACTTGGCGAGAAATCCTTGGCCCACCTTGGCCGAAGAAAAAGCCTCAGCCGCCCAGAGCGATGACGGCGGTGAAGTGCTGGATACCGGCGAGGCGGAAGATGTGGGGAAGGCGAATCCCAACCATGATGCGCGGGGAAGGTTTGCAGCCGGTGATGCGAAAGGTCGGGACATATCAACAAGCTCCGACAGTTTGGAACCGGGCCAGCAGGTCAAGCGTGACTTGACCAATACGCCCGAATTCAAGCAATGGTTCGGGGACTCGAAGGTCGTGACGCCGGACGGGAAACCCTTGGTTGTATATCACGGCAGCCGGGCGGCATTCAGCGAGTTCAAGACCGACGCGACGGACAACGTATCACTTTTCAACACGCAGGTCGGCTCCCACTTCGCCGTCGACCCATCTGTCCCGAACGCGTTTACGGCAGGCGAGTACGCCTACGCCCAAGATTTCCATGTCAACGAATATCATCCGGACGAATCGTGGTACCGGGGCAAGGATGGAGAAATCAAGTACGACGGTCTGCCGGTATTGGTCAAGCAAGACAAAGACCTCCACGACATCGCCGTCGAGCCCTACGACGTGAACAAACACGGCAGCACATGGGGCATGCGCGACCGGCTCGGTCCGGACTACAGCGTGCGGATGCTCATCCCCGGTGGCGCGGTGTACCCGGTTTACTTGAGCATCAAGCACCCGCTGAACGTCGGCACGGAAGATACCGGGTTCGACCAGAACGCCATCACGCGCGCGGTGGAGAAAGTCGTGTTCCCGGCGGACAAGAACCTGTTCATCAAGGCCGTGACGTATAACAGCACCGACCCGGCGAAGATTCAGCACTACGGCGAAGTCTGGGACGCGTTGCAGTCCGGCAAAGGATTCCACAACAGCGGCGGTAAGTACGGGAACTGGGAGTCATGGGATGAGTTCGCAAAGGATTACGGCATCGGCTTGCTCGACCGTCACACCGCGAAAGCCAAAGACATCTTGGTGAAGCTGGGCTACGACGGCATCCATTACCAGAACACGAGCCGCAACGAAGTGCAGCCGGGCCACTCCGGCGACACGTGGATAGCGTTCCACCCTTCGCAAATCAAGTCCGTATTCAACCCGACACCGCACGCCGACAGCCCGGACATCAGCAAGGCATGGGAAGAGGACGAGCATCCGAGGGATGACAGGGGAGAGTTTGCGCCGAAGTTTCAAGACCCAGAGGTACAGGCGGCGGCGATAAAGGTCGCGGGTATGACCAAGACGCAGTTCGATAACGACCCAATTAACGAGCGCACCACGGAATTGATTCACAAGTTGGTGGCCGAGGAAACCGGCACAACCGACCCGGCTAAGGCGGTTGCATTCTATGTGAAGAAGTTTGGCATCCAGACTCCTACGAAGTTCGTTTGGCATGATACGTCCACGCGGCACGGCGAGATTTCCGTCCAGTACGACAAGGCCACCAATAAGCCGCTGCAATTCGTCATCGGGCTGCCACGTCCAGAGCCATGGCAGGGCAAGGTCAAGGAGCGCCAACTGTCCACCATACGGCACGAAATCGAGCACGCGCTGGACATCGAGAAACGCGGCTACGACTTCACGAAGCCCGACCCGACAAACAAGCAGCTTCAAATCACGCACGGCCTGCCGGGCGAGACCACGGCACAAGCGGTACGGCGCGGCTCACGCGGCCACCACGCGGCCTACGACTATTTCGAGTTGGATTATCTCTGGGACAGGCTACACGGAAAGGACACCGACTTGACGACCCCGCTCGCCAAGCGCGACGCCACCAAGCTATCGGCGTCCTGCGTCATGGCCATGGTCGAGCCCGAGGATGCCAAGCCGTTTCTGGAGTACGGGAAGTCGATACCGGACAGCGAGCTTTACACGGAGCCAGCCGCGGACGACAGTTACGGACCGGACTTCGGACGCGAGACAGACATCCACGCCACGGTGCTCTACGGACTGGATACGCAAGACCCTGCCGACGTTCGCGCCATCACCGACAAGTTTGAGCCATTCACCATCGTGTGCGGCCGGACTGCATCGTTCCCGCAACGCGAAGGCAAGGAGTACCGCGTGCTGTACGTCCCGGTCTACGGCGGCGCGCTGACCCGGATGAACAAGCGCCTGAAACGGTTGCCGTACAAGAGCGATTTCGATGGCCAGTACATCGGCCACATGACGATTGCATATCTGAAACCAGAGTTCGTGGACAAGTATGTCGGAGACGACCGGTTCGCAGGCAAGGCCATCCCCATTTCACATCTTGATTTCTCCACTCCGACCGGAGTGCATACGGAGATACCGCTGACCAAGGAAGCATGAACATCATCGCAACATTGCGGCGCATCGCCAAGTTTAACGTCCACCACGACGACAAAGGCCGGTTCTCGGAATCGGACGGCGCTGGCGGCATCGTTGCGTATCATGGCACACCGAACCTAGTACCGGAGTTTTCCTCATCCCATATCGGCGAAGGCGAAGGCGCGCAGGCATACGGGTACGGCCTCTACTTCGCCGACCAACAAGCCACTGCGGAGAGCTACAAGAAGCTGGGCGATGTTATTCTAGTGGACGGAGCCGACGCGCACGACCTTGGGATTACCGATGCAGCCTACAACAAGCTCAAGGTGGCGCTAAATTCTACAAACAAGTCATCGCAGACCCGCGCGCTGAATCAGTTGAAGCAATGGGCGACCAACACCGTCGATGTTGCCAACCAGCGGGCGTCCGAGTATCAGGCCAAGGTTGATGCCGAAGTGAAGAACGCCCGGGAGCGGAAGTGGACCGGGCCGGTCGACGTGGAGTACATGCATGGATGGGGCGCAGAGCGCAAAGCGGTGCCCTGCCAAGAATGGACGGCCAGCGACGGTGCGCGCATTACCTACTGGACCGACACCAAGGAGTATGAAGGCAACAGCAGCACCTGCCAGAACGGTCATGCAAAAACATTTCAGGCCATCAAGGACATGGTCTACAAGCCGAATGAGTTCCTCGAAGTAAACCTCGAAGGCGTGCAGGCATTGAAGGCCAAGGCCGATACGCTACTGGCCGCGGTGGATAAAGGCGCAATCGCGCAGGGCCATGGCAATATGTATCAGGTCAAGTTGGCAGTCAGGCCCGGTGAATTATTGGATGACGACAGGCCGCTCAGCCAACAGAACGACAGCATCCGGTCGGCGGTGAAGGACGTGCTAGATGACGTGGTGAACAAGGAAACGGATTTCCATAAGGCCAGTGAGCTATCGAGACGATTTCAAGAGTACGACCTGTCCGACAAGACTGGGGCAACTTTTTACACGGAACTCTCCGACCTGTTAGGGTCGCCCAAGGCCGCCTCCGAAGAGCTTAAAGCCAACGGCATACCGGGTTTGAAGTACCTCGACCAAGGCAGTCGTGTCCACGAACCTCGCAAAGACCCGAAGACGAGCGTTTGGGAAGTGGATGACTCAATGAAAGGCACCTTGCAGTTCATTCACGAGGCCGATGCGAAGGCATACTACGACAAAGCCAAGGACCGGCAGACCCACAACTACGTCATCTTCGACGATTCACGAATCCACATCACCCACGTCAATGGCAAAGACGTGACCAAGGAACCGGCGGAAGTAGCCAAGGCGATGGATGACATGCGCAAATCCTTCGATGAAGCCGTTCACCCGCGCGTACCGAAGGGCTCAGCAGGCGGTGGGGAGTTCACGAGCGGCACTTCTTCTCCAGCATTCAAAGCATGGTTCGCTGGTTCAAAAGTCGTGGATGAAAAAGGCCAGCCAAAGGTCGTCTACTCCGGTCAGAACAATGCGCAGCTTTACGGCAAAGGATTCAACCCGCGCAAATCCACCGCAGGCGCGTTCTACGCCACCGAAGACCCGGCCATTGCCTCCAATTACGCGACCGGTAAAATGGGCGTGAAAGAAACCTACGAGAACGGCGACCAATATAGGATTGCCGGTAAGAACGGAGAGTTCAACAAGAAGCTCTGGCAAATCACGCTGACGCCGGAGCAGGCAGCGAAAGCCAAGGAGTTCCTGAATCGAGAGGACGGGGTCCACTTCGACTTGGACAAGTACGTGGCCGACAATAAGGACTATGACAAGGATTCACGGCAAGCATTCTATCGCGGCGGCACCAAAGACCTATTCTCCATTTTTAAGGTCATGGAGTCAATGGGGTACAACATTGCGTATGCCGATGAAGGCGAAGGCCCGTTCGCACTGCGGCAGAACAAGAGTCCATTTGAGCAGCTACTCGACCACATCGGCCTGAAATGGAACGCGTACAACTGGTCGCAACCGGCGGTGTTCCCATTATACCTTAGCATCAAGAACCCGCTCGACGGCGGCAAGCCGATTCCGAAAGATTTGATGGATGTCTTGGAGAGCGCCGTCAAGCGCAAACGCATGCCGAGCGAGGATGTCATCAGCGACACGCATTGGACGAAGGAATATCCGCTCAAGGCTTGGGTGCGCGACATCAAGGAAGAGGAGGCTACCGGCAAGGAGACGTTCTGGGCCACGCAGGTCCCGAAGGATGCGCTGCCAATTCTGCAGAGATTTGGTTACGATGGCATCAAAGACACTGGCGGGAAAATGGGAGGCCCTACTCACAGCGTTTGGCTGGCATTCGAGCCACACCAAATTAAGTCGGCCTTCAATCGCGGCACATGGAGTCACGAGGAAGCAGACATCGGCAAGGCGTTCGACCCAGCGCAGCACCCCCGGGATGCCAAGGGGGAGTTCGCGGTCAGCGGGGTGGTGCCAACCGGTTCGGTGGAATCGGCGCGGGCGTTCGTCTCGCACTTTCAGAAGCTTGAGGCGGCCAAGCTGGACAAGCTCAAGGATATGACGGTTCAGGAGTTAAACGACCAGCGCGCCAATATGCTGGCCGTATCGCTTTGGCGCAAGAAAATGGGCATGGTCAAGCCCGGCGATTCCGACGATGTGGCGCTTCGATTCTCGGCGGGAGAGAAGGCCGCCTTTACCCGAGTGCTGCGTCGCTGGTCCAAGACGTTCGCAGGCGCGGAGGCCGACAAGGTGACCCCGCAGTTTCATGACGACGTTCAGAAGGCGGCCAACAAATTCTGGAATGACCCGTCGATGCAGCGTATCTTTGAGAAGTACGGAAAGGTGCCGGTGGTCGTATCACTCAGTCAGGCTCGACCGGATTCCAAGCCTATGGACCTGAACACGCCGCAAGCCGAGTACATGCACGGCAACGGAATTGTGGTGTATGACACGCCGCAACTTTGGGGTGGTAAAATTTCCAAGGTGAACGCCGACGAGCCATTTAACGTGAAGCCGGGAGAATGTTCTGTGCCCGGAGATTCTCTGGAAGGAATACTGCACCACGAATACGGCCATCATGTCGAAGATGGGATTGAGAGCACGGATATCGCTCGCGCGCAGGAATGGCGCGGATTGTACGCCCCGTATAAGGAGGACTACGACGCCGAGGTCGAGGTTGCGATGCGCCAGCAGCGGGAATATATCGCCGGTGGGGAAAAGCCAGCGAGAAGCCTGAGCGACATTCGGCATGAGACCATTTCATCGTATAGCTTCGATAATTCCAAGGAAGGGTTCGCCGAAACATTTGCCGCGGTTACAGCCCCGAACTACAAGCGCGAGGATTTCCATCAACGGAACTGGCCGTTGTTGGAGTACATGGAGAAAGTCGTCAATGACGCCAATACTACTCAAGCCTGACGTAGCCGTGCCCGAGGGTTGGCGTATCGTGGGTCGGGATGACCACGCAACGGCCATCTTGCCGGATGTCGGACCGTTCGTGATGCCAAACCTCTTTGAGGACGAGCCCGCGCCGGACTCCGAACTCATAAAATCCTTCATCGCCGACTGGCCAGACCCGAATGTAGCGTTGCCCGCTCCAATCCGCAAATCCAAGGAGCGGTTGAACAAGATGGACGGTGAACAGGCCGTCCGGTTCTATGTCGCGATTCCAGCCTCTCAGGTGGCCAAGGTCATGGAAGCGCGCGAACTTGTCGGCAAGGCGGCCACGCTGGCCTCTACCCCGGCTGCGGCGCGGCGTCTGGCCCGTCAGCGCAAGGTTACGTCATGAACGCGTTTCCTCGACCGCAGTGCCACGATTTCCCGTCGGCAGGCATCGCAGGAGTCCGACCGGATGGTGGTTCCTCGTTCGACGAACGGTTGGAACTGGGTGGAAGGTTTCATGAGGCGGCACCGCGCGCAGCGGTAGAGAATGACTGGACTATCGTAGTAAGACATTGGCTCTCCTTGAATTCAAACACGGACACACTTCATGCGTGCCAGTAATCGAAGAATCAATAGAGAGGTCTTATGTGCCGTCCACGCGGGCACTATACGGCCAGCGGACTGCGGAGGCAAGAACTTTTTGGCAGTGACCCGGCAAGGCGAATTGTAGGATGATGCACCTTCAAAAATCGAATCCCAACCACGACGAGCGCGGCCGGTTCGCCAATTCTGGCTCGGCGATTTACCACATCGACGGCGACGCTGCTATCTATCACGCCGGAACGGTGCTGTATCACGGCACGACGGCGGCTTCGGCGCGCAAGATAAAAGCCTTTGGTGCGAAGACCGGCGGCCTCTCCGGTCAGTTCTACCTCACAGGCGAGCGCGACAAAGCCCTGAGATGGGCCAAGGAAAACCGTGGCACCGGCAAAGACACGCAGGTTTTGAAGTACACGCTGCCGAATGATATTCGCTTGCGATTGGTGCGGTCGCCAGCGGATGGCAAGAAACTATTGCATGAAGTGGCGGAGAATGCCGATATGCAAGATGGCGAGAATTACTTTGGTCGCCGCCAGCGCTATCTGCGCGCGCAAGGCTACGATGGCGTGCTGGACCTATCTGACAAACGGTTCTCCCCGCAGGTAATCCTGTTCGATGCGGATGCTGCGGGGCCGGTCAAGAAATCACTTGATGACCTTGTGGTGCTCGAAGTCATCCTAAAGAAATCGGAACTGGGCGCTCCGCTCGACCGCGCCGCCATCCGACCGGGCCGGTTCTACTCCGTCCAAACCACCCCATGCGGTGACGTGGTTAAGGTACACGAAGTCGGCAAGAACGTCCATCTGCGCCTTTCCGCCATCACCGTCCGGCCAGTGTCCGTCCCCATCTCCAAGTCGGTGGACATCTCGGATGCGGCGCTGGTCGAGGATTTGGCCAAGGCCGCCGAGTGGCGTGAGGAACTGCATCCCCGCGGCGAGCACGGCAAGTTTGCCAGCGCCTCCGCAGCGGTGGAGCCGCAGAAGATGCCGCCGCAGTTGACCGGGATGACCAAGGAAGAGTTTGAAACCGGTTTCAGCGTGCCACACCATCCCGACTTGGCCGTCCGCATCGACAAGTTCATCCCGCACATCATGGACAACCAACCGGCGCTGGTCGTGGCAGGGGACATCTACAATCGGAACACGTCTGAACAGGTCGGACGCTTCCACCGCGTGCTCGGTCTGGATAGGGAAGGCAATCTGGCCTGTCACAACATGAGTCTGGACATCCATCCGGGCTGGCAGGGAACCGGCATCGGCACGGACTTTTACAACCAGTCCGAGAAATTCTGTCAGGAGATTGGCGTGAAGTACATCGAGTTACAGGCGAATGCGAAGGTCGGTAGTCTGGCTTGGCCTCTTAACGGCTACGACTTCGCCAATCCAGACGCCCAGAGGGAAGTGCGCGGCTGGTTCGAGTCCATGCTGGACGCGCATCACTCCATAGAGCGGATGGGCGATGCCGAGTTCGAGGAATCCAACCAACGGCTGGCTGGTATCCATCACGCGTGGGAATTCGCAACGTTCGCCACACCGAGCTTTCCGAAATTCGGTCGCGAAGTGCTTTTGTTCCGTGGCCCGAACGGCGGCTACGAAGCCCGCAAAGACCTCTCCCCGGACAGTCTCGGGTGGAAGATTGGACAGGCGTACCAGAAGCTCAAGCTCGAAAGGATGGCGGCGCATGCCCAAGTCTGATATTAAATACTGGAAGGGCATCAAGAAGCGCAACCGGGCCAAGCGACTGACACCCAAGCAGCGCGCGGCCAATCGGCGGCGGCTGGAAAAGGCTGTGGACAAAGTATTCGAGGCGCGGCGTCGGGCCATCGCCAGCGAAGGATTCCGCCGTCATGAGTGAGACATCGTGCAATATCGCTCGGATAGAGCATCACCCGACCGGCTTGATACTCATTACCGACCTACCGGCCTGCGACCGAGGGCGGATACCCTGTTACTTCTTGACCAAGGTCGCGTTCGAGGTTAAGGTGCATGACGTGATTCGAGTGAACCAGAAATCCGCAACCATCAAGACGGCTTCGGGCGAGCATAAGCTCAAATTGTCCCGGCAGAATCTCTTGCAGCCATGAGCGACACTTACGTCATCTCTCCGGCTATGAAACTGAGTTACGACAAGTACATTGCGCCGAAACTCAGCGAGACCGAGAAGCGGCTGGTGCAAGAGCTTGCCAAAATGATTGCCAAGGATTTGGGGATTAAGCCACCGGTAAATTCATGAGCCTCGACACCGACATCCAAACTGGCCGCATCGGCGGGACGGACGACAGATTCCTGTTCCCGGAACTAGAGGACGAGGCATTCTTGCAGGCCATCTGCGAGGAGATAGACGGGCTCAGCGCCACGGAGGCCGTGCTGAAGGCAGCGGATTGGAATGAGGCGCAGCACCCGCGAGATAGTCGGGGTGAATTCGCCGTAGCCGACACCCGAGAGGCCAAGATTGCCCGCATCAAGGAACTCCTACCACGCGCTGAGGAGTTGGCCAAGCTCAGCGGGCTGACCACCGACGAAGCCAAGGAATACCGCAAGCTGTCCACCGAACTCTGGTCGCTCCGGTTCGACATCGCCAAGCCGCTGGACCCGTCACGCATCCCGTCGCCAGCCGAGCGCCAGAGTACGCTGCCATCCGACATCGTCCTGACCGCCCGCAACGACCTCACCAAGAACAAGGCGGTTTACACGCCGTTGGTAGACGCCGTCATCGGTGTCTGGTTCAATGCCAACACTGCCGTGGACGAAGTCATGCTCGGCCACAACAGCAAGGTTTCGCCTGAACAGCTTTACGACACGTTCAAGGACACGCGCGAAGCGTTGCGCCAGCACTACGGCGATACCGTGCCATTGTTCCGCGCCACCGGCGTCCAGAAGGAAAAGCCGACGACCAACTGGGCATCGACCCGCGAGAAGGCGGCAGAGTTTGGCAACATCATTACAACCAAGAACGTGCCGGTCGAGAATATCTTGGCGGTCAACGTCGGTCTGTCGGGCCGCTACGAGGAATTCATTGTAGGCAATCCGCCGGTGAGCCGCATCGGAAAAGACGCCAGCTTCGAGGCCAAACATCCTCGGGATGAGCATGGCGAGTTCGCCTCGATGTCCGCCGAAATGGAACGGCTCAAGGGCGAACGCAAGCGCACCAGCGCCGCATATGACGCCATCGCGACGCGCGACAAGCAAATGTCGGAGATGGATACGAAACCAACTCCGAACGATTCGCCGGAACAGAAGGCTTTCTTAGCGGCACGGGACGCGTACTTCGCGGCACAGCAAAACGAACACGAATACGCCAAGAAGTTTCAGCCGGTTTATTCCAAGTTCCGCGAGCAGGAAGCGGCCGACACCGAACATGCCAAGCGTATGGATAAGTACCGGGCCGACAATGCCGAGTTCGGAGCGGTACAGGATAAAGTCAAGACCGCCATCGCGCCGGTGCGCAATCAACTTCGGGACGCGCTGCACGACCAGATTACCCGTTACGTGACCAAGCTCGAAACGGACATGAAGGCGGCCAACTGGGATTTAGACAAGGCTTTGCCACGTCCCCGAGGTTCAATGAGCAAGGCGGCGTATCGGCAGGCGACGGATGCCCGCACGTCAGCCCAGCACTGGCTGGAACCAGTGAACCGTTCATGCAGCATGGCCGACCCGAACACCATGAAGTTCAAGGAAGAACCGGCGGCGCGCGCCAAGACCATCGCGGCGAACGCTGAACGGCTGGCTGATGAATCGTTCGCTGAGTACGCGCACAAATTGACTGGCAAGATTACGGAGGAAGCCAAGGGCCGAGAGGTGGTGTCGGTCGGTCATCGCGGCGACGGCAACGTCTGGGGATGGTCAACGCTTACTGCCAAACTCAATGACGGCACCACCATCGATTTCAAGACGCGGCAAATCATCAACGTCAGCAGTCTCGGCAAACTGTTCAACCAGTGGCCGACCCGGATTGCCAAATCCGAGGAAGTTGAGAAATCGTTTGATGAGGCGCAGCACCCGCGCGACGCCAAAGGCGAGTTCACCGCCGGTCCGGTCGAAATCACCGAGGGCGACTTCTCGGCCCGCTACGAGCGCGTCAAGAGCAGCACGACCGGCGACTTCTATCAACTCCGAGGGTGGAAGTACCAAGACGACGGGGAATGGCATCGGGTGACCAACCGGGCATCCAAGGGCATTGCCGGATTCCCGTTGTTCGTGGACAAGGAAATGGGGATGTTCGCGGAACTGGAAGCGGCGCACGTCCGAACCGGGCAATCCACAAGTCAACACGGTTTGCAAGACGCTATTACTCGCTATGATGCCGCCAGCGACAAAGAAGGTCGCAAACAAGTGGCCATTGATTTTTTCAAGCACCGCGAGAACCGCTCCATTGTCATCGGAGATTTCAAGGTGGAGACCGAGTATGACCGGAAAAGTCGGAACTGGTACACGGCCTTGCGGGATAGCGACGGTAACGCCATTGATACGGATTACTCTGGCACGGAAGCGGGCGCGGCGGTATCCCATCTGTGGGCTATCAAGGAAGCGATAAAAAAGATTTCGTGAACGATTTCTGTTGACGTGATTCTGCCCTTCTGATATTTCATCCCACCATGCAAGGAAGCGGGTGGGGGAAATTGGTCGTAGTATCGTTGTTGTGTCTGGTCGGCTGTGAGCCGATACCGACTCCCGCCTGCATTCCTACATCAACCCCGGCGGCTGACCACCTCCTACCGGCGCAGGCATCTCACCAACCAGCTATCGCGCTTCTCCATAGGCCCAGATTAGCTGCTGAACCTGCGTCAGCCTCGAAACGCAATGGGTCGGCTGCCGGGACGATTTTAATATGAACGTACTGAAAAAAATAGGCGTGGCATTTGCCACCATGGGCGTCGGCGCATGGGTCCTGAAAATCCTCTACGGCATATTCGTGTTCTTGGAGTGGAGCTATGACGAGATGGGCGGCTACGCGATTGGCGTGCTCGTACTCATGGTCGTCTGCTGGTGTTTGGGCAAGGTTGCCACGAAGATGAGCGGGCTGATTCAGGAGGTGACGCTCACGAATCCGACCGCGCCGCCGCAGATTAAGGAGAAGGAGAAATTATGACCATGGGACAATTTACGCCGCGCGTGCAACAACTGCTCGCCGTAGCCCGGTGCGAGGCCAAACGGCTCGGCTGTAATTATGTCGGCACGGAACATTTGGTGTTGGGCCTGATTGAACTTGGCAAAACGCAGCACTCGGTTGCATTGCCTCGGCTAGGCATTGACATCGAGACGGAACAACTCAAGGCCGAGATTGAGAAGGAGGTTGGATTCGGCGATGTCAATATGACCAGCGAATCACTCCCCTACACGCCGCGCGTCAAGAAAGTGCTGGCATTGGCCAACAAGGAGGCGCAGTCCATGGGGACGCCTTACGTTGGAACGCACCATGTCATGCTCGGCATTCTTCGGGACGGCGAAGGTATGGTCGCCAAGATACTTTTCAGGCACGGGGTCCGCGCCGACAAGTACCGAGAGAAGATTCGCCCCAAGGGATTGGGAGACACCGTGGTTGCGGCGATGGAGCATGCGGCGGCGGAAGAAACTCCAGACGGATTACTGGAAGCTGCCGAGACGCTCTGGAAAGAGTCTGGAGCTAAAATGTTCCATCTGGGCAGTGACCTTTTCGTGAGTCACATGCGCCGCTTCGCCGGTAGGTTTACCGATGAAATCCGAGAACTCAAGGACATCCTCCAGCGCAAGACGGACCGGCTGCGCGAATCCCACGAAACCACGGCGCGATTGATGAAGGTAGTATCCGAGTGCGACCGGATACTTGGAGGCTCCGGAACGCCTTCTAGTCCGGAGGACGTATTACGGAAGCTGCGAAGCTGGCCTAATCAGGTCGGATACTCCCATTTTTGTACCGGCAAGCCACGCGTGGACAGATTCGAGATTTGTGTGCCAGATGGCGATTGCAACGAAAACATGCACTACTGCCGGTGGGAAACAGAGGACAAGGAATTCTCACTGGATGACGGCACCCGGGTTCCGCTCGGTAAAGTAAGCCGCTGGCGTGTGAGCCTTGTCGACATGAGAGACATCGGCGTCCATAACATCAACGATTCAGTCTGCGCATCTATCAAGCAGCACTCGGAAAATGTCCGCAACGAGATTCACAAGCACGGCGCGCGCATGGAGCAACGGTACGACTTCCAGAAGTGGTGGATGGTATTCAACTCTTTCCCTCGGGGCATGAAGCCCCAGACGCGTCACGATACGTTCAAGGAAGCCCACGAAGAAGCGCAACGCATCGCCAACAAGGAACGAAACAAGGTTCACGTCTTGGAGAAGGTGGCGACGTGTTACCCGGTAGAGCATAAACCAACTCCAGAACGCCGCTGCATCGAGGAAACCATCAAATACGACGAGCAGGGCAATGTAGCTTCAAAGGTGCTGAAATTCAACGATGGCACCAACGTGGGGATGGGCGTATGAACCCCATCGAGATTATCATGCACGAACAGGCCGACACCTGCAAGGAGTGGGAGATACCATACACGGTTCGGATTAACATCTCTGACAGACCCGGCATCGGCGTCGGCCTGCTGTGGGACTTGATTGTGGCAAGTCCTTTGACGTTAAAAGACCTCGGGCTTGACCAACCATTCACTTTTCGTTTGGCCCCTCCATACAACACAATCCATTCCGAAGCGAAATTCATCACCAAGGCCGCCTACAACTACACCGCCTTGGATTTCATCAGATGGATGCAAGTCCACGAGCGATTCATCGACTTGCTCATCAAGTTTCAAGAACAGGATTGAATTGGGCATCAGCAGGAACAGGGGAGCCAGCGGCGCGGGATGGGAAAAGACCGACCCCGGATATACAGCGAAGAAAGTGAATCAAATGGCAGCCGACATCAAAACGCTGACAACTGAACAGCGCTGGGATTTCCTCATGAACGTCCCGTGGGCTGACTTGGAAGCCTTGGTCGAGGCCGGTGCCGTGACGCGCAAGGATGCTGCGCTGATACGGAAAGCGAACCGGGGACGATGAATCGACAGTCACACCTTTTCTGGAGGGCGCAGAAGTTCGTGCTGGGTAAAGACCTGCTGGAATGGGAGGTGGGTTCTGGCCCGCCGGGAACCGGCTATAAGATGACAGTGGACAACTCAGAGTGGTGCCGGTGCATGAACTGGTTTCTGCACATGGGATTATCGGCGCGATGCAGTGATTTTGACGTATTCGACAAAATCCGCGTCAAGCTCTACAAGGAGCGCTGCGCGGCGTTCATGACACAGTGGCGCGCGAAGTATGGCGACCGGACGCCGGTGCGTCTGGCGCTGCTCAAGAAGGCCGAGAAATACAAGCGCTGGCTGGCGGGGTATTCGTCATGAAGTACGAAGAACGACACAAGGCGGCTCTGATTGGCTACGGCTGGAAATCATTTTCCGACAATGCCATTCCGGAGTTGGATACGCCAGTCTGGGTGCTTGGAAGCAGGCCGGAAAATCCTAATGAAATGATGATGGGGATACTGGTTCGCAGAAAGGAACGCGGCTGGCAAGGTTTTTTCATGGAGATATTCGACCATCCCGGCGTATTATTGAAGTTCTGGCATCCACTGGCTCGACCGGCGCTGCCGTACACGATGGAGCATACCGACCCGTGACCTTCGAGAAGCTATGGGAGCAGGTGGTTGCCAAGAATCCGGTGCTGACCACTGCCGAGACCGTCACCCTGCGACCGGTAGAGTTCAAGCGCGCAATGGAACTAGCATACACGCAGGGCAGCAAGATGGCAACCGGTGCCGCCGAGGGATTACTGAGAGATTTGATTAAAAACGGAAAAGAAATACTAGGAAAAGGAACCAAGGTATCATGAGCACACCACGCAAACCCGCCCAACACAAAACCACCAGCCAATTCCTGCAGGAGCGCATCGACAAAGGTTTTGCGACCTGCGCCTGTACGCGCAAGGCCACCAAAATCAAGGACAGCCAGCCGGTCTGCGACATCTGCGGAGGAGGTCGTAAATCCGGCATGTCGGCGGGCCAGCAAAACAAGCCCGTCGGTCGGCGCGGGATGACTAACGCTTATGCCGAAGTGGCCTGATATTGACCCATGGTCGGTGACCGAGCCATGCTCCGAGGAGTTGATTGCCCGGATTGAGACGCTGCATTCTCGGGGATACATAAGCCTCCGCTCTCTGGGTAGAAATGCACGGTTCGCCGTGGAGATAGACCACATGCGCGACGAATTGATTGTGTCGCTCGACCGCGCCTTGGCCGCCAAAGACGTTATCACGGACACCAAGACGGTCCGGTACCCCAAGAATTGGAAGCAGGGCATCCGCGAGGCGTTCACGAAGTGGCTGTATCAGCGGGACGAGGTTGCCGGTGCATGGTTCGCGCGGCGCTGGCCGGTGGAGTACGCCGTGGAGACATTCAAGGTTCAAGACACGCGGATGTGCCCGCACGTGGACATCCCGAACGACCGTGACCAGCATTTACGTTGGTTGTTCCGACTGCCCAATCCTCGTCCATGGACCATGCAGGAAGCCTTCGAGCAGCGGTAATACCCACGTCCTGCCCGCGTTGACCCCTTTCGGCGAATGGTAGAACAGGACTACCACGCGCTATGGCCAACGAAATCGCTGTCAGCTTCAATATAACTGCTTCCAAGAACGGGGCGCAATTCTCGAAATCCGGCTCCGATTCCATCACGATGACCGGCACCTACATGTCGGTCGGCGTGGAGCTTGCTACGACATCGGACGGTACGATTCCGCTGGGTGCAATTGGCACTATTGGCTGGATTTACATCAAGAACCTTGACGGCACCAACTACATCAGTATAGGTGGCGACGGCTCGACGTACCCATTGGTGATTCTGCCGGGAGAATTCTTGGTAGCGAGATGGAACGCAGCGGCGATTCACTGTAAGGCACACACGGCCTCCTGCCTCTACGAATTCGGCATCATCGAGAACTGACATGCGACCTGCTGTCCAAATCATCCATCACCTCGCCAAGGCGTTCACCGAGGAGCAGCATCCACGGGTACCGGCTGGACAGACCGGTGGCGGAGAATTCACTTCGGGCGCAGACGGCGAATCGACGGGCACCGGCACCAAGTCCGACCCGATAGTCACCAGCGACGTGTTGGTCGCGGCCAAGGCGCTGGGTGAGAACAAATATGTCCAGCTAAAAAGCGTTCGACAGGTTTCCACGCTTCTTGGTAAACTCAAAGACATTGTGGATGAAGCCAAGGCCAAAGGGGAAAAAGCCGGTGTATACGATTTGTGCAAGGTAACCATTCCCGGCACCTCACTTTTTTGTGTCGAGTCAAAAAATGTTCCCCGCGTCCAGATGCCGCAACTCAAAGGCGTGCCGACGCCGGGCTCGAAGGCTGATGCATTGCTGAAGGATAAAAATGGAGAGGTGGATTTGGCTGGTCCATTCGTGGAGCACCTTCACGCCGCAGGCATTAGCGTTACGGACGAAGTGGAGCGCGCCGATTATCTGAAGGCAACTCAGTGCCACGATGCGCTTACGGAGACATTGACAGAATACGGATGGATGGGGCTGGATGAATTAAAAGTTCATACTGCCAACGGAACCATGCCCAAAATAGCATCGTTTAATACTGAGTCACAGCAGATTCATTATGAACAACCATTAGCGGGCATGACGTTAATGCGTCATAGTGGGCCTATTTATAGATTCATTGGACAGGTCTTCGACTTGGCCGTCACGCCGAATCATAGGCTTTTTATTCGCAAACAATCCGATATGATTCCCAAATTCTGCGAGGCATCTAGCCTTAGTTATGTCTCTCGAATGTACGCGCAGGTCTCTGCCCCCGGCGGAATGTGTGGGGGCGTCAAAGTAGATGAATTCGTCATTCCAGAATATCCATTGTCTGGCCGAAGGGTTGGCTTGCGAATCGGAGAATATCACAAGGAAAGGAACGATAGAATTCGAGATATAGCAGCGAAGATTGCAGCGTTCTCTTTTGCGACGGGATTATGTGCATGCGGCTGTGGTAAATCGGCAGTGGGCGAAAAAGGATTCCATGCACCGGGACATAGAGGCAAGCAGGGATATTATCAGAGGGTGGCGGATGAGGTCGGAAAGATTCGTAGAACAGTTCAAAGAGTTATCGAAGACCCGAATGCAGAATATTCTGCACGTAGGATTCGCAGCGCCAAGATGAGACCAAAAATATCTCTTCCTATGGATGCATGGCTGGCATGGCTTGGCTGGTATATTGCCGAGGGGCACGCTGGCATGGTTTCACAGTCAATTAAATCTCCATGGATTGATGAGATAAAAAGAGTCTGTAAATCTCTAGGCGTTAAAGGACGTGAATGCGTATCGGCTGATGGGCAATGGTTCTGGTGCCCAAAGGAACCCGGTCAATATGTGGCATGGCTGGAAGAACACGTTGGCACCCATGCGTACAACAAGAGAATACCAGAATTTGTTTTTAGTCTTCCAAAAGAGCAGCAATGGATTTTATTGCGCGGCCTTATGAGGGGAGACGGCTGGACTGGCGGGAAAGACAAATGGGAATCATTGGGGGCATCGCGGCTTGGAATTACAAGCGAACAGCTTGCGGACGACGCTCAACGTCTCGCTATGCATTGTGGGTTTTTCGCACAAAAACAGGAACAAGAAACCTACATGACCAAAAGAGGCGAAAGAACGGAATGGTTTGTGCGATTGCGTAAGGGCGCTTCTGGCGCTAGAGGAACGGGTAATGCCGCGCTTGCATGCTTGCCTAAGCCAATAAAGGAAGAATATGATGGTGAAGTCTATTGTTTCACTCTTCCTCGTGGGACGTTAATTACACGCCGCAATGGGATAGTTGCGATTCAGGGAAATTCAGAATTAAACGGCGGCAAGGTCGCAGGCATGGTTGCGGCGATTGAGTCTGGTAAAAATCCTGCGATTCTAGGCGAGCCAATTTTTACAGCAGGTCCGGGAAATTATATCTTGGACGGGCACCACAGATGGGCAGCCGCGGTCGGTGCGTCGTATCGCGAAGGGTTAGATAAACCACTCACGATGAAAGTGCGCAAGGTAGATATGGATATAATCCCACTCTTAAAAGCGGCCAATAATTTCGCGACGGCATGGGGTATCCCACAGGCGGACGTGAGCAAATCGAAGTGCGGCTGTTCGACGTGCGGTTGCGGCAAGGATTCCGAAACGATTGCGGAGTTCGTAGGGGCATGAGCCATGAAGTTCACCCGCATCGATGGAGTGGAACTTAAGACGCATCAGCCGACGTTGCTGGTGACGGAGGGCGGGAAGTTTTACTTGGAGATTTACTTGGCGGATGATAGCGCGGACCGCATGGAATTGAGCGAGGCGGAATACAAGCGATTGAAGGTTGAACGCGGCGACGTAGGGCCGTAAAGTAAGGATTGGAGAACATTTATGGGTATCAGCAGCAAAGCATTGAGCAGGATTCAGGGATTGCCGAGCGTACCGGTGACCAAGACCGTGCCGAACTTCAAGTCGGCGTCGTTGTTCGGCGGGATTATCCGCAAGAAGGCCGCGGCGGCAGAGGTGTCGCGCCCGATTCGCAAGAGCGTCGGAGAGCTTGGCCGGGTTGAGAAGGCTAAGGATGCGAAAGGCCACGGTTCTGAGAAGCGGGGCGGCTCGGCCGAACAAACGGTTGACATGAGCCGTACTGATGGCATGGCAACCTACAATAAGTTGAAGGCGGACGGGTACAAGACGGCGTGGTCGGGAGAGGGCAAGATTCACATGGTGAAACCACCCGGTGCTAAGGCCAATCCGCAGGAGGTCATCGCTGGAATACCGGCTGATGGGTTTGACAGCCAAAAACGCTGGGGCAACTCCGCCATTCGGGGCGTGGGAGTCAACAGTCCCGCCATGATGGAAGCAAGGAGGCTGGCCAAGGCGAAAGACGCCAAAGGTCACGGCTCGAATAAACGCGGCGAAGCGTTCGATGCCGGTCATGCCCTTGCTCTCCACAACTCAGGCGCAACCGAAGCCGCCAAAGATTATGCGGGCCAGCATGGCTTGAATGTCGTGCAGAACGGCCTCACCACCAGTTTCGAGAAGAAGGGGCCGATGAAGTATTACGTCGGCCACTTCAGTAAGTCCGGCGGCAGGGATGAAGTATTCCAGCACGACTCGACGCCGACCGAGGAATCTCACGGCAAACAGTACGGCGCGGCGACCGGCCCTTTCCGCACGTTGGCAGGCGCGCAGTACATGGCGCAGTACAGCCAACACAACAACCCGCACCTGCAGACCGTGGATGACGCCGAGCGGCTGGCCGCCAAATATCCGGACCGCGTAATGCATCCCGATGCCGCAGCCAAGGGTATCCGTGCCGGGTTCGCTGACCAGATTCCAAAATCGCCAACTGACAAGGCGGGACTGAACGCCTACAACGCGGCCAAGATGGTGCAGGAACAGTCGCATGTCGATTTCCGCACGGCGATGAAGTCGGTGGAGAATCATTTGCCGGAACTGTTCGCCGACCATTGGGACAAGCAATTAGCAAAGAAGTAACCATGTTCACGCTCACGACACTCCGACCGGTCACACGAGTCGCCAAGCAGCACGGCGACGACGTGGAAAACGCCCAACTCAATGACGCGCTCATTGAAGAGAAGGCGCGCGGCAAGATTCCCATGGACCCGGCGAAGGATTTGGCGCGGATGACTGACCAGACTCTCGAAGCGTCCCGAACCAACAAGGACCTCATGGAACGATTTGCACCGGAGCGAACGGACAATCAGGTACGGAGCCGACTCGCCAACGTCGACGGCGTGGCTGTGCCAAACAGCCCCATTTTCAAGACGACGCTCAGTAAGATGTTCCTGATTCGGGAGCGCACTGCCATTGCCAAGGCGGCCAAGAAAGCCAAGAAAGAGGAACGGCGTCGGGCACGGGGCCGGTTCGCACCAAGTACCACCTTCAAGACCGCCTCGGGCGACGAGCACAACATCGACGACATCGCCGGTGTCTCGGTCGGCAAAGAAGGTCTGAATGTCCACGGCAAAGATGGTTCAACCAAGACGGTGGAACCGGATGATGCCAAAGGGTTTCTGGAATGGCACGGCAAGCATGTCGCAGCACAGGAGCACGCCAGCCAGTACGATGACGGGCCGTCGGGCGTAAGCGGCGCGATAGGCGACCTCGGTACACCGCAAGCCGACTGGCTGAACCGGGTAGCTGGTGAAATCGACCAGTTCGCCGGGCTCAAGTCCGCAACTCTACCGGCCATTGGCGATGACAGCGGGGATGACGGCGACACGGATTCCGCGCTGTACGAAGCGATTGCCAAGGTGCCGGATGCCGATACGCTCGACTATGCCGGGGCGCTCAAGGGATTGGCCGCGCAGAAGAACGTGGTCCTGAACATCATGCTGGACCCGAAGGGCGAGGATACGCTCTACCATATCTCGGTGCCGCATGACACCAGCGACGCGCAATGGCCGCAGAATTTGAAACAGTTGCAGGCGGTACTGGACAAGGCTGACCTGCCAAGTCGGGTATTCGTCAAGACGGAGCACGGCACGGATGTCGTGATATTCGAGCAGGGCGGTGAAGATAACATGGAGAACGTCCAGCGGGCGACGCAGTTCTTGCCGGGCGCGATGAGTGAGCACGCCAAGTGTACGGGCAATTTCATCGGAGCCGAGGATGACGACGAAGCGGCGCAGGCGTTCCGCACCATCATTTATTCCTACGAAAAGGCGCGCGGTGTCCACTACGAATCCAAGGAAGAATATCCGGCGGAAGAACAGGGGCAATACAACCAGCAAGCCGCCGAGAAACAGGCATCGAGCAAAGGCATCGGCGCGAGCATGCCGCTGATGGGCAAAGTCGGTGCCGGTTCACCATCGCCAATGGGAGGTCGATAATGGCAAACATTAACCAGAATCTGACTGAGGACCAGCAGGAACAGTTGCCCGCGCAGAACGGGTTCCCGCACGTCAAGCCGCAGTTGCCGATTAACAACGCGCGCGGCGGCACACCGGCCAAGAAACCCGGTAGCCGCGGCGGTAGTCCGTCCGAGTTCGGTCGGCCATCCAATCGGCCGAGTGGTAAACCCGGCGGCCAGCCCGGACAGAAACCCAAGGCCGGTATGCCTGCGGCCAACGCCAACACGAACGCCGGTCACATGCTGCCGGACGCGGAAGATTTTGACCCGAAAGCCGAGGTGGACAAGTACGCCAGCCACCGTGACGTAACGCCGGAAGTGGCGGGTGGCGGGGTACAGATTATCGGCGGCCTTACCATGCCTGAGCAATCTGACGATGAATCTTCCGAGGACGGCGAAGATTCGGAAGATAATCAGGAGAATGACGACGAAGTTTCGGCGGAAAAAACACCCAAAACTTCCGCCAAAAAGAAAGCGGCAAAGGTTTAACCATGGGCATCGCGAATCTCAAGACGTTGGAAATATTCAAGAAGGCCCGGCTCCGCAAGGACGGTGACGGCGGCGCGGGCTCACCGGCAACATCGACTGGCGGGGCCATAACGACTTCCGACTTGGCGGCAGGCGGTGGACTCATGGTTCCGGAGCAGGGCGGTCGTAAAAAGAGGTTGCAGAATTTGAACCGTAAGATGCGGAAGCCGGTGCGGTTGGGAAAGACGATTAGCGAAGTACAGAATTTGAGCAAGGCCAAGGACGCCGGTGGCCACGGTTCCGAGAAACGCGGTGGCCGGGAAGAAATCACCGACCGAGCGACCGCCGGGGCCTATGCGAGGCGTTACAAGAGAGTCGCTGACGAGGCCATCGATGCTTCCGCGAAAGCTGACGCCAGCGATGACGTTCAGCTTCACGCCAACGCGCAAGATGCTCACGAGCGCGCGGCCAAGCTCGCTATTGACCGCAGTGACCGGTCCTACCATGACAAGCAAGCAACACATCATCAGATGGAATCAGACCGGTTATCGGAAGAACTCCGAGACAACTAATGCACGCCACTTTATGGATAAAGCAATGACCCGCGAACAAGAAATCATCAAATCGTTCATCGAAGGCCGACCGGTCGTATCGGCGCTCACCAACCCACGTTTAGCCAACACAGTCGCCAAGGCCGTGGAGCGTGACGACGATGCGGACGGCTCACGATTCAGTCTTTCGTCCGAAACCATGGCCAAGCTGGAGAAACGCAAGGCCAACGAGACAGCCATCGAAAAGGCCCGGTCCGAGCGCGGCGGTCAGGTCGACAAGAACGCGATGCGCCGGGACATCCTCGGGTCAGACCGCATGGCCAAGGCGCGGGCGCGCGCGGCGTTCCAGAGCAAGAACGCGGCGCGAGTGCCATACGTCAAAGTGGCGGACCGGCGCTAAGGAGGTAGTTTTTATGCGGGGATTTCTGTTGGCCATCATACTATGTTTTACACCGCTGGCCCGCGCCGAGCGACCGGCGAACCTGACCGACCTAAAGGAAACCGAGACGCGCCTCCAACAGGGCATAACCGACGGCGAGAACGAGCGGGCTAGGCTCTGGATAGCCATCGGCTCCAACAAAGACGCCGACGCCGCATTATGCAACCGGGTGGTCGCTCTGGAGACAAGGGCTGACATATCCAAGCAGAATCGGGACTGGCTGATGGGCATCGCCGCGGTGTTACTCGGCAATATTGTCTGGACGTTTATCCTGCACCAAAAGAGTTCGTAATCAATGAATGATGCCGCTGTTATCAGCAAGTTCGTAGAATCCGAACACCCGCGCGTCCCGGCAGGCACGACCGGTGGCGGTGAATTTACCGCTGGACAAACCAGTGGAACTGTAGTACAAGGAGAGAGTCATGAAGAACGAGGACATGAAGGAACCGGAGTTCCGTCGACCGCCGCAGGGCTGGAAGCCGGGCGGGCTCCATTACAAATCGCCGCCAGTGTCGCCCACGTCAACGAAGGCGGAAACGACGCCATCCGAAAAGGCGCAGCCAGTTACTGCCAAGAAGTAGGCATCGCGCCGCCCGCCATCAACGTCTACGCCCCGCTGGACCCCGACCGCGCCAAGCGTATCGCCGCGGCCTACGAAGCCATGCCGGTGGACGACCACAGTCCGGAAACCGAAGCGGCCTATCGCCAACTCGGCAAGGAGATTCAGCAGCAATGGGATTTCGCCGAGAAGAAGATGGGCATCCAGTACGAGTCATGGACGAAACCCGGCCAGCCGTATGCCAACTCGAAGGAGATGTGCAAGGACCTTCTGGATAACAAGCACTTGTTTTTCTTCCAAGGCGGCAGCGAGCCGAACAAGTTTCTTGCAGAAAAGGATGAACACGGGCTATCCATTAACGATAAATTTAGGGCAATCCACGATACCTTCGGACATGCATCCGAGGGATTCCAGTTCGGTCCGCGTGGCGAAGAGAACGCATGGCTCAAGCACAGCCAGATGTTCTCGCCTCTGGCGCAGCGGGCGCTGACCACGGAGACGCGCGGCCAGAATTCTTGGGTAAACTTCGGTCCGCAGAACTTCAACACGGACGGCAGCAACAAGAACATACCGCCAGCCGAACGGCCTTACGCTGTCCAGAAATCCGCACTCCTGCCAGATTGGGCGACGGAATGGAAGCCGATATTGACCGGGGAGCCGGTCAGTAAGTCGGACGCCAAGCACACGGTCGCTTTTGATTTTGACGGCACACTCGCGCAAATATTGCCGGGAGAGTTCGCGCCAGACAAGCTGGGGCCGCCGCTGCAAAAACCGTTCACCGACGACTCGAAGCGCACGGCCATGGATGAACTTCGCTCCTGCATCGCCGCGGGTACACCGGTAGTTATCTTCACGGCTCGCGCCACAGACCCGGCGAACATCCCCTACATCCGTGACTGGCTCATCGCCCAAGGATTGCCCGGCACCATTCCGATTACCAACGAAAAGACGCCCGACATAGGGGTCATCTATGACGACCGCGCCCGTCAAATCAATCCGGACAATGGCGAGCTTGTGAAGAACGCCAATACGATTGCCGAGTACGTGGCCAAGGCGTCGGGGGATACGGATGACATCCAGTTCTACCGTGACGACCACTACGGCCCGAGTCAGTCCAAGACAGTTTTTATGTCGAAGTTGGATGACCATGGAAATGACGGGCTCTACATGGTTTACGTGCGCAATGGTCAACTGAATTTCATGAGAACGAGGATGCTGACGCGCATCTGGGATGACTATGTAAAACACGGAAGGCTCTACCCGTGTAATCGTCAGGAAATGATTGATTGGCATGCGGCGCATCCGGACCTAATCGGTTATTACTCGGAAGGCTTATCTAAATCCGCCGACGAACCGCGCGACGACCATGGCCGCTGGACATCCGGCGGCACCGCCGTGGCCGATGCGCCCAAGGACAAGTTCTCCGTCATCCCACAGCCCGACGGCAAGCGCGTCAGCATCCATTACGGTTCGACCAGCTTTCACGTAGACGTGAAACCGGATGGCGCTGGCGGATTCTACTTCAACGACCGAGGACGCCGGTACCCGTTCAAGTCCGATACGAACGCCATTGCCGGTGCCAAGACACTTCTGGAACACGGTGTACTGGCCAAGGCTTACCCGGTCGAGGAGGTCACGTTCAAGAAAGCGTTCCGCAAGACGCGCACGGTCGTCCTGAAAGTCGTCCATGAATCCGGTCACTGGTTGACAGGCCGCGAGTGCGACCGCGATGGCAACGGTCACGGACCGGAGCGCACGCTATCCAAGCGGGACATTACGCTCCGCAAGGCCATACCGGTCCGGTACGACAAGCTGATACCGAATCCGTTCGCCTTGAAACATCTCGACGGCACCGCTGCCGACCCGATGCTCGACGCCCAGCCGGACGAGTTCGGACGCTTCCCGAGTGACCCGACGCTCAAGGAATTGAGCACGCCCGATAGAAGTGTTTACGAGCAAGGTGCGAGCCACGACTTCAAGGAGAAATATATTGCAAATACTGTGAGAGACTCGGATACTAGGAGGCAAGATGTCCAATAAAGCGATGAAAGATGCAATACCGCTCAGTTGAAATTGGCTGGTTGCCTCACACCGCCACGCAATGGGCAACGTTCACATCGGCTCGAACTGAGGCGGCGAGATTATGGAATGACATGGTCAAGCGCCATGCACGCCTGAGGCGTGCGATGTGGAAGTGGCCCACCGAAAACCGTCTTATGCATTGGTCGAAAAAGAAATATCCACATCTAAGGGCACAATCTGTTCAGCAAATCGTAAAGGATTTTTGCGATTCGATTAAGGGAACATCGGCTGCGCGTAAGAAAGGCCTACACGCTAACTACCCAAACCGTATTTTACACTATCGGGATGTTCCGTTCACTAATCAGTCAGCGCGTATTTGCAATGGTCGTTTGTTGCTGCCCTGTGGTTCGGCAGGAAAGTTGCGCATCAATATGCCGCGTGGTATTGTGTTACCCGGTAGACTTGTGGAAGTTACGCTCTTATACGGCAAGGTGATTCTAGTTTGCCAATGCGACATCGCCCAACCAGCGCCTAAGATGGACATCGGCATCGACCTTGGAGTGAACACGCTTGTCGCCGCAACAGATGGCAAGAAAGTTCTAATGATTTCCGGCCATGAAGCCAAGGCCACGATTCAATGGCGTAATAAGCGATTGTCATCGCTACGTTCGCGGCAATCAAAGACCAAGAAGCGCTCGCGCCGGTGGCTCCGTATTGAACGCCGCAAACACCGGTTATTGGATAAATCCAACTCACGCATCAAGGATATCACCCACAAAGCCACGCGTCTCGTTGCTGATACCTTTCCCGGCGCAATCTGTCATATCGGCCAGCCATTCAACGGAGCCGCTGTTAAGATGGGCCGTGTCAACGCCCAGCAAGTCAGTTCGGCCTGCTGCGGTCGCATCACCAAACAACTTCAGTACAAAACTGCGGGCACCTTGGTCCGCAGCGAAGCGTTCAGTTCGCAAACGTGTCCCGTTTGTGGAGAACGATGCAGGCAGAATGGTCGAGTGTTCACATGCAGTAAGTGCGGCACGATAGCTCCGCGCGACGTTATCGGAGCCGTCAACATGCTGTCGCTCGGAACGCTCAACGCGATGCCCGCAGGCCGTGTCGTGCCAAACGATATTCAGTGGGTCCATCCCACACACAAGTATCCCGGGGCAACCCGGGTAGTTCCCGAGGACACCGGGCAAGTAGCTCGCCCAGTGGCGGCGTTCGAGGCCGTCAGCAACGAGAAGCCGCTTGATGAAAATCAGGCGCAGGGTCACATTGATAACGACATCCGCGGTCGCGCATAAGCGTAAGCAAGACCTACCGACCGCGTAAGTCCCAGACACACCGAAACTTCCACTTGCATTTCAGCGGCTCAGGGCGTATAGCGGGCGCGGCATGATGGATTTTATGGGGGTGGGGACCCGCCACAATGCAGTTGTCGTAAATCGTTCCACATGAGCGCTGCCGCCATATCGCTCGATGTCGCCGCGTCGGCTTACACTTCCCTGCCATCCCAACTCGGCAAGAAGCTATCCCATCTGACCGAAGACGAACTGGTCACCAAACTGTTCGTGCTCTGGAAAGAGTCCATCCACTTCCTCAATGAACTGGCCCCGCACGGGTACCGCATCTTGAACGTGGAGTTCGTGGGGAAACCGGATGACTGGAAATGCGGCGTGACCTTCAAGCTGATGGTCTGCGCCGCCGACGCCAGCCGAATCAACTCGGAATGGAATACGGACCACGGTAAGGAAGAACCGCCCGGAGAACAGCACGCATGAGAATGTCAGCCATCGCATACGTCGAGACCGTCACAGCCCTACCTCCTGCCGCGCGCAAGGCGCTGGAGTTTGCCAAGAAAATAAAAAAAGGCGAACTGGTGGATGTGGAGGAACTTGCCAAGGCCATTGGTTCATCCGAAGGGTCTATCACCACAAAACCAATTTCGACCGTGCTATCCGATTACCGATTCAAGGGCGCATACCGCGGTCAGCGGAAAACATTCTTCGGACATCCAGACACCATTCGAGAGGTCAAGGAACAACTCGCCGCCGCGAAAGAGAGCCGAATTTGAAAGTGAATGCCTCCGCAGTCGTGGAAGATTCCATGAGTTCATCGCTCCTGAAGGCCGCCAGTCTGTTCATCAAGCCGCAGGATTACACCACCCACAAAATCGCCGGGCTCAAGGAAGGCGACCGAGTGGTGATTGTCAATGACGTGCATATCCCGTTCGCAGATTTCCCGGTGCTGGATGCCGTGGAAACCTTCTTCGCTGACTTCAAACCGACCATCGAGGTCTATAACGGCGACATCATCGACTTCTACTCGTGCAGCCATTTCGACCAGAATCCGTCCCGGGTGTTCAACCTGCAGGACGAACTAAGCGCTGGCAAGGCGTGGTTCGCTCGACGGGTGAAAGCCAACCCGACAGCCCGTCGGTTCTTCGTGCAGGGTAATCATGAGGACCGGCTCCGGCGCTTCCTTTGGGCCGACGGCAGTAAACTATCGTCTTTGAAGTGCTTGGAGATTGAGTCGCTGCTCGGTTTGGCTGAATTCAATATCCACACAATTCCTTACGGTAGCCGCTACGACATGGCCGGGTTCATCATCGAACACGGGTACCGCGCCGCCAAGTCAGCGGCGTTCCCGGCCAACGTCGCCCGCATCATGGCCATCGAACGCGGGTCCTCCGGTCTGTGCGGTCACGACCATCGAGCGCAAACTTATAGCTGGGCTGATAGCCGCGGCGGTCACTGTTGGCTGAACAACGGTTGCCTCTGCCTGACTTCGCTGGAGTACGCGCCGACACCGGGCTGGCAACAAGCGTTCACGTTCGGCTACATCCATGAGAAACGGTTTCATCCGACGCTGGTAATTCCGCATGACCATCATGGATTCGTGGCCAATGGCCGGTACTACAAAATAGGCGGCTAATGAAAATCCTTCAATGCACCGAGATTTTCCCAAACAAGCTCACCGACTATCAGCGGGCCTATTTGGTCATCACTGACGAGCGTATGGATGTTTTTACGGTGATGAAGCTCTGCCCGATATTCCCGCGCATCGAACGCGGTGCCTGCGAGGACATCCGCTGCATGCCGATAGGGTATCACTACGATTTCGGCAGCAATTGGTTTGAGGTTTACCTGACCTTCGCGCAGCCGGTCCGAATCAGCGCGCCGCTCAAGCCAAGCTGGTTCCGCAGGTGGTTCAAGTGAAAATCCTCACCATTTGCCGCGGCGGTCAGGTACGCAGCGTGGCCCTGAAGTACCTGCTCCACTACAGCAACTACGGCCAACACGATGTACTGGCCTGCGGGGTGGAGTCCAACACCCAAGAGACACGCGAGATGCTCTATGAATGGGCGGACATCATTATCGTCATGACTCCGGAGTTCGCGAAGTTCGTGCCGGAGAAGTATCACACAAAATGGGTGCTAACACCGAATTCCACACGCGGTTATAAAGATGGGGCCGAGGAGCGACGCCTCTACTGCTTCAACGTCGGCGAGGACCGATTCATGAATCCTTTCCACCCCGAGCTACAGGCAATGCTCAAGCACATGATTGAAAAGAGCGGTCTGTTCCAGAAACCGTCATGCGATACTTCTCCCCCAAAAGCCTACCCAGTTTGACTTTGGCCTACCTTATGGCCCTGATAGTCTGGCTGGTTTGCCCGGCCATCCGTGTCATCTACGGGCGCATTTACCGCCGCCATCCGTTTGAGTGCGGCGAGCCCCTGTAAAAACCTGTTGACAGCCTACCGCGTTTCGCGTATGGGTATCTCTCATGAGAACCATCGATGTCGGCAAGCAGCGCGGCGTAAGCTTCATCCTCTTTCCCGATAACCAACCTCACGTCCGAATTTCCGGCATCTCCGACGGCGACGACGTGCGCGTCATCTGCCCGATACGGTCCAGTCTGGAGATGATGCACCTGTTGCAGGTCTCCAACGCGCTGGACAACGTGTTCGCGTACAAGCGAGAACTCGTTATCCCCTATCTCATGGGCGCGCGCTACGACCGCGTCATGCAGGCGGGTGACAGCATCGACCTGAAAGTCGTGGCCGACCTCATAAACTCCTGCGGATTCGAGAAGGTGTTATTGTTCGATGTCCACAGCGAAGTGGCGCTACAACTCATCAGCCGTTCCCAAAACGTTTCCAACATCGCCTTGGTGCAAGCCTACGAAAAAGACAACGCCGTGCTGATATGCCCGGACGCCGGGGCGGTCAAGAAGGTGACCAAGTATCTGGAATGGAATCCGCGCATCAAGGAAGTGACGTACTGCTTCAAGAAACGGGACACGGATGGTCACGTCAAGTTGAAGGTGGTCGAGCCGGATGTTTGCACCGGCCGCAACTGCGTGGTCATCGACGACATCTGCGACGGCGGCGCGACGTTCATGGCCATCGGCGACCAAATCAAACCGAAACATCTGACGCTCATCGTCAGCCACGGCATTTTCTCCCGAGGCTTCGATGACCTCGGACGCTACTATCAGCACATCATCACGACCGACAGCTACGCCAATCACCCGGATGCCAAAGGTTTCGTGACCACCATCAACCTCGAAGGAAGATTCCCGCTATGGATATGATGCCATTTCTCAGGACCGATTTTTACAAAATTTCTCATCCGTTCCAGTATCCCCCGGGCACCCAAAGGGTTTACAGCAATTACACCGCCAGAAAGTCACGGCTGCAAGGCATCGAGGAGATGGTGTTCTTCGGCCTGCAATATTTCATCAAGGCTTATTTAATGGAAGACATGCAGCGCAATTTCTTCTGTCAATCCAAGTACAAAGTGATGAAGGCTTATGAGCGGCGCATCAAGAACTCCATCGGGCCGCTGCCGACTTATGAGCATGTGGCATCGCTGCACGACCTCGGCTACCTGCCGATTCGCATCAAAGCGTTGCCCGAGGGCAGTCTTGTGCCAATGCGCGTGCCCTGCCTTACTATCGTCAATACCTTCGATGAATTCTACTGGCTCACCAACTTCTTCGAGACGCTCATGTCCTGTAGCATCTGGCAAGCATGCACCTCGGCAACGCTGGCCCATGAGTACCGCAAGCTCCTGAACCACTACGCCGAAGAAACCGGCATGCCACCAGAATTCGTCCAATGGCAGGCGCATGATTTCAGCTTCCGCGGCATGAGTTCGTTCGAGAGCGCGGTATTGTCCGGCATGGGTCACCTCCTTAGCTTCACTGGTACCGATACCATCCCGGCCATCGACGGGCTGGAGCAATACTACAACGCCGATTGCGAGAAGGAGTTGGTCGGCGGCAGCGTGGCCGCAACCGAGCACAGCGTAATGTGCAGTGGGCGGAAGGATGGCGAGTTCGATACATTCAAGCGATTGCTGACGGAAGTTCATCCGAAAGGCATTCTCTCGGTGGTCAGTGACACGTGGGATTTGTTTTCGGTATTGACCAAGATACTGCCATCCCTGAAATCGGAAATCATGGCTCGCGATGGCAAGCTCGTAATTCGGCCTGACAGTGGGGACCCAGTGCAAATCATCTGCGGCAACCCGCACGGCATTAGCGAGGCCGACCGCAAAGGCGTCGTCGAATGTCTCTGGGATGTATTCGGCGGCACGACCAACGCCAAAGGATACCGCGTTCTGGATAGCCACGTCGGTGCCATCTATGGCGATTCCATCAACCTCTCTCGCGCCAAGGAAATCTCCGAACGTCTCAAGGCCAAGGGATTCGCCTCGCAAGTTGTCCTAGGCGTGGGCAGCTTCACATTCCAATTCAACACCCGCGACACGTTCGGAACGGCCATCAAAGCCACATGGGTGCAAATCAACGGCCAAGCTATGGACATCTTCAAAGACCCGATTACCGATGACGGCATGAAAAAGTCGGCGACCGGCCTGCTCTGCGTTCGGAAGGAAGGCGGCAAGTTCGTGTTGTACGACAAATGCACACCCGAACAGGAGCGGGAAGGCGAACTGCGCACGGTCTTCGATGACGGCAACCTCATCGTGGACGACACGCTTGCCAACATCCGGGCGCGGCTGGCGGCGGCATGAATTATCAGTGGAGCATCAACGCCTACCGGCAGCCGGGCCTGATGCGCCTCTGGATTCAGTTTTATCGTCGAGCCGGATTCAGTCGAATGGCGGTTGTAAAAATCATATGGGGGAATCGCGCCAACTGGTGTCCGCTTTTTCAACCGCCGAATGTAAAACCTTGTGAATACTGAATCCCATGCGGTGCGATGGGCTCGACGGATGGTTCGCAGAGAGTTCGACTGGACCAGATGGCACGCGACGCACGATTCCAACCTGACACTCTGCGGGCAGCCGATTATTCTGGCGGTAGCGAGCTTCACGCCGGAGACGGACGACATTGGGCGGACGGATTGCAAGAAGTGCCTGCGGAAGCTGGAATTGGAGTCTGAACGCCAGTGACATGCCATGCGCAACTCGGCTATGCTCGCCGCAACATCGTCAATCGAGAAGGCTGTAAGCGCCGGGCCACGCTGATGCTTCCATCCTCACGACTGCCGGTCTGCTGGCAGCATGCCAAGGGGTCTATGGAGGGAAAGGCGGTGCCGATAATGGAATCGAAGTGTAAGGAGTATGGGTATCATGGATGAAAAACTGGTTTGCGAAAACCCGAACCTGAGCGGCAACTGTTCAGGATACGTCAAGTCGGTTTATCTGCGCCTGCCGATGCGGGTCAATGCGTTTGAGCACAAGCCGACACGCCTGTGTGCGGCCTGCCGGAAATCCATGAAGGGCCAATGGAAGTATGCTCCTCAAAAACCGATGCCGTGAGATTCCACTTGATTTTCTGCGGCACAGGCCGTAAAGTGTCGGTGCTGGCGGAACTGGGACGCTGGCACTGAAAGTCCTCAGTAGTGAGGCATAACACCCAAACAAGTCACAGGAGACTTATGTTATGCCCACTACAGTATACGACCGCGCCGACCAAAGGCTTGAAGAAATCAAGCATCTCTATCTCGTAGAACTACGGACGCTAGACTACATTTCAAAGTTATTGCACACCCCGAGAAGGTACATCTCGGAGATTTTGCGCCATCATGGCATAAATACTAGAACCAAAAAGGAAGCCACTGGGGTCATTCTGGCTTCTTTCTCTGGTAGAAGATTTGGCCTATTGACAGTAATTGGCAGAGCGGAATGCGCCTCGGAAAATTGGGGAAGAAGTCACTGGGTTTGCCGGTGCAAATGCGGTAAAGAAATAAGAGCCTGTCGGGCGGTATTGATGAGCGGAGATGTAACAAGCTGTCCAAATTGCTCTTTCACCGCATCCAAAGAATCATTAAGCAAAGGCTACATGAGCAGTCTCCGTCGGGGTGCAAGATTGCGATATCTGGAGTTCAATCTTTCCTGTGATTTCCTATGGAATCTCTATCTCTCTCAGGGAAAGCTTTGTGCCATTTCAGGCGTGCCAATCATGCTGCATACCGCGAGGGGACAGAGGACGGCGTCGCTCGACCGAATAGATGCAGATGGAGGGTATACCGAGGACAACGTACAGTGGGTACATAAAATTGTAAACATGATGAAGGGAGACCTGCCTGAGCCTCTCTTTGTGAAATATTGCGGCGCTATTGCTGGACAGCAAAAACCGATTGACAAAATTATCGGTGGGGCGTAAAGTACCTACAGTCTTAGACATTGTGTCTCTGACATGAAAAAGTCCGCATTGTGCGGCAAAGGAGCAGTTATGAAGTCAGGTCTGTTTGAGTTGCAAGTCTGCGTAAACGGTCGCCCCACCGAAGAGTATGGTCAATCCGGCCTCACGTTAATCGAGGGTAGAAAAGGGTCTCGATTCACCCTGAAATTCCGAAATAATAGCGCCACTAAGGTGCTGGTCATTCCGGCGATTGATGGACTCGGGATTATTGACGGGAACAAGGCAACGGAAAAATCCCGCGGCTACATAGTCGAGGGTTTTTGTGCCACGGAGTTCGAGGGCTGGCGTGTTTCTCTCGACCAAGTAAATGAGTTTATCTTCAAGGCCAAGTCGAAATCGTATGCGGCCTCGAAAGGTCAACCAGAGGGCGCAGGCGTGATAGGCGTCATGGTCATTGCCGAGAAGCCCGAGCCGAAGGTGGTAATCAAAGAGGTCATCAAGGAAGTTCACCACGACCACTACCACGGTGACTATTGGCCATTGCCAGTGCCGTGGCGTCCATGGCGTCCATATCGGCCTCGTCCTGTTCCATATTGGGACTTCAATGGCCCGTACTACAAGTGCGGCGACAACACCGGTACGTTCACGATGTCCACTCACAGCAGCGTCGATGGCATGCAGAGCAAGACGGTTCACTCCATGGGCATGTTGCGGTGCGCCAGCGAGCCAGTAATGGCGGTCAACAACGCGGCACCGGCGCTTAACCTTGGTACTGGCTGGGGTCAGGCGCGCGAGAGCAAAGTTGTGGAGACGGAATTCAAGCGCGGCAAAGTGCTGGCGGTCTTGGAGGTGTACTACAGCGACGCTGCGGGACTGAGGGAAGCGGGCATCGATGTCACGAAGAAGGAGCGCGCGGTATCGGCTCCGGTCTTGCCGCGCGCCTTCTCTGGCTTCTGCCAACCGCCCAAAGAAGTGCTTGACGAAGTGGACGCGTTGCCGTAAAGTGGAGGCTGTTCGAGGGCACATGCCCTCAGTAGTGTAGTTCGTTCATAGTACCGAGTCCTGCTTGTTCTTCGGAACGAGGAGCCAGCCTTCGGGGTTGGTGATGGGGTTTCAGCCGCAAGGCCGCGCGTTTCGTCCGCGCCCCATCGGACGCTCTAGCGAGCACAGTAGGGGACCGGCCCGAGGACGATGCAGCGTGGGGCTGGACATCCGGGATTGCCCCGCGTGAGATGGCGACGAACGTTGAGTCCTGCGTAAGCGCTCGCAAGCGGGATGAGGTTTGGTGAGGGTCAGGCTCCGGGCGAAAGTTCGGGGCCTGATTCTTTTCCGAAAATAGTTTCATTTTTCACTTGCGCGTTGACCCGTCTAGGCGTATTGTGACGAGAGTTACAGGAAAACACAGTGAGAATAACACGACAACATTTGAGCAAGCGACCGACCGCTGAGCGCGGGGGCAGGTCGTTTTCGTATTCCGTCAGTTGGCGGAATCAGCCGGTGAATGATTGCATGTCACTGGCACTCGAAACGCCAGCGGAGGGAACGGGGTAGGGGTATAGTCATTTTCGGTTAGACGAACCCCGCTCCGAAAAGAGTGGGGTTTTTGATTTTTGTAGTAACCGCGGTCCGTCGGCGACACGGACCACCGGAGCGTTTGTCCGGTCTTTGAGCAGGCCGATAGGCCAGAAGACTCGAAGTGAACCAAACCCGGTCAAATATGGCCGGGACACAACGGCAGGTGAAGGCGCGATGCCCAAATTGCGCCCTCGGAAACTGGTCCGCGATGAGCCCGATTTACTTCGGGGGAGCGAACGACGACACCGAGCAAAAAAATTTCCCAAAATGCGGGAGCCGCGTAAAACCGGCCCCGCACAATTTCAGTGGAAGGGTTCGCACATTGGCTAAGTCATCCCGTCTCGAAAACGGTGGTCCGCGCAAGCGGGCTGTGAGTTCGACTCTCACCCCTTCCGCCATTTGCCGCAGCGCACCGACCAAATGCTGGCGACGTAAGTCGCAGAGATGGACGGTAAGCGGGC
>Ga0209006_10000009_pt1 | contig 202132 bp, 175 predicted proteins | sample JacPin_JW_Ref_O2_FD_188567 | JGI IMG/M metagenome (GOLD analysis project Ga0209006, IMG submission 188567) | Forest soil microbial communities from Algoma, Ontario, Canada - Jack Pine, Ontario site 1_JW_Ref_O2 (SPAdes) (version 2) | ecosystem: Environmental > Terrestrial > Soil > Boreal... | reverse complement strand
GGCCGACAGACTTGAATGCGAAGGCACGACCGGCAGATTGCCCGTTGCCATGCGCGCCCCGCCAATCTGTTCCCGCGTCGCTGCGACCGCACTGACGCGTCCGGCGCCGAAGCGTCCCGCGTTGACCGTGGACAGTGCATGGCCGATATGCGCGTCATTCAAGCGCGCCACGTTCGAGAATCGCGTTCCACCGTGCAGTGGAGCGAATCCGCCGAAGCGTCCAAAGTTCCCACCGCGCCAACCCGCAAACCCGAAGCGGCCCCCATAGCCTCCCCACCACGGGAAGAAGCGATCACACGGCCCGATTGGCAACCAGCCAAATCCGCCCCAGCCACCCCAACCGAAACCCACGCCAAATCCAAATCCCCCGCCCCAGCCGAAGAACGACACATAAGCCGGCGACCAGAACGGACGATAGAATCCGCCGCCCCACACCGGTCCCGGCCACCACGCCCACGAACTGCCGTAATACATCCAGCGTCCGTAGTGATAAGGCGCCCATCCCCACGGCTCATATCCAACCCAGGTCCAACCGTAATAAGGCTCGTAAGTCCAGTTGCCATCGCGATACGGAACCCAGCCATCCGGCTCATTCGGCACCCACACCTGGCCGTAATCCGGAGCGTTCTGCCAGTGGCCGTACGCGTCCAAATCTTCCGACCCGGTGTAGTAGCGATTGGTGTGATGCCACGACTGCGCATTTTGAATGATGCGGTCGCGGTCGCTATTCCAGCGATCCCAATCGTCTTTATCGGGAGCTTGAGAAATTTTGTACTGCGCATCGGCACTTGAGCCGCGCACAGTGGCCATCTCGCCAGCGTGAACTTCGGTGCTGCCCTGCGGAGTCGAGATCTGTGCCTCACCCTTGCGAACGGTTACGAGCGTGTCGCCATCCGGCTGGACTTCAATGCGGAACTCTCCATCTTTATGCGCGGGATGCACCGCAACGTTCGGCGTATCGATCTCCGGCTCCGCTTCGCTGTCTTTGAAGACCGTGTAGGTGGCCAGGCCTTTGGCTAGTTGAATCTGAACATTCTTGCGCGTGAAGTTGGCGATGTTCGCCTGCGAACTTCGACCTAAGCGAAGTATGTTGGCGAAATCGAGTTGCAGTTCTGCACGGCCACCATCGCCGGTGGAAACCTTGTCACCGCCCATGACCGGCTGATTCAGCGTCGCTGCAGACCAATCACCCGAGTCTCCACGTTGTGTCGAGACATCGCCGTGAATCATGCTGATGCGCGCCACACCCTGATCGGTCTTTGCTGGCTCTTCACCGGAAGGTCCGCCGGGTTGCGCCTCGGCCGAATTCGGACCCGCTTGATTGGGACCACCCTGGTACTGCCCTTGCATCTGTCCCGGAGGCGGCGCCTGCGGCGGGTTCTGATCCTGGCCCATTTCCATGGGAGCGCTCGGCTGCTCCGACGGCCCCGGACCTTCATCGGTGGTCTGCGCCGAAGCACCGATAGTGAAACTGCTCGCGATAGCGAACGTTAAAATTGCGATCCCCGCTAAGAATTTATCTCTCATAAACCGTCTTCTCCGCGCGTTGCTACTTATTCAAACCCGCATGTAGTAAGGAATATCTCGCTTGGAGAGAAGCAAGTGCCATGCCAAAGATGGCAAATTGGAAGATTTCACAAATTGCTTGTTTTCAATGACTAAGAGATGCAAGCAGAACGAACAATTCGGCGCATGTGGAGGTTGGTGGCCCGCCTGAACCAGCAGTGGTGGTTTTCAACCAGACTCGGGGATTGAAAACTACGGCGGAGGATTTCCCCGTTTAACTTTCGACGGAATTCAGTGGCGAACATTGTCAACGTGGGTGAGGCCGATCCCTCAATTGCGCTCCGTGCCAAATTGTCGTGATCGTCACCCGCTTCGCGCGCACCTGATACAGAACTAAATACGGTGTTCCCCCGACCACCAACTCCCTCACGCCAGGCTCACTTCCGGCCCGACCTAAGTGCGGATGTTCTTTCAGAATTTCCACCAGCGAAACGATTCTTGTGGCCAATCTTCCCGCCGCATCCGGCTTGTCCTTCGCCACATAAGCACGAATCTCCTGCAACCGCGCCCGAGCCAGGGGAGACCAGACAATCTCTAACGGCACAGGTCCTCATCATCGTGGCGCGCGCCACAGGCGCACTTCGGCGGAGGCAGTTCTCGGTCAGTTCCCCAGGAAAGCAACCACGCCTTCATGTCCTCATGCGCAACGTAATGACCAGACTTGACCTGGCGATCCGCATGACGAATCTCCGCCAACATTCTTTCCTGGTCCGCAACATAGGATTCGACTGCATCGGAGATGAGAAAATTTGAGCTGCGCCCGGAAACCTTCGCCAGATGGGCCAGCCGCCTCTTGGTGTCTGATTTCAGTCTAATGCTGAGAGTCGCGCTCCGTGTGTTCGCCATGAACACACTTTAGCACAATCACATGCGTAGCCTGACGTCAAAGCCTTTCACTGGTAGGTAAAGGTCAGCTGATCCAGGTAAACCGAGTAGGGCGCCTGCTGGTAGTTTCCATCCATCTGATAGTTGATGGTCATTCCATACCAGCCCGGCGCGGGGCCGGGATCGTAGTACTGATTGAGCGTGCTGGTCACGCCGTTGAGAGTGATGGATTGGTACAACAACTGATTATCGGCGGTGCGCTGTACCTGAATCGTCAGATGATTCCACGCATTGTCGACCGGATTGCAGGCGATACCTGTGGGAGTCCAGTGCGCGGTCACGTTGTTCCAGACATCCCACTCGTGGCCTCCGGCGATGCGGCACTCGTGACCCCAGATGAAACCCAGATTGTTGAAAAACTGATTGATGTCGAACTCAACCGCCTGCGAAAGTTCAAGATTGGTTCCGTAGAAATAGACGTCGTAGGTGAAGTTGTGATATCCGGAAACCAGCGTGTGACTCGCGTCTGGCAGACCTTGCGAAGACAGATCTCCGATCAAGTGATTGTTGAACAGGGCATCGGTATAAATCGCAGTTCCACCCAGAGTATATTGCGTCGCCTCTCCGCTCATCGAAGGAGATTGGATTCCCTGAGACATGGAGAAAGTAATGCCGTCGCAGGGGGAAGGAGAACAATCGACAAAGTCCGGCGGCCCCTGCCCGTATGATGCCCATCCGGAGCTGTGCTGGAGGTTTGAAAATGAGTTCGCGGTGCTTGTTACCGGGGAACTTGCCACGGCTATTTGCAGCGGTTGCTGTTTGGATGCCCCGGTCGAATCTGAAACCAACACCGCGAAATTGAAATTTCCGGTTGTGCTCGGCGTTCCGGCAATGGCTCCGCTCGTCTCATCGAGCAGCACTCCGGTGGGCAGTGCGCCGGAGGCAAGCGAGAAAATGTAAGGCGTCGTGCCGCCACTTACCGTTAGCGTAGCGTCGTACGTCGAACCCACCGTCGCGGCAGGAAGGCTCGATGAAACCGCCAGGCTGGAATTGGAAGTGGTAGTGGTCACAGAAGTGGTGCCGGCGCTGGTCGGGACAGACATGCTAGAACATCCGCTTAATAAAAGTAGAGATAACAGGAGAGTAACCACTACGGCGAACTGAAAATGGTTACTTCGGCGGACGCGCTTTTCTTGAGCGCACGGGAGCGGAGGGCGAAACATGTATACAACCTCTCGAAAAGGGGATAAAGAGGACGCTCGGCGAGGGTCCTGAAATGGACTTTAATGAGCGTTTTGTAACCGGACCAGATAACCAATGGCCGTGGCCGTTGTGGGGACCTGTGAGTGTCTATTTTCCTGCCAAGAGATTCGTCGTGTGTCCGAGCATACGAGGCCCGGGAACGAGAGAGTGTCCGCGGGAAAAGCTGGTTGCCTTCTTGGGTAAAAACACGAAAGCCCCGATAGTCAGTCGGGGCTCAGATGAACAAACTTAATACCGGACGCTGTTTGCCAAACATCTAAAGGTTAACTCTGCACACGGAATTGTCAAACGGTTTCCAATGCGTCGAGCGACCGGCAAAGGGCAAGGGAGTCGAACCCTAGTGGCTGACTAAGCCACTCGACATTTGGCAAACGTCGTCCAGTACCCACTAGCAATACCCTCCCGACGCCCGTCGCTCGCACCAATTGTAGCTACTGCACCCAGCCGGTTTCGCGACTATTTGTTAATTCCGCCACGGACGCGACGGGCTTGTTTATTAATCCTTTAAGGTTTATCAAGCGGAGCGCTCCGCACCAGGCGCTCAAACTCGGCTTCAAATATTCCGAGCGCTCTATAAACTTCCCGAATAGGTCGTTGCATTTCCAACGATGCAAGAACACCCTTAAGCTGCGGGGATGGCTTGTATATTGCCGCATGCTCGACCTCCCAAAACAGCCCTGTCAGCATCGGCACGACCTGCAGTTCAGCGCGGAGTTTAGTGTTACGAGAACAGAAACCGTGATACTTGAATGCAAGTGGCTCGGTGCTTCCTTCATCGGATGGGATCGGATCTGATGTCCATGACGAGAACAAAGCGTAGTGCCGTAGTGTATCGTTTGCTTCACGCCAGCGGCTGCGGGGGAAGGCTAAGACACGAACACCCGCAAGGTCGTTGAGGCTGGTGAGTGTGTAGGAATCGGCTCGATCTGGATCGAAGGTCGCGAACTCTTGCTGCCTGCGGAGCGCACCCAACGCGCTTTCGCAGTCTTTGACTCGCGAATTCACTTCGATCTTTTCATATCTGTCCAAACTGCTCGAGAGCGGGAGAAGGCAGTGGCGAACTTCGGCCTCAAGTTCTTCCAGCAGACGTCGGCTCTCGGGCAGCAAAGCGAAGTACTCCTCGCGAAGCCGATCCTCTACCGTTCGTTCGCTCATTAACTAAACACAGCGGAAAGCTCGCGTTTTACCGCCTCGGATGGAGGAGAGTTGAAGTAGAAATGCCATTCTTGCGACGACGTAGGTTCGTCGATGCACGCTTTGAGCTGCGATTCTGTATGATCCTGTACAAACTCCAGGCTAAACGCCTTGCGCGTCTGCCTGTTGATGTAGCTTAGTCGGTCGAAGCTGTAGGCGTAGCCTGCATCCTCAAGGATTTGTGTTTTGCCTGTGGCCGTCAGCATTTGTAACGTTCCTTTAGCCAATTGTATCCGAACCGTAACCGCGGTCACCCTTCTTTCTCCCCTTCATCCGCAATGCCAATCTTCGACAGCCGATAGCGCAGCGCGTTCCTCGACAACCCCAGTAGACGCGCCGCCTGGCTCTTATTTCCATTTGCGCGCCGCAATGCTTCCTGAATCATTTCGTCTTCCCACTGTTCCAGCGTCATGCCGTCTGGCAAAAATCCACTCACGCCGTTAACCACTTTCGCCGGGCGCACATCAAGATGAATATCTCCCACCTCGATCACCGTTCCCTTGGCCAGCGCACAGGCTCGCTCAATGATGTTCTGCAACTCCCGCACATTCCCGGGCCAGTGATAGTTCTTTAAAATCTGCATTGCCTCCGGCGTGATGCCTTCGACCGGCTTTCCCGAATCTCCGGCGAAGCGAGCGATAAAAAGATTTACCAGCTCCGCGATATCTTCTTTCCGTTCCCGCAGAGGAGCAATGTCGATCGGCACAACGTTCAGTCGGTAATAAAGATCTTCGCGAAACGTTCCCTGCTCCAGCGCCTGCCGCAGATCGCGGTTCGTCGCCGCAATCAGCCTTACATCAACCTTCACCGTCTTCGTTCCACCCAAGCGCTCGAACTCGCGCTCCTGTAATACGCGCAGCAACTTGACCTGCGTTGCCGGAGGCACGTCACCAATCTCATCCAGAAAGAGCGTTCCCTTGTCCGCCAACTCAAACTTGCCGGGCTTGCTTGCTACTGCGCCTGTGAACGCGCCGCGCTCGTAGCCAAACAGTTCGCTCTCCAGCAAATTCTCGGGAATCGCCGTGCTGTTGATCTTGACGAATGGCCCTCGCGCCCGCCGCGACTTCTCATGAATCGCGCGGGCAATCAAATCCTTGCCTACACCACTCTCGCCGCCCAACAGCACCGTGGCATTCGTAGGAGCAACGCGTTCCACAGTGGCCAGAACCTCCTGCATCTTGGGGCTGCGCGCCGCCACGTTCGTCAGTTCGTAGCGTCTGCCCAGCGCCTCCCTTAGCGACCGATTTTCCTCGCGCAGTTTGTGGACATCCAGTTCCTTGTGGATGACCATGCGCATCTCGGCCAGTGAAAACGGCTTGAGCACGTAATCGCTTGCGCCCGCCTTCATCGCTTCCACGGCAGTTTCCACGCTGCCAAATGCGGTCATCACAATCACCGGCAGAGCTGCGTTCTGATTCTTGACTGCGTGCAGAAAGTCCAGCCCGTTCATTCCTGGTAATTTCAGATCGGTCAAGACCAGGTCGACATGATTTTCCCGCAGCAGCTTCAGTCCACTCTCCGCGTCTCCCGCGGATAGAGTCGAAAAACCGTCCTCGCCCAGATTTAACTCGAGCAGGCGCCGCATTTTGGCTTCATCTTCGATAATCAGAATCGTTGGCATTTACTCGTTGTTCTTCTCAACTTGTTCTTCTAAACCCTGGAAATCAGGTTCAATTAATGAACGCTCGATAACTTTGTCGTTCCCAGCAAAGCGCGCCCCGGGAAAATATCCGGCACAATTTTGCCCTGATCCACTAGCAAAGTCCCGCCCACAATCAGATAGCGCACACCATCGCTTGGCTCCATTGGTTTTTCGAAAGTCGCGCGATCGGTAATGGTCTTCGCATCGAAGACTACAATGTCCGCATCGGCGCCTTCCTGGAGCCTTCCCTTTTTTTGCGCCGCCGGAGTAGAACGTTCCAGCATTTCGGCCGGCATGAGCGTCATCTTGCGAATCGCATCCATCAGAGTGAGTGTTCCTTTTTCCCGCACATATTGCCGTAGAACTCGAGAAAATGTCCCCGCGTTGCGCGGATGGCTTTCCACTCCATCGCTGGCGATCATGACCAGCGGATGCGGAATCACTTCGTCGAGCACTTCCTGTGGATTCGCGAAAATCAGCACCCAGGTTGCGGAGCTTGCGGCGTGCAGCTCGTCAAACCTCTCTTTGGTGAGATGTTCGCCAGTAGCGGGGAGCACCAGGTCCTTGTAGTCGATGGCAAGTTTTTCCCGCCAGCCGGGATTGAAGACCGCGGAATTTATCGCCGTCATTCCGGCGATGTACGGATAAGCCTCCGTGGTCACATCCAGACCGCGCGCGCGGGCGCCCTCAACCATCGACAAGCACTCCATCGAATCGCGCAGGCACGTGCTGTTGATGTGAACGATGTGCAGCGAAGCGCCGGTAATTGCGGCCGCTCCGATCACCTCGCTCACGGATTCGATTGCCGAGCCCGGCTCGACCCGACCCGCACTGCGCATGTGCGTATAGACCGGAACTCTTTTCTCAGCGGCCAGACGAAACACTTCCAGCACTTCATGCCGCGTCGCACCCGGCGTGTATTGAATGCCCATGCCGATGGCCAAAGCGTCGACATTTAGTTCCGAACGCAAGCGTTCGCGCATGGCATCGATCTGTTCCTGCGTCGCGTTTTGATCGGTTGCCGGACCGCTTTTCGGCAGGATTTCGGGAGTGCCGCTCAGCGCATTCCAACCCTGCAAAGGCGTCCCGAAAACTTGTGCTCGCGCCGCTACGTGGCTGGCCGACGTGCCGTAATGAATCAGCGAATGGCCTTCTTTGCTCTTCAAGAATTGTCCAACATCAGGTACGCCGATCTCCAATTCCAGTGCAGTGGTTACGCCGTCGAGCGCCTTCACGCGCTGGCTTTCCAGGTCCTGCGCATGCTGGTGCAGATCGATGAATCCGGGTGCGACCACGAGGCCGCTTGCATTGACGAGGCGGTGTCCGTTTAATTTCTGATCGGAGATGCGGACAATTTTTCCCGCGGTGATCCCGACATTGCGAGTGGCATCCAATCCGGTCTCCGCGTCCATAACTCGGCCGTTTTCCAAAACCAAATCGTAGGTCTGAGCCGCGGCGAATTGTGCGATGGCTAGGAAAAGAAAAAAGAGCAGATTTATTTTCCGCATAGTCTCGTTTTTCGCATAGTCTCCGCTCAAATTTGTTACGAAACCATTTTTTATGAAACCATCAAATGCGCTTCCGGTTTTTTCTCGACACTCTGCTCTCTCGGGAAAAATAACATGAAGCAAGCGCCGTGCCTGCCGTTTGCCTGGCTTATGTTCGACTCTCCGATGCGTACCGATCCTTCGTGTCCATCCATTATCTTCGAGACGATCGCCAGGCCGAGCCCTACTCCAGACTTCTTCGTGGTCATAAAAGGATTAAAGATTTGTTCCCGGATCTCTGCTGGGATGCCTGGGCCGCTGTCTTCAATGCGAACCTCCACGCCATCGCGCTCTTGTGCGCGGGCATTTGCGATTCTCACGTGCAACGAGCCGCCCTCGTCGCCTATGGCGTCGTAGGCGTTCTGAATGATGTTCACCAATGCCTGCTCGGTGAGACCCTCGTCCAGCGGGACCGACGGCAGGTTCGCCTGATAATCTTTTGTGACCGTAATTGTCCCGCCCTTCCACAGCGTCCCCACATCAGTCAGCGCGCGATCCACCACCGCCGCGATGTCTTGCGCTTCGGTATCCGCGTGAAGGGGCCGCGCGAAATCCAGGAAGCGCGTCACCAGGGCGCTTAGCCGATTCGTTTCCGTGGAAATGTATCCGGCCAGTTCGCTGGCCAGAGGATTCGTCTCATCCAATTTCTGACTCAACATCTCCGCTGATCCTTTGATCACGCCCAACGGATTGCGAATCTCGTGCGCGAGGCCCGCCGAAAGCTGTCCCAACGCTGCCAGCCGCTCCGACCGCCGCGCCTCGGCTTGCGCCAGCTCGAGCCGCCGGTTCGTCTCCGCCAGCGTCTCCGCCAGTTCCTGATAGCGCTTGGTCTGCCGCCGGTTCTCGATTACAAAACGGTTCACCACCATAGCTGCAAGAAAGAAAAACAAGACTCGAATCGCCAGCAACCCATAGCTCTCCGCCGTGATCTCGTACTCCTGCGTCGTCGGGTAGAGATATGAGCAGTAAGCGGCCGAAGCAAGCCCAGTCCACAACAGCGTGGCCCACGAGCCAAAATACTCAGCCGCACTCATCACCGGCAGAAAATAGATCGGCCAATAACTGCTGTTGATGCTCAGCTCGCCCGTGTGATCAATCAGCAGCGTGGCCAGAGCAATCTTGAGCGCAACCACATACATCGCTCCCCGCTTGGGCAGCCGCGCAACGAACCACCCCTCACCCAGTTGCAACACGCCAAACGCCAAAAGGATTAGCTGCTTGTGAATCTCGGCCACTGGCGGCAACAAAGCCAGTCCGGCCAGAAACACCAGCCACAACACATCCATCCAGTTAATCGCGGGGCGTTTGCTTTCCGTCATAACTCGATCACAACAACCAAGCTGATCCATAAACAATACGCCGGGAGCGAATATTCCTCACTCCCGGCGCCCACTTTCTCCAAGAATCCCGCGCTGACATTTATTTTTTCGGCTTCTCCTGCTTTTGCTCCGGTGGCCGCGATTGTTGTCTCTGCTGCGGCGCAGGCGCAGGCCGTTGCTGTTGCCACGTATTGAACTTCTGCTGCTGTTGCTGCTCCTGCTCCGGACTTCTCTGCTGCACCGGAGGCGCCGGCTTTACTAGCGGATGCGTCTCCTGCGGAGCGGGCCTGCTCGCATTCTCATTGCGATTCTCTTCATTCCGATTCTCCGGCGCGCCTTGCTCTTCATACGCTGGACGCTGACTGGAAGGCTTCGTCGCATTGCTGTTGCCCGGCGGCGTGAACGGACGGAACCCTCCCGGCTGCTGTGCGGGCTGCGTCCTCTGCGGTTCAGCCTGCGTCTGCCTCGCCGCTGGGCTGGGCTGATAAGGTTTCACCGTACCGCTTTCCGTGCGCACCAGTGATTGCTGATTCAAGTGCCCGCCTACTTGCGCCTGCCTTTGATCCAGCGATCGCGGCGGAGGTGGCGGCGTTCTCTTGGCCACGACCTGCCTGCTGATCACAGCCGCCGGCGGCCTCACCGATGCCGGACGGCCCGCACCGATAACACTCTGGCGCACCGGTTCCTCAGTGATCACGTGCGAAACCGGAGCTGCCGCCAATTCGCGCTGGTCTACCCGCATAACGTTTGAACCCACGGGCCGCGCATTCACGAATGTGTCGTGCGAAACGACGGTCACGCCATTGTTTACGCGCTGGTTCACATACGTCACGTTATTCACGGTCTTATTGACGATCACTGTGTTGTAAACATTCGTGACCCGAGTAACGCTGACCGTCGTATTGGTGACGTTTACTTCGTTCACGTAGCCGCGGCTCACGCGATATCCGGGAAGGAAGACTTCTCCCGGCGCCAGCGGAAACCAGCCCACTCCTACACCCGCCGAGAAACGGAATCCACCCCCGCCACCCACGAACGCCACTAACGCCGGAGCCCACACTGGTCGCACCACCACTGGCCCCGGCACCCAGAACCATCCCCCGCCCGCGAAGCCCCAACGTCCGTAATGGTAAGGCGCAAAGCCCCACGGCTCATCTCCCACCCAGGTCCATCCCCACGGACCGACCCAAGCCCAGTGGCCGAACCGATACGGCGCCCAACCCGCAACGACAACGCGCGGATGCCAGCACTCGCCATAACCCGCCACGTAGCTCCAGTCGCCGTTGTCGTCGAGATCTTCGTAGCCGGTCATTTCGCGGGAAACATAGTTCGCCGAGTCGGCATGATCCTCGCGCTCGTCACGATCGAATGCCCACTGATCAAAATCATCCTGCCGTGGAACCTGTCCCAGATCGTAATCGAGATGATCCGAACCAGTGAAAGTGGCCGACTGATTCGCGACAACGATGTAGGAAAAGCCTCCGCCGGTCACTTCACCACGCCCTTGCCAAACCGTTGTGACTGTCTGGCTTCCGTCTTCGCTCACATCGATGCGGTATTCGCCCGGCTGCAATAGCACGAACGATAAGTTCGGAGTGTCCACTTCGTAAGTGTCATCGTCATCCACATGCCGCACACGCACGATCAGCGATCCCTGCGCGAGCCGGATCTGCGCCGTGCGATCGTCAATATTGAGGAATGTGATGCCGGTCTTCGGACCCAGCCGCAGCGCCGTCGAGCCGATGTACGCTTCCGCCCGTGAATTTTCGTCCGCCCACAAATTGTCGCCCGTGACCATAGGACGATTGGGCACCGCCGTCACCCAGTCCCCTTCTCCCGCCGGCTGGAACGAAACCGATCCCTGCGAATAGTTCAGCCGCGCAACGCGGCCCGGAGGATCCTGGTCTTCGCCCTGCGCCTGAGGTTGATCTTGAGGCTGAGGTTGATCTTGAGTCTGAGGTTGATCCTGCGCCTGAGGTTGATCTTGAGGCGGACCTTGGTCCTGCGCTTTGGCTACGTACGGAGCTTGCAATAACAACGCAAAGCTCGCTAGAACAGCCAAACCCATCCACCAACACTTTTGTGTCTTCATAGTTTTCGCCCCAGCATCAAAAAGAACTCATAATATCAATCACAGGACTGTAAACACGTCCAAGACAGTTTAGTTGCCAACCGTTGCTAACTGCTTGCCCCAGCAGCCTCTTTTCACGTTGCTCAAGCTGAGCACAAAACAGTACAGTGCATTCCAGAGGAGATTTCGAACCTCGTTCGAGTTGCAATGAGCATCGCCACCCTCAACGACATTTTCTTCGCCGCAGTCGATCGCAACCTTGATCGCCTGCTCCTCTGCCGGCCGGAAGGCCAGCAAGACTGGATATCAATCTCCGCGCAGGAGTTCCACCGCCGAGTCGCCGCCACCGCACAAACGCTGCGCAGTTGGGGCATTCGCAAAGGCGATCGCGTTGCCATCCTCAGCGAGAATCGTCCCGAGTGGCCCATCGCCGACATGGCTAGCCTGCTCCTCGGAGCCGTCACAGTCCCGCTCTACACTACTCTCACGCCCGAGCAAACCTCCATTCAACTCCAGGACTCCGGTTGCCGCGCCATCTTTCTTTCGTCGCAACTTCAACTGGATAAAGTCTTGTCAATTCTGCCGCAGACGCATCTCGAAAAAATCGTGATCATGGATTCCGTTCAATTTCCTGCGGAAGCGCCGCTCCGTACCGAATGCGTGCTTATGGCTCTCATGTTGCAGCAAGCCTCATCCTTGCTGCCATCAGAAATTGAAAATCAAGCCCGCGCCATAGCTCCCGACGACCTCGCCACCATCGTCTATACCTCCGGCACCACGGGAATCTCCAAAGGCGTAATGCTCACGCACGGCAATATTGCCTCGAACATCTCCTGCTCCATGGCCGAATTCAATATGCGCCCCGGAGAAATAAGCGTCTCGTTCCTTCCGCTCTGCCACATCACGGCCCGTCACGTTGATTTCTGCATGTTCTACCACGGAGTGACGCTGGCCTATTGTCCATTCATCGAACGACTGCCCGCCGCTCTGCTCGAAGTCCGCCCTACACTTCTCGTTGCCGTCCCGCGCGTGTATGAAAAAATTTACGCCCAGGCCAAACAGAAAGCCAAAGGCTTTCCCAAACGCGCCATCTTCGATTGGGCCCTTTCGATCGGCGGCACTCACAAACCGAAAATTCTCGCCGGACAAACGCCCAACTCCCTGAACTGGAAAATCGCCAACAAGCTTGTCTTCTCCAAGCTGCGCGAAGGTCTCGGTGGACACATACAAACATTCATCTCCGGCGGCGCGCCCCTGGGGCGCGAACTCGCCGAGTGGTACGCCGATGCCGGCATTCGTATTCACGAAGGGTACGGCCTCACTGAAACTTCCCCAGTCATCGCCGTCAACACTCCCACCCACCACCGCATCGGCACCGTCGGCAAGACCCTCCCCAACCTCGAAGTGCGCATCGCCGAAGACGGCGAAATCCTGGTGCGCGGCCCGTCGGTATTCAAAGGCTACTGGAATCGTCCGGAAGAAACTGCCAATGCCTTGTCGGAACGGTGGTTCAAGACCGGAGACATCGGCAACATCGATGCCGATGGATATCTCTCGGTCACCGACCGCAAAAAAGATCTCATCAAAACTTCTGGCGGAAAATTCATAGCCCCGCAGCCCATTGAGAATTCGTTAAAGCTCAATCCGCTGGTCGGTACCGCGGCTATCGTCGGCGACAAACGAAAATTCGCCTTCGTCATTGTCTCGCCAAACTTCACCGCTCTCGAAGATTGGGCGTGCGCACACGAAATCAGCTTCTCATCACGAGCGGAACTCGTCGCCAATCCCCAAATCGTCAAGCTCTACCAAGACGTTGTCGAAGCCGTCAATCAAAATCTTGCCCGCTTCGAAAAGTTGAAGCGCGTGATGTTAGTCGCCGACGAATTCACCATAGCCAACGGCGCTTTGACTCCCACCATGAAGCTCCGCCGCCGCGTCATCGAAGACCGCTACCGCCGCCAGATTGACGAGCTTTACGCCAAGGCAGAAGAGACAGGACTGAAGCTCCAGAACTAAGGACCTCGCCTAACCTTTGGCTTTTGCACTCTTGTCAAAATCGAGCCCCAGGCTTCGGTACCAGGTTTCATCATCACTCGCGCTCTGATCAATCCACTCTTCATCCGTCATTTGAGCGCGCCGTTGCAAAAGCGGAACGGCGTCCGGTCCCACCGGATAGCGGAGTTGCCAGCTTCCACTCCCGGCAATTTCCACGATCTCTTGCGCCACCAAAGAAGGCGGCACAGGATTCTTCAAAACGGTTGCGAAAAAGTGGGCGAATCGCGCGCGATGCGGGTACGGCGAATCGGCTGCCGGATTCCCTATGCGTTGCGCCATCGCAGTGTTGATAATTCCCGGCTCGACAATGGCCACTCGAACGTTAAACGGCTTCATCTCGCCAGCCAAACCTTCGCTCAACGCCTCCAGGGCCCACTTCGATGCCGCGTAAGGTGTCATCGGAGGACTGGCGACACGCCCGGCCACAGACGTCACATTGATGATGCATCCGCTGCGCCGTTGCCGCATCTGCGGCGCCACAGCCTGAATGCAACGGAGCGCGCCGAAATAGTTGGTCTCCATGGCTGCACGAAAATCGGCTAGCGGAACCTCCTCCACCGAACCCGTGCGCTCCACGCCGGCATTGTTGACGAGCACATCAATCGGACCATGTTCTTTTTGAATTTGTGCAATTCCGTCGCTCACAGACTGGTCGGAATCCACATCCATTGTCGAGACCGCGATCGGCAGTTTTTCCCGCACGGCTATTTCCGCGAGTTGCGGCGACTCCGACGGTTTGCGCATGGTGGCATGAACTTTATGGCCCGCGCGCCCGAAAGCCAGCGCCGTCTCCAAACCAATGCCCTTGCTGGTCCCCGTAATTAGTACCGATGCCATCCGCGCCTCCTTGAGATTTTGTGCTCACCGATTCTATCCCAGGCCGTTAACGCCGCCTGACAGCCAGTAAACTCCCTTAGCCTCCGTGCTCATCCGCGCCCCGTTAATTACAATAGAGGCATGACCGATTCACTCCTCATCGCTGGACGCTCTTTCCGCTCCCGCCTCATCGTCGGCACAGGCAAGTACAAATCCTTCCAGGAAACTGCGCGCGCCCTCGAAGCCAGCGGCGCGGAAATGGTCACCGTCGCCGTGCGCCGTGTGAATCTCGATCGCACCGCCGCGAAGGAATCTCTTCTTGACTACATCGATCCCAAAAAATACTTTCTTCTTCCCAACACTGCCGGTTGCTACACCGCCGACGAAGCGATCCGAGCGGCGCTCCTAGCCCGCGAAGTCGGTTTGTCCAATTGGGTCAAGCTCGAAGTGATCGGCGATCAGGCCACGCTTTATCCCGACGTGCAGGCCACGCTTGAGGCCACGCGTGTGCTGGTGAAAGAAGGTTTTACAGTTCTTCCCTACACATCGGACGACATCGTCTTCGCCAAGCGCCTGATCGATGCGGGCGCGGCAACAGTCATGCCGCTGGGCGCGCCCATAGGCAGCGGCATGGGCATTCAAAATCAGTCTCACATCCGCATCTTGCGCGAAATGATCACAGCAGTTCCGCTGATCGTAGACGCGGGAGTAGGCACTGCCTCCGACGCGGCGCTCGCCATGGAACTCGGGGCCGACGCCGTACTCATGAACACCGGCATCGCCAACGCGCAAGATCCCGTGCTGATGGCTGAAGCCATGCACCACGCCGTGATTGCTGGACGCCAGGCATACTTAGCCGGACGCATGCCGAAGAAGCTCTACGCCACAGCCAGTTCCCCGCTCGAAGGCGTCATAAGAAATTGAGTAATTGGATAATTGGAAATTGAGTCGTAAGACGTTAAGTAAGGTTTCTAAATTACTCAATTACCAAATTTAACAATTCCCCAATTCCTTCGATCTCATCCAAAAAGAAAAAGGGCGATCAAAAGATCGCCCTAGCCAACAAAACTCTCCTAACTCCTACAGCATCTTCGCACTCTCCACATGAATGGAATCGCCCATGACATGTCCGCTCACCGCGATGTGATGTCCTTCATGCCCCTTGAGCACATCCGGATTATCGACCAGCAGGATCTTCTGATCCTTGTCGGTTACGATAACCATCTTCGCGCCGGCAGCCAGGCACTTCTTGGTGCATGCCTCGGCCTTGTCATTGGCGCCCTTCGCTCCGCACTTGTCGTCACTCACCCAACCCTTCACGCGAATCGGGTTTTCGTTCCATGCGACCTGGTCCCGATTCTGACTCTGCGGAATAGGGCTGTCGGCCGGCCCAATAGATGCAACCTGCACCTCATGGTTGCCGTCGTCGAATAGTCCTTTTATATGCACCATTTTCCCAGCGTATTGGGCGGCCACATCCTTGCTCAAGCCCCACAGCCTGGCACCCCTCATGATACTGGGGCTAGCGGACAGAAGATTTCTGGCGAGCATCCGGTATTGCTTGTCCAATTCCACAGCCGTCGCCGGGAAAGGGCCCACCGTCCAGACATCATTTTCCAACCGAGCCCGAATTATCACACCTTCCTTAACCCAATAGAGCTCTCCCGTAACGATTTGTTGCTTCTCCAGGACCCTGGACAGTGCGGCCAGTACCCCTTCAACTGAAAGACCTGCGACCTCTACCTTCACGTCGGGCGCTTCCTCATGCCGCTCGGTGTTCAGAAAAGGAGCGGTAGCCCGCTGGCCGTATTCATTGGCCTCGTTCGATAGCTCCTCGACTTTGTCAAGCAATAGATTGGCCGCCGATTTTCCCGACAAACCGATCGGCGCATCACCGTTTACCGGGACAGAGAAAGGCGAAATTACTAGTACCGACTTGGAGAAGAAAACACGCCAACCCACGATCATTACTAGAATGGAGAGTCCAACTATGCCGTAGACAAAGATGCCGGTTAATCGTTCCCTCAGGTGCGCCCACACCTTCGGCCAGAACGGGCTGGGAACGGACTCGCCTCTGGGTTTACGGACAAGCGCTACGCGAATTGCGGCATCGTCTTCCACTTACTGCTCCAGGAAATAAGCAGTAGATTCTGTCTCGCTGCCTGGAAATATGCAAGCACCAAGAATTCCAGTCGGCATCACACAAGAAAAGGGGCGGTCAAAGGCCGCCCCTTTCAATCCTTGCTCCGTGTTGTCTTCTTACAGCATCTTCGCGCTGTCCACGTGAATGGAATCGCCCATCACGTGTCCCATCACGGCGATGTGATGTCCCACATGGTCCTTCAGTGCATCTGGATTGTCCACCAGCAGGATCTTCTGATCCTTGTCGGTAACGATCACCATCTTCGCACCTTCACCCAGGCACTTCTTGGTGCATGCCTCAGCCTTGGCATTGGCGCCCTTCGCCCCGCATTTATCGTCGCTAACCCAACCTTTGACGGTTTCGCTCTTCCCCATGTCATCGAAAGCCATTGCGGACATGGCGAGCAGAAAAAACGATGCAACACTAATCAGCAGAAATTTTCTCATGGCCGGTTCTTCTCCTTAATTTCAATATCGACTCGGCGCATGGAAAAACCCGACCCAATACGCTGACGAATCGAAGCAAGGGCAATATACCACAGGGAAACACGGTATTTGTCAGCGCTTTCCCTGCGCCTCTTGTGTTCCTCGTGGTAAAGGTTTTTTTCGGCGGGATAAAGCGGGACAAGCACTACTTCTTTGCCGAATGATTCACCGACGGCTCGGATTTGGCCGGAGCCGGAGCGACATACACGTATTCACCGGGCTTGGCGTAACCCAGTTGCTCGCGCGCTTCCTTTTCAATGGCCTTCTTGTCGCTCTGCAGCCCTTGTATCTGTTGCGTAACTTTTTCGTTTTCCTCGCGCACGTGAACGATTTTTTTTTGCAGTCCTTCGTACTCGTTGCGCTTCTGCTTGTAGACGACCATACCATTGGCCCCGAACATGACGTGGACAAAAAACAGGCAGGCCACAAGTGCGATCACAATGGTGGCGATGCGCCTCCGCAAGGCGTAGACGCGCATTCCCAGCGGGCGCCAGGCTTCAATCCACGAGGCGGCGATGGCCTCCGCTTGCGGCGCTTTTTCCGCGAAGATCCGCGACCGCTCTTCGCGTCCGGGAAACTTTGTCGGGCTAAAAAATCGCTTCATTTAAGAGTCAGCATCCGCCCCGGAGGGGCGTTTGACGATAGCCCGGCGTTTCAACGCTGGGGAAAAACGAAAAAACATAACAAGTCCTGGAGGGACGACTCAAACTTTTGACGTGCAATTAGCCCGAGGGACCCTACTCAAATATCAACTGCTTTGCGGCTGCGCTCAACCTGTCCAAACCCGGTTCGTCTCGCGCCTCCGAATACACCCGCACCACGGGTTCGGTCCCTGAAAGCCGGTAGCAAACCCACGACAGACGTCGAATACCAGCTTCAATCCGTCGGTTCGTACTACTTCGCTGATTTTCCATCCCGAAAATGTTTTCGGATCGGAAACGTAGCTTCTCAGTGAACTTCGCTTTCACCTCCGCGGTCAAGCGGAAGTTCTCCCGGCGCGGACAATAGGAACCAACCTGGTTACTGAGCGCCCGCAAACACTCGCCCAGCGACGTGCCCCGGCGGGCCACCATCTTGCCCAAAGGTAAGCTCCTCCGCTATCACCGCGCGCCATCCCGATGTGCCAAACTTGATTTGCGTTGGCATACTGAAACCTCTCAAAATAGACGCAGTCAACGCCGAGCTGAAGCCCGATTCTAAATGACCGACAAACGACTCGTTCTGACCACCGCAGGCTCGGAAGAAGAAGCCCGCAAGATCGCGCACGCGCTGGTCGATCGCAAACTGGCCGCCTGCGTCAACATCGTTCCGCAGATCGAATCGATTTATCGCTGGCAAGGTAAGGTGGAATCTGCGCGCGAGTGGTTGCTGCTGATCAAAACAACTTCGGAAAAGTTTGCCGCCGTGCGCGATGCGATTCGCGAACTGCACTCCTACGACCTTCCCGAATGCATCGCGGTGACCATTGATGATGGCACTCCGGCTTATTTGCAGTGGATCACGGACTCGGTGAAGTAGGGTGCCAAAACATTTTTAACGCCGAGCATGCCGGAGATCGCAGCAAATTCCGTCTCTGTGATCTTCGCGCCCTTGCGATGATCGTTTCTAGATCACCGCCAGCGCCTGATCCAGATCCTCCAGAATATCCTGGACGTCTTCGATGCCGACGGAGATGCGAACCATTCCATCAGTGATGCCGATCGCTTTGCGGCCTTTCTCTCCTAGCGCAGCGTGAGTCATCGTCGCGGGATGCGAGATCAGCGTTTCCACTCCGCCGAGGGACTCTGCTAACGAACAGATGCGAACTCTTTTCAGCATCTTGTTAGCGTTTTTCAGCGAACCGGTTTCGAAGGTGATCATCGATCCAAAGCCCGTCATCTGGCGCTTTGCCAACTCGTGTTGCGGATGATCGGCCAGGCCGGGATAGTGGACGGCCTTCACTTTTTTGTGCTGCGCCAAAAATGCGGCGACAGCGCGGCCGCTGCGGTCGTGGATTTCCATGCGCGCAGCCAGTGTCTTCACGCCGCGCAGGATCAGCCAGCATTCAAACGGAGAAAGAATCGCCCCGGCGGCTTTCTGGAGGAAGGCCAACTTTTCCGCATGCTCGGGCTTCGAGCAAACGACTACTCCGCCCAGGCCGTCGCTGTGGCCGTTCAAAAACTTCGTGGTCGAGTGCACCACCAAATCCGCTCCCCACCAAATTGGCTGTTGAAAGTAGGGCGACATGAACGTGTTGTCGACGACCAACTCAACTTCTTTGCGGTGGCAGATTTTGCTGATGGCTCCGAGATCGCTGATCCGCATCAGCGGATTGGTTGGCGTTTCCACGTAGACCATGCGCGTGTTTTTGCGAATAGCACGCTCGACGTTTTCCGTAACCGAGGTGTCGACGTAATTAAATTCCAGACCGAAGTTGGCGAAGACGTTGTTGAACAGGCGCGGCGTGCCTCCGTAGAGATCGTTGCCGCAAAGCACGTGGTCTCCCGATTTCAACATACTGACGATGGCATTGATTGCCGCCATGCCGCTGGCAAAGACCGGCGCTGCGATGCCGCCTTCGAGCGACGCCAGGTTTTCTTCGAGGCGCGCGCGTGTGGGATTGGAGACGCGGGAGTATTCGTATCCTTTGTGTTCGCCGATGCCCTGCTGCACATAAGTCGAAGTGGGGTAGATGGGAACGGTGACTGCGCCGGTCAAAGGGTCGGGCTCTTGTCCGGCGTGGATGGCGCGGGTGGCGAAGCCGGGCTGCTTCGGCTGCTTCTTCGTGGCTTTCATAGTCAACGGGCTGGTGCGATCGCTGCTCAGGATCGGCCCAAAAAATATACCACTTTTTTAGCTAAATATTTGGAAGCAAATCACTTAGGGTCGCTTGATCTGGAGTGGGTCTGGCTAAATTCTTAGATCCAAAGGAGTTAGCCGTAAATTCTAAGGAGCAAAGGACTTACTGGTTTGCCATGCACGTAAGTCATTTAGAATCAGTGCGGCCATCGTAAATTCTTGAGCGGCAATGGGTTATTCAAAATAGCCGAGGTTATCAAGTTGTCAAAAGAGCTGGCGTTTTTCCGAAGCGCTACTCGGAGCGCACCTGCAATCATGGACGGATTTCTACTGGGACACAAGGTCGGATGTCACATGGAGGTGTGGAAATCGGGAACGCACGATCCGAGGCGTTGATTTACCATTGCGGCGATGGAATTTGGCCCCGAGCTTTATCTAGCAAGGAGAATTCTATGCCCAGCCGAAAGACCACCTCGAATTTGCCGCTCTCTCCCACCCTCGACAAAAAGCTCATTGCCTATGCAGCGGCTATCGGCACTACCTGCGTGGGCGCCCTCGCGATGCCGCAAGGTGCGGAAGCCGAGATTGTGTACACTCCAGCGAACAGAACCATTTACTTCAATGGGAAAAGCATTCTCGACCTGAACAACGACCACATTGCGGACTTTGTTTTCAACGGAGGAGGGTTGGGAAATACCAGCGAAGTGTTTGTCCGTCCTTTCCACTCTTCCAATCATGTTTTAACCGGAAACGAGGGAACTTACTGGGCAGCCGTGTTGTCGGCGGGCGTCGAAGTGGGGCCAGGAAACGGCTTCGTTGGCCACAAGGCGGCAATGGAAGCCGAGTGCGATTGCTCGGGCAGCATCAATTACGTTGGGCCATGGTTGAACGCAACCAACAAATACCTTGGGCTCGAAATCACCATCAACGGCCAGCATCATTTTGGGTGGGCGCGGCTCACCTTCGTTGCGTATGGCGAAGCCACTCTTACCGGATATGCGTACGAGACTGTTGCGGGCAAATCTATCGTTACTGGAGCGACCAGCGACGACGATGCGAACTCGGAGCCGGATCATGCTTCCCCGCACATGGGAACTCCCTCGCTCGGAGTACTAGCGCGCGGAGCAGATGGACTTGAATTGTGGCGGCGGGACGGGACCGCGATGTAGCGGCTTCGGAAAGGTTCTGACCAAATCCAGGTCGGGATCGAGGTCTTCGGAGCCTCCTTACCGCTCGACGGTCCAATTGCCGGTGGAGAGATTTCGCACTCGTCGGAACTCCCTTGTATTGTTTGTAATCAGGGTCAGACCCTGGCTGCGGGCGTGGGTGGCGATGAAGAGATCGTTCGCGCCAATCATGTTGCCCTGCGTTTTCAGATCCGCACGAATTTTTGCGTAGTGCGTGGTGGCCTCGTCGGGAAAATCGAGAACCTCGACGTGGTGCAGAAAGGCGGCCAGGGCGGCTTCGTCCTGCTGTCGCCGGGGAGATACTTCTACTCCGTACAACAGCTCTGACTTAGTGATTACGGAAATGCAGACGTCACTGACCGGTGTCTTGCGAAGACGCTTCAGAACCGCCTGATTCGAGCGTTTCATAATGTAGGAGCACGTGTCTGTGTCCAACATGTATCGCGGCATTTACGGTTCGCGCTCCTGCACGGGCAAATCTTCGATGCCGTCCATGAAAGTTGCGGAAGCAATCGGGCCTTCGGCCAGGTAGGAGGACCAATCCGCGGGGCGGGGCGACAGGATAACATCAGTACCTTCTTTGCGGATGAAGACTTCTTCGGTGCGGAACTGAAAGTCCTTGGGCAGGCGGACGGCCTGGCTGCGGTTGTTCATGAAGATTTTTGCTTTGCGCTGAAGGGATACTTGCGTTGCCACTGATTCTTTTGGCATATACAACAGTATATGCCTATGAGGAAGTCAAATCAAGAACGCAAAGCAGATTCCTCTCACAGCCCTCGCCTCGCTCGATCTGCGTCGGAATGACAAGGGTTTGTGGGGGTGGCGGCGTGAGGGGGTGGCGTTGGTTAGGCGGGGCCTATAGCTTTTATCGGGAATCGCGTATATTGGACGGCGCTGTTATGAACAATTGGCTGGGCGGCGGAGTGATGCCGAGATTTCTCAGGAGATTCGCGTATGAAGATATTTGTGATGCACGATGACAGCGGCAAGATCAAGGGCACGTTCGCGACGACCCAGAACAATGTGGAGGCAAAACCCACGAAGGGAATGCGGACGCACGTTGTGGAACAGGAGACTCTTGAAGGAGATGAATTGAAGAAGTATCTGTACGAGTTGCACAATTCTTTCCGCGTGGAGATCAAATCTGGCGGCACGAGTTTGGTAAAAAAATAGCCATTGCGGCTTATGCGCCTTAGAAAGGAAAACTTTTATGTCGAGTCAGGTGAATGTGTCGCAAATCGGCACGGGGACGTCGGACCCAGGCGAAGAGTGGGAAGTGTATTCGTGGACAACCTCGGAGAGCGAATACAACAAAGAGCGAAAGCGGGCCAGATTTTTCACCGTGGTTCCGGATCCAAACGTCAGGGTCGAAGTGGAAGGCATCGTACAGATGGAAATCACAAGAGTCTGGAACATGGTGCGAACCACGATTCCTCCCAATTTCAAGATCGTCAACGTCCTGCAGTGGAACGTGGCGATTTTGAACTCTGGCGCGCAGATCTCAGCTTGGGAACTATTGCAGGCCGAGACCGACAACTAGGCGGGCTGACGGGAAATTCTTACGCCGGTCTGGATAGCCGAGCCGGATAGCAGATTCCTCCCGCAGCCCTCGATTTGCTCGGGCTGCGTCGGAATGACAACGGGTGGTGGAGAGAGCTGTACGGCACGACTAAAGTCGTGCCCTTCCCAATCTTAATCAGATTCCGCCTTCGAAGATTTTCTTAGAGAGGTAGCGTTCAGCGGAGTCGGGGATCAGGGTTACTACGCGCTTGTTTTCGCCCAGGCGTCTGGCTATCTGCAATGCGGCATAGACGGCTGCACCGCCGCTGGAGCCTGCGAGGACGCCTTCCTGTGCGGCGAGAGTTTTTACGGTGTTGAAGGCGTTTTCGTCGGTGACCATGATTACTTCGTCGCAGACGGAACGGTCGAAGGTTTTGGGGATGAAGCTGGCGCCGATGCCTTCGACTTTGTGCGGACCGGGCGGGCCACCGCCGAGAATCGAGCCCTGAGTTTCGACGGCGAATGCTTTTACATGCGGCAGATTTTCTTTCATGTAGCGGGCGACGCCGGTGAAGGTGCCGCTGGTGCCGCAACCGAGCACCACGGCGTCGATGCGGCCTTCCATTTGTTCGAAGATTTCTGGGGCGGTGGTTTCGTAGTGGTAGTCGGGGTTGGCGGGATTTTCGAATTGTCCGGCCATAAAGGCGCTGGGATCGCTGGCAACTAGCGCTTTGGCCTGGCGGATTGCGCCCTGCATGCCGTCGGCGTCGGGTGTGCGAGTCACGTCCGCGCCGAGGGCGCGCATGATCTTCACTTTTTCTTCCGAGAAACGTTCTGGCACAAATAATTTCACTTTGTAGCCGCGGTTGACGCCAATCAGGGCGAGGCCGATGCCGGTGTTTCCTGCAGTGGCTTCGACGATGGTGCCTCCGGGTGCGAGCTGGCCCTGTTGTTCGGCGCGGCGGATGATGCCGATGGCGGCGCGGTCTTTGACGCTGCCGCCGGGATTGAGATATTCGAGCTTGGCGAAGACGTCGGCGGAGCCCGCAGGCACGAGGCGCTTGAGTTGCAGCATGGGCGTTTCGCCGACCAATTGAGTGATGTCGTCGGCGACACGCAGGCGGGACATTTCGGCGGTTTTCATGGGCACACTTCAGGGTACGGGGCGGAGTTATACGGCGTCAATTGCCGGGGGGACAGGGACCAGTGCGGCTGGCAAAACCTTTTTAACGCCGAGAACGCCGAGTGCGCCGAGAAAATCTGGAGACGGTTCAATGCGGCGATATAATGGCTGCCCTTGAGTCCACGACTTGTTTGGAAGGAACTGCATGCGACGCTTCGCTTCAGTTGTGCTGATCGTTACTTGGGCGTGCACCACGATTTTTCAATCGCTGGCATTCGGCATCGACGAAACTGATTTAGCTGGGTACACGGCGTCGTCCAGTCGGACCGAGCGCGAGTGGGAAGCGAAGTTTCGCGCGATTCCCGATCCCGCAAACTTGAAGGAATATATGCGGCGGCTGAGCGCGCGGCCGCATCACGTGGGCTCTCCTTATGACAAGGACAATGCGGAGTGGATTCTCGCACACTTTAAGGAGTGGGGACTGGACGCGCACATCGAACAGTTCGACGTGTTGTTTCCAACACCGAAGATTCGCGTCCTGGAGATGACTGAGCCGACGAAGTTCACGGCGAAGCTGGAGGAGCCGGCGATTGCGATCGATCCGACTTCCAATCAAAAATCGGAGCAGCTTCCGACATATAACGCGTATTCGATTGACGGCGACGTGACCGCACCGCTTGTGTTTGTGAATTATGGACTGCCGGAGGATTACGAAAAGCTTGACCGGTTGGGCATCTCGGTGAAGGGCGCGATCGTGATTGCCAAGTATTTGCACTCGTGGCGCGGAATAAAGCCGAAGGTTGCGGCGGAACACGGGGCGATTGGCTGCCTGATTTATTCCGAGCCGCAGGACGACGGCTACGGGCAAGATAACGTGTTTCCTGAAGGACCGATGCGCAATCGGGATGGCGTGCAGCGCGGCAGCGTGATGGATTTTGCCGCGTCGAATCCGGGTGATCCATTGACGCCAGGGATTGGGGCGGTGCCAGGAGCAAAGCGCTTGCAGTTGAACGAAGCGAAGAGCATCACGAAGATTCCAGTGCTGCCGATTTCTTACGGCGATGCGCAGCCGTTGCTGGCGGCGCTCAAGGGACCGATGGCTCCGGCAGAATGGCGAGGCAGTCTGCCGATTTCGTATCACGTGGGGCCGGGGCCGGCGAAGGTTCATCTCAAGGTGGCGTTCCACTGGGACATCAAACCGGTGTATGACGTGATTGCGAAGATTCCCGGCAGTGTTGCGCCGGATGAGTGGATTATTCGCGGCAACCATCACGATGCCTGGGTGAATGGCGCGGAGGATCCGGTATCGGGCCAGGTGGCACTCATGGAGGAGGCGCGCGGGCTCGGCGAATTGCTGAAACAAGGATGGAAGCCGCGGCGGACGATTATCTACGCGGCTTGGGATGGTGAAGAACCGATGCTGCTGGGCTCGACGGAGTGGGCGGAAACGCATGCGGACGAGTTGCGGCGGCATGCGGCGGTTTACATCAACTCTGATGGCAACGATCGTGGGCTGCTGAACATGGGCGGATCGCATAGCCTGGAACAATTCATCAACGGAGTGGCGCGCGACATTGAAGATCCCGAGGCCAAGATGACGGTGTGGCAGCGGCTGCACTTGTCTGAGATTGCAGATGCCAAGAGCGCGGATGACCGCAAGGAGTTGAGGGAGCGGGCGGATCTACGGATTGCACCGCTGGGGTCGGGGACGGACTTCACAGCGTTTCTCGATCATCTGGGCGTGGCGACGCTGGATCTCAGCTATGGCGGCGAGGATGACGGCGGAATCTATCACTCGATCTATGACGACTTTTACTGGTACATGCATTTCTCCGATTACGACTTCATTTACGGGCGAGCGATGTCGCAGACGATCGGTACGACGGCAATGCGATTGGCGGATGCGGAAATTTTGCCGTTTGAGTTTGGCGATTTCGCCGACACGATGCAGAAATATATGAAGGAACTCGAGAAATTGCTGGCGGATAAACAACAAGAAATTGGGGAGAGAAACCGGGAATTAGATGAAGGGGTATTCAATGCGACGCTGGACCCGAGGCGGCCCAAGGTGGCGCCGCCGCGGGAAGAAGTTCCTCCACACTTGAATTTTGCGCCACTGGAGAACGCAGTCGAGTCGCTGACGCAGAGCGCGGAGCACTACAAGCAAGCGCTGGCGCACAAGCCGGCCGGCTTCAATGACAACTCGGAACAAGTGCGTGTTCTAAATCAGTTGCTGATAGAGAGTGAACGCAGACTGACGAATGATGAGGGATTGCCGCGGCGTCCCTGGTACAAGCATTTGGTTTATGCTCCGGGCGTTTACAGCGGTTATGGCGTGAAAACCATTCCCGGCGTGCGCGAAGGGATTGAACTTAAAAAATATGCGGAAGCCGATGAAGAGATTGTGCGCGTGGCTAAGGCGTTTGAGGATGAATCGAAACTGATCGAGGAAGCCGCCACGCAACTGGCGCAGGGAAGCAAATCGAATTGAGGGCTGCGACGTGAAATCAGGCTTTCATTTCGTTCCAGCCGCGGGCTGCGCTCCGGCGTAATAGCCGCTCTTGGTGCGGACCATTAATTTGCTGCGGCCTTTGCCCTTGGCCTCGACGCGAACCTGGCGAAAACCGCCTTCGCTCCGCGGCTTAGTGGGCTTATACCCGATGGTGTACTGATTGCGGATGTCGTGAGCGACCTGGCGGCTGATCTCGTCCACGTCGTCGAGCGTCTTCGGGAAAAATGCTATACCGCCGGTGCGCTGGGCGATGATGTCGAGGGCGCGCTTGGCGCGTTTGGGATGCTCTTCGTCGCCTAAAACTCCAATGGCGTAAACTTGCGGGCCGTTTTCTTCCTGTAGCTGTTTGACTGCTTGTTCCAGCGTCTCGCGGCTGGCGTTGTCTTCGCCGTCGGTGACCACAAAGAGCACTTTCTTTTCCAGCCTTGCATTGCGCTTCAAGTGCTCAGCGGAAGCCACAACGGCTTCATAGAGGGCGGTGCCGCCTTTGGCGTCGATTTTTTCCAGTGCGTCTTTCAACTTCAGCAGGTTGTTCGTGAAATCCTGATCGAGGTAATACTCGTCGTTGAAATTGACGACGAAGACTTCGTCCTGAGGATTGCTGGACCGGACCAAATTCAGCGCGGCTTGGTTGACCTTGGCGCGTTTCTCGCGCATGGAGCCGGAGTTGTCAATGACGATGCCCATGGCGACGGGAATATCTTCATGGCGGAAGGAAATGATGTCTTGCTGCTTGCCGTCTTCGAACACGCTGAAGGCAGTCTTGTCGAGATTGGTGACGATGTGCTGATGGTCGTCGACGACGGTGGCGTGGAGAAGGACTTCGTCGACATTTTTGCGGAAGACAAAGACGCCGTTGTCGTCGCTGCCCTGCTGTGAATCTTTCTTTTGCGAATCAGGTTTTTGCGAGTCTGGTTTTTGCGGAGTCTTGTTCTGCGAATCTGGGGAAGGACTCCGTTCACTTTGCCCGGACGACGCCCGGAGCTGCGCTGGTGCTTGCAAGAGTGATCCAGCACAGATCAGAAGTACTAGAAGAAGAAAAACTCGCCCGGCCCGTTCACTCAGCGGGCGCGTAATATCCCGTCCTGGCATACACCCGTAGCGGCGGCAATCCTTTCGGTGGCATCAACTTCACTTTTATCTTACGCCATTTGCCGTCGTGTACGACTTTGGCGGGACGGTAGCCGAGAACGTATTGATTACGCAATTCAATGCCAATCTTGGTGGCGACATCGGCCAGGTCGTTCGGGTTGTCGATGGTGAAGGCGCGGCCTCCGGTGAGTTCGGCAATGTCGGTCAACAGAGCGGGGCCGAGACGCTCTTCCTGAGATTGGAAGTAACGGTCGTAAATGCCGATAGCGTAAATCATTACGTCGGCTTCTTTGACCAGAGCTTTGATTTCGCCTTCGGTGTAGCGGCTGTGGTTGTCGCCGCCGTCGGAGATGATAAGCAAGGCTTTCTTGGCGTACTTGGCCTGGCGCATTTTACTCACACCCACATAAATGGCATCGAGCAGGGCGGTGCGCTTGCGGGGCACGGCATAGACCAGCTTGTTCTGAATTTCGTCGACGGAATTGGTGAAGTCGCTGACTTCCTCCGGTTCATCGGAGAAAGTAATCATGAAAAATTCGTCCTGCGGATTTGCCGTTTTGAAAAATTCCACGACCGCATCCTTGGCGCGATCCATCTTGCTGCTCATGCTGCCGCTGGAATCGAAGATGACGCCGAGAGAGACAGGTGCGTCTTCGCTGGAAAACGAGCGAATCTCCTGCTGGGCGTTGCCGTCGAAGAGCTGAAAGTTTTCTTTTTCCAAGCCGGTAACGAGACGGTTCAGAGGATCTGTGATTGTGACGGGAACCAGAACAAGATCGACATCAACTTTCAGAGGCCGGACATGGGCGCTCAGTTTGCCGGCGTCCAGGTCCGCTTTGGAAGTCAGTTCCTCTGGAGGAATATCTTTAACTTTGGCCTTCTCGACTTCCCTGGGCGAGACGTGAACGTCGTTGACATCTGTTTGAGCGCTGGCCGGAATAGCCAGCACACAGGCTGTGACCAAACTCAGCGTCAATGCCAAGAGCAAATCCGCAAAGCTTGGGTGCGAGTGATTTTTTCGCAGCCAGTCTAAGGTCGGGTGCCGAAGCAGAGCCGGGGAGGAATTTTGAACCAAACTTCGAACCAGGGCCGGAGGTCCAGGGAACCCGCGCCCATTTTCCTGGCGGGTCATAAAATTACCTCAGTTGAGGCGGATGTTATCACAGCTTTCTCCGCGCGGCGCAGGCTTTTTGTCAAAAATTAGTGACAAATGCATACTGCCCCAAATCGGAATCGCAAATGGCTGCCGCAACAGCGGTCCTTGTTACAATCAATCGCTACCACCATACTTTTTTCCATGGCAGATATCATTCCGTTTCGTGCGCTGCGCTATAACGCCGAATTCGTCCAACCTTCGGACGCTGTGACCCAGCCGTACGACAAGATTTCCCGGGCTATGCAAGATGACTATTACGCCGCCAGCCCTTATAACCTGGTACGGATTATCCTGGGCCGCCGGGAAGAGCAGGACAATACAGAGCACAATGTATATACGCGAGCGGCTGAGAACTTTCGCGCTTGGCGCGCGGAGGGAGTCCTTCGGCAGGATGCGCAGTCTTGTATTTACGCTTATTCTGAGCGTTTTCAGGCTCCTGGAACAGATACGCAACTGGAGCGCCGGGGATTTATCGCGCTGGGGCGCATCGAAGACTACACGGCGAAAGTGGTATTTCGGCATGAGCAGACACTGGCGAAACCCAAGGCCGACAGGTTAGATCTCCTGCGCGCCACGCGCGCTCATTTCGGGCAGATATTCATGTTGTATGAGGGCGAGAACGTGGATTCCCTGATTTCCGCGGGAACTGAGTCTACACCTGACATTGAAGTAACGGACGAATATGGCGTGGTTCACCGAGTCTGGGCGGTCTCGGAACCAGATGTGATTGGATCAGTGCAGGAGAAGATGAGAGACAAAAGACTCATCATCGCCGACGGGCACCATCGGTATGAAACGGCGTTGACTTACCGCGACGAGCGCCGGACAGCCCATGCCGGCACAGCGCCTTCACAGGCCAAGGCTCCCTATGAATTCCTGATGATGACGTTGGTCAGCATGAACAGTCCGGGACTGCTGATTCTGCCGACGCATCGCGTGGTCCGTGGGTTGGCAGGGTTTGTCGCGGACGAGTTCGTGCGCAAAAGCGGGGAATTCTTCGAAATTAATGAAGTCGACCCGGGGATTGACGCCGTGCAAATCGCCGCGATTCTTTGCGACGAAGGGAACAACGGAACTGCGTTGCTGGCGGTCACTGCCAGCCGGGCCCTGCTGCTGCATCATCCCAAGCCTTTTGGGGCGCATCTCCTTTCGAAGTTGTCGCCGCGGCAGAATGCTCTGGACGTGGTTCAGCTACACAAAATTTTGCTGGAAGGCGTACTGGGTCTATCCGAAGAATCGATTCGCAATCAGCAAAATATTTCCTACATGCGCGATGCCGCTGAAGCCCTCGCGCAAGTGCGCACGGATGCGGCCAATATCGTTTTTTTTATGAATCCGTGCCGGATTAAGCAGGTTCGCGATGTGGCTTTCGCGGGTGAGGTGATGCCGCAGAAATCAACGGACTTTTATCCCAAGCTTCTGAGCGGGTTGACGATTTATGCGCTGGACTAGATCTAGCGCGTCGTCTGAGAGCGGAACATCGCGAACTCAAGGGCTAAAGCCCGGGTTGATTGTTGCGACTTATGCTGAGTTGATGCGGCGCTCTTCCGTGGTTGCATGCGCGTTTATCGGTTCAACGACTGCGCGGGCGCTAGCGGGGTTGCCGATACCCCTGTTCTTTTTCTTCGTGATCCTTCTTTCCGGAGCCGCACCGGAAAAGCATCTTTCCGTCTATTCTGTTGCGGCTAACTACTCGCTTCCTCTGGCGCAACTCAATGGACACGATTATGTGGGCCTGCTGGAGCTGCTTGAGCCACTGGGGGCCGTCAATGCCCGCATCGACGGCGAGCATTGGCGTTTGCGCTATGACAGGGTGCAGGCGGAATTCACCGTGGGCAAGACAAGAGTTCACGTGCAAGGGCGGGAGGCCGACCTTTCCGCTCCTTTTGTCATAGAGAACGGGCGCGGTTTGATTCCCGTCTCGTCCTTATCGTTGATTCTGCCGCGCTTCCTGGGTGGCCCGGTAACTTTGCACCAGGAGGCGCAACGACTCTTTGTGGGCAGTGTTGCAACTCATTTCACGGCGTCATTGACTGGGGAGAATCCATCGCGCCTAGTGTTCAACTTCACGTCGCCCGTGAGGCCGACAGTGTCGACTGAACCGGGAATCTTGCGCATGACGTTCAGCCGCGATCCCCTCGTCTCGCCCGCGTCGCCTATGTTGACGTTCGGAAGCAAGACAATTCCTTCGGCTACGTATAACGAAGGCGGTGGCGCGGCGGTGATCACGGTGAGTTCTACCGCGCCCGTCATGGCCAGCTTCAGCAACGATGGACGCACGATCACAATCGCTGCCGCTACAAACATCTCCCAGAAAACTGTGTCCCCCGCATCGTTACCAGCAGCTTCGCCCTCGGCAGCTTCGCCGCCGAGCGTTGCCTCGGCAGGCAACGCTTCTTCCGTAGCGCGGAAATATTTCGCAATCGTGGACGCCAGCCACGGAGGCGACGACCGCGGCGAAGCCCTGAGCAGTAGTCTGGTGGAAAAGGATGTGACGCTGTCACTGGCCCGCAGCTTGCGGCAGGAACTTGAGAGCCGCGGCATTTCCACGCTCATGTTGCGCGATGCCGATGCCAATCTAACTCTGGATCAGCGTGCAGGAATGGCGAATGCCACGCATGCTGCGGTTTTTGTTACGCTGCATGCTTCCTCCAGCGGGCACGGCGTGAGGATATACACTGCAATCCTCCCCTACGAGAGTTCCGGAGGCGACGATCGCGGACCGTTCCGGTCGTGGTCAATGGCACAGCTTTCGTACATGCCCATGAGCCAAGTGACAGCCACGTCGGTTGCCGCCGAAATGCAGCGCCGGCAGATTCCAGTTCGAACTTTGCTTGCGCCTTTGCGGCCTTTGAATAACATCACAGCTGCAGCACTGGCCGTGGAGGTTGCGCCGCAGGGATCGGACGTGGCACAACTCTCCGCGCCGGATTATCAGCAACTGGTTATGAGCGCCGTGGCCACCGCCATTGCTTCCGCGCGCGACAGACTGGGAACAAGTCCGTGATCGCTCAGAGCATGATGGTCAAAACATGAGAGTTCGCGCCACCATTCCGCGGCACTTGGTAATTGCCATGTCGGTGCTGCTTGTCGCAGTGCTCGGCATGGGCTTATACGTCTGGCGCATGCGCGGGCGCGCGGCTGCGCTGCCGGTGGAAGCTGCCGACAGCCGCCCCATTGCGCCACCGGTTTCGGGCCCAACGGAGCCGGTCAATCTGTTTGTGGCACAGGACGAGAACGGTTCGCTGCGGGCTGAGGGCGCGCAGATTCCTCTACCTGCCGGACGCCAGCAGCGCGGCGAAGAGATGCTGCGCGCCTTGTTGACCCGCTATCTCGAGAAGAATTCGCCGCATCCGCTGGCGCCGGGAGCCGACGTGCGCAGCGTTTTTCTAGTCGATCCAGGGCTGGTGGTGATTGATCTGAATGCCGCTTTTGCCGATGGTCATCGCTCGGGCATCCTGGTGGAAGAGCTGACCGTCGCCTCGCTGATTCACACCATCTCTGCGAACATTCCCGGCGTGCTGCGGGTGAAGATTCTGGTCGAGGGCAAGGAGCGCGAAACGCTCGCCGGACATGCCGACCTGTCAGGCTTCTACGACGTCACGGCAGTGGATCAGCTTGCCGCGGAGTTACAGGCGGGGCAATGACCGAAACCGGCTTGATTTACAATCGCCAACCTATGTACTTTCGCTCCGATAATCGCGCCGTCGATCAACTTCGGTCTGTCACGATTGCTCCCGGATTCATCTCCACCGCTGAAGGTTCAGCCCTCATTGAGGTGGGCAACACACGGGTCATCTGCACCGCGTCGATTGAAGAGACTGTGCCATCCTTCATGCGTAACACCGGCAAAGGATGGATTTCGAGCGAGTACGCCATGCTGCCGCGGGCGACGCTGACGCGCTCTCCGCGCGAGGTGACGAAAGGAAGGCAGAGCGGGCGCACGCATGAAATCCAGCGGCTGATCGGACGGTCGCTGCGAGCGGTGACGGATTTGTCGCGTCTGGGTGAGCGCACGATCTGGATCGACTGCGACGTCATTCAGGCCGACGGTGGCACGCGGACGGCTTCGATTACGGGAGCGTTCGTGGCGCTCGGACTGGCGCTGGGAAAATTGGTGGAGGCCGGAACGCTGCCTTCTGTTCCGCTGAAGGATTTTGTCGCTGCAATCAGCGTGGGAATCGTGGACGGAGAGATTCTGCTGGACCTCTGCTACGAAGAAGACTCGCGCGCCGATGTGGACATGAACTTCGTCATGACCGCCGGGCATAAGTTTGTGGAAGTGCAAGCCACGGCCGAGCATCAGGTCTTCGACGAACATCAACTCACCAAAATGCTGGCGTTTGCGCGGCAGGGCGTGCAAGCGCTGATCGCCAAGCAACATGCGGTGCTGAGCGGGCTGACGCTTGGGCAGTAGCCGTGGAAGGCAAGACTGAGTGCGGGCATTTCGTCTTTAGTTAAAGAGCTGGAGTTAAAGAGCTGGGCCAGCGCTCGAAGATGCTGAGGAGGGCGCAGACCATGACATCCGGAAAAATCATCGAGACTCCTAACCTCCTGTTCCTCGGAGCCGGCGCCAGTAAGCCCTATGGCAGGATGTTGATGGGAGAATTCGTGCGCTCATTCAGACAGGGGGGACATCCAGGCAGCGCGAAAGAAAAAACGAGCGGGCCTCGTGGAATATTGATCCCGACCCGCTTTTAGAGGCGATATGCGATAAGAAGGAGGATCTCGAATTCCTGATTGAGGAACTGGAGGCCTTGGGATCGCGTAGTTACCTGGAGACACAGCCCGAGATCCGCGACCCGATGGGGCAAAGAGATCAGGAGAAATGGCAGGGGTTTACGGAAGTGGCCGCAGCGGCAAGAGCCTTGTCTACCAAGCTAAAGCGCGAGGTATACCTTCATTACCGTAACATTCCAGATGTCGCGCGCACGGATTTGCTTGCAAAACCGATTCGCTTGCTAAAAACCGATTCGCATCCATCGGTCGTGTTCACTACAAACTATGATCCCGCTGTAGAGAAATTCTGTGCCAGCCAAAACCTCCGCATAACCGATGGGTTCGTTAACGACGAGCAAGCGCAAGAGTACATCTGGGACAGATCGGCCTTCGACGACTTTTCCGGTTCCCCGGAAAAGTCGCTCGTTCTATTCAAGCTCCATGGCTCGGCGAGTTGGCATTCTGAGAATGGCCGGATCATCAAAGGCCCCCCCACTTACATCGTGGCAGATCCCGACTATCAGAACGTAATGATCTATCCGGCGACGAGAAAAGTAGCAATTTTTGAGCCGTTCTTCACGGCCTACGATTATCTCGAACGCTGCCTGGACAATGCCGAATCCTGCTTAGTAATCGGCTATTCCTTCCGAGACTATGACACGCTGATGAGATTCAAGTCGGCCAGCTTGAGCAACCGGCGCCTAAAGATTGCAGTGCTTGACCAAACGCTGAGGCGATCTGCAAGGAACTTAGTTCACATGGAATCTCGGCTCACCCGATTCCCCACGCCCTCGGCGATGAAGAGTCCGAGTACTTGCCCTTAATTGGCGGCGCAATCCTGGGCTGAAGGGCAGCACTCAGCTACAGAGCGGCGCGGAGGAGCACCGGCCCAACATATCGTTTTTTTTTGAGGCGGTAGGCTTCGCCTGAGGAAGCAAGGGAACTCTTGAAAGCGAGTGAATGCATACATTCCTGACTGCAGCCATGATGATGGCTTCTTCTTTGACGTTCGCGCAACCCACATCACCGACGCTGGGAACCTCGCAGCCCACAATCCTCTATGGCGCGGCTTACAACAACGAGTACATGCCGGCGGATCTGCAGCCTGGACGCCTGGAAAAAGATGTGGCGCTGATGAAATCGGCGGGCATCATACCTCAACCATTCCCGCCAGCCCGCAACGTTCAGCTATGCCTATGTAGCGGGCACCGATCTGCTCACCGTACACTCGCTATTTCAGGCCAGCAGATCACGATTGCACCGTGGGATGTTGGATCGTAAAGGAGACGGCTGCGCTGTGGTGAAGCCTCGGTCAAGCGCGAAACTGCCGTCATATCTCACGATCCGAGAAGCGCACGCAAGAGTTCATGCTTCGTCGGATTGAACGGATTGGCGACCGTCACTCCATTCCACGTAAATCCATCCTGCAGGTCTTCGGAGAGCAGTAACCGGCAGCCAGCAGCAGCGGCGGCGGAAAAGATAACGGCGTCCCAGATACCGAAGTGGTGGTCAACCGCCAGATCGGTTGCAGCAAGCATGATTGCGGGCGAAGTCTCGATGAGCGGGTACGTGTCTTGCCAGCTCAGAATCGCGGCCCGTGCATGCTCCGGCTGCCGTCCAGCTTTGCGAGTGAGAACACGAAAGAGTTCTCCGAGAGCCTGAACCGGGAGAAAGGTGTCTTCTGCGGGCAGCTTTCCGATGATATCGAGTGCGGATTTTTTCGCACGAACGCCATTCACACCTTCGGCATAAACCAGGATATTGCTATCGAGCGCTACTCTCATCTTTCATCTTTGGGCTTTAGTCGTAGAGCTCATCCCGCTTCCAACGGCCAATGTTGACGACGGGCTGCCGGCGCAGGCGGTTTAGAAGTGATGCGTGGGCGGTCGAGGCAGCAACTTGAGTTGCTTTCGCTTGGAAGGGAGCAATGCGTGCCACTGGCCTGCCGTGATTGGTGACCACGTAGCTCTGTCCTTCCTTTACTTCTCTCAGAAGCTGCGAGAATTTCCGATTGGCTTCGGCGGCCGAGATCGCTTTCTCCATAATCATTCCCCAAAGTAGTCATATTACCTACTTTATTGCTCGGGAGTCAAGGCTTGGTCAGAGGCCGTTCGGAGGATTCTTCACTCGTAGCGCAGACTCTCAATCGGATCCAACCTTGCGGCGTGGACGGCCGGCACCATGCCGCTGATAATGCCCACCAGACCGAGAATGATCGTGGCCACAACCAGGCTGCTTACGTTGATGTGGAGGTGGATGTCTCCGGCCTGGAGGTTGTCGCCGAAGGCGCTCATCAGCGGCAGCGCTCCCACGATCCAGGAAATGAGGTAGGCGATTGCGATCCCGCCCAGACCTCCGGCAAAGGTGATGGCCAGGGCTTCAGCGAGAAACTGGAAGAGGATGTGGGCCTTGTGCGCGCCGAGAGCCTTTTCGATGCCGATTTCACGGGTGCGCTGCTGCACCGAGACCAGCATGATGTTCATGAGGCCGATGCCTCCGATGCCCAGGGTGAGCGCGCCGATGAAAGCGAGCAGAATCTTGAGCGCCGTGGTTACAGTCGTGAACTCATCGAAGTCCTGTTTGAAATCGGCAATGAATACGGCGCGGCGATCGTCGGCGCGGAAGTTGTGGTGCCCGGCGAGCACGGCACGGACGACGCGAGCCAGTTGCTGATGGCTTTCGCCTTCGTAGTCCATGAAGATGCCGGTGATGTATTTGGTGTCATAAAGGTCGCCCATGGCGCTGAAGGGGATGGCGAGTAGGCTGTTGTCGTTATCGTCGCCACCCTGGACCTTGCGCTGATAGACGCCTACCACTTCAAAACTCAGGCCGTTGATGCGGATGCTCTGCCCCAACGGAGGTTCGCCGGAAAAGAGACGGCGGCGGGCTTCATCACCGATTACCACCACGCGGGCGCGCTGGAGTTGATCTTCGGCGCTGAGGCCTCGGCCTGTGGCGATCGAAAAACCACGGATGCGTTCGTACACGGGATACACACCGGTAAGGAAGAGATTGGTGAAGGTGCGAGTGTCGTGCTGGACGGTCACATTCCGCTTGTCGAAGATGGGAGTGACGCCTTTGACCATGGGCACTTCGTTGCGGATGTAGTCGACATCGGCAAGCTGGAGACGAACTTCACTTCCCGCTTTCGCGCCTCCCGCTTGTAGCGAGGTGCGGCCGGGGAAGGCTCCGATCACGTCGGTTCCCCAGGAACTGAAGATGATGTTGATGGCGCGCTCGAAGCCCGAACCGAAGGCCAACAGAATGACCACGGTGGCGATGCCCCAGGCCATACCGAGCATGGTAAGCGCGGTGCGTCGGCGATTATGTTGCATCGCGCCTAGAGCTTCCTTTAGCAGGTCACGAGTCATAACTACTCCTGATTACTCCTGGCGCAAAGCTTCCACGGGTTCGAGCATTGCTGCCTTGCGAGCTGGGTAAAGTCCGGCGGTAATTCCAGCCAGCGCCAACGAAACTACGGCGCCGATTGCCGATATAGGGACAATGCGCGGCGTATCGAAACCCTGCGGGAGATTCACTCCCGAGAGCAAATGGACGACGAGCGCAGCTCCGCCCACTCCGATTGCGCCGCTTAGCAGTGTGAGGAAAGCGCCTTCCAGAAAGAATTGCAGCAAAATGTTGCGATGCGTCGCGCCCAGAGCTTTCCGCAGACCGATTTCGCGGGTGCGCTCGGTGACCGCGACCAGCATGATATTGATGATGCCAATTGCGCCGAGCGCCAGCGTCACCAGGCCCACGCCGCCGAGGAACCAATCCATGGCGGTGAAGATCTTACCCATGACTTTCTGGTTCTTCACCGTGTCCCATTCTTCCCAGATATCGTCGCCGTTAGGATTGAAGCCGCCGTGATTGCGGGCAACAATTCTGTGCAATTCGGCTTTGGCGGCTTCGTTTTCATCGAAGGTTCGGGGCTGATAATTCATGAATGAAATGGCGTTGCCGTCTTTCGAGTTGTCCCCTTTGAGCGGGAAGAGCTCGCGCATGGTGTTGAGCGGAACGAAGAGGCGAATGTTGGTGGAGTTCTGCTCTTCGTTGCCAATCATCGAGAGCATGCCGATCACTTCAAAGCGAACGCCGTTGAGCAGTATCGTGTTACCCACGGCAGGACGGCCAGGGAACAGGTTGCGCGTAATTTCGCGGCCCAGCACGCAGACGCGGCGGCTCTGGTCATTGTCCTCGTCATTGATCCATCGTCCGACTTGCAAGGGAATGGTGCGCACCCGGCTGTAGACAGGAGGAACGCCAGAGACCTGGCCGTTAGTGCTGGTGTAATCACTCACGGCGCGGATATCGTCACGCGCAATTACCGGGGAAATGTTCACGGCAAGCTTGGCTTCATTCTTGACGGCGAGATAGTCGTCATAGGTGAGGTTGAACCACTTCATGGAATTGAAGCTGCCCGCAAGGGCAGGAGCGCGCCCGCCGAAAAAGAAAATGATATTCTTGCCGAAGGTTTCCAGTTGACGGCGGTTACCGTTGCGGAAGCCTTCCCCCACGCCGGCGAGCAACAACAGCGATCCCACGCCCCAGGCGATTCCGAACATGGTCAGGAACGAGCGCAGCTTGTGCACCCATAGGGTGCGCAGGGTCTGGCGGAAGGTGTCCAGTAGTGTGCGCATCGGTTACCTCGGATCAGAGGGCAGAGAATTTCAGCATGCCAATCCGCCCCGCCGCTATGCAATTCGACTGGCGAGAGGAGTAATGGTTAGCGAGGTCTTTGGAGACAGAGCAGGGCGCGAAATGACCAGTGGGTGTAGTGGCTATTAATAGAATTGCTTTGCGTTAGAACTTACCCGGAGGGAATGTGCGTCCTATTGAAGCGTTGAATATCCCACAACTTGGCCGGAATCGTTAATCGCAGTCGCTGTCGAATACATGCCGCCCAGCACTCCCAAGTCTTGTATCTCGTTGGGGGCGGTCCAAATAACGGCGTGGTTTGTCGGGTAGACTGGTTGGTAGCCGCCTACAATTACGCCAGCGCCGTTGATCGCTTCGGCACTGTTGAAGTTTGTTCCTAAGGGACCGAGATTTTGCATTCCGCCCGCTTGGGTCCAAACAAAAGCTTGGCAGCAACTGTTGCCGACTGTGTATGAACTGCCAATCACGGTACCAGAGTCGTTGACGGCGCTCGCTGCACTATCATCCCCTCCCAGGGTACCGAGGTCTACAAAGCCGGTTCGCGTTCGCAAGAATGCATGGTAAGGAATAACAATTGAGGTTAGCTGCGATTCGCCTGCAACCGCCCCAGAATCATTGAGACCAAATGCATCGCTGTCCCGCCCAGCCAATGCGCCCAGATCGGTCATTTTGGTCTTAGTGCTCCACAAGAACGCGTGGTAATAGTGGTTCCCCGGCATCGAAGAGGTGCCGGCGACTTGGCCTTCCTTGTTGATTCCCGTTGCCGAACTAGAGCCTCCTCCCAATGTGTCCAAATCCGTCGTTCCGCCGCCGACGCTCCAGAGCGTCGCGTGAGCGGCACCGGCTTTCGTCGTGGACCATCCGGCAACTTCGCCGGAATCATTGATCGCCGCCGCAACACCCGAGAGGCCCCCGAGGGTTCCCAGGTCTTTCATCCCCCCGCTTTGAGTCCAAAGAAAGGGACGCAATTCATCGTCCAATGCGATGTAGTAGCCCACAACTTGTCCGCTAGAATTTATTCCTGTTGCATAACTGCTACCGCCGAGGCTGCCAATGTCTTGCATCCCCGTGCTAGACGACCAGATAAACGCGTGATATGTGGTCTGTGCCGCGACAGCGCCCGAAAACAGGAGAGACGACACAAAGACCCATCGGCACCAAGAAATAAACCGCTTCATGAATACACTCCTTAGGAAACGCGCGGGGGATTGCGTTTGGGTCACTTAAGACGGAAGTCCCGGACCGAAAGAACATCTGAGACTTGCGCCATTTTTACGGCAAATTCTGGCGCGACGCGCGTTAGCATAGCCCACTAAATAGCATTGCCTGAGGCTACCTAGGCGATCCATACCGTCTTGGCGTTCATGAACTCGCGGATGCCGACGGCTCCCAGTTCGCGGCCGTGGCCGGATTGCTTGACGCCGCCGAAGGGGATGCGAGTATCAGAGGCGACCATTTTGTTGATGAAGACCATGCCGGCTTCGAGTTCGTTGATGAAGCGCTCGCGTTCTTTGTCGTCGTTGGTCCACGCGCTGGCGCCCAAGCCGAAGCGAACGTCGTTCGCGATGCGGATGGCTTCGTCCTGATTCTTCACACGGAAGATCGACGCAACCGGACCGAAAAATTCCTCGCCATAGGCCGGAGAATCTTTTGGGATGTCCGTCAACACGGTGGGGGCATAGAAATTTCCCGGCAGCTTCAGCGGATGACCGCCGGTCAGCACGCGCGCCCCAGCCTTGATGGTCTTCTGTACGTCTGCGTCGAGCGAGGTAACGGCATCGGCGGTGGCTAGAGGGCCAAGCTCAGTTTTTTCGTCGAAGGGATCGCCGATACGCAGATTCTTCATGCGAGCCACAAACTTGCTCTCGAACTCCGCGGCGATCGACTCCGCCACGATAAAACGTTTGGCGGCGATGCAGGACTGTCCGTTGTTAATAACGCGAGCTTCCACGGCCGTGGCCACAGCAGTATCGAGATTCGCGCTGGGCATTACGATAAAAGGATCGCTGCCGCCGAGCTCCAGCACAACTTTCTTGATTCGCTTTGCCGCGCCGACTCCTACTTGAATGCCTGCCTGCTCGCTTCCGGTGAGCGTCGCGGCGACCACGCGAGGATCGTTGAGAATCGCATCGACCTGTTGCGATCCGATCAGCAGCGTTTGAAACGCACCATCGGGAAATCCTGCTTCGAGAAAGAGCGCTTCGATCGCCAGAGCGCACTGTGGAACGTTCGACGCATGCTTAAGCAATCCGACATTGCCTGCCATCAAAGCGGGGGCAGCAAAACGAATAACCTGCCAGAAAGGAAAATTCCAGGGCATCACGGCCAAAACCGGACCGATTGGCAGATAGCGAACAAAGCTTTTTTTCGCTCCGGTCTCGATCACTTCATCGGCGAGAAATTTCTCCGCGTTCTCGGCGTAATAGCGGCAGGCTGTGACGCATTTAACCGCCTCGGCCACGGCGGCTTTATAGGGCTTGCCCATCTCCAGCGTCATCAGGTGGCCGAATTTTTCTTTGTCGCGTTCCAGAATCTCGGCCGCTTTGGTCATGCGGCGGGCGCGCTCGGCAAAGGGCGTCTTACGCTCTGCGTGAAAAGTCGTAACGGCAAGTTGCAGTTTGTGTTCGATGTCTGCCGCCGACAGAGGCTCGAAGGTTTTTATGACTTCTCCCGTAGCCGGGTTAATGGTGGCAATCGGCATAACAAGGTTCCCTTCCAGTTAACATTTTCCGCTTCTCGCGACCGTGGCATCCAGAGTGCCTCAGAATCCATTGGTCATACCACTATACCACCGCGATTCGCGGCCGATTTGAGACATGCCGTGTGCTAACGCTGACTTGCGAATCGCGGCCGAGAGACCCTCAGCGGCAGAATGATCCTACGTCCTTCGGCGCCAACAACCGATCTAACTCTTTCGACAAGACATCAAGTTTGGACACGATTCGTTTCAAAGCTCGAAGCCGAATACCACTCCCTAGTTTACAATTGTGTGTTTCAATCACTCATCCTTTCAGCACTGATTCGGAGGACTTATGAAGCTCACCCCTGGCAAACTTGCCGGTCTTAAACGCGTATCGAATGATCGCGGAGTCATCGCTGCGGCAGCGATGGACCAGCGCGGGTCGCTGCAAAAATCGCTAGGCAAGGAAAAAGGCGGCGAAGTCACTGACGCCATGATGGAAGAGTTTAAATCCCTGGTTGCCGAAGTGCTGACGCCACATGCCAGCGCAATTTTGCTCGACCCCGAGTGGGGATTGCCGGCATCAAAGCGGCGTGCCAAGAATGCCGGATTGCTGCTCGCGTATGAAAAAACTGGATACGATAAGACCGGTCCGGGCCGCCTTGGCGATCTGCTGGATCACTGGTCGGCACGGCGACTGAAAGAGGCGGGCGCTGACTGCGTAAAGATTCTGCTTTACTACACGCCGGACGATCCGAAGCCGGTGAACGACACCAAGCACGCATGGGTAGAGCGCATTGGAGATGAATGCCGCGCGAACGACATCCCATTTTTCCTGGAATTCGTGGGCTATGACGAGGGCGCCGACGAAAAGGGGCTGGACTATGCGAAGAAGAAACCGCACATCGTCACCGAAAGTATGCGGGAGTTCACCAAAGACCGATACGGCGTGGACGTGTTGAAAGTAGAAGTGCCGGTAAACATGAAGTTCGTGGAAGGCGTGAAGTGCTTTGGCGGGCAGAAAGCCTACACAAAGAACGAGGCCATTGATCTGTTCCACACGGCGGCGAACGTCGCGACGAAACCATTTATTTATCTTTCGGCGGGCGTGAGCAATGCGGAATTTAGCGAGACTCTGGAGCTGGCCGGAGAATCGGGAGTGAAATTCAATGGCGTTCTGTGCGGCCGTGCGACGTGGAAAGATGGGATTCCGATCTACGCCAAGCAGGGCGCGGAGGCATTTCGCAAGTGGCTGGAGACCGAAGGAGTAAAGAATATCAACAACGTCAACGACAAGCTGAAAGCAGCAACCTCATGGCACACAATTTATGAGGTCGAGCCAGCGCTGGTCGGCGCATAAGCCTGCCATTAATTAGCGGACGCATAGTATCCAGTCTTGGCGTGCACGCGCAAGAAAGCCAGTTGTTTGGGGAGCCTTAGCTTGACGTTAATCTTGTGCCACTTGCCGTCGCGCGGCACATCTTCAGGACGATAGCCCAATACATACTGCGTTCGCAGCTGGGTCCCAATACGCAGCGCCACCTCAGGAATTTCGTTGGGACTGGTAATCGTAAAAGCCTGGCCGCCGGTCGGCTCGGCAATCTCTGACAATAAGGCGGGGCCCATCAATTCTTCCTGCGATGGCATATAACGATCAAAGGTGCCAATCGCGTAAACAACAACATCGGATTCCTTCACTGCCCGTTTGATGTCGCGTTCGCTATAGCGGCTGTGGTTATCGCCGCCGTCGGAAATAATCAGCAGGGCCTTCCGCGGGTATTTCGCTTCATTCATCTGGTGCAGGCCCATATAAATGGCATCCAGCAGCGCGGTGCGCCCACTCGCTTGCGTGTAGAGCAGTTCGCTTTCAATTTTCCCGGGTTCGCGAGTAAAGTCAAGGGCCATACGCGGGGTGTCGGCGAAAGTGATCAGAAAAAATTCGTCGGCCACATTGGCGGCGTTGCAAAATTGATGGACGGCTTCGCGTACGCGGTCCATTTTGTCACGCATGCTTCCGCTGGAGTCGAGGATGACCGATAGAAACCGGCGCGTCTTCGCTGGAAAAATGCCGGATCGCCTGCGCTTTCCTGCCCTCGAAAACCTGAAAGTTGTTGGATTGCAGCCCGACCACTATTCTCTGCATGGGATCGACCACACTCACCGGCACCAGCACCAGATTGACGTCCTCCCGAATGACGTGCACCCCGGAAGTCAAACCGGACGAACCGATCGAGGCCTCGGCGATTGCCGAGCGCGATGTGACGTGAACATCATCCAATCCGCTCTGTGCATAAGCAAATACTTGAAACGTTCCGGTCACGAGCGGCAGGATTAGCAGAAGAGTCAAAGATCGCGTCAGGAAAGCTCTGTTTGGGAAGGGATGGGCAACGGGCGAAGCTAACATGGTTCACCGTCCGGCGGCAGCGGATTTTGGGGTCCACTTGCAGTCGCCAATTCTTATTTAGGATGAAGAGTCCATCGGCACAATCAATTCAAAGCTGTAACTGCCTGGGAACAATTCTTCGTGCGAATGCTCTCGCCTACAGCCATCACGATTGGCCATACCGATCCCGCCGACGGAATTCCCTGATTTACTTTAGTTTCATTTCCCGCGTGACCATTCTGAGCCGCACATATTAGGATGGCCCGCATGCGATCAGCCCAGGAGTGCAATGACCATTGAAACGAACGCGGTAAACGCAAAGTCTCCCGCCCCGAAATCTCAGACCGCTCTTATCACCGGCGCCTCGGGCGGCATCGGATATGAGCTCGCCAAACTTTTCGCCCGGGATCGCACCAATCTCATCCTGGTTGCACGGAGCGTACACAAACTCGCCGAGGTCGCCAGAGAACTGCAAAGCTGTTTCGTTTGTACGGTAAAAACCATCGCTCTCGATCTAGGAACTCCTGCCGCGCCAAAGTTCTTGTTTGATCAGTTACAGGGCGAAGGGATTGCTGTCGACATTCTGGTGAACAATGCGGGCTTCGGAGCGTTTGGCGAGTTTGCGCAAATGGCGGAGCAGGAAGTTCAGGGCCAGATTCAGCTCAACATCACGGCACTCACGCACCTGACCCGGCTGTTTATGCCGCCGATGATTGAGCGGAGGCGGGGGAAGATCATGAATGTGGCATCGACCGCCGCGTTTCAGCCTGGACCTCTGATGGCGGTCTACTACGCCAGCAAAGCCTACGTGCTGTCATTGTCGGAGGCTCTGGCCAACGAGGTGAGCGGCTCGGGTGTGACTGTGACGTGTTTATGCCCTGGCCCAACCAATACGAATTTCGCCAAGCGTGCCGGCAATGACGGTTCCCGCTTGTTCAAGAAGATCGGCGGCATGAACGCGGAGACCGTAGCTCGTGACGGCTATCGCGGTCTTCTGGCCGGAAAAACCATTGTGATCTCAGGGATGCAGAACTGGCTGGCAGCCGAGTCGGTGCGCTTCGCGCCGCGAAAGATGGTCACGGCCATATCGCGCTGGGTCTCCGAAAAAGCGGAGTAGCCCGCTCCTACGGGTGCAAGATATTTGTAACCTCCCATATTCCGGCGTCGTAAGCGTAGATAGAGGGCAAGAAAATGACGACGAATGGACGGTCTTTGGGGGCTGCGCCGGGCGAGCACGACAATCGCTGGCTCACGGCAATCGCTTCTCCGGTGGTAGGAGCAAGTTTTTTTGCACTGTGGTTCTGGCTATTGCCACGGTGGCTCGGCTTTAGCATGGAAATGGCGGGCGCGGCACGATGGCGATGGCTGGCGGCAATTCCGTCGGTGCTAGGTTTCGCCGTTGCCCTTCGCTGCGTTTGGGACTTTGGGTGGACGGGACGAGGCACGCCCGCCCCCGTCGCTCCGCCGCAGCGATTGGTCGTGGTGGTTTTCTATCGCTATGTTCGCAACCCTATGTACCTGGGTTTCGCGACTGGGTGGATAGGATTGTGGATTGTTTTTGGCCATGCTGACCCGGTAGTGATCGCCATTGTTGCCGCCATCGCTCTGGCAATTCATCTGTTCGTGGTGTTCTACGAGGAGCCTACTCTGCGAAAGAAGTTCAGTACAGACTACGAAGAGTATTGCCGGAATGTGAATCGTTGGTGGCCGCGCTTTCAGCCCTGGCACCAAACACGTTAGGGGCTGGCGGAAATGCGGAGACATTCCAAAGAATCGTACCTGTTCGGCTTTACGGGAAGGCGGGAATGTGCCAGCGCTGGAACGGCAACTCGACGTACTCCAACGGTTTTGCCATGGCGACGTCGATGCGTTCGAGGCGCTGTTCCGGCAACATCAGGGTGAGGTCTATCGCTGGATCTTGCGAATTGTGCGCGATTCTGCCATCGCCGAAGATCTGACGGTTGAAACTTTCTGGCGCATCCATCGCGCCCATGCACGCTTCGATCCCACCCGCAGCTTTGAGGCATGGGCGCGGCGGATCGCCACAAACGCTGCACTCGATCATCTGAAGTCCGCGCCACAGGAGAGCGAACTGCCGGACGATCTGCCTCAGTCGACATTACCAGACCCGGGCATTTCACAGGAGCTACGTCAGAAGACGGCGTATGCGTTCGGACGGTTGCCGCCTAAGCTTCGAATCGCAGCAACGCTCGCTCTGATCGAGGAGCAGCCTTACAAAGAAATTGCGGAAGCTTTAGGCATTTCCACTCAGGCGGTGAAGTTGCGTGTCTTCCGCGCGGTGCGCCTTCTCAGAAAATATTTAAGACAACAAGGAATTGAGCCATGACTCCAGGCAATGAAGACCGAATAAAGCATTTGCTGAAGCAATCGATTTCACCAACAAGTATTCAACCGAGAGCAGTGTTGCAGCGCGACTTGTGGACGGCGATGCGGCACCGCCTCGACGAAGGCTCCGCTACGGTGCCGTGGTTCGATTGGGCCTTGCTCGCTGCCGTGGCCGTGTGCCTCGTGCTTTTTCCACGGGCCATTCCCGTGCTGCTTTATCACTTGTAAATCGGCACTTGTATTCAATGCCTGCATTGGAGGACAACATGAACACTCATCCTTATCTCCGCGCTTATATGGCAGGCATATTCCTGCCTAGCTTGTTTCTATTTATCGCGCTCACGGTGTTCGTAGTGTCGCGCCTGGTATTTCAGGTGCCCATTCCCATCGAGCGCGTCATTGTATTTCCCATGGCGCTGGTTCCGAACTTGTTCGGCATGTGGAACGTGCTCTATGTGTGGCTACGACCGCGGCGCCACCTTCCCATCGGTTTTCACGGCGCGCTGTTACCGGTGATCATGGCTCCGATTGGCGGAACCATCGCGTGCGGACTAGGCTTTCTCATTGCGGGCCCGCATGGCCTCACGTGGTTCAATGTGATCACGGTACCGTACTCGCTGATCGCACCCTGGTTCGTCGCGGCCTTGGTCGTCTACTATCTCGTGTGGAAATACATCGTCGCATTCCTGAATCAGGTTCTGGGAATCGCGTGACTGGCGGGTTGCGTGAACTTGGGCGAATCTCCGTGATCTAATTGAGCTGCATCCGAAACTGACGTCCGAGGTCTGAGGTCCGCCAAAACATGCCCACACTCATCGCCCAACCCACACGTATTCAGTCCGCTGGAAACAAGCCCAAGCTAATCGATGAATACGTTGGCCGCGTAAATTCCAAAACATCGGCGGCGAGCGTCGCTCACATGCGCAGTTCTGCCGGATGGCTCGAGCCGGGCCAGACCCCGGAATTCGATGAGTTCACCGTCGTACTCAAGGGCATGTTGCGTGTGGAATACAAGGGCGGTCAGATAGATGTCGCTGCCGGGCAGGCTGTGGTTGCGCATGCCGGCGAATGGATCCGCTACTCCACTCCGCACGCCGACGGTGCTGAGTACATCGCCGTGTGCTTGCCGGCATTTTCCATGGAGACCGTACACCGGGATCAAGACTAGATATCGACAAACACGTCGCCATTCTCGATCTTCAGCGGGTAGACAGCAACTTTTGCAGAAGGATTCTGCACAGCTTCGCCGCTCGTGGGATCCCATTGCCAGCCATGCCACGGGCAGACGACCTTGCCGCCTTCGATCATTCCCTGCCCCAGCGGTCCGCCGCGGTGCAAGCAAACGTTGTCCATCGCGCTATAGACGCCGTTCACGTTGGCGATGCAGATAGTCCTTTCTCCGCAGGGAAATTCTTTGGCTTCGTTAGCGGGAGGGAGGTCGGACTGAGCAGTAAGTTTGGTGAAGGGCATTGAATTAGTTCGTAACTCGGCACGGAGATCCTTCGCTTCGCTCAGGATGACCGCAGCGGGCTCCCGCTTCGCTCACGCCCGCTAATCGCGGTCACTTCGGTTGCATAGTCTGCGCGATCATAACTTGCCGCTTGAAATTTTCCACCATGTTCGGATCGAGGCGAACTGCAGTGGGCTTTTTGGCCAGCGTCATGGTGTCGATCTTGTCTTGCAGCTTGAGCAGCGCGTAGAAAAGATTCTCGGGGCGCGGCGGGCAGCCGGTCACATAAACATCCGTTGGCACGATTTTGTCGACGCCTTGCAGCACCGCGTATGTATTGAACGGACCGCCCACTGACGAGCATGCGCCCATCGAAATCACCCACTTGGGGTCGGGCATCTGATCGTAGATGCGCTTCACCACTGGGGCCATCTTCAGCGTTACCGTGCCGGCGACGATCATCAGGTCGCTTTGCCGCGGGCTGGGACGGAACACCTCCGAGCCAAAGCGCGCGATGTCGAAACGCGCCGTCGAAGAGGCGATCATTTCGATGGCGCAGCAGGCCAAGCCGAACGTCATCGGCCAGACGGCGGATTTGCGCGCCCAGTTGAAGACATAATCAACCGTGCTAATCATGAAATTCTTTTCGAACTTATTTTGCAGCCAGCCCATGGAACCCCTCTCGAATCTTAATCAGTATACGTCGCCGTGGCGGCGGAACCGCCGCCGACAGAGCAGTCTACAGCAGGATCGGCCTTAGCGCAGGTCAAATTGCAACTCGGCCGCATCCGAGACACTCCAGCGAAGCGATTTTCAGCCTATAGACGCTGCCAGAATCCCTTGCCCAGGATTCTCAGCTTTTCAGAGACGGTGAGGCTGACTTTGGCGGTGAAGACGTCGTATTGGCGCTCAGCGATTTTTTCCAGCAGCCGGCGGTAGATGTTTATTAAGACCCAGAGCGCAGGCTGGCTGTCTTCGGCGACGTAAGGTATGAGTTCATCGCCGGCCTGGTAAAACTCGCGGGCACGGTCGGCTTCCATGTTGAGCACCAGACGTAGCCGTGCGGGATCGGGTGCGGCGAGAAGGTCTTCCGCCGAAAGGCCGAATTTTGCGAGATCTTCCGCCGGCAAATAGACGCGCCCGAGAGCAGCGTCTTCCTTCACGTCGCGGATGATGTTGGTGAGCTGAAAGGCGAGACCGCAACGCTCCGCCAGGGGCTCGGCCCGAGGATCGCGATAGCCGAAGACGTGAATACACACGAGTCCGACAACTGACGCGACGCGGTAGCAATAGACGTGGAGGTCTTCGAATGTCCGATAGCGAACAAGGGAGGGCTGGAGGGCAAACAAGGGTTCGTCTTCGGATTCTTCGAAAGAAACTTGCTGGATGTCCATGGCGGTGCCCATGGCCAAGTCATCGAGTAAACCTGCGGGAATCTGATAGCGACGTTGGGTGTCGGTCAGAGCCAGAAAGATCGGATCGTCGGTGGGATGATGTTGTTGCGCGAGGTGAAGACCGTCGAGCCATTGATCGAGCTTGCGCCGGCGTTCGGGCAAAGTGAGCGTGGGATCGTCGGTGATGTCGTCGCAGCGCCGCATGAAGGCGTAAACGGCGCAGAGGGATTCACGCTTGCGGCGGGGAAGAAGCAGAAACGCATAGTAAAAATTCTTGGCGGCCGTGCGGGTGATGCCGCGGCATACAGAGTAAGCCATCGCCAACTGCGGGGCGGTCGCAGTCCAGGAAACGGGAACAGCAGGTTGCACACCCGCGCTCATCGCTTTGCTCCGGGCATCGTCCCCAGGAATTTCGACACTGCGGCGCGCGCTACCAGGGCCAGTTTGCGTGGCTTGGAAATCGACGGGCGCTGCCCGAGGACAGCGAAGCTTTGCTTCGCGATCGCATTGAGAATCTCTTGCCCGCCGCGAGTGAAGAGCTCCAGGTCGAGCGCCAGGTCGCGATCGACTTTAGCGATTAGCGGTTCGCCCCGATCGAACCATTCGCGAGCGCGAGTGACTTCAAACTGCATCATGGAGCGGAATGCGGGCGTGTTGCACTTGGCCGCTATATCTTGTTCTGTGACGGCGAAGCGGCGAAGATCTTCGAGCGGCAAATAGACGCGGCCCTTGTCGTAGTCGACGGTTACGTCTTGCCAGAAATTGGCCAGTTGCAGCGCGGTGCAAGTGAAGTCGGAAAGTTGCTGGCGTTCGGCGTCGCGATAGCCGCAGAGGTAGAGCACGAGATGGCCGACAGGATTGGCCGAATAGCGGCAATAAGCGAGAACGTCAGCGAAGGTTTCGAAGCGCGTGACGGTTTGGTCTTGGCGAAAGGCACGCAGCAGGTCGGAGAATTCGTGCTGGGGAATGTCGAATTGCTTTACGGTTTCGGCCAACGCTACGAATACGGGATGGCGCGGGTTGCCGACATAGCAGGCGTTTAGTTCCTGCTCCCATTGGTCGAGCAGTTCCAGCGATATCGAGGGATCGCCAACTTCATCGCCGAGATCATCAGAGATGCGGCAGTAGGCATAGACGTTGAAGAAGTGCTGCCGCAGGCGCTTTGGTAGAAACCAGCTGGCAACAGAGAAATTTTCGTAGTGAGTCCGCGCGAGGCGAGCGCAATATTCCCGGGCTTGTTCGAGCGAGGGAGCAGCTTCAGGAATCGCGTAAGCAGCAGGAAGGCGAGTCCAGGCTGCGGAATTCAAGGCGAATTGAGCATCGCTGAGTTGCGCCATTCTGTCGCTGACCGTAGTACCTCAGCGGCTAAAGCCGCACCTAGAATAAGGCTTAACGGCGCGGCTGAAAGCCGCGCCCCTTCAAACAATATAGATCATCAGTGGCCGGGGATGATTGCGGTCTTGATGTCGCTGCCGCGATTTAGCATGTGGCGCAGGACTTGCTGCAGGCGCGAAAGCGGAGCTTCTCCGGTAATGTAATCGGTCGGCCGAATCTTTTTCGCAGCGATCAGACCGAAGGCGCGGCGCACGGTCTCCGGCGTGTGGTGAAACGTGGCCTTCAATGTCATTTCTGAATAGTGCAGGCGTTGCGTGTCGAGCTGAACTTTGGTGCCACTGGCGCAGCCGCCAAAGAAATTGACCGTGCCGCCTTTGCGGACCATCTCAACCGCCCACTCCCAGGCTTCGGTGCGTCCAACAGCTTCGATGACAACATCGCAGCCGCGCTTTTGCGGGGTTAATGCACGAACGGCTTCGACAACATCGGTGACTTTGGTGACCTGCACGATTTCATGCGCGCCCATGTGCTTGGCCGCTTCGACCTGGCTGTCGCGTTTGACCACGGAAATCACATTGCAGCCAATGGCACGCGCCACCTGCACAAACATCAGACCAATGGGGCCGCCGCCGATGATGGTGACGGTGTCTCCTATTTCGACTTTGGTTTCGTGGAGTCCGCGCAGCACGCAGGCCAGTGGCTCGGTCATAGCCGCATCTTCAAAACTTACATTCGGAGGGATGACCAGCATGTTCGCTTCGACAATGCGCTTGGGGACGCGAATGTACTCGGCATACGCACCGTTATTGAACAGAAGATCTTCGCAAAGATTTTCCTGATGCTTGGAACAGTAAAAACACATCTGGCAGGGTGCGGAGTTCAGCGCGACAACACGCATGCCTTTCTTAAAGCCATTCACTCCCGCGCCAACTTCTTCGATTACTCCGGCGAGTTCGTGACCGAACAATGCCGGAGGGACGATCATGCGCGCGTGGTAGCCGCGCTGGAATACTTTGAGATCGGTTCCGCAGGTCAACGCAACCTGCACTTTGACCAGAACTTCGCCCGCGCCCACGCGTGGGATCGGAACCTTTTCTATTTTTAGATCTTCTTTGCCGTAGAGAACGGCGGCCGTCATTTTTCCATTCAAAGCTGAGTTCCTTCCCGAGCGCTACTGTCCCAGCCGCTGCCGGGCTGAATCACAATTTTCATTGACGAAGGCTGCGGATGCGCAGCCAGGTCGAGAGCCTGAGTCGCATCTTGCAGAGAAAAGCGGTGACTGATCAGGCGCTCGAAATCCATTTCGCGGTTCATCACAAAGGCTACAGATTCTTCCTGCAGATCAACCGATGCGCTATAAGACCCGACTAAGGACTTCTCGTCCACGCAAACCGCCGCAGGATCGATGATTGCTTCGCCGTGCTGGGTCTGCGCAAATAGTAAGATGCGCCCACCGGGGCGTGCGGCATCCATCGCCGTGCGAATTAGACCGTTGACGCCAACCGCCAGAATCACGGCGTCGGCGCCACGGCCTTCGGTAAAATCGCGCACCTGTTCGGCCACGTTCGCCTGCGAGGCATCGACCTTTCTGTCTAATCCGAAGCTTTCCCCTATTTTAAGCCTCTGGGGATACAAATCGGAAGTGGTGACTCTAGCTCCAACCCGTTTGGCCAGAACGCCCAATATGATGCCAATTGGGCCCTGACCAATAACTAGGGCGGTTTCGTTTGGCGCCAGACGCAGGGCCTGAATACCCTTCATGCAGGTGTTGACCGGCTCGACGAAGCAGGCCTGCTCGAAAGAAATGCCTTCGGGAATGCGGACCGTACCGCGTTCGACGATCCAATCCATGACCCGCACGTATTCGGCGAAGCCGCCGCCGGAAGGCTCGAACCCGGCGGTACAGCCGACTTTCTTGTAGGTTTCGCACTGAGCGAAGGTTTTGTGCCGGCAGTAATAGCATTCTCGGCAGGGGATGTGATGGAAGACGACTACGCGATCCCCGGGGCACCAGTCGCGGACTTTGTCACCGACTGCGGCGATTGTGCCGGAGGTTTCATGGCCGAAGATTCGCGGAGCGGAATGCGAGCCGGTGGCGATTTTTTTGAGGTCCGTGCCACAAACCCCACAGGTATGCACGCGGACCAGGATTTCAGAACGACCGATGTTAGGAACGGAAACCGATTCGAGGCGAACGTCGTTGACTCCACGGTAGACGGCGGCCTGCATGGTGGAGGGGATGGATTGCTGGCGGGGCTGGAGAGTAGGTTGTCCGGCAATCGCCATAGGTGCTAGATGCAAGTGACTCGGATTTCGGTTCGACAGCTCACTTGATAATCTCGGCGGCTTTAAAGCCGTGATCACTTTTTCGTCCTTTTGCGGCACGGCTGAAGCCGTGCCTTCCCGAGCCGATGCTCAACCGACCTCATAGTCCTTTCAAATACATTCTATGGAGCCGGGGGAGGGCGCGGGTCAGTATTCTTGATGTCTACCTGCACCGTCATCGAATCGAGATACGGAGAATCCAACGGCGTAAAGTGGTATCGCTTGACCTGCATGGTTACATAGAAGCTATCCACTTTAACGATTCGCTTCGCATTCGTCGGTACGGCGGCGTACTGGCCGGGGTCGAGCCGCCACAGGTTGTTTTGTGCATCCAAAGAAGGCTCCTGCGAAGTTTGAAGAACGTTCTGATAAATAGGGTGGCGCAAATCCACGAGACTGGCCTGCCAGGAAATAATATCCTTGTCCCCTTCCAATATCTGAGGTGCGACGGTGAAGGAGAAACAATCGGAGCCGTGCGAGTCTTTGATCAGTTCGCGATATGTGGGATTTGTCGCAGTGAGCTTTATTTCGAAACTTTCTTCCGTCACGCGCGTCGAGTCGTGGCGAAAACTTTCCGCGTAAATGATGGGAGTTTGCTGCGCGTGTAACGCGACTGTGGGACATAGGAAGAACAACGCAACAATTAAGATTTTATTCATCACCGATTGATAACTTTTACGGCATTCTCGGCGGATTGCGCTGGTTTCACCGTTTCTGTCACGATTGCGAGCAGGCATTCGCATAGGGCACGTGCGGCTTTCGCACTATTTCTTTGCAATCGTACAACGTCGCGCCAAAGCCAGGGCCTTGGGAATACGAATAGCACAAAGCTGACGGTGTTGAAAGTTCCGTCGGCGGCAACAAATTTGTCCAGTGGCGGCAGGACGAAATCGTGTTGATCGGAAATGGCCTTGACTGCTGCAAAGCGTATTCCTCGCGCGGAGGCGGCCTTTGCGACTGCGGCCGCTTCCATGTCTACCGCTCCGGCATTAAAGGCGTCGCGGAGTTTGGCCTTTTGCTGCGGACTGGCGACTGAGACGAAGCTCACAAGAATACCTCCACCTGTGCCGGTGTCAACGCTGCTGCCGTCGCGGGCGTCGATGACGCGCCGCGGGATTACGATGTCGCCGATTTTCGACTTGGCGTCGGCCGCACCGGCAAAACCGGCGGAGTAGATTAGGGCGGGACTATAGAGATGGATGATGGCTTCGGCTGCGCGGCGCGCCGCTTCGGCGCCGATGCCGCCACACACCGCGACTGCATTTTCACTTTCAAAGAAACGGAAGGTATGGCCGGAGTGTTGCTGTACGCAGGGGTGCCAGGTCTTGACCAGCGAGGAGATCTCGCGGTCCAGAGCGGCGACAATGGCTATATTTCTTGCCGGCAAATTCGTGATCCGTGTCGAGCCAACAGCAGATTCCTCACCGGGCCTTCGGCCCGATTCGGAATGACAGAGTTAGCTGCGAGGGCCCTATACATACCCGTTCGCGCGGAACCACTCTACCGCGCGGCGCAGCGCCGGCTCCACGGGAACGATTTTCCATCCCAGTTCGCGCTCGGCCTTGTCGGAACTGGCGAACATTTTCTTTTTTCCCATGCGCACTGTGTCCACGGTTGCACGTGGTTCGCGACCCAGCAAACGGCCAGTGAACGCTTCATCGATTACTCCGGCTGCGAAGGCGAATACGTAAGGCAACTTGACTGCGGGCGACGGCAGTCCGGTAATGCGGGACAATTTGTCGAGAATCTTCTTAAGCGTAAGATTTTCGCCGCCCAGAATGTAACGCTCGCCGGACTTACCTTTTTCCAACGCAGCAAGATGTCCGCTCGCACACACTTTCACGTCTACCAGATTCAGTCCAGTCTCGACATAGGCGGGGAATTTGCGCTTGAGAAAGTCGACGACGATGCGGCCGGTGGGTGTGGGTTTTATATCTTGTTCGCCAACTGGTGTGGTCGGGTTCACTACCACGACGTGCATACCACTGCGGCCAGCGTCGAGGGCGAGTTGTTCCGATATGAACTTGGAACGCTTATAGTGGCCGATCATGTCGGCCAGCGACACCGGGGAATCTTCATCGGCGGGGTGCGCACTTCGACCGAATCCCACAGTTGCTACGCTTGACGTGTGAACGATGCGCTTCACGCCGTTCTTAGCGGCGGCTTCGAGAATGGCGCGAGTGCCGTCGACGTTGGAGCGATACATTTCATTGGGGTCGCGAACCCAAAGGCGATAATCGGCGGCGACGTGAAAGACGGTATCGCAGCCGGACATGGCTTTGGCGAGAGATGCGGGATCGCGCAAGTCACCAACAGTGGTTTCAGCTTTGAGACCTTCGAGATTTTTAAGATTGCTGGTGGAACGGACGAGCAGGCGCAAGTTCGCGCCTTGATCGGCTAAGGCGCGGGCTACGTGCGAGCCGAGAAATCCGGTGGCGCCTGTGAGGAAAGCGAGCATTCAGCAGTTAGCAATTAGCATTCAGTCCTTCGGGCTGCGCGGATCTTTGGCCTGGGCAGGACTGAAGAGCTGAAGAGTTGCCATGGCACAAGCTGAAAACAGATTCCTCGCTTCGCTTGAATGACAAATTGAGAGGGTGCACGACGAAAGCCTCCGTGCTAAATGCTGACTGCTAATAACTAAGTGCTTCTGTTGCATTCTTCTCTATCACTTTAGCGTATGTGGTAAACGCCAGCAACGGAAAGTATTGCCGATACAAGTGATACTTCAGATAGAACACGCGCGGGAAGCCGGTGCCGGTGAAGAAATTCTCGTCCCATGAGCCGTCGGTTTTCTGCGTGCGTAGAAGGTAGGCGATGCCGCGGGCCACGGAATCACTACGCGTATCGTCGGCAGCGAGCAGGCCTAGAATCGCCCACGCCGTTTGCGATGGTGTGCTCTCTCCTTGGCCGCGCAAGCTGGGATCGTCATAGGAGCCGACGGTTTCACCCCATCCGCCGTCAGCGTTCTGCACCATGCGCAACCACTCGGCGGCTTGCTGGATGCAGGGCTCGTGATTATCCATGCCTATCGCTTCAAGCCCTCGTAGGACGAGCGCCGTGCCATAGATGTAATTCACGCCCCAGCGGCCAAACCAACTTCCATCCGGCTCCTGCTCTTTGCGGACGAAATCAATCGCGCGTTTCACGGCAGGGTGATTCTTGTCGTACCCGTAAGTCGCCAGCATTTCGAGGATGCGTCCGGTAATATCGACCGTCGCCGGATCCAGCATCGCGTTGTGATCGGCGAAGGGCACGTGCTGGAAGACCATGCGGTCATTGTCTTTGTCAAACGACGCCCAGCCGCCGTTCTTGCATTGCATCGACAGAATCCAATCGATGGCGCGCTGCACGGATTCGCGCTGGTAGCGTCCGTTGGGATGCTCGACACGGCTCAGCGCAAGGCAGACCATGGCGCTGTCATCGACGTCAGGATAGAACTCGTTGTTGAACTCGAAATACCATCCGCCGGGCTGGCCCTTTTTGTTTTTTACCTTCCAGTCACCAACACTGCGGACTTGTTTCTGCAGAATCCAGTCGGCGCACTGCACCATGCGCGGATCGGTTGCCGGCAATCCGGTCTCGCCCAGAGCAAACAAAGCGTACGCCGTGTCCCACACGGGCGACATGCAAGGCTGCATGCGGAAAGTGTCTGCTTCTTCGATACCTAATTTTTCGAATTCGTCGAGCGCGCGGATCACTTGTGGATCGTCGAGCGAATATCCCTGGCAGCGCATGGCGATCACGGAATTCATGATCGAAGGAAAAATTCCTCCAAGGCCATCACTCATTTCGAATCGCTCGAGCATCCACTTCTCGGCGCTCTTCAGCGCAATGGAGCGTAGCGGACGCACATGCACACGCTCAAACCAGTGGGTCATGCGGTCCAGGCACAGAAAGAAATTGCGCCAGGAAAAAATTTCCTTCGACCACTGCAGATGCATGCGCGACTTACTCATGCCGCCAACGAACAGTTCTTCGACACCCATTTCGCGAGGGATTTTCTTGAACGGCTTCTTGGCGTAGCAGATCGAAAGTGGGACGAGGATGGCTCGCGACCACGAAGAAATTTCGTAGATATTGAACCAGAACCAGTTGGGGAACAATACGATTTCAGGCGGAATTGCAGGCACAGCGTCGTAATCGTATTGCCCGAAGAAACACAGATAGATCTTGATGAATGTATTGACTTCAGTAACGCCACCCATCTCGAGAATCTTCTTGCGGGCACGCGCGAGGGCCGGGTGATCGGCGTGGTATCCGGCAAGCTTTAAGCCGAAATAGCCCTTCACCGACGCGCTGATATTAGAGGGGCCATGGACGTAAATACTCCAGCCACCATCTTCGTTCTGGTGCTGCAGGATCCAATTCGCGGCTTTCTGGAAGCGCTCCTGATTGCCGGTGCCGAGCAGCGTGTGCAGCAGGATGTAATCGGATTCCAGAGTAGTATCGGCTTCCAGTTCGCCACACCAGTAGCCATCATCGTGCTGCTGGGAAAAGAGGTATTTCTTGGCGGCGCTGATAGCGCCACCGACGCGACTCTTAAGATCGTCAATCTTTCCGAAGCGGAGTTGTGGTGCGCTGGTTGAAGGAACGGTATGGGAATCGGGGGAGTTTGTATCCATCGATTTGCGGCTCCGTTAATCCGCGCTGGCGGTCGCCGGAACGGCGGCAATGGCCTGAATGATCTCCGGCGGCAGCCCGAAGCGAACGTTTTCCGGCATCACTTCCAGTTCCTCTACGTTATCGAATCCCTTGGTAGCCAGAAACTTCATGGTTTCTTCAACCAAACATTCGGGAGCCGAAGCTCCGGCTGTTAAGGCGATCGTCTTGACACCTTTCAGCCAGTCGGATTCGATGTCGTTGAAACTATCGATTAGATGCGCATTCGTGCCCAGGTTGCGCGCAACTTCCACCAGGCGGTTGGAATTGGAACTATTTTCCGAACCGACAACTAGCAACAGATCAGACTCCGAAGCCACCTGCTTGACCGCGACCTGGCGGTTTTCGGTCGCATAACAAATATCCTGCGCGGCCGGCCCTTTGATGTTAGGAAACTTTTCTCGCAACGCAGCGATGATATCTTTCGTCTCGTCGAGGCTGAGAGTGGTCTGCGTAAGAAACGCCACGCGATTGGGATCGGGCACTTTCAACGATTTCACCTGTTCCGGCGACCCAACGACCTGCGTCACCAAGGGAGCCTCTCCCAGCGTTCCCACAACCTCATCGTGATCTTTGTGGCCGATCAGGATGAGCGAATAGCCTTCCTTGGCGAACTTCACCGCCTCCACATGGACCTTGGTGACCAGAGGGCAGGTAGCGTCGATCACGCGAAGACCGCGCTTGATGCTGTTTTCGCGAACTTCGGGCGAAACGCCGTGCGCGCTGTAGATGACGCGCTCGCCGTTCGGAACTTCTTCTTCGCTGTCTACGAAGATGGCGCCCTTGCCGCGAAGTTCATCCACCACAAAGCTGTTGTGGACGATTTCTTTGCGAACGTAGATGGGCGGCCCGAAGGCTTCGAGCGCGATGCGGACTACGTCGATTGCGCGGACCACGCCGGCGCAAAAGCCGCGCGGCTTCAGTAAAAGCAGAGTCTTTCCGTTGTTGCTGGTTGCGGCGTTTGGCACGTTCGCTTATTTACTCCTGATATTTCTTCGATGAAATCCGATGCCATTTAGGGTACACGTTCCCCATTGTGGCGGTATATCTAGGCTATCGGAAAGTGCCTTTATGGTCAACGTAAGGCGCTGAAAGAGCGGTAATTAGCAGCGAATGGGCGGCAGCGCAGCCTGGACGGTTAGAGCACGCAGTGCGAGGGGCGGCGATCTTCAGCTCTTATCAGGCATTCCCTTCGAACGGCGCAGGGTACCGGCCTTCATGTCGCTGCTACCAATTGGTTGAATGGCAACAAGGCGTGCCAGAGGCTTGCCCCCTCGGGCAATGATGATCTCTTCGCCCGCAGGCTCGACTAATCAGCTTCGAGAGGTGAACCTTCGCATAGCTGATGGTGACAGTTGCCATGACTGGTTTACATATATAACGGCCTGGCAAAGAGGCTAATTTAGCTAGCCCGGCCTACCGATTCGCCTTAATCATCTGCTCGGCGTGCTTGCGGGAGGTTTCGGTGAGCTTGGCGCCGCTCAGCATGCGGGCGACTTCTTCGGTACGCTCGTCGCCGGTAACGTGACGGATGCCGGTGTGGGTGCGGCCAATGGACTCCTTCTTTTCAATCACATAATGATGGTCGGCAAACGTGGCGATCTGTGGGAGATGGGTGACGCAGAGTACTTGGTTGTTTCGCGCCAGGGCTTTCAGCTTTTTGCCGACTGCTTCGGCGGCGCGGCCTCCAATGCCTGTGTCGATTTCATCGAAGACCAGCGTGCGCTGAGCGACGCCGCGTGTGCTGGACGCTTTCGCCGGCACACGCGCTACAGTTTTCTTGCCCGGTTCTACGCTTACCTTTAACGCCAGCATGACACGCGACAGTTCGCCTCCGGAAGCTACATGCTCCAGGCGGCGTAATGGCTCGCCAGGGTTGGTGGAGAGCATGTACAGCACTTGATCGATACCCGACGCGGTCCAATTCCCTTCTTCTTCCGAACTCGTAATCTCGATACGAAAGACGGACTTCATGGCCAGATCGTTGATCTCAGCCTCAACCAGCTTTTCGAGTTTGCGGGCTGCATCGGCCCGCTTTTTCGCCAGTGCGCGAGCTTCGCGAAGATATTGGGCGGCGCACCGAGCCAACTCCGAGCGTAGTTGCCGAAGGATTTCATCTTTATTCTCGACTTCCGAGAGCTTGCGCTCAACGTCAGCGCCGAACGCGATCACATCATCGAGCAGCGGGCCATACTTACGTTTCAGGCGGTCGAGCAAAGCGAGACGATCTTCCACTTCAGCCAAATGTTCCGGCGAGGCATGGATGCCGCCTGCATAATCGCGCAAGGTTGCGCCTACGTCTTCAACGCTGATGCGGGCGTTCTCCAGTGCGGCGAGTGATTCCTGAAATTTAGGCTCGTAGCGCGCCAGTTCTTCCACTTGCTTTTGCGCCGCACGTAGAGAAGATGTGGTCGATCCGTTCCCTTCATACAGCAGGTCGAAGGCGTTAATCGCTGCGTTGTAGATTTTTTCGGCGTTTGCCAGGACGCGCTTTTCTGTCTCGAGTTCCTCGTCTTCTCCAGGGCGCAGCTTGGCTTCGTCGATTTCGCGTTTCTGGAAAATCCAAAGATCGACCAGGCGCAGGCGGTCCTGCTCGCCGCGTTCGAGATCTTCGATGCGCACGCGGATTTCCGTCCATGCAGCAAAGGCTGTCGCGACCGGTTCTGATTCGCTGGCGGCAAAGGCATCGAGCAATGCCAGACGCGCGGCGGCGTCAAACGACAATAGCGATTCGTTTTGTGCGTGGATCGTTGCCAGCGGCGGGGCAAGTTGACGCAGAACCGCAACGGTCGCCGGCTGATTGTTGATGAACACGCGGCCTTTGCCGCCGGCAGCGATTTCGCGGCGCAGGATCAGCGAGGCATCGTCCGATTCATCGAGACCGTTGTCGGCGAGCACTTTCTCCAGCATATTTAAAGCCGTGCCTTCGCACTCAAACACGGCTGAGACCACCGCTCGGTCCGCGCCAGTTCGAATCACATCGCTGGAGGCTTTGTCTCCGAGCAGTAGGGCAAGCGCATCGATGAGAATGGATTTTCCAGCGCCGGTTTCGCCGGTTAGCAGGTTCAATCCCGAGGCGAACTCCACCGCGACGTTGTCGATGACTGCGTAGTTTTCCAGCCGTAACTCAACCAGCACAAGCCGTCCTGAAAGGAAGATTCAGCTTCAACTTCGCCGGCAAAATCGCGGCGGGTTGAGCGCAGCATAGCATGAAAGGCGGGAAGAACGACTATCTGACTGAGGATGGATTTGCGAGGAGCCCGACAGAATATGCGGCACGAGCCGTCGGACCCCTCAGCAAAGTTTCTGCGACTAGACGGCTTTTCTCAACGTTCCCGCGCTTTCCGTCCCAGCTTTCTCGGCGCTGCCGACACCGGCCGCTTCTTTGCGGCGCTCACGCAACCGGCTTTGGAACGTATCCCAACGCCCACCGATGCCCGCAGCGCTATTGCTGATAACGACCGTGTCCGCTCCCGCCGGTACAATGCGACCAGTGGAGGCGCTCGCTGCTCTTACGTCCGCTTCGGCTTCGGCCCTGGTCCCGGTTGAAGGCAATGGCGATCCAGACGGCAGTCCTGCGGCGCGATCAGCTGCCCGTTCCGACGACAGATTTCCCGTCATCTGTTGCGTGGTGGGGGTGATGTTGCGGTCAGTTTGCGCCCGATGCATCACAGGACCCGACTCCCATTTCGAACGATACTCGCCTTCGTAGTTGGCCCAGTGCTGATCCGATTCCAAATCCGATTCCTTATACGGCGGCAGCGACTCGATCTGCTGCTTATTCAAATCCGCAGCGAAATCGTCTTTGTGCTCCGACGATGCGCGGATGCGGTCCGCCGGCACAATGAACTTTTTTGTGCTCAACCAGCCTCCCGTGTCGACCACCGCGTAACGGATGGAACCTGAGGCATAGTCAAAGATCACATCGTCAATCTTCCCCAGCTTTTCATCATTCAAGCCGTAGAGCTTGGAACCGCGAATGTCGTCTTCTGCCGCTTCCGAAAACCGGTAATCCCGCAACAGTCCATATTGCGCCATGGAATCTCCTCCTTAGAGATAAGTTCTCTGTGCCGTTTCGCCCGACCTTTGCGGCACGCGCGCCCGCAAAAAGTGCGCGAAATAAACAGCAAGCACGCATTGGATGCAGTCTTGTTTACAGGGTGTGGCCTGCAAAATTTCATTGACCGATGCGATACGTTCAACAAGTCGCCTCCCCTCGCTCATCTATAATCGGAACAGCGTTCTCCTAAAACCAATGCAATTCCTTCCCTTGCCCGCACTATTCGTCGGCGGCGAAATTGTCGACATGCTCTCCAACACCGGCCCGGTCGCCAAGCTGGTCCTGCTCACGCTGATCGTGTTCAGCCTGCTTTCGTGGGCGATCATCCTGACCAAATGGAGCCTGCTGCGCCGCGCCCGCGTGCAGAGTGGACGCTTCGTCCGTGCCTTCCGCAAAGCGCAGCGTCTGCAGGATATTGGCGCCGTTGCCGATCAATTCCGTCCCAGCCCGCTGGTCGGAGTGTTCGAGGGTGGCTTCGAGGAATACAAGCGGCAATTAGGCGGAGGAGGAATGATTCGCAACCCGCTTGCCGTGCAGCGCGGCATGCAGATTGGCGCCTCCGAAGAAATCACGAGACTGGAACGCAATGTGCCCTGGCTGGCTATTACCGCTGCCGTCACACCATTTATCGGCCTGTTCGGAACAGTGTGGGGCATCATCGACGCGTTCCATGGATTAGGCACGGCGGGCGCAGCGACATTGCGCGCCGTCGCCCCGGGTATTTCTGAGGCTCTCATCACCACGGCTGCGGGGCTGGCCGCCGCCATTCCCGCGGTTATCGCTTACAACCTGATTGGCAGTTCGATCCGCGAATTTGCATCCCGCAGCGACGACTTCGCCCTGGAATTCCTGAACGCCGTCGACCATAGCCAGGCTCAGCCTGTGGCTGAAGTGAGGCGCTGATGGCTTTCACTTCTTCCAATGGCCGCACGCAAAGCGCTCTTGCCGATATCAACATCACTCCGCTGGTGGACGTAGTGCTGGTGTTGTTGATTATTTTCATGGTTACCGCCCCGGTGTTGCAGTCGGGGATCGATGTGAACGTTCCAAAGACGCGTACGGTTAAGGAGATCACGGAAGAGCGGCTGGTCATCACGATCAATAAGGATCAGCGGGTGTTTCTCGGCAACGACACGATCAACATTAATGAGATTGGGACCAAGCTGCGGCAGAAGATTCGCGATCCGCGCAATCAATCTATTTTTGTACGCGCCGACGAAAACGTTCCCTTCGGCGCTTTTGCCACGGTGATGGACGCGGTCAAGCAATCGGGAATCACCAACGTCAGCATCGTGACCCAACCCCTGGAGCAGAATGGCAGCAAACGCTGAAATTTTCTTTGAGCACGATCCCTGGGGACGCGCGCTGGCTTGGTCGCTTGGTCTGCACGTCGGGATCATCGCTGCGCTGTTCGTGTACGCGACGGTTTTCTCCGGGCCCAGCGGATCGGGCTGGGGCGCGGGGGGCGGCGGAGATGCGATCGGCGCGACATTGGTAAGCACCGTTCCCTTGCCTGTGGCTCCTGCTCCAGCGCAGAATGTTCTGGCCAACGAATCAAAGGGCGTCACCAAGTCGCAACCCAAACCGGTCGAAGAAGTGAAAGAACCGGACGCAATTCCGATTCAAGCCAAGAACGCGAAGATCAAGCCGAAGAAGCAGGAGACGGCAACAAAGGAAAAAACGCAATCGCCGCCACCCGAAGAGACGAATCAAGTGGCCTTTGGCGAAGGCGGACCGGTTAGCGGCCCTTATGGTGCATTCAGCGCCGCTGGGGCGAAAGGCGGTTTCGGATTCACCGGTGGCGGAGGCGATTTTGGCACGCTCTATGCGTGGTATGTGAAAGGTGTGCAGCAAAAGGTTTCCGAGAACTGGCTTAAGTACGAAATCGATCCGCGGATTTCGACCGCGCAACGTGTGTACATTACGTTCGACATCGCGCGCGACGGACATCCCGGAAACGTGCAGGTCGAACAGTCGAGCGGAGTGCCCTCGCTCGATATTTCCGCGCAGCGCGCCATTCAGCGCATCGACACGTTCGGGTCGCTGCCGCCCGGTTATTCCGGCAGCAAAGTTTCCGTAGAATTCTGGTTCGACTACAAGAGATGAAATTCCCAATCTGGAGCCCGTACCTAATCGGTAACCCTGCATGCATTCCCGGATATCTCTGTGCTGCGAAAAAAGAGCACAATCATCGTAAGGCTAGGGAACGCGGCTTTATGCATCGGTTCTATCGTTTTGTGAATCAATTCTAACCAGGCATAGAACAACAACTAAGGATCAGATCTTGTCTATAAATTTATATCGGAGTACGATGCTATCGTTCAGAGCACGTTTCCCCCGCTTAAGGATGGACCAGAACCAAAGATACCCCGCATCGCACCGTGGTCGGAAGTCGTTCGTCCTGCTCGTACTCTCTTGCCTGCTGCTCTGTTCTCCTCTTTTCGCTCAAGATTGGATTAAGACCGGTACTGGCCTCGGCGTGGAAAAAGTTCGTCTCGCCGTACCCGACTTCAAACCAACCACCGGCGACCCACAAACCGGCACTCTGCTGCGCACGTTCAACGACACACTGTGGAACGATCTGGATAACTCCGGAGTGGTCGAACTGGTTTCGAAAAGCTTCTATCCGCTGCAAGTGCCGGGGCAGACTTCAGAAGTAAATCTCGTCGCCTGGAACTCGCCCCCACCTAATGCCGCCATGCTGGCCTTCGGCAATCTGGCCGTGACCTCAGGCAAACTGACAGTGCAAGGCTGGCTCTACGACGTCAAGAACGCGGCCAATCCGCAGGTACTGGGCAAGCAATATTCGGACGTCCCAAGCGACGACGTGGCCCGCCTCATCGCGCACAAGTTTGCCGATGAAATCATTTACCGCCTGGGCGGCGGCATTCCCGGCATTGCCGAGACCAAAATCTATTTTGTCAGCGACCGCACCGGGCACAAAGAAATCTGGGTGATGGATTACGACGGCTCGAACCAGCGCCAGATCACACATCAGGGATCGATTTCGCTCTCACCGCGCGTCTCTCCCGATGGCTCTCGCCTGGCTTTTAGTTCCCTGACAAAATCCGGCTGGGAAATTATGATGTATTCGCTCGATCTCAACCGAATGGTGGGCTTCGCCCGCTTCGGCGGCACCAATCTTTCGCCCGCCTGGTCGGCAGATGGAAGCAAGATCGCTTTTTCTTCCTCGCGCGGCGGCTCGCCGCAGATTTACGTGTCCGATGCTTCCGGCGGCAACGTGCAACGCATGACCACGAACAAAGGTCCTGATGTCTCGCCGGTGTGGAACCGCAAAACCGGGGCACAGATTGCTTATGTCAGCGGCCAGACTGGGCTGCCGCAGGTCTATACCATGGAAGCCGACGGAACCAATCAGCAGCGCATGACCGATCAGGGTTATGCAGTTTCGCCGGCATGGGCGCCCAATGGACAATTTCTTTCTCTGGCCTGGATCCGCAAATACGGTCCCGGCGAGCCTGGCTCTTCCGACATTTATTTGATGGACATCGCCAGCAAGCAATGGGTCCAGTTAACGCATGATGGCGGACGTAACGATTTTCCCTCGTGGGCGCCCGATGGACGCCATATTGTGTTTCAGTCGAGCCGCACGGGAAAAGAAGAAATCTGGATGATGCTGGCCGATGGGACCAAGGTCCGCCAATTGACTTTCACCGGCCGTAACACGCAACCCAATTGGAGCTTTAAATAAAACGCTTCGTCTGACCTCGAGCAACTATTCGGGGTCTCCGGGAGGATTACAGTGAAGCAGCAACGCATAAAGTGGATTGCACTCGTCGCCGCTCTGGGCGCCGTAATGATGCTGGGCGCCTGCCACAAAAAAACAGCCCCACCACCACCGCCCCCACCACCACCGCCGCCGTCCCCAACGGCCTCCATGTCCGTCAACCCCAACACCATTCAGGCTGGACAGTCCGCGACACTCTCGTGGCAGACGACCAACGCCACAGATGTGTCGATCGATGGCATTGGCGCCGTGCAGCCCAACGGCACTCAGCAGGTCTCTCCGGCGGACTCTACGACCTATCATCTGACGGCCAAGGGCTCAGGCGGATCGCAAGAGGCTACGGCGCGGATCACCGTGACACAGGCACCACCTCCGCCTCCACCTCCGACGCCATCGGTGACGGACGAGGACCTGTTCTCGCAGAGCGTCAAGGACATTTATTTTGAGTACGACAAGTCCGACATTCGCGGTGATCAACAGGCCTCCTTGCAAGCCGACGCTCAGTTCCTCTCACAGCACAGCAACGTCAACTTCATCATTGAGGGACATTGCGACGAGCGCGGCTCAACCGAATACAACCTGGCCCTTGGCGATCAGCGAGCTTCTTCCGTGAAGAGCGCATTGACTGCACTGGGAATCAGCGCCAGCCGCATCAAGACGATCAGCTACGGCAAAGAGAAGCCGTTCTGTAGCGAATCGAATGAAGCCTGCTGGCAGCAAAACCGGCGTGGCCATTTCGTTTATCAGAAGTAAGGAAAGCCGGACCTCGGACTTCGGACCTCAGCCTTTGCCTCGTGCATAGCGTCTGAGGTCCGAGGATCCAGGCTCCGACGTTCGGGGCCTTATTCTTTCCGGTTCCCTCCCGGCGTGAAACCCCCACAGCCTATGGCATACTCGAAGCATCTAATTTCAATCGCAGGATAATGCCAATGAAATCACAACGTGTTCCCGCTCTTCTCGGTTTGCTCGCGATGCTCTGCCTGAGTGTTTCGCCGGCCTGGGGCGTGAGTAAAGAGATGGTTCAACTGCAAACCCAGGTCCAGCAACTGCAGGAGCAAATGACCGCCATGCAGCGCGGCTTCGACCAAAATATGGGGGCGATGAAAAACCTGGTGGAACAGGACACCGACGCCGTCAATAAGGTGTCAACCACCATCAACAACCTCCAGAGCACTCTGCAAAAGCAGCAGGGTGATTCGACGGGCAAAGTCGATCAACTTTCCGGCCAGATCCAGGCGTTGAACGATACGCTGGACGAATTAAAAGTGCGCCTCGCAAAAGTCAGCAAGCAACTGGAAGACATGCAGGCGACGCAGCAAAGTTTGGCGGCGAATCAAGCCACGCAGCAGTCGCAACAGCAGGCAATGGCCGCGGCTCCGCCGCCCGATGTTCTCTACAACAACGCCCTGCGGGACTACAACGGCGGGAAAAACGATCTCGCGTCGCAGGAGTTTTCCGACTACGTCAAGTTCTATCCCAACACCGATCTGGCGGGAAACTGCTACTACTACCTGGGAGAAATTCAATTTCGCCAGGCAAACTACCAGCAGGCCGCCCAGAGCTACGATCAAGTGCTGCAGAATTTTCCCAGCGGCAACAAGGCAGCATCGGCTCAGCTAAAAAAGGGATTCGCGCTCCTTGAGCTAGGCAAACAGGAGGACGGAGTTGTGGAACTGCGGCATGTAATGCAGCGGTATCCGAGTTCGCCAGAGGCGGCGCAGGCACGCGATCGGCTGCGGAAATTAGGGGTTTCGACAACTACCCGACAAAGATAGCTCTTTCAGTGCTGATCTAATTTCGATCAGTACCACTGTCCTCTTATCTCTTAGGCCGTGCGATGCCGCTGTGTATGATGCCGGGTAGCTCTATGCGCGTGATGGCGCGTCGCGTGGTGAGCATGCCGTTTCACGCGTAGTAATCTCGGCGAAGCGGTTCCCCAGGCCATGCAAACGAGCAGCAGACACGCGATTAGAATCGAAATCAGCTTTTTCATACGGCTCCTTGTCACGCAAATTGCAACTTACTTTACAACGGCTTTCTGAGGAAATCACAGAGAACCGATCCGGCGCTGTAGATAAACTTGGTTCTCTGCCGGAATAACTTGCTGAATGATAGGAGCAATCATGCCAGATCGCAAACCTGACCAGGACGAATCTAAGGGCGCCACGGAAGACAACGTTCAGAATGCACCGGGCAACGCGGGACACCAGGGCCAGCTAGGCCACCGCGATCAGGACCCGCAGATCAAAGACGCCGACTCCGATTTCCCCGAACCCGGTGGCAGCCCCGAGCACACGGGCGAACCTCAGGACCGCGCCATACCTACCAAACGAAAGTCCGCCTAGCCAACCCTTACCGCAACTCTTCCATTGCCGCGTTCAGCGCTTCCTTGCCGGGCCGTGTCAGCGATTCGGGCAGCGTGGCCAGCGGCTCGTCGACTAAGTTCAGCATGTCGAGGAAGCTGGGTGCCTTCGTGTTCACGTAAAACACGCCGGTCAGGACTTCGCCCTTGTCGTGAGCTTCGGTCAGGCGTGTGATCGCGCGAATGCGATCCGTGGGATCGAAATTCTCTTCCAGCTTGCGCAACTGCAGGTGCGAGCCATCGTGCATGGTTACGTCGAGAGTCGTACCGGGATCGTATTCGACAGCAATATCTTCAAAGTGCGGCACAAAGCTGACTTCCTGCAACGTCTCTTCGTGATCTTTTACGTACTTGTACGACTTGGTCGAGCCTTCGTGATCGTTGAAGGTGACGCAGGGAGAAACCACGTCGAGCATAACCGTGCCTTTGTGCGAAATCGCCGCCTTCAACATGGCATTTAACTGGCGCTTGTCACCGGAAAACGAACGTCCGACAAACGTCGCGCCGAGTTGAATCGCCAGAGTGCAGGTATCGATCGGCGGAAGATCGTTCAGAACTCCGGACTTGAGCTTCGAGCCAAGATCGGCGGTCGCGGAGAATTGACCTTTAGTGAGCCCGTAAACGCCGTTGTCTTCGATGATGTAAATGATCGGCAGATTGCGGCGCATCAGATGCACGAACTGGCCGATGCCGATGGAGGCGGTGTCTCCGTCGCCGCTGACGCCGAGCGCCAGCAGATGCTGATTCGCGAGCATTGCGCCTTCGGCAACCGAAGGCATGCGTCCGTGGACCGAGTTGAAGCTGTGCGAGCGGTTCATGAAATAAGCGGGGCTCTTGGACGAACAGCCGATGCCGCTCATCTTAATGACGCGCTCAGGTTGCACGCCCATCTCGTACATGGCTTCAACGATGCGCTCGGAGATGGCGTTATGGCCGCAGCCGGCGCATAGCGTGGTCTTGCCGCCCTTGTAATCGAGGACTTGCAGGCCGATGCGATTTGTTTTGGGACCCGGCGCTGCGGACGGTTCGGCGGTGGGTGTAGTGACCATGTTATTTCCCCTCCATGCTGCTGAGTTCATCGGTGATCGAGCGCGCATCCAGCGGCAAGCCGTTGAGATGAGCCAGACTGCGCAGACGCGTGATCAATTCGGGTTTGAGGTCGAGTTTCAGCAGGCTAAGCATTTGCGCGTCGCGGTTCTGCTCGACGATATAAATGCGGTCGTGCTGGTCGATAAACTCGTGAACTTCGCGAGTGAAAGGATATGCGCGCAGCCTTAGGTAGTCGGTTTCAATGGCGTATTCGTCGCGCAGTTGATCGCGGCTTTCGGTGATGGCCCAGTGCGAAGTCCCATAGCCAAGGATGCCGATGCGCGCGTTATTTCCCTTTACGATCTCCGGACGCGGAACAAACGAACGCGCCGTCTCGAACTTGCGATTGAGGCGCTCCATGTTGTTCGAATAATCGTCGGGACGCTCGCTGTATCCGGAGCTCTCATTATGTCCGCTGCCACGCGTGAAGTAGGCCGCCGCAGGATGATTCGTTCCGGGAAGAGTGCGGTAGCCAATGCCGTCGCCGTCGATGTCCTTGTAGCGGGCAAATCGTCCCGCCTTATTCAGGTCGGCTTCACTCAGAACTTTGCCGCGCTTGATGGGCGTAGTGGGATACTCAAAGGGATCGGACATCCAATTGTTCATTCCGAGATCGAGATCGGACATGACGAAAACCAGCGTCTGAAATTGCTCGGCCAGATTGAACGCATCCTGCGCCATCGTGAAACATTCGGCAACTGAGCTCGGGATCAGCAGGATGTTCTTGGTATCGCCGTGCGAAAGAAACGCGGTGGAAAGAATGTCACCCTGCGAAGTGCGCGTGGGCAAACCGGTCGACGGACCAACCCGCTGAATATCCCAGACAACGCCGGGAATTTCGGAATAGTAAGCAAGCCCTGCAAATTCCGCCATTAGAGAGATACCCGGACCGGCAGTGGCAGTCATGCTGCGCGCGCCCGCCCAGCCCGCACCGATTACCATGCCGATTGCAGCCAGTTCGTCTTCCGCCTGCACGATGGCGAAAGTCGCCTTGCCATCGGGGCCGATACGATACTCCTTCATGTACTCAATCATCGTCTCCACCAGCGATGACGACGGTGTGATCGGATACCACGTCACGACCGTACATCCGGCAAACATGCAGCCGAGAGCCGCCGCGGAGTTGCCGTCGATGATGATCTTGCCCGCGGTTTTGTCCATGCGCTCGATATAGAAGGTACCGAGCTTTTTAAGATTGGATTTCGCGTAATCGAACCCGGCCTGAGCTGCGCCAAGATTTAAATTGGCGGCTTTCACTTTTTTCGCGAACTGTTTGCCGATCGCCTTCTCGACCTCGCCCATGTCTATGGTGAGAAGCTGGGCGACGACGCCGACATAGACCATGTTCTTAACCAACTTGCGCAGCTTGGCTTCAGGGCACACAGCGGCCACGATCTTGTCGTAAGGCACGGAATAAAAAAGCAAATCGTCGCGCAGTTTGTGCAGCGCAAGCGGCTCGTCATAGAGAACGGATGCCCCAGGCGCCAGCGACATCGTATCTTCCTGCGCAGTCTCTGGGTTCATCGCGACCAGGAAGTCGATCTCTTTCTTGCGCGCGATGTAGCCGTTCTTGTTGGCGCGAATTGTGTACCAGGTAGGCAAGCCGGCAATGTTCGAGGGGAACATGTTCTTGCCGGAGACAGGGACGCCCATCTGAAAAATGCTGCGCAACAGCACGGTATTTGAACTCTGCGAACCGGAGCCGTTGACCGTCGCGACTTGAATACTCATGTCGTTGACGACACGCTTGCGCCCCACCTGGCCGCCGGATTCCTGGGGCACGACATCGGTAGTAGCCATCCCAACACCTTCCTTTTGGTTTAGGGCAAAAATGAATGTGCCCTGCAATTTCAAAGCTGATTTTTCCGCTAAGAAGTTAACATTTGATTATACGGCGAGCTGGAGCGTAGTGACCCGCCAAAATGTGCGCTGGACGCCAAGAGTGAACCTATTTTGAAACGGGCTGTTGCTGCCGGGGGTCAGTCTTCCGTGGTAAAGAACTGCGCCATGTTGCGGAATTTATTATATCGGGACACGACTAATTCGTGCGGCGGAATCTTTTTCACTTCACTGAAGTGCTTTTGCAGGCTTACGTCGAGCAGAGCTGCGGCGGCTTCGTAATCCCGATGGGCGCCGCCTTCAGGTTCGGGGACGATGTCGTCGATGACGCCAAGCTCGCTGAGGTCGGTTGCGGTAATGCGCATGGCCTCGGCCGCCAGTTCCTTTTTTGTCGCGTCCCGCCACATGATCGCGGCGCAACCCTCCGGCGAAATCACGGAGTAGATCGAATTTTCCATCATCAGCACGCGATCGGCGACGGCAATCGCCAGGGCTCCGCCGCTGCCGCCCACGCCAATCACTGTGGCGATTATTGGAACTTCCAGCCGGGCCATTTCGCGAAGGCTGTGAGCGATGGCTTCCGCCTGGCCACGCTCTTCGGCATGAATGCCAGGATAAGCGCCGTCGGTATCGACCAGAGTAATGATTGGCCGCTTGAATTTTTCCGCAACCTTCATGATGCGAATCGCTTTGCGATAGCCTTCGGGATGCGGCGTTCCAAAATTCCGAAACACGCGCTGCTTCATATCGCGCCCCTTCTGGGTGCCAACGACCAACACTTCTTCGCCATGAAAGCGCGCCATGCCGCAAATGATGGCTGGGTCGTCGCCAAATCCGCGGTCGCCGTGAATTTCGCTCCAGTCGGTAAACAGCCGGTCAATGTAGTCGAGAGTCTGCGGACGTTGCGGATGGCGGGCTAGCTCGGTCTTCTGCCAGGCGGTGGGAGACGAAGACATTTCCTGCCTCAGCGTATCGATGCGTTGGTGTAGTTCCACCAACTGGCGATGAGTAGACTCATTCTGGCCGGTGGAGGATTCGATCTCCGCGACCTGCCGCTCAATTTCGTCGAGCTCCTGCTGTACATTTCTCGCAGCTGCCATTTGTAGAAATTCAGCTTATGACACGCACGCTGCCGCGCCCGCACAATTGCTCCACCCGAGCGATGAAATTGCGATCAGGCATCACATTATAGCCTTGCGCTTCCATCACCACCATGAAATCTCCCTGACGTTCCACATCGAATAACACTTTGGCCTCGCCTTTGCGGTCGAGAAACAGAAAATGGAGATCGTCAATGGTGTTCTCTGCGGCGCTCTCCAGCGGCACGCGGATGCGAATGGCGCGAGGCAGCGGAACTTTGACATCTTCGAGAGGAAAAATTTCGGCAGCGGTGATTTTCGCATTCGCACCTTCTTCGATGCGAACACCGGCACGCACGAACACGGGAACTTCCAGCTTTACTTTTTCCTGAAGCCGTTTGTAAGCTTCGGGGAAAACAATCATGTCGACGGAACCGAGCATATCCTCAAGAACGGCCTGCGCGTAAAACTCACCGCGCTTAGACTTCAGCACTCGCAGATTGGCAATGATGCCGGCTGTAGCAACCGTCTCGTCCTTGCCGGTAGAGTTCTTCATGGCGGCAAGGTCTGCTGTGCTCAGGGCTTGTAAATCTTGCAGCTTATCTTTGTATTTTTCCAAAGGATGGCCGGAGATGAAGAAGCCGAGAATTTCTTTCTCTGCGCTGAGACGCAAATGCTCGTCCCAATCGGGGATGTTCGGCAGCTTGTCGTTGTGTGCCTGGTCATCTTCTTGAGCAAACACGCCGAACAAACCGTGCTGGCCGGATTCAGCATCTCGCTGCGTTTTTTGCGCCCTCTCCATAGACCGGTCGAGGACATCCATGAGTTGCGCGCGTCGGCCTAGAGAATCCATCGCGCCGCTCTTGATGAGCGACTCCAGAACCCGCTTATTGAGCAAGCGCAGATCGACGTTCTCACAGAACTCAAAGATCGACTTGAAGCGTCCCAGCTTTTTGCGCGCCACGACGATCGATTCAATCGCGTTGCCGCCAACGTTCTTCACCGCCGCCAGGCCGAAGCGGATGGCCTCGCCGTGCGGCGTGAAGTTCGCATCCGAGACGCTGATATCGGGCGCTTCCACGGCAATCCCCATCTCGCGGCATTCGTTGATGTACTTCACCACGTCATCGGTCGATCCCGTGACCGAGGTCAGCAGTGCCGCCATGAACTCAACCGGATAGTGCGTCTTGAGATAAGCCGTGTGATAGGCCAGCAGCGCATATGCGGCGGAGTGAGATTTGTTAAATCCGTATCCGGCGAACTGCGCCATCAAGTCGAATATCTTTTCAATCTTCTTGGGTGGGAATTTCTGCTGCGCGGCTCCTTGAACGAAGCGGTTACGCTGCTGGGCCATTTCTTCGGCATTCTTTTTTCCCATGGCACGGCGAAGGAGATCCGCTTCGCCCAGGGAATATCCAGCTAGACGGTTCGCGATCTGCATCACCTGTTCCTGATAGACGATGACGCCCAGCGTCTCTTCCAGAATTTCTTTCAGCTCCGGCAGTTCGTATTCGACTTTCTTGCGCCCGTGTTTGCGGTCGATGAAGTCTTCGATCATCCCACCCTGGATGGGACCGGGGCGATATAGCGCATTGAGAGCGGTGAGATCTTCAATCGAATCAGGCTGATACTTCCGCAGCACGTCTCTCATGCCGTGCGATTCAAACTGGAAGACACCGGAGGTCAGTCCTTTGTAGAAGACCTCCTTATATGTCTTGTCGTCTTCCAACGGAAGCTTGTCGAGCTCCAGCGTAATGCCGCGGGTCTGCTGGATCAGCTTGAGCGTGTCGGTAAGAATAGTGAGTGTGGTGAGGCCGAGAAAGTCCATCTTCAACAGGCCCATTTTTTCGATTGCGACCATGTCGAAAGCAGTGACAATTTCGTCGTTCTTCGTCTTGTGCAGAGGGACAAGTTCGGTGAGTGGGCGCGGAGAGATTACGACTCCGGCAGCGTGTACGCCGGAATTGCGCACCAGGCCTTCCAGTTTTTTCGCCGTCTCGATCAACTCGCGAATCTGGGCGTCTTTCTCCATTGCCTCGCGTAACTGCGGCGAGTCTTCAATAGCCTGATCGATAGTGATGTTCAGTTGCGTGGGCACCATCTTGGCGATGCGGTCGACGTCCGCGTAAGGAATATCCATGGCGCGACCTACGTCTTTGATCGCGGCTTTGGTGGCCATGGTGCCGAAGGTGATGATCTGCGCGACATTGTCGCGGCCGTATTTTTGCGTGACGTACTGGATGACTTCGCCGCGGCGGTTCATGCAGAAATCAATATCGATATCGGGCATGGAAACGCGCTCGGGGTTGAGGAATCGCTCGAAGAGAAGCTCGTGCTGGAGCGGATCAATGTCGGTGATGCCGAGAGCATAGGAAACCAGCGAACCAGCGGCCGATCCGCGACCCGGTCCCACAGGAATATCGCGCTCGCGGGCATAACGGATGAAATCCCAAACGATAAGAAAGTAGCCGGGAAATTTCATCTGCTGGATGATGCCGAGTTCGCGCTCCAATCGCTGCTCGTAATCGGCAATCGAATGCTTCAGTTTGCCTTGCTCGTGCAACGGGCGCAGCGCTTCCAGGCGACGGGCAAAGCCCTCGCGCGTGACGTGAACAAAGTAGCTGTCGATGGTGTATCCGGAAGGAACTTCAAACTCCGGGAAAGGATTGGAAACTTTTTCCAGCTTCAGACTGCAGCGCTCGGCGATGGAAAGCGTGCGCGAGAGAACGTCGGGCGAATCCTTAAAGACGCGTGACATCTCATCGTAACTCTTGACAAAAAACTGATTGCCATCAAACTTCATGCGAGCGGTGTCGTGAATCGATTTGCCGGTCTGGATGCAGAGCATGACGTCCTGCGCGTGAGCGTCGTCTTCGCAGAGGTAGTGGCTGTCGTTGGTAGCGACCAGCGGCAGGCCGAGATCTTTTTCCAGTTGGTAAAGATTGGGAATGATGCGATGTTCCATCGCAAGGCCCTGATTCTGGATTTCGAGAAAGAAGTTTTCTTTTCCGAAGATGTCGCTGAAAGTCGAAGCCGCATGCCGCGCGCCTTCGTAGTTCCCTTCCGTCAGGCGCTCGGCAACTTCGCCTTTTAAGCATCCCGAGAGACCGATCAGCCCGCGAGAATGTTCTGCTAAAAACTTCTTGCTGACGCGAGGTTTGTAATAGAAGCCGTGAAGGGAGGCCTCAGACGTAATCTTGACCAGGTTGCGATAGCCTTCTTCATTTTCGGCGAGAACGAGGAGATGGTTGTAGGTGTCGCCCTCGGGCGGAGTACGCTCGATGTTGTGATCGCCTTTTTTGCAGATATAGAGTTCGCATCCAACAATCGGCTTGATTCCCGCCTGCTTGGCGGCGTTGACGAAGTGTACGGCGCCAAAAATATTGCCGTGATCCGTCATGGCGACCGCCGGCATGCTAAGTTCTTTCGCCCGCTCGCAAAGCTTTTCCACGTCGCAAGCACCGTCGAGCATGGAATAGTCGGTATGGAGATGCAGGTGGACGAATTGGGACATGAGCTTGGGGAATCAAAATTACTGATTATTGATTGCTGATTGAAACTCCTGCGAGCCTCGACTTTTGATCAGCAATCAAAAATCAAAAATTTGCGTTCCTTCATTCTAACGGGAAAGCGCGGCGCGAGGGCATCGACTTATCCACACGAAAAGCACAGGAGAAAACGTGAGAATTTACTGCCCTTCGGAAGTGTTGGGAAGGCGGAATTCGACTCCGCGCGCTTCATTGGCTTCGGCGGTGGCGATGAGATCGAGATCGGAAAGCGGAATCTTTTGCGTGCGCTGCCCGGAAAAATTCCACAGCGTTTGCCCGACAATCGCGTAATTCTGCACTTCCTGTTTGCGTTGATCGTGGAACACGAGCACGGTGGGCGGTATAACTTCCGCCGGGGCAGCTTGAGCGCTGTCAGACTGTCGGGTCGGAACATGCGAATAAATATCCTGATCTCCTTGCTGCCGCATCTGCTGTTCCTGCAGATTATCCTGATTCATTTGATCGGCGAGAGCCCGGTTGCGTTCATAATCCTGATCGTATGACGAACCGGAATCCCACCACCAGTTAGGATCGTAGAATCCAGCATAGCCCCAGGGATAGCCAAACCGACGGCACCCGAAACAGTTTCGCGAGTTGAAACTGCGGATCTGAGGTCCGCGGCGGTTGATCGAAGTACCACGCCGGGCGAATGATGGAGTGTGCGCGAACGACCGACCGGAAAACGATCGGCGCGACCCGGCGACACCGTGGGACATAATCCCAGAACTGGATCGCAGCCCGCTGAAGTGTCCGCCACTGGCGTGCCCAGAAAATCCGCCGTGTCCGCCGGAAGCGTGGCCGCCTCCGCGCTGCGCCAGAACAGGCATTGCCGCCAGCACCATCACGCAGATCGCGGTGATAGCTGAACGCCGCATAGCATTATTATAAGCCGAATTCGCTGGCGCCAGATCGAAATTCTGCGGGACAAGAACAGAGAAAACACGAGAACACAAGCGGCGATCCGCTTGTGATGTGAACTTCTATCTTTTCTTTCCTTTAGCCTTGGTTTTGGGCTTTTTGGACGAAGTTTTTCTTGGAGCGGACTTCGGCGCCGGCTTCTTGGCCGGCTTCGTTGCCTTTGCTTTAGACGCCTTGACCTCTGGTTTCTTAGGAGCCACAGCCACAGCAGCAACAGCAGCTTTTGTCACAACCGTAGCGGCCGACGCGGGCGCAGGCGCAACCCCAGCCTTCCCCTTGCCTTTGCCCTTGACGGGCTCGGCTTTCTTCGCAGCGGTAGCTGCCGCTGCCTGCGCATCCGCCGCAGCTTTGGCCGCACGTCCGCGCCGTGGTGGTGGTGGCGGTGGTGGTGGCGGCGGCGCGAACGGCTTCAGGTATTTCATCGTTTCCGTGTGCGAACGCAGTTTGCCGTCCAGCAACAGCATGAACACATCATTGGCAATCTTCGGATACTCCGGCAACTGCGGGGTAATCAGCAACTCGGTCATCTCCGGCAACGGAATTTTCTGCTGAATCTGCCGCCACTTCGTCAGGAAGTTCTTGATCTTCTGCTCGACCGACGACTGCTTGGCGGTCACGGCCAGAAACAGCACCATGTCCGCGCGCGCACCAGAAAGCAGTTGCCAGGTGCGCGAAGGGGTGGAAGCCTCTTTGCCCATCAACCGCTTGGCTAGCTCCTTTGCATGGTCTTCAATGTCGCGCCAAGCTTCAACTAGGTCCTTGCGCGGAATTTGTTTGCGCAAGTCGGCAATGTCTTTTTCCGACAGTTTGGCCGTCAGAAAATACATGACAGCAGGCCCGGCATCCGGAGCGTACCCCAGATCGACCATCTGCTGCCGCGTCTTCATCAGCGAAGTTAGGCCGTTGGTATCGACCTTACCGGTATTCCAGTGAGGGTGCAGGACATGCAGCCATCCCTCTTTTTCCAGCATCTTGACGACGTTCAAAGGATCGTCTTCATGGGCCAACGCGCCGATCTCGTGGCCGATGGACGTCTTCAGAATGTGGTCAATATAGCTGCCCTCTTTAGCCGCGTCATAGCGGGCCTGCGTGCGCTCCTCAATGGGCCAGTGGAAGCGTGCGGCAAAACGGATCGCGCGAATCAGGCGCGAGGGATCTTCAAGAAACGAATAATTATGCAGAATTCGAATCAGCTTTGACTCAATGTCGGCCACACCATTGAACGGATCAAGCAGCAGTCCGCGCGAACCTTCATTGAGCGATAGCGCCATAGCGTTGACCGTGAAATCGCGCCGGCGAAGATCGTCGTGGATAGTAGCGGGCGTGACCACAGGCGGTTTGCCGGTTTTTTCATGGCGCTCGGTGCGCGCCATGCTGATTTCGGCGCGGACCTTGCCAGGCAGAACCAGGAAAAGCGTCCGTGCATCGTCGTCAACAGCCGAAACCTCGACGCCAGCCTTTTCCAGTTCTTTTTGCAGTTTGAAAGGATTGCCCTGGACTGTGAAATCCAGGTCGCGGATGGTGAAGCCGCTGATGATGTCGCGAATTGCGCCACCGGTAAGATAAACGTTCATTCCCGCAGCGCGGGCTATGTCTTGCACCAAGCTGACGCCCTTCAGTTGATCCGGCGTCAACCGGATTTCCATCGTGTAAATGTAGTCAGCCATTCAATTTCAAGCGGCGCTCAAGCAACGATCCGCCGCGATTTATCGCGGGTTCCGGGGCACGCGCCAGTATGTTTTCCACAGAATTTTCACAGGGCTGTCCTTCAGAACAAACGGCATTGCTAGCCCCTTTCCGCAAGTGACTCAAGTCAAAGTAGTTAGACTGTGGATGATTCCCAGTAGCAAGTTACAGAAAATAACACAACGTTTACATTTTGGCTACTGCCAAGGTGTATTCCGGGAGTTTTTCGCAGAAAAGTGCGAGAATCGCAGTGCTGGCTTCCGGCTTCCGGCTCTCGGCTCCCGGGAACTCATGGACAAGCCCGCAAATCGAAATATATATGTCGCATTGGATCAATCCGCCGAACTTTACTAACTAGCAGTGCTAACTGGCGTGCTATCCGGAAACCAGAAAGCGGCAGCCGGAAGCCGACCTTATGCCTTCTACGCACAAAAAAGTGATCGTCCGCAAGATGGACCGGGATTCCGTCTCCGGCTACGTTGCGCCCGCCCAATTCGTACAGGAGGGTAAACTCGAGTTGCTCAACACCGCGGGAACTGTGATTGCAATCGACCTGCGCGAGATCAAAGGCGTTTATTTTGTGCGCGAGTTCGGCGATTCAGAATCGCTTACTCGAAAGACTTTCACTTCTCGCCCCCGTTCCGAAGGACTCTGGGTGCGCCTGCGTTTTAAGGACAGCGAAATTCTCGAAGGCCTGATGCCCGCAGATCTGACCCAAACCACGCCGGAAGGATTTCTCGTAAATCCTCCGGACCAGCGCGCCAACACGCAGCGCATCTTCGTCCCGCGCACGGCTCTGGAATCGCTGACCGTATTGGCGGTCATCGGCGCGGCCCGCCGCCAACGGCGCGCGAGCGAAGACCAGCGGCAAGTGCCAATGTTCGAGGAATGACGCGCTTGAAAAATGATGCGCGCGCGCGTCCCTAAGAGCATTCTTCGGTATGCTGCCCTCCATGCGCCGAATATGCAAAGGCAGTTGCAATCCGCAACAAGTTGAGGTACCTTTTCATCCCGCGCGGGGCTTGATCCCTGCGCGATGAGAGCGACCGGGCCAATCCCTTCCTCCTGCCTGTGTTCGGTCTCCACAGGCGTAGCCACATCCCAGGCGCTAGAGGTGTCGTCATGCGAGGAACTTCGTCTCTTCCCAAAGTACTATTCTGCGTAGCTGTCTTAGCTCTGGCCGTAGCCTTAGCCAGCACGCCCCTTGCGGCACAGTACGCCGATGCCATGCCGCTGGCCTCTTCGTCCACGTCCTTAATTCCGTCGACAACGTCCCTGATCACCCAGCCGGTCGACGAACATCAACTGATCGTGCTCAAGGGAAACGTGCATCCGCTGGCGCGTCCGCAATCCGACTTGGGGACGGCTCCCGCCAGCCTGCCCATGCAACGCATGTTGCTGGTGCTAAAGCGGAGTCCCGAGCAAGAATCCGCGCTACGCAAACTGCTGGATGACCAGCAGGACAAACACTCGCCCAGCTACCACAAATGGTTGACGCCGGAGCAATACGGAAACCAGTTCGGCCCCTCCGACTCCGACATGCAGGCAATCACAGGATGGCTGCAATCGCACGGCTTCCAGCTAGGCGCACCGTCCAGAGGCCGTACTGTGCTGGAGTTTTCCGGCTCGGCCAGCCAAGTACAAGATGCGTTTCACACCACGATTCATAAATACGTGGTCAGCGGCGAAGAGTATTGGTCCAATGCGGATGATCCCAGCATCCCGACAGCGCTAACACCGGCGATCGCGGGAGTCAGGTCGCTGAACAACTTCCCCAAGAAGCCGATGAACGTCTTGGCCGGAGTTGGAGAACAGGACCCGAAGACGGGAAAGATTCATCCAGCGCAGCCTTTGATTACCTTCCCCTCCGGCTGCGATGAGAACAATTCTGTTTCCGACTACTGCAGCAACTGGCTGGGGCCTTACGACTTTGCCACGATCTATGACGTGCTGCCTCTGTGGAATGCGGGAATTGACGGCACGGGAGTCACGGTTGCGATCGTGGGTGAAAGCGACATCCAGATGTCGGATGTGCAGGCCTTTCGAAGTTTCTTCGGACTGCCTGCAAATAACCCTGTGTTTGTCTTGAATGGACCTGATCCCGGCATCCAGGCAGATGAATCGGAAGCCGATATTGATGTGCAGTGGTCGGGTGCGGTGGCCAAGGGCGCGACCATTGACTTTGTAATTTCGCAGTCGACTGAGACGACTTCTGGGACGGATCTCTCGGCGGTCTATATCGTAGAAAACAATCTCGCTGCCGTCATGAGTGAGAGCTACGGGGAGTGCGAGCTGGGGCTGGGCACGACTGGCAATCAGTTCTACAACACACTATGGCAGCAGGCTTCGGCGCAAGGGATCACAGTTCTTATTTCCGCTGGGGACGGCGGCTCGGCCGGTTGCGATAACTTTGATGCATCATCTCCCGCGCCAGCTCAGTACGGGCTGCAGGTAAGCGGCTATGCCTCGACCCCTTACAACGTTGCCGTCGGAGGCACCGACTTCAACGACTTCAACGATCCTGGCACCTACTGGAGCACGATCAATAATCCCACGACACAGGAATCGGCGCTGAAGTACATTCCCGAGAGCACATGGAATGATTCCTGCACGAATGCGCTCTGGGAGATGTTCTCTCAGCTAAGCACCAATCCGGAAACGAATTGCAACAACCCGAACCTCAACGACGTGATCATCGTGGCCGGTTCGGGAGGCGTGAGCAAATGCACGACTCCGAGCGGTTCGACGCCTTCCAGTTGCGCGGGTGGATATGCTCGTCCCTCGTGGCAGACCGGGAGTGGCAGCTTCTCTGCCGATGCAAAACGCGACATTCCCGATGTCTCATTGTTTGCGAGCAACGGATTTGTAGGGCACGCTTACGTTGTTTGCGACGCCGACGCGCAGGGTGCATGCCCGTCGAGTTTTGTTGGCTTCGGGGGAACATCGGTATCGTCTCCGGCATTTGCGGGAATCATGGCGTTGGTGAATCAGAAGACGGGAGAACGTCAAGGTAACGCCAACTACGTTCTCTATAAGCTGGCCGCTCAACAGCCAAGCGCGTTTCACGATGTAACGGTAGGAACGAATGCCGTACCGTGTGCGACCGGGTCGCCGAACTGCACGACGACGATTGCGGGCGACTCGTACGGAATATTGAGTGGATACAATGCGGCCGCAGGCTATGACTTGGCTACCGGGCTGGGGTCGGTCGATGCCAATAATCTGGTCACGAAGTGGAGTTTGGTGACGCTGTCGCCGTCGACGACAACGTTGAGCAGTCTGACTCCGACGACCGTTACGCATGGGCAGGCGGTGAACTTCACGGTCTCCGTAGCGCCGAAGTCTGGGACAGGGACGCCCACGGGGTCGATTGCGCTGGAAGGCGGACCGGCGAGCAGCACAGGCGGAATTGCGGGCTTCAGCTTGGCCAACGGCGCGGTTTCCGGAAGCACGGAAATGCTACCGGGCGGGACATATTCGGTGACGGCGCATTATCCGGGCGATTCGACGTATGAAGCGAGCGAGTCGAGTCCGATCAGCGTGACGGTGAGCAAGGAGAACAGCCAGCCACAGGTGTTTCTGGTGACGTTTGACTCCAGCAACAAAGTTCTCAGTGCCAATACGAATACGGCTGTTTACGGAAGCCCCTACATCCTGCGCGTCAATTTGGACAACGCGGCGGGACATGCATGCGCGCCGGTCGCCAGCTCGGGTGCGACTGCCTGCCCCACTGGGAGCGTGACGCTCACCAACAATGGAAGCACGCTCGATGCAGGAACGTTTGCGTTGAATAGCTATGGGTATGTTGAAGATCTCGCGGTTCAGTTGCCGGGCGGGACGGATTCGGTTATGGCGGCGTATGCGGGGGACGAGAGCTTTAATGCCAGCTCGGTGACAACCGCGATCAGCATTACTCCAGCGCCGACCACGATACCACCGCCATTGGGGGGAAACTCGACGCTTATTGCGGGATCGACCACTTTTTTTTACGTAACGATACAGTCTTCCAGTTCTGGGGCCGCGCCCACTGGAACCGTGACGTTGTACGCAAACGGGACGGCGCTTCCGGTCACTCCTTCGTACTCGGGGACGGCGGGATCGCCCGGTTACGGCGCATCGCTAACCGCGTTTTTTCAGACAACGTTCACAACGTCGGGAACAAAAGCTATCACGGCATCTTACAGTGGAGACAGCAATTATGGGGCATCCACGAGTTCGGCAACGTCGGTTTCCGTACTCTATCCGACGACGGAGATACTCATGTCCAGTGCACAGGTGGTGTCTTCGGGAACGCCAGTAACCCTGACAGCACTGGTGGACACAACGCAGAAGAATCCTGCTCTCACGGGGACCTTCACCTTCTACAGTACGAATGGAGTACTCACCGGTGCTCCGACTATTACACAGGTAACCGACAGCAGCGGATATTCGGCGCTGCAGGCAACATTGACCGTCACGATAACTTCGATAATTGATTTTTCGTTCCAATATTCGGGCGACAGCAATTATGTCGGCGGCTTCAGTAACGATATCGAAATTGGGGTGCCTGATTTTTCGATCTTCCCAGTCTCCAACGGCGTGACCATCACCGCTGGACAGACGCAGCAACTCGGATTCAACGTCAATGCCCTTTATGGATTTACCGGCACGGTTGGAAACTTTACCTGCAGTGGGCTTCCTGCTGAAACAACGTGCATTTTCAGTCCAACGCAACTCGCGAGCGGCGGAACTACAACTCTGACGATAACCACGGCTGCTATTGGGCAACTACGTCAACGCGTTTCTTCAGAACCGCTCAAACGGTTGTGGCTTCTGCAAGGCAGTCTTTTGTTAGGTGTTTGTCTCATCGGGATATCAAAGCGCCGGTGGCACACGGGAATAATTCTGTTGATCTGCGTCCTTGTATTGTTTCCGAGTTGTGGCGGCGGCGCAGGAGTGAATGAAGCTGCAGGCGGAGGTACGGGCGGAGGTGGAGACGGGACTATGCCGAACCCGACGCCGTCGATAACATCCCTGGCACCGAGTCAAATCGTAGCGGGTTCGACCTCGGTTCCTACCGTACTCGTAAACGGATCCGGCTTTCTCTCAACATCCGCCGTCACCTACGCGGGAGTTCAGCATCCGGCTGTAATCAACAATGGCAGCCAAATCGGACTTGAACTTTCTGCGAGCGATGTTGCTACAGTTGGAAAGTTTCCAGTAGTGGTTACGAATCCTTCGCCCGGTGGAGGGAACTCGAACAGCATGGATTTCAATGTCATGACAGGAACCCCGACCGGTTTTTTTACCATTACAGTCACAGCGACGAGCGGATCATTGAGTCATACGGCAACATTCTATCTTACTGTTCAGTAGACTGAACTGGACGAGGCTGCATCCGAAATCAACGTCTTCGTCCAGTCCCAGCGAACATTACAGGGACAGTGCAGGCGCATTCGGCGACCCTAGCAGAGCTTCCGCAACTCGCCGCAGTGCCTCGGTAGACTGAGGCACTGCCCCCAGGCTGATGTACGATTAAGCCGTCTTCCATCACCCCAATCATGAAACTCTCTGCCCTCTCATCAGCTCTCGGGATACGCATCGAGAACGGTTCTCCAGATACAGAAATCACTGGCCTCAACGGCATCGAGCAAGCCGGCCCGGGAGAACTGACGTTCGTCGCCAATCCCAAATATGGAACGGCGGCACGCTCCACCCGAGCTTCCGCAGTCATCGTAGCCGAAGACTTCCCTGCCATTCCGGCGGCGATGTTGCGTGCAAAGGATCCGTACCTGAGCTTCGCCCGCGCGCTCGAACTTTTCCATCAGCCTATGAAATACGCGCCCGGCGTGCATGCGACCGCAGTTGTGCATGCCAGCGCAAAAATTGGTACCGACGCGCACATCGGCCCCTATGTGGTCATCGGAGAAGACGTTGAGATTGGCAGCGGAGCCGTCTTGCTGGCGCATGTCGTGATTTATCGCGGCGCGAGGATCGGCGACAATTTTTTTGCCCACGCGCATGCGGTGGTGCGGGAAACCTGCCGCATCGGCAACAACGTGTTGCTGCAAAATGGAGTTGTGATCGGCGGCGATGGCTTTGGCTTCGCCAAAACATCCGGAGGTAGCTGGCACAAGATACCGCAGCCGGCTCCAGTGGTGATCGAAGATGACGTCGAAGTGCAGGCGAATTCCTGCATCGACCGCGCCAGCGTCGGCGAAACGCGCATCGGACGCGGCGTAAAGATCGACAATCTGGTGCAAGTGGGACACGGCTCACGCGTGGGTGAAGATGCGCTGCTGTGCTCGCAGGTAGGCTTGGCCGGCTCGACGGAGATTGGCAACAAAGTAATTCTGACCGGACAAGTCGGTGTAGTCGGACACTGCAAAGTCGGCGATGGCGCAATCGTGACGCCGCAGAGCGGAGTGGCCCATGACATTCCTGCCGGCGCGCTGGTAAGCGGCGCTCCGGCGGTAGATCACACAGCGTGGCTGAAGTATTCCGCGCTCTTGCCGAAGCTGCCGAAAATTGTGAAAGCCATGCGCAGGGGCAAGGCAAAAGAATGAACGGAGAAAGTTCTCCGTGGACGCTGATTATTGCCGAACAACTTATTGCCGAACAATGTCCTGCTGCTGGTGTTGTGGCAATCCACGATCGATCACGTTGCGCACTTTTTCCATCAGGCATTCCCGGCTGCCAAACTCGTTCGGCGTGATAGGCGGATGAAAAATAACCTTCACCACTCCAGGCTTGATTGCGAACCGACCTTTCGGCATGGCTTCGTGGCTTCCGACCATGGTGACCGGAACGACCGGAACGCCGCACTCCATGGCCAAATAGAATGGCCCTTTTTTGAACGGCAATAGCTTGCCATCGAAGGAGCGCTTCCCTTCCACATAGATGATCATGTTCAAGCCCTGGCCTATGACTTGCTTCGCGGCGCGAACCGCTTCAATTCCCGCGTCGCGATTGCCGCGGTCGACGGGAACCAGCGATCCCATGCGCATCGCCCGACCGAGAATGGGATAGTGAAACAACTCTTTTTTGACCATGACGGAAGAACGCCTCGGAATCAGTGGAATCAGGATCGGCGGATCGAGATTGGAAACGTGATTCGACATGAAGATGTAGCTCTGCGCGGGATCGAGTTTGTCGAGTCCTATCGGCTCGACACGCACGCCGGTTACACGAACTCCGTACCATGCGCCCCACATAAACAATCGATAGAGCAAACGAATATCCCCGGTAATGAAGGTCCAGGGAAAACCAATGATCGCCGCAACCGGAGCCGCGAGAGCCCAGAAGGCGAGCATGGCGAGAGTGCGGATCATTTCTGATTCAGGCCAGTCTTGTTTAATCCTGAGTTCAGCGACTCCGCATCCGATTGCGCTTCGCCCTTGAGCCAAGCCGTGCGGCGTGCGCGCTGTGCGGCGGTGACAGTTTCCAAGTCTCTGATTTCGTACGATACCTGCGAGCGGCTTCCCACCTTCCATTTCAGCTCGCGCTCGACGCCGCGTCGCGTTCGAATTTTCAAGATGAGTGTTTCGCCAAGCTTAAGCTGCGTTAACTCATCCCGCGACTGCTGGCTGGCGGGTTTGCCTTGAATCTCAAGAATCGCATCTCCCACTTGCAACCCCTCGCGCTCAGCATCGCCGCCAGCAAGGACCGAGCCGACCGACAAAGGTCCATCAAAGTTACGCGAGGCAGTAAAGCCGTTGTCGGGCAGCGTGGTTGCTTGTTCCATGACTCGGAGTCCGATACTGCTGAAGAAATCGTTCCAGGGAATTTCTTCGGTTCCGGAAACATATTTCGCAAAGAAAGATGAGAAATCACTGTGGCTCACCATTTCCGCCGCGCCACGAACGCCATCGGCGTCATCGAAGTATCGGCCCTGTTTTGCGAAGTTCTGGTTCATCCATTGAAACAGCTCGCGCAGGGAAGCTTGTCCATGGCTGGCTTCGCGCAATTGCAGGTCAAGTATTACGCCAAGCAGTTCGCCTTTGTTGTAATAAGAAATGCTGCGCTCCGGACGGCGGTAATAAGCGTTGCCCTCAAGCCATGCGTCGAGGCTTGATTCTTCCGCCGACTGCGTGAGGTGCGCGGGACGCCGCTCCAACTCTGTGATTTCTTCCCCCAAATGATCCAGATATTGTCTCTCATCGATCAACCCGGCGCGCAACTCGATGATGCCCTCGGCCGTGCTGGTGCAACCCTCGCTGAACCACAGGGCGCGTGTGTAGTTTTCTTTGGTGAAGTCGACGGGTTCGAGGGTTTGCGGACGAATGCGCTTCACGTTCCACAAATGAAAGAATTCATGCGCTGTCACTCCACGCAGAGCTTCTGAGTTGTTCTTGAGTGCGTCCGCATTGAGGTCGATGGCCGTCGAGAAGGAATGTTCCATGCCCCCCCCTGCCGGTCCGCGCGGAAAATGATAGATGAACATGTAGCCATCGAAAGGCCGATCGTTCATCCAAGTAATGGCAGCAGCGACTATCTTGCGCAGATCAACGACAATTTTCGACATGTCATAGTCGGAAGGATCGCCGTCAACGATCACACGGTAGTGTCCGCCGGATTCGTCGAAATCCGATTCCTGAAATGTGCCGATCTCGACCGGAGAGTCGACCAGACGATCGTAGTTTTCTGCCCGATATTTCGAGGTAGAAACAACCGTCAACGGTATTGCGATGTGCCATGCCTCCGGAAGGTCGCGAAATTCAACCGTGGCCGCGCGTGCGCGATCATCCACCGGATACATGAGGACTTGCGCCAAGTTTAGGAAGCCGTGATGCGGGTTGAGTTGGGCATTAAAGGGACCGGCATTGTCGGCAAAGATTTCGTAATCAACAACCGCCCCGGCGCCAGCGCCGGAAAGCTGCCAGCGGCTCTGGTCGAGTTCGCGTAGTGGAAGCGCACTGCCACTTGGAGACGTGGCGCGTATCCAATTTAAATATTGAGCGAAGTCGCGCACCTGATACAGAGCATTCCAGACCGGCAGTTGCAGTTCCTGCACGGCATTGCCGGGGGGAACGTTGAGGTGAATGTGCAGCAGATGCTGCGCGGGCTCGGACAGTGAGATCGTGTAGGAAACGGGTCTCGCCGGCTCAGAGCTTTCGGGGGCAGTCGCATCTGAGGAGGCAGGGACAACTAGCCCCAGGGCTTGCCCGCAGCAAAGAAACGAGAGCGTGATCCGCCCAACCACGGCGAGCAGAGCCGTATTGCGCTTCACGCTTTGGCCTCTGCCGCCCGCTGAGACGCGGCTTGCAATTCGCGCAGGCGCGCCGGCAGCTTTTCGTAAATACCGCCGAAGCCTCCATTGGAAAGAATTGCGACCACGTCTCCATCCCGCATTTCGGAAGCGACCGTCTGCACAATCGCATCCGCGTCGGCGATCGGACGCGCTCGCCCGCCATTCTTCGCAATTTCCTCCGCTAACTCATGCAAGTCGAGACGTTCGTTCTCGGGCACGGCATCGGAACGAAAGACTCCGGCGACAACGACTTCATCGGCGAGAGCAAGGCTTTGGGCAAGATCGCTTTGCAGGATGCGCCGACGCAGCGTATTGGAGCGCGGCTCAAGAATCGCCCACAACCGCGCGTGCGGATATCGCGCTCGCAGTGCCTTCAAAGTTCCGGCGATCGCCGTTGGGTGGTGGGCGAAATCGTCGATGACAGTGACGCCATTCACCTGCGCCTTCACTTCAAGCCGGCGCTTCACGCTTTTGAATGTTTTCAGCGCCGCAGCAACTTCTTCTTTGCCGATGCCACAGGAAACGGCCAGCGCGGCTGCCGCAGTCGCGTTCCAGACGTTGTATTCGCCGGCGAGAGGAAATTCGAAATCCTCCCAAAGCCGGCCATTGCGTAACACGGACCACAATGTGCGATCCGGTTCGAACCGCAAATTTGTAACTTGCCAATCAGATTTGTCGCCAGCACCGTATCGTTCGACCGGGCAGAACGCCTTCTTCAGGCAGCGTTCTAAGCTGGCGCTCTCATGATCCCCACCAACCGCTCCATCGAAAGCGACAATGCGTCCACGGCGAGGAATCAGATTAACCAGGCGTTTGAATGCGGTTTCGACCGCGTCGAGATCTTTATAGATATCGGCATGGTCGAATTCCACAGAAGTCAGAATCACGGAGTCGGGGAAGTAATGTAGAAACTTTGGACCTTTGTCGAAAAAAGCGGTGTCGTATTCATCGCCTTCGAGGATGAAGTGCTTTCCTTCCCCCAGATGAAAACTTGATCCAAAATTTTCCGCGATGCCTCCGATCAAGAATGAGGGATCGAGCCCGGCCGTTTGGAAAATCCAGGCAAGCATCGAAGTTGTAGTGGTCTTGCCGTGAGTTCCGGCGACGACTAATACTTCCTTCCCGCGCAAAAATTCGTCGTGCAAAAGCTGCGGCAGCGAACAGAACGGGATACGCTGGTCGAGTAAGAGCTCAAGTTCCGGATTACCTCGGGAAATGGCATTCCCGACGATAACGAGGTCCGGGCGCGGGTCAAGATTGCGGGCGTCGAACGGTTGCGCTACCGGAATTTTCAGTGCGGCAAGGAAACCCGACATGGGCGGATAAGCCGCTGCATCGGAACCGGTCACGTGAAAGCCGCGCTGTTTAAGCATCCCCGCCAGCGATGCCATGGCTGTGCCGCAGATCCCAATCAAGTGAATGTGTTTGTCGTTCATGCGATTCGAAGGTCAGCGTGCTCTCGCCAAATCAGTGGTCTTGCAAAGTGCAGTCTATATGGTAACTGCGCTTTCCAAAATCCTGAGACTTACGTGGCTGCCACTCACCGATAGCGACGCCTCGACTCCAATCGGCAGAGTTATATTGCTCGAAGTAACGTGTCCCGAGCGCAGTCCGAATGCAACCGGGATGCCGAGGTCGCCGGCTACTCTCAGTACGACTTCTTCCAGCGTATAGCCCTGATTTGCAGTTTGCCGGCAATCCAGCATTTCACCAAAAATGATTCCGCGCACGCCTTGGAATTTTCCCGCCAATTTCAACTGCATCAGCATGCGATCAATTTGATAGGGCTTGGCGGCCACGTCCTCGATAAAAAGTATTGTGCCTTCCGTTTGAATCTCATACGGCGTACCCAGTGACGCGGTCAGGATCGACAGGCAGCCTCCATAGAGAATGCCGCGTGCGTCACCTTCGACCAACGCTCGCACGCTAGAGTCCCGGCCAAAACTCTGTTCCCAAGGTTTCTCGCCTGCTAACGCCGATTGCCAAGACGCGAGATCCACGCCATCGGTGTGCGCCCAATCTTTGGCTGCCATCGGCCCGTGGAATGTTATCAGGCTTGCCGCGTCCGCAAAGTATGTAAGCAGGGCCGTGAGGTCACTATAGCCGACGAAAATCTTTGGATGGGCTTTGATCTTGCCCAGGTCAAGCCTGGGCAGCAGATAGTTCGCACCGTAGCCTCCGCGTGCGGCGATAATGGCGCGAACGTCAGTACGCACGAACATTTCTTCCAACTCTCGAGCGCGGCGCTCAGCCGATCCCGCAAAGTATAGATCGCGGTCAAATATTGAATCCGCGTAGACTGTGCGATACCCAAGACGCGCAAGGGCGTCACAGCCAGCCTCAAGATTCTCGCGCTTGATGTTGCTGGCCGGCGCCACGATGCCGATAAGATCACCGGGGCGAAGTGCGCGAGGCTTGATGCGTGCAAGGTTGGTGGAAGGCATGAAGTCGGTATGGTTTTCGGTTGCCAATTTTCGGTCCGCAGTCAGGCCGAATGTTCCAGAGAACTGAGAGCCCGGATATTGTGTCGCGGATGTACACTTCAATCCACAAAAAACTCTCCGCGGCATACTAACCGCGCTGGACCACGCAAGAAAATGAGATTTCCTTCCTTGCGAACGATCTGGGCACCGCCGGGCGCATGAACACGCACGGGCCATTCCGCGCGGCCAGCATGAACCGCTGCAATCGCGGAGGCGCAAGAACCAGTCCCGGACGAGCGAGTCTCTCCCGCGCCACGCTCAAAAAACATAGCCCTTATGTCATTTCTACTTTCGGCAATTACCAGTTCAACGTTAACACCTTGCTTAAATTGAGAATCGCGTTGGATCTCCGCGGCTTCGCCCTGCCAGTTTTGTTCGAAGCCGGAAACGAAAACTACGCAATGTGGATTCCCCAGAGAAATGGAAAGGCCACGAACCTCGCGAGCACCGAGTTTGACGGTAAGTTCGCCACTCACACTGGCCTCGCCCATCTCCATCTCAAACTCGTATTCGGAATCCCGGCGTGCGGTCAGCGAGCACGTCTTCAGGCCAGCGCCGGTTTGAATACGAATCTTCTCCCCGCCACGCTCGGCACAGATGTAGGCTGCAACGCAGCGCGTGCCGTTGCCGGAAATTTCGGCCGGAGAGCCGTCGGCATTGATCAACTTTACCTCGGCATCGGCTGTGTCATGCGAAAGCATCCACTCTACGCCGTCCGCTCCTACACCGTCATGACGGTCGCAGATTCGGCGAGTAAATGCCGCCATATCAGCTGGGGCGAGTGCCGCGTCGATCAGCAGGAAGTCATTTCCGCAGGCGCTGGCCTTTACAAAAGGAACTGTGCGTAAACTCGGATTCACTTGCGAGATCTCTTCACTTTAGTGTTTGAATCGTGCTCGACTTTTTAGTCACGCTCAACCAGGCCTAATCGATAAACCGCGCCAAATACCTTCGAAGCCTGCAGGCGGCCAAGCAACTCTTGCTGCTCGCGGTTGCAACCCTCCACGTCAAATTGCAAGCGGATGTGGCCGCCGGCGCTGGCAGTCTCCACATTTTGCATCATGCGGTGATCGCGCTCCAGAATGCGATTCACTTCCATGCTGATCTCTTCGATGCTGCTACCCGTCACCTCATAGCTGGTCAGAAGGATTTTCAGATTAAAAGTTTCCTCGAGATGACCAAGAGAAAACAGCGCAATCAGCACCATGCTCGCAGCAAAAACCGCGGTCAGGTAGAGACCTCCGCCAGCCGCCATACCCACCGCCGCCACGACGAACAAAGTCGACGCGGTCGTAAGTCCCGTAGTCAGACCACGTGTATGCAGAATGGCTCCGGCGCCAATGAATCCGATGCCGGGAATAATCTGGGCGGCGATGCGCGTGTAATCCGATTTTCCGGGAGCAAGGTTGCCCGAAAGCAGAGTAAACAGCGCCGCGCCAAAACAGATGAACATGTTGGTGCGTAATCCAGCCGGACGGTTCTTGAGTTCGCGCTCCAGGCCGATGACTCCGCCGAGAATACCCGCGAGAATCAAACGAGCCAACGTAGTTTCAACAATGCCGCTCGCCATTTCACGCTTAAGCAAGTCGGAAATCTGCTGCCAATGCATGCTTGTAATCCCGGCAATCAGAAAACGCTTCGTGGTTCCGGTGGCTGGATTTTATCACTGGAATGTGGCGACTCAGCCAGGCTGGGCGGTAACCTGCGTGATTACCGCGAATGCAATTATCGAAGCTCGTACAGCACGGCGCGAGATTGTCCGGTCGTCTTGATTTCGACCAGTTCTTTGAAACCTCGCCTGGCGAGCGCCTGGAAAACAGGGTCGCCCTCAAACGCCAGAGCATAGTCTGCGAACGCCGCCGGATGATCGAGTGCGCGTTCCCACAAGCCTTCGGGATCGGAAGGCTGCTTCCAGACGCGATGATTGCCTTCATTAATTGTGCGACTTATAGAAAAATCGGCCCGCTCGACAATGCCGGGATGCTCGCCCAGATACATCAGAAGCGTTGAGTTGGGCGGCAATACTTCGAGCCAATTCGCCAGTTGGTTTTCTAACGCGATGCGTCCGCGCATATTAGTTACCGCCTCGCGGTAACAGATGGGGTTTGCGGACCAAACGGAAGAATATCCGCCGACCACGACACCGAGTATCACGAACGCCGCGGCAGTTCGCAGTCTTCTCAGGTCCTGCGAGATTTCTTTGTTGGTGCCTCGGATGGGAAAAACCAACTGCAATAGAAGCGCTAAAGAGACGGCGAAAGCGGGAAGCAATTCCAAACCGTAGCGAACGTTATATTGCGAATGTGGCCACCACTGCGGAATAAAAATTGGAATCGCACCATAAGCGACCGACAGCGCGTAGAAAGGCAGAGGAATCCAAAGCAGCAGCAGTGGCCATGCCTTTGGCCTCGTCCGTAGCGTGGCAATGAGACCAGCGACAGCTAGTGCGAGCAACAGCCGGCTGAGCCATTCCGGTTCTGCGACGTTCAGTTCGGCAGATTTCAGGAAATATGATCCGGCGGCGTAAAGATTGCCACTGGCGGGATTTATTGTCGCAGTCTTCTTCTCGATGGCTTTCGCTGAATACGAACCATTGGCAAACTCGAAGGGGTTGCGATAGACCGCAGCGTTGTAGGCGAGCCATAGTGATGGTGCGGCGGCAGAAATCAGCAGGAACCGAATGACGGATCCACGCGGGACAGAAAATTTCTTCTTTCCTTTCTCGTGATCAATGTGCGGTTGGAAAAATACGGCCACGATCATGGCTATCGCCACGGTTGCGGCTGCAAGAAACCATCCGTCATAGCGCGTAAGAGACGCAGCAGCGAGACAGATTCCGCACTTGGTTAGCGCCTTCGAGTCTCCGCGCACAAACTCAGTGAAGTGAGCCACAGCCCAGATGAAGAAAGCGAGATACATTGCCTCCCCCATCGCAGTCGTCTGCATATAGATCAGGTTGGGGTTCGCGCCATAAATGCCAGCGGCTAGCCAGGGTGCCAGGTTGGCCGCTACATCGGGCATTCTTTCACGTTGTTGTCCGCCGCTTCGCTGGCCATCATTTCCCAGTCTTTCACCATCTGTCAGCGCGCGAGTGAGCCGGAATATCCCTATCACTCCGAATACATACGACACCATCGAAGGCAACGAGCCCCCAACTCCATTGCGCCAGAGTTTGTCGAAAATCACGAACGGCATCATCAGCAAATGCGGCAGGGGAAGCCAGACCGTTCCAAGCTGTAGCAGGCCGGGAGTCTTGGAATCGAAGACACGGCGCGCGATGTTAATGTGGGCGACCGCGTCTCCATAGAGCAGAACGTCGTCATTGCGGAAATAAAACAGAAAGGAAAAGACGGAGATGCAGGTCGCCATCCAAGCCAGCAGCCTGACTTCATAGTTCCAGCGGGGATTATCGGTCGTTGCGTTCGGCTGTGATTGATTTTTTCGCACAGCGTCTATTCAAGGTAGGTCAGTTCGCGGAACACTCCAAAGCGCTCATCGATTTCTTCACGCGTCAGCGATTGCAAACGCTCAGTGCCAAAGCGCTCTACCGCAAACGATCCCATCACGCTGCCGTAGAAGAGTGCGCGCTTCAGTGTTTCGCGGTTCAATTCTTTTTGCGAGGCCAAATAGCCCATAAATCCGCCGGCGAAAGAATCTCCAGCGCCAGTCGGATCCTTCACTTCTTCAATCGGCAGCGCGGGGGCGCGAAAGGGATGATGTCCGACGCCGAATGCGCCCTCACGAAAGAAGATCGTCGCGCCGTATTCGCCGTGCTTGATCACCAGCGCCTGCGGGCCCATGGCAAGAACTTTGTTCGCGGCCCGAAGCAGATTGGTTTCGCCAGCGAGCATTTTGGTCTCGGTGTCATTGATGAGCAGAATATTCACCAGCTTCAGAGTTTCCGCCAGTTCCTTCGGTGTGCCCTTGATCCAATAATTCATGGTGTCACAACCGGTCAGACGGACGCCTTGCATTTGCCGCCGCACATTGGCTTGCAGGGTAGGCTGAATGTTGGCCAGGAATAGAAATTCCGTGTCTTCGTATTCCGAAGGGATGCGAGGATGGAAACTCTCGAATACGTTGAGTTCGGTAAAGTCCGATTTTGCCTCGTTCAGATTCTCAGTATAGGAACCACCCCAGCGAAAAGTCTTGCCGTTGGCGTGCTCAATGCCACGGGCGTCGATTTTATGGTCTCGAAAGACTTTTTCCTCGGCGGCGCCAAAGTCTTCTCCCACCACCGCGACTACGCGCACCTGGGTGAAATAGCTGGCGGCGAGAGAGAAATACGTTGCAGCGCCGCCAAGGATGTTCTTGACGCTGCCTGAGGGCGAAGTTACATCGTCGAACGCAACCGATCCAACTACGAGAACACTCATTATGGATTCTTGCTTTCCTGCTTCGGAGTTCAGTAACCAGCAGTGGTAATCAGTAAGAGCCAAAGCTTGCCGGGGGAACTTGTCACTCGCCACTGATCACTTGCTCTTCAGATACTTTCCCAAGATCAGCTTCAACCGCTTCTTTGTCGCAGCCGGGATTTTCTTTGGATCTGTGAGAATCGCATGCGCCAGAGCCGATCCGCACTTGCAACCACGCTCTTTCGGCATGGCAGCCACAGTCTCGCGCACAACTCTGGTGGCATTCTCTGCGTTTTTCAGGAGGACCGTGACGACCTGATCGACTGTGACTGAGTCGTGATGCGGATGCCAGCAGTCATAGTCTGTCACCATCGCCACCGTTACGTAGCACAGCTCGGCTTCGCGGGCGAGCTTTGCCTCCTGCAGATTGGTCATGCCGATCACGTCCATGCCCAGGCTGCGGTAGACATTCGATTCGGCCTTGGTTGAAAACTGCGGACCTTCCATGCACAGGTACGTACCGCCGTGCTTGCTCGTCACACCCGCCTTTTTGCACGCCGCTTCCACTACGGAGGCCATCTCCCCGCATATAGGATCGGCGAAGGCGATGTGCGCCACCACGCCACCGCCGAAAAACGTATCCACGCGATGGCGTGTGCGATCGAAAAATTGGTCCGGGATGACAAAGTCCAACGGCTTGTGCTCTTCCTTCAGCGATCCCACCGCTGAAATAGAAATAATACGGTCGACGCCCAATTGTTTGAAGCCGTGAATGTTGGCGCAAAAATTCAGTTCGCTGGGCAGGATGCGATGGCCGCGCGCGTGACGGGCCAAAAAAGCCACCTTGCGCCCTTCGAGCGTACCGCACACGTAAGCGTCGGAAGGCGCGCCAAATGGCGTCTTGACTCGGACTTCTTTCACCTTGGTCAGTCCGGGCATCGCGTACAGTCCGCTGCCCCCAATGATTCCTAGTTCCGCCTGTGGCAAACTTCCCTCCCGCAAACGCCAGCGTGGATAATCGAATCGAGATTATACAAGACAGTCCCGCTCCGCCCAGACACGAACACTCTACAATTCTTCTATGCGACACATCCTTCTCTGTGCTTGTCTACTCATAGCGGCGGTTGCCACGGCGCAAAACACGCCGAGTCCTGTGCAAGCCACGGCGTCATCGGCAACCGTCCCGATCACGATCGATCTCAATCGCGTTCTCGTCCCTGTCGACATAACATCGCCAAATGGTTCCACCAATCAGGTGCAGGGCTTGATCTGTAACGCCGATCCCGAACTCTGGATGAGCCAACGCGTGGCGGAAATGTTAGACCTGGCAATCCAATGCAATGGCCAGGTCTGCGAAGCCACGCCAAAAGCAGCTACAGCAAAATCAGATGCAGCCTCTCTGCCAGTTCAAATCGGCGGGATGAAGATTTTTCTTCCTTTGCCCGATGAAATTCACGTTCCGGCCGGCAACGCGAGCACCGTCCCCGGCACTCCGGTTGAGATTACTCTTCCTTCTACTGTCCTTCGCAATTATGACTTGCTCATTGATTACCCTGATCGCAAACTCACCATCAGCAAGCCGCAGACCATCCGCTTCAAAGGCACGAGTACCAAAGTTCAGATTAATCAGAACAACGGAGTCATCCAGGTTCCCAGCAAGATCGAAAATAGGAAATACAGTTTCGTTCTCAATCTGGGAGCCTCAATCAGCTGGCTGTCGAATGACCTGTTTGACAAACTGGCGAGTGCGCATCCCGATTGGCCGCACATGACAGGAGCCGTAGGATCGGCAAATCTGGGCACGGCGATGGGAGCAAATCTAAAACTGATGCGAGTCGATCGCCTGCAGTTCGGTTCTCTCTATTTGACCGACGTGCCAACAGCTGAAACTACTGAAAACCAATTCGCCGGGCTTAAGGATATTGCCGGTCCTGCGGCAGCCGGCGTTCTGGGCGCCGATGCGCTGCAAAATTATCGTGTTGGCTTGGACTATGCCCATTCGCTGGTCTACTTCGACATTGGCCGGACCTTCCGCTTCCCGGAGTTTGATGTCGTCGGCCTCACGCTCGGCGCGGAGAAAGACGGCCGCTATAGTGTCATCGCGGTTGCCGGCTTCGAAGGCCAGCCTTCCGTTCCGGACATCCGGGTCGGCGATCATTTGATCGCTGTGGACGAAACTGTGGTGACACATTCAACAATCGGGCAAGTGTGGGCAATGCTTGGAGGCTCGCCGGGGCAGGAACGAAAGTTGACCATCGAACGCAATGGCAAAGAACTCGGTGTGATCGCAATCGTGCGCCATTTTCTCGGCGCAGCACCAGAACCAACTGACCGAAGATAGAGCTATTCCACGCTACTGCCCGAATATTTCTTTTTCTAACGTCTGAGTCGTACTCGCATCCAGGCTTTCGCTGACGAGAACTGTATCTCCCCGCTCTTCAATCACCACCGGACCTTCCTCGGTAGACCACAGGTGTCGCCCCTTCAAAAGCTCCACCCGCAATTGCGGACTTTCCATGCCGGTAGGATCGTTTGCCGAGGTCTGCATTTGCTTTTGCGCAGAAGGATCGCTCACGACTTCCACCTTCTTGTATCTCTGGCCAAGAGAGAGCGCATAAATATTGGCAAACTCCGAAGCCTTCTCTGCGCTTGCCCAGCGCGATACATAGAGCAAGCCGATCGGCGCAGCCGTGTCGGCTTTAGATCGCGCGGCGTAGTAATAGCCTCCGCGCCATTCCGGATACAGGCGCTTGGCCAGTTGTTTCCCCGCATATTGCTCGATGAGGATAGCCACATCGAATTCGCCCATGGCTCCAATGTCGAACTTCGTATATTCCTTGAAGTCGCGCGAGAAGTCTGGAACCCGCATAGGGTCGATCTTTTCGCCCGACAAGTAAGTATCCGGCTCCATGATTTGGCGAGTGGTATGGGGAGGATTCGTCAGCACATCGACAAATGCCTTTTGCTTGCCGCCTTTCTGAAGCAACTTCACAACGAACTCCAATCCGTAGCTATAGGGAAACGTCAGCGACTCCTTCAGAAAAATCGGAGCGTCTGAAAACACCTTGGAATCCGGCGTGCCATTGATCATGCTCGATTCCATGGACTCCACTAATTCGGGCGAATCGATAATCGAGCGGCCGACTGGGGCCAGCGCATACTGCAACATCACCGCTTCGGCCTGGCCTTCGATCACGGCCTGGCGCGCGTTGTCGATTTCGTCATTTTCAATGTCGGCCGGCGTTGGATCCTTTCTGATCTCTGCGAGGTCTTTCTCGCCCTTCTTCATCCACTTCTGAAGATTGATGGCCTGATCCTGCAGCGCATGTGTCAGTTCGTGGGCCATAACTGGTTCCTGCTCTTCCAGCGGGACCCAATCCAGCAAATTGACGGTCTTGGTCTTCGGATCGTAATAACCGGCGACTTGCTCGCGCAGCAAATCGACAAGAAGTTTTCCCAGGTCGTAATCGCGCGGCAGTAGTCCAAACTTTTTTAGCACCAGCTCCGATCGCCGCAGACGCTGCGTATCTTCATCGTTCATATGTTTGGTGAGATAGGAAACGACTTCCTCCCGGCTGGTCAGCTTGCGCTTGACCTCCTTCTTGACGGGCAGACCAGTTTGCTTGGAATCGAAAGCCAGAATCTCATCGACCGAATGGAAGAGTTCTTCGGCCTCGCGCGGAGTGATTTTGACTTCTTCTTTCTCTTGGGGAGGCGCGGGCTTGGCTTGTTCTTGTGTAGTCTCAGCTTGTGCTGGTCGGGCGCCCTTGTCCGTTTGATCTTGACTCTGCGGTTCCGTCGCGGCTTGATCTTGAGTCTGCGCCCGAACTGCACTGCAAAGCACAGCGAACAGCATGACCCCGAAAAGCGGCCGCACAAACGCTCTGGAAAACAACCCGGCGATATCCATTAGGGTTGAGTCTACCCTGTTTCCCTATACTTTCCTCAGGCACAAATATGACTGCGAAGCCGCTATCAATCTCTGGCCTTCCCCCGATCACGTCCGCGACTATCTGGGACGCGCCGACTCCATCGCGCATCGCACCGAAGGCGAGTCGGCTCTTCTGGAGTTCATCCCCTCCCACGCTCGCCGCATTCTCGACCTTGGCACCGGCGACGGCCGCCTGCTCGCCTTGGTGAAGACTAAGCTAGGCACACGAGAGCCCGCCCGGAACGCAGTAGTAGAGGCGATCGCTATCGACTTTTCTCCCGCCATGCTCGAAGCTGTCGACAAGCGCTTCGCTGAGGATTCCGCCGTCGCTATCGTGACCCACAATCTCGACTACTCGCTCCCTCCCCTCGGCAAGTTCGATGCGGTTATTTCCAGCTTTGCGATTCATCATCTCGTGCATGAACGCAAGCGCGCACTCTATGCTGAGATTCATGGCCTGCTCAGCCCCGCGGGAGTCTTCTGCAATCTGGAACATGTGGCCTCGCCAACGCTGCGCCTGCACGAAGAATTCTTGCACGGCATCGGCTACACGCCCGAAACTGAAGATCCGTCAAACAAGTTGCTGGATATGGAAACGCAACTTCAGTGGTTACGCGAGATTGGGTTTATAGATGTGGACTGTACCTGGAAATGGCGGGAGTTGGCGCTGCTGGTGGGAAGGCGAGAGTGAGGCTATCGCTGGACCTTAGGATCCGGCTGGCTCAGTATCAGATCCAGTATCAAGTAGCTTACTCCGGAACCAATCCGTGATGTCATCATCAGTACACATTGCGGCGAATTGTGTAGAGCAAAGCATTGTGAGCAGCGCAACCCTTGAATAGAAGCGGATTTCGCTCAATTGGCTCTCCCCCACCTCAACACTTCCGGAATGGACCACCCTTGAACGGATACGGTACAGCCGCTTGAGGTTTTTATACACCGTCTGCCGCGACTTTATATTTCTCGCGATGAGATGCGCGCCTCGAAGCGCGAGCTTTTCGGTAATTTCCGAGCTATCATTGCGATCTGAAAGCAGGCTCTCCAACGCAATAGCGAACCACAGAAATGCAGCCTCCTTCCGCGGTTCAACAGATGCCCGTCCGGCACACTGGAAGGCCGAGATCAATCTGTCCTCGATCTCGGTCCGCTCTTTTCTCTTGCCCAGCATGTCTGACATTCGACCAAACCCGGCCTTGTCGAGATATTCAGCCGCAAACGAAAATGGGATGTATGGTCCAAACCGCTCACTTGGGGCGCTGTATGAAGGTAGTTCGTCAGATAGAAGGAACGTGGAGAGTACTCCCGACCCTCGTCCCTCCGAAAATAACGATACCTCCGACGGGGGATTTCCCCCCAAATTCGCATAGAAATTCAGAATGTCAACAGCCTGTCGCGCCGTTCTTTTTGCGAGAACGTGTGCCGCATTGCTGTCTACCGCATATACGGCGGCCACAACTCCTGTTTTTCCCATTATGAGGGATCGGATCTTGTCCACGGCTTCATTTTTCGCCCATTCAACATGTTCCTTACGCTGCAAAGAATCAAATATCTTTCGCACGCGAATCGCCAGTCGTGCAACGCTGGTCTCATCTCCGAAATAGAACTCGCACGTACCGAAACTGTGAGGGAGATTGTCTTTCGATATCCCATCGACCAGGAAATGCACCTCCCGTAATGATGGCTCCTTTCGAAGTTGCGCACTTAGTTCCTTTAAGGCCGATGCAAGCCTCTTCTCGAAATCTTTTTCTTCCGAAGCGCCGACGGGATCAACGGCCGCTAAAATTCCCTCCTGAACAAAGGACTCAACTGCTGCCTGACTGATGTGTTCGGACTTGCTCGATACGGCAGCGTAAACCCCTTCCACTGTAGCCCGATATTCACTAGCGTCGTCGTTCGTTAACTCAAGCCCTCCCAGTCTCTCATCAGAAAAGGAAACGAAGTCGGATTGAACGCCCAGACTGAAAACCGGAAGTTCTTGGCGCGATTTAACCTGCGCCGCAAGATGGCGAATCAGTCTGGATAGCTTCGCGATTGCATCGTGCAGATCTGGCATGGACTTGCCCAAGCTCGATCGAGAGTTAAATTTGTCAGCTCGCCACAAAAGCCTAGTTCGCGCAATTAAACGACAGAGCGCGTTACAGAGCATTATTATCTTCCTTAGGCATAGCAGCATTCATCATGCTCGCTAAACTTTGATCTTCTCTGCCACCCATTCCCCCGATTCTTTTGTCTCCATTTTTCCGCCAATATCCTGCGTAGTCTTTTTGTCCCGTACCGCTTCCAGCACAGCCGCCTCAATCTTCTCGGCTTCGCGCATCATCCCTAAATGCGCCAGCATCATCGCCGCGGTCAGAATGGCGCCAAACGGATTCGCCACATTCTTCCCCGCAATCGGCGGAGCCGAACCATGCACCGGCTCGAACATCGAGGTCTTTCCAGGATGAATATTGCCGCTGGCAGCCATGCCTAGGCCGCCTTGCAGTCCGGCGGCGAGGTCAGTGAGGATGTCGCCGAACATGTTATTGGTGACGATGACATCGAACTGCCGCGGATCGCGCACCATCTGCATGGCCAGTGCGTCCACGTACATGTGCTGCGCCGTGATTTGAGGAAATTCCGCACTCACTTCTTTGAATACGCGCTGCCACAGGCCGCCGGCGTGGGTCATGGCGTTGGACTTGTCGCACATCAGAATTTTGTTTCGCAGCGAGCCGTCCTGCTTCTTGTTGCGCTGGCAATAATCGAAAGCGTAACGGATAATTCGCTCCACTCCCTTGCGCGTGTTGATGTCTTCCTGCGTGGCGATTTCATCGGGCGTACCCTGTTTGAAGACGCCGCCGGCATCGGTGTAAACGCCCTCGGTATTTTCGCGAATCACCACGAAGTCGATGTCTTTCGGCTCAATTCCTTTCAACGGACACAGCGCCGCATCGAGCAACCGCACAGGCCGGACATTGGCGTAGAGATCCATGGTGAAGCGCATGCCGAGCAGAATTTCTTTGGCATGGATGTTGGTCTTAACGCGCGGGTCGCCGAAAGCGCCGACCAGAATCGCATCGAAGTCACGGCCAAGCATGGCGAATCCACCGGGAGGCACGGTCGTTTGATCACGAAGATAGCGGTCTGCACCCCAATCGAACTCCGTCAATTCGACATTCGCGCCCGATGCTTGAATCACTTTGACGGCTTGCGGAATGACCTCCTGCCCAATGCCGTCGCCGGGGATGATGGCGATGCGTTTCTTCTTCTTGGAAGATTCTTGCGAATCGGAAGCCTTTTGCGAATCCACGACAGGAAAGTTATCACAACTGCGGCAGGGCGGCGCACCGCCCATGTGCGGTTCCTCCGCTATAATTGAAAGAAGTCCCCATGAAGCAAACAGCGCTATACGACGCACTCCAAGGCCACGGCGACGTGGCGGCTTCCATGCCGCAGGCCGAGTATCGTGGCGCCGTCACCGCAGCGAACTTCAGCGATGCGGATAAAGAGTTTCAGGCTTTACAGTCGGGTTGCGGCGTTTACGATTTAGGATTTCGCGCTAAGATTTCGCTCGCCGGAAATGACCGTGTACGCTGGCTGAACGGCATGGTCAGCAACAAGATCAAAGACCTGCCGGCAGGGCAAGGCATTTACGCCTTCATTCTGAATCCGCAGGGGCACATTCTCGGCGACTTATATACCTACAATCGCGGGGAATCGCTGGTCGTCGATACGGACCAGAGCCAACTCGACAGAATCCTTGCTATTTTCAAGCGCTATATCATCATGGATAAGGTTGAGGTAAAAGACCTTGGCGGCGAATTGACGGCGCTCGGCGTCGCGGGGCCAAAGTCGCGCGGGGTGCTCCGAGCAGCCGGGATCGAAGTCCCCGAAATGGCGCCATTGCAAGTCATCACGCCGCGATGCGACTGCGCTTGTGACTGTCTGGAATGCATGCTGGTTCGAAGCGATGCGCCCGAAGAATCTTACGAGATTTGGATTTCTCCGGGCACGGTGAAGCAGGCCTGGGATGCGTTGGTGGCGGCGGGAGCTACTCCGGCTGGGTCGGAGGCGGTGGAAAAGAATCGGATTATCTCGGGAGTTCCTCTCTACGGCGTTGATATTCGTGAACGGGAACTGCCTCAGGAAACCGAGCAGATGCGCGCGCTCAACTTTCAAAAAGGCTGCTACATCGGACAGGAAATTGTGGAGCGCATACGCTCTCGGGGCAGCGTGCATCGGAAGTTTACCGGCTTTGTTTGCGAAGATGCGGCGCAAATCGCCGCCGGAGATAAAGTTGTTGTCGCGGATAAAGAGATTGGCGAAATCACCAGCGTGACTTCCGTGCATGAACCGGAGACAACCCGCACGGTCGCACTCGGCTACATAAGGCGCGAAATTGGTTCACCGGGGCGCGAAGTGGCCATTGGAGCATACACAGCGGTCGTGACAGAGATGCCGTTCGTGTCCCGGCACGCTGAGTACGCAGCCGTGCCCCAATAACAGACTCCAAGCGTTCGATAAAACTACAGCGAGTATTTCTCGCAGAGGAATAGTTTCCATGGCAGAGAAGAAACACGAATCTTCCGGTTTCACAGTCACGGACCGGCGGTTGTTTACCTCGGATGGCGATTTGCGCACTGAAAATGTGGAGCCAACCGAAGCGCCAAAGCCTGCACCGTCTGCGCCCACTGAACCAGTCGCCCCAGCGGTCAAAGCTGACACGTTGACGATTGATACCGGTGATGGCGCGGCCCGCGATATGCCGCCTCCGCCGACCGCGGCGGAGCAAGACGCGCAAGCGGCCGCGTATCGCCAGTCGTCTAAAGAAGTGGATTCCCAAGTCGAACTCAGCGGACGTTCATCCAAAGAGTTCGAAGTCAACTTTGAGCGGTTCCTGGCTTCGCTCTACATGACTGCGATGATGCAGATGGGTCTGATGCATGAGCAGGGCGGGCAACCGCGTATTGATATCATCGGCGCGCGGCAAACTGTCGACACATTGAGCTTGCTGGCGGAAAAGACCAAAGGCAATCTCACTGCTGCGGAAGAAGGTTTTTTGCAGAATAGTCTCTATGAGTTACGCATGGCCTATGTGGAAGTTACCAACGCGCTGGCGCGCCCTCCACAGCCGGGGCAGGCTACAGGAACCGGTGGACGCTAAGATTTTGGACAGAACTTATAAGAGCGGGCAGGAACGGATAGGAATACGAACAGGACGATGAAGGCGACGCTCACTGTGCTGGGAAGCGGCACTTCAATGGGCGTGCCGACACTGGGTTGCGCTTGCGCAGTTTGCCGCTCCACCGATCCGCACGATAAGCGCACACGGCCCTCGGTGATGATCCAGTACGCCGACAAAGTCGTACTCATCGATACCACACCGGATTTTTACGTGCAGGCATTGCGCGAGCGCATCACTCGCGTGGATGCCGTTTTCTATACGCACAGCCACGCCGATCACATTCTGGGCATCGACGACCTTCGCCCTCTAAGCTACGCTTTGAAGCCGAACAAGCTGCCGCTCTATGCCCGGCCCGATGCGGCGGCGTTCCTGCGCAAAATGTTCAGTTACATTTTCGACGGAAATTACAAGTTCGGAGGATTGCCCCAGCTCGAACTGAACCCGATTGACGGGCCAGTAGAACTGTTCGGAGCGCGCTTTGAGCCGGTGCCGGTGATTCACGGCGAAAATCAGATTTACGGATATCGTTTTGGATCGGCCGCATACTTAACCGATCACAGCGAGATTCCGGAATCGTCGCTTCATCAATTGGAAGGTTTGGACGTGCTTTTTTTGGATGCGTTGCGGCATAAACCTCATCCTACGCATTCCACCGTCGACAATTCCCTGCGAATCGTGGAGCGGCTCAAACCTAAGCGGGCGTTCTTTACGCATATTTGCCACGACCTCGCGCATGAAGCGACGAACGCAACATTGCCAACTCAAGTGCGATTGAGCTATGACGGGATGAAACTGGAGTTTGAAATCTGAAGCCAGACGTCGGACCTAGGACTTCAGCCTTCGGATATGCCGCGATTGCGTAGACCTCGGAGAAAGTCCGAGGTCTGAGGTCCGACGTCTGGTTTACCATGCAGGTCTTTCGCAAACTCGACGATGTTCCCGCCGATTTCGGCGCTTCACTGGTTAGTGTGGGAAACTTTGACGGGGTACATCGCGCACACGCGCACGTACTTGGCGAAATTGTCGCGCGCGCCCGTGAGAGCGGCTTAAAAGCGATGGCAGTGACCTTCGAGCCGCACCCCGCACGCATTTTGCGTCCGGAATCAACTTTCAAGTTGCTCACTCCCACGCCCGACAAGTTGCGTCTGCTCGAAGCCACCGGTATCGATGCGGTTTTACTTCTTCCCTTCGGGCGTGATCTGTCACTGCTGACTCCACGACAGTTCGCCGAGCGCATCTTGAAGAAAAAATTGCGCGCCCGCGAAGTACACGAAGGCTACAACTTCCGTTTTGGCCACAAAGCTGCCGGCGACATCCGTCTGCTGGCCGAGTTGGGCCGCGAAATGGGTTTTGAAGTTGTGACCTACCCAGAGATGACTTTGCGCGGCGAAACTGTCTCCAGCAGCCGTATTCGGGAACTCCTCGTGCAGGGACGAGTAAGCCGGGCGCGGCACTTGTTGGCTCGCCCCTTCTGCGTATTGGGAATACCAGGGCGAGGGCGCGGTTACGGATCGAAATACACGGTGCCGACGATCAATCTTGCGCGCTACGAAGAACTTGTGCCCAAGGACGGCGTTTATATCACATGCACGCGCGTCGCGCAGGAACGATTTGAGTCGGTCACGAATGTCGGGAACCGTCCAACCTTCGGCGCGGATCTATTCGCCATCGAAACGCACCTGCTAAATTTCCACCCACTTGAAATAACGCCGGAGACGGAAGTAGAAATTTGTTTTCTCGACCGGATGCGGGATGAAATCAAATTTCCCTCGGTTGACGCGCTGCGGGAACAGATTGCTCTGGACGTGAATGAGGCGCGACGATATTTTCATCTGATGGGAAGGCTATCAAATTGACTTACCCACCCGCTCGAGGCTGCCCAGCATTACGCTGAATATGTTGGCGATGGCGTTGATAAGCATCTCCCTATTTTCAATATCGCTATTCCAGCGGCTCCACGAATGCGGATTCGCCCGCTTCTCTAACCCCGGACGGACGTTGCACGATTACGATTGCGGATAGAACCAGCACGATCCCCAAAGTTTGCATAGGCCGCAGTAACTCACCCAAAAACACAACGGCCAGCAGAATGGAAAATACTGGCTCCAGGCAACTGGCAATGATAGCCCGCGTGGGTTCGAGATATTGCAAGCCATGAAAGTAAAGCGAGAATGGACCCAGCACCGAAAGCATGGAAAAAACGAAAAGGAAAAACCATTCCGTGGACTCGTAATGCGCTGCCGCGATCTTCCATGGAGGATTCAGAAACACCCAGCAGAGTGAAGCAGAAAACAGCGTCCAAAGCAGAACCAGCCAGCGATCGTGACGGGCCAAAACACTGTGGGCGGCGACGTTGTAGAAGGCGAACGAGAAGGACGCCAGGAGAGCGGCGATGAAGCCATAGGAATCGAGCCGCAAGGCCAGACTCGCATCGCCGATGACACCGATCACCAGCACAATCCCCGCGACGGCGAGGACCACGGCCGCGATTTTTTGCAGAGACAGCTTTTGTTGCCCGCGAACCACAACATACAGCAGCACCCATACGGGCGCCGTGTATTGCACGATGATGGCGATGGCCACATTCGTCCGTTGAATTGCTACGTAGTAAAAATAATTGGATACCGCAACGCCCAGCGTGCCCAGCAGAAAGCATTGAATGAGATCCGTGGCCGGAAGCTTGATGCGCTGCCATCCACGAGCCGTCAACAAAATTGGCAGCAAGAGCAAAAAAGAAAATCCCGCCCGGGTTTGTGAAAGAATCAGCGGCTCGATGGAATGCGGCGAGGAGCCAAGCAAAGGCAGCCTGCCGGTGAAGACGGCGCGTCCCAAAACCGCCGAGACTCCCCAAAGAAAAGCCGCTGCCGCGATTAGGAAATATCCACGAAGGGGATGCGGTGCGGCCGAAGTTGCGTGCTGTCGGAATTTCATGCAATTACAACAATGGCCGCACAAGCAGAGGTAATCGAGATTAACTCAAGGGATCTGCATATTCGATTTCGGTCGTAATCTTCGCGGTCTTGCTGAGCATGGCTGAGACCGAGCAATACTTTCCTTCGGAAAGGCGAACCGCATCCTCCACCGCCTTGCGGGAAACTTTCCCGGCCACGCGATAAATGAGCCGAATGCCGGTGTAAACGGATGGAGGCTCGGGGGCTCGCTCCGCCTCTGCGCGAACTTCAAGGCTGGCCAAAGGCTCCCGTTTTTTCTTCAGGATGGACACCACGTCATATCCGGTGCACCCACAAAGACCAATGAGAACAAGCTCCATCGGGCTGTTGCCGCCGGTTTTGTCACCGTCGACGATGATGGAGTGACCGCTGTCGGCGACTCCTGTGAAGCGTTGATTCCCCAGCCAAACAGTTTTTGCGGAATTCATAATTGCGCTCTATCTCCGGTTATCGGTGCTCGGCTCCGGGTGAATCAGCACGCGAAAAATCTCCGGCGCTTGCTGTTTGAAGTGGATCTCCATCTCGGTTTGAATATCGTGCACGCGAGCGAGCGACAGCGTGTCGGGAAGCGTGCAGTGGCAGGAAACGTAGAGGCGTCCGCGCACGCGTTTTATGATCACATCGTGCATGTCGAGGACTTCCGGAAACTGCGCCGCCACGGCTTTCAATGTACGCTCCAGCGAAGCGTCGGCCACCAACGCTTCAGGCTTCTCAATTGTGGCCGGCTCGCTTTCAATGTGGGTAAGAATGTCGGCGATCTCCGGCAGGTCGCGGCGCATGCTGGCTTCGAGATCTGTGACTTCATCGTGCGCGCTTTTCAGAGTCATGCGCTCGTCGAGTTCGACATGCTGCTCCACATGCAACTGTCCAGCCAGCTCCTGTACGCTGATGTCGTGAACATTCAAATTATGACGCGTGGCCGCGGCGCGAATGCGGTCGAAAACGTTTTCCGAGCCTTGAGCGCGCGGCAACGGCTGCACGGTGACATCCGCGTTGGGCAGGATGCTTTGAACGGCGGAAGTCACAGCCTCGCCCAGTTGTTCCGAGCGCTGGAAAGTCAAGTTCCGCGCCAGGCCTACGGCCAGATCGGCGAAATAGCGATTGCCCGCCCGCCGTATGCGCACCCGATCCACTTCGAGTACTCCATCGACCCGCGAAACCGCGTCGGTGATTTGCGCACGGATCCCGGCGGGTGCAGCATCCAGCAATGCGTCGATGGTGCGCCGGGCCAGGCGCCAACTCACGAAAATAATTACGCCGGCGACAAAAAGAGCGGCGATGGGATCGGCATCGCGCAACCATTCGATGTGGTAAGTGTGGCCCAGGAATACGAGCAGCAGCCCCAAAACCACGACGCCGGCAGACCAGATGTCGGTTGAAAAATGCAGAGCATCGGCCTCCAGCGCCTGGCTGTCATACTTAACTGCAATGCGATTGAGAGCCCGCGACCTCCACCAGTCGAGAGCCATGGAGAACAGCATCACTGCGAAGGCTGCAAGCGATGGCTCGATCTCGATGCGCCGGAAGAACAGGCGGATGACGGCTTCGTATACAACCCACGCACATGTCAGCAGGAGCAATGTGGTCTCAACGAAAGCGGAGAAGTTTTCGACCTTGCCGTGACCATATTGGTGATCGGCATCAGCAGGTTTGTCGGAAACACTGACGGAGAAAAATGTGATGAGCGCGGCGATCAGATCGAGCGCGGAATGGGCCGCTTCGGAGAGAATGCCCAAGCTGCCGGTGGAAATGCCGACGACGATCTTCAACCCGGTAATGACGATCGCAACTAACACGGAGCGCCCAGCGGCTGCGCGCTTTTCCGTGCGTATCGATCCCGGCGAATAGACGGCGGAGTTCCCCGACATGCAGGAATTATCGCCGCTGAGCCCGGAACACGCCATGAAATTCGCGTGAAAATGAAGATCGCACAGCAATAGGCCACGGCAAACGCCGGCGGCGCGAGTTCAGGCGAACGAAGTCACCGTCGTGCCCACTCACGGCGTTGCTCAAAGAACTGAGGCCAAAGCATTGTGCAAGCGGTCCCGTGTGCTACGATTTCATGTTTGTATTTCTCTTTCTCAGCAATCAATCTTCTGATGGATCAATTTTGGAGGAATCTGCTTATGCGTAAGAGTTGGCTGGTGTGTGTTTTGTTGGGAACCGTAGCTTGGGGACAAGCTTCGCCGGGGACAGCGCCGCCGCCGGGCCCAGGGGCACAAGGCCCAGGTACAGTGGTAACGCCAAAGGCTGCCGCGCCACCAGACACAGCTGCTGCTGTGCCGCCCGATGCCCCAGTGCTTACCGTGAAGGGCGTTTGCCCCGCAGCGCCGAAGGCAGCGGTTGCAAAAACGGGCGCAGCCAAACCCGCCTCGACGGCGACCAAGGCTTCCCCGTCCGATTGCAAGACCGTTATCACCAAAGCCGAGTTTGAAAAGCTGGCTAGCGGCATCGCGCCCAACATGACCCCGCAATTGCGGCGTCAACTGGTCAGCGTGCTTCCTCGCTTGATCGCGATGTCGGATGCGGCCAAGAAAAAAGGCTTGGAAAAGAGTCCACGCTATGAAGAAACTTTGAAGTTCGCCAAAATGCAAATTCTGACCAACGAATTGCAAAGAAACATCCAGGAAGAAGCGGCGAAAGTTCCTCCGGCGGAGGTCGAGGCTTACTATAAAGAACATCCCGAAGGATACGAACAGTACAACCTGGACCGGCTCTTCGTTCCGCGGGCAAAGCAGCCCGAAACCGAGGCCAAAGACGCCGACAAAGAAGAGAAGCTGACGGAAGAGCAGCAAAAAACCAAAGAAGCGGACGACAAAAACAAAGAGGAGCAAGGCGAACAGGAGATGACCAAACTGGCCGACACACTGCGCGCCCGGGCAGCGGCTGGAGAAGATTTCATGAAGCTGCAGAAGGAAGCTTTTGAAGCAGCCGGAATGAAGATCGAGTCGCCCACTGTGAACTTGCCGAAATTGCGGCGCACCGGCTTGCCTCCCGCCCATGCCGCGGTGTTTGATTTGAAGCCGGGTGAAGTCTCCCAGGTAATCAGTGATTCCGGCGGGCACTACATCTACAAAGTAAACAGCAAGGAAGCGCTGCCTCTGGATCAAGTAAAGGATGAAATTCACAACACTTTGCAGAGCCAGCGCTCCAAGGCGGCAATGGATAAATACCAGAATTCATTCTCGGTGGAAACCAACGAGAAATATTTCGGTCCGCCGGGACCGGCAGGAACTGGAATGGCACCACCGCGGCGGATTCCTAATCCCCATGTAGCGCCGGGACCGGTGCAGCCATCGTCTCCTTCAAACCAGCCGCCAGCGGCACCGCAGACTCCGCCACCGGCCTCGAAACCTGACTGATGTCGAGTGCAAAACCTGTCGTTATTGTCACAGGAATCTCCGGTAACCTGGGCTCCAGGCTGCTGCCGTTGCTGGCCGATTATTCGGTGATCGGGGTGGATGTCAATCCACCCCGCACCGATATTTCCCTGCAATTCGAGCACATGGATCTGGGGCAGGAAGCTTGCACCCGAGTTCTCTTTGAACTTCTTCGTGACACGAAGCCTGCGGCCTTGATTCATTTGGCATTTGTTTTGGATCCGGTACGCAGCGGCGTGCTCGATGCCGAGCGCATGTGGCAGATCAACGTGGCGGGTACGGCGCGGGTGATGGAAGCGATCACTGAGGCCAACCGCATCGCCGACGATGGGATCAAGCAATTTGTTTTCCCCAGCAGCGTCGCCGCTTACGGTCCGAATTTACCGGCTCCCGCCTCGGAGGATTCAGCCTTGGCGGCTCACACGCTGCCCTACGCGGTTCATAAGAAACAATCCGATGAAGTGGTGCAGCAGCGATCTCCCTCACTGCGCGGCTGCAGCGCTTATATTCTGCGTCCGCATATTTTTGCCGGCGCGACCGTGGAAAATTACATGATGGGGGCGTTTCGCGGCACGCCCAACGGCAGCAGCGCCCGTGCGGAAAAAATGCGGCTCGCGGGAAAGCGCCTGCCATGCATGTTGCCTCGCGGCCAGCAATATCTCGACAACAAGATCCAGTTTGTCCATGTCGATGACATGGCGCGGCTCATCGCGCACATTCTGCACCGAGAGCCGGAAATGCAACGGCTGACCGTGCTTAACGTTGCCGGGCGCGGTGAGCCATTGACTTTCGCCCGCTGCATCGAAGTCGCGAAAGCGAAGTTGCTGCGAGTGCCTGGCCAATGGTCGATGCAACTGGCGCTGAAATTGTTGTGGCAGCAGAAAATTTCCGCCATTCCTCCCGAAGCCGTTCCCTACATGACAGGCGAATACATTATGAATACCGACCGCCTGCGCAGCTTTCTCGGGAACGAATATGAGAGCGTGATCCGCTATACCATTGCGGACGCCTTTGCCGACAGCTTCAATGCCCCCGCTTCGGCGCAAACTGCCGCGGGATAGAGCACTAGCAATTGATTGCGCCTTCTGCTGGACTCCATCTTAAGAATTTGATAGCTCCCTACTTAGGCGAGCGCGGAAGAGTTTGCCTGTTCCTTTCTCCGAAGCGGTAGTGCTTCAGGCGCAATTGTTCCAATTTTTCGTCGGCGCAGCATTGCATCCAGAGACCATCGTCCAGGTCCGTTCACCAGCAAAAAAATTACCGTCAGCAATTGCGCATAGTCCGATCGGATTTCGTGCAGGACGGCCCAGGCTCCAATGCGCGGCGGCGCCGGCGGTAGAGGCAGAGGCGATGTCCCGAGATAAAGAGAAATCTTGGTTGAGAGAATTGCAACAATCATCTCGATGACGAATGGAATCGCGATTAATCGAGTCAAAAGACCCGAAAGCAATAACAGTCCTCCACCGATCTCAAGACAGGCGACAAAGTTTGCGGTGAAGTGTGGCAGGGGCATCCCCAACTTGGTGAAGCGTCCGACGCCCTGGTTCACGTAGACGAATTTCAGAATGCCCTCCCACAAGAAGACGCCTCCGGCCATCAACCTCAAAAGCAGAATGGATGCAGGACCGTCGGCGGGCGGATCGGTAAGCCAGTCAAAAAGATTTTTCATGATTTTCTCCGGTGTATTCCATCATTGTTGTTTTTGCTGTGTGGTTGCGTTTGCCACATCTGGATAACAGGAGAACCCGGAATTTATTCCCGCAATTATTTGCCGCGCACGAGGGAATAAATTAGCTTGTAGCTGGTTTACATATGAAGGGACCGGATCAGCGCTTGCCTGCCACAACATTTGAAGACCTGGCTATGCCGCTGTTCGATCAGCTTTACAACTTCGCGCACTGGCTGGCACAGAACACACCGGAAGCTGAGGATCTGGTTCAGGAAACCTACGCCAAGGCCCTGAGAGGATTTTCGTCGTATCAACAGGGCACTAATTTTCGCGCCTGGATGTACAGGATTCTGCGGAATTCATTTTTGAATTCGCGGACCGGACTCAAGACGATGGTAGCTCTCGATGAGGACGGGATTGACGAATCGCTGCCCGCGGAAACCGCCACGCCCGAGAGCATTTTTATTGAACACTCAGAAAAAAATACAGTACACGTGACGCTGGAGAAACTGCCTGTGCACTTGCGTGAGATATTGCTGCTCTGCGAGGTCGAGGAAATGTCTTATCAGGAGATCTCCGAGACTTTGGCGATTCCGATAGGGACGGTGATGTCTCGTCTGTTTCGGGCGCGGAAGGCATTGCGTGAATTGTTACAACAGAGTTTACTCCTGGGCTCTGTAACTGAGAGTAGCCGCGGAGGGCGCGATGGCAGTTGACCCATGGGCGGACAAGCTGGACGCTTACCTGGATGGCGAGCTGGCCCCGAGTGATGCAGTAGCGATGGCAGGACACTTGCGGGTTTGTCCCGACTGTACTGCGGCGGCATTGCAGCATGCGCAACTTAAGCTGGTGGTGCGCACTTCAGGCAAGCGTTATGAGCCTGACTCTCAACTGCGAAACAAGATCGCCAAAATAATACGTGGAAAAACACAATCTAGTTCCGGCTGGAGACATTTCGGCTGGCAGTGGCGATTCGCCGCCTTGGCGGCATTGATCGTTCTCGTAGCCGGAGCAGTAATAAACTCGCGTTTGCTGAGCGAGCGCGCAGTTCGCCGGCAGGTCTACAGCGAGTTGGCCGATCTTCACGTGGCTACGCTGGCCAGTTCCACTCCAGTCGATGTGCTGTCGTCCGACAGGCATACCGTCAAACCGTGGTTCCAGGGCAAGATTCCGTTTACCTTCAATCTTCCAGAACTTCAGGGAACCGAGTTCACATTGCTTGGTGGCAGAGTTACATATCTTCGGCAGACGCCGGGAGCGCAACTGATTTTTCGGACACGCCAGCACGATATCTCGGCTTTCATTTTTCCCGAGGCCAGCGGCGCAGCCGCCGGCTTGCCGTCCGAAACGGGAAGTCAGTTGTCATTCGACGTGGAAACCTGGGAGCAAAATGGTCTTCGTTATTTCTTGATTGGAGACGTAAATCATAACGATATTCGAGCTTTGAGCAAACTGTTGCGCGACGCCGGATAGTCGATTCACGATTTCTTTGCTCGATACAAACCTGCGATTCCGAATGTGTAAGGTTCCCACGAAGCTTCCGCGAATCCTGCATGCTGCATGCGGTCCAGCATTTCTTGCGGCGCGGGGAAACGTTCGACCGAAGCAGGAAGATATTCGTAAGGGCCGCGCACACCGGAAATCATGGTGCCTACTGCAGGCAGAACGCGTTTAAAATATAGCCGATACACTTGCCCGACGATTCCATCAGGCTCGCCGAAATCGAGGATGCCGCATTCGCCTCCGGGACGCAGGACGCGGACAATCTCGCGCAGTCCGGCGTCGTAGTCGGCTAAATTACGGAAGCCGAAGGCCGAAGTGACGAGATCGAACCGCGCATCGGAAAAAGGAAGATTCAAGGCGTCTGCTTCGATCCAGTCCGGTGCTGTGCGATTTCCAGCGTCAGGGGCCAAAGCCCGGACTTCTCCTATAGCTCTATTGGCACGACTGAAGTCGTGCCCTTCCCGATCTTCCCCTACCCGATCGTGCCGTTCCTCATCTTGCCTTTGCGAGCTTGCGTAAGACTTCTTGCGGGCGCGCTCCAACATGGCATGAGAGAAGTCGGCGCCCAGAATTCGCGGATGAGACTTTTCTGCCTGCTTCTCGAGAGCGAACGTCATGTCGCCTGTGCCACAACAGAGATCGAGAATGCGAGATTCCGGCCGCGAAAGAATCGCCTGAAAAGTTCGCGCCGTTCGTCGCCACCACAGGCGATCGATGTTGAACGAAAGCAGATGATTCGCGAGGTCGTAGCGTGGAGCGATTGCGGTGAACATGCCGCGAACGGCTCGGGCGGCGGATGCAGTGTCGGTTGTGCCCTGCGGCGCGGCGCCTGCGATTGCAGGCTTCGCTTCTGAACCGGTCGCGATCACTTTCCCCACATCCATCCGCCACGCGAGAGGCGGCGCAATTCCTCGACCGCATCAATGATGGCGGCTTCGGGGACGTCATTGGCCACTTCGACCTTGCCGATTTCGCGCGGTAGGACGAAATGGACAATGCCGTCTTTCGTTTTCTTATCCGTGCTCAACCTCGCAAGAATCTTGCGAGGAGCGACGTTCACTTCGGGGAGACGTCCTAGGCTGAGTACTGCGTCGGCGATGCGGCCTGCGGTCACACTGTCTGTACGTCCGACTTTCAACGCGATGTTTGTGGCCGCAATCATTCCCCATGCGACAGCTTCGCCGTGAAGCAATTTGCCGTAGCCGGTTTCGGCTTCGAGCGCGTGGCCGATTGTATGGCCCAAATTCAGAACGCGGCGCAAGCCGCCTTCTTGTTCGTCCGCGGAAACTACTTCGGCTTTCAACTTCACCGACTGCGCGATGAGCGCTTCGACTTCCATCGGATCGCGCTTGAGAATCTCCGCGCGTTTTTGTTCGAAGCGCACGAATAAATCCACGTCGCCGATGATGCCGCACTTCAGAGCTTCGTAAAGTCCGGCGCGAAATTCCCGCGGCGGAAGCGTCTTCAACACCGTGGGGTCGATCAACACGACGCGCGGGTGATAGAAAGTTCCGAGCAGATTCTTCCCTGCTTTGAGATTCACGGCTGTTTTGCCGCCTATCGAAGCGTCTACTTGCGCAAGGACCGTGGTGGGAACCTGCACGAACTCGACGCCGCGCATGTAGACCGAAGCCAGCATTCCGCCCACGTCGCCAACTACGCCGCCGCCCAGCGCGATGATGACCGTCTTGCGATCCGCGCCGAGGCGGGCCAGCTTTTCCGCCAGCGCTTCAACCGTGGCCAGCTTTTTCGCCATTTCGCCGTCGGGCATGAGCAAGACTTGCGGCTTAAAGCCTGCGGCGGTCAGCGAGCGGATGAATTTCGCTCCCCAGCGTTTGCGCACCGGAGCGACTGTGAGCACAAAAATGCGGCTGGCCTGGGGCAGTAACTCGCCAAGCAGTGTGCCCGCCCGTGTCAGCAAACCATTTTCTATGCGCGCCTGATAGGGCCGCGGCGTCACATGAATCGTCACTTGCGCCATTGCGTTTCCATAATAGCGTAAGGACATTGCAGACGTGGAATCTGGCTCAGATTTATGAGTTTGCTAGGTACGCATGAATGCATGCCTGATACGCTGGTGCTGTCGTCAAGCTAGCACTCTCACGAAGATAACCCGTTAGCCGTGTGCGACCGGGTACAATTTCGCGTCTGCATTGTTTGGAAGGAGATGTCGATGATATCCCGACGTAGTTTTATGGCCGCACTGTCGGCCTTTCCGGTCTCGCGTTTGTTGGGTTCGAGTGCATTGGCTGCAGCGGTGCAGCCAGCTCTTTCAACTCCAGCGGCTGCATCTTCCGCTGCTGAGGATATGACCCAGTACGTGAAGATCGCAATCGGGACAGGAGGTCATGGGCACACCTACCCCGGCGCCACCGTTCCTTTTGGCATGGTGCAACTCAGTCCTGACACCTACAACGACGGTTGGGACTGGTGCTCCGGCTATCACTATTCCGACAGCTCGATCATGGGTTTCAGCCATACGCATTTGAGCGGCACGGGCGCCTCTGACATGCTGGATTTTCTGCTCATGCCAGGCACTGGCCCAGCGAAGACGGTTCCCGGCCTGCGACAGAATCCGGGCGAAGGTTACAGGTCGCGCTTCAGTCATGAAGAGGAGACTGCCGAGCCCGGCTACTACTCCGTGAGGCTACGCGACTATGACATCCGCGCAGAACTGAGTGCGACCGAACGCGCGGGCCTCCATCGGTACACATTTCCCAAGAGCGACAGCAGCCACTTCATTCTCGATCTCGTCCATTCTTCCGGGAACACGCCGGTTTTGTGGGCAAATCTCAAGATTGTGGGACAAGACACAATTATGGGTGGACGCTGCATGAAAGGCTGGGCTCCGGGCCGCGAAATCTATTTCGCCATGCAGTTCTCCAAGCCGTTTGTATCGTCCGAAATTGTCTCCGAAGAAAAGCGGTTGGATTCGGACGTGCGCGACGCGAAGGGAACCTCGCTGAAGTGTCTGGTGCATTTCAAGACTACGGAAAGCGAAGTGATTTTGGTCAAGACCGGTCTGTCCGGAGTAAGCGCTGAGGCTGCGCGGAAAAATCTGGAAGCTGAGATTCCGGGTTGGGATTTTGCCAAGGTGCGGCGCGACGCTCATGTGGCGTGGAGCAGGAATCTCTCGCGGATCAAAATTACGACATCGAACGCCAGACACAAAAGGATTTTCTACACGGGCCTCTATCACATGATGGTGGCGCCGACTTTATTTGACGATGTTGACGGCCATTACCGCGGCATGGACGGCAAGGTTCATCAACTCCCGACCGGCCTGCATAACTACAGCACCTTCTCGTTGTGGGATACGTATCGCGCCGCGCATCCGATGTATACGCTGTGCCTGGCTGAACGCGTGCCGGACTTCGTCAATTGCATCATTCGCATGGCGCAGCAAAGTCCCGATGGCGTGCCGGTGTGGCCGTTGCAAGCGAAAGAAACGGGATGCATGACTGGTTATCATTCGAGTTCCGTGGTGGCCGAAGCGCATACCAAGGGCTTCAAAGGGATCAATTTTAGCGAGGCTTATACCGCATTCAAAAAGCGCGCCATGGACGATGACTACAGAGGTCTCAGCTACTACCGCAAGCTGGGCTACATTCCTTGCGAGCAAGAAGAAGAATCAGTGAGCAAAACCATGGAATACGCCTACGATGACTGGGCCGTGGCTCATATTGCGCAGGCTGCGGGCGATCTCGATGGCTCTAAACTTCTGATCGAACGTTCAAGGAATTACAAAAATCTTTTCGATGCCAACTCCGGTTTCATGCGGCCGCGATTGGAAAACGGCCAGTGGGCGGAACCTTTCGATGCGACGGAAATGGGCCACTCCAAAAAGTGGCGGGATTACACGGAGTCGGATCCCTGGGAAACGACTTTTACCGTCCAGCACGACCCGGCCGGTTTAATCAAAATCCTGGGCGGTCCTCAGGCATTCGTTGACAAACTGGACGCATTATTTACAACCAGTTCACAGTTGCCCCCCGATGCGCCACCCGACATTGCCGGAATGGTGGGTCAATATGCGCATGGTAATGAACCGTGCCATCACATGGCCTACCTCTACTGTTATGCGGAAGCCGCGCACAAGACGCAGGATCGAGTACGCAAACTTCTTGATCTGGAATACGACGATCAACCAGACGGACTGGCTGGCAATGAAGACTGCGGGCAAATGTCTGCGTGGTATGTGATCAGCTCGCTTGGTTTCTATGCGGTTGATCCGGTCAGTGGCAATTACGTGTTTGGCACGCCGCTGTTCGATCGGGCAGAGGTCGAATTGGAGAATGGCAAAACGTTGGTGGTCGAGGCGAAACGGAATTCTCCGGATGACCGGTATATTAAATCCGTGTTGTTCGATGGCAAACCGTACACCAAATTGTGGTTCCGCCATGCCGACATCACGAACGGCGCGACCATCGTCTTCACGCTGAGCAGCAACCCCAATGAACAATTCGGTTCCGAGGAAAGCGCGATGCCGCCTTCATTGAGCATATGACTCGCTATAGATCTCGCCGCTAAGGCGTGTTTGCGACCACATGCCACAATTGTGGATTGGACTTCCTCCCGCAAAGTCGTTCAGAAGAGATTAGTCGGTCCGAAAGGAAAGCTATTCGACTGCTCTTCGCGCGGGCGGGACTCTACCGCGCGGGCTGACTTTCTATTAGCGGCTTTCATTCCGCCTCTCTGCCCGATGCCGTAATTGACACCAGCAGCACTGCCGCCAGTATGAGCAGCGTCCACAGAGTCGAGACGCGGTAGTAGTCCGCGACCAGCATCTTCAGGCCCACCAGCACCAGCACAATCGCAAGGCCGTAGTGGAGATAGCGGAAGGTTTTCATGAGGCCAGACAGCGCAGAATACATGGAGCGCAGGCCCATGATGGCGAAGACGTTGGAGGTGTAAACGATGAAGGTGTTGAGCGTAACGGCAAGGACCGCGGGGATGGAATCAACAGCGAACAGAAGGTCGGAGGTTTCGATGACAATCAGGACCAGCAGCAGCGGGGTGGCGCAAAGTGCGGTCGCGTCGCCGCAACCGCCGCGCACGAAAAACTTTCCTGCGTCATAGTTCTCCGTCACCGGCATCCATCGGCGCAGCGCCATCACCAGAGGATTTTTGGCGGGATCGACTTGATGCGCGCCGGCGAAGAACAGGCGCGCTCCGCTGTAGATGAGAAGAATGCCGAAGCCGTAGAGAATCCAGTGGAAGCGTTGGATGAGACTGACACCCACGAGGATGAAGATGCCGCGCATGACCATGGCGCCGACGATTCCCCAGAACAATACGCGATGCTGATGCTCTTCAGGGACGGTGAAGTAGCGGAAGACCAGAAGAAAGACGAAGAGGTTGTCGACGCTGAGAGAGAGTTCGAGAACGTAGCCGGTGATGAAGTCGAGCGCGATCGTGCGGCCTTGCCAGAAGTAAATGATGGCGGCAAAGGCAAACGCCAGTGCAATCCACAGAGCGCTCCATCGTAAAGCTTGCGCGGGCCGCACGACGCGGCCTTTGCGGTGGAACAGCTTGAGGTCCGCCACCAACATGGCCAGCGCGAAGAGATTAAAGAGAATCCAGAATAGGAGCAAAGTTTCAAGGCTTCAGAGTTTCAAAGTTTCGGCGGCTTGAATCAAATCGTCGCCGTGAATCTTGTGCACTCATCACTTTGGAGGAATCGGGTCCATTTTGTCGAGGATGCGGATTGTTTCCAGGATGACGGTGCCCGTGATCTCCAGGCTCTTGGGGCTCACCTTGTCGACGGTGTCCTGCGGCGTGTGCCAGAACACATTGTTGTAGCCGTAAGTGAAGTCGATCAGATCGGCGGAAGGTATGCCTTTTTCCATGAAGGGTAGATGATCATCCTCCATTCCCTCGGCGCGGGCAAAGAAGTGCGACTGATATCCCAGGCGGCCCGCGGCCTGATAAACAACCGCCTCCAGCCATGGCGTTGACGCCAGGTCGTGCTCAATATTGAGGTCGGCATCACCGATCATATCGGCGAGCAAGAACGCCTTCACCTTCTTGAAAGTTCCGTCTTCCTGCCACTTCTGTGCGATGTGGCGGATACCGTAAAGAGCATCGTCGAGAAAAGGCATCTCGGTGTCGGGCTTGATGGATTCTTCCGCATCATCCCATACCAGCCAGACGCTGTAGCCGTCATTCGTTTTCCCGCGCAATTGATTGGCAATCTCAAGCAGCAGGGCGCTGGAAGAACCGCCATCGTTTGCGCCCACGTAAGGCGTATTTCGCAAAGGATAATTCGTGTCGTAGTGGCTGGCCACGACGACGATGCCGTCTTTCGTCCCCGGAAATTTCGCAATGATGTTGCGCACAGGAAATTTGCCTTCCGGAGTATCGGTGGTGAAATTATCCTGTTCGACCGTGTCGCCCTTGAGGCGAGAGAGAAGATAGTCTTCGACTTTCTTGTGGTTTTCGCTTCCGATGGGCCGCGGACCGAACTTTACGATGTCTTTCACGTACTGCATGGCGCGGTCGCCTTCGAACGTGGGCGGCGCGCCTTGATCGGGAGGCAGAGTCAGCGTTGGCAGTTCCGTGTTGTCGGGCTTAACCGAGACCTGCGGCGCGGCCGCTCCTTTCGCTTGCGCCGTGTTTTTGTCGCGGTCGCAAGCAGCATTGATGCAGGTAAGAGCCAGCAATACGGCGAGCGCGTGAGAGGCGTGGTTAAACAAAATTTTTCCCTCGCTGTGACAATCTCGTACGCACAAGCTACGAGGCCCGTTTCTCTTTTCGCGCCTGGCGCTGTTTCGGATGAACGATCCATGCTACACCGATGCTGAATACATAGAGCAAAATCATAGGCGCGGCAAAGACGCACATGTTCACGATGTCGGGCGTCGGGGTCACGATGGCGGCGATGACGAAGATCACGAGAATCGCGTAGCGAAAATTCTTCCACATGAACTTGGCCGTAATGATGCCCATTAACGCCAGGAAGAAAACCAGAATCGGCATCTCAAAGATCAGGCCCATGCCGAGAATGATGCTGAGAAACAGCGACGTATATTCCCCGATCGTGATCATCGGCTGGAACTGGCGGCCGAAGTGGATGAGAAATTCCAGCGCGCGCGGATAGACAATCTTGTAGCCGAAGTATCCGCCAGTAACGAACAGGGCAATCGTCGAAACCATGAATGGCACTGCGTAGCGCTTTTCGTTGCGGTAGAGGCCGGGTGAGATGAACATCCACACTTGATAGAGCACGAACGGAGAAGTCAGGAATAATCCCGCCAGAGCGGCGATCTTTAGATACAGATTAAAAGGCTCGGTGGGATTGAGGTAGACCAGCTTTTCCGACAGGCCGTTGGCGCGGAGCACGTCCATGATCGGACGCTGCATGACGCCGTAGATGGCTTCAACTTTCCACCAGCAGGCTCCGAAACCCACGGCCACGGCGATCAGACTGTAGACGACGCGCTTGCGCAATTCCTCGAGGTGATCGAGAAAGCCCATGGTCTGCATGGGCTCCGGCTGGTCTTGATCCTTGCCTTGATCTTCGCCGCCTACCGGCTCAGGCATGAGATTCCTGCGCGGAATGGGTCTTATCGGAATCGGTCACGGCGTCGCTTATCGGTGCGACTTCGATCTCTGCGGCTTCACGCAGCGGAGTTGATGCACTTGTATTTTCGTGAGTGTTGGAGTCTTCAATCAATGGCGCGGCCAGGGTGGCAGAAGGCTCGGGAGTTGCCTGTTCAGCGCCCACAGAATCGCTGCCCGTGGAAGTCAAGCTGCGGCTGGCGGTTCCTTCCGGAGCTAGGCCTTCCGTAGTATGGCTGTCTCCAGCCCAGCTTGATGAACTCAAAGTAGGGGTCAGAATCTGCGGCTTCGCGGTGTCAAGGTGCGAGATTTCCTGCTCGATCTGCGCCTTGAATTCGTTGGAGGCACGTTTGAACTCATTCAGGTACTTGCCCACCGTCCGTGCAATCTCCGGCAACTTCTTGGGCCCAAAGATGATGAGGGCCAGGAAGAACATGAAGATGGTCTCGCCAAAACTCATTCGGTCATCATAGTGCAGGAGCGTCAGAAGCGGCAATTGCGGTGACAAAGAGTTGACAATGCTTCCGGCTCGACTCTGGGCATAACTCGACGCCGGGCTTAATAAGATGTTGCGGCCATGCAATTCTGGTTCGCACGCGGCAGCGACGTTAGCATTCGCGAACAACTGGTGACGCAGATCGTGCTCGGCATTCTGAGTGATGACCTTGCGCCCGGCCAGCGTCTCCCAAGCACGCGCGAACTGGCGCGGCGATTCAAGCTGCATCCCAACACGATCAGCGCTGGATACCGGCAATTGCAGCGAGAACGCTGGGTGGAGATGCGGCGCGGCAGCGGCGTATATGTCGCTGCCCGCAAACCGGAGGCACAACTTTCATCTGCCGTCGCGTTAGACCAGATGATTGCGGTTCTGTTTCGCTCGGCGCGGACGTCTGGCGTTTCGCTGCCCGCGCTCAGTTCGCGCCTGCGACAATGGCTGGAGTTGCAACGACCCGATCATTTCCTGCTGATCGAACCGGACGAAGAGCTACGCGGCATTCTGGCAGCAGAAATAATGCAGGCTGTGAAGTTTCCTGTCATCGCTTGCGGCCTCGAAGAATGCCGCCAGCATGCGGAGGGAGGAATCCCGGTGCTGCTGCCTAACCGCGCGGCGGCGGTACGGCAATTGCTGCCTGAGGGAACGGAACTGGTTACGCTGCAAATTCGCTCTGTGCCGTCTTCTTTGGGAGAATGGCTGCCCGCGCCATCGGGCACTCTGGTGGGTGTCGCTTCGCGCTGGCCGGAATTCTTGAAAGTGGCGCGTGCCGTTTTGAATGCTGCCGGTTTCCATCCTGACAGCCTGATCTTTTGTGATGCGCGAGACGCCAACTGGCAGCGAGGTTTGAAAGCAACCGCCGCTGTGGTGTGCGATACCGTCACTGCGGGCGAACTGCCTGCAGGATGCCGAGCGATTCCCTTCTCTCTGCTATCCCAATCCTCTATTGACGAACTCCGACGTTTCGCTGAATTCGTGAACGAACCTCTCGTCCCATCCTTGTGACACTCGCGAAAGTGCAACAAGGGTGCAGCCGCGCTCTGAAGATCATCGCTAGGATGCGCGCATGAGACACACACACAAATTTTCTCTCCTGCTCGCATCAATTCTGCTGGCATCGGCTGCGCTGGCACAAACCAACAATTCGTCGGATTCGGACGCGCTCCCCGAGGTCGATTCCATGGCGGCCGCGCGAGTTCGATACGCACGTATCGCACAAGATAGCAGCAACAACGGCACACTCGCCCAGTTTTCCCAACCAGGACAAAGGCCGCGTTTTCCGCAGCACCCTGTATATCCGCGACAACAAACCTACCAGACACCGTGGATGGATCATGGCAATGCCCGGCATGCCGTAATAGGGGCGGCCATCGGCTTCGGAATTGGAGCAGCTTTGGGCGCATCCCACAGCGCCCACAACGGGACCCCGGTCGGAGGCGGAGTGCTAATCGGAGGCGGGCTCTTTGGATTTATCGGCGGGGCTATTGGCTCCGGCCTTGGCGGCTCCCATCCGTTCGCGCATCGCACGAGAGGCCTTCCAATGCCCGGGTCCGAAGATGAGGAAGCGAATCGGGGCGCGAAGGCCGGTGAGCCCGGTGCCAGGAGTAACTCTGCTGCGCGGGCGGCCTCAGGGACACCTCCGTCGCTGGGATCATCCGTTGATGTTCGGGTCTTCGCGTCACGTTCGTCAACGATGCCGTTAGTCGACTTCTCTTTTCAGAACTAGCAATTTTTCCAACTGTTGATGTGATCTGCGCTAGTCTGACGACTCCTGGATGCGGTCACTCTCAACCTTCATGGTGCAAGGAGAAAACAATATGCGTCACTGGTTCGCGATGGTTTTGGCCGTGATGTACAGCCTTCCCTGCTTTGCGCAGGATGCTACGAAGGCGGAGATTTTTGCCGGGTATTCGTATGGAAATTACGAGCTGTCTGCCGGGACCGCTCCCATCTCGCTTTCAACTGCCGGCATCAGTACGACTATGGTCTCCGGCGCTCCGAGCGCACGCATGGGCCTCAGCGGATGGAACAGTTCAGCAACGGTCAACATAAACCGCTGGTTCGGCTTCGCAACCGACTTTAGCGGCTATTACAGCGGCTCGTCGGTCTCGGTCACACAGACGGAAACGTTAACTCCCTGCACGGGCTGCGGCACGGAGACGAATACCACAGTGAACACGTTCGCAAGTCCCAAGATCCACAACTTTCTTTTCGGCCCGCAGTTTTCCTACCCCGCGGGGAAAATCAGGCCATTTGCCCAATTCCTTGTTGGTGGAGAACATGTTGATGTGATGAGATTGGTGACCGCAACGAATTCAGGCGGCATCATCGCTATCGGGACGAACATTCTGCCGGGCCGCGTTGCAGAAACCGGATTTGCCATGGCGCTCGGCGGCGGAGCGGACTATTCGATCAAGCGCAAGCTAGCCTGGAGGATTCAGGCGGATTATTTGACCAGTCAGGCCGGCCTGGCGCAGAACCATGTGCGCATATCCACAGGGCTGGTGTGGCGGGTAGGAAACTAAGGCGGTTTTTCATCACTTTCTTGAACGGTTCTCGTGCCTGTAAAAGGCAGGTTACCCTTGGTAACCATCGCGGCTCTGGCGCATCTAACCTAGTGCTATACTTTTGCTATCCAGCGCGCTGGCTGGGCACCCCTTTTTGCCCGATCTGCGCCCTCAATCGAAGGAATATCCAAGATGGCACGTAGTTCACGCCGGTCACTCTTCCTGGTAGTTTTTTTTCTTCTGCTTTGCGGCTTTCTGGGTATTGTGTTTGCCCAGCGGAGCGGACAGCAGTCGTCGATCACCGGCGACTCTGACGTCAAGGACAGCCTCAAGCAATTCACCGACGTGTACTCGCTGGTCGAGGACAACTACGCCGAGCCGGTCAATGCGGACAAAGCCATCTATAACGGGGCGATTCCCGGCATGTTGCACGCGCTCGACCCGCACTCGAATTTCTTCGATCCCAAATCTTACGCGCTGATGCGCGAAGACCAGCGCGGTAAATATTACGGCGTGGGCATGACAGTTGGTCCGCGCAACAATAAAGTCATTGTGATCTTTCCCTTCGTCGGGACACCCGCTTACAAGGCTGGCATTCATCCCGGCGACGTGATCATCGCCGTTGACGGCAAGTCGACCGAGAACATGAGCACGGGCGATGTTGCCGATCTGCTCAAAGGGCCCAAGGGGACGACAGTTCACATCAGCATTTCGCGCGAAGGCGTGGAAAAGCCGATGGAGTTCACGCTGGTGCGCGATGAGATTCCGCGCTACAGCGTTGACGTTCATTTCATGATCAAGCCGGGCATCGGCTACATGCACGTGAACGGCTTCAACGAAACCACGGAGCACGAAGTTTCCGACGCGCTCGATCAAATGGGCGATTTGAAAGGATTGATTCTTGATCTGCGCGGCAATCCCGGCGGACTATTGAGTGAAGGCGTGGGCGTGGCTGACAAGTTCTTGAAGAAAGGTCAGCTCATCGTTTCGCACCATGGACGGGCATCGGCGGAAAAACGGTACGTAGCGCAGCATGGCAATGGCGGCAGGGATTATCCGATTGTTGTGCTCGTGAACCGGCTTACGGCATCGGCTGCGGAAATTGTCTCGGGCGCGATTCAGGATCATGACCGCGGGTTGATTGCCGGTGAAGTGACGTTCGGCAAAGGGTTGGTGCAAACGGTGTATCCGTTATCGGAAAATACCGGGCTGGCGCTGACTACCGCGCACTACTACACCCCCAGTGGACGCTTGATTCAGCGCGACTACAGCAATATTTCGCTTTACGATTATTACTATGGCCGCGACACCGCCGATAACCCGAGCACGGCAGGCCGCGAAGTGAAGCTCACTGACAGCGGACGCACGGTATACGGTGGCGGCGGAATCACTCCGGACGTACCCATCTCCAACGTCAAGAGCAATCACTTCCAGGACACGCTGTTGCAACACTATGCGTTCTTCAACTTCGCCAAACGCTACGTGGTGTCGCATCATCCGACGAAGAGCTTCGATGTCGACGATGCGACGTTCCAGGATTTCCGCAAGTCGCTGGACGAGGCCAACATTCCTTACACGCAGGCCGAGTTGATGGACAACAACGACTGGATTCGCTCGAACATCAAAGCGGAGATTTTTGTCGATGCCTTCGGACAGGATGAAGGCATGAAGGTTCGCGCCGAGGCTGATCCGGAAATCATCAAGGGGCTTGAGCTTTTGCCGCAGGCCAAGGCTCTGGCCGATAACGCTAAGAAGATTGTGGCCGAGCATAATGCGGCTCCGGCGTTTAATCGCTAAACAGCGGCGTGATATGCGAGGCCCGGAAGCGATTCCGGGCCTTATTTTTCAGCGGCTTATCTGCAATTCTTCGAGTAGACAGTTACATTGACTTCGCGCCTTTTCCGTGTGAAAATTCGCCTATCGGCAGCTTGCTGTTATAGACAAGCTGCCGGAGACATTCAGGAGTAAGATTATTCCCCAGCGCTTGGTTCTGGGCTGTGCGGTGCTTCTGGCCTGCGCCGCAGGATGGATGGACCTGCGGAGCCGCCGCATCCCCAACTGGCTCACCGTGCCGGGACTTTTGCTGGGAATCGCGCTGAGGGCTGCGACCGGAGGCTGGCCTGGTTTGAAAAGTTCCCTACTGGGCGCGGGACTAGGTTTGCTGCTGCTCCTTCCGTTCGTTCTGTTGAAAGCCCTCGGCGCGGGAGACTGGAAATTAGCCGGAGCGCTGGGAGCATTCGTTGGTCCGGGCGTCCTGACGGATTTGCTTTTGGCGTCGGTTTTTGTCGCAGGACTGATGGCGTTGGGATTGATTATTTACAAGCGGCGTTTCGGTGAAACCATGCGCAACCTGGCACATCTGGTGGCGTCGTTGTTCTCGCTGCGCATGCCGGGGCCGGAGGTTTCACTGGATAATCCGCGGTCGCTGAAAGTTCCTTACGGAGTCGCGCTGGCCTTGACAGTCGCGGCATATGGAGCCGGTCACATGTGGGGAGCAGGATAGTATGTTCCATCGAGTCGCCCGGAAACTTTCCTCTTTAGCGCGCGAGACTCGCGGCCAGGAGCTGGCCGAGGCCGCCGTGGTGCTGCCTCTGGTGTTCATGGTGCTGATCGGAATCTTCTGGTTCGGCCAGGCCTTCAGAATATACGGAACGCTGGCGCAAGCGGCGAGAGTAGGAGCGCGGGCTGCGGCGGACCCGGCGTGCAGTACTTGCGTCTCTGCCGTCACTCCGGGAACAAATGCGTGTAACGCGGTTCAGGCGACTTTCAAGGCAGCGAATCTGGACATTACGAAGGTTGCCCACCCAAATCCACTTCCCGCGCCAATCTCCTGTGATACTGGCAAGGCGGTGGGAGGTTGTGACCCGAGTCCGTGCAATATCTGCGTGCAATCGGGAGTTCAACTGTCGTCAACGGCGGGCACAAGCGCTGCCGGTGTGTGTGGCGTCTCGGTAACTTTTCAATATCCCTACCAGTTTTGGTTTCCGGGCACGTCGCTGAACAATCAAGTCCTTCAACTGCAAGGCTCCTCCGAAATGAGGTTAGAGACACATTGATTTCTACACTGCACCACGGTCGGGCAATGTCGCGACTTTGGACTAACGATTCCGCATCGCAGATGGTGGAGTTCGCCGTTTCGCTGCCGCTGCTGATCGTCCTCGTGGTGGGAATTTTCGACTTTAGCGGAGCCTACACATTGAAACAGAAGCTGGCCAATGCGGCGCTCGAAGGCGCCCGCGCAGCGGCCGCCGATCCAGCCACCGATTTGGCCAACCCGGGACTTACTTGTGCCAGCCTGGCTGCTTGCCCCGCTTCGGTCGCCGACGCTTTTCAGGTAGTTGACAATTATTTGCTTGCGGCAAAAGTCAGCGACTGTAGCATCAAGCCCAGCAGCGCGACTCAACCGGCGATTTTGAGTTGGAGCTTTACGGTAAGCAACGCCGGCCCTCCGCCGTGCGCTTTGACACTAACCATCAATCGCGGTTGCCTCGTTAATAGTAGCGGTAATAATTGCCTGCCTCCAGCAACGGCAGCACCGGATCTCATCGGGACTCAGGTGAGTATTCAATACGCATACAACTGGCATTTCAACACTGTCGTCACTGTGCTCGTTCCCAGTTCCACGTATGCGGGAACAACCACGCTCAAGACTTCAGGTGTAGCGTTGAACGAGAACTAAAGAGACGTTATGAAGCATCCCACCATTTCGAGATTAGAGCGGCGGTCGAGCAACGGCGCAAACGACCGGGAGTCTGAGCGTGGAGTAACGATGGTTCTTGTCGCGACGGCGCTCGTAGCAATCATGGCCATGGCGGCGCTTTCGATTGATGTCGTCACTCTCTATCTCGCGAACGCTGAATCGCAGCGTTCGGCGGACGCGGCGGCTCTGGCGGCGGCGAGGATACTTTCGATTTACGGCGTGACCGGCGATCCAACTAACAGCGCTGGTTATTGGGGAACCGCGACCGCGGCGGCCACACAGGTGGCGCAGAATGTGGCAAACCAGAATGTTGTGGGCGGGACGGTGCCGAGCTCCGTGTTGGTAACTTTTCCTCAAGGCGGCGGCCCGGCCTTCGGTGTGAATCCCATCGTTCAGGTGCAAGTGCAACGCAGCAATCTACCGACATTTTTTTCCCGGATATGGGGGAATCGATCGGCAATAGTGAGCGCCACGGCTACAGCCGAGGCTTTTAATCCATCGGGATCAGCCGCGTATCCTGCAGGTATGGTTACGGTGCAACCAAGGTGCGTCAAGCCCTGGCTTGTCGGCAATGGGACTCCGCCCAACGATTACGTGGATCCGGACTCTGGAGCAATTACGAATTTCGGCATACAGCTGAATTATGCGAATGGAGCAGCGATAACAGTAGGCTCCCGCATCCTTTTGCAACCTCCCGGCCCTTCATATTGCACTGCGACAGATTGCCTCGGAGCGCGGGGCAAGGCGATTGCTCAGAACAACTATATCGCCGCTTCCGTGCAACCCACCCCGGTGGCGGTCGCTTCCGGAGCAACTGGTGACCTTTGGCAGGATGCTATCGCCGGTTGCGATCAGACTACCGTGTACGCTTGCGGAACCGCAGGGGGCGCCACAGCAGATTTGACGGTCAATCTTGGCAAGAATAACGGCGATACATATAACGCGACCCAGACCCTTATCAGTAGCGGGGATACGATCGTGCCTACGACGTATCCCTTTCAGATCCGGGCCGGATTCAGCAACCCCTTGGTTACAGCTGGAATTGTCAACGATGACGACGTGATCAGCTCCAGCAATAGCATCGCGACGATACCCCTGATCGACAGCAGGCTACTACTGCCGCCTGCGAGCACGACACCGAATGTGACAGTTGTCGGATTCTTGCAACTGTTCATTGAACAGGTTGATCCGACGACCGGAATTATTCACGGCACAGCCCTTAACGTTTCCGGCTGTGGCACTACCGGGACGACCGCCTCGGTCACCGGTTCTTCCCCCGTGCCCGTTCGCCTCATCAGTCCCTAACAGTCCAACTTAATTTGAATTGTCGTCCGGCGGCGGCGTTGATGGTACCTGCCCTGCCGGAGGCGGCACAGCGTGCGGCAGAGATGGGTTCATCTGCGGAATATTCGAGGGCGACTGATTGGTTGGCGGAGCATTCTCTACCTGAGGCGAGTTTTCGCCACGAGGTTCGGGACGCTGCGGCATGGGCGGGGGTGGTGGTCCATCGTCGCTCATATCGTCACTGTTCGGCATCGGCGGCAAAGGCGTGATAGCGCCTTCCGCTTTCGGGCTCAGGATGACTTTGTCGAGCACGTGGGGATCGTTAACCGAGCTGAGAATCAGATAATTAAATTTCGATCCGTTGAGCAATCTCGTCAGCACTTCAGGCGCGGGAGCCGGACCGATGTCGGCTGCAACTTTTTCCTGCTCGGCTCCGGCAGAAAGCGTTACGTCGGCGCCGGTGCGCTGATGGACGGCAAACAGAATCTCGGACAAACTCGCTTTAGTGGATTTGATCGAGAGCAGGCCGTTGCGGAAAGTTACATCGAGCACAGGCTCGGCTGCTGCCGCACGAATGTTTCCAGCTCCGGCCGCGTAGTTCGTAGTCAGCAGACCGGGACGCGTAACTGGCTCGGGAAAATCATCCACACCTTGAGCGGCGCTGTTCTTTTCTAGATTCTGGTCTTTGTCCTTGTCCTTGCCATTGACCTTAATAATGATGGTCTTGCCGTTGGGAAAAATCTGGAACGATTGTGGCGACTTCAAATCCACAACCAGGCGCGTGACCGGAGGAGTGGTTTGAAACAATCCCACACGAACATCTTTGACTTCTCCACGATTCACGGACTGGCTGCGTAATTGGGCACTGGGCGAGGCATTGGGAAAATCAATCACCAAACGATCGGGACCAGTGAGTACTCGCGTCTGGGGAACCAGGCGCTCGCTGCCTTCCACTTCGATTTCGATGGCACTCTTGCCGCCGAGCACCTGCACACGCTTTACTGCGCTCGCTGGAATTGCAGCTTGCGGCGCAGGGACAGAAGTGCTCACGGCTGGAATTCGCCTGACGAACGGCGAGGCAGGTTGAGTTGCAGACGTTTGCCCAGAGGCCGTTGCCGCTATACACACACCGGCGGAAACCAGCGCTGCAAGCCCGATCTGGCGGAATTTTTCCATGATTACCTTCGCAGTAATACGAAACTCACTAACGGGGATTGTACCAGCGTTCGCGGAGGCCGCCGCTTACGTTGGTAATGGTTAGGGCTTCCGGCTTCAGTCCGATTAGCTCAGCGGTTTTAAGATTTCGCTAAGAATATCCGGTTGATCGACAACCCGCTCCAGATGCGCGTTTTGTTCACCTTCGAAATAGGGCACGGAATAGGTCTGAAAGAACTGAGCGTTTTCCACCAGAAGAGCAATCGGGCGATGATTTTCCTGGGCAGCTTTCAGTGCGGCGCGCATAATATCAGGCGAGAATTTTCGTTCATTCACCGCGATCAATTTCATTCCGGGACCCACGCCGGCTTTGTACACCGGCGAGTCAACGATCACATCGTCGAGCTTGCCGTCTTCGGCGGCGCTGAATCCCATGGAGTACGAGAAATCCGAAGATTTCAGCAGCTTCTCCGTCGCCTTGGCGAGCAGGTTAGGCTGATCGTTATAGACCAGCTTCCATCCCCCGCGCTCGATTCCACCCAGCGGAGCGTGCATAGTCGTCGCTGCCACCAGGGCGCGTAGCATGCCAGCCCAGTCATACGGCGTTACAGCGTTCAAAGCGCTAACCACATCATCGAAGGTGTAGGGAACAACTTTCGGCGATCCGCTTTCGCCGCCATGAAAATTCCGGCAAAAATCACTTAGCGATTTTTTTCCGTGAGTCTGCTGCCGGATAGTGGCATCCACATCCAGCCACACCAATTCGCCTTCGGGATAATAATCCAGCCCGCGTCGCCAGCTTTGCCACTGCGACCCCATCATGCGCAGAATCTGCACCGAGCGAGCAGTATCTTCGAGCGATCGCCACGTGCGGCCGGTGCGATGGTCAAGTGTAGCGGCCGTCCCGGCGAGAGCTTCGCGATACTGCTCTGGCGTCCACAATCCGCTGCGCGCGGCCAGTAATGTGCCGAGATATTCCGTGAGACCTTCGTAGACCCAGAGCAGGTCGCCAACCATCGGCTCCTGATAATTCGGTGTGGCTAATCCCGCGGGACGCCGGTACTTCCCGTTCCACGAGTGCGTGAACTCGTGCGGTACAAGGTCGGCGTAAAGCATGTGGAGGTCGGGGTCGAGCAGGGTGCGCTCAGGAGCGGCGCTGTCGTTGGATTCGTGATGTTCCAGGCCGTGGCCGCCGACCTGATCGCTCAGCGTGAGCAGAAAATGATATTGGCGATAGTGACGCGCACCGAAGAGCGCTCCTGTTTCCGCTACCAGCTTTTGAAAGGAGGCCAGGTCTTCTGGCTTCATAGCCAGGTCGCCTTCGTTATCGGCAACCAGATCCATAACGTGCGGCGGCGAACCTTCGGCCCTTGCTCCGTCAGGCTTGGTTAATTCGATGCGGCGGTAATGAGCTCCCGCAATCAGAGGCGAGTCGATCAGAGTAGTCAACGAAACCGGGGCAAATTCGATTTTGTTTCCCGAAGACGAGGACACGGGCAACGCGGTGCCAAACTTCCATCCCGCCGGCAGAGTGACTGAAGGTAAAAACTGAATGTCATCCGAGCGCGCGCCCTCCGGATATAGCACCACAGCATTCCAATTCAAATCGAGGATGTTGCTGGAGGCAGACGGCCCTCCGCCTCCGGCACTGTCCTGCGTGGTGATGGCGTCAAGCCGCACCTCGACCGTGTCGACGCCCTGAGGCACATCGACGTGAAACGCATACATGTCCACGGGATCGCGCTGCCACGCCAGTGTCTTGCCCAAGCCTTCCATGCGAATGCCTGTGAGAGCGCCGACCGGCCCACTGGGGCGATGATTCCCTGGAATCCACTTGGGAAAAACGAGAGTCATCATGCCCGCCTTGGCCGGGAAAAAAAGATGAGCGTGGTAAATGTTGCGCGGCGCGTCGGTTAGGTCAACTTGCAAGCGAATTGCCTGGGCTATCGCCTGGGACGAAGCAAGGAGAGAAAAACTAAAAGACAGGAGAAAAGCAATTGAAAAACAACGGGGGAAGGCAAACCGCACTAAACGCACCAAAACCTCCCGTGCGAATCAAAACGAAAAGGCTATAGGAAAAGAAGCCGCGGATGCAAGGGAGGAAAACTAAGAAAAGCGCTCTGGCCACCGATACGAGACGAGCAGTGTGGGTAAATGGAGTGAGCGCTAATCGTAAAACGATTCCGCGCTAGGATCCTGCTTACTGCGCATACGCCAAAAGTAGATTCCTGCCAGCCCTGTCGCAAATAATAGCCATGTCCCCGGTTCCGGAACACTTTCCGGTGGACCGCAGTTCACCTTCTTCTTGCCGGTTTCGCCGCCGGTTTCGCCAGTGCCCTTCTTGCCTGGCTCGCAAACGCCCGCTACAGGCAATGGCGGTGGCGCGAGCGGGACCCAGGACTCTCCGCTGAACGGACTGAACAAGCTCAACGGTGGTTGTGGTCCAATGCCGGGCGCTCCAGGCCGGCTCATGAGCGCGGATTGAAAGGGCACCGGTGGGCTCTGCGCGGCAGTGCCGTCGCCGCCGCCGATTGGTTGTTCGAACTTGGCGGCGGGCGGTTCGGAGGATGAAGTGGCCTGCTGTGGAACCGCTTCCACGCGATTCCCGCAGCGCGTGCGGGCAGTCATTTTGCCGTCGGTGATGAGCTTTTCGCCCTTGTGCAGAGCCACCCTGTGGCGCGTCCAATAGACTTTGTTGCCAATGCGGTAAGAAAGATAAACCGTTTGCGAAAGCGCCAGGCGCACGACGCGAGCACGGTCGTAATCGAACCCCGCATAGTGTGCCGCTACTACAGGATCATGTTCGGCCACCCATTTCAACTCGCGCGCATCTTCCACTCCCCCGCGCACGACTGAGTATGGATACACGGGCCGCCCCACGGAGTTGGGCGCGAAGGCATCCGCGTTCGCCTGCAAAAGGCGGCTTCGGCTGGCCTCTGCCTCTCCCCGAGTGGGGACTTCTGCGGGCGCAGAACGAAACAAAGAAGGACTCAAATAAAGTAAAGCGACAGCGGAAGAGCCGACTACAGAAAATGCCAAGGTAAGCATCAGCACTGCCCGCCGGATCATGCGATTGCGGCGATGACGGCGGGTCCGGCGGCGGCGAACTCCACTTTGCGCGCCGCCCGATTCCTGTTGGCTCACAGAAGACTCCTACCTTTGAACGTCCGGCTGTCCTCAGCTCAATGGCGGCTGGGGTTCACTTTGGCCTTTACACCCTGAAACCGGGTGCAGTTGACAGGCCATCGCGGGATCTTTTTCCCCCAGCAAACGTGGAACATCGGGGATATTTGACGCCCCAATGCTACCAGAGAGTGCAATGGTTTGCACAGAATGTGATGTGGACTTCTTGTGGCGTGGGAAAAAGCTATTCTCCGCAAGCGCGCCGCTTTTAGGGAAAACGCCCCCCGAGTGCCCCACTCAGCTATTCCACATCGAAATCGGCCGAGCGGGTCTTGCTAACATTTCCCACTGAATCAAGCGCCCGCACCTGCACCCTATACGACCCCGGATCAAGCGACGCGACGGGCAGCTTGAGTCCCAATGCAATTACCGGATTTCCGTCTTTGCCTTTAGGGGTCTTCTCGCCGATGCGAAATTTTTGCGCTCCTGTCTTGCGTTCCACAATCACCAGTTCGTAAGCGACTTGCGGAGGATTCGGATCTTTCAGCAGCGGTTCGTAGACTTCGACATAGATGCCAGCCATATCCGCCTTCTTGAAATGATTCGATGCAGACGGTGAAAATTCCAGGCCATTCACCAACAAAGGGGTCTTGTCTTCGAGCAACTGACTGTCCAGTTCCGTGGAAATATCGGCCGCGCGGTGGACGTTGTTGCTGAGCGCCACGCCGCTAATGCTGAATTGCTTGTCATGGTAAGGATCGATCGACAGCGGAGCTTCGAGCTTGCCAAAGCTCTCGCTGCCGGAACTGAAGACCACTGTTAGCTTGTAACCGCCGGATGCGATCTCGAACTGATTTTCATAATGAAAAGGCTGCTGTTGAAATTCCTCAACTTCTTTTTTGCCATCGAAGTCTAGGTTGGCTGTGTCGCTGAACCGCGCAGCGATCGATCCATCTGGCTTATATGCGATCCCCAATATGTTGACCGCCGCATGTTGTTTGCCCTTGACCTTTTCGAACTTCAGCGCCGTGGAGGGAATATCGACCGCAAGGTGGACCTGAGCAACGTTAGGCGAAGTGTAGAAAAACGGAGTCTCCATCAGCGCAGTGACGTTGCCTTTCATTTCCCCGGTTGCGCGTGTTTCCAAGTCTTTCTCGATCACGTTTCCAGCCAGAAGGTCGACCGGTTTTACGTTGCAATAGCCGCTGCGCGCGCGAACTGAGGTTCCTCCGCGCTCTACTTTCACCTTCAACGTGTGGCAACTTCCTTCGGCTGAGGTCGTGGGCTTGTAACCGAGCAGGTAATACTGGTTCTGATCTCGCGCGATCCTTTCCAGTCCACCCAGCAAGTCGTTGGTGTTCAGGATGACAAATCCACCTGTGCCGCCGGCAAGTTGATAGAGAACCTGCTGATTGTCGGACGCGCTTGCGGGGAATTGCGGAACGATAATCCTGGGCTGTGAAGGGAGGCCGTAAAGGCCCGAGTTATATCCGCTTCCTCCGCCGCCAGTCTTGCCGCCACCCGTGCCACCCCCACCGCCTGTTCCGCCTCCACCACCTTTACCACCCCCACCGCCCGTTCCTCCGCCGCCTGTTCCTCCGCCACCTCCACCGTGGCCACCACCGCCTCCTGTCCCTCCGCTCCCCCCACCTCCACCGTGCTGGAAAAGCGCAGCCGGCTCGGCAAAAGCAGCCAGCTTCACTATTGGGAAACGAGCATTGTTCTCTGAATAGTGAACTGCGGTCTGTACAAACGATCCTGTTTCGGAATGAAATGAAGGTGGTGTTAGACGGCTGTGGGGCGTCCCCGATAAAACTGGGACTACCAGACCGCGAACATCGATGGGATAGATGGCGACGTTCGCTTTGTTGCAAGTGTTGATGGTTGCCGTCAGTTCCGACTGGTATTCCGGGCTCAGCGGAAAACCAGCAGTTAACATCACCAGCGTCTTGCGGCCGGGAACCGTGGACAACCCTTTTGCCAGGCTTCGCAGCGCGAGAAGCACGCTGCTGACGCCGAAGTCAGCCTCGGCATGCCCTAGAGAAGGCATTGCCGGCGGAGGTGCCAGCGACGCGACCATCACGGGCGGCTCCCCGTTCGGCGAAACTGCCGAACCTTTGATACCCTTCACTACTTGTTTTAGACGCGCCGCATCCGCAGTGAAGTTTTGCGAGATCCTCACCACGCCACCAAAATCCGCAATCGCGATTAAGCGGCCTGGGCCCGCATTGGCGTCGATAAACTTTGCTGCCGCTTCGCGCGCCTGGACTTGATCGCCGGTGTCCATGGTGGAGTTATCGAAGAACAGCACCATGTAGTGCGGCTGCGCGTGGGAATCGGTGCTTTCCTCAAAAGAAAAACTGTTGAGGGACTGCTCTTTGCCATCTTCCCAAACCTTGAAATCTTTCTGCTCGAGATCGCGAACGTAGTTCCCTTTCTTGTCCGTTACGACCGCGTCGACAAGAACCAGCCGGGTTTCCGAGCGCAATACGGCTGGGTCGGCTCCGCCCAGATTTCCTTGCTGGGCATGTGCCACCAGAGGGTCAGCACCTTGTTCCACGAAGACCCAGCCAACCGCCAGACAAATTAAACCGATGAAAAATACCAATCGGTAATCGCGCACGCGTCACCTCCAAGCTACGCTTCATACTCAGCGAAACCCATCTTCGGAATTCAGCTCAGCGAATCTCAACCGCCCCATTTTCGGCGGACATCATTTGCCCTTCCGCATCTCTTACCACAAGCCGGACTAAATAGCTTCCCGGTTTTACATCGAAGCTCGTTTTCAGCGTAATGCCCGAACCCAGCTTGTGTTCTAAAGTGTCATCCTTCAAATGCATGGTCACAATTTTTTGCGTTCCCTCAATGAAACTGCCGTCGCGATTGAACAAGGCAGAAACACAGGTCAGAACATTCTGATTTCGTCCTTCTATCTTTCGAAAGCGCAGAAGCCTCACATCCACATGGGCCAGAACATTGAGCTTGGCTTCCTGATCGCTCGCCTTGAAAAACTGCGTATGCAAAGTGACCGGAAGATTATGCAGCTCCTCCTGGGAAAACATTTCGTCTTCTATTTCCTGCTTGGCCTGCTCGTTTGCATCGGCAAATTTCTTGGGCGCATAGTAGCCCCGGCGGGCTTGCAGGCTAAGCTTTTGCGCACTGTTCACTTTGACCTTCAGACTGTGAAAGCTGCCGTCCGCCTTCAGGTTTTGCGGGGCAAATCCCAAAACGTAGGAATATTCCGGTGTCTCAGCCAGCCTGCGGAAGCCTTCATTGAAATCGTTATTGTTGTGAAAAAATATGCCTCCGGTGCCGTCGGCAAAGACGGCCAGCAGATCGGCATTCGCTTCCGCGGCTGCGGTCTCAATCAACGCTTTACCGGGAGGCGGCAAGCCTCCTCCAACCGCCAAGGTGGCGGGTTGCTGGCTCACATCTCCAAAAGGTGCTATGACAAACAAACCTTGGGCATCCAGCGCACTGATTACGACCTGAGAACGTACGGCGCGATCGATGATATCGATGTAATCGTACTGCAAATCCGGAGCAATGAACCCGGGAGAAACAAGTATGACAGTGCGCTGGCCAGGCATCCGTGAAATGTGGTGCACGACATCTTTAATGGAGCCAAGAGAGATTCGGCTCTCATGTTCCCCTGCACTGAGTACCTGCGCGCTCATACCGTTCACCATCGCCGCAGCCTGTGAACTCTGTAGCATGGGATTACATTGCATCGCTTCCTGAATGGCAACCTGCGTAGCCTGAGGATCGTTCTTGTTGATGATTAAATCGGCCTGATAATAGCTGATTTCCGGGCATTGACCCACGGAAATGCCAGATGTGATGGGATGCGGCTGCAAATGCAACAAAGTATCGCGCAGCTTGGCCTGATCGTCTGTGAAATCCAGAGTGGTTTGGCCCGAGGTGGTGAAAATAGCCGCACGATCCGTGGGCCGCAACGTCGCCAGGTGTCGCTCTGCCGCCTGCCGAACCTGCGCGAGATCTGCGAACTGCACATGAACATCATCGAAAAGAAACGCTACGAAGCGCTGCGGCACAGTGCCTGCGGCCGGAGCAGTAGATGAGGTCTCACTGGACGCAGCATCCGCATGCCCTTCTGATTCCTGGCTTACCTTTGCAGGGCGTGACCCCAATTGCTCCATTTCGAACTGGCTGATAGTCTGCGGCTTCCCTTTGTCGAACACCTCGAAGTCCTCTTTATGTAAACCTCCGACTGCATGCCCCTGGGAGTCCCGGACGACGACCCGCACGACTACCAACTTCACGTTGACCTGGAATTTCGCCGGTTCGTCGTGAGAAACCAGTTCCGCAGAATTCTGATCGATTTCAGCCTTAGCGGCAGCGGGCGGAGCGATCGCAGAGACATCCTGCGCTTGTAGCTGCTGTGGATAGGGGAAAAACCAGAGTATCCCGAAAACGGCGAACAACAGGAAGACTGAGGATAAACCATTCGCCAGACTGCTGGGCGTGACCAACTGCCTCACAGGACTTCTCCTCTAAGTTCAGCGGATGCCGAGACAAGGCCAGTCATCCGTGAACGCGGCCTGCTGTGATGAACCGGCATTCTCTTTGGGAATCAAATGCCGCCAGCCAGTCTACTCCAGTTTAGAACGGGAAGCGGATCGATAGAATGCCGTTGTGATTGGTGGTATGGAAGTGAGGGGTGGCGATCTGCAGATCCCTTGGATCATAACTTCCAGGTCGGCCCGGGAATGCAACTCAAACCCGGACGGGCCGCAGCCGCGCTCATCAAGGCCACAGAAGTTATGATTTTGTGGGTGTGAAGTTTGCAAAAAGCCAGAAAAAAACGCGCGGGCGATACCGCCATCCCGCGCGCACTGTTGCTCTCACTAGTTAAGGCGAAGCATCTCGAACCTCGCCAATGTTTCCTACGGCAAGTAATACCGGAACGATGTGAAGACCATGCCGTCCAGTCCCTCCGGCTCCAGGCCGCTCTTGCCACTCCAGGTGCTGCGGTCTACGTAAGAGTACTGGATGCCCCACTGCACACGGCCACGATTGACCTTGTCTTTTGATCCGTCGTACACCCTGTACCAAAATCCGGCGGTGCCTTCAATAAGAGCTCGCGTGTCGGCTGTGCAACTGGAAAGGCCACCGGGAGCGAAGCCGTTGGCGACCGGAGGCACAGTCTCGGAATAGCAGCCGGAATTGCTGAACGCGGGCGATCCGTAGCCGACGACTTTCCCGGATACGGGATCGTAGTCCGCGGCCCGGCTTGCATACTCGGAACCGGCATTGAGGTAAATATCCAGCTTGGGACCATGCCATTCCAGCGTAGCCAAACCCTGCAAGCTGCGGATCAGATCCATGGTTCCGTTGGCATGGATCGAACTATCGGCAAGACCACCGGTACCGTAGCGTCCCACTCCGCTTCCGCCAAAACCGTGCAGGCCGAAGTCGATGTGCTTGTTGTCAAAGGACCAGCGCGCATTGGCGCCAATGCCACCACCATTTTTCGAGGCATTATAGGCGCCGAGGGCATTAGGACCCGCTACCGTGCTGCCATCGCAGAACGCGGTAGCAGTGACATCTTCGCAGGGGAACACGCGGTCGCGGAAGCGGCTATACACCCCGTAAACTTCATAGTGGCCGAAGCCTGGATCGAGAGCCAACTTAGCAATGATGTCGGGCGATGGATTGAAGGCGTAGGTGGCTGCCGGTGTGCAAGTGGTGGAAGCACTGACGGCGCCTGTGCTGCTGGTCGTAGTTGTTGTGGCGCAAGTGGTGATCGCACCATTGTAGAGGCCGCCTCCGGTGCCGGCGGAGCCGAGCAGGAAGTTTGCCGCATTGGTGTGCGTCGACAGCGTAGCCTGCGGGTTTTCTATCGACACCGCGAACGTGACCTTATTATTAAAGGTCTTCGATAGACGAAGGCCATATTGCCGTGCCCAACTGAAGCCGACCGTGTACTGAGGGTCAATGGTCATGGGGAGCGCTTCGGACCGGTTGTCGGTGCCCTTTCTGGTTTCAGTCACCAGGCTCCACATCTGACCGCCGGTGATCTGGAAGCCGTTATTGAAGGCTACCTGACCAAACGCCTGCCGCTGACGAAGCGTGTAGCTGTTGCTTTCGTTGTTGTTGGAGGTAACGCCGGCCGACAGGAAATCGGCTTCGTAATAGCCGCTCAATTTCGCGTTCGTCAACTGCCCTTGTGCCAACATGGAGATGCGCGACTGGCGGCCCGATCCGAAGAACTCGGAGATGCTGCTTTGCGAAGCGCCGGGCATGGTCAGAGAGTTAAACGGGGTGTTGATATCGGATCCAAGGGCACGTGACCGACGTACAAATTCAGCGGCCAGAAATCCGCCGGGCGTAATTGTGATCCCCTTGAAGTGCAGCGCGGTTGGAGGTTCCGAAATGCTCTTCTGAGTTTCCTGTAAAGTGGTCGCGGTGTTCAGCAGATTGGCTTTCACGTCGGCAACGTCAGTCTTCAGTTCGCCGACGGTTTGCTGCTGCTGGGTAGCCGCCGCCTGCGCGGCGTCCGCTTTCCCCGCTGCGTCCGTCGCGGTGGTCTGGGCCTGCTGCAGAGCCTGATCCTTGTGCTGCACGAGATCGCGCAGTTCTTGTATCTGCTGCTGCTGCTGTGCCAAGGCAGCTTGCTGCGAGGCAATGGCATCCTTCAGCGCCTGCACGTCGGCCGCGGTGATTGTTGCGGGCTTGGGCTTCCTGGGTTTGGGCGAGGTGCTGGTTTGCGCCACCAGCGCTGTCGCCAGAGACACGACTACGCACAACTTCCACACAGATTTCATTCCACTCTCCTTAATTTGCCACAAAATTGCAAAGACCTCGGCGAACCTGCAGGATCCAATTAAACTTGTTTTGTTACCTTGGCTTTTTTAATCGCCAATCTTGTCTTTCAGCGCGGCTCTCCATGAGGCGAGCACGATCCTGCACATTAATGGACAAATTCCAAACTGGGTCAAAGATGTTCTGGTTCTATCGGCGCTCTGTTACAGGAGAGTTACAAACGGGTGAATTTATGATGAATGGCTGGAGAGAAGTAGGGATCAGAGCAGAACCGTCAATCGCTCTGCTGTGAGCGGCGTCAATAGTTGGAATAAATTAGTGAAAGGTTGCAACCGGAAGCACACCGCACGTTCTACGCGACAATATCCCCAGGCGTATACAACCAACGCCCGAACTTTGTTGATCTAACTCAAGGTCACGGTCTGGTAACTGCGACCGCGTTGCGACAGCTCAATTTTCTATGGTAGAAACAAATAGGATTGCGGGTTGCACTGAAGCATCACTGCCAATGCCCTTCGAAAAACGAAAACATACGAGTTTTTGGGCTGTGGTCATTTTGGTGGCTGTGTGTGCATTAACGGTCAGCGTGGTCACGCGCTATTGCTCCCCCTGGGGATCGTCATCGCAGACCGTGAAGAGCGCGGTAAAGCACTCGCTGGATGCGAAACGACAGCATCTTACCAGAAACGCAGCTCCTTGGACGCCATCGGTAGTCTGCTTTGATCTCTTGCGTTCTCCTCACTTTTATCCGCGAATCGCACCTGCCGGACCTCCTGTGCCAGGCTTGTTGCTTGAAGAAAGTCTCTATAACCGGCCTCCTCCATCTTTCGACTCCTTGTCTTAATAATCTTGTCATAAATAATTTCGCCGACTTCATTGATCGCACCAATTGATTGATCTCAAGTTTCTCGTGCGCTTTTGGCGAATGCCATTGGTGACCATGCGGTGGGAGCTTCGAGTCATCGTTGGACTCGGTTGATTCGTGAGAGGTTATGAGGATTTTCTGGCCGCTACAGGCGGGGTCGGCATCTCCTACATGGGACCGCCAAGGAAAAATCCATGACACTTCCGATGGAGCCAAACCAGGCCAGCCAGGAAAACTCGATGACTCAAAGTCGCAGTAGCAACGGCAAAACACGAATACTCCGATTGAACCTGTTGTTTTCCTGCGTACTTACCTCTGCTCTCGTGATGGCTATCTTCTTGTCGTCTTGTTCGGGAAGCGGGACCCGAGTTCACGCGAGCGAACCCGCAATCACCGTCGGAGTAACCAAAGTGGTGAATAAATCGCTCGGCCGGCAAATCACTTTGTCGTCCGAGTTGGTGCCCTTCCAAGAAATCGATGTGTACGCCAAAGAATCCGGTTACGTCAAGAAACTGCTTGTCGACTACGGAACGCACGTAAAGGCTGGCCAAGTCATAGCAATCCTCGAGATTCCGGAGTTGGAGGCACAGCTTCAGGAAGATCAGGCAGAAATCAAGAACGCCGGGAATCAAGTTAGCCGCGCGCAGCACGAACTATATCGCTATCAGGCGCAATACAACGCGCTTCATCTGCAATACACACGTTTGAATGGAGTCTTCAAGAGTCAACCTGGAATTGTCGCGCAACAGGAAGTGGATGACGCACAGGGCAAGGATCTGGCGGCGTCCTCGCAGGTGGATGCGGGTCAGGCCGCCCTTGAGTCTTCTCAGAGCCAGTTGTCCGTTGCCAAGGCGAAAATGGGGCGCGATCAAAGTCTATTTGACTATGCGAGGATTACGGCACCATTCGCCGGAGTGGTGACGGAGCGCTATGCGAACCTCGGCACACTCGTGCAGGCGGGAACGAATTCCAGCACGCAGGCAATTCCTATCGTCAAGCTTTCGCAGGATGATCTCTTCCGCCTGGTGATTCCGGTTCCCGAATCGTACGTTCGCTTTATCCGCATTGGCGATCACGTGGACGTGCGCGTCCCGTCACTTAACCAGATTTTTCCCGGGAAGGTGGCACGGTTTTCCGTCGACGTCAGCGAAAACACGCGAACCATGCATACCGAAGTAGACGTTGAGAACAAAAAGGGAGTGCTCATTCCGGGCATGTATGCAGATGCCGACTTGACGCTGGAGCACAAGGAAGATATTCCAACCGTGCCTTTGCAGGCCGTAAATCATGAAGGTGAAAAGTCAACTGTTTTCATTGTGGATGCGAACAATCAAATTCAAGATCGTCCTGTGACTCTTGGGTTGCAAACGGCCAACGACGCTGAAGTCGTTTCCGGTTTGACTGCCGGTGAACAAGTGGTTGTGAGCGACCGGAGCGGATTGAAACCGGGGGAAAAGGTAAACCCTCACACCGTGCAGATTATGCAATATCAGGAGAGCAGCCAGGAATAGCACGGAGCCCGAAAGTTCGGTCGTATTCGGTGAAAATGAATGTCACGTTTCTCCATCCGTAATCCGTACTTCATCATCGTGATCTGTCTGGTATTGACGGTCATCGGCATCACCAGCATCGCGCGCATGCCTGTAGACCTGTTTCCTACCATCAATCTGCCGGAAGTTGTGGTGGCGACTTTCTACTCCGGGATGCCGCCAGAAGATATTGAGGTCGATATCACCGATCCGCTGGAACGCTTCTTTACTCTGGCCAGCGGAATCGACCACATGGAATCGCGGTCGCTGCTGGGCGTCAGCATGATCAAGATTTACTTCCAGCCGGGAACCAACGCTGACGCGGATGTAACAGAGATATCCAATCTCGCGCTGGCCGACTTGAAGCGCCTGCCGCCGGGCACGCTGCCTCCAGTGGTGTTGAAGTTCGATGCTTCGAGCCTTCCCGTCTGTCTGGTAACCCTCAAGGGCGAAGGCTTGAATCAAACCCAGCTTCACGATGTAGGACAGTTCTCCATCCGCAATCAGATTGCGGTGGTTAAGGGAGCGGAAATTCCACCACCGTTCGGGGGCAAGTACCGGCAGATCATGGTGTACGTCGACCCGTTTAAGTTGGCATCCCGTCAGTTGAGTCCGATGGACATTGTGAACGCGGTGAACAGTTCCAACCTGATCCTGCCCGCGGGCGACGTGAAGATGGGGCCATTCGACTACTACGTTTATTCCAACAGCCTGGTCGACAACATGGAAGAACTGGGCAAGGTTCCCGTGAAGACAGTAGGCACGTCCTGGGTGACGATAAACGACATTGGCAAAGCAGAAGACGCCAACCAGATCCAGTACAACCTGGTGCGTGTCGACGGGCAGCGGTCGGTTTATTTGCCAATCATGAAGCAGGGCGGCGACACCAATACCATCGCCGTGGTCAATGGCATTCGGGAGGCAATTCAGCACCTCTACGATATTCCGAAACAGCTCAAGTCCAGCGTGGTGTTCGATCAGTCCGCGTTCGTGAAAGAAGCGATCAAGACTCTGCTGCACGAAGGCGCGCTCGGGCTCGCGTTGACCAGCCTGATGATTCTGGTTTTTCTCGGGAGCTTCCGGGCAACCTCGGCGGTGTTCTTGTCCATTCCGCTTTCTGCTCTGGCAACGTTTGTCGTGCTGAGTTGGACGGGTAGCACTGTAAACACGATGATCCTTGGCGGGCTGGCCCTGGCTTTTTCGCGCATCATCGATAACTCGGTGATCTCGCTGGAAAATATTTATCGCCATCTGGAGATGGGTGCGGCGCCAATGGTCGCAGCCGAAGAAGGAGGATCTGAGGTCAGCCTTGCAGTGCTGGCCGCTACTCTGACCACGGTTGTCGTGTTCTTTCCGGTGACGTTCCTCTATGGCGTCAGCAAATTCCTTTTCACCGCACTTGCACTGGCCGTGGTCATTTCGTTGTTCGCTTCTTACCTGGTAGCGATGACGGTCATCCCCTTGTTCTGCTCGCGATTTCTCAAGGCAGTGCCGCATAGCGAAATTCATGCAACACCGGAATATGAAGTGGAACCTACGGATGCGAAGAATAAGTCCTGGTGGGACCGCTTTACTGCCGATTTCAACCGCCATTTCAACAAACTGCTCGATTACTACGAGTATTGGGTGAAGCGGGCACTGGCGCGTCCGGGCCTTACGGTTCTCGTTCTAAGCGGTATCTTCGTCCTGAGCCTCGCCATTTATCCGTTTGTGGGGCTTGCATTCTTTCCCCGAACCGACGCAGGCCAGTTCACCATCAATCTGAAAGTTCCAACCGGAACACGGCTGGAAGTAACCGAGCAATATGTCGCCAAGGTGGAATCGCTCATTCACCAAGAGGTCGCGCCCAAGGATTTGAAGATGGTGGTCTCCAACATCGGCGTGGTCCCGGATTTTTCTGCACTCTATACGACCAATGCCGGTCCTTACATGGCAACGATTCAAGTCGCATTGCAGGAGTCGCACGGGCGCAGCAGCTTCGACTACATGGATCGTGTGCAGAAGGCGATGGCAAATCAGTTTCCAGAAATCCGTACGTTTCTTTCCAGTGGTTCCATGGTCGACGCCATTCTTAATTCCGGAATGCCGGCGCCCATTGACGTGCAAGTGAGCGGACGAAGCCTGCACCAGATTTTCGGCGTGGCCCAGGATTTGGCCGGCCGCATTCGCGCTCTGCCCGGAATCGGCGAGGTCTATATTCCGCAAGACTTGAACTACCCCGGCATACGGCTGGATGTGGACCGCGTGCACGCCGGTGAGCTGGGGTTGACGCAGAAAGAGGTAGTGGACAACGTCATTACGGCGCTCAATTCCAACACCATGATCGCGCCCAATTATTGGGTCGATCACAAGACCGGCAACGATTATTTTCTGACTGTCCAATTTCCCGAGAAGGGTCGATCAGCGATTCACGACCCCACCGATCTGACAAACATTCCGATCCGCTCTCCGAATCTGAAGCAGCCAACCACGCTGGACGCGGTGGTGAAACTGGAAAACATTCAGACACCAACCGAAGTCGATCACTACCAGATCCAACGCGTCGCCGATATCTACGTGACGCCGGCCAGCGAAGATCTCGGCAAAATTGCCGGCGAGGTGAACCGCGTTCTAAGCGAGACGAAGCTTCCGGAAAATGTGCGCGTTAATCTCCGTGGCATGGTGGAAGGTATGAACTCGTCCTTCCGCAGTTTCGCCATCGGCCTGTTGTTATCCGGCGTCCTTCTTTATCTGATTCTGGTGGCGCAGTTCCGTTCCTTCGTCGATCCGTTGCTGATCATGCTGGCAATACCGATGGGCTTGATTGGAGTCCTCGTCATTTTGCCTCTGACCGGGACCACGTTAAACGTCATGTCACTCATGGGCGTGCTTATGCTGGTGGGCATATCCACTTCAAACAGCATTTTGATCGTGGAGTTCGCTCATCGTCTTGAGGAACAAGGAAAATCTGTAGAGGACGCGGTAATCACTTCGTGTCGCGTTCGGTTGCGCCCAATTTTGATGACCTCGCTTGCCACCATCATTGGCATGGTGCCGATGGCGCTTAAGCTGGGTACGGGAAGCGAACAATATGCGCCTTTGGCGCGCGCCATCATCGGTGGATTGACCTCTTCAGTGGCGCTGACCATCTTTATCGTGCCCGCGGCTTATCTGCTTGCGTATGGCAAGCGCGGCCAACGCAACGCGCCCGAACCGTCTCCGGCGATTGAAGGCTGATTGAGTGAGAACAAGTCAGCGAGGGAACGCTCGAAAATGAAAAGCCTGCAAAACATTCTTCTCTTTCTGGCTCTGCCTATTTGCAGCTTCGCGCAATTTGCGCCCGGTTCTAGTGGGCCACAGCAATTGCCTTATGCTCCTTCGCCTCAGATCGAGCAAAAGCCCGCGCCAGGTGCTGCCGCTCCTGTAGCTTCACAATCTACCCCAGTCGCCACTGGCCCCCAGACATCATTATCGTTGTCTTTGAAAGACGCGCAGGCGCTTGCTATAAAAAATAATCCGCAGATTTCGGTAGCGCGCCTCACTGCATTAGCCTCGCAACAAATCACCCGAGAGGTGCGCTCCAGTCTTTGGCCCACCGCAAGCGTCAATCTCACCGCAGTCGATGCGAACCCGGGCTCGCGCATCACGGCTGGCGGGTTGAACAATCCTGTGGTTTACCAGCGCGCAGCAGCCGGCGTGACGGTGAGCCAGTTACTTACCGATTTCGGACGCACGACAAACCTGGCCTCCAGCGCCAACTTGGCCGCGAAAGCCGAGAACCAAAACGCGCTCGCCACGAAAGAACAAATTCTTCTGGCAGTTGATCAAGCCTTCTACGGCGCTCTGCAGGCGCACGCCGTGCTGACCGTCGCACAGCAGACGGTGAATGATCGCCAAACGGTTTCCAACCAAGCCGATGCACTATTCAAAAGTAAGCTTAAGTCAGGGCTGGACCTTAGTTTTGCCAACGTGAATCTGGCACAAGCGAAATTGCTGCTTTTGGATGCGCAAAATAATGAGAACGCCACCTTCGCAAGCCTTTCTGCCGTCCTCGGCTTTTCCACCTTGCAAAACTTTAAACTGGTCGAAGATTCAACCGCAGCCGCTACGCCCGCGGCGAACGTGGATGATTTGATCTCCACCGCATTCACCATGCGTCCGGAAATTCTGTCGCTCGAATTTCAGTCGGAATCGGCTCTCAAATTTCAAAAAGCCGAGCGGGACTTGCTGTTTCCAGACATCCGCGCACTGGGCGTAGTGGGAGACACTCCGGTTCGGAATCCGATTATTTCTCCCAACTGGTACGGGGCGGTGGGCGTTAATGTCGACATCCCGGTTTTCAACGGCTTTCTCTTTACGGCCAGGTCTCGCGAAGCCTCGCTTCGCACGCAGGCCGCTGAGGAGCGATTGCGCGATCTCCGCAACCGCATTGCGCGGGATGTGCGCACCGCATGGCTGAACGCTAACACTGCCTACGAACGGCTGGCGGTAACGCAGCAATTGGTGGATCAAGCGAACCTCGCCCTCAATCTCGCGCAATCGCGCTACAACCTCGGTTTAGGTTCAATCGTGGAGCTCAGCCAGGCGCAGTTACAGCAAACGCAGGCGCAAATCACCAATGCGCAAGCCGGATATGACTATCGGCTCTCGCTCGCAGTCTTGCAGTATCAAACGAGCGGAATCTGAGAGAGGTTCGATGATTTGTATGGGAATTTAGATTTGGTGGAGCTAGTCGGGATCGAACCGACGGCCTCGTCGTTGCGAACGACGCGCTCTCCCAGCTGAGCTATAGCCCCACAAAGGCAAGACACAGAGGATTGCTTGCTCGACTATTTTATCAGCGATCTTCCGCCTGCACCAAGCTCCGCATTCCCACGGCAAGTCATTCCACGACAGAAACCATGCCAGTTCCTTTCGACACGTAAACTGCAAAAAACAGATTGACCAAACGGCCTGCTTCACGTCTAAATATCTTAGAACTGTTCAATGTTCACGGAATCCAATCCGCGGCCCGCTCCACGGCAAAATGTCCTGCTTGTAGCCTCGCTGGCTCTGCATGGCCTTCTGTTGGCTTGGCTGCTGCATTCTCCCGAGCCGCAGTTGCTGAACCCAATTTCCATCGCCCACGGCGAGAATGGAAACGTAGTCACGCGCCTCTATTGGCCCAGCCATACGCCCGATGACAGTGCTTCCAGTTCTTCTGAAAGCGCCACGGAAAAGTATCGCCGCCAGCGATTGGCGCACGACAAACTAACGTGGAAGGCACCCACCGCTGCGGCGCTTCCGTCTACTGTTCCGCTCTCGCCATCCGAAGCCGAAGACAAATCGAAATCGCAAACGCTTTCCGCGCTGGGCCACGGCGCTCCAGCCGGACTTTCTTACGGAACACTCGCCACCGGCCCGGCCTACGGAGAGGAGGTTCGCCCCGCGCTTCCGGTCCAGACCTCCGATCCCGTTGCATATCCCTGGGAGTTGCCCGATTCTGAAGGCAACGTGGTGGTTGAAATCACGATCGATGAGCGCGGCGAAATCGTCAATAAAGCGGTCCTTGAGAGCATGGGGCCGAAGCTTGACGAGAAAGCCCTGGCCGCGCTCAATGGCTGGCGCTTCCATCCCGCGACGCGCAACGGCGTCGCCATCGCATCCAAGCAGGACGCTGTCTTTCACTTTCGCGCCCGCGGTTAGCGCGACGGGATCGCAGGAATACATCCTCTTGACATTAGCCGCGATTGTCCTCGATATAATCGGTTTGTGAGCACACACGCAGTTCATCAGATCGCGTCCGCCGATTTCCCTACGCGCTGGGGAAAATTCCGCATCCATGGATTTCGCGGCGAATTTAGTTCCGACGGCAACCGTCGAGTGGAAGAGGCCGTAGCTCTGGTCATGGGTGACATTCATTCCTCAGCGCCGCTGGTGCGAATCCACTCGCAATGCCTCACCGGCGACGTTTTTCATTCCCTGCGTTGCGATTGCGGCCAACAGCTGGAAATGGCATTGTCGATAATTGCTGAACAAGGCGCAGGCATCCTGCTTTACGAACAGCAGGAAGGACGCGGTATCGGCCTCATGGCCAAGTTGCAAGCCTACGAGTTACAGGATTCAGGCCTGGATACGGTCGAGGCTAATGAGCGACTGGGCTTCAAGGCTGACTATCGCGAGTTCACACTGCCAGCAGAGATGTTAAAGGCTCTGGGCGTCACGCAAGTGAGGCTCTTGTCAAACAATCCGGACAAAGTGGAGGCGCTGGAACGCGCGGGAGTCAAGGTCGTAGAACGCGTCCCGTGCGAGGTGGAACCTAGCGCTCACGCGAAGGAATATATAAAGACCAAAAAAGAAAAGCTCGGACACCTCTTCACTTCGTAACGCTCCGTTTGCCCAGCAGCGTCTTCATGGCATCCGGCTTCTTCCCCGGCAAATACCGGACCGCTGCCCGCGCCAGCGCCACATAGACATCGCGCGCTTCGGGAACCGCGCGCAGCGCCTGCAAGTGTCGGCGCACGACTTCCACATCGCCACGCACAATCGGACCGCTGAACCCTGCCGCCGCTCCCGCGGCCGCATAGTTAACAATCGTCTGCGCAATGATGGGTAGCATTCTCTTTCTCGCCATCCCGGCTGGCACGCCCGCTGCCGATGCCACACGTTCGCTGGTCGCCAGTAAGGCGGTCAGCAGCGGCGAAGCGAAGGTTCCCCACGCGTGATATGCAACCTTGTCTTGCTTCCGAATCCAAAATGCCTGTCCGCCAAGATCGCGGACAATCCGCCGCGCCATGCGTACTGCTTTTGGATCGCCCTCGACGGCAAAAGGAACTCCCGCGAGCGATGGTTTTGATCCCTTGACAAACGTCATCAGCGGGTGCACTGATGCAACTGCCGCGCCGCACCGCCGCGGAGATGACAGTTCGTCGCTGGTCAGCGCGCCGCTCGAGTGCAGCACGATTCTTCCCTTCCAATCGTTATTCGACGCCAACAATTGCGCAACTCCGGAGATCGCAGCATCGGGCACGCACAACCAGACGATGTCGGCCGATGTTGTCGCTTCACCAACCAGCACCGTGCGGGACACCACTTTCTTCGCCAAGTAATGCGCGTGCTTCAGGGAGGGTCGGGCATCGCGCGAGGTCACGGAATCAATCACATACCCTGCTCGATGCAAAGCAACCGCCAGCGCGCTGGCTAGATTGCCCGCGCCCACTACGGCAATAGTCGGGCGGACGGAGCTTTGGACAAGAACGCGCTTTCGTACCATGCCGCGCAGGATAGCAGAATCGGCTTCCAGCTTCCCGCTTCCGGCACAACGACGCAGTCTAAGCTTCCGGAAGCCGGGTGCCGGAAGCCGTGCTTTAATAACTACATGCCGAAACCGCTGCGCCGATCCCGCAAGAAAACCAAGTCTCCCAAAGCCCGACTTCTTTCTTCCCGCATCGTCTATCGCGGGCCCGTTTTCTCGGTCTCCACGGACTACGTGCAGGAACCGGGCGGAATCCGCGCCCGCCGCGACGTCATCCGCCACTCGGGTTCAGTCGTAGTGTTGGCCGTCGACGATTCCAGCAAGCCCCCGCGCATTCTGATCGAGCGCCAATATCGCCATGCCGCAAACGATTATCTCTGGGAGCTGCCCGCCGGTCGCATCGACCCGGGCGAACAAGAAATCCATGCCGCCAAGCGTGAACTGCTGGAAGAGACCGGATATGCAGCCGCGAAATGGCGCCGCATTCTCAAGTTTTATGCCAGCCCCGGATTCGTCGCTGAAACCATGGCTGTTTTTCTGGCCACCGGGCTCCGCGCCGGCATCGCGCAACCCGAGGAAGACGAGATCATTCATAAACGCCTTGTCCCTTTGCCCCAGGCAGTGAGCATGGTTATGCGTGGCACCATTCGCGATTCTAAGACTATTTCCTCGGTTCTATGGCTCGATCACCACCTGCGATAAGGTCTCAAGATTCCTGACCTTAATGCCTCGAATATTCGGCCGCGAGTCAAAACTTTAAACTTTCGAAAACTTTGAAACTTGTTTTTCTGCTGGATTTACCCTATTTGATAGCCTTCCTTTTCAGCATAAAAATGCATCTTATTGATGAGCTTTTTCACGCGGGCACGTCCTTCGCCCCCCGCAGGGACGTGCGCAAAAGGGGGGTAAGTGGATCGCCTGAAAGGAACCGTGAAGTGGTTCAATAACGCGAAGGGTTATGGGTTTATCGGGCGCGACGATGGCCCGGATGTGTTCGTTCACTACAGCGCCATCACCTCCGAAGGCTATAAGAGCCTGCAGGAGAATGACCAGGTAGAGTTCGAAATCACCGAGGGACAGAAAGGTCCTCAAGCTGCAAATGTCATCAAGGTTGCGTAACGATTGAAGAAGGTCTCAAAGTTTCAAGGCATTTGCGCGGCACGGCGGTTGATGTTGAAACTGAAGCCTTGAAACCCGTCAGCGCTCCACGCGCACTTTTATCCGAGTTTGGCGCTACACTCTCGCCTCATTTAACCTGTCCTAGCCCATGGACAACAAAGCCATCGCAGGCATTCTCTATGAAACCGCCGACATGCTTGAAATTGACGGCCAGGATTCCTTCCGCATCCGCTCCTATCGCAACGCCGCCCAGGCTGTCGAAAATCAGCCGGAGCAGATTAAAAACATCATCGCCGAAGACAAAAAAGTCCTTGCCATCCCCGGCATTGGCAAAGGCATGCTGCTCAACTTGAAGCAACTGGTAAATGAAGGCCGTCTTAATCTTCATGCCGAATTGCTGCAGAAATACCACCCCTCGATGCTGCAGCTCTTGAAAATCCAGGGACTCGGCCCAAAGACCATCGCATTAATCTGGAGCGCCTATCAAATCTGCGATGTCGACGGCGTCGAGAAACTGGCTCGCGAGGGTAAGATTCGCGAACTGCCGCGCATGGGGGAAAAGCACGAGCAGAAGCTGCTCAAGGCGATCGAAGACTACCGCCGCATCGCAGGACGGTTCTTGATTGATGCGGCCGAGGCCGAAGCCGCCAAGCTGACGGAATATCTCAACAAGTTTCCCGGCTTCGACAAGATCACCCCGGCCGGCTCGTTGCGCCGTGGCCGCGAAACCGTAGGAGACCTCGACATTCTCGTAACCGGGCCCGCCTGCGTTACGGCGGAAGATCGCGCCAAAGCCGTCGCTTATGTCGCGCAATACCCTCCGCTGATGGATGTGATCGCCAGCGGCGACAACAAGATCAGCTTCCGCCTGCGCAGCGACATGCAAGTCGATGTGCGCCTGCTGCCGCCCGATTCTTTCGGCGCGGCCATGCAATATTTCACGGGATCGAAAGCTCACAATGTCTCGTTGCGGCAGCGCGCGCTCAAGATGGGATACACACTCAACGAATACAGCCTGGCTGCCTTGGACACTGAACAGCCAGTCGCCGGAAAGACCGAAGAAGAAATCTACGCCAAGTTGAACCTGGACTACATCCAACCCGAGTTGCGCGAGAATCTCGGCGAAATCGACGCAGCTCAGAACCACACTCTGCCCATTCTCATAACCCAGGAAGACATCCAGGGCGACGTTCACATGCACACCGTCGAGACCGACGGCCGCAACACTATCGAAGAAATGGCCGAGGCTGCGAAAGAACGCTGCTACCAATATATGGCCATTACGGACCATTCCAAAAACCTGGCTTTCGCCAACGGTCTCGACGACCAGCGCGCTCTGGCGCACATTCATCGCATTCGCGAAGTGAACAAGCAAATCGACGGCATCAAGATTTTTGCCGGCATCGAAGTCGATATCCTCGCCGACGGCGACCTCGATCTCTCCGATGAAGTCCTGGCGCAGATGGATATTGTGATTGCCAGCGTGCACTCGGTTTTCAATCAGGAACCGGCGAAGATGACCGAGCGGCTGCTCAAGGCGATCAGTAATCCCAATACATCAGTCATCGGGCATCCGACGGGCCGCATCCAGCTCCGCCGTGACGCCTACCAGTTCGACATGCACGCTGTGCTCACAGCCGCCGCGAAAAACAAGGTAGCCATGGAGTTGAACTCTTATCCCGACCGCCTCGACCTGAACGACGTTCACCTGCGCCAGGCGAAACAACACGGCGTGAAGATCGTGATCAATACCGACGCCCATCACACATCGCACATGGAAAAAATTCGCTACGGCATCCTGCAAGCCCGCCGCGCCTGGCTAACGAAGGATGACGTGCTGAACACCCGCCCCATCAAAGAGTTTGCGGCAGCGATGAAACACGGTTGGTAGGCGTAGAATCGGCACGCAGAGGAAAACATGCCGGATCCAATTCCACCCCCGCCACCACCTATCCCAAATCCCACCTCTGACCCATTGATTCCACCTTCGATCAGCGGACCTACCATCAATATCGGCGATGAATTCGGCACGGCCAAGCGCAACTTGCCTCCCGCCAAAATTCTGCTGTTTGCAATCGCTGGCGTGGTCGTCATTGTCGCAATTGCTTCTTTCCTGCGCCGCGCCAAGCCGCAAGGTTCGGGATCTCTCGATCACGTAGTCGCCGTCTCGCTTCCGGGAGACACCTCTACCATGGTCGCCCTCACCTACACTCTGAAGAATGGAGAGAAGCCGCTCTACGTGCACGATATTCATGGCACGCTCAAGACATCCGCAGGAGAATCTACCGCGGAGGCCGTTTCCGCCGTCGATTTCGACCGTTACTTTCAAGCCTTCCCCACGCTAAGAGAAGGCGCTCAGCCGGCGCTTATCCCGGAAACCAAGCTTCAACCGGGTGACACCATCACTCGAACGGCGATCGTTGTCTTCCCCATGGCTCTCGACGTATTCAACAAGCGCCAGTCTGTGAGCGTGGCGATTCAGCCCTACGATGAGACGGTCCCGATTGTAATGAGTAAGTAGATCCTGCTGAGCGAATAAGAGGCTTGTCATCCAGCTAACACCACAGACACGGGGGAGATTGACCCTTGCCGGGCTGGCAGTCCTCTTTCTCGGATTCAGGTGGTGGTATCCAGAACACCTCCGATGGCTATTCGCTTCGGTCGTGGCCTTCTATGTTCTGCTCTACATTGCTGGCGGTGGCAGGCTCCCTTGGAGAATCAAGTTTCGCGATTACTTCGCATACGTCCTGATCTCGGTTGGAATCGTGGGAGTGGTCTTGCTGATTGCGCTTTACGAAGCGAACAAGACACGATGAGTGAAATCATCTATTCTCAGCAGTACGCGAACGTTGTGGGGCGGGTTAACTCCTTGACGCACTTCCACGAAAATGACACAATCTGTCGGTTGATGGCATTGTCCCTCCGTTTTGCCTGCGAATACTAATCAAGAGGAACACCAATGACTCAGTCGCGGACCAATTCTCCTCGCGCACCATCGCCCATCAACGCAAACCTGAACCGACAGTTGATGGCATACGCGGCCGCCGCCGGCGCAGCCGGTGTTGGCCTATTAGCCGCTCCACAGGTTGCCGAAGCCAAGATCGTCTACACTCCGACGAACGTTTCAACTGGAGTGGGTGGCAGTATCCCAATTGATCTCAACAATGACGGTACTCCAGACTTCCTTGTTTTTGGTCGTTCTTGCGGTTTCCGCGGGAACTGCCTCTTTGTCGATCCTTTAGTTTTGGGGAATGGCATTCGGGGAATTGATGTCGCGCCTCCGCTGGAATCTATGGCCTTCCCGCCGGACCGCAGGCACCATTCCTGTCAAACTTTGTAACCTCAAGCGGAAAAAGCTTTGTCGGCTTCATGGCTTTCGTGAGCTACTATCACTCCGGTTGGAATTCGGATGGGCCTTGGACAGACAAGACTAACAAATATCTGGGCTTCAAGTTTCTAATCGACGGGAAGATCCATTATGGCTGGGCACGAATGACCGTAATAATGCGTAAGAACTCAATCGTTCTCACCGGTTACGCGTACGAGACGATTCCAAATCACAAAATCCTTGAAGGATACACTCAGGGTGTCACCGCCAGCGATTTTTCGCCTGCCAACTTGCACACCCCCACTCCACAACTTGCCACTCTGGGCACCCTCGCTTGCGGTGCCGATGGTCTCTCTATCTGGCGGCGCGAAGACGAGGTGGATGCGCGTCGATAACACCAAGCAACTGAATGCACTGCCACAAATTTGGCTGACGGCTCAGACTCCCCCTAACCGATAACTGTTGCAAAATCGCGATTACACTCATTGACCCGGCAGGGCAGATGATTCTGCTTTTGCGCTCGAATGCAGCCCGATCCGGAACATATGGGCATCTGGATGGCGAAGGTACATCTTGCGGCTCCACAGCACCACGGTGGGCGGGAATGTAGCCTCGCTGCCAACCTCACCCAGTGCTACTGCTTTTTCTGAATTCCCTTCCTGCGCACGAGATGCGTGTTCGCGGTCGGGCTTGATCTCGTCGTACTTCAGACAACTGATCGACCCATCGACTTCGAGCCCGCCAAGGCCACATCGTGGCAAGTGGCAATGCCATGCTCGCGCAGAGCGCGCTGTAATTCGTCCATGCTCACGCGCTCACGCGCCATGTGCGAATCAATCAACTTGCCGTCGTGCACCAGCAAACTAGGTTGTCCCTGGATGAAGCGCCGGAACTGGCGGTTGGTGCCGGAAACGTAAGCTACAAAGTAGTTCAGTACTAACAGAGTTAAGCCGCCGCGATTATGCTCCGAGCAGCGACGTGTCGGAGCCGGTCATCGCATTCTGCACGGAGTTCGACAGAAGCAGCAGCGTCAAATCGAAGGGCGTCATTTGCCCAACTTCCCGCTTGCCGCTCAACCGCACGCCGATCAGCACCACCAGATAGATCACGCCCGTCCGCAGCGCAATCTGCAACAGGACGTGCCCCGTTGGGAAGAACACTCCGTTCAATTGGCGCTCACCGGCACAGGGGCGTTCTTCGGTGTGCTCAGATAGCCCGTAACTTTGTTTTTGTCCACGTTCCACACCACCAGTTCAAACAGCATGTGGTCGCGTCCGGAATAAAACTGGATCGGTTCGGCCACGTTGCGGTCTTTCTTTTCAATTGTCTTGTCGTCGGCGGTCACGGCCATGGTGAATTTCCCATGTTTGGCATCCGCCTTCCTCAGTTGCAGGCTGACGGTGGAGATAGGCTGAGGCTTCGCACCCTTCATCAATGTGAATTCAAAATAATTCCTGTCGCCTTTGTGCTTCAGAGTCTCCAAATCACCAGTCGTGTGGGCGATCAATCCACTCTGCACCCCCAGATCCCCGATCGTGGTCTGCAGCTTCGTCTTGGTCGCTTCCAGGTCGGCTTTGGTGGAAGCCACATCGGTCTTCACTCCGCCTACGTCCGTCTTGACCCCGGCGACTTCCCCGTTTACCGCGCTGATCTGCTCTTTCTGTTCCGCTTCTATGCGGCTCTCGGCGGCCTTCTGCTGCTCCCGCAACTCCGCCGCGCGCTGGGCCAATTCCTTCTTAGTAATACCCACCTGATGCGCAATCGTCTCTTCCGAGGCCTCCGCCGTCTGCATACGATTCTGCAACTCGGCCACTTGCGCCTTGCTCGCGCTGAGGTCGCCGCTCAATTTCTCGATCTGCTCATGGGCCGCATAATGCGCGTAACCCGATGCCGCCACGACAATCACGGCCAGCAGAATAAGAATCCATTTCCCCGCACTCGACTCCGGTTCGCCAACTACTTGTTCGCTCTCTTCTGGCATGAGTTCTCCTTTAGGTTCTGTACCTGCGATTGTGAGGTTAGAGTAATTGTTTAGTACAAGAAAAGCCCTGTCAATTAGCTCGTGGGATGCAGCGGCGGCCAGCATGGGATGTACGCCTGCTTTGATGTGATTCGCCTCATGGTCGCAACGTTAGAGCCTCGCGCAAAGCAGGTTTTGGATCGCGGCGCACAGCACCGACATCGCCCGGTTTCTTGTTTTCGATCTCCTTCGCGGCATTGACAGCCTGGCGGGAAACGGCTGCACCATCCGGGCCCGCTAAGTTCTCTGCATTCTTAAAGCAGGCATAAGCCAGTCGCGTCGGGAATCCCTGATCGCTAAGAAAGAGACCGTAGGTTAGCCAGTCCTCCGCGCTCGCGTTGCGATCGCTCGTCTTGTCATCCAGTTGCAAAGCGCTCTGGTAGAGCCGCATGGCCTCGGCCAGGTTTCCTTGGTGGGACTGCAACGCTGCTTCATTCACATCGGCAACACTTTCGAGCTTCGGTTGTTTGGTCTCAGCTGCCAAGCTTTCTGCAAGACGATATGATGCGATCGCCGCAGCATTTTCTGCGGCACGCGATTGGCAGTCCGCCATGCGGATTACGATTGCAATGACTTTATCCGGGGCAGCACGCTGTTGGCTGGACTGGTGAGCGATCTGCTGCAGAAATGCATGGTAGTGTTCCGCGGCGAGCTTCGGTTTGCCCTCGCGATCCAACTCATCGGCCAGATATAAATGCGCCAAACTTTGTCCCGGATCAATCGCCAACGCTTGGTCCCAACTGGCAATAGCTAACTCTGGATGTCCCTTGTGCGAAACCAGCAGCCCGCGATCCACCAGCAAATTGGCGTCTCTCGGGGAATATTTGAGCGAGGCTTCTGTCAGATCGAAGGCCTCATCGAACCGCTTCCCGTCGACCAGAAATCGCAGCAGCGCCTGTCGCGGCGCCGGATCCGACGGATTTACCTGAATGGCTTTTCTCCAAGCAGCCTCCGCCAGATCTGGCTGTCCTTCGGCAAACTCCCGTTGCGCCAGCCGCGTTTGCAGCCGGCTGTCCATGGAATCCAGCCGCGCCGCGCGCTCCAGGTCGTGTAGATTGTCCGATCGCATCGCTAAATAGAAGCGCAACTGATCCACGCTGCCCCAAGCCAACAGTATCAGTGCAGTTCCTACACGCAACGATCGAGCGCCGCTTGTGCTTCCCACTACCCATCGCCACGCAGTCGCCATTCCTCCGCCCGCACTGGCCGCTGCGCCGGAAATTCGTTCTCGTGAATTTAGCAACAGTGCCGCGATGCGCCCATCGCGCAGCTTCCAGATCGCCCCATCGAGAATGAAGTGATGAATGTTCACCAGCGCCGTGAAAATCAGAAAGCTGCCAGTGAAATCGTGGTGGAAAACCCTGCTCGCCACCCACGGACCCGGCACGAACAAGGCGATTCCTCCAGCGACCAGCACTCCGAAATAGGCAACCGGACGCCAATTGCGTATGCCTTCGTTCGAAGCTTCACGCCGCGCGTAGTAACTCGTAATCCAAAGATATTGCGCCGAGTGCATGATCGCGAGCACGCCGGTGCTGTAACGGCTCTGCGGAATTTCGATACCGCGAATCAGCGAGATTGCCGATGGCAGCAGGAACCACAAAAACTGCGTAGAAAACAAAGTCAGAGAGGGACCAAGCTTGCGCCATCCTATGGTTCGTGCCAGTCGCGTGAGTCCGAAGGCCGATAGCGCAAGGAACGCGATGCAAAGCCCGACCTGCTCCCAACGGCTCACGACGGCCGGAATCCCCAGCGATAAAAACAGCGGATCAGACGAGGGTCCGGTATGAAATCCGAGAAACAAGACGAGGTAAGAAACCACAAACGCGCCATACAATGCGCGACGCTCGGCCTTGTCCGGCTGCGCGCCGGCGCGCCGCGCGAACATCATGAACAGGCCGTAGTTCTGTCCGCTGTAGTGCCACGGACTCCAGGTCAAATAGATCGTGAAAATCCACGGCAGGATGCGCGGCCAGACATGCGACAACAGCATCGTCAGCAGAATCAGTGCGGTGATGTGAACGGTAAAGATTCGATATTTGCGGAAATCTTCGGCGCGATGGTACGCGCGATAGATCGTCGCCATGTAGTGCGGATAATTGAAGACGAACGCCAGCCCATAGAACGCGACGGCCCACGTTCGCGCACTCGACCCCATAGCAAAGTAAGAAAGCAACAAAAGCGGCGCCGACCACGCGCCGCAGCCCACCATCAGATCGAGCCAGGGACCATAAATCCAGGGCGAGGCGGATTCAGCGTTCGCGATTTTATTGGAGATTGGCATGGGCAACTGCGATTGATGACTCAATCAAAATTATAGAAGTCAAAAGCACGCAAACTGGTAACCAGGACCATTCAGCACACATAACGAAAGTAACGATGGCATCGAGGGGCAAGGCCCGGTGGCGCGGCAAGGCCACGAGTTCGATCGGGACGGTCCAGAACTCGGTCGGGCAGGGCACGTGCCGCAAATCTGCCTGATAAAGCGCGGCTTCAGCCGCTGAGGTGATCGGCTCTTCTACAATGAAAAACGTGAAGTCCTGGGACGTGATCATCATCGGCGGCGGGATCATCGGCCTGTCTCTCTCGCTCACGTTAAGAAAAAAGGATGCCAGCGTTCTCGTCGTCGAACGCGGCGAACCAGGCCGCGAAGCCTCCCACGCTGCCGGAGGCATGCTGGTCGACTGCCTGATCGAAACTCCCGCGACATTGCAAACGTTGGCGACAGCGAGCGCAAAAATGTATCCCGAGTTCGCGCTCGAACTGGAACTCGAGGCCGGCATGAAGGTGGATTTGAGGGATTTCGGCACGATTCTGTTCCCATCGCTCGACCACATTCGCCATCCACAACTGAAAATAGCGTCCTTGAATTTTGCGCATCTCCTCGAACAAGAACCAGCGCTGCACCCGCTCGATCAGCGGCGGGAAGCTTTTTTCTTGAAGGAGCGTAGCATCGATCCCCGCGCCGTTACACACGCCGCATGGCACACAGCAAAAAATCGCAGCGTCGATTTCTCCTCCGGCGACGCAGTCACCGCAATAAATCTCTCCGACGGCCGCATCAGCGGCGTAACCACAACGAAAACATCATTCCTCGCGGAAAAAGTAGTCAACTGCGCCGGCGCATGGTCGGGACAAATCGGTCCGCATTCCATCCCCACGCGCCCCGTCAAAGGACAAATGCTGTGCCTCGCCATGCATCCGCGCGATTTGCTCAAGCACGTCATCCGCACGCCCAAGGTCTACCTCATCCCGCGCAGCGACGGACGCCTGCTGGTCGGCGCGACCGTAGAAGAAGCTGGATTCGACAAGCGCACCGATCCAGATACGATTCAGCGCCTGTACCGCGCCGCCCTGGAACTCGTCCCACAACTTCGCAACGCTAAAATTCTCGAAGACTGGGCCGGCCTACGCCCAGGCACGCCCGACGCGCTACCCATCCTCGGCGCGACACCCACGCCCGGCTATTTCGTCGCCACCGGCCACTTCCGCGACGGCATCTTGCTGGCTCCCATTACCGCGAAAATCATGGCCGATCTGATCACCGGCACTGATCCCGGCCTCGATCTCGCCCCATTCCGCCTCGCCAGATTTTCGTCACCGTCATCCTGAAAATATTGTCTGTCATCCTTCTATGAAAACAGGCGTAGCTGTCCACAGGTATTTTTGCGGTGATGCGGACAGGCTTCTATTCGTGCTCGAGGCACATAAGGTTGTCCGGACTCCGCCGCTCCATCTGAGCGTCGCTCTCCAAGAGCAAGGATGACTTCGAGCTGACGGATTCCCCTTACCTCGCCGCAAACTTGTCTTCGTCAAACACCACGCCGTCGTGTAGCAGCGCGTAGACCGCGATCAGCAGCTTGCGCCAGCGCCACTCGCGCCACGTGCTTGTGTTTCTTGCGCAGCAACCGTTCATAGTAACGCTTGGCCCCCGGAGAACAACGCGTCGCCACCTGCGCCGCTTCCACCATGATCCAGCGCAGCCACGGCGAACCCTGCCGCGTGATGCCGCCGCGCGCCGTCTTCCCCGCCGATTCCCGCACCCGCGGCACCAACCCCGCGTAACTGCACAACGCTTCCTTGTCGGAAAATCTTCCGATCTCTCCGATCTCAGCCAGCAGCATCATCGCAGAACATTCGCCGATCCCCGGTATCGTCATCAGCCACTGCGCTCGTTCGTCGTGTTTTGCTTTTTCACTTAGTTGGAGATTTTGCTTTTGCACTTCTTCGTTGTAGCCGTCGATCATGCGCAGGCACACGCTCACCGATTCCCGCGCCTGCGCCGGTAGCTTCACCCCATTCAGCCACAGCCGTCCGCGTTGGCCAAACAAATCCGTCACCGGCGACCGTTGCCCCTGCTGATGCAGCACCGCGTGCACCTGGTTCTTCAGCCGCGTCCGCTGCCGCACCAGCGTGGCCCGCAACCGCACCTGCTGCCGTCGCGCTTGCGTCTCCCGGTCCGCCTTCCACGACTCCGGTAACAAATCGCAGCGCAATAAATGCGCCAGCGTCTCCGAATCCACCCGATCATTCTTCAACTTCGCCGAGGCAATCGCCTTCACCCGCTGCGGATGCACCAGCACCAGCCGCTCCACTTCCGGCTCCACCACTTCGCGAAACGCCGGCCAGAAGCCGCACGCCTCCACCGCCACCTGCACCTGCTTCCCGCGAAACTGCCGAAAATATCTGCGCAGCGCCAGCCGCTCGTTCTCCACCGGCCCCGCCTGCAATATCTTCCCTCTTGCTTCCAAAGCCGTCATGTAACAAAATCTCTGGTGAAGATCTACGCCAACGTGGATCATCTCGTGCCTCCTTCAGGGCTTGTGCTTCGAGCACGTACTTTACCCTTGGAGGCACGCCTTTTCCGTCTTCATTACATCGGAGCGGAGTTTTCGCTTTGGCCAAGCCAAAGGGAAGGCGCAGTCGAAGTATCCCTACCAGCATCCTGTCGTATAAGCTCACTAATTCCCGGTCGCCGCCCGCCGTATTCCCTCTGCTAAACTTTTCCCAACATGCGTGCTACCTCACTCTTTGCTATCGTCATCCTCATGAGTACCCTCATCGCTGAAACCGTCGCCGCGCAAACGCTTCCCGCGCCACAAGCCGTTACCGATCCCAAACAGATCTCCTCCAAACCCAACGCGCAGGTTGAGCCGCGCAGCCTGACCATCGAAAAGCTGTACATGACGCGGCAGGTCGGCCGCCCTACGTGGTCGCCCGATGGCAAGAGCATCGCGTTCGTCTCCAACATGAGCGGACGCAACAATCTCTGGCTCGTCTCGTCTGATGGCGGATGGCCGGTGCAACTAACAGTCAGCGACCAGCGCCAGACCGCGCCGGCCTGGTCGCCCGACGGCAAATGGATCGCGTATCAATCCGACTTCGACGGCGACGAACTGTGGGACATTTTTCTCGTCTCGCCCGCGACCGGGAAAGTCGTCAACCTCACGCAGACGCGCGAGATCGCCGAACTCAATCCCACATGGTCGCCCGACGGCCGCTATCTGGCTTACGAAGTAAAACCAAAAACATCGGCAGCTTATGAGATCGACATCTATGACATGGTGATGCGCGAGGTAAAACACGTCACCACCAACACACCACAGGATCAGAGCAACTCCAATCCCATCTGGTCAAAAGACGGCAAGTATATCGTCTACACGCAAGAGCAAGCCAAAGGAACGGACTCGAACATTTTCATCGCGGATGTGGCTTCGGGAAAGAGCACGTTGCTGACGGCACATGACGGCGAACAGCGCTACTGGGCCGACGATATCTCTCCTGACGGCAAACAAATTCTGGCCACCTCAAATGCCGCGAACGGATACGACAACATCGGCCTGCTCGACATCGCGACAAAAAAGATTTCCTGGTTCACCCACGACAAATGGGAAATTCGCGGTAGCGAATTTTCTCCCGAGGGCAAGCACATCACTTTCACCGCCAATGTCGATGGCAACGAAGAAATCTATCTGCGCGACCTCGCCACGGGAAAATCCAGCGCGCTTCCTTTGCCTAAAGGCCTGAACGAGCCGACTGGAGGCCACACCGCTTTCACCAATGATGGACAGCGTCTGCTCTACAACCACAACGGCCCGACTGCGCCGGGCGATCTCTGGGTCTATCACGTTGCAACCGGCAAGTCGCAGCAGATCACGCATTCGCTCGTTGCTGGCGTGCGCTCAGAAGACATGGTCGAACCGTATCTGGTTCACTATCCGAGCCGCGACGGTAAGTGGACCATCTCTGCATTTCTCTACGTGCCCTTTAACATGGCGCGCAATGGGAAGAATGCGGCTATTGTCTACATTCATGGCGGACCGTCGTCGCAAACGATGAATTCTTTCAACCGCTTCATCCAATTTGCCGCCAATCAGGGATACATGGTGCTCGCGCCCAACTATCGAGGTTCAACCGGATACGGCAAGGAATTCAAGCAAGCGAATCTGTTCGATATGGGAGGCGGCGATCTGCAGGACGTTCTTGCCGGAGTCGACTGGATCAAGCAAACCGGCCATCTCGATCCCAAAAAGATCGCCGTCATGGGTGGCAGTTATGGCGGCTACCTCAGCATGATGGCCGTGACCAAAGCTCCCGATGTTTGGGCCGCGGGCGTGCCGATTGTTCCCTTCGTCAACTGGTTTACGGAAATCGAGAATGAAGATCCCGTGCTGCAGCAGTCCGATCTCGCGACCATGGGCGATGTGGTGAAGAATAAAGCGCTCTACGAAGATCGCTCGCCAATTAATTTCATTGATCAGATCAAAGCGCCACTACTCTTACTCGCCGGAGGACACGATCCGCGCTGCCCGAAATCAGAAACTCAGCAGGTAGTCGATGCCATAAAAAAGCGCGGGGGCACGGTCGATTACAAAATTTACGAAAACGAAGGCCACGGCTTTGCTCGCGTGGAAAATCAGATCGACGCCTACCAGCGGGTCGCCGACTTTCTGTTGGCGCATGTTGTGCCGGCAGATTGCAGTTGCTCGCTGACGGAATGATGCCTCTAGGAAATGGGAAACATTAGGAACCCAGGTTAGCTTGAACAAAGCACAGCAAGCTTTCGCATTCGTAGATTCGTTCTCATCTCTACCGTTGGAATCAGTGAATAGGTTTCGGCGATAGCCTCAATCAGCCCAGGGATCGTGTACTCCTTGGCTTCGATATCCGCGCGAAGACCGACTTCACGCAGAGTGGTGGACGTAACAGGGCCGATAGACGCGAATTTTACATCGTCAAACTCTGGCCGATATTTTCCTAGCAAGGCCACAAAGTTCTTGGCAGTGGAAGAGCTAGTAAAGGTGACCACCTGCGGGCGACGACGCGGATTTTTCAAAACAGCCTGCAATCGCCTCCGCGAAGATTCCGGCACGACAGTTTCATACGCTTCGACGACATCGACTTGCGCGCCAGCCTTACGCAGTTCGCGCGGAATCACATCGCGAGCAACTTTGGCGCGCACCAGGAGCACGCGCTTCCCTTTCACTCGGCGGCGCAAACTTCGCACCACGGATTCGGCGACATATTCCTTAGGGACGACATCAACTTTGTATCCGCGCTGTTCGAGAACCTTTTGCGTTGCCGGACCAATAGCGGCGATATGCAGGCCCTCAGGGGCTAAAGCCTTGTTCAGATTTTTGCGTTTATCGGCACGACTAATGTCATGCCCTTCCCGAACTTTTCCTTGGTCGAGTTTCAGTTTCTTAATCCGATCCCACATGGCTTCCACGCCGTTGACGCTGGTGAGGATCAGCCAGTCGTAGCTTGCGAGATTTTTCAGCGCTGTATCTAACGCCTTGAATGACTTCGGCTTGCGAATTTCGATAAATGGAATCTCGATCACTTCCGCGCCTCGCTTGCGCAGTTGGGCGGAAAGCACGCTGGCTTGATGCCGCGCCCGGCCCACCAGCACGCAAATACCTGAAAGGGGTTGGCGCTTCATTCACCCTCTTCCCCGGCACGCTCTTCTCCGGAAACTTTCACCGGACAAATACCCAGTCCCTGCTCCTGCATGAGCTTGGCCACTCCCGAAATCGCGGTATCTTCAGCCCTGCCCAGCGAAGCCATCATGTTTGCCTGATCTTGTTTGCTGCGATTCTGGCCCAGCTTGAACTTCGCTTCGAGTTTCGTTACGGCAATCTCAAAACCGACAATCTGCCGGAGCATGTTCTGGCGGAACTTTTCGTCCAGCCGGGCCCACTGCGCGGCGTACGACGGTTCGAATGTATTCATCAGCTCGTGCAGGACGACCTGCAAGTCCTCCGGAGAGGAATATAAACGCGCGTTACCGTAAGCATGGATGGCGCCGTAGTTCCAGGTGGGCACGCTTTCGACATTGGTGTACAAAGTGGGCGAGATGTAGGAATGCGGTCCGTGAAAGATCGTAAGAATCTGCGGCTGTTTTTCAAGATAGCGCCAATGCGGATTCGCTTTGGCGAAGTGGCCGCGAATGGTGACCTGTTCGCCCTCCTGCCGCAGCACAACTGGAACATGGCTGGCGAACGGTCCGTCTTCTCCGTTAGAAACCAGAATGACGAATGAATTCGCTCGCATGAAATCGACGGCCGCGGCTTGATCGTGAACGCGGAAATATTCAGGAATGTACATTCGAATCTCTTTGGCCCTTTAGCGGCTGGGCGGATATCGAGTCTATGCTGCGTCCATAGACTTTTTCGAGGATTTTATCGGCGCCACGAGCAAGCAAATCCTCGGCCGCGGCTTTGCCAAGTTCTTCGGGATCATCTCCGTCTCGGGAGTCGCGCAGAATTTGCGAGCCGTCAGGATCGGCGACGACGGAAGTGAGATGCAGTCTTCCTCCAAGTCTAACTTCGGCAAAGGCGCCGATGGGAACCTGGCAGCCGCCGCCCATGCAATTGAGCAGTGCGCGCTCGCAGGTCGTGGCGGCGCGGGCCGTGGGATCATCGAGAAAGCGGAGATAATTTCGCATTGCTGCGTCGCCAGCGCGGATTTCGACGGCCAACGCTCCCTGGCCGGCGGCGGGGCACATGACGTCGGCGGGAATGATTTGCCTGAGTAATTCTGTTTTACCCAGGCGATTCAACCCGGCTGCAGCGAGAATGATAGCGTCATATTCGCCCGCTTCAAGTTTGCGCAGGCGCGTATCGACATTGCCGCGCAGAGGATGAATATCAAGATCGGGTCGCATGGCTTTCAATTGCGCCTGGCGGCGCAGGCTGGAAGTTCCGATATGTGCGACGTGCGGCAGGTCTTCAATTTTGTAATAGCGCACGGAGCAGAAGGCATCGCGCGAATCCTCTCGCGGCGGAATGGCCGCAAGTTCAAATCCTGAAGGAAGCTCCGTCGGCAGATCCTTAAGCGAGTGCACCGCGAGGTCGATGCGTCCGGCGGCCAAGGCTTCTTCGATTTCTTTGGTGAAAATTCCCTTGCCAGTTCCGCCTTTGGCGCCGACCTGAGCCAGAGCCACGTCGGTGATCTTATCGCCGGTGGTATGGATAATTTCGATTTCCACATCGTGCCCTCGCGCGCGGAGGAGGGCGCCGATGTGATTCGCCTGCCAGAGGGCGAGCTGGGAACCACGAGAGCCGATGCGGAGCCTAGGCACAGTTGACGACCCGAGGCAGGATGCCGGAGGAAAGCGAAAGGCGGCTGGTTAGGCCGCCTAAAAATGGTACGGAACCGCGCTTGAAAACCACCTTAAAAGTAGACTCTAAAGAAGGATTCGTCAAGAACCATTCGCGATCTGAGAGACTCTTAACCGCCCGTGGGTCGCGGAAGCTGGCGGAGAGTAAGGGATTCGAACGACTCGCAGCTGCAAGCAGCCGCGACCCACGGTTCTCAAGCGCGGCCCAGTACCCACACTGGTAGTACTCTCCGAAGCCCCGCTGGAGCAGGACCAGCGGACTACGGCAACGGGAACAAATTTTACGGAGCCCTTCGCGGTGTGAAAAATTGCGTCCCATTTTGGTCCTAGGCCACAGAGCAGCCACGTGCTTGGCTTGCGAGAGCTCAGACTCTTGAACTGCAAGATCCGAAGCGGGGAATGCGGAGAGGTTAGTCAAAGGTCTCTTGCCGATAACTCCGCGCCCTGTTTTCTTGCATGATGGAGCGCCAGCCATGCCCCGATTGAGTATGCAACCGAAGCCCATACCGGTGGGAGAAACAACTGGTCGTACTCGTATCTCAGGTAATGGCCTTTCGTGGCAGCGCGGAAATAACTCGAATGAGAGAAGAACCAGACGTCGCATACCACGCACACGAGGAGTAGTAACACACAAGCTGGCCCGATCCACTGTGCTGACCTGTTTCGCATCTGTTTGTTGATCACGAATCCAAGAAAAAATCCTGGCACCCAGAACGCTGGGCTGTACTGAGAAACGGCTAGCAGCACTAGGACTCGATTGTAGTGAACCGGAACATTCTGGAACAAGATAAGAAGGATGAACCCGATTACCAAGTTCCCTAGGGTAGCGACTAAGCCCTGGAAGATGAAGCGAAATATCCTGCCTTGGACGGTTGGTGATTGTTTCTCACTTGATCCACCCTCAAGGAGCGAAAATCCGGAGCCTGAAGAGTTTTCCATAAGCGCTACAAGGAACCGGCAGCCTCAGGATGACAAGTCGTCTGAATCTGCCTTTGGATGAGATTGCTTTTCTTTGGCTTGCAGATTGAACAACCGACGCACAACTTCCACCAGCGTCGTCGCTTCAGCCTCCTTCGCGGCGGTTTTCAACGTGGTCACCGGCGTGTGCATAACTTTGTTGATGATGCCGCGGGTCAGAGCTTCAACCGCCATCTCCTGCTCAGGGGTCATGGGACCGAGGCGGCCGCGAACCCGGTCGATCTCGGCCTGGCGGATGGTTTCGAAGTGGTCCTGTAACGACACGATTGTCGGGACTACGTCGAGCGTGTGCAGGCGGGCTTCAAAGCGTTCGACTTCGCTGGCAATGATTGCCTCAGCGAGTTCGGCTTCGTGGCGGCGGTCGGCGACGTGGCTGCTGACCGCCTGCTGCAAGTCGTCGATGTCGTAGGCGAAGATGCCGTCCAGTTTGGCCATTTCCGGCGAGACGTCGCGCGGCACCGCGATGTCGATGAAAAACATCGGACGGTTTTTACGACGGGCGAGGAATTGCTCTCCGTGTTCGCGGCGGAAGATGGCGACCGGCGAACCGGTCGAGGTGATGACGATGTCGGCGCGGTCGCAGGTGTTATAGAGATCGTCGAACTTGATGGCCTCGCCGCCGAACTTGCGCGCAAGACCTGCCGCGCGCTCAAATGTGCGGTTGGAAACGAAAATGGCCGAGCAACCGTGAGCCATCAGGTGGCGGGCGGCGAGTTCGCTCATCTTACCGGCGCCGACGATGAATACGCTCTTGCCTTGCAGTGTGCCGAAAATCTTTTTCGCTAGTTCGACCGCGACCGAAGCGATGGAAACAGACGAGGATCCGACTGCAGTTTCCGTGCGTACGCGCTTGGCGACGGCAAAGGCGCGCGTAAGTAGATGATCGAGTTGCGTTCGTACAGCGCCTGCAGCGCGGGCGGTCGCGTAGGCCTCTTTGACCTGACCGAGTATCTGAGCTTCGCCGACCACCATCGAATCGAGGCTGGAAGCAACTCTGAAAACGTGGCGCACGGCGTCTTTGTCGCGAAATTCGTAAATATGGGAATCGAGTTCTCCCGGCGAAAGATGGAAGTGCTCGCGCACAAATCCACGCAGGTCGGCCGATCCGTTGATGGTGTGGGTGATCATCTCCACGCGGTTACAGGTGGAAAGAATCAGTCCCTCCTCGACCCCAGGATGCGCGGTAAGCTGGCGGCAGGCTTCGGGCAAATGCGATTCGGCGATGGCCAGGCGCTCGCGCACGTCGAGCGGGGCACTGGTGTGGTTCACGCCGATGAGTTGATATCTCATGAGGCCGCAAACCCGTGAATCGTGGAAAAATAATTGGCCGCCCATGCCACAATGGCCGCTACAAAAGCGAACGTGGCCAGGAACGCGGCGCGGCGGCCTCGCCATCCTGAGTTCCAGCGAGTGAAAACCATCACCATGTAAACTGCCCACATCAGTATCGACAGCAGAATTTTGGGATCGAGAAAATCCACCCGGCCATACGTTGAAATAGCCAGCATGGAACCGGTAAGCAGTCCCAGCGTCATAAACGGAAAGCCGAGAAGCAGTGAGCGATAGCCAATCTGGTCAATGACTTCGAGAGCGGGGAGAAATCCGATGAGACTGGTTGGATCTTTTGATTTAAGGCGGCGCTCCTGCAACAAATAAAGCAGGCTCGCGCCGAAGCTGAAGATCAGCGCCGCGTATCCAGTGAAGATGAGAGCGATGTGCGCGGCCAGCCATCCGGTACGCTGCACGGAAGAAGTAAAAACGAAGGGCTGCTGGCCGGTGGCGGCCACGAAGGTCAGAAAAAAGACGACAGGAAAGACAACGACTCCGGGTGAAGTAGTTTTGTAGATTGCATAGACGATCATGAAAAATGTCATGGAAATGAAGGCCAGCAGCGACTCCGCGTTGTGAACCGAGGCCCAGACCACATGGTCGAGAAGAAAAACTTCGACCAGGGAAACAAAGTGAAAGACCATGCCGAGGCTGGCGGCGTGCAGGGCGATCCGGCTGAACAGATCGCTGGCACGGGTGAGCGCCACAAAGGCGTAGATCAGGCCAATGAAGTAACAGGCCAGCGCGAAGCGGAGCCAGAGCAGGGACATCGGTTAGTAAGTATCAAAGGCGAAGAGGTTTAGCGCAAGTCGGAAGAGCTGGGACTTCGACCTTTGCAAGAAATTATAGTCCTCTCATGGGACGAGAGTGCGACGGGATCGTCGTAAATTCTGGACTAAGCGTCAGAGAAACCCAGATTCCTCACTTCTCTCGGAATGACAAATCTTCGGGGACGGCCTGCAATCGAGAATCATCAAATCATTCCACGCCCAGGCTGGCCAGCGATTCTTCGAGTAGGGAGGAATCGATAACGAGCCGGCGGCTGGCTTTCAAGTCTTCGATTTCGTCGAAAGCGCGGAAAAGACGGAGCTTCGCCGCGGCGTATTGTTCGGCGTCTGTGAGAGGACGGGCATGTTTGGCGCTCCAGGCAGTCGCCGCACTCTCGCGAAGGAATATGCTGACGGCATAGGTGAGCTTGCGGTCGGAAGTGACATCGAAAATAAACTCCGTGGCCGGTGCTTCGGTGTCATCGGAGAGCGCGGGCCGCTTGCCGACAAAGTAGTACTGATAGGCATAACCTTGGGCGCCGGCATAGGTTTTCAAGCGGCGAACAGGCGGATGTGGATCGGAAGGCATGGGCGTTTTGACCGTGCATCTAGCGTAAACCGGATTCGATTTTGCTGCATCCCAAAGCCGAACCCCACTGGGCTACCTGAACCGGCCTGTTTTCCGTCCCCAAACAGTTCCACGCACTCAATGAAAGACCCAAACCTGCCGATGGAAGCAGTGGAGGAAACCGTCCTCAGTGTTGGCGCAATGGAATTCGGCGGTTGCAGCGCTGGGTGTATTGGCCGGCTATCTGCAATTCCGTATCTATCAGATTCGAGGTGACGCGAAGAAGCGCGAAGAGCTGTTTCAGATCATCACGGAAAATGCCGCCGATATGATCGCGCTTGTGGATGTAAAAGGAAAGCGCCTTTATAACAGTCCGGCGTACAAGCGAGTTCTGGGCTACTCCGCGGCTGAGTTGGGAGAAACGTCAGCCTTCGAGCAAATTCATCCCGAGGATCGCTTCAAAATTCTGGAAGCGGCTCGCGAGGCTAAAGAGACGGGAATAGGCAAGCGGCTCGAATACCGCATCCGGCATAAAAACGGAAGCTGGCGTGTACTGGAATCGATCGCCGGAACCATCCGCGATAGCAACGGCGAAGTGACGAAGCTGGTCATCGTCAATCGGGACATCACCGAGCGCAAACGCGCGGAAGCGCTGCTCGACCATAATTCGTTTCATGACGAAATGACGGGGCTGCCGAACCGGCGCCTTTTTCTTGACCGCTTGCAGCAGACTTTCATCCACAATCAGCGCGATACGGCAAAGCCATATGCCGTGATCTTTATCGATTTGGACGGATTCACGAGCTTTAACGACACGATGGGAAACGCCATTGGCGATCAGGTGATCCTGGAAATCAGTCATCGTCTGACGGCGTGTCTGCGCGAAAACGACACCATCGCTGGGCCTAAGGGCCCTGGTGGGGACGCTGTGCTGTCGCGAATGGGAGGCGATGAATTTACTGTTCTCCTGAACAACATCGCAGACCCGAGCGATGCCATGCGCGTCGGGAAACGCATTCTGGCAGCCATCGTTCTGCCGATCCTGGTAAAAGGCACAGAGCTGAAACCCTCGGCCAGCATTGGCATTGCGGTAGGCGCACGCTCATATCGGCGGTCGGAGGAAATATTGCAGGACGCCGATGTGGCCATGCGGCGAGCCAAGACTTTGGGAGGCAGCCGATGCGAATTGTTTGATGACGCCATGCACACCCGTGCCGTCAGCCGCCTGCAACTGGAAACAGATTTGCGCACCGCCATAAGCGAGCGGCAATTTGTCGTCTACTACCAGCCCATGGTGCAGCTAAACACGCGGCGTATTGTTAGTTTTGAAGCTCTGCTCCGCTGGCAGCATCCTGAGCAGGGATTGATCTCGCCCCACAAATTTCTTGAGGCCGCCGAAGATACGGGATTGCTGGTAGCTATTGGGCGGTGGTTGATGATGGAAGCATGCCGCCAGTTGCGCGATTGGCGGACGCGAAACCTCTCGCTGGAACCTATCCGCATGACGATAAATGTCTCTGCCCGCCAATTTGCCGACGCCGGGTTCGCGTCTATGGTTCAGTTGGCGCTACGAGAGACCGGCATCGACGGCTCCCAGTTGCAATTGGAACTGACCGAAGCTGTTGCTGCGCAGGACCCACGGCTAACGGCCACCATTCTTTCTCATTTCAAACATCTGGGCGTCAGCACGATTCTCGACAACTTCGGAACCGGGCATTGTTCGCTTATGGCGCTAACCGACTTTCCGGTCGACGCATTGAAGATCGACCGGTCACTGGTTAACGCGATGATGGCGGATCGTAGAGTGCTCGACATAGTTGAATTGACGGTCACCATTGCGCACAAGATGTAGTTCCTGACGATTGCCGAAGGCATCGAGACAGCGAAACAACTCGACCACTTGCGCGAGCTGCGATGTGAACTGGGTCAGGGGTATTTGTTCTCACCACCTCTGAAAGCCAAAGCGGCGGAGCAGTTATTGAGTAACCCGCGAGCTTTTCTGGGAAGTAACGGACTCCACGGGACTGGCGCGGGAGCCTAGCCACAAGATTCGCTGCACACATACGATATTCGCCGCTCAGCCATCGATCTTTGCCTCGCGCAGTTGTTTCACCGCCGTCTCCGAGCTTACCGGCGAATAATAGACTTCTTTGAAATTGTAAGACTTTGCCTTCGAAGCAAGCACCGGCAGGATTTCAATGTGCCAGTGATAATCCTCTTCAATCGTTTTCCAATAACCGAGTGACTTGGACGGGTGCAGGCTATTGGGCGACGTGTGCAGCACAAGATGGAATTCTTCTGTGACAGTGCGAATGCGTTGTAATGTGCGGCGAAGTAGGGCCGCAAGATTGACGCGCAATCCCGGACGCGTCAGGCCAGTGCGCTCAAAGCCGGCTTCGTGGTTGCGGGGAAGAATCCAGGATTCGTAAGGCACGCGCGGCGCGTACGGGCAGAGCGTGAGATAGTCACCACGCGCTTCGATCACGCGCAAGGCCTGACGCTCCTCCTGATTGATGATGTCGCAGAAAACACATCGCTCTTTCGCTTGGAAGTATTCTCGTCCGGCACGAAGCTCGTAGAGCACGCGCCGCGGAACGAACATAGTCGCGGTGATTTGCGACGTGGGGTGGCTGAACTCCTGACCCGCATTTGTTCCGTAGTCCTTAAACAGGCTCACATACTTGACGCGCTGGTCGCGTTTCAGGTCAAGGATGCGCTCGGCAGCGAGATGCAGGAACTGTCCGATTTCTTCATCGCTCGCGTTCCACAGATGCCGGTCATGGCGCCGGTTCTCAACCAGCACTTCGTGAGCGCCCACAGAATGCATGCGGTCGTAGATGCCGTCGCCGCGACGGCCGGGATCGCCTTCGATGTGATAGAGCGGCGCGGGATGCACCACAGCGCGGGCCGACCAAGGAGAACCGGAGTCCGGAGTCGATGCCACGACCTTGATCGAAGCGGAAGCATCTGGACAAAAAAGACAACCCGTTTGCGGACGGCGAGCTTCGGCAGGCTCATCCCCGACGATCACCCACGAGCGCGTGATGGGATCCTTGCGGAGTTCCATGGCATAGGTAAACACCGCGCGCGAGCCGAGTCAACAGATTTGAGCTTCACAATTTCGATGCGAAGTGTGAGGAATGCCGCAGAAGATGGGCGGTATGCTTTGTTATAATCCGCGCCACAGCCTTGCCGAATGCCAGAGCCGTCCACTCCGCTGATGCGGCAGTATGCCGCCGTTAAGAAAGAACATCCCACCGCACTGCTTTTTTTCCGCCTCGGCGACTTCTATGAGCTTTTTTTTGACGACGCTATTGTCGCCGCCAAAGAACTCCAGATCACATTGACCTCGCGCAATAAAGAAAAAGGCATCGCCGTTCCCATGTGCGGCGTGCCGTATCACGCGGCTGAGGGATATATTGGAAAACTGATTCGCAAAGGTTTTAAAGTGGCCATCTGCGAACAGATGGAAGACGCGCGCCTGACTAAAACCCTGGTCCGGCGCGAGGTCACACGCGTTGTCACACCTGGAACTGCGGCCGATTCTTCCCTGGGCTCGGAGGAAAATAATTTCCTGGCGGCGTTGGCTCAGTTTGGCGACCGAGTGGGGTTTGCGGCATTGGATTTGTCGACGGGCGAGTTCCGGGCGACTGAGTTTACGGGCGAAGGTGCGCTTCGACGAGTGCAGGATGAGTTGGAGCAGTTGCGGCCGAGGGAATTGTTGTATGGATCGGCTGCGCCGTTGTTTGAGCGGGCTGGGGCCGCGGTGCGAGAACTGCCGAGGATAGTTCGATCTGAGAATCAAGAGCCTGCCGTGGCCTTATCGCACGCGCGGCGGTTGTTACCTAATCCGGCTCAGTGGACCGAGACTCCGCTGGATGACTGGATTTTCACGCCGGATCACGCGATTCCTCTCCTTGAAAATCATTTCGGGGTTTTGTCGCTGGAAGGTTTCGGGCTCGCGGGCCGCACCGCTGCGGCCGCGGCGGCGGGCGCGATTCTTTACTATGTGCGCTCCACGCAACGTGGATCGCTCGACCATGTGGACCGCATCGGCTGGTACGAGCGGCACAATTGCCTGGTGCTGGACGCAGTCACCACGAGAAACCTTGAACTGATCGAGCCCCTGTTTTCCGGCGCGGATGTCGGCGTCACTTTCTTCCGCTCCATCGACTGCGCCGTAACGCCCATGGGCAAACGGCTGTTGCGGGGATGGCTGCTGCGGCCTTCGCTGGATCTGCGCGAAATTAACCAGAGGTTGGACGCCGTTGAGGCCGGAGTGAAAGATACCGTGGCGCGAGAAGAATTGCGGCGTGCGCTGGATGGCGTGCTCGATCTGGAAAGACTACTCAGCCGTGTGACGCTGGAGGCAGCGAATCCGCGGGACGTGCTGGGGCTGGCTGCGTCTCTGGCGAAGCTCCCTGCGGTGAAAACAGCCGCAGGCCGATTGCCTTCAGAGCGAGTGAAAGTGTTGCACGGCTTGCTCGACGAGTTGGGCGATCTGCGGCAACGGATCGATCACACGATCGTGCCCGAGCCGCCGCTCAGTTTTGCCGATGGCGGCGTGATCGCGGCAGGCGTGGAACACGACTTGGATGAACTGCGCGAGCTCTCGCGCAACAGCAAACAGGTGCTGGCACAGATCGAACAGCGGGAGCGCGGGCGCACCGGAATTGCTTCCCTCAAGGTGAAGTTCAATTCGATTTTTGGCTACTACCTTGAGGTTTCAAAAGCCAACCTTCATCTTGTTCCGCAAGATTACGAGCGCAAACAAACGCTGGTGGGCGCCGAGCGGTTTACTACCCCGGAGTTAAAGGAATACGAAGCGAAGATTCTGGATGCGCAGGAAAAGATAGTTGAGATTGAGCGGCGATTGTTTACGGAGCTGCGAACGGCCATCGCGGCCGAAGCCAAACGCATTCGGCAGACCGCGCTGGCGTTGGCGGAGATCGATGTGCTGGCGTCAATGGCGCATATTGCCGCGCTGCGAAACTATTGCCGGCCGCAATTGCTTGATGGCGAGAGCAGTGAATTGGAGATTGTCGAAGGCCGGCATCCGGTGATCGAACAGCAGGAGATGGCCGGCGGCAACCAGCGCTTCGTTCCCAACAATCTGTATCTTAATTCCACCACGCATACCGTGCTGTTGCTGACCGGACCGAACATGGGCGGCAAATCCACGTATTTGCGCCAGGCGGCGCTGATCGTGATTCTGGGGCAGATGGGGTCGTTTGTTCCGGCGCGCTCGGCCCGACTGAGCTTAGTGGACCGCGTCTTCACGCGCATTGGCGCCAGCGACAACTTGGCGCGCGGCCGCTCGACCTTCATGGTTGAGATGACGGAAACGGCAGCGATTCTGCATACTGCTACACTGCGCTCGCTGATCCTGCTGGATGAAGTAGGCCGCGGCACATCAACTTATGACGGTTTGGCGATTGCCTGGGCGGCAATTGAATATTTGCATGCGAGAGTTCGCGCCAAGACTTTGTTTGCCACACATTACTTTGAACTGACCGAACTGGCCGAGCAGCTTTCCGGTGTAAAGAACTATCACGTTGCCGTTAAAGAAACGGGCGGCGGCATTGTTTTCTTACGCAAGGTCGAACCCGGAGCAGCTGACCGCAGTTATGGAATCGAAGTCGCGAAGCTAGCCGGTTTACCTAACGAGGTAATCACCCGCGCGCGCGAAGTGCTTGCCGAACATGAATCGGCGGAACGGCTGGCCACGGGACATCTTTCACCCGGTGCAAAGCCACCAGCAACGCAATTGACCATCTTCACGCCGATATCACAGCCGGTGCTGGAGAAACTGCGCGAAGTGGACTTGAATCGGCTCACGCCGCTGGAGGCATTAAATTTGCTGGCGGAGTTGAAAAAAGATATCTAACGGAATGCGCAACACTTTCTCTCCAGCGAGCCCCGGTCAACTGCTCATTGTCGGCTTCGACGCAACCGAGATGTCCGCGCGGCTCAGTTCCCTGTTGACGCGAGTGCAGCCGGCGGGAGTGATTCTGTTTGCGCGCAACATTAAGAGCGCAGAACAGACTAGGCGGCTTCTGCGCGACTGCCAGAAGTGCGTTTCCACGCCGCTGTTCACTTGCGTCGACCTGGAAGGCGGGCGTGTAGACCGCTTTCGCGATGTGCTTGGCCCCGCACCCTCGGCGGCAGACGTCTTCGGCACCGGCGACCGCAAGCTCTTCCGAAAACATGGTCGAGTGATTGGCGAGAACTGTCGCGCCATGGGATTCAATGTCGACTTTGCTCCGGTGCTGGACTTGGCGTTCGAGGCTTCGCGCAGCGTGATGAGTTCGCGAACCGTATCGGCGAATCCTCGGGACACAATTCTGTATGCGCGACAATTTCTTGCCGGATTGTGCGACGCGAATGTTCTGGGGTGCGGCAAACACTTTCCTGGGCTGGGCGAAGGCAAACTCGACAGCCATCACGAACTCCCCGTCATCGAGAAGCCGCTGAAAAAGCTGTGGGCTGAGGATCTCGTCCCTTACTATGAACTCCGCCGGCGGTTGCCGATGGTGATGGTTTCGCACGCGGCTTATCCCCAAGTCACGCACGATAAAACTCCTGCATCACTTTCGAAGATTTGGATCACGAATATTTTGCGCAAGCGCATTGGCTATCGCAACCTGATCGTCTCCGATGATCTGGAGATGGGTGGCGTGTTGTCGGCTGCGCCGGTCGGCGAAGCCGCCGTCGCGCACATTCGCGCCGGGGGAGACGTTTGCCTCGTCTGCCATCGCGAGGACTACGTTCTACAGGCGTTTGAAGCGTTGCAAAAGGCGGCTGAACACGATAAGAAATTTGCCAAACGCATAGACGAGTCAGTACGACGAATGATGGCATTTAAGAAGAAATGGGCGGCACTGCTGCGGGTGCCGAAAGTGCCGTCGGTGGCCAAGGTGTCGATGCTGTCGCGCAAGTTGTGGGAGTTCTGCGAGCAAGTCCGCGTGGAAGGGATCAGCAACGGCGATGCGGGGCAACGGCGACGATGAAAAATACAGAGATGGTCGTAGCGGGCGTGATGAGCGGAACTTCGGCGGACGGGATCAATGTAGTCTTGGTGCGAATTTGTACGGAACCCAAAAAGAACTCACGCTCGACAGCTTTCTTGCCGCCGTCAGTGGGCGGTCGCGGGCGCCCACCCTACACCTTCGAACTGATTGGCCATGCCGAATATTCCTATCCTGCGAAAGTTCGCACTGCGATTCTTGCATCCATGAATGCGGATCGTGCACGCGTAGCGGATTTAGCACGTCTCAACGTTCTTCTGGGGGAATTGTATGCCGGCGCGGTGCTGACGACGCAGCGGCGGTTTCGGCGGAACGCTGAGCTGGTTGGCTGCCATGGGCAAACGCTTTATCATCAAGGAGAGCCCCAGTATTTTTTCGGACATCGCATTGCGACGACGTGGCAAACGGGCGAGGCCGCAATAATCGCAGCTCGTACGGGTGTCCCGGTTGTCTCCGATTTTCGACCCGCGGACATGGCTGCCGGCGGCAAGGGCGCGCCACTGGTTCCCTTCCTGGACTTTCTACTATTTCACGATAAGCAGGTTGGCCAGCTCGTGCAGAATATTGGCGGAATTTCCAATCTGACTGCAATTCCTGCGTCCGCTGCGGCCGACGACGTGGTCGCATTCGATACCGGGCCGGGAAACATGGTGATCGACGCACTTACGGAACAACTATTCGGGAAGCCATTTGATCGCGGCGGGAAAATTGCGGCATCGGGAAACGTGCTGGATTCGGTTGTTCAGAGGGCGCTAAGCCAAAACTTCTTTAGCGCCAAACCGCCAAAGACCGCCGGCCGCGAGGAGTTCGGCCGGGAATTCGCGAGCTCGTTTCTGCGAAGCTGCGGCCGCTCCCGGAAAGAAGACGTGATCGCCACGGCAACAGCCCTCACAGCCGTTTCGATTGCAGATGCGGTGCAGCGCTTTGTAATCCATCGCCCGCGCGGTTCGCGCAGAACCTCCTGGGAGATGATCGTCTCCGGTGGTGGCACCAAGAATGCTACGCTCATGCGCATGTTGACTGAGGCACTCGCGCCCGCAAATGTCCCGCTGCGTACTTCGGATGACCTGGGTTTGCCTTCACAAGCGAAAGAAGCCGCGGCATTTGCCGTGCTCGCCTATGAAACCTGGCACCGCCGGCCTTCCAATGTGCCGTCGGCCACCGGCGCCAAGCGTCCGGCGATTCTGGGGAAGATTTCCTACCCATGACTCCTCCCGTAAAGCCGACATGTTTTGCGTTCATGCTTCGAGCCTTAGCCGCAGTCGTGCTACTCACTCCTCTGTTTTCTTGCGCGGCCAAACCCGATTCTCACACGCTCGTGATGGTGATCGAATCGAGCCCTACAAATCTTGATCCGCGGGTTGGTCTCGACGCGCAATCGGAGCGCATTGGCAATCTGATATTCGACGATCTGCTCTCGCGAGGAGACGACTTGAATGTCGCGCCGGGATTGGCTCAGCGCTGGGAGATCCCCGATCCGCTTACTTACATTTTTCATTTACACCAGGGCGTGAGATTCCACGATGGCCGTTCTCTCACCGCACGCGATGTGAAATGGACATTCGATTCTCTGCTGCAAGGCAAAGTTCGCAGCACCAAAGCTGCGGTCTATCGTTTCGTCGACCACATTGAGGCTCCGGACGATTACACCGTTGTATTTCATATGAAAGAACCATCGGCAACGTTGCTCTGGAATCTATCCGACGGCGCTGTAGGCATAGTCCCCTTCGGAAGTGGTGGTGAGATGACGGCCCACCCCATGGGCTCCGGGCCGTTCAAATTCGTAAGCGCCGAGACAGACAAAGAAGTCATCCTGGAGCGCAACGACAATTATTGGGGCGCCAGCCCGAAGCTGGAGCGGGTGCGTTTTGCCGTCGTTCCCGACGAAACCACGCGGGCTCTTGAACTGCGCAAAGGAAGCGCGGATATCGCCATCGATTCGCTCACACCTGATACGGTGCGGGCACTGGAACGCGATTCGTATCTCCAGGTCGAACAGGCTCCCGGCACTGTTCTCGCTTATCTGGGCTTCAATCTGCGCGATCCCATTCTGAAAGATGTTCGCGTGCGCCAGGCGATCGCTTATGCTCTCGACCGGCAGCCGATGATCGAATACTTATGGCGGGGCGAAGCCCAGCCAGCGCGCAGCATCCTGCCGCCCCAAAGCTGGGCCTTCAACCCGAACGTCATGATTTATCCGCACGATCTGGAAAATTCGCGCCGGCTTTTGGATGCCGCGGGCTATCGCGAAACGAATGGGGTGCGCTTCCATCTCGCTATGAAGACTGGGACTGACGCGAACGGCCGCCTGACGATCGCAGTCATGCAGCAGCAACTGCGAAGCGTCGGCATCATGCTCGACATTCGCAGCGCCGAGTTCGCCACTTTTTTCTCCGACGTGACTCACGGTTCGTTTCAGCTCTATTGCTGCCTGCGCTGGATCGGCGGCAACGAAGATCCTGACATTTTCGAATATGTATTTCACTCGGCTAAGTTTCCCCCCAACGGCGCGAATCGCGGCTTTTATTCCAATACGCGAGTCGACACGCTGATCGATGAAGCGCGGCACGAGGTTGATCAAAGCAAACGCAAAGCGCTTTACGCCGAGGTGCAGAGCATTCTGGCGGAACAGGTTCCCTACGTCGATCTCTGGTACTTGGACAACGTTCTCGTCCACAACCGCCGAGTCTTGAACCTGCGCCTGAATCCCGCTGGAAACTACGATTTTCTTAAGACCGCGGAGATTGAGAATCGGACGTCGGACGTCGGACCTTAGACCCAAGACCCACGAGCACCGAGGTCGAAGTGAGGAACTGCGGCCTGAGGTCCGAGGTCCGAGAGCCGGTGTCTGTTACGATCAAAGATCACAGCAAATATGCGGATTCTCTTTATCGGCGACATCTTCGGGCGTCCGGGGCGAATCATCGTCAAAGATCGATTGCCGGGAATCGTTCGCGATCAGGCAATAGATTTAATTATCGCCAACGGCGAAAATTCGGCCGCTGGCTTCGGCATCACCCCAGCGCTCGCCGAAGAACTCTTCGAACTGAATATCGATGTGATCACGACCGGCAACCACGTCTGGGACAAACGCGAGATCATCGATTACTTCCAGATGGTGGAAGGCAACGGACACGGGCCCGCGCGTCGCGTACTGCGGCCGGCAAACTATCCGTCGGATATGCCGGGCCGTGGCTTCTATCAAGGGCAGAAGGGCAAAGTTCCTTACGCGGTGATTAATTTGCAGGGGCGCGTTTTCATGGCTTCGAACGACGATCCATTCCGGATTGCCGACCAGTTGCTCAAGAAGATTGAAGCCAAAGTGATTTTGGTCGATCTTCATGCTGAGGCGACCTCGGAGAAAATTTCCATGGGCTGGTATCTCGACGGCCGGGTTACGGCGGTCGTGGGAACTCACACGCACGTGCCTACGGCGGATGAGCGCGTGCTGCCCGGCGGAACGGCTTACATCACCGATGTGGGCATGACTGGCCCGTATGACGGCGTGATTGGAGTCAAGAAGGAATTGGTGGTGAACAAGTTTCTAAACGGGATGCCGGTGCGCTTTGAACCGGCCACCGGCGATGTCCGCTTGTGCGCAGTCGTGATCGACTGCGACGAATCCACCGGTAAGGCGCGCGAGATTGAGCGGCTGATGCTGAGCTAATGCACATGTGTTTTGAGGTCATAATTCGTGACCTCAAACGGGACAGCCCTTCGTATTTGCAAGAACTCCTCCAATGATCGTTCCCTAACCGATACTGCGGGCATTGAACCCGAAGGTACGAGGTCCTATCGGCGTGGCTGAAAATGTGCTCCAGCGCGGTAGAATCAGACGGATGCGTTGCATTACCTTTAGCCTCGCTACATGCGTTTTAGCACTGATCGCGTCACCTATATTCGCCGACGACGACTCTGCCGCCCCTGCGCCTCCAGTCACCTGCGCCAGCGGTATTCCAGGGGGTGTCAATTGCATTGCCACCAAGCAAGAGCTGAAAGAAGCGCACCAAGACTTCGCCCGCGGAGTCAAACTGCAGGAAGGCCAACACCTGGAAGAAGCCTTTGCCCGTTATGATGAGGCACTCCATCTCGTCCCCCAGAACACACGATACTTAACCGCCCGCGAACTCCTGAAGGCGCAACTCGTGTTCAATCACGTGGAACGCGGCAATGCTCTGCTGAACGACAACAAGAGGCCGGAAGCCGCAGCGGAGTTTCGCGCGGCGCTCGACCTCGACCCCGACAATGAGTTTGCCCGCGAACGGTTGGAGGAATCGACCCAAAATCCGCTGTTCCACGAAGCCACAATGCCCGAACCGCTGGAGTATGCGGGAGAAATTCATCTGCAACCGAAGGCCGAAAATAAGAGCTTTCACTTCCGTGGCGATGTACGCGGCCTGTTTGCGGAACTCGCTGCCGATTACGGCGTTACGGTTCAGTTTGATGAATCGGTAAGCGCGCGCAAAGTTCGCTTCTATGCCGACGACGTGGATTTTTTTACCGCGCTGCGGCTCGCCTGCACCGTCAGCAAAACTATGTGGACGGCGCTGGATACACGCCAGTTATTTGTTGCCGCGGATAATCCGGAGAATCACAAACAATTCGACCGCATGTCGCTGCAGACCTTCATCATGCCTTCGCATGCCACGCCACAGGAAGGGACGGAACTGTTGACCGCCATGCGGCAGGTTTTCGACCTACGCTTCATCAGCGCGGGGCAAACCGCCGGCGTTATCGAGGTTCGTGCGCCGCAACCTATTCTCGCGGCCTGCACAAAACTCATGGCCGAGCTCAACGGAGAGCGTCCACAAGTCATGTTGGACGTTCGCGTCTACCAGATCGATCATCAGCTTACAAAAAATATTGGCCTGCACGTTCCCGACACCTTCAATCTCTACAACATTCCCATTGGTGCAATCGCCGCACTGACCGGTGGGTTGGGCGGGCAGAGTATTCAGCAGCTCGTCAACCAATTGATTTCTTCGGGGGGAATCAATCAGGCAAATAATTCGTCTCTGTCGGCGCTACTGGCCCAATTGCAGGGACAGCAGAATTCGGTTTTCAGCCAGCCTTTGGCTACCTTTGGTGGAGGCTTGACGTTTGAGGGATTGAGCCTTGACCAGTTGGCATTCAACCTTTCTCTGAATGAATCCTGGGCGCGCACTATCGATCACCTAAGCATGCGAGCCGGGCAGGGGGTTGAGGCTACGTTTCACCTGGGCAGCCGCTATCCGGTGGTGAACGCCTCTTTTGCGCCCCTTTCCAACTCACCGCAGATTTCTCAGGTGTTGGGAAATCAGAGCTTTCAGGCTCCGTTCCCTTCCGTGAGCTATGAAGATCTGGGCTTGAACCTGAAGGCCAAGCCGGTCATTCACGGCAATGGCGATGTGAGCATGACACTGGACCTGCAGGTTCGCTCGCTCACCGGGCAAAGCACAAACGGCGTTCCCGTGATCTCCAACCGCGAGTATCAAGGCAGCATTAATCTTAAAGACGGCGAGCCTGCGGTAGTTGCGGGTCAAGTCTCACGCAGTGACATGCTTTCCATGAGTGGAATTCCGGGCCTCGGATTCATCCCCGGTCTCAATCAGGCCATGGTCAACAACACCCGCCAGGAAGAGGATGACGAATTGATGATCGTCGTCACGCCCCACGTGCTATCCAACTTCGATCGCGCCACGCAGGAGATTTGGATTAGCCAATAGTCGGCTCTCGGGCTTCGGCTATCGCGAGCAGGACTTAGAAAAGCTAGAAACGAAACCGGAAGCCTGACAGCGGAAGCCGGAAGCTGGCGCTATTTCGCTGCAAAGTCCACCAAAGACTTCAGCGTTTCCGGAGGAATCTGGCTGAGGCTGCCGATCCTGCGTCCATTGATAAAGAGAGTCGGAGTGCCGCTCACATCCACCGACTTGCCCAGCGCGAGCGACGCATCAATGCGCGCCTTCGTGTCGGGAGCGACCGCACAAGCGGCAACGTCTGCACCTTTCACACCGGCGCCGTCGGCCAAGGCAGTAAGTTTCTCATCGGCATTGGCTGCCGTGATATCCGCTTGCGTTTCATACGTCTTGGCGATGAACTTCCAGAAAGCATCGTTGGAAGTGCGTCCCACGCAGTCCGCATAGGCCGCGCCTTTTGCCGCCCAATTGTGCATCTCCAGCGGGAAATTCTGGAAGACGAAGCGCGCATTGGGCTCCGCAGCAATCAGGGTTTCGATGGCCGGTTGCGCGGCCTTGCAAGCGGGACATTGCAAGTCGCCAAACTCCACAATCGTTACCGCCGCGTCTTTCGGCCCCCGGGCCGGACCCGTGATTCCCTTCTCGAGAGCATTCTTGGCCGGATCGAATGGCTTTGGGCCAAACGGAATTAGGTCACCAATAAGCGCGTGTTCGCCATCGGGAGTGATATAAAGCCGGCTCAGTTGCTGCCCCTGAGGCGTGGCCAGCACCACCAGCACTTCGGCGATTCCGGCAACCGGACCCGGCTTGATGCTGGAAATTTTCCAAGTCAGATCCTTTTCGTATCCGAAGGTTTGCTGCAGGAACGAATCCACCGTCGCTTCGGACGGAATGTTGGCGGCTGGGATCGGCGTCTTGTCGGTGGTCGCGGGTGTGCTAGCCGCTGTTTGCGCCGACGCCGCTGAGAACAATAGCAAACAAACGAGAATCCAATTGAACAGACTGCGCATGGGTTCCTTTCAGAATAGCGAAATTCTAGATGATTGTGATTTGACAGAATACGTCACAGCTAAGCTTCAAACCTCGCACCGGGCAGCGATTGGAAGACGGCGTCCATAACCAAAAGCCTTCGGCGATATCTTCAGTCCGGGAGCAGCTTGCTGGCGCTTGTATTCCGCGCGATCGACCATACCGATGACGCGGCGAACAACTTCCAGGTCAAATCCCCGGTCCGTAGCAATGCGCTCGGCTGGATGCGAATCCTCCACATAGTCCTCGAGAACCGCGTCCAGAACTTCATATGGGGGCAACGAATCGCTGTCTTTCTGATTCGGGCGCAGTTCCGCTGACGGCGGCTTTTCCAGAGTGGCTTGGGGAATGACTGCACGGCGAGAATTCACATATTCGCTCAAGCGGTAGACCAGAGTTTTCGGAACGTCGGAGATCACGGCCAGACCGCCTACCATATCGCCATAAAGTGTACAGTAGCCGACGCCGATTTCGCTCTTGTTGCCGGGGGAGAGCACGATGGCGCGGAATTTATTCGAAAGCGCCATCAACATCGCACCCCGCGCGCGGGATTGAATATTTTCCTCAGTAACGTCTTCGGGGAGTCCGGCGAATACTTTCTGCAACGTGTGCTGGTATGCGTCGAAAACCTGGTTGATCGGAAGGAGTTCGAAGCGAATCCCAAGATTTTTCGCCAGCGCCTGGGCGTCCTCGATCGACCCTAGCGAAGAATACGGTCCCGGCATTCCTACGCCAATTACATTTTCCGGACCGATCGCTTCCGCGGCAATGACCGCAGTGAGAGCGGAATCGATGCCTCCACTCAGCCCGATGATCGCCTTTGTGAAACCGCATTTGTGGATGTAATCGCGGGTGCCTAGCACCAGCGCGGAGTAGACGCTGGCTTCATCTCCCGCTTCCTGTTCGTGAATTTCGCCGGTCAGGGTCTTCGAATCGAAAAAGATGAGATCCTCTTCGAACGAACGTCCCAGAGCGATTACTTTGCCCTCGGCGTTCAAAACGATGCTTGATCCGTCGAATACCAGGCTGTCATTGCCGCCGACTTGATTGACCATTACCACCGGAACTTTATTCCGCTTGGCAATGCTGGCCAGCATGTCACGGCGCAATTCGCGCTTGCCAATCCAGAATGGCGAGGCCGAGATGTTCAGCACAAAGTTGCCACCGGCGCGGATCAGCGCATCGACAGGATCGAATGTGTACAACCGCTTGGGCCAGAATACTTTGTCGTTCCATGCGTCCTCGCAAATAGTCAGCGCCATGCGGTTTCCGCAAAAAGGAAACAATGCCTGGCTCTTGGCGGGAGCGAAGTTACGCATCTCGTCGAAGACGTCGTAAGTCGGCAACAGCATTTTCGACTGAATGAAACCGATTTTGCCGTCCATCAATAGCGCAGCTGAATTCATCGCCGACTTGCCAGTTTCGGAATCGGCGGGCGTTACCAGTCCGCAGATGACGGCGATGCCGCGAGTCTCTTCCGCGATGTGTTCCGCGGTTTCGCGGTTGCGAACGACAAAGGCGGGTCGCTCCACCAAATCTCTGGGCGGATAGCCGCAAATGGAAAGCTCCGGAAATAGGATCAGTCCTGCTCCGGCGGTTCGCGCGCGATGCGAGAAGTCGATGATCTTGGCAGCGTTGCCGGAGAAGTCTCCGACCGTGGGATTGATTTGGCCGAGCGCGATCTTCACATCTCTAGTGTAAAGCCTTTCGCATTTCTCTTGGCTTGCTCCGTTTACTTAAAAGTAAACAGAGCATTCACATGCGCAGTTACGGTCACGGTTTGAGGAGTGAAATCTTCCGTGGGAGCCGGCATGCCGGCATTCGCCATCTTTGCCATTGATGCCATTCGTGGAGCGAAAACGCGCTGCACATCGAAGGTGTCGACCGAGGCGTAGGAAAGATCGCCGATGCTGCGGCCGCTGGCGTGGGCGAGAGTTTCGGCGGAAGCGCGAGCGCGGCGGTAAGCGTCTTCCACGGCTTTGCTTTTCGCCTCGTCGATATTTTCCAGAGCGTAGTTCAAGGACTGGCTTTCGCTGACGTTCGCATCGGCGAGTTGCTGTGTGATAGGTCCGATCTTGGAAAAATCTTTGAGTTTCAGAGTGACATTTGTGGTAACGCGATAACCGATGACTTTTTGCTTAGGATTTTTCGGATCATATACCGGCTGAACGGATTCGAATCCGAGGTTGGCGGATTTAGGATCGACTCCGTTCGCATGCATGACCTGGCGCACTTGCTCAACTTCGCGGGAAGCATGCTGATAAGCGACCTGCGAGGTGTCCTCCTGAACGGAAACGTTGAACTGGATGACCGCAGTGTCGGGAGCGGATTCGAACTTGCCGTCCGCGCCAACGTAGACGGTGTTTGGTTGCGCGGTGACGGTCGGGTGCTCTTGCGCCGGACAAAAAGACGCGACGAGCAGAAGTGCGATGAAAGAGATTTGGGCTTTCATGAATTGCCTCCCAAAAGGATTATCGAATAGCTCCCACGGATTTGGCATGACTTAAATCCTAAAACTGTTCTCACTTTAAGAGGAACGTCAAAAGGAGGAAAAATTGCGGGGAAACGTCCTCAAAAGTGAGCTCAGATTTGGATGTGTCGGGTTGGTCAGCACTCCGCCGGCAGTGGCTGCAAGGAGACAGGTTCGGGACACTACCTTCCTGCGGCTTCTTCGCTCGCGACCTCTTCGAACAGGCCCGCCACTGTCTCGATCATTTCATCGTCTACGGTGCGGTTGCGGGCGATGGCCTCTTTCAGCGTAATGGAAGTGATCTGGTTGGAGCGTAGCGCCGCCATGCGGCCAAATTCTCCGCGATGCACCATGTCGATGGCTCCCAATCCGTAGCGAGTTGCCAGCACCCGGTCGAAGGCGCTGGGCGAGCCGCCGCGCTGTATGTGGCCTAGAATCGTCGCGCGGGTTTCATAGCCGGTTCGCTTTTCAATCTCACGCGCCAGAATATTCGCGACGCCTCCCAGCTTCGCGTGGCCAAATTCGTCTTTGCCCATGTCTTGAAGAACAGGTGCTCCCTGCCCCGAGGCGGCTGCAAACTTTGCGCCTTCAGCCACAACGACGATGGAAAAATATCTCCCGCGCTCGTGCCGCTGGCGCAATGATTCGGCAACTTTCTCGATATCGAACGGGCGCTCCGGTATGAGAATGACGTCGGCGCCTCCGGCAATGCCGCTGTATAAAGCAATCCAGCCCGCATCACGGCCCATCACCTCGACCACAATCACGCGGTTGTGAGCTTCGGCAGTCGTGTGCAGGCGGTCAATGGCTTCACAAACCACGTTGCATGCGGTATCGAAACCGAAGGTGAAATCCGTGCCGCTCAAATCATTGTCGATGGTCTTGGGCACACCCACTACGTTGATCGACCTCTCATGCAGCTTCTGCGCCACGGAAAGAGTGTCATCTCCTCCGATGGCGATCAGCGCCTCGATTTTGTGCTTATCGAGTGTGGCCGCGCAACGGTCAAGACCGTCGGGACGCTTAGAGGGATTGGTGCGCGAGGTCCGCAGAATCGTGCCACCTCGAGGCAGGATGCCACCGACGGCATCGAGATTCAAAGGCATGCTCTGGTCGTCCGTCAGACCGCGCCATCCCTCCAGAAAACCGACGAACTCGTCGTTATAATGAAAGACGCCCTTGCGTACGACCGCGCGAATCACCGCATTCAGTCCGGGGCAATCGCCTCCGCCGGTTAATATGCCAATCTTCATGTCTCGCTCCTGAGCAAGAGGAACTGGGATTTCTGGGATGCATCCCGAGCGCCGGAGCCGACAGAAGCGGCCTCGAACGCGGGCTGACGCTCGTTCGGAAGGGTTAGATTATCACCAAAACCGGAGACGCTGGAAATCCTGGAGCAGCTGGAACCAAACTGCGCAGCAGATATTAAGTGTGTGTGAATATTCGGATTGCGCGCGCTTCGAGTTTCGGACACAATGCTCGACTGAGATGCACAAGACACTCTCAATTTTTGGCTGGTCAGCAGTCGCTCTTCTGGGTGCGCTGGCCACGGCTGTGATTGCTCTGCACCGCGATGAGCCGATCAATGCGTTGTGGCTGGTGGCCGCCGCGGCGTGCTGTTACGCTCTGGGATACCGCTTTTACAGCCGCTTTATTGCGGCGAAAGTGCTCGCTCTCGATGGGAATCGCGCAACTCCCGCCGAGCGCCTGGAGAACGGCCGCGACTTCCTGGTCACCAACAAGTGGGTGGTCTTTGGACATCACTTCGCTGCGATTGCCGGGCCTGGGCCTCTCGTCGGGCCGGTGCTGGCGGTGCAATTTGGTTACCTGCCGGGGACTTTGTGGATTCTGGCGGGCGCAGTATTTGCCGGCTGCGTTCAGGATTTCGTCATCCTGCTCTTCTCCGTTCGCCGCGACGGCAAATCGCTGACCGAAATGGCGAAAGACGAGACAGGGCGGGTTGGTGGATTCGTAGCCTATGTCTCCGTGATCGCTATTCTGATTATTTTGCTGGGAGTCTGCGCCCTGATCGTGGTCAACGCTTTGAAGTCCAGTCCCTGGGGCACGTTCACCATCGCCATGACTATCCCCATTGCTCTATTGATGGGTATCTACCTCCGCCGAATTCGGCCGGGAAAAGTCATGGAAGTTTCAGTTCTCGGATTTATTCTTGTACTACTGGCGATCTTCGGGGGGCAGTGGGCTTCGCAGACGCCAAGTGTGGCGCGAATCTTCAGCCTGAGCGCTCCGGCTCTCGCCGGTTTAATCATCGCCTATGGGTTTGCAGCTTCCGCCCTGCCTGTGTGGTTATTACTCGCGCCGCGCGACTACCTCAGCACGTTCGTCAAGCTGGGCACAATCGGATTGCTGGCCGTCGGCATTATCCTTCTTCATCCAACGCTGCACATGCCGGCTCTGACACGTTTCGTCGATGGATCTGGACCGATCTTCGCCGGCAAGATTTTTCCCTTTGCATTTATCACGATCGCGTGCGGAGCGATCAGCGGATTTCATTCCTTGATTTCGAGCGGCACGACGCCGAAGCTGATCGCGAGAGAAACGGAGACACGTATGGTCGGCTACGGCGCCATGATGGCCGAGTCCGCCGTAGCAGTGATGGCTGTGATCGCCGCCTGCGTACTGCAACCGGGAGTTTATTTCGCCATCAACAGTCCGGCAGGAATTGTCGGCCAGGCTCCCGATGTGGCCGCCGCGACAATTTCAAGTTGGGGGTTTTCGGTCAGTGCCGCCGACATGCAAGCTCTGGCTCACGCAGTCGGCGAGCAAACGCTTTTCAACCGCACCGGAGGTGCGCCAGCGTTTGCGGTAGGTATGGCGCATATTTTTTCTCACACCTTGGGTGGTCAGGCATTGATGGCGATCTGGTATCACTTCGCGATTATGTTTGAAGCATTATTCATCCTGACCGTTCTCGATGCAGGTACTCGCGTGGCACGCTTCATGATTCAGGATGCACTGGCGCACGTGTATAAGCCGCTCGGAAGAACCAGTTGGTATCCGTCGATTCTGGCCACCAGCGCGCTGGTCGTGGGAGCGTGGGGATATTTTCTATGGCAAGGGGTCAAAGATCCTTTGGGAGGGATCAATTCGTTATGGCCGTTGTTTGGCATCGCCAATCAGTTGCTCGCAACGGTTGCTCTTTGCGTGGCTACGACTGTGATCATCAAAATGCACAAGACACGCTACGCGGCGATTACGCTCTTGCCTTTGAGCTGGTTGGTGGCCGTGACGTTTACCGCGTCGTGGCACAAAATATTTGATCCCAGCCCGCGCATTGGCTTTCTGGCACAAGCCCGGTCATTGCAGCTTTCCGCCCCAACAGCAGCAAGCGCGCGCCTGGTTTTCAATAACCGCCTGGATGCAGATGTGACGGGAGTTTTAGTCGTGCTGGTGAGTCTCGTTCTTTTTGAATCGGTGCGAGTGTGGGTCGGAGTGCTCCGGGGGAATCGTGATGCGCGGATCGAGGAATCGCCGTTTGTCATGACAAGACTGGCGACGGAGGAAAGAATATGAATCACCTCGTCCGAGTCCTGAGAATTCTGCGGGCAACCCTGCGCGAGATTTTCGACGAAGCTTCCTATGCGCGTTTCCTGCAGCGGACTAACGCATCTTCTTCACCCGGCGCGTATGCGGCTTACTGGCGCGAACGTGAGGCAAGCCACGCACGCAAGCCACGATGCTGCTGACCGAAATAATCGCCATCACTACAGTTCCAAATGGCAAGATGCGGTGCCTCGCACTCCGCAGCTAAGGTAAACTCTTTTTACATGCGAGTTCTGGGCATTGACTGTGGCGGCGCTTACACCGGTTACGGTGTCGTCGAGATGCATTCTCTGGGCCGCCTGTGTTGCCTGACTTCTGGAGCGATCGTTCTTTCCCCGCGTGAACCGCTTCCGCGAAGGCTGGCTCGCATTTTCACTCAGCTTGGCGAGATCATTGCCCGGCACCAGCCGGATGAGGTTGCCATCGAAGAAGTGTTTTACGCACTCAATGTGAAGTCGGCTCTAAAGCTGGGACAAGTGCGAGGAGTTGCGATGCTGGCCGCGGCATCGGCAGGACTGGAAGTCGCGGAATATTCGCCGTTAACGATTAAGTCCTCCGTCGTCGGCTACGGCCGAGCGGAAAAACAGCAGGTCCAGCACATGGTGACCCGCCTGCTTGAGCTCACCCAACCGCCCGAGCCGCTGGATGCTTCAGATGCTCTGGCTATCGCCATTTGCCATCTGCACACGGCAGGCACTTTGAATCGGCAACGCGCCAAGATCGCCGCGCGTTCGCTCTAAAGGTGCGAGATTTTGGAACCAATCGCACATAAAGCCATCAACTAGAATGGGCTGAACCCATAGTCATGGAAGCAAACATTGCTCGATGCTCTTTAGGATTGTGCGAAAGATATAAATCCTCGTTCACCCTGTTCTTTTTTCTAGTTTTTGTTTCCTCGGCTGCCATCGCCGCAGACTCCGCCAACATCACCTTCTCGTTGAGCTTTCCCGGCTCCGATCCTGAGAGCTATTCCATCTCACTGGATTCCAATAGCCACGCGAAGTACAAGTCCGTGGCCAGAATTTCCTCCGATTCCGAGGACCGGGAAACCTACGAGACAGAGTTTCAGTTTTCGCCGGGAAATTGTACGCGAATTTTCGAACTCGCCGGCCAATCCCATTATTTCGCCGGCAAGATCGATTCGGGCAATCACAAGATTGCCTTCACCGGAGCTAAGAAACTGACTTATCGAGACGCTAACCGAACCAACACCGCGGAATTTAATTACTCCAGTCTCGCTCCGGTGCAGCAAACGATTGCGATTTTTCAAAACGTCGCCGCCACGATGGAATTTGGACGTCGGCTGGCGCATTTCCATCGCTATCAGAAACTGGCTCTCGATGATGAACTGAAGCGGATGGAGTCTCAAGCCCAGGACAACCAACTCAGCGAATTACAGGCCGTAGAGCCAACCCTGCGTGAGATTTTCGAAGATACCTCGGTGATGAATGTCGTCCGTGCCCGCGCCCAGCGCCTCATTGACTTGGGAAAGAAAGAAGATTTGGCGGGGCATTGACCGGAGGGCCGGCTCGCAATCTCGGAGAGAAGTCCGGCTGTATGACCGTGACCGTTCCACGCCCGGCTGCTATAAAATAGCTCTCCATGAAGAGATCTGTATTTTTCGTCGTCGCTTTGTTCTTACTGAGTGCAGCCGCCGCGACGGCCCAGAAGGACGCTGATAATGAGCCGACTGCTACTCTCAATTTTCTCGTGATAAAAGACGACAACGGGAAGCCGGTCCGAAACGCCAGCGTGATTATGCACTCGGTAAGTTCGGGGGGCAAACAGGAGCGCGGCGGCCTGGAACTGAAAACCGACCTGGATGGAAAGTCGAGTTCTGACGGAATACCCTACGGGAGACTGCGAGTGCAGGTATTAGCCACAGGCTTTCAGACCTATGGCGATGATTTTGTGGTCGACCACTCGAAAATGGATTTCACGATCCGGCTGAAGCGGCCGCAGGGACAGTATTCGATCTATGACGATCATGCCAAGGATCCAAACGCACAACCCAAGCAGGACGCTCCGCCACCCGACAAAAAGAACGACAAACCAAATTAAAGCAATCGCATCCAGGAGAAAAAAATGGACTACCTGCTGAAGACCGAACCTTCGGTGTACTCCTTTGCCGATTTGCAGCGCGAAAAAACTACGATCTGGGATGGAGTATCGAACCCGGTAGCCGTGAAACACCTTCGAGAAATGAAGGCAGGAGATCGATTGGTTGTCTATCACACTGGAGACGAGAAAACAGCGGTTGGGACCGCGACAGTCATTTCAGTCGATGGTGCGGATCCCAAGAATCCGGCGGTCAAGATCAAGGTCGGCAAGCCGATTGCGAAACCTGTGACCTTGGCTGAGGTGAAATCGAACAAAGATTTCGCCGAGTCACCGCTGGTGCGGCAAGGGAGACTAAGCGTGGTACCGTTGACGCCGAAGCAGTACAAGATTCTGACCGGAGATTAGCGAGCGCGATGAGATCGATTGCCTCACGAATGTCGGTCATGAGCGGCGAAGGAGCGCTGTCGGTCTTTGCCCGCGCGAAAGAATTGGAAGCCCAGGGCCGTTCCATCATTCATCTCGAACTTGGCGAGCCCGATTTTCACCCGGGTGCGTCCGTCATCGAATCTGCCGGGCGCGCACTGGCCGAGGGCAAAGACCGGTACTGCGCCGTCGCCGGCCTGCCCGCGCTTTGTGACGAGCTCGCAGCTTATCTGGTATGCACGCGGGATATAAAAGTTTCCGCCGCCAATATTGTTGTCGCTCCCGGCTGTAAGATCGCGCTGTTCTTCGCGATGATGGCCCTGCTCGAACCGGGCGATGAAGTTCTCTATCCCAATCCTGGCTTCCCCGGCTACCCGTCAATCACCCTAGGACTTGGCGCCGTGCCCGTGCCGTTCGGTCTCGACCAGCGCAATCACTTTCAGCCTGATCCCGCGGAGATCGCCTCAAAGATCACTCCGCGCACACGGATGCTGGTCACAAATTCACCTGGCAATCCAACGGGAACGGTTTATACCGACGAAGTACAACGCGCAATGGCCGAACTTGCCGTGAAGCATGACTTATGGGTTCTTTCCGACGAAATCTATGCGCGGGTTCTCTTCAGCGGTGAGTACGTTTCCATGCTGTGCTACCCCGGAATGGAAGAGCGCACGCTGATCATCGACGGATTCTCGAAGAGCTTTGCCATGACAGGCTGGCGTTTGGGTTATACGGTAGCGCCTGCGGAAGTTGTTCCCGCGCTGACCATGCTCGCAGTTAATTCGTATACGTGCGTGGCCGAGTTCACTCAGTATGCCGCGATCGATGCGTTGCGGGACCGCGAAGGTTCTACTGCACGCATGGTCGGCGAGTTTGCCCGCCGTCGCGAGCAATTCGTGCGCGACCTCAATCACATCCCGGGATTCCAATGCACGCCTCCCGACGGCGCATTCTATGCGTGGGTCGACATTCGCGGCACCGGCATGCCCGCGGAAAATCTATGCCACATCATGCTCGAAGAAGCAGGCGTGGCCGGGATTGCTGGCGCTGCATTTGGCCCACTGGGCAAAGATTTCGTGCGTTTTTCTTTTGCCGCGTCCACGGATGCCTTGCGGGAAGCTGTCGAGCGCATTGAGCGAGTATCCGTCGCCTGGCAAGGAACGTCCGCTGCCAGATAGCGTGCTAGTGATTTTGCAATGGGGCAGTTATTGTCGGCACTTGAGTCAAGCACCGGAGGAATTTCTTGAGATCATTTTCCCGATTGTTGGGATTGGTGCTCATTTCCATAAGTCTTCTTCAGGTTTCTGCTGCTGCGCAGGCGCGTCCGTTTCCTGGCTCGGACGTTCAGCAAATCTATCAGCGTCTGCTGCCGCAAATCGAAAAAATTCCTGCTTTCGATCACCACGCTCATCCCGCCTTTGCCGACGATCCCGATGTCGACGCCATGGCCTCCGCACCCGACACCAGCCTGCCTTTGCGAACTCGCGATGATAATCCCGAGCTGATCGCCGCCGCGAAGGCACTCTTCGCTTATCCCTACAGCGACCTCTCGCCCGAACACAGCAAGTGGCTGGTGCAGAAAAAAGCCGAACTCAGGAAGCAATATCCCGGCTCGGCGTACTTCGACATGATTCTGGACAAGCTCAACACGGAGAGTTCCGTGGCAAACCGCGTCATGATGGCCGATTATCTTAATCCCAAGCGCTTCCCCTGGGTTTTCTTTTCCGACGCCTTCCTGTGGCCCTTCAACAACGAGTACGAAACCGCGCGCAACCCCGACGAAGGCGTCTATATTCCGCTCCAGGAAAAAATGCTCCATCGTTGGATGCAGCAGGAAAACATGGCGAAGCTGCCTGCCAATTTTGCCGACTACCTCAAGTTCATCAGCCAAACACTGGAGGACAACAAGAAGAAAGGCGGCATCGCGCAAAAGTTTGAAGTCGCTTATTTTCGTCCCACAACTTTCAGCGATCCCACACGCGAGCAAGCTGAAGAAATCTATCAGCGTTACGCTGCAAGCAGCGTCCCCACCGAAAAAGAGTACCGCACATTTCAGGATTTCATTTTTCGCTATCTGATTGTGGAAGGCGGACGATTGCATCTCCCGGTGCACATTCACACGGCTGCCGGCATCGGCAACTACTTTAATTTTTCGCAGAGCAACGTCATGAATCTGGAAAGTGTCCTGCGCGATCCGCGTTACCTTTCGACCACCTTTGTCCTGATCCACGGCGGATATCCCTTGGAGCGCGAAGCCATCTGGCTGGCCGCCATGAAGAACGTGTACCTAGATTCTTCTTTGGGAGAGCTGACTCAATATCCTTCGGCATTCAAAGAAACGCTCAGGATGTGGCTGGAAACTTTTCCCGACAAAGTTACTTTCGGCACCGATTGCTTCCCCTACAATGAAATATTAGGCGCGGAAGAAAGCTACTGGCTCGGTGTGCGGTCGTCGCGCACGGCGCTGGCAGCGGCCCTGGCGGAGATGGTTTCCGAAGACGAAATCACAGAAGCCCGCGCTCTCGAATTAGCCCACGGTTACTTGCACGATAATGCCGTGAAGTTGTATGAAGGCAGAGTCCACTAGAAGATCGGACAAGTTTTATGGCAAAGAAAAAAATTAGATCGGAATCTTCCTCCCCAGCGAAAGTGCGCCGCCCCAAGCCCCATTCGCGTGCGAAGCGGGCACTGACCCGGCACGCGGCCGCTGCTGCGGCCATGCAACACATTCCCTGGAAATCCGTGCCACTCGAAGATCTCAACCCTTTGCTGCAACGGCAATTTGTTGTCGGACAGGAAATCATGCTGGCCCGCGTGCTTCTGAAAAAGGGCTGTATTGTTCCCGAGCACAGCCATCATAACGAGCAACTCACCTACATTCTCGACGGCACTCTCAAGTTTTGGATCGACGGCAAGGAAATCGTTGTCCATGCCGGAGAAGTGTTGTGCATTCCCGCGCACATGCCGCACAAAGCGGAAGCGCTCGAAGATACCATCGATCTAGACGTCTTTAATCCTCCCCGCGCCGACTGGATCAACAAGACCGACCAATATTTGCGAGGAGCGAAATAAGCGACTTCATGTCTTCTTCCACCACTTCCGAGCCCGGCGTGTCCTCATCGTCACTTCAAGCGGCGTTCTGTTTTCGCTGCATCGAATGTGGCGATACCAGCGAGAAGGCTGGCCAGGATTTCCGCTGCGCGCATTGCGGAGATCTTCTGGAGATCACCTATCCTCGATGGGGCAATACAGAATTGCGCGCCGATGAGTTGAAATCCACCTGGAAGCAGCGGCGTCTTTCTACCATCCCCGCGGACCTTAGCGGTGTCTGGCGCTTTCGCGATCTGCTTCCCCCGCTGGCGAACGAAGACAATACCATAACACTCCGCGAGGGCAATACTCCGCTGTACCAATTGCCTCGCTGCAGCCGCGTCACTGGTGTGCCGCATCTTTTCGCCAAGCATCAGGGGATGAACCCAACGGGATCGTTCAAAGACACGGGCATGACGGTTGCAGCTTCTTTTGCCCGCCAAGCCGAATTTCGGTGGGTGGCCTGCGCGTCAACGGGAAATACTTCGGCGTCGATGGCGGCCTATGCCGCGCGCGGCGGCCTGCGCAGCCTCGTTCTCGTTCCAGACGGAAAGATTTCCTGGAGCAAACTTTCTCAGGCGCTCGATTACGGCGCGGTGACTTGCCAGTTGCGCACAGATTTTGACGGCTGTTTACGGCTACTGCAGGAGTTGGTGCGGCGCGCACCAGTGTATCAGTTGAATTCGATCAATCCCTTTCGCCTGGAAGGCCAGAAAACGCTGGCTATTGAGTTGATGGAACAGCTCGATTGGCAACCGCCGGATCACATCATTGTCCCGGGAGGCAATCTGGGCAACAGCTCTGCCATCGGCAAAGCCTTGCTGGAAATGCTGAAGCTAGGGCTGATCTCTCGGCTTCCAAAGCTGTCTGTCATTCAGGCTGAAGGAGCAAACGCGCTGGTGCGCACACTCCGCGATGGGGCTGGCAAGCGATTGGTTCCAGTTCAGGCAGAAACTCGAGCAACTGCGATTCGCATCGGCAATCCAGCATCGTGGAAAAAGGCGGTTCACGTTCTCTCTGAAACCGGCGGCGCCTGCGAAGACGTAAGCGAAGTAGAAATTGCGCAAGCCAAAGCGGAAATTGGCGCAGAAGGAATCGGATGCGAGCCAGCCTCGGCTGTAACGTTGGCAGGGCTGAAGAAGCTGGTTAGACAGGGCTTCGTCAAGCCGCAAGATTCGGTCGTGCTTGTTCTGACGGGGAGCTTGCTCAAAGATCCTGACTTCACGATGGAATTCCATCGGGGCGAAATGTTTCGTGGATCGGATAAGGAGAGCGACAGTGCGGCGCTTGACGCGTTGCGTCGTCCGCCGATCGTGTTGGACGCGACGCTCGATGCGATCCTGCGAACTCTCGCCCAGTTTGAGAAGGCTAAATCCTAGTTCAACGTTCTTTTGCGTTTGACATGGCTCTCAAAAAGAAAAGTCCCAAAGGGCCGTTCCGTCTGAAACTGCCAGCCACTTCGGCCAATCTCGGCCCAGCCTTCGACGCCGCCGCGCTCGCCATGGATTTCTACCTCACGCTCGAGGCTCGCCCCGCCGCAAATTTTTCCATCACTGCCACGGGTCGCGACCGAGAAATCTGCCAGCAACTCGAAAATCATTTGATTCTTACTACCTATCGTGAAGTTCTTCAAGCAGCGAAAAAAGAAATTACTCCACTGGCGATTCGCATCAAGAACGATATTCCCATCGGCAAAGGCTGCGGTTCATCGGCAGCAGCGCGCCTTGCCGGAATAGCTCTCGCCGTACACTTTGGCGGTCTGCGTTGGACTGATGCGCAGATCGTCGGCGAAGCTTCGCGCCGCGAGCATCACCCAGACAACGCTTCCGCCTGCTGGATGGGAGGAATCACCATCGCCCGCATGTCGGCACAGAGCGAGGCGCAAGTCGTGAATATTCGCCCGAAAGGCAACTGGCCGCTCTTGCTCGCGATTCCCGAACAAAGTCTTTCCACTGATAAAGCTCGTGGAGTTCTGCCCCCGCAGTATTCGCGGGCAGATGCCGTAATCAACATTCAGAATTCGATGCTGCTGCTCGCGGCCTTCATACAGGGCCGTCCCGATCTTCTTACCGCTGCACTCGATGACCGCATTCACCAACCTTATCGCGCGCCATTGTGTCCGCTTCTGCCTTGCCTGCAAAAACTCTCAGGGCACAACGGGGTGCTGGGCGCAGTTCTGAGCGGAGCGGGACCATCGGTGCTGCTATTTCTCGATCCAAAAGGAAATCAGCGAAAGACGGCCAAGTTCGTCGCTACTCACTTGAAGAAGCATGACCTGTCCGCCGAATTAATGCCGACATCGATCGCCACAAGCGGCGCCCGCGATTAAATCGGAAAATCTTTACCTCTGTACTACCCCTGTGCACCTCTGTGTTAAAGATCTTGACGTTAGCGTGCACCCGCAAAAGGCCATTCCCGATGTCTCCAGGCGCGAATCATGTAGATCACCAGCCCGGTAACAAGAATAACCACGGCATATCGCACTTCCTTCAACGCATTCGCGCGGTTAAACAAGATAAAAAGAAAACCCGCACACGCCACCAACGCCGGCACCGGATACAGCCACATGCGAAACGGCCGCGGCATCTCCGGCCGCCGGATTCTCAGGACAATAAGGCCAATCGCCTGCACCAGAAACTGCAGGATAATCCGAATGACCACTAGCGCCGCAATCGCATCCTTCAAACGCAAGAAGCAAAACGCGACCGCCACCGCGCCCAGTGCCAGCAGCGATACATGAGGAAAGCGATACACCGGATGCACCTTGGCGAATGCTCGAAAATAGTTCCCGTCGAGGGCCGCCGCATAGGGAACCCGCGAATAGCCCAGCGTCAACGAAAATACAGACGCGAATGCCGTCACAATTACCAACCCCGTCACCAGGCGCGCGGCCCCTGCCCCGTAGATCCTCTGCATAAACAAGGAAACAACATACAGTCCATTGTTGTTCTGCCCCGCCTGCATCATTTCCCGCCAGGGCACCACGGCCAGAATGCATAAATTCATCAATAGATACAGGCAGGCAACCAATAGAATGGAAAGCAACAGCGCCCGCGGAATATTTTTCGTTGGATTTTTTATCTCATCGCCCAGGTAGCAAACGTTGTAGTAGCCCCAGTAATCGTAGGTGGCTACCAGCAGCGCCCCCCCCAATCCAGTGAAGAATCCGCGCGATAGTGTGAACGCTCCCGGAGGAAAATCGAATGCGCGCGCCGCGTTGAAATGCGTCAGGCCGGCGAAGATAATCCATCCGATCGTTCCCATCACCCCGAACCACAAGATTTTAGATAAACGCGCAATCGCGGTGATTCGCCGATAGAGCAACAGGACAGTGAAACAACAAATCGCAATCCCTAACGCTGTTCCCGGCGTCACAATCCAGCTCACTTGCAGTGAGCCGGCCCATGGGATCTGCAATGCCGCCGTGTGCGCGGCGTATACCTTTTCCAGGCTCGGCCAGTAGTACGCGGCGTAGCCTGCCAGGCCAATGCATCCGCTGGCAATCGAAAGTGGAGCGCTGAAGGAAAGTTGCCAGATGAACAGAAATGAAATCAGCCGCCCCCATTTCTGCGGCCCATAAATCTCGTTCAGGTAGCGATACGAGCCACCAGATCCCGGAAACATCGAGCCTAACTCCGCAGACACGAGCCCGTCGCAGACAGCTAACAGGGCGCCTGCCACCCATCCCAGCAGCGCCTGCGGGCCGCCCATCGCCGCAACCACCAGCGGCATTGTGATGAACGGCCCCACGCCGATCATGTCGATCATGTTGAGCGCAGTCGCGCTCCCCAGACCCATGCCACGGATGAGACTGGAATTGGAATCGGATTGTGACGGAGATGGCATTCGCGGCGAAAAACGCCCCGGCACTGGCAAACGACTAACAACAACTAGCGACGAACGACTAATGACCGCCCTGATGTCCCGCACTTAGCAGATTCACAAACAACCGCACAGCACCCGGCACGCCCGCAGGCAATTCACGGAAGAATGAATATCCGGTATAGATGTAAGTTCCCTTGCCATACTGCGCGCGCAACAATCCACCCTTCTGCGGATCTTCCCCCGGGTCGTGGCACGCGAGCAGAGGCTTGTAGTGATCGTCCCAATTGTCCCAGAAGTAAAGCCCCCGCTCCTGTATCCATCCATCAAAATCTCGTGCCGTAATCGTATTAGGATAGTGAAAAATCTCATCGCCGGGATCGAGCACCTCCACCGGCGCGTCCTCCACTGAAACGCGCGCCCGGCTGAGTTCCGCAGGATACGGAGTGAAATGCCCGGCGTTGAAATCTCCCACCCCCGCGTTATATTGCACAACGAGGGTTCCACCCCCTGAAACAAAATCGAGCAGCTTCTTGTTGTTCGCTGCAATATCTTTCTGCGTGTCGTAAGCGCGAATGCCCAGCACAATCGTTCGATACTTGCTCAAGTCTTCGCCTGCCAGTTTCTCCGCAGGGACAAGAGTCACGTCCATGCCGACCTGTTTGAGCACCGTGGGAATATCATCACCCGCACCCATCACGTAGCCGATCTTTAGATCGTGCGGAGCAACTACATCGACAATGCTGACTCGCTGCGACGCTGGCTGGTAGTAATAAAAACTGCCCAAATCCTCGCGAGCCACCAGTGTGTATCCATCGCTGAATTTCGTGCCCTCCGCATCCAGCACCGCGCGGACCGTTGCCCGCCCCTCCTGCAAACCGGCTGGGAAAATCTTGAACTGAAAATCTTGTTTCTCGCCTCTCCCTTTGAATGCGACGGCGAGTTGCGCCGGCTCTGACCGCCAGCCTTCCGGTAATTCCAAACGCAGCGAACCCCGCGTTTCCCGCGTGAGGTTGCTACTCACCCCGACAGTCACCGTGGAGGTTGACCCGTTGTGTGTTGAAATGACTTGGCTTCCCGGTTCGACCATCACAGAAAAAGCCGGAACAACTGCCAGGGGACGTGTACGCCGCGCGCCATTTTCATCCACAAACGGAGTCACCACCGCCGCTGTAATCCCGTTTCTTCCCTGCGCGCCCGCGTTAGCGATTGCATATTCCACTCGCGCGCGTAACGCCGGCGGCAGAAATGGCAGCGTCGCATACTTCTCTTTGTCTACGTGATTCAGACTCTCGCGATCAGGATCATCGCGATGCCAATACGGACGCGTGTATTCGGCATTTTTCGGAACAAGCAATCGAAAGACTACCCGCAGATCATCTCCCGGCTTAACGGCCACGGGTCTGACCTTTTCACTGATCGTGTTCCATCCCTGCGGTACATCCAGCTTCACTGCATTTACGGTAAGAGATTGCGCCGATCCGTTGTGCATCTTCACCGCAACCAGAAATTCCTGCCCCGGCGACACGATTGTGCCGGCGTCGGCCTCCTTGGGAACGTTCGCCGAAGGCGTAGCTGACGAAACCACGTCAGCATCGAGGCTTACATTCAACGCAAGGTTCAGCGCCGTTTCCGCCTGTTGTACCTTAGTCCGGAGCCTAGTGAGCAAATCGAGTTTCGCCGCGGCGCTCAAAGTGCTTGTCCTGACTTCGTCATCCGACCGCTCCAATGCAGAGACCGCTGCCGCCAAGGGTTCTATCGCCTTGGAGGAATCACTGCGTGAGTTTTCCCTGGCTTTCGCAGTCTCATCTGCAACCTTCGCCAGATCCTGTCGCAACTGCGGAAGCCTTGATTCTGCTCCTCCCATCCGCGCTAAATCGGGCAAAGTACTGTCGATGCCATCGAAAAAATCTTTTTCGTGTCCGTCTTTGTCGAGCGTAGAAGCGGACAAAACCGAATCGGCCAACTTGTAGAACGTGAACCGGTCGCCGGGTTCGACGCTCCAGTTCGCAGCTCCCTGCGATTGTTGGTGCCGCAGTCCCTGCATAGCGAACTGGACGTAGGACATTCCCAGCAACGAATCCGATTCGCCGGTGTTGAGCTTGAGCGTCCAGTCCGCATCAGGACAAGTGTTGGCGCCAAAGCCGCATACATTGCCGACATACAATTTCTTCGCTTGCCATGGCAGAAGCCCTTCTGCAATCTGCTCCGGAAACCTCTTTGGGTCGGCGGCGGCCCGGAATGCTTCCTGCGTGAGAATCGACGAAGCCTGATGGTGCCCATGTCCATCGCGCGAAGTGCCGGAAAAGCGCGCCACTAGCACATCGGGACGGAACGTTCGAATCACGCGCACCATATCGCGAAGGGCCACATCGTGCCCATCCCACTTCTGAAATGTCTCTTCAGGACTTTTTGAGAAACCAAAGTCCGCTACGCGCGAAAATCTTTCTTGCACACCGTAATACTGATCGGCGGCCAGCAACTCCAAAGTTCGCAACACGCCGAGAACGTCCGACAAATTGCTGCCGATTTTGTTTTGCCCACCTTCACCGCGATTCAGCGTCATCAGTAAAGTGCTGACCCCATGGCCGCGCGACTCGAGTGTCAACATGCCGCCATCTTCGTCATCGGGATGCGCCACTACCTGCATCAATCGCCCAGTGGTGGCCAACCGGCGCAGCTCGAGTTGCAACCCTACATTGCCCTGATCCTGAGACAGTGCTGCTGGAGTTCCCTGATAGAGAAGGCCCGGCGGATCCGCAGACAGTGTGGCATCGGCGGAGGAATCGTGCGCGGAGTGCAATGTGTTCGCTGTCTTCCCGCCGTGGGCAACGACCTGTGCCTGGACCGGTATGAGAAAAGAAATGATCAGGAAGCATGCGAAAATTCGAACGAGATGAACGAAGGGACGAGTATTTCGATCAGCGGCGGGACGAATGGGCAGAGCTGAGCCTGCGGTTTCCGGTAGGTTCACGCTACAAGGATGGGGCCTAACCGGACTTTGACGCAAATTCTTTCTCGCTCCTGGCATGAGGGATCGTGCAGAATTTTCCACCGCCAGACCCTTGTTGCTCGCCGCGATCTGTTGGAACCCTACGGTTCTAGCTGTACGTCACGCCAGCTGCATACCTTACCAAGTTGTGACCACCCTGCAAGGGTTGTCCGTTAAAGTGTTCACAAGAAACGGCTGGTGCGGAAAGCAGACTGCTAGTTAAAGACCGACGACATTATTTGGCACGCTGGTTGCTTCAATCTTCTGGAAACGCCGCCACGTCTCCGGAGGATTCATGAAGAACAAGTTTCATCTGCTTTCGTCCCTATTTGCCGCAGCATTACTTATTGGTGCTCTGAGTTGGGGAACATCGCTGAGTGCTCAGGACGCGCCGCAGGCGCAACCGCAACAACCACAATCCCAATCAAGTGAGGCCCCTGATTCATCGGGCCAGGCAATGCCGAGCCAATCCACACTAAGTCAAACGCCGAGCCAACCCGCTCCGAATCAACCCGCTCCGGCACAGCAAGCGCCAGACGCTCAGACGCAATCGACTCCCGGAGTGCAAACATTCACAGGCACAATCGTGAAGGCAGGCGACAAGTATGTTTTGCAGGACGCTGCCAGTGGAACGACTTATGACATCGATCATCAGGATGAAGTGGCCAAATTCGATGGCAAGAAAGTACGCGTTCACGGCACCGTTGACGCGAGCGGAAAGATGATTCACGTTCAGTAGGTGGCTGACGTCACGCGTTTGACCCGCAACAAGTATCTCTAGCGGCGCACATCATAAAGCCCACCTTGGCAGAGGATGCCGGGGTGGGCGTTCCCGCAACAGGCTGGTTTACCTGGGAGGCAGGAGTTTTCACCGCGCTTTTCAGGCTGCGATTCGGCGGTGATTGGCGGATCGCAATGGAGCTTTGCACTTTCCGCACGAAACCAATTTCATTCGCGGCAATGGCGCTATATGGATAGTGTAGGAAGAGTAGAAAACGTTTCGAGGACAATCACTGGTGAAAAACGCCGCCTACTGGATCGAGAAGTTGCAACTGGAAGCGCACCCCGAGGGTGGCTACTTCCGGCAGAGCTACCGCGCCGATCTGATTTTGCGGAAAGAGGCTTTGCCCCCGCAGTTCACAGGCGCTCGCGCAATATCGACAGCGATCTATTTCTTGCTGGACGGGGATAATTTTTCCGCCTTCCATCGCTTGCATTCCGACGAGATATGGCACTTCTATCTCGGAGGGTCGCTGGCCGTACACGTAATCGACGAGAGTGGGCACTATTCAGAAATTCAACTCGGAAGCGACCCGGAATCGGGCGGAACTTTGCAGGCAGTAGTGAAGGCCGGATGCTGGTTTGCTTCACGAGTGAAAGATCGGAACTCGTTTGCCCTCGTCGGCTGCACCGTGTCGCCGGGGTTTGATTTCGAGGATTTTGAATTGGCAAAGCGAGAAGAATTGGCGAGGCGCTATCCGCAGCATCGAAGGATTATCGAGCAGTTGACGCGAGAGTAATCCGCATAAAAGAACCGCCCACGCCGGATTTCAATCTCAGGCTGCAACAACGCTAGCCCGTCGCACCGCGGCGTCGCGGGAAAATTTCTCCAATGCGCTTGATCTCAGCTCCCACCCCGCGCAGCTTCTCTTCGATATTTTCATAGCCGCGGTCCAGGTGGTAAACACGGTCGATGATCGTCTCTCCGTCAGCAACCAGTGCCGCTAGAACCAACGACGCCGAAGCCCGTAGATCGCTGGCCAGCACGGCGGCGGCGCTGAGAGGAGTCTTGCCAACCACCACCGCGCGGCGGCCTTCGATCTTGATATTCGCTCCCATCCGCACAAGTTCCTGCGCGTGCATAAACCGGTTCTCGAAAATATTCTCGGTGATGATTGACGTGCCATCGGCTTGCGTCGCCAATGCCATAAACTGAGCCTGGCCATCGGTGGGAAAGCCGGGATACTCTTCCGTGGTCATGTCGCCGCCCACCAACGGATTGTCCCCCATCACCCGCACCGAGTCGCCATTCGACTTCGTCTTAACGCCAACTTCGTGGAGCTTGCTCAGCACCGCGTCAAGGTGAGTGGGATCGCAGCCCGTGACGTTCACATCGCCTCCGGTAATCGCGCCCGCAATAATGAAAGTAGCCGCCTCAATGCGGTCCGGAATGATGCGATGTTTGGCGCCGCGCAGCTTGCTTACACCTTTCACGCGAATGGTCGCCGTACCCGCGCCTTCGATGTGCGCCCCCATTTTATTCAGCAGCGCCGCAAGGTCCGCGACCTCGGGCTCGCGAGCACAATTCAGCATGATGGTCTCGCCTTCAGCGAGAGTAGCCGCCATCAGAAGGTCCTCGGTGCCAGTAACAGTGATTTTGTCGAAGACGATCTCGGCGCCCTTCAGTCGATCCGTCGAAGCTTCAACGTAGCCGTGATCCTGCGTGATCTTCGCGCCCAGCCGTTCCAGGCCCTTGATGTGCATATCGATAGGGCGGGAACCGATCGCGCATCCTCCGGGCAGCGAAACGCGAGCGTGACCACAGCGCGCTACCAGCGGCCCCAACACCAGCGTGGAGGCACGCATCGTCTTCACCAACTCGTAAGAAGCTTCCGGGGCGGCCAGAGTCTTGCACTGAATCGTCGTTCGATGGTGAGCGCGTCCATAACCAAGTTCAACTTCCGCGCCCATGGCGGCCAACAGATTGCGCGTGGTTTGAATGTCCCGCACCTGCGGAATATTTTCGAGAATGACAGGCTCTTCGGTGAGTAGGGCGGCGGCCATGCAGGGCAATGCGGCATTCTTCGCGCCGCT